>Ga0182006_1000005_pt1 | contig 621201 bp, 550 predicted proteins | sample Sormic07211104_1_FD_123022 | JGI IMG/M metagenome (GOLD analysis project Ga0182006, IMG submission 123022) | Rhizosphere microbial communities from Sorghum bicolor, Mead, Nebraska, USA - 072115-104_1 MetaG | ecosystem: Host-associated > Plants > Roots > Rhizosphere | place: USA: Nebraska...
AGGCGGGCAAGGCGAAGCGGCAGGCGCTGGTCTATTCGACAAGGTGGGGCGTGGAGTCGAATGATCCCTCGATCCCCGCCGTGGCGACGACGGGCGACGCGGTAACCGCCGATTTCTTCCCCATGTTCGATGTGCCGTTCCGATTCGGCAGCGGCTGGGCGCCGAATGACGATACCCGGCACGCCTCGGTCGTGGTGATCAGCCGGGCCCTGAACGAAAAGCTGTTCGGTGGCCGGAACAGCGTGGGGCAGGGGATTCGCCTGGATGGCAAGGCCTTCCAGGTCGCTGGCGTTCTCGACGACTGGAATCCCAGACCGCGCTTCTTCGACGTATCCACCGCGGGTGGCAGCGCCGCGTTCGACGACGCGGGAGACATCTATATCCCATTTACCCGCGCGACCGATATGAAGAAGGACATCAAGTTCCCCGACTGCCGGTCGGATGCCGGGGGGACCGATCCGCGTGACTGGGATGCCTACCTCCACGGTGAATGCGACCGCATTACCGCCTGGGTCGAACTTCCGACCGCCACCGACGTCGCGCACTACCGCGAATACCTGCACAGCTATGCCCTGGAGCAGCAGCGCCTGGGGCGCTTCGCCTGGCCGCCCAATGTGGGCCTGCACGACCTGATGGACTGGATCGACTACCTGCGCATCGCACCGCCGGCATCGTCGTTGTCCATGATGGTGTCTGCCAGCTTCCTGCTTATCGTCCTTGTCAATGTCGTTGGCCTGATGCTCGCCCGGTTCATGCGCAGGACACCGGAGATCGGCATTCGCCGTGCGCTTGGCGCGTCGCGAGCTTCCGTCTACCGGCAGTTCCTTGTCGAGGGAGCCAGCATAGGTTTTGTCGGTGGTCTGCTTGGCGTCACCCTGACCCTGCTTGGCTTATGGGGTATCGATGGGCTCTTCGAGCCGAAGATCGCGCGCCTGGTGCACGCCGATGCGTCGCTCATCGGGTTGACGTTGTTGCTGTCGATCGCGGCCACCGTGGTTGCCGCCCTCTATCCGACCTGGCGAGCGGCGCAAACCGAGCCCGCCTGGCAGATCAAGATCAACCCTTGAGATTCCCGACATGGCACTAACCAGGGCATTCATGCAGCTACACCCGATCCTTGCCGCGCTGGGTCGGCACAGGGCCGCCACCTTGCTCATCGTCCTGCAAGTGGCACTCACGCTCGCGGTGACGTCGAACGCGCTGTTTATCGTGGCGACCCGCGTCGTCCACCTTTCCCGTGTCACCGGCACCGATGAGGCGCATATCTTTGCCATCCGCAATGGGTGGAGGGTCGGCCAGAACGCGACCCAGATCGATGCCAATATTCGTGCCGATCTCGAGGCATTGCGTCAGGTACCTGGCGTGCGCGACGCATTCTCCAGCCAGACCTATCCGCTGGCGGGAGCGAACGGCATCCTCCTGGCCGGTCTGAAACTCCAGCCGGACCAGACCACACGGCCGGCGCGCGGTGTCGTCTACCTTGCGGATGACCACGCGCTCAATACCTTTGGCGTGCCACTGGAAGAAGGACGCAATTTCCATCCCGACGAAATGACGACCTTCACACCTGACGAGAAGGCCGCAGCGCCGAGCATCATCGTGACGCGAAGCCTTGCCGATAAGCTGTTCCCTGATGGCTCGGCCCTGGGCAAGACCGTTTACCTGCCGGGCGGGCCCACGACCATCATCGGCATCGTTGCCAGCCTGCAATCGCCGCTTAAAGAATCCGCCACCCTGGACTTCAACAGCATCCTGCTCCCGGCGCGGTCCCGCGATCCGGACAGCGTGGTTTACCTGGTGCGGACTGAATCCACCACGATGGCACCCGTGATCGCCGCGGCTTTGAAATCGCTCGAACCACGTAGCGTCGTGCGCGTCATCGACCCGAAGGACGGTGTCGTCACGTTGACCGGTGCGCGTGCGCAAGCGTATGCCACGGATCGAAGCGTGGCGATGTTGTTGAGTGTCGTCTGCGCAATGCTGTTGCTGGCCACGGCGGGTGGCATCGTGGGGCTGAGCAGCTTCTGGGTTGGCCAGCGGCGCACGCAGATCGGCATTCGCCGCGCTCTGGGCGCAACCACCGGTGACATCCTGCGTTACTTCCACACCGAGAACTTCCTGATCGTGACCGGTGGTGTCGGCCTTGGTCTGGTGCTTGCCATCCTGGCGAACATAAGCCTGATGAAGGTCTATCCGTTGCAGGTCATGCCGGTATACATACCGCTGATCGGAGCGCTGGTGCTGTGGGCGCTCGGACAGCTCGCTGTCTGGGGGCCGGCATCATACGCGGCGAAAGTGCCGCCTGTGGTTGCGATTCGAACGGCGTGAGATAAACACGGGTGCGAGATTGGTGCGCAGCAGGCAACATCATGAGCCCCCTGCGGTGCCTACCGGAGTCTTCTGCTGAAACCTAGGATGGAGCCACATCGGTTCCCACGCCGTGGTCAGCAGGAGACAAAGATGAGCGCAGTACACAGCATTCCGCACCCCATTGAAGCCGCCTCGAATAAAGCAGCGTCCAACGAACTGGTCCCCTCGCGCTATGCGCTGCGGATCGGAGAAATTGAGGTGTTGGTGATCAGCGATGGCGTGTTGCCTTTGCCCTTCGAAACGATGTCGACCAATGTCGAGCCGGCCGGGCGGACAGCCTGGTTGGACAACATGCTCCTTCCCGAATCGTTCGACTGGGCGGTGAATGTCGTCGTGGTGCGTAGCGGCGACCAGACCATCCTCGTCGACTCCGGGCTGGGCGGCGAGTTCGAGGGTTTCCCGCGCGCCGGGCAGCTGGTCAAGCGGCTGGAGGCGGCCGGCATTTCCCTGGCTTCCCTGACCGACGTGGTGCTCACCCATCTGCACATGGACCACGTCGGTGGGCTGCTGGGTGAAGGAGTGAAAGAGCAGCTGCGCCCGGAAGTGCGGATTCATGTGGCAGCAGCCGAGGTCGCATTCTGGGAGTCGCCTGATTTCACCCGCACGGTCATGCCGTCGCCGATTCCGGACGTGCTTCGCGCGACCGCCAAGCGGTTCCTGGCCGACTACCGCGGGCAGCTGCGGCAGTTCGACGAGGAGTACGAGGTGGCGCCGGGCGTGGTTGCCCGACGCACCGGTGGCCACACGCCCGGGCATTGCGTGGTCCGTGTCGCATCCGGCGGTGAGGCGCTGACGTTCGCCGGCGACGCCGTGTTCCCGGTCGCGTTCGATCATCCCGAATGGCAGAACGGCTTTGAGCATGACCCCGAAGAGGCGGTCAACGTCCGGCTCGGCCTGTTCCGTGAGCTGGCGGCGAGCGGCGAATTGCTGGTAGCCACGCATCTGTCGTTCCCGTCCGTCGGCCGGGTGGCGGTAGATGGCGATGCCTTCCGCTGGGTGCCGACCTACTGGGACTACTGAGCAACGGTTGGGTCACGGCCAATACGAGGGGCGCGGCGTCGTTGGCGCCGCGCCCCTCGTGGGTTGCAGCGATCGTTGTTGAGCGGGATTGACCGACGCGCTATCGTCGTGGCGGTTCAAGCCTTGCCAGGGGGGCTGCTGAAACCCCCGGCTCATCAGCCCGAGCGACTGCATGCAAACCCATGGACGTTTCTGCTGCCTGACATTGTTCTCGATAGCCGCCTGGTTCGCGCCCAGCCTTTCTGCCGCTACCCTCGATGCGTCGCATTTGCCGGTGGTGAAAGGCGCCACTTTTGAGGTGGTGCTGGCAAAACCCGACGATTCAGCCGTGCGTTACGAGAAGCCGCTGCCGCTGGAAAAGCTGCCGTTCCAGTACCGCAACGACAAATACGATTCGATCGGAACGGCATTCGCTATTAGCAAGAATCGTTTCGTCACCGCCTTTCACGTCATCCTCGACGGTATTGGCGGCCGCTCCGGTCCACCGTTGCTACGCGATGCCGACGGCAAAGTCTTTGCCATCGACAAGGTTGTCGGATTTTCGTTGTCGCAAGATTTCGTGGTATTCACCCTGGTCAATGCGCCCGACGTGAAACCACTGGCCGTCGACCGCGGTAGCCATCTCAATGAGGCGGTGTACGCGGTCGGTAATGCGTTAGGCACGGGCGTGGTGGTGCGGGACGGCCTGTATACCTCCGACACGCCAGAAGACGAGAACGGCCAATGGAAGTGGATGCGCTTCTCAGCGGCTGCGTCGCCAGGTAATAGCGGCGGCCCGCTCCTGGACAAGGACGGGAAAGTGATCGGTGTGGTCTTGCGGAAGTCGCCCAACGAGAACCTCAACTTCGCGCTGCCCATCGGTCTGGTACTCGACGCCCCGGCGAAATCGGTAGATTCGGAAAAGAGGGTCTCCGGTCGTGCCGCTTTCATGGATGCCACCCAGGATGGCGTGTTCCGGCTGCATTTTGACCTGCCACTTCCCTTTGGCAACTTCGCCAGCGATTACCAGGCCCAGGCCAACGCCTTTTTCGATTCACAGTGGAAGGAGCTGCTAACCCGGGAGGATGCCAACATGTTTCCCAAGGGCGATGGCAGCAAGAAGATCCTTGCCTCGAGCGCACCGCTCGATCCGTATCCCATGGCAGTCCATCGCGGCGCGAACAAGGAGTGGACGTTCTGGATACCTCAGCACGGAAAGTCGCCACTGCCAAACAATGGCTTCGTCGATGCTGGCGTGTTGGGGAGAAATATACTCCTGCACTTGCGAAAGCCGGACGACTTGCCCCTGAGCAAGCTCTACACCGATGCTACAGGTCTCGTGGACCTGATCTTCAAAGCCACGACGTTCACGCGCGACGTGGGTGATGAGAAAGTACGGATGACGTCGCTTGGGCCACCGATGAGCGACGTTGTCTTCGTTGATCGCTGGCATCGGCGTTGGCAGCATCGCGAGTTCGCCATTCCGGCGATCGATGCCGTGCTCGAGCTGTATTCGCTGCCGGTGCCCGACGGTTACGTCGTTCTCCTGTCGAAGACTCCGTCGCGTTTCCGACATGCCGATAGCGTCCAGACCGAAACCCTCATCGACCTTGTATCGACAACCTACGACGGTAGCTTTGCCACATGGAAGGAATTCCTCCAGCAAGGCGACTGGGTGCCTGCGGACCTCGCCGCTGCGAACCTCGTTATCGACTACGGCAAGCGCTTCTCCATCTCGCCCGCAGGGTTCTCGCTTACCTACGGCCCGGATTTACAGCCCATCGAAGCCAACGGCGAACTCGCCGTCAGCTATGGCTATCTGGGACGCGACGGCGGCGCGACGCTAGGCATCGCGGGCGTGAGCGCTCAGCCGGATATGGATAAATACACCGCCATACGCATCAATCGCCACCCTAAGCCGTTCGCCGACTCCCCGCGCGACTACCTTGCCGACTGGAAAGACATCACTACCCGGGCCCATCCGCAGGACGGACAGCCGTACAAGGACGCCGGCATGAGCTGGGCCGGTACCACTCTTGGTAGTCCTGGCGCGGATGCCAATGTGCTCTACGCCTTGTTCTACGGGAGCGATGCGAATCCATCGGATGCGGTAACAAAGCAGCGACTGGCCAACGCCGTGAAGGGCACCACGGTTCGGGAACATTGAGGTACTCGTGCACGAGGCGCAGAAGCAGGGGAGCGGGCGCGCCATTCGGGTAGACCGATTCCCTCAAAGCTGACAAGGTCGCGCTGTGCGGTGAACCAACGGGGGAAGCGATGGAACGAACGAGCGCACGGGTGATTTCAAGCGTCGTCGCGGTGCTGTGTGCCGTATGCGTCTTATCGCCAACGGCGGTGTCGTCGAGCCAGTCCAGTGAACCATTTAAGGTCTACTTCGATATCACCAAGGCGCATGCCGCGCTGGTAGACCTGTTTCGGTGAAAGCAGCCAGAAGAATGTTGTCCTGGAGAGCATCATGAGCAAGGTATTCGTCAACGTCGGACTCAGCCTCGATGGCTACATGGCACCGGAAGGGATGACCATGGATGATCCCCAGTACAAGAACTGGGGCGCCAAGTGGGGCGCCATGATGTCCTGGATTTTCAAGCAACAGTACTTCCGCGAAAACCTCCTCAAGCTCGGACCAGGGGGCGAGACCGGCCCCGTCAATGACCTGCTTCGCAGCACCTTCGAGCGGATCGGGGCGAACATCATGGGTAAGCGGATGTTCGACCAGGGCGAGCAGACCTGGCCGGAGGAGGCGCCTTTTCACACGCCGGTATATGTCCTCACCCATGAGAAGCGCGAGCCCTGGGTACGCCCAGGCGGGACGACGTTCTACTTCGTCAATGAGGGGCCGGAGCGTGCCTTGGAGCTTGCTAGGGCATCCGCAGGCGATCGCGACATTCGCATCTCGGGTGGCGCGGATGTCGTCCAGCAGTACTTGAACCTGGGTGTCGTCGACGAGCTGGAAATCGCCCTGGCACCCGTGTTGTTCGGTAGCGGACGGCGTCTATTCGAAAACCTGGGTGAGTCCGGGCCACAGTTCCGCATCGACAAGGTTCTCGATGGTCCAAGCGCAACACACGTGCGCTATGTGCGTCAGTGAGGACGGCCTGTTGTCTTAGAAATGGGCCCGTAGCGTCACGCCCACCAGCCTGGGATCGCTCGGTTGACCAAGGATCAAACCCGAATTGCCGGTCTGAACGGTGAGTGCGGTGATGTAATTCCTGTCGAACAGATTGCGCGCGAAAACGTCGACCTCCCAGTTGTCATTGAAGCGGTAACCGATGCTTCCGTTGACGACGGTATAGCCCGCGATCCGCGTATAAATGGAATTGGCGGTGTCGGAGTTGTAGTCGCTACGCGCACTCGTGTCGGCATGGACGAGGAAGGCATCGTTACCGATGGGCACCTCGTAATCGAAGCCCAGCGATCCAGCCCATTTGGACAGGCCCGCCAAGGGCAGTCCTGTTAGCACGTAGGCGCCCGGCACATCGGGATTGCCGCGTGGATTCGAGGTCTTGATGGCGAGGCTGGCGGGCGGATTGAGCGGCTGGCATCCGCCGGCGGCGTTCGGATTCTGCCATTCGAGCGGGCAGGGTCCTTTGGGGTAATCGGTGTATTTACCACTCGCATAGGCGAACGACGCGCGGAAGGTGAATCCCCTGAAGAGAAGGGCGGCGAAGTCCCCCTCGAAGCCCTGCACCCGTACTTCAGGAATGTTCGCCGGGTAGGTGCGCAAGGCTGCGGTCTCGGTACTGGAGGTGATGTTCGCCTGGTAGTTCTTGACCACGGTGCGATACGCGGCGAGGTTCAACGTGGCGCGTCCATCCCACCATGCAGATTTCACACCCACCTCGCGGGTGGTATTGGTTTCGTCCTTGATCACCGCCGTTGCCAGGGCCGGATTGTTCGCGGCGTCCAACGGCAGGCCAGACATGTTGAGGCCGCCGGATTTGTAACCGTAGGCGTAGCTCGCATAACCCATCAGGCTGTCGGTGAACTGATAGGCCAGGTTGACCCGTCCCGACGGGTTGCCACCGCTATCCGATGCGCTGTAACTCTGCGGGCGGAATAGCGAGAGCTTTGCGTTGTCCTGCACGGAGCCGGGAACGGTCGGCAAGCCACCGGATACCGTGGTCGAATAGTGGCCGTTTTTGTCTTCGTAGGTGTAGCGCAGGCCGAGCGTTGCGGTCAGACGATCGGTGAACTTGTAGTTCGCCTCGCCAAAGGCCGCATAGCTTTTCATTCGGTAGTGCGAATCTCCGAACTGGCCGTAGCCATCGGCAAGCGCGTCGGGCATACCGGGAAAGGTCGTGGTGCTGACCAACCAGTACGTGGCGGCCGGACCATAAATACTGATCGGCTTGCCGTTGATCTCCTGCGTGTAGAAGTAGAGGCCGCCCACGTAGCTGAAGGCTCCGTCACCGTTGGAGGCGACGCGGAATTCCTGGCTGTATTGGTCCTGGCGCGAGGGGATGCGCTGAACCGTCTGAATGGGGATGCCGATGTAGTCACGATCGTTGGCGACGTCCCATTTCCAGTAGCGCCATGCGGAGATCGAGGTCACTGTAACGGCGCCCACATTCCAGTCGGCGTTGAGGGACACGCCGCCATCCTGCGTATCGATATGCAGAGGGGCGTCGATGTCGGTCAGGCGGTCGTAGACATTTCGGCTCGGCGGCACATACGCGGGGAAGCCATGGGCTGGCAGGTTCGCGGCAAGGCCGTCGAACTGCCGCGCCGCGCCGCGGAGGCTGCGTCCGACGCGCAGGTAGTTCTGCGTGCAGCAATCCGAATCCAGATTCGATACATCGCCAATCAGCCGGACATTGAGGCTGTCGTCCGGCTTGAACAGCAACTGGCCGCGCAGGGCATAGTTGTTGATCGCGTTCTCGTCCTTGCCGGTGGTGACGTTGTGTAGTGATCCGTCTTTCTCAGTGAACTGGGCGGAAAAGCGGCCGGCGACGGTCTGGCTCAGGGGGCCCGACACCGTGCCTTTGGCCTGTAGGAATCCTTGCTCGCCGTACGAGATCTCGCCATTGCCCTCCGGTTGGAAGGTGGGTGCGCGGCTGGTGATATTGATTGCCCCCGCCGTCGTGTTCTTGCCGAACAGGGTGCCCTGCGGTCCACGAAGCACTTCGATCCGATCGATGTCGGTGAAATCGAAGGCGGCTGTCGCCGGACGGCCGTGGTAGACCCCGTCCACATAGAAACCGACGCCGGGCTCGATGCCGTCGTTTGCCGCGCTCACAGACAGCGTGTTCGAACCCAGGCCGCGGATCGTGTAAGCCGTGTTTCGCGGGTTTGCGGAGTTGTAGTAGAGCGACGGGACCAGCTGGCTGAGCTGCTGGGTGTTGACCGTGTACGAACGGTCTAGCCATTCGCCGTTTACCACTGAAACGGCCATGGGCACCTTCTGCAGGTCCTCCTCGCGCTGGCGGGCGGTGACCGTAACGCTGCTTAGTGTCGTGACGTCCTTGTTGTCTTCGGCCGCCGCGGGACCGTCCGTCGGCTGAGCGGCGACGGTAAAGACCGGACATAGCAGCGCCACAGCGCCGAGAACGAGCCGTTTCATGTGCTTCCCCTTCCCCAAGCGGACCGATGCGCCCGAACGCAATATAAAGTGGACTATATAGCGAAGTAGTGAGCCTACAAGCTGCGGCCGGGCGACGGCATGTAGATTTCACTGCTCCGTTTGGAAGCACCGCCCGCGCCGGGGCGCTAGACTGCCCCCGTCCTACGAATCGGTAACGGCATGCTCCAGTACGAAGGCTCCCTGTGGCTCTCCGACGGCGCGCGGCGCTGGGGAGGGCTGGACCGCGTCGAACTGCTGACCCAGATTGGCCAGACCGGGTCGATCACTGCTGCCGCAAAGGCCGTGGGCATGAGCTACAAGGGCGCATGGGACGCCGTCGAGGCCATGAACAACCTGGCGGGCGAGCCGCTTGTGTTGCGCGCGACGGGCGGGAAGGGCGGAGGCGGCGCGAGGCTTACCGCGCGTGCCGAGCGCCTGATCGCCTCCTTTCGAAGCATCGAATCAGCTCACCGTCTGTTCGTCGAGCATCTTGTATCGCTCGGGGATGAGGCGACCGATGACATCCATCTTCTGAGACACCTGACCATGCGAACCAGTGCGAGGAACCAACTTGCCGGCGTCGTCGATCACGTTCAGCAGGGCGCGGTGAACGACAGCATCGCCATCCGGACCACGGGCGGCACGCCACTCATCGCGACCGTGACCCGTGAGAGCACGGACAGCCTGGCGCTGGTCCCTGGGCGCCCGGTCGTCGCCCTGATCAAGGCGAGCTGGGTAATGCTGGGGCTGCCGGGGGAAGGGCGGTTATCCGCCTCGAACCAGCTGCCTGGGAAGGTGGCTCGGATTCATCCTGGGGCGGTCAATACGGAGGTGACCGTGGCTATCGAAGGGGGCGGGACCATTACCTCGATCGTCACCAAGGACAGCGTCCAGAACCTTGGCCTTGTCGAAGGGATGGATGTACTGGCTATCTTCGATGCCGCGTCGGTCATCGTGGGCGTCACCGACTGACCCGTCGGGTGGCGGCTTCAGTGCGCAAATAGCGTATGAACGCGCGAACCGAGATAGATCTCGCGCGTTGTCCCTCCAAAGATCCACTCACGACAGCGGCGATGGCCATAGCCTCCACAGCTATAGAGCGAATGGCGCCTGCACGTGACGAAGCATTGGCGTCCCTGGCCTTGATGGATGCGGGCATCGCTGTCCCCTCGCTGCGACCAGATATTCTTGTAGCGTTTCATTCCGCCATTCGGCTTGACCTGAGTCAACTTAACGGGCGCAGGAGGGGGGATGCTCATGGCTGTCAAATCGCCATGAGTCGAGCCTGGATCGCCAATGGAATCGCCGCACATCGGCTTGTCAGGGTATCCGCGTCACTGGCTGTCCAGGCGGGACATCAGGGACCTCTTGCTGCTCGTCGGCGCGGCGTTCGTCATCCTGCCATGGCTCCCCGATCGCAACATCGATCCCTGGGACAGCCTCAATCCACGCCGTCTTTGGACACTGGTGGTCGCGATCATGGCCATCTCTTCGGGCGGCTATCTCGCCCTGCGGGTTTTCGGTGCGCGATTCGGATTAACCGTGGCGGGGTTGGCGGGAGGTTTCGCTTCCAGCACGGCGACCATCGTCGCCATGGGTGGCCGGGCACGCGACGACCCGGCATGGGCACCCGCGGCCGCCAGCGCGGCGGTGATGTCGAACGTCGGTACGACGGTTCAGCTGGCCATCGTGATTGGCTCGCTGGCGCCGACGCTACTGATCCGACTCTCGGTACCACTCACTGTCGCAGGCACCACGGCGGTCGTCTGCGCCGGCCTTGTCAGCTGGCGATCATGGCACGCGCTCGGCCATCTGCGTTCGCTGGGTAAGTGGCGGCCATTCGATCGCTGGTCCGCGTTGCGTTTCGTGGCCCTGGTCGCAGGCATCGTGCTTGTCTCGGCATTTATTCGCCACTACGCAGGCGACGCCAGCGTGCCCTGGCTGGTCGTTCCGGCAGCCCTGGCCGACGTGCATGCGGCGGCGGCTTCGGTCGCGCAGGCCACCGCGAGCGGACAGCTGGGGGAGACGTTCGCGGCGTGGTGTGTCCTTCTTGCGTTTGCGACCAATGCGGTTTTCAAATGTATTCTCGCCTGGACAAAAGGGGGGCCGGCGTATGGCCGCCGCGTGATCCCTAGCATCGCGGCGGTGGTGGCTGTCTTTGCAGTCGCCCTGGCGCTCACATCCACGATGCCGTTGAATCCCCGATGACTTGCCGCCGATAGCCATGTGGCCTCTAATGGGCCGTTCCTCCTTGCCGGCGTGGCCGGTGGCCCAGCGACAAGGCATGCCCATGGTGGTGCAGGACGCAGCTGACAGACTATTGATCGTCGACGACGAAGCCGACGTGACCGCCATGCTCGCGCGCTATTTCTCCGCGCAGGGATTCCACGTTCTCACCGCGAGCGACGGCGCCGGAATGCGTCGCGTGCTTGCTGAGCATCGGATCGATCTGATCCTCCTGGACCTTGGCCTGCCGGGGGAAGATGGCTTCGCGATTACCCGCTATCTTCGCGAGCAGTGGCGCGGACCTGTCGTGATCGTCACCGGGCGCGGTGAAGCGGTGGATCGCATTGTCGGGCTGGAACTAGGCGCCGACGACTATGTGACCAAGCCTTTCGATCTTCGTGAGCTGCTGGCCCGGGTTCGCAGTGTGCTGCGCCGAAGTCGCGGTGCGCGCGAACCCGTATCGCCCAGCGCGGGGAGTTTCACCTTCGACCGCTTCGAGATGGATACGCGGACGCATACGCTTTCCGCCCGCGGCGGTGCCCACATCGAACTGACCTCGGGCGAGTTCGCCCTCCTGCGCGTCCTGGTCGAACACCCGAACCAGGTGCTCACGCGCGACCAGTTGATGACGCATGTCCACGGGCGGGCGGCGGGGCCCTTCGATCGCGCGATCGACGTGCAGATTGGCAGGCTACGCCGCAAGATCGAAGCAGATCCCGCCGATCCGGTGCTCATCAAATCCGTGCGCGGTATCGGATACCTGTTCACTGCCACGGTACATCGCGCATGAACACGACCGGTTGGGATATGAGCGACGGTGCGTTGTTCAGGGCCTTGTTCGAGACAGCGCCCGACGCCATGGTCGTGGTGGATCTGTCAGGCACCATCGTCCTTGCCAACCCCCGTGCGGAGACCCTGTTCGGCTACGCGAACAGGAGCCTGGCGGGGCATCCTGTCGAAGACCTGCTGCCCGGGAAACTGCACGATTTGCACGTGCAGCACCGGACGCAATACATGCGAAGTCCCAGGGTTCGGCCAATGGGGGCCGGTTATGAGCTGACCGGGGTCCGCGCCGATGGAACGCCGTTTCCGGTCGAGATCGGCCTGAGTCCGATCAAGACGGCATCGGCACCCTTGTTCGCCGCGTCCATCCGCGACATATCGGAAACCCAGCGGGCTCGCCAGGCCATGATTCGCAGCCGCTACGACGCGGCGCTGGCGGATCTGAGTCGGCGGATTCTCCTCGCGCCCAACTACGAAGCCGCGCTCGCGGACATGCCGGGTTTGCTGGCCGAAGCGCTCGGGGCATTTGCGGTGGCCATTCTCCTGGCCGAGACACACGGCGACGGGCTCCGGGTCGCTGCGGCGGCCAATGTGGATAGCGTGCTGCGCGATCGTCTGCGCGATGCGACGTGGCTGCGCCGCATGGATGCGCCGGGTCGGGCCCGCATGGACGCCGGCCAGGTCGTCACGCTTCCGCCGATCGAGGGAGCGCCTTCGGCGAACGCAGTGGTTACCCCGTTGCCCGATCGACGGGCCCCGGCGGGCTACCTGGTGGCATGGCTTCCCCCGCCCAATGGAAGCGAGCGGGATCGGCATCAGTTTTTCGGCGCGGTCGCCAACGTGCTATCCGCGGTCATCCAGCGCGCGCGTGCCGACGAACAACTCGCTCACGCGCAGCGCCTGGAAGCCCTGGGGCAGTTGACGGGCGGAATCGCCCACGACTTCAATAACCTGCTCACGATTATTTCCGGCAACCTGCAGATACTGGAAATCGACTGCCCGCAAGACCCGGCCACACTGGAAACCGTGGCCAGTGCATCACGCGCGGTGGAGCGTGGCTCGGCGTTGACTCGCAAGCTCCTGGGCTTCTCGCGGCGCCAACGGCTCACACCTCACGCCGTGCGCCCCGAACTGCTGCTGGCGGATCTGAGCGGCATGCTCGTGCGCACCCTGGGCGAGCAGTACTTCGTCACGGCCGGATGTGCGGATGACTTGCCCGCGGTGTTCGCCGATCCAGGAGAGCTGGAGGCCGCCCTCGTCAACCTCGCCCTCAACGCGCGCGACGCCATGCCCGCCGGTGGCAAGCTTGATATAGCCGCGCAGGCATTGGCTGTCCAGGGCGAGGACGAATTGGCAGCCGGTGATTACGTTGTTTTTGCCGTGACGGATTCGGGAAGCGGTATGACGCCCGAGGTGATAGCCCGCGCCTTCGAGCCGTTCTTCACGACGAAAGACCTGGGCAAGGGTAGCGGCCTGGGTTTGAGCATGGTCTACGGCTTCGTCAAGCAGTCCGGTGGACGGATGACGGTAGACAGCGAGGTCGGCAAAGGCACCCGGATCGAGATGATCCTTCCGGTGGCCAGAGACGTTCCCACCACCGTACCGGCAACCCATAACCGCAAAGGCGACGCGACGATCCTCGTTGTCGAGGATGAGCCGGAAGTGCGCCGCATAGCCGCATCGTTTCTGCGTACGGCCGGATACCTGCCGATCGAAGCCGGCGATACGGCTTCCGCCCACGCTGCCTTTTCGGCGCATCCGGACATCGCACTGCTGTTCACGGACGTCGTGCTGGGAGCGGGAGACTCAGGCATCGCACTGGCGACTCAACTCCTGGCGCAACGGCGGGGCCTGAAAGTGTTGCTCACCTCGGGCTACGAATTCGACGCCAGGGAGACGATCGACGTGGCCGAGCCAACGTTCGAACTGCTCAGAAAGCCGTACCGACGGGAGACGCTCATCGCGACCTTGCAGCGCATTCTCGACAGCGACTGATCAGGCCGTAGCCATGCCGCGCAGGCCATCCTCGTCGAGCACGCGCACTTCCCGGCGCTGCACGCTGATGTAATTCAGATCGGCAAGGTGTGACAGCGCGCGGCTCACGGTCTCATGCTTGATTGCCAGGAAGCTGGCGATGTCCAGTCGGCTCATGCGCAGGATGAAGTGGCGAGCGCTGTAGCCGAGGCGGGCCTGCTTTGCCGCCATGTGCATCAGAAAGGCAGCGACGCGGGGCTCGGCGGCAAGTGTGGCCAGCAACAGCATCCAGTTGCGATCGCAGCGTATCTCTGCAGCGAGGGCGGCATGAATCTGCGCCTGGAGCCACGGCAGCTGGGCTGCGGCTTTCATGACCGCGGGATACGGCAGCTCCCAGGTCTCACTGTCTTCCAGCGCGATCGCGTCACAGGCGTGCGTATCCAGACCGATGGACTCGGCCCCGACCAACTCGCCGCGCATCTTGAAGGCCGTCACTTTCTCGCGTCCATCGTCGGCCAGCTCGCAGGTCTTGTAGGTACCCGCATGCACGAGGTGCAGCGCGCGGAATGCCTGTCCAGCACGGAACAGGTATTGTCCGGCGGCGTGCTTGCGACGCGTCACCGAGAGGTGTGCCTGCAACGCTTCCATGTCCAGGGAAGCATCCGTCGACCCACGGGAAGGCCATGCAGTCCAGGGTAAAAATGGAGCGGAGCACGGTTCGTTCGTAGTGATCATGGCGGCATTTCCCTGAGGTGGTGTTGGCCCTGCGGAAACTCAGCCTAGACGCCCTCAGTGACGGCGATCGGTCAGGATCGCAACGCTCTGTAACAGCTTGTAACGGTCGTCCACACTTCGCCTATGCCTTGACCGGCGTCAATGCTTCCGATGCCCGAACGTCGTTCGATAGGTTGCCTTTCCCCATCGGAAATCATGGCCTTGTATCAGCACCTGCTCGTTGCGATTGATCGACGCTTCTGCTCCCATCGGGCCGCCGCGCTTGCCCTGCGTGCCGCCTGGTGCCTCGGTGCGCGGGTCACGGTGTTGTTCGTGGTGGCCTCCGCCATGCTGCAAGGCACGGCCGGGCAGACTCGTGCGCATGAGGCCGTGACCACGGGGGAGCGTGTTTTTCGTCGCGTGCGCCGGATGGCATCGATGGCGGGCGTGCCTTGCGTCTGCCGTTATGCCTTCGGCCGGGACGCCCAGGCGATCGTCCGCGATGCAGCCAAGGCGCATCACTGCGATGTCGTCCTGTTTGCCGAATCCGCGTTCAGTGCGCCAGAAAGGGAGGAACCCGTCCCCGGTGCAGCAGGCAACTCGTCCTCCGATCAATGGGCGAACAGAACAGGGATGGAGGCATCGTGAAACAGGTCGCGAGTTGTTCCGCCAAGGACCCATTCGCGTACCTTGCCGTGTCCATAGCCGCCAGCGACGATCAGCTCGGCGCCACCGCGCCTGGCTTCCGCAAGAATCATTTCGCCAATCGGCTTGCCGCGAGACTTGCACGTCGTGAGGCGAGCCTTGATGCCGCGCGTGTTCAGTGTGTGGATGACACGGCTGCCGCGTTTCTCGTGCGCCTCCAGAGCCGTTGCGACCGGATCCACCAGCAGCACCTCGACGGCCTCGCATTGCTCGAGCAAGGGCATGGCATCGTGCAGGGCGCGCGCGGACTCCGCGGTGTCAGCCCACGCCACCAGGGCACGACGTGGCGGAAATGTTGGCAAGTGGGACGAAGGCACCACGAGGATCGGCCGTCCGGTTTCCTGCAGCAGCGTGGCGAAGTAACCATGGACAATCGCGGTGTCCAGCGGCGCATCGTGAGGACGGGCGATCACGATGAGGTCTGTAGCGCGTGCCGCCTCGGAGGCCAGCGACGCTGGGTCCAGGCAAAAGGACTCGAGTGTGTGCACTTCGCCAGCTACACCCATGTTGGCGATGGTCTTTCGCAAGGTTGACGCCTTGGTTTGTGCCATCTCGCGCAGATCGGTGTAGATCTGCGCGAAACCGGGATCGGCGACGATCGCCCAGGGATTGAACATGGATGAACTGGGCATCACCATCAACTGCAGCACGTCCAGCCGGGCGTCGTGTTTCCTTGCAAGGTCGCCGGCCAGTTCGAGGGCAATCGTGTCGCCCGGGGTCTGGGTCAGGGCCACGGAGAGGTAACGCCAGGGGGAGCGCTTGCGCTCAAGCCGATCGCCGGCGATGTCGGGATTCGAGACGGACATAGGAGCCTCCTCAGGCAGTGCGTTCGTGACAGGTCAACAGCGGAACCCCCGCATGCGCACCGACGCGCCGCGCTACGTAGCCTTTGTGGTAGCCCATGACGACAAGATCGCAGCCGGTATCCCTCACGGCCTGCACGATCGCCCGGTCCGGATGGGGGTCGTACGCCAGTCGCGTTTCGAAACGTACGCCGGCGTTCATCGCCACGACACGTGCTCGATCGAGGCAGGCTTCCGCCAGGGCGACGCACCCTGGATCCACGCTGGCGTCGGCGGCGGCAACGAAACGCGCCAGCCATGCGCCGCCGCGCCACGGCATCGCCGCATGCAGCAAGACCACCGGTGCGACAGCGAGCCGCGCCAGCGCGACGCCCAGGCTGACCGCGTCGTTGCCCGCGGGCGAGCCGTCGGTCGCGATGAGAATGCGTGTGAACGGAGGTGTGGATTCGTCGCTCATGTCGGCGCGCGGAAAGGTGCGCGCACAGTTGTGACAGACAAGGCGACGGGTGTCCTCCGTCGCCAGCTCATCGGGTAACTCGGTGCCACTCACGCCGGCACGCAGCAGCGATTGGTAGGGAGTGGCACGAGTGGCGGCCATGGCGGACCTCGGGGGGAGTGGCAAGAGAGACCTCACCATCGCGCGCCGGTCCCCGCCGCGCCTTGATGCGCGTCAAGCAAAGGTCGATTTTCCACCGCCGCCGAATGGCGAGGCAGTTGATCGCGGTCAAGTGGCACCGCCCGCGCCTCACCTATAACGGGCTCATTCATTCACAGCCTCGGGGACCACGATGGACACCACAACCTCTTCCGTCGGTCAGGCGTCGTCATCGTCGCAACAGGCCTGTCTTCCCGCCGTCGGTGACGTATTGGCCATCGTAAGGACGCCGCGCGACAGTGCGGCGTACGTCGCCAGCCGACTTGCCGCCCGCGACGACGGGTCGGTAACGGGTTGCGCCATGACGCCGGCGTTCCTGGGCGCCCGCGCGTCTCGCGGTGAGGCGACGGTGATGGCGCTCCTGGAGTCTCCGCCGACGGTCCAGCGGCACGACGATCTGCGTACCGGGGGCGACGGCGATGCCTTCATCCGGCTCGCGGCCAGCGCGGGCGCACGGCAGCCGCAATGGACCGTCCTCGGCCAGGACCCCGGGCACGATCTGGCCCGACTCAGCGCGTGGCACGACCTGATCGTCGTGCAACGCCCATCCGACGAGGGCGCCCGGCCTCTCGACGGTCTCAAGGCCTTGCTGCTCGCTACGCATCGCCCGTGCCTGGTGCTGCCGGTGACTTGCGCACCGCGCGGCGTCTTCGATCGTGCGGTGCTTGCCTGGGATGGCAGCGGTCCGGCGGCGCGCGCGATTCGCTCCGCGCTCCCGTTGATTGTCGCGGCGCGCGAGGTGGTGCTGCTGGACGGAACCCGGCACGATCGGAAGGCCGAGCCGGTCGTCTTCGACCCGGTCGGCTTCCTCGCCCGTCATCGCGTGAACGTGATCCATCGTCGTGTGCAGGCAACTGCTGCCGAAGCAGGTGCGGCGCTACTGAAGAAGGCTCGCCAGGCCAAGGCGGACCTGCTGGTCATGGGCGCCTACGGCCATTCACCGCTTCGCGAGCAACTTCTCGGTGGCGCGACGCAGTACGTCCTGATGCACGCGACGCTGGCGACGTGGCTCGCACACTGACTCACCTTCTCAGCCCAGGCGGCAAGGCGATTCGAGGGTAGGGCAGGCGACGGTGACACCACGTGCCCGGAGCACATGCTCCATGACCTCCATGCCACCATGCGGCTCGCCGTGGACAAGCAGGACCTGGCGCCGCTTCGAGTCACCCAGCCAGGCCAGGAGTTCCGCTTGTCCGGCGTGCGCGGAGAATCCATTGATCGTCCACACATGCGCGCGAACGGCCACGTCGTGCCGACCGATTTGCACGCGTTTTTGACCGTCGATGATCTTCCGCGCGAGTGTCCCGGCAGCGGCATAACCGACGAAGATGATGCTCGCCTTCGCTCGGTCCAGGTTATGCAGCAGGTGATACATCACGCGGCCACCGGTGCACATGCCCGAGCCGGCCAGGATGATGGCGCCCCCCTCAATACGATTGATGGCCATCGATTCATCGGTGCCACGCGTGTATCGAACCTGTGGTGTGGCAAAGGGGTCCTCGGTCTGCAGCACCGCGCGAAAGGCGTCGCTCAATCCCTCCGGATGACGTCGAAACACCTCGGTCGCCGAGATGGCCATGGGGGAGTCGAGAAACACCGGCGTACCCGGAGGCACCATGCCGCTGCGCATGCCCTGGTGCAGGCAGTAAAGAATCTCCTGGGCACGCTCCAGCGCGAAGCTTGGAATGATGACGTTGCCCCGGTCGCGCAGCGTCGTCGCCACCGCGTTGAAGAACTCCGCCTGGGTCGCGGCGAAGTCTCGATGCGAGCGATCGCCATAGGTGCTTTCCATCACGACCACATCGGCCTCGGGGGCGGGAGCAAGGCCACGGAGCATGCCGCTGCCGTAGTGGCCCAGGTCGCCGGAGAAGACCATGCGCCGTTGGACCCCGCTGTCGTCGAGCTCCAGCAGGATGCTTGCCGATCCCAGGATATGGCCGGCATCCAGGAAGGTCGCGCGAATGCCCGGGGCCACCTCGATGGGCGTGTGGTAGGCGACAACGCGGTCGAACGCTTCCATGGCCTGAAAGGCGTCGTCCACGGTCGTCCAGGGTGTCGCATGGCGATCCCCGCGTGCGACAGCGCGACGTACCTCATTCTCCTGGAGTGACGCCGCATCCATCAGGACGATGCGGGCGAGCTCCCGCGTTGCCGCGGTGGCGAGAATGGAACCACGAAATCCGTCACGGACCAGCTTGGGCAACCGGCCGCAATGATCCAGGTGGGCATGGGTCAGTAAGACCGTATCGATGGACCGCGGCTCGAAGAGGAAGCCGCGTGCGTTGGCCAGTGCCGCCTCGTGCCCGCCCTGGAACATGCCGCAATCGATCAGGATACGGGTTTCCCCACATTGCACGAGATGACAAGAGCCGGTGACGCCGCGTGCGGCGCCATGGCAGGTGTAGACGATCACAGCGGCAAGGTGTGGATGACGAGCGTGGCGTCGTTCGGATCGGGCGCCCGCGAGAATCCCAGATAGCTGGCCAGGTCCCGCATGTCGGTATTGGCCGCCAGGTCCACGGAATAGAGCGCTGTGAACCCCTCGCGACGGGCGACGTGAATCAGGTGGCGCATCAAGGTCACAGCGAGCCCCCGGTGCCGCCAGTCTTCTGCCACCGTGACGGCGCATTCGCAACGTTTTCCGTCCGCGTCGACGGCGTACCGGCTGATGCCGACCTCGCGAAGCTCGCCGTTGTCGTGGGCCAGGGCGACGAAGGCCATGGCGTTTCTGTAATCGACCTTCATAAGCTGATCGAGGAGGGCGGGGGAGGGCTCCCGGATTTCGCCCAGGAAGCGCCGGCGCCGGGACTCGGGCAGCAGCCGGTCGATGAACGCCTTTTCGCGCTCGCGATCGTCGGGCTGGAGGGGCCGGATCAGTACGCGGGCGCCATCGGCAAGGGTCTCGATCCAGTGGTCGCCGTCGATCGGCGGGAAATCGTGGCGTTCGACGCCGGAAGAGGAAGGGCTGGCGCTGGACATGACGCTCTCCGATCAAGGGTGTGCTTCAGGTATAAGACAGCAGCCGCGCGCTGCACTTGATCGATGTCAACTCCAGACGCTGCCCAAGCCAGTCAGCGGAAGCCGAGGACCATGCGGCCAGTAACCTCGCCGCGTTCCAGACGGCTGAACACCGCGTTGATGTCAGCGAGGTCACCCCGCTCGACGTGAACGCGGACCTTTCCCCGCAGGGCGAAATCCATTGCCTCGCGTAGATCGTTTCGCGTACCGACGATCGAGCCCCGGATGGTGATGCGATTGAGTACCACGTCGAAAATCGGCGTGGCGAAACTGCCGGGAGGCAGGCCGACCAGGCTCACGGTGCCCTTCCGGCGCACCATTCCCAGTGCCTGCGAGAAGGCGCCGGGCGATACCGCGGTTACCAGTACCCCGTGCGCGCCGCCGTCGGTGGCACGACGGATGGCCTCCACCATGCCAGGGTCGTTGCCATCGAACGCCACCTCGGCGCCGAGCTCGCGGGCCAGTGCCAGCTTGTCGGCGCTGACATCGACCGCGACAACGCGAAAGCCCATGGCCACGGCGTATTGCACCGCGAGATGGCCCAAGCCACCGATGCCGGAAATCACCACCCACTGGCCGGGTCTCGCGTCCGTTTCCATCAGGCCCTTATAGGTGGTGACGCCGGCGCACAGGATGGGCGCAAGCGCGAAAGGGTCGGCGTCACGAGGCAGGGAAATCACGTGCGAGGCTGCGCCGAGGGCGTACTCCGCAAAGGTGCCATTCACGCTGTAACCGGTGTTGTGCTGGTTCGCGCAAAGCGTTTCCCAGCCACCGTCGCAATACTCGCAGTGACCGCACGCGTCGTGGAGCCACGCCAGTCCGACACGATCGCCGGGCGCGAGGTGTTCGACGCCGTCCCCTGTCTCGACGACGATACCGATGCCTTCGTGGCCCGGGATGAATGGCGGCGATGGTTTGACCGGCCAGTCGCCGCGCGCGGCGTGCAAGTCGGTGTGACATACCCCGGTCGCCTCGATGCGGATCAGGACTTGTCCCGGCCCCGGTGACGGGATCGGCAGCATCGTGAGGTCCAAGGGTTGACCGAACTGACGAACCACCGCGGCATGCATCATTCCCTCTATCACGGCATGCTCCTAGTGAGAAAAGAGTACGGGAACGGGTGAGTCCAGGAACAGTTCGCGCGTCGTGCCACCGATGGCCCATTCGCGCAGTCGCCCATGACCATAGCCTCCGGCGACGATCAGCTGGGCATGTCGACGGCTGGCCTGATCCAGTAGCGCGTGACCGACCGAAGACGAGCGCGACGAACAATGGATCAGCTCGGCCTCGACCTCGTGCGCGCGCAGATGTGCCAGCAAGCTCTCGACAGAGAGTGCGGCTGCCTCGGCCCAGGATTTGTCGGCATCGACCACGACGACGTCGACAGCTTCGGCTGCCTCCAGCAAGGGCAGCGCGTCGTGAACGGCACGGGCGGCTTCGGCGGTATCCGCCCACGCCACGATTGCATGTCGGGGCGGTAGGTGCGCCTTTGTTCCTTCCGGCACGACGATGACGGGACGTCCCGATTCCAGGAGCAGGCCAGCGAAGTAAGCGTGGGCTAGCGATACGTCGGCAGGTGCGTTGGCGGGTCTGGCCATGATGGCCATGTCGGTCCTTCGGGCGGCTGCAGCGGCCATGACTGGTGGCGCCGAGTACAAGGCTTCGAGCGTGCGCACTTCGCCCTCCACGCGCATCGCCGCCAGTCGGTGTTCCAGGTCGCGCGCCTGCCGCGCTGCCTGGGCGCGCAGTTCCGCGTAGCGCTCTGCCAGGGAGGGATCGGGGATCAACGCCCAGGCGTCCGTCGTTTCTACCGGCATCGATAACATCTGCAGCAAATGGAGCCGCGCACCGGCTTGCCGTGCCAACAAGCCTGCGACTGTCATGGCAAGGGTATCGCCCGGAAGCTGTGTGATGACCGCGGCGATGTCACGAAGGGACCGCACAGGGGCGCGTTCGCCGTCATGGTTTTGTTCGGCCAGCGTATGCCAGTCAAGCGCGTCGGCTGGATCCTGCCGGAGCACGTTGTCGTTCATCTCTCCACCCACTTCGTTTGTCGTGTGAGTTTGAGTTTTAACCCCTGGCGGCATGATCGCGTTTGACGTAGGTCAAGACGGATGCTCATCGCCTGACGGAGGATTTACACGACTTAGGAGGAACCCATGTTCAAGCACATTCTGCTTCCCACCGATGGAACCGAGGCTTCACTCAAGGCGGCGCGCCTTACCATGGAGCTTTCCAAGCGCCTGGGTGCGCGCCTTACCGTACTGCACGTGGTGCCACCGATACCGCGACATCGTCATCGAGGCGACGCGGCGGTGGCCGAGAAGCTCGATCCCATCGAGGCGAATCAACAGCACGCAGCCGAATGCCTGAACCAGATTGCCGAGTTGGCCGCCACCCACGAGGTTGTCTGCAACTGCTCGGAGGTCACCGATAGCGCGCCTTACCGGGCCATCGTGGATTTTGCCAGGCAGCACGAGTGCGACCTTATCGTCATGGGCTCGCACGGTAAGCACGGCCTGGAGCGGTTGGTGATGGGCAGCCAGACGCACAAGGTGTTGCTCGCCAGTCATCTGCCTGTTCTGGTCTGTCCCTAGGAGGCGCTGCCATGTTCGAACGAATCCTTGTTCTGATCGACGGTTCCGAAGCGTCAGGTCGCGCCGTGAACCTGTGCATGGAGACTGCCGCGTCGCTTGGCAGCCACGTCTACGCACTTCATGTGATGTCGCCGCTTCCAACGGTCGATCTGTTGGCCGACTACATCGAAGGCAATATTCACTTCACCCGTCTCACATCCCGCGCCCAGGCGCTCCTGGACGATGCCAAGCGCGTTGGCGAAGCGGCCGGTGTCGTCGTATCCACCGAATACACCTTCGACCGGCGCCCGGATACGGTGGTCGTGTCACGGGCATGTGCGCGGGGATGCGACCTGGTGGTCATGCCAAGCACCCTGGCCGCGCATCCCCAGGGCTTCGTGCGCGATGTCGCCCAACAGGTACTGCTGGATGGTGAAACGCCGGTCCTGGTTTGTCCCTAGGGATTCGACGGCTGCCGGGGTTGACGTGAATCAACTCGGGCAACCACGTTTCGCCGTACAAGATGTGCGTCAACGTCAACCGGGAGAAGACCCATGTCCTCCGTTGCTTTCACAGCAGAAAAAGCGCCCACGGGCGGCAGGCACGCCTTCAAGGCGATCGCCGTGCCGATTCACGACCTGCCATGCGATACCACGGCACTGGATGTCGCCGCAGAGCTGGCGCGGACCCAGGGCGCACATATGCACGTCATCCAGATCGTCGCGTTGCCGAGCCCGGTGGCGGACACCTGGGCACTGATGCCCAACCCCGATTTTACGCAACTGTGTACGAGGATCCGTGCCTCGGCCAGCACCTGTGCGGCAGGGGCGCAGCGAAAGCTTGAGGCATCGGGGGTTGCCGGCGAAATCCGTTCGCTTGAGGCGGTCTATACCGAGCCAGCTGACCTGGCGGCCACGGCAGCGCGCCACTGCGATCTCGCTGTCCTGGCGCGGCCGTCCCACGCTCGAAGGGACGGTTCCACGGTCCATGGCTACTTCGCCGCGCTGCTCATGGAGTCCGCGCGCCCCGTGATGGTCGTGCCCGCGGATCACCCGGTTGAAAGTTTTCGCCATGTGCTGATCGCATGGCGGGAAACCCGCGAATGCGCACGTGCGCTGAGGGACGCGCTGCCCTTCCTCGAGGCAGCCGGATCGGTGGACCTGTTAGTCGTGGATCCCAAGGCGACGCCGTTGGAAACGGCGGACGATGTCGGCACCACGGCGATGCAGTTCCTCGTCGCGCACGGCATCGACGCCCACCGGATTGCCGTCGCCTCGGATGGACGATCCGTAGGTGAGACGATCCTGGATGAGGCCAGGCAGCGCCATGCCGATCTCATCGTCGCCGGTGGCTATGGACACAGCCGCTTCCGCGAATGGGCGATCGGCGGCACCACACGGCATCTGTTCTTCGAAGCGACCATACCGGTGCTGTACTCGCATTGACCGGCACCGTTCGCCTGATCGCCGTCCGGTCACCCGCTTATCGGGTGACCAGGACCGGTATCTTGGAGTGCGACAATACTTTTTGCACGACCGAGCCCAAGAGTGTACTGGCCAGGGCGCCCCACCCATGGGAACCCATGGCAATCATGTCGAATCGACCGCGGCGGGCAACCTCGATGATCTCCGCCGCGGGGTCGCCAATGCGCGTCACTTCGTCATGCGGCAGGTTGCTCTGCTTCATCGCTCGTCGCGCGGCGCGCAATGCCGATCGGGTGTTGTCCGCGTGGTACCGTTCCACCGCGACCGGGTCCAGGTGATCGACGACATACCCGTTTAGAGGCACGTCGACATGTATCAACGTGATGGTGACCTGTTCGCCACCAATGCGGTGCTTGTGCACGAAGCGTAGCGCCGCCAGCGAACTCGTGCTTCCGTCGATAGCGATCAGGATCTTCATTGGCACACCTCCGGAACCCGTGGGACACGGGGATTTCTTTTTGTCTCCAACCTTCGTGCTGCCGTGGCCTCATCCAGGCCGTGTGCGTCGAACTCTTGTTGTACGGCTGGACTATTCACGCGGATCCTCCGCATCAGGCCGAAAGAAACAAGGGGCAGCGGGAGTGCGCGAGTAGATGGCGCGTTGTTCCTCCCAATGCCAGTTCGCGGAGCCGCGAACGGCCCCACGCACCCATGACGATGCCGTCGGACCGGGTCCCGTCGGCAATATCCATGATGGCCTCTGCGGGATTCGGGCCATCGTCCAGTTCTTTCCAGCGGTAGGCGATGCCATGACGGCTCAACAGATCGCGTATCAGCCGGTCGCCATCGTCACGGCGGCCGCGGCTGTCACGCTCCCCGGCCAGTACCGTCACGCTTCGAGCGCGCCCGATGAAGGGCAGCGCCGCGCGGATGGCCCTGGCCGAAACGGCGGAGCCATTCCACGTGAGAGTGAGTCGGCGGAGCCCCGAAGGACCCGACGTATCCGGCACGAGGATCATGGGCGTCACTCGGGACATCAGCACGCGGGCGAGCAAACCGGTTCCAAACGGGATCCCCGAACCGATCGGATGCAACCGCCCGATCAGCACGTCAGAAAGGCTGGCACGGCGCATGAGCACGCGGCGATACACGCCTCGCCTGACCTCCCACTGTGCATCGACACCCCGCGCACGGCACATCTGGGACCACCAGGCGTGTCGCTCGTGCGCGAAGCTCTCTTCGTCCTCGAGAACCAGCAGGGGCTCCGGCAGCGCGATCACGGTGGCATCGATCGCGATGACCTGCAGGCCCGTCAGGCGTGCATGGAATCGACGGGAGAGCTCTATGCCGAAACGGACGTGGGCTGTGTCGGCGTCGTCGGATCGCACATCGATCAGGAATTCCATCATGGCTGCGGGACCTCATGCCCTCTGGTGATTGGTGGTCGACTGCGCATGCATGAGCACGCCAAGCGCGGCGGAAGCCACGCGCGCTGCCGCCCCATCCGAACGGCTGGTCAGTGCAATGGGCACGGCGGCACCGAGCACGATGCCGGCGGCGATGCCATCGGCAAGGAGCACCAGCTCCTTGGCGAGCAGGTTGCCAGCCTCCAGGTCGGGAACGACGAGGATATTCGCGCGGCCGGCGACACGAGAGTCCACGTGTTTGGCACGCACGGCGGCCGGACTGAGTGCGAGGTCCAGTGAGAGCGGGCCATCGACTTCCGCACCGGTTATCTGTCCGCGCTCGGCCATCTTGGCCAGCGCGGCGGCGTCGGTCGTCGCTGGCATGGTCGCATGTACCGTTTCGGCCGCCGCGACAATCGCGAGCCGTCGTTGTTGGATACCGATCGCCGTCGCCAGATCGATCGCGTTCTGGCAGATGGTCTTTTTTTCTTCCAGACCGGGCCGGACATTGAGCGCGCCATCACTGACAATCAACGGGTGCGCATAGCCTGGCGCGTCGATCGCGAAGGCATGGGACATTCGCGTGCCCGTGCGCATGTGGCTCTCCGGCGCCAGAAGTACGCGCATCATCTCCTCTGTGTGGATGTCTCCCTTGATCAGCATGTTCACGCGACCGGTCAGCGCCGCCGCCGCGGCGTCCGCAGTGGCCTGGCGGGGATCGCGGGCTGGATGAATGGGGATGCCATCCAGCGGCCGGCCCAGCGCTTCGGCGACTCTGCGAATGCGCTCTGCGGGGCCGAAGAACACCGGGTCGATCAAGCCTGCCGCAGTGGCCTCGAGCGCGCCATGCAGCGACAACTCGTCGCACGGGTAGATCACGGCCGCCGGGAGCGGGGGCCGACCATAGCAGTCGCTCAGCAGTGCCTGGAAACGATGGTGCGAAGGGCTTTCCCGGCCGGTGTGACTGACCTCGTTCGTCATGACGCCTCCTGTTCTGTGACCAAGACGCTACGCCGCCATGGGCGACGGGGCTTGATTCAGGTCAAGGAACCACCCCGGCATCCGGCGCATTCTCTGCCAGATGCGCGAGGCTTCGACATCGGCATGATGCAGAAAGTCCAGATGCCATACGAAATGAGGCATGACGCACATGTACGCCATGGTGTTGCAGCGGGTCGGTGAGCCGCTTGTCTACCGCGAGCTTCCGTTGCCCGAACCAAAGCCCGATGAAGTTCGCCTCCGCGTCGAAGCATGCGGTGTATGCCGCACCGACCTGCACGTGGTTGACGGCGAATTGCCGGACGTGCGCGTCCCCGTGACGCCAGGGCACGAGGTCGTTGGGATCGTCGAGAAGCGGGGCGCGGACGTGGAGAACCTGGAGATCGGGCAGAGAGTCGGTGTTTGCTGGCTCGGTGGCGCCTGCGGGATTTGCCGCTACTGCAGGGCAGGCATGGAAAACCTGTGCGATGCGCCCGAGTTCACCGGATACACGCGACCGGGTGGTTTTGCTACGCATATCGTGGCCCGCAGCGCCTTCTGCGTGCCGTTGAGCGAGCGCGATCGACCCGTAGAAACAGCCCCTTTGCTCTGTGCCGGGCTGATTGGCTGGCGAGCGCTATCGAAGGCTGGCGACGCCCACCGACTGGGGCTTTACGGCTTCGGCGCGGCGGCCCATCTGATAGCGCAGATAGCGGTGCGACAAGGACGGCGGGTCTACGCTTTCACCCGGGCAGGTGACACCGAGCATCAGGGTTTCGCACTGACCCAGGGCGCTTGCTGGGCAGGCGACTCCGATGCAAGTCCGCCAGAACCGCTGGATGCCGCGATTATCTTCGCCCCCGCAGGCGAACTCGTTCCGGCAGCCCTCAAGGCGGTGAGGAAGGGGGGTACGGTGGTCTGCGGCGGCATCCACATGTCGGACATTCCGTCGTTTCCATACAACCTTCTTTGGGAAGAACGCGAACTGAAGTCGGTAGCGAATCTCGCGCGGAGGGATGCGTCGGACTTCTTCGCAGACACGAGTCACCTCCACGTGCACGCTGCAACAACGGTCTATCCGCTGGTAAGGGCGAATGCAGCGTTGGATGACCTGCGACAGGGCAGGTTGGTGGGCGCGGCCGTCCTGGTTCCTTGATGCGCTAGCGGGCGGCGCTAATCCACTGCCGCGTGATAAATGCCGGACGCGGCGCGCCGACCTTGCCTGGGCGCCACGGAACGCGTTGGCAACCCCGAAAGACGCTGTTTGATGTGCGCTTCGATGGCTCCGGGAACGTCGATGCTCATGCCGCTCATCTCCACCCACACCGTCGTCCCCCGCCAGATCAACGCCTCCCACTCAAGCTGGCTCCCCCTGCGCTCCACGGTCACCATGGCGATCACGCTCTTGCCCTCGTCGAAACCGAGGACAAGTGAGAAGCGCTCCCGGTGCTCGCGAGAGAATCGCTGGCCCTCCGTCATGATGAAGGGCATTCGTGAGGTGCAGCGATCGCTTTGCATCTGTCAGCCTCCAAGGTGTGCCCCAAGTACCGGTCGCGCCACTCGACGGTCCGGCCTGGGTAGAGGCCGCGACACGGTACGGTGGCATGGTTTTGTGGAAAGGCTTTCGATAACCCGATGCGCTGTGGCGCTACCCGAGGCGTCACCGGTGTGCAGGCCGATATTTCCGTTTCCGTAGGGCGTATAGACATCCAGTGCGGTGCGCTTGAACAGGCCTATCGTCCGCGTGCCCGCCGCCGCGCCCAGGTGCATGACCCCGCAGTCCGCCGAGATGAAAAGATCCAGCGCGGCCAGTACGGCGGCCATGCGACGAATGTCCGACGAGTAGTAGCCCGGCCATGCGCCGCTCAGCATGGACTGGGCATGTGCGGGGACGATCTCGACGATCGAGGCGAGCGGAAAAGCGCCTTGCAAGGTCGCCATAAAGTCCATCCACCAGGCCATCGGGTAGCGTTTGCTGCCTGTCGCATTACCGAACACGCCAATAACGGGGCCACTGCCATGGTCTGGCCTTTCAGTCAGTTCGGTCACGACACGCGCTCCCTCTGCGAGCTCGTCGTCGGTCAGGTGGACCGAGAGCCCCGGATAGTCGGTACCCATTCGTGCTCGACACGCCCATCTGACCAGGTTCACCGGCCGTTGCCCCATGTGTCGGCCCGCGATGTCCTGCGGGGCGGCATGCGTCAACGCCCGCGTAGGTGCATCACTGAAGCCCAGTTTGAAGCGCGCGCGCAGGAGCCGCGTCAACGTTCGGCCAAAGCCCGAATGCACGCTGGGATCGATGATCAGGTCATATCGCGTACGCCTGATACGGAAGAACAGGGCGAGGAACGCGAAGGGATGCTTGAAGCCGCGGCGTGGCAGGCACAACACACGCCTCACGCTGAAGAAGCCGTTGAAAACATCCTGTGCGATGTCGCCCTCACTGGCGATGTCGATCTCCGCACCCGGAAAGCGCTTCTCCAGCTCGGCAATGAGGGGTGTCAGCAGCAAGGTGTTGCCAAGCCGGTGATTGGGCCGGCTGACGAGAATGCGATAGATGCCCTGGTTTGCAAGCGATGTGGCAGCAGTCACGGCGCACCTCGCGTGTGCAAGGCCAGGTCGGGCAAGGCTCTCCTGAGGGCCCTGTCGACGAATGAAGGAAACATGCCATTGAGACGCGCAAACATGCTTTCAGGAAAGCCCGGGTAGGCCTCGCTGCGCTCTTGCTCGATCGCCCGGACGATGCGTGCGGCCACCCAGGCCGGTTCGTCCAGGTGCATGATCTTCCGATGGGCCATCAGGCTCACGGCAGGCGGGTTGAGCGCGGTGCGGACCGCTCTGGGCGCGATATAGGTCACGCCCACACCCGTGCCCTGCAGTTCCCGGCGGAGTGCCTGTGAAAAGCCGCGCAGTGCGAATTTGCTCGCGGAGTACACCGCGAACCCCGGGTAACCGATGCTGCCGAAGGTTGACCCTACATTGACGATGCGCCCGGCGGCTCGCCCTAGCATGGCCGGAAGTATCTCCCGCACCATCTGCATGGGTGCTTCGACGTTCATCTGTATCGTTCGGGAAAGGACGGTCGCATCGGTCTGGTCGAAGAAGCGGAAGTCGTCGGCGCCGGCGAGGTTGATAAGCACGTCGATGCCGCCAAACGTCTTGACGACGCGCGACACGGCGGCACGGCGCGCCAACGCGTCGTTCAAATCGACCTGGAGGACGATCGCGTCGAATTGCTGCGTGGTGACGAGGTGATCGAGGCTCGCGACGGACGCGTCCGTCAGCCCGAGGAGCGCGAGACGAGCACCTTTCGCCGCGAGGGCCTCGGTAAGTTCACGACCGATGCCACCAGCGGCGCCGGTAACAAGGACTCGTTGTCCATGCAGGTCCAGGCTCATGGCCATTGATCCGAGGTGATTCGGTCGACGAGTTTCTTCAACTGCGCATGGCGAGCGCCGTCCTTGCCGCCGATACCCGTGGGCGAGGGTGCCTTCATGAGTCGCTGGGTGGCCGGGTCCAGTTCCTGTGTATGGGAAGGCGCCGACGCTGCGGCGAGGCATGCCGACACCAACACGGAGGTGGGCGAACGGAACAGGGAAACCGCCGGGTTGGCCGCTTCACGACATTCACCCATTAAGGCGCGCAGGCGTGGCTGCGAAGGCAAGAACATCGAGGTCGCCCATCAACGAAGGTGCACCTCCTAAAGCGATATTCGTGCCATGTGAATAACCCTATGAATGATAAGCGTATGGTGGCTTTTGCTGGCGATGGCCAAGCATCCCATTCCTGCAGTGCGCAGAAATTGTCTGCAAGAAATGTCGGGTACGAATACGCCAGCGAGCAGCGCCTGGTCGGTGCGCCGTCGGTGCGCGGGCAATCTCCGCGCTACGAAGCGTCATCGGCGGCCGTCACCGCGAGAACCGCGTTCAGGCCGCCAAAAGCGAACGAGTGGGAGAGGGCGGCGAGCACGCGATGGCGTCGTGATTCATTGACCACCAGGTTGAGATCGCACTCGGGATCCGGGCCGCCGAAATTCAGCGTGGGTGGAACGACGCCGGTACGAAGCGCGCCGACCACGGCAACCAGCTCGAGGGCCCCGGAGGCGCCCAAGGCATGGCCGTGCGCCGACTTTGTCGATGAGATCAGCGGCTCACCGGCCCAGCTTCCTAATGCGAGCCTGATCGCGCGGGTTTCGGTGGCGTCGTTGGCTTTCGTCCCCGTGCCGTGCGCATTGATGTATTGAATATCCTGCGCACGCAGGCCTGCGTCGTTCAGCGCGGCGCTCATGGCCCGCGCCTCACCGTGTTCCGACGGTGCGACGATGTCGGCCGCGTCGGCGCTCATGCCAATGCCAGCGATCACGGCCAGCGCTGTCGCACCGCGCGCACGAGCATGGTCAAGCGATTCGAGCACGAACACCCCGGCGCCTTCGCCCAGCACCAACCCTTGACGGCCCAGGGAGAACGGCCGACATGCGTCGCTGGTCAGGACTCGCATCGCCTCCCATGCCTTGATCATGCCAAAGCTCAGGCATGCCTCGCTGCCGCCAGCGATGGCGACGTCGACCATACCGCTTCGTATCATCAGGACGGCTTGTGCCATCGCGTGGTTCGCCGACGCGCACGCGCTCGACACGACGAATGCCGGCCCGGTAATGCGGTGCGCCATGCTGATTTGACTGGCCGGCGCACTCGCCATCGCGCGGATGATCGCCAGCGGATGCATTCGCTGTCCCTTCTCCGCATAGATACGCCGGTCCTGTTCATCGCGCGAAAGTTCGCCGCCAGCGCCCGTACCGATCACCACCGCGGCACGCGCTGCCCACGCGTCGTCGAAAGCCAGTCCTGCCTGGGCGATGGCCTCACCGGCGGCGACCAGCGCAAACTGCGAGACGCGGTCGAGCTGGGCTAACAGGCGCTCATCGAAATGGTCTGCCGGTTGGTAGTCGTGCGCTTGCGCCGCCAGGGTGGTCCGCAATTCCGCTGATCGGGGATGGACCAACGGGGCGATGCCACTTCGTCCATCGCGAAGGCCTTCCCATAGCGCCGTGGCGCCAACGCCGAGCGCGGAGACCGCGCCCATGCCGGTGATCGCCACCGACGCCCTCATGGCGTCGCGCCGACTCCCTGCATGGCTTCGCCAACGGCTTCGATGAGACCACCGACGGTGTCCGCGTCGAAGTCCGGGGTTCGGTCGGGCAGGTTGACGCCGAAGGCTTCCTCGATATCGAAGATGATCTCGATCGCATCCAGCGAGGAAACGCCGAGCGACTGAAGCGTGGCGGCAGGAGTAATCGCAGCAACATCAAGGCCGGTGCTACTGGCGACGATGGCAATCACTCGTTGTTCTATAGAGTTCGTCATGGGTGTGATGTCTGAAGTCATGGCACGATCTCCAAATACAGCCATCTATCCATTTCGTCCTGCAGTTCTGTGCAGCGGCGCAGGTACGCGGGCGGGGCCAACGGCCGGCGGTCGGACCGCCAAACCGTGCCGCGGGTCTTTGTAAGCACGGCGCGAACCGCATCTACCATCTCTCCGACGGTATCCGCCGTGAAGTCGCACGAGCCAAGGGGCACGTTGATATCGAACGAGTCCTCGATCGCGAAGGTGATCTCGATACCATGGAAAGACGCCACTCCCAACGATTCAAGCGTAGCGGTGGAAACCACCGTGGCCGGATCGACCCTCGTGTGGCGGGCAATGATGTCTATGACGCGTTGTTTGATTGGGTCATTCATCGGTGCGATTCCTGCGCTCAGCCTGGAGTAGCGATCTGACGTGCGTCGAAGGGGGTCGGGCCGGCCTTTGCTGTACCGCTTGAAGTCATGGATCAGCCTAGTGCGACGAGCTTACGGTCGCCTTTCGGCTGTCTCTAAGGCCTTTAAGGGGAAGTGCGCAGAAATTGTCTGCAAGAAATGTCGACGCTTCAGGGTGCGCCGGTGTGATCTGCACACAGACCCGACTCAGCAGTACCGGCAGGCAAGGGAAGCAACATCACGATATGAACGCTCGTATCGACGTGGCACGAGGCGACATAGCCGACCGCGCCCGGCGTGACCGCGATGAAACGTACGACAGCTTCATCCGAGGCGAGCACATAGGGCGGGCTTACGCCCTGAAAGTACTGTTTGTCCCAGTAGTCCTGCAGCGGCTGTTCCGACATGTGCAGGATGACCCTGGTAAAAATACCGCGCAGCGGTGAGTCGGCGGGCAGATTCACCGGTGCGAGCTTGACCCCGTCCCCGTCGACGAAGATGCGCTTGAGATAGACGTTGCGGAGCGTGTCCTTATCGAACGCCAGTCGCGGCGCTGCCGGCGCCGTAATCACGGCGACCTGTACCTGCGCGGCCCAGGTAACGGGTCCAGCGAAGACCAACCCGAAGAGCGACAGCCGGGCGATGTGGCGATACACCGGCATAGGTCAGAACAACACCGAGATGGAGGCCAACCAGCCCGCGGGCACGATTTCGCCGTTTCGGCCGTTGCGGTGTTCCAACTTGAGGACGAGGCCCGGTATGGGGCGGTAGTTGAGGGCTTCGGTGCGGACGACCGTCGTGGTCTCCGGTACGGACGTGTGATAGCGCTCAATCCGGCCGATCAGGTAGAGATGGGAAACGATGGGAATACCCGCCTCGACGAAACCGCCGCGCTCACTGGAAAGGGGCGACGCACCGGTGCGGTAGATTGCCTCGCCGGTAAGCTCCACATAGCGCGTGGTCCAGGTGAAGTCGATTCCGGTGAGCTGGTAATCGTGGCGCGGTTGTTCGAGCTGGTAGGTTACGAATGACGCACCCACGGCAAGACTGTCCCCCGCCAGGTGATAGAGGACGCGGCCACCGAAGGCATGCAGGAAGTTGTTCCGCGGGCTGTGGTCACCTGTGTAATCGGTAAACGCATCGTCCGCGTCCTGGCCCACGCCAAGGTTCTTGCTGTCGTCGGCAAACACCCAATAGTCGAGGTCGCGACCTTTGACGGCGACCGTCCCGAACGCCATGGCACCCGCCGCATGGCGGGCGAACGCGGCTGATGTGGACAGAGGACGGGAAACGGTCCACGTCAGCGGGTCGGCATGAACGAGGTTCCATTCACCAATTGGCGTGAGGAACTTACCGAAACGTAAGGTAATGGCTGGCGTTGCATGAAAATCGGCATATACCCGCTCGACATCCACCTTCGCCTGACCACCGCCACCATTCTGCGCGCCAGTGACGTTCACCGTGCGGGACGTGGCCAGCTCGGTGAATAGCTGCCAGCGGCTGCCAATGTCTTTGGTGACGAACAGGCTGACGTCACGCAGGCTCGAATCCGCCTTGGAGCCGGAGAGGTCGAAGAAATGAACGTCGGCGTATCCGCCGATACGCAGGCCCTGGTCGGGGAAGTAAAGTCCCTGGCCGAGCGAGTAGGGAGCCGGCTGCCAGCTATGGTCGTTGGTGGCGTCCGTGGCGTCCGTGGCGTCGGTGGCGCGGGACACGCCGCAGAAGGCCGACACCAGAGCGATCACGCCCAGGACCAGGGGACGATGTAGGTGCCGGCTCATGGAATACCTTCACGGGTGCTACGTGGACGGACGGAGGATGGCATAAGCGGCGCCTGATTCTGCGACACTGACACATGCATTCCCAAAGCTGACCCGCCTTGACGACACGATCGGCACTCTTCCGGCTTCTGTTCTGGACCATGCTCGGCACGACGACCGTGATCGGGGCGCTGTCTTTTTTCCAGTTCCGGAACGCCCTTCGCTCCGAAATCGCGGGGAACCTGCGCTTTGGCGCGACCGCCATGATGCAGCGCGTCGATACCTTCCTGTTCGCCCATGTAGAAAACATGCGTGTCTGGCGGGGTATCGAGGTCATGCAGGATATCCGGGTGAAGGATGTCGACAAGCGGCTATCCCATTTTCTGTCCAATTTGCGGGCCGGCCAGGACAAGGTCTACGACGTGCTCCTGTGTACCGATGCACAAGGCCATGTGGTGGCCGCGAGCGAGGCGTCCTATATCGGTCGCGATGCGCCGTCTTTATCGGGGTGGCGCGCAGTCCCGGGGCAGGGGCTCGACCCTATCTCGGTGACTATCGCGTCCACGGCATCCCAAACCAGTGCCATCGTGCTTCGAACCACCATTCCGAATGCTTTCGGCGAGGGGACGATCGGCTACCTCTACGCCTTCCTCGATTGGCGAGCCGTGGAGGACCTGCTCGACGGCGCGGTAAACCACGGCAGCCGTGGGCTGCTTCTGGCCAATCGAGAGGGCCAGGTACTGGGGGCGTCCGCGGCGTTACGCGCGCGTTCGCAGATACGAGGGCTCCGTTTGGAACGATGGGAGCTTCCGCCGAGCGGGGCAGCTTCGTATATCCACGAAGGGGCCGACCTTGGCGATGGCGAGCTCCTTGTCGGCGTAGCGACGTCCGAAGGGTCGCCGCCGTTCGAGGGGCTGGGCTGGCATACCCTCATGATCGAGCCGACGAAGGTCTCGTTCGGACCCATCGGTGCGCTGCTGTGGACCATGGTGGGCGTGCTGCTGGTGACCCTGCTCGCCGGGCTGTGGATATCGTCGCGCCTGGCCGACCGGATCGTTTCCCCCATTGTTGCCCTGACGGTGTTTACGCGCGGTTTTCGCCAGGGGCAGGCCAACCTCCCGGCACCTCCGGCCGGTGCCACCGCGGAAGTCGAAGAGCTCGACCGAGCCTATACCGACATGATCCATGCCCTGGAACAGTCGCGCGAGCAGGTCGTCCGTGCCGGAAAGCTGGCCGTCGTCGGCGAGATGGCGGCGATCATGGCCCACGAAGTCAGAACCCCCATGGGCATCCTGCGCAGTTCCGCTCAGCTTCTGCAAAGGCAGCCCGACCTCGACGACAGGCAGCGCGAACTGATTGGATTCATCTTCAGCGAAACCGAGCGGTTGAACCGGCTGGTGACACTCCTTCTGGAATGCGCCCGCCCCAATCCGCCCCACTTCATGCTTCACGACGTTCTGGAGATTGTCGACAGCGTGTTCGCCCTGCTGGAGTCGCGTGCGGAGCGCGCAGGCGTGACGCTGTCGAGGGAATCCGATGGCGATGGCGTCGTGCTCAGCTGCGATCGCGAACAGATGATGCAGGTTTTTCTGAACCTCATTCTCAACGCGCTGTCTTTCGTAGCCGAGCGAGGACGCGTGCGGGTGAGTACGCATCGCGACGACGATGCCTTGTGGATCAGTGTCGCCGATGACGGTCCGGGCGTCCCGCTGGCGTTGAGGGAGCGTATTTTCGATCCCTTTTTCAGTCGGCGCGAAGGTGGTATCGGCCTGGGCCTCACCATCGTGCAGCAGATTGTACAGGCGCACGGCGGCATGTTATCCGTCGGGGAAAGCACCTGGGGCGGCGCCTCGTTCAGTATGCGCTTCAGTTACCAAGAGCCACGCACATGACGACGAAACGGATCCTGGTGGTCGACAACGAGGCGAAGATGCGTCGCATCCTCGAACTCTCCCTCAAGTCCATGGGGCACGAGGTGGTGCAGGCCGGTGACGGTCAGGAAGCCCTTGCAAAAATCGAGTCAGGCTCATTCGACCTCGTGCTGACCGATCTGCGCATGCCCCGTCTTGATGGCATCGGTCTACTAACGGCTTTGCGCGAGGCCGATAACGACATCCCGGTTATCGTCATGACTGCCTACGGAACCATCGAGACGGCAGTCGCCGCGATGAAGGTTGGCGCCGCCGACTATGTCATCCGGCCATTCGAGATGGAGACCATCGAGATGGCGGTTACACGTGCCTTGACGATGCAAGTGGTCCAGCGCGAGAACCGCTTCCTCAAGGACGAGGTATCGCGCGGCTGGGGTGACTTCGTCGGTACCAGCCGCGCCATGCAGGAGCTCTACGAACTTCTGCAGCAGGTCGCTCCCACGCGGAGCAGCGTCTTTGTCGTGGGTGAAACCGGCACAGGCAAGGAATTGGTCGCGCGCGCCATCCATGCTGCTTCCGGTCGCAGCGGCCTTTTCGTGCCGATCAACTGCGCCGCCATCCCTGCGGATTTGCTTGAGAGTGAATTGTTCGGGCACGTCAAAGGCGCCTTTACCGGCGCGGTGCGAGACCGGATCGGCAAATGCGAGCTCGCCAGCGGCGGAACGCTCTTTCTCGATGAAGTAACGGAGATGCCGATCGGACTGCAGGCCAAGCTTCTGCGCGTCTTGCAGGAATCGGCGATCGATAAGGTCGGAGGCAATGTGGCGACGCCGGTCGACCTGCGCGTCGTCGCGGCCACCAACCGTGATCCGCAGCAGTCCGTCGATGCGGGCACGCTTCGGCGCGATCTTTACTTTCGGCTCAACGTGGTGCGCGTTGACGTGCCGCTGCTTCGGGACAGGCGAGAAGACATTCCGCTGCTCGTCGACTACTTCATAAACAAGTACTCCGTCGAGCTCAGCAGGTCGCCACCGACGTTGTCGCGCGAAGCACTGGAGATTCTGGAGAAGTACGCTTGGCCGGGCAATGTCCGTGAGCTCGAAAATCTCATCGAGCGGGCCATGGTGCTTTGTCGGGGCGACGCCATCACGGCGGCGCATCTTCCGGTTGAACTGGGAGCGGAACGGGTGCTGGCCATGCCCGCGGCGGCCGATGCGCCGACTACGCACGTGCATGGCCAGTCGCTGGCCCTCAGGCCACACGTGGATGAACTCGAACGCCGCCTGATTGAAGCGGCGCTCGAAACGGCAGGTAACAACAAAGCCGCGGCGGCCAGATTGCTCGAGATCAGCGAAAGGGCGCTTTGGTACAAGATCAAGCGGTACGGACTTAGCTGATCCGATTCCCTTAACCGATCGACGCAGACGCCCGCCACAAGTCCGTGCCGCCATCGACCGCATGGACATCGATGTTTGCAAGCTCTTCTGCGGAGAAATCCAGGTTATCCAGTGCGCCCAGTGAATTGTCGAGCTGCTCGACGGTACGCGCGCCGATCAAGGCCGAAGTGACGCGGGGGTCGCGTAACGCCCATGCAATCGCCATCTGCGCGAGCGTCTGGCCGCGGCGCAAAGCAATGTCATTCAGTGCCCTGATTCGCTCGATATTTTCTGGGCTGAGCATGCCTTTCTGGAACGAGCCGTCTCGGGTAACTCGCGCGTCGGACGGTACGCCTTTGAGATACTTGTCAGTGAGGAGGCCCTGAGCCAGGGGCGAGAAGGCAATGCATCCTGCGCCAACATCGGTTAGCGCGTCGAGCAAGCCATTCTCTATCCAACGGTTGAACATGGAGTAGTTGGGTTGATGGATGAACAGAGGCACGCCCTCGTCGGCAAGCATGGCCGCGGCCTTACGCGTCAGATCGGGCGAGTAGCTCGATATGCCGATGTAGAGCGCCTTACCTTGCCGGTGGATATGCGTGAGCGCTCCCACGGTCTCTTCAAGCGGGGTCGTGGGGTCGACACGGTGCGAATAGAAGATGTCGACGTAGTCCAGACCCATGCGCCGGAGCGATTGGTCGAGGCTCGCAATGAGGTGCTTCCGACTGCCGCCAATACCACCGGTTCCGCCATACGGCCCAGGCCACATGTCCCAGCCGGCTTTCGTCGAAATGATCAACTCGTCGCGGTGGGACTTGAAGTCGGTAGCCAGGATACGGCCGAAATTCTCCTCGGCCGAGCCGGGAGGCGGCCCGTAGTTATTGGCGAGGTCGAAATGCATGACGCCCCGGTCGAAGGCGCGCCTCAAGATAGCGCGGCCGGTTTCGAAAACATCGGTACCGCCGAAGTTTTGCCACAACCCCAACGAAATCACGGGGAGGTCGATGCCGCTTTTCCCGCAGCGGCGAACGGGCATCTGGCCGTTGTAGCGGTCCGGGGATGGCTGATAGGTCATGATCTGGTTCTCTAGCAGTATGTGATGCGTGGTAACGGACGGGGAGAGGGCGAAGGCGTAACCTTTGCCTCCGGCGGCACGAGTCACAAGCCCGACATCCGTCATATGGATGGCTAAATAAACTCTGAATGGGCCCTCTTGAAAAATATTTCCGGCTGCATAAATTAATCCCTGCTGGCCGCTTCGGGGCCAGCCTCGTCGCCCGCTTCGGGGGCGGCGCAGAGAACTCCTAACCATGTTGCTTCGAGGATATGGCTATGCGTACTCTACTTAATGTTGCACCCCTTCATCGCTCCAGTGTTGGCTTCGACCGCATGTTCGACCTGCTCGAAGCCGCCGCATCGCGCGGCCAAACCGCTGACAACTATCCGCCGTTCGACTCCATCAAGCTCTCGGACGACCAGTACCGGATCACGATGGCCGTGGCGGGATTCCGCCAGGAAGACCTGGAAATCTCCACGCAGGGAAATTGGCTGACGGTCAGCGGCGAGCGCTCGTTCGAGCCGGAAGGGGAATATCTCCACCGCGGTATCGCTACAAGGCCGTTCCAGCGCCGTTTCGAACTCGCCGAACATGTGCAGGTGGTCGGCGCCCGACTCGCAGACGGGCTTCTGTCCGTCGACCTCAAGCGCGAGGTTCCCGAGGCGATGAAGCCGCGCCGCATCGACATCGAGTCCGGCGTAGGCGCAGGGACTAACGAAAGCGTCCGCCAGCTGCTCGACCAGGCTGCCGCGTGAGGGACCTGGGAGCCCCGCAGGATGCGGGGCTCTCTTCAATGGCATGCGGGCGCCGTTTAGTAGGCTCAGGCGGCTGACGTGGCCTCATCTATGGCTTGCGCGAGTTGACGCAGGTCAAAGGGCTTGACCAGGCGCACCGCGTTGGCCGGCGCGTCCTCGGCGGACTCATTCGGGTCCGACAGCATGATGACGACCGCGAGGGACGGGTTCTTGTTTCGTGCGTCTTCCAGATAGGCCCCAGAGCGGTCCTCTCCGGGTGCGGGCACGGCAGCGATGAGGAAATCCACCTTGTCTTGCGAGGCGACCAGGCGTGCCGCGCCGACATGTGTCGATGCGACGACGACTTCGAATCCCCGGGCATGCAAGGCTTCGGCAAGGGTCCCGGCCAGCGGGGACCGGGGTTCGATAACGACTGCGAGCGGTTCAGGATTTGACATGGCCAGTGCCGGAAACGGAAAGCCCGGTTTTAGCAAGGCGGATGAGAAGGGGGCATGACGCACCGAACTCGTGAGGATCGTCGCAAAGTCCATGCCCGGTCCAGGTTCGCCGAAAGCTCCAGCACGGCCAGCACGTAGCCATCGGTGGATGGCCGGGCGGGGGGTATCGGTAGGCGGTGCCCAACATTCCGGGGGCATAACGATCATCGAGGCCCGAATATGCTCTTATGGAACGAGGGGCACCGTTGAGGAGAACCTCCATGCGACCGACTCGATTGAAACAACTCACGGATACCTGGGCACTTCTCAGCTACTACCAGCGATTCGAGGGGTTGGTCGCCTTGATTCTAACCTTCCTGATCGGCCTGATCATCGTTATTGCGCTGTTTCGTCTGACGATGGGGGTCATCACCAATCTAGTCTTCAATGCGCTCGATCCTTTGGACCATGAAGTGTTCCAGACGGTCTTCGGCGAGATCATGACGCTGTTGATTGCGCTCGAATTTAACCACACACTGCAATATATGGTTGCGCGACAGCAGAGCGTCGTCCAGACGTCCGTCTTATTGCTGATCGCACTTCTGGCGCTAGCCAGGAAATTCATCCTGCTTGACCTGCATGTCGTCAGTCCGGCTCATTTGCTTGCGCTGTCAGGCGCCACGCTGGCGTTGGGCCTAACCTACTGGCTCATTCGATCCCGCCGCGAAATGAGCGAGGCGTGATTGAACAGACACGCAGCTAAAGGGAACGGGCCGGCTGCCGATAACCGGTGAACAGATCTGCGCGTGGAAAAGGGCGCCATCAACGTGGTCGAAAATAGTGATGCAAAAGACTACGTCGAGCTCATGCGCCATGCGCTCGACCATCGGACAGAGTGCTCGGGGAATGTATCTGAGGGCCTCATTGTCTGTGATGTTCATGGCTCCATCGTCTTTGCAAACGCATCAGCAGAACACATTGTCGGCCTCGTCCGGATCGGAGCCCTGCCGGACGATTACAGCTGCATGCATGGCATCTTTTCGGAGGAGGGGCGGCCTTTCCCATCGTCCGACGTCCCTCTGGCGCGCGCCGTATTACGAGGCGAATCCGTCCGAGACGTGCGACTCGTCGTCCGCCGGTGCGACGGACAGGCCCATCTACTGTCTGTCGATGCGTACCCCTTGCGCGACGCGTCAGGCGTAGCCGTCGGCGCGGCGACAACGTTCCGGGTGGTTAAGAACAGCGAGCCAGAGTGCGATGGCTTACATGGCGTGGGGCGCTACGGTCAGAGCAGATCCAGCGGTAGCTTGAGATAACGGACGCCGTTTGTTTCCGGCTCGGGCAGGTTTCCCGCGCGCATGTTTACCTGGAGCGAAGGGAGGATGAGGCGCGGCGTGGGCAACGTCGCGTCCCTGGTTTCTCTCGTGTGCACGAAGGTTTCCTCGTCCACGCCGGCATGCACATGTACGTTGCTCTTCCGCTCCGCACCAATGGTACTTTCCCAGGCATAGGTGTCGCGGCCGGGAGCCTTGTAGTCGTGGCAGAGGAACACCCGGGTGTCATCCGGAAGCGCCATGAGGCGACGGATGGATCGGTATAGCGTGCGCGCGTCTCCACCTGGGAAGTCGCAGCGGGCGGTGCCATAGTCGGGCATGAACAGGGTGTCGCCCACGAACACGGCGTCCCCGATGACATAGGCCATGCACGCGGGTGTGTGGCCGGGCACATGGAGAGCCACGGCTTTCAGTCCGCCGATGGGGAAGGTGTCGCCGTCCTCCCAGAGCCGGTCGAACTGGTGGCCATCGCGGGCGAACCGTTGGTCTTCGTTGAAGATGTCCCCGAAGACGCGCTGGACAGCCGTAATGTGGTCGCCGATAGCCACTCTGCCGCCGGTACGCGCGCGCAACCAGGACGCTGCCGTCAGGTGATCGGCGTGAGGGTGTGTCTCGAGGATCCACTGCACTTGCATGGCACCCTCGTTCACATGTGCCAGCAAGCGCTCAGCTCCGTGTGTGGCGGTCCGACCGCTGGCCGCGTCGAAGTCCAGGACGCTGTCGATGATGGCGCATGCCGCACTGTCAGGGTCTTTGACGACATGGCTGACTGTAAAGGTGGCTTCATCGAAGAACGAGGTGACCAACGGGCGCCGCCCGCCTTGGCCCAAGGCCTCCGAAGCGTTGGTCTGGGCGGCGCGCAGGGCGGGGTCACCCGACGATAACGGAGTCATGGCAGACCGTCCTCGGCTAGCTTGGAATATCAAGCTACATGAAGTCCTTCGAGCTCGGCCATTGTCCATGAGAGATAGGAGCCCCGCCCAGCGGACCTGGTCGATGCGCTGGTGCCGGCGATGCCGCGCGCACAGCTCGCCAATCCGCCACGCTGTAATATTTAGCCTCCCGGCGCATTGTCATCGACAACGAGCCACAAAGTGGACCACCCACCGCCTACTGAATGCCTGGCATTTCGTGGCTGGAATGCGGGCGATCTCGCCCTGGCATTGTTGCTGTGGGGCGATCCTAAGGTAACCTCCCTGATAGGTGGCCCATTCAATGACGAAGCGGTCGCGCAGCGCCTGGCTTCCGACCGGGTTGAATCATCCGTCTTACCTTCTGTCGCGCATAAGCGATTAGCGGAGCGCGGTGGCAGCCTGGCTAGTGCGCTTCCACATTGATCGCTCCCGATTGCGGTGCCAGCACCACCTGATTCCGACCATTGGCTTTGGCCTGATAGAGCGCTTCGTCCGCCCTGGCAATGAACTCTGCCGCGGTTTCGCCTGGCACCCATTGAGTCACACCGAAGCTGCAGGTGACCGCGCCGACGTCTTCGAAGACGACCTGGCCGACGGCGTCGCGTAGTTTCTCGGCCGCCTGGAATGCCATGGGACCTCCGGATCCGGGGGCGAGAATGATGAACTCCTCACCGCCCCACCGAGCGAGAAAATCCGTTGTGCGGATCAGGTTAGGCACGAACCGGGACAGCTGGATGAGTACCTTGTCCCCAGCCAGATGCCCGTAGGTGTCGTTGACCCGTTTGAAGTGGTCGATGTCATAGAGGATCAGGGAGAGAGGTGTGCCATAGTGCTGCGAGCGCTCCATTTCGCGGGCAAGCGCTTGATCGAGATTCAGCCGATTATGCAATCCGGTAAGGGGATCCGTGGCCGCCTTCATGCCCAGATCGTGGGTCAGCTCCTGGAGCCGGATGCGATTGTCGGCGAGTACGTCGTCATGAATCCAGCGCCCCTTTCCGACCAGATAGATCAGCGCCATGATTGTCACCAAAAGGGTGATGACAATGCCCAAGAAACGCGTGGCGAAAATTTCCCGGGTCGGCTTCAGGATGACCAGTGACCATTGACTATGGTCGGCAAAGCGACGACGCACATATTGGCGTTCGTTATCGACGGTGGCCCATGTTCCGTCGACGACCTCGTGCTCGAGCATCGGGGGATCGACCTGCTTTCCGAATGGACGGGACAATGGCGACTTCGCCGTCGTCGGCAGCGGCCATAGGGTACGGCGCAGCGCCTCGGGGTAGTTCGTCATCATGACGACTCCCTGCGGATCGATGAAGAAGTAAGGGCGATTGAACTCCCTCATATCCGCTTCAAAGGTATCGAGTGACTTCGTCAGGACCGCAACCCCGACAATCTTGCCGTCCGCGGTGTGAACCGGCTGGCTCGCGTAATAGTCGCGCACACCGGCTCCAGCGTCGAACACGAACTGATAGCCGCCTTTCCCGCCCATGGATTGACGAAAATAGAGCTCGGTTCCATAGCTGGGTTTAGCAGGCAGGATGTCCCGCGGATCGGACGAAGCAACCACGGCACCCGCCATATCCAGTATGTAACCACGCCTGGCCCCGGATGCATGGACGCCCAGGTCGAGGAATGACTGGGCGGCGTTGTTGTCCGGTCGTCCGCCGCCGGTGAGCCACGGCTGGATGGACGGGAACCCCGCTAGCGCCTTCACCATCGCATCGACCGTCGCCGTCTCTACACTGAGTCGGCTTGCCAACAGATCGATATCGCGGCGCGATTCCTCCTGCACGTCTCGCCTGTATATCCCGCCGAGGAATTCCGTGAGTGTCCAGCCCGAGACTAGGATGGTCCCCATGGCGACCACGGTCCAGACGAACTGCTGGCGAACGAAGGCGGTGTATCTCGCCGAGCGGAGTTGCCCGGCGAGCTGCTGAACCCAAATCGCCCACACTGAAAACGATATCCAACATGCCAGCAGGCCGCGGAAGAGTTGAATCGGTGCACCCGTCAAGCTGACAAACCAGCCGTAGTTCACGATGTTCGCGGGCCAGAAGGGCGCGGCCGGAACGATAGCGCCCGCAGCAATGGCATAGAGCAGAAACCCGAGCGATGCGGAGATACCGGCATAGCGGGCGCCGGCGGAAAGCGTCCTGGTGCCCCAGGCCAGAACGAGGCTCGCTCCGAGCGCGCCGGGGAAAGCAATGGCATAGCGTGCGGCAACATTAGCTGCGGTTACGCCTCCAGCGACGCCGACCAGCGCAACGAGCAACATCGAGGGTACGTAGATCCATCGTCCGGGAAGGTTTAGGCCAAGGCGGATGGCTTCCAGGCGTGCGAAGTCAAGCAATAAAACGAACGATACCGTCATGAGCATGACGCGTATGACGGCGAATGTCGTTCCATCGCCGACGATCAGGGCGGCCAGGTCCAGCCATTCCCCCGCGCCGTGAACAAACGCAAACACCCCGAGCGCAGCCCATGCTTGGCCGTGACCTTTACTTCTTGCGATCGCCCAACAGGTCGTACCGAGCAGGATGAATGCGAGCCCGTAGAAGAAAAAAATGAAATCGAGCTGATTGACGAAGAAGGCCGACATCGCTTGACCCTGTGTGATGGGAAATTTCCCCGCTCATGGGCGCCCCTGACGGCCGTGAGCTTGATGGCGGCCTTGTGTCGGGGGCGTGCATTCCGCTTTCAAGGCGTGAAAGCCGTGTGACGGCCCGCGCGTTCACACTCCCACGTAAGGAGCCGCCCATACTGGAATCTCACCTGCGAGGTGGCCCATCTGGAGTCGAGTCATGATGAAATGGTTCGACCGATGGATTGCGTTCCAACGGACTGTCGTACGGGATACATGGCTGCGACGCGACGTTCGGGATGGCGCCTTCCTGCTCGCCGTCGCCGGCATGGCTTATACCCTGGCGCATTTCTTCGATCTGCCACGGCGGATATTCGCGCTGGCACTGGCCCATCGGAAATGGGAGATGGATGACCTTCTATTTGTAGGCATCGTTCTCAGCGTGGCTGGACCCGCCTACGGAATTCGCCGCTATAGAGATTTCAGCCAGGAAATGTCTGGACGACTCCGCGCCGAGCGAGAAGCGCGAATGCTTTCCGGGCATGACCATTTGACAGGGCTGCCCAATGGACGCTCCTTCGCCGAGCGACTGGACGAGTGCCTGGTTGCCATGTCCGATGGAGAACGGACGGCGACCCTGGTGGTGGTTATCGACGGATTCAAACGGGTCTTTGATCTGTATGGTCATGTTGTCGGGGACAAGATGATTATCGATTTTGCCAGCCGGACAGCCGCATTGCTTCGCGAAGGCACGGTGCTCGCGAGGACAGGAGGGAATGCCTTTGCGATCGCGATGCCAAAAATCGATTCGCTGGATGAACCGGCCGGGTTGGCTCGTCGGATTGTCGTTGCGATGTCACAAGCTTTCCCAATCAACGATAGCGCCGTTACCTTTGGCGTAAGCGTTGGTATCGCCATTGCGCCGAACGACGGCATATCTGCGACGGCGTTGATCCAGCGTGCCGAACGCGCACTGTATCGGGCCAAGAGCGAGGATCAGTCATCCATTCGTTTCTTTGAATCGGAAATGGATGCTCATGTCGATCGACGCATTGTTATCGAAGGAAGGTTGCGTAAAGCGGTGGAGCATAACGCTATCGTTCCGCATTTCCAGCCACTTGTCTCGCTGGACGACAACAGGATCGTCGGTTTCGAAGCACTGGCAAGATGGAACGACGATATCCTTGGTGATGTGCCGGCGGACGTGTTCATCCCGCTAGCTGAAGAGATTGGTCTGATCGACGTCCTCGGTGAACAGCTGTTTCGCCGCGCCTGCGCCGACGCACGTGACTGGTCGGGGGATTTAACCCTGGCTTTCAATGTATCGGCCATCCAGCTCAGGGATCCTGACCTCGCTTCGCGGATTCTTGCCGTGCTCGAGGAATATGGATTCAGTCCCGCTCGCCTCGAGATCGAGATCACGGAAAGCGCTTTGGTCGATCACGTTGATGACGCGCGATTTTCGATGGAATACCTGCGCGGTCATGGCGTGCACATCGTGCTTGACGATTTCGGCACTGGCTATGCCACGCTCGCTCAACTCCTGTCGTTCCCCCTGGACAAGATCAAGATCGATCGGCGCTTCGTCACGAATATTGTCAACGACCACGACAGTCTCGTGGTTGTTCGCGCGATCGTAGGTCTGGCCAACGGGTTCGGTTTGACAACCATTGCCGAGGGCATCGAGGATGCAGAACAATTGAGCTGTCTCAAGCGAAACGGGTGCATGCAAGGGCAAGGCTATTGGTTTGGCCAGGCCATTCCCGCCGCACACATTGCAACCCTTCTGGCGAAGAATCCACCACGGCACGCCCCCCGTCCGCGCGCGGCGCAGAGGGTGACACCGGGGCCTTAGGGATGGTTATCGGGGGTAGGGAAGGGCAGCGCCATCGGCTGAGATGAGCTGGACGTGCGATGGCTTACATGGCGTGGGGCGCTACCGCAGTGCCGTCCGAGAACGTGCTTGTCCCGACCAGAAAGACTGAGATGGGGGGAAGCGCGGCGATGTCAGCGTCATGGCCCGGAAGCAAGTACCAGTAGTTGCCACCGATCACGGGTGAACCTGGGAGATTCGCCCCCCAGGTCTTGTCGTCCTTGGTGGGCACGTAGAACATGACATGCGCCATGTTGTGATCGCCCTGTGCGGACAGGTACGCGTTCTTCGACATCATGTAGCACATGGCACCGGCCGCGAGCGGCGGAATCTCCCCAGCCTTCAGGGCCGCCTTGATGCGATCCATGATCTGCACATCGGTCTTACCCGCAAGCGTGAGGGCGGTGCGCAGCTTGAGGAGGGCCGTCATCGTGGGCACCGCTGGCGGATTATCACAGGCCGCGGCAAGGATCTTGGGGTCCCAGCGCTCGGGCCAATCGGGAGCGCCACCGAAGCCGCGGCCCACGTAGCAGACGAAGCCGTTGGTTCCCCTGACCGCCGTTTCGTAGCCCGTACGCGTGAGCACCAGAATGGTCGCATCTTTGGAAATCGACGCCGGGGCGGCGCTCCTGGCCAGGCTGATTTCCGTTGCCCGGTCCAGCAGGTAGGCGTCGATCGGCGCCATACCGGGGTTGTCTTTGGCGTGTAGCGATCCGCTGGTCAGGCCAAACAGGAGCGACACCGAAAACGCAGCTGCGCGGCCAACGCGACCGGTTGGGAGGCTGCCGAGAATAGGGTTGCGAGGACGGGTCTTCATTCTGGTTTCTCCTGGATGGCGAAGGTCGCCATATTCAGACGTCGATTGACCGGGGCGGAAATCGACATGTCGGGACCTGCCTGGAAGGTCTCAGAGGACGGATACTCGCTTGAAAAGGTCCTTGGTGATGGGCTGCCCCGGCACGGCGTTGGGGTCGACACAGGAGCCAAGGTCAATCCAGCGGAAGCGGAGCGTTCCCCGGTGGACATTGACTGTGCAACGCTCGCCTCTCGGCGCGCCATACATCGATCGAAGGGTGGTGCCGTCCTTGTCGAGTGCCCATGGACCAAGGTGCACCCGGGCAAAACTCTTGCCGAGCAGATGCCCGCGCCGCCCCCTGTAGGCAGAACGGTCCTCACTGGAGGTCACGGTCGCCTCAAAGGTGGCTGGGGGAGTGCGGTCGTACCGGACATTAGTCAGCACCAGTCCGCCACCAATCCACAAGGTTGACAGACCAAAGAAGGCAAGCCAGCGGGCGCCGCTCTCCCGTTCGTCGATGCGCGTCATCCGGTCGAGAACATTGGAGATGGGGATTGCGGAGACGAGGGCGATGAGCCACACCTGCCAGGCGTCAAGCACCGTCCAGTCAAGCGCCCGCCAGGCGAGCATAAGGGGACTGAGCATGAGCACGCCGACCGTCAGCTGTCCCTGGCCGCTCCGGCAGAGGAGATCGACCCCGCCGTAGGTAAACCAGCAAACCATGACCCCGATGGGCGGGAGGGCCGCGATGCCCATGAGGAGTGTCCAGTAGCCGCGGCCGCTCATGTCGTCGGGAAGCCAGGCGGCAAAGCAGAGGACGCCGGCAACAACGTTGAGGATGACGCATCGGGTCTCCCAGCGCCCCGCCTTTGCTCTGCGGGTCTCTGCATCCTTGCCCCAGCGTGAGTCCCTCTCCCGCGCCTTCTTTTCTTGCTTTCGCGCCTCGGCATGGAGGTTGGGCGTCTCGGCAAGCCAGGTCTCCCGCTCGACCCGTCGGCGCACGGCATCGGGAACTACCACGCGGTCACCAGCCCTTGTTTCGATGACCATGTCTGTCGCCCGGGTCGCCGCAGCTGCCTGGTGGCGGTAGCCGGCGACGTCAGCGCGCCGCACACGGGTCGTGCTGAAAAGGCGGCGAACGGTGATCCCATCTCTGTCGACGTCGACCCGGAGAAACAGGGTGCGCCCGGTGAGGAAGGTCAGCGTCAACGTGGCGAGTACTACGAAGGCAAAGCCCGTCCAGTCCCGTGGGGGTTGTGACCGGACGTTTTCGATCAAGAATCCCAGAAAAGCCAGGGCAGCAAGGAACACAGCGGCCGAGAGTACGCGCATCAGCACACTGGGCGAGATGGTGGTTGCCCCACCCTCCGTGGGACGACGCGCCGGCGTCATGGCTGCCCCGGACGGATGACACCCGAACAATGACCCATTGCTCCCTCCCTGGATGGCGGTGACTGGATTTTGGTACAGCCATCGGTGGGATCGCAAGTTCCTGCTGGCATGTCGCAAGCCTTCCTTCCCCGGGCGCCTTGAGGGGCAGCTGCCAGCGGAGGGCGCGCGATGTCGTAGGTTGTCATGGCCGTGGCATTGCGCCACGGCCATGTCACGCGCGGCCGGTCAGCTCTTGATGAACGCGAGGATGTCGTTGTTGAGCTCATCGGCGTGCACAGTCAGCATGCCGTGGGGATATCCCGGATAGATCTTCAGCTTCGCACCCTTAATCAGTTTTGCGGAGAGCACGCCGGCATCCTTGTAGGGAACGACTTGATCGTCATCGCCATGAAGTACGAGCGTGGGGACGGCGAACTTCTTAAGGTCATCCGTCTGGTCGGTTTCCGAAAAGGCCTTGATGCCATCGTAGTGCGCCTTGGCACCACCAATCATGCCCTGACGCCACCAGTTCTGGATGATGCCCTGGGAGACCTTGGCGCCGGCACGATTGAAGCCGTAGAAGGGGCCGGAGACAACATCGAAGTAAAACTGCGCGCGGTTTGCCGCCAGGGCTTTGCGGAAACCGTCGAACACCTCGATTGGTGTGCCGTCGGGATTCCCTGCCGTCTTCAGCATCAGTGGGGGCACCGCGCTTACCAGCACGGCTTTGGCAACGCGGCCGTTTGGTTGGCCGAAGTTGGCCACGTAGCGCGCGACTTCGCCGCCACCAGTGGAATGACCGATGTGCACGGCGTTTTTCAGGTTCAGGTGTTCCACGACGGCCCACGCGTCGGCAGCGTAGTGGTCCATGTCGTGCCCGTCGCTCACCTGCTGCGAACGGCCGTGACCACGACGATCATGAGCCACGACGCGATAGCCGTGCTGCACAAAGAAGAGCAGTTGCGCGTCCCAGTCATCCGCCGATAGTGGCCAGCCGTGGTGAAACATGATGGGCTGCCCATCCTTCGGACCCCAATCCTTGAAGAAGATCTCGACGCCGTCCTTGGTGATAACGGTCGACGATTCGGCCCGATGCGTTCCGGTGGCGGCCTTCGCCGGTGCCGGTACAGCACCGGCGCCGGCGCTTCGAACGACGGATGCGGCGCCGGCGACGAGAGCGCCGGCGGTCAGGCCCGCCGAAGCGACGAACTTGCGGCGGGGGGCGTCATGCGACGCGGTACTATCGATATCACTCATGGCATTCCCCTGGAGGGTGGACGGTAACGGCCACTATGCGATGACGGTTGCACTCCGAATTGCAAAAGATTGCTGCCTCGGGCGAATGTAACCATTTGGAGGTATTCCGTTACCTGGGGAATCCGCTGGTGACACTCAGTTGTTCTTGGGTGAATCGGACGAAGGCAAGCGCGGCGTCAGTGACTGCGCGCGCTGACATCGTCAGGGCGTGTACCGCCAACCCAGGGGTTTGCGCCGCTTCGTGGACCGCAGCCAGGCGGCCACTCCGAATGTCGTCTTCACATAGGCAAACCGGCAGGCGGGCAAAGCCTAGGCCGGCACGGGCTGATGCGAGCAGTAAGGTGATATCGCTCGTTACCATTCTTGCTTCGCTTTGCTTATCCGGCCGAAAAACCACGCTTGTGGGCGCACCCACGGCTGCGTAGGCAAGCACATCACGATCCGCAATGCGGTCGGGGTGGGGTGACGGTCCCAAGCGCCTCACCAGTTCGGGCGTCGCGACGGTGGTCATCGACATCAAAGTCAGCCTTCGTGCGACAACGTCCGTGCTGTCGGGCAGGCTGTCACTTACCGAGAGGACGACATCTGCCTGCTGCCGGATGAGCGGCTCGACGTCGCCAGTGCCTGCTGTCAGCCACACGCGTATCTGAGGGTGAACCGCGGAGAACCCCGGCAGCATGTTCACCATCAGGGGCATCAGCAGGCTGTGCACGTGAACTCTTACGAGCTTGTTTTCCACATCGGCGCGCCTGGCCGCATGTTCCGCCGCCACCGCGGATTCGCACATGGCCGAGGCATGTCGGTAGACCTCCTCGCCCGTGGAGGTTACCGAGAAGCGGCGCGCGTTCCGGTGCAGAAGCTGCACGCCTAGGCGCCGTTCCAGCGCAATGACCCGGCGACTCAGCAGGGATCGCGTCGTTCTCAGCTGGTCAGCGGCCACCGAAAAGCTTCCGGCCTCAATCACCTGCACCAAAAGGAACAGGTCCGCCATGTTGTTCGTCTGCTTCATGCTCGGGATGACATGCGATACATGCGCGCAACATTAGGGCGATAGTCTGCCTGTCACCTTTGATGGAGGGGGGCCAACCTTTGCCCGGGGGCAAAATCGGCCGATCCGTCTATACTCCGCCCGAAGGGGACTTCACACGACGCCTGGCGGCACATTGGGGCTCTGCTTGTACACGTCAGATTCGCCACACATCATGGTTGTCGATGACCGACCTGAAGAGATCGGCGGGCTCGTTGTGGCGCTTCGCGCGGAAGGCTGGCGGGTAAGCATCGTCACCAACGCCGGTCAGGGCGTCCGGCGAGCAGAGTTGATCGCGCCAGACCTGATCTTGCTCGATGTCCGGATGCCGGAGATGGACGGCTTTGTCGTCAGTCGGCTGCTGCAGGAAGTGCCGCAGTTGAAGCACACGCCGATGGTGTTTCTGACCGCGGCGAACAGCCTCGAGGAACGCCTCGAAGGGCTTAGCCATGGCGGCGTCGATTACATTCTCAAAGACTGCAATCCCGCTGAGCTGGTAGCGCGGGTGCGCATCCACCTGAGGCTCGCTCCCCGGCCTGCCGTCCCATCGGTGGATCCGGTATCTGCCGGGTCGCTGCCGCCGGATGAGGTGATCCTGCAAGCCGCCATACGGCTTCTCCGTCGACGTCTTTCGGAGCCCCTCACCCTCGACGAGGTCGCCCGGGAGGTGGGGACCTATGACAAGCGCCTATCGGCGATCTTTCGGGAACACCTTGGTACAACGGTTTTTGCATGGCTGCGTGAGGAGCGGATCCAGCGGAGCCGGCGCTTGCTTGCCGAGACCTCCTTGAGCATGCAGGAAATCGCGCTGGAGATCGGCTTTCGGAGCGCTTGCAACTTCACGACCGCCTTCCGGGAACGGTTGGGCGTCCCTCCCACGCAGTATCGGAAGGCGACCCAGGGAGTTACCGGCACGTGCTGAGCTGGATACAGCGGACGGCGTGCGCGCTTTGCGTGCTCGCCTATGGCATGCGGGCCGTTGCCGCCGCTCCATCCCCGCATGTCCAGCTGCCACTGGTGATTTACGACCAGAACACGGGCCTGTCGAGCCTGTCCGTGGTGCGTCTGCTCGAAGACCAGCGCCATTTTGTCTGGGCGGGAACGGAGCAGGGCCTCTACCGCTTCGACGGCATCGGGTTCAATCCGATGCTCGCAAAGGACGGCTTCCAGACCTCGGAAGTGGTGAGCCTGGCTGAGGACGACGGCGGGCATGTCTGGGCAGGCACGAGAGCGGGCCTTCAGTCGCAGGACAATGACGGGCACTTCGCCTGGGTGCGGCCGGACGGCCGAACCTTGCTCGTGGACCGCGGCCAGACCCTGGCACCGGACGGGCAGGGCGGCATGCTGGTGGTCAGCGGGCATCATCTGTTTCGTCTGAAGCAGCAGGCGCCGGGCCGGTGGACGGCGGCCCCATGGCCGGAAGAGACCGCTGGCCACGCCCGGACGTCCCAGGTCGCAGCCGTCTATCACCATCGCGACACGGTCTGGTTCGGGTGCGACGAGGCGGTGTGTCGCCTGAGCAAGGGCGTCCTGACCCGATTTGGTGCGGCACAGGGCGTTCCCGCCGATCGATGGGTGGGCTTCCTGGTCGCCCGCGACGGCGCGGTATGGGCGCGCGGCCTGCGCACGGTCCTCGCGCTCTCCGCTGGCGACGATGTGTTCGTCCCGCACAACATGCCGGGGACGCATGGTGAGGTGGCGGCCACCAGCATCGATCTTGCGCAAGATCGAGAGGGGCGGATCCTCACGCGCTCGGACACGGGCATCGCGCGCTGGGACGGAACACATTGGGAACTGCTGGACACGCTCAACGGGCTGCCCGGCGTGGGAGTTTCCGCGCTGATCGCCGATCACGATGGGTCGGTGTGGGCGGGAACGTACGGCCGAGGCGTGCTGTACTGGAGCAACGCCAGCGCCGTCGAAAACTGGACCGCCAACCAGGGGCTCAACGATAGCCTCATCTGGTCCATCACCCGGGCAGGTCCTGACTCCATCTGGGTGGCGGGCGAAAGCGGCGGGGAAATCATCGTGCCGTCCGAAGGGCGCGCGCACCGATGGCCCATGAGCCTGCCTCCGCCCGTCCAGGCGCACGCCGTGGTCACTGATACCGCCGGGTCCATCTGGTACTTCCTGTTCGATGGTCGGGTGGTCCGATACGAGCGGGAACAGAACCGCACTACGCAGGTCGCCGAGCTGCCTTATCTCATCCGCGGCGCACACAGGGACCGGGCCGGCCGGCTCTGGGTTTATACGATGGGTGGGCTCTATGAGCTCGACCCTGCGTCGGGGTCAGTCGTGCATGTGGCCCCGGACCTGATTCCTTCAACGATGTGTTCGGATCTCGCAGAGGACAACGCCGGGCGCTTATGGCTCGCCTGCAACTCGGGCTTGTATCGACACAACGAGAGGGGATGGGCGCGTGTTCGCGTGCTTCCGAACGAATCTCTCGGAGGGTATGAAAACATTGCAGCGTCGTCGGACGGGCGCCTCTGGCTCAGTGCGTTGCAGCCGGGGCTCCTCACGGGGCGTGCCGGCGATCTGGACACCCTCACCATGGAGCCTGTCGACGACCCGCTTCTGGCTGCGACGCGATTCTATTTCCTGCGCACCGATGGAAAGGGCCGTGTCTGGGCCGGTGGCGGCAAAGGCGTGGATGTCCTCGCCGACGGGCTGTGGACGCGTCTATCCAGCCGTGACGGCCTGTTGTGGGATGAAACCAACCACGGCGCGTTCTTCGCGGATGCAGACGGCTCGGTCTGGATTGGGACGCCGGTCGGGCTGACCCACATACTCAAGCCCGCTGACCTGCTCGCGCCCCGAACCATGACGCCTCGGCTTTTCCCGGCTCGCTACGGGGCCCGCGCCGTGACGTCGGAAGCACTGCCTTACGACAGCGGCGCTCCCTTGAATATCGCCTTTGGCGTCTCGGGAAACAGCGCGGGGCATCCTGTGCACTTTCGCTACCGCCTCATTCCCCTGGACAGGGACTGGGTTGACACCAGCCAGCGAGAGGTCCGCTACGCGTCGCTTCCCTGGGGCCATTACCGTTTCGACGTCCAGGTGGTGGACGAAAACCGGCGTGCAAACTCGAGCATCGCCTCGTTCGAGGTCAGCATCCAGGCGCCATGGTGGATGACACCGGGCGCCTTCATCGCTCTCGCCTTGGCGATCGTCGGCCTGGTGGTGGGCGTGTGGCGCTGGCGGACCCATGTGCTCATTGCGCACGCTCGACGGCTCGAAGGCATCGTGGTCGAGCGCACGAAAGAACTGCGCTCGCTCCTTCAGGCTCGGCGCCGTTTGCTCGCGCACATCGGGCACGATCTGCGATCGCCGCTCTCGGCAATCGTGAATGTCGCGCGCCAGTGGCGCGGAGCCGGACCACAGGTCGACCACCCGCAGAAGATCGAGCGCCACGCTCGCATGCTGATGGAACTGATCGACGAAGTCCTGGAGTTCTCGCGGGGCGAGCTGACGGACGTCCAACTGGAACCGGCCCCTGGCTACCTCTACCGCTTCCTCCATGAGGTGGCGGACGAGGAGTTGTTCCTTGCCCAGTCCAACCATAACCGGGTTCACGTGCGCATTGATTCGGACCTTCCGGCTGTCGTCGAACTCGACTTCCGGCGTTTACGCCAGGTGCTCTCGAACCTGCTGGGCAATGCGGCCAAGTACACCCGAAACGGTCAGATCGTATTTTCCGTCGGCGGGCGAATCAACGAAGCCGGTACATCGTGTCGCCTGAGTTTTGCCGTCGAGGATACGGGCATCGGCCTGGGAGACTCGGGCGCGGAAACCCTTCTGGAACCTTTCGTTCGGGGCACTAACATCGACGATGCCCCCGGGAGCGGACTGGGCCTCGCCATTGTTACGCAGCTCCTGGCTCGCATGGGGTCTCGGCTTGAAGCAGGGACTGGCCCGGAGGGAAGGGGAAGTCGTTTTTCATTCGCGATCGAGGTTCCCCTTGCCGAAGAGCACGACATGGAGCCAGACCTGGCCGTTGGCCACGACACGATTGAAGCGGAAGGGCACGGCAGGAAGGTGGTGGTGGCCGAGCCTGATGCGACGCGTAGCGCTGTGTTGTGCGACCTGCTCGACGGTTACGGCTTCCAGTCCGTGCCAGTGGCATCGGCGAGTGCGCTGGACGAGCTCGGGGACGAGCCGCCGGCGCTTGTCGTCGCCGAACTTCGGTGGCCGGAAGAGACGAAGGGGGAGGTCATCGCGCACCTGCGTCGCCTTGCACCGAACACGCCGCTGCTGGTGTTCACGTCTGTTCCGCCTGCCATTCTCCCAGAGTGGGGCTCTTCTGAAGTCGAGGTGCTTCTGAAGCCCTCCGACGCGGCCGAACTGATGGCGCACGTCGCCCGGCTCACCGAGCGCCCGGAAGGCGACCGCCGTCCGATATTGCCGGAACGCGAGCCCTGGGTGTCCCCTTACGCAAAGGGTGTCGATTCCGCTTAACCCTTGTCCGCTCTCACGTCCGGACAAAAGCCGCTCGTCCTCCTTTTGATCGAGCGGAACTTGTCACGCCAGGCGTGACAGAAGTTCCCGTTCGGCGGCCTTATCACATTGCGCCGCTCTTCCTAGAATCGCCCCCGCCGCCGTGTCGAAGTTCGCATTTTTTGCGACCGGTCGCGGCGGCCACTTTGCACACGAGCGCGACGCTGCCCTGACGACGCACTGAGCGGCGGCAAGGTGCATGTCGCGAACCTTCTCGCGCTGCACGCAATTGACTGCATCAAACGGGGCTTCGCAACAATGAATCGGATCTATCGCCTGTGCTGGAACGCCGCTACCTCCCAGTGGGTCGCGGCCAGCGAACTTGCCCGCAGCCGCTGTCCGGGCATCCGGGTTAACGCGCCCGCAAGCGCGCCGCGCGTGGCGACCATGGCATTGGCGGTGGCCCTGGCGATCGGTAGCGCGGGAGCTGCCCGTGCGGGCCAGACCGGAGGTCAGATTGTTTCGGGCAACGGCGCGATCAACCAGAACGGCGCGACGACGACGATCAACCAGGCCAGCCAGCACCTGTCGCTGAACTGGCAGACCTTCGACATCGGTGCGAACGAGACCGTCAACTTCGTGCAGCCGGGCCGCGATGCCATTGCGGTCAATCGCATCCTCGGTAACAGCGCCTCGGAGATCTACGGGCACCTGAATGCCAATGGCCAGGTCTGGCTGATCAACCCTAACGGCGTGCTGTTCGGCGCGGGCTCGCAGGTGAATGTCGGCGGCCTCGTCGCCTCGACGCTCGACACGGCGGACAGCTCGCTGGATGCGAACTCTCGTACGTTCAGTGGCGACGGCAAGGGCAGCGTCGTCAATAAGGGCGCCATTCGTGCCGCGAATGGTGGCTACGTCGCCTTGCTGGGCAATACGGTGTCTAACCAGGGCACGATCAGCGCGCAGTTGGGCACGGTGGCAATGGGCGGCGGCAGCGCCGTCACGCTCACCTTCGAGGGCAGCCAATTGCTCCACCTCCAGGTCGATCGAAGCACGCTCGACAACCTGGTGGAGAACCGCCAGTTGGTCCAGGCCGACGGCGGGCGGGTTCTCATGACCGCGGGTGCGGCCGATTCCCTGCTGGCTAGCACCGTGAACAACACCGGCGTTGTCCGGGCGCAGACGGTGCAGAACCACAACGGAGAAATTGTCTTGCTGGGAGGCATGACCGCCGGCCATGTGAACGTCGAAGGCACGCTCGATGCGAGTGCGCCCCATGGCGGAAACGGCGGCAGCATCGAGACCTCGGGCGCGTTCGCCCACATCGGCAGCGCGGCGATCAACGCCGGCGCGGCCCATGGCAAGGCGGGCACGTGGCTGGTCGATCCGTACGACCTGACCATCGACACGGCCGCAGCTACGACGATTTCGAACTCGCTCAATAGCGGCACCAACGTCACCGAGTCGACCTCGGCCGGCGGTGCTTCGGGCGCGGGTGTGCAAAATCCCGGTGGCGTCGGCGATATCAACGTCAATGCGGCCATCAGCTGGACGAACCCGAACAGCACGCTGACGCTGACCGCGTATCGCGCGATCAACGTCAATGCGCCCATTTCCGGTGCCGGCCGCGTTGTGCTCACCGCTCAAGGCGCCACGGGAAGCAACGGCAACATCACTCTCGCGTCGGGCGGCACGGTGGCCGGCGGGGCAGGGGTGACTCTCACCGCCGCCAACGCCTTCATCAACAATGCAGGCGCGAATGCGCTTAGTTCGGCCTCGGGCAAATGGCTTGTCTATTCCGCGAGCCGCGCGGCCGATGTCACCGGTGGCCTTACCCCGCAGTTCATCCAGTACAACGCGGCAGCGGGCGCGACACCGCTGGGTGCAGGTAGCGGCTTCCTCTACAAGCAGACGGCGAACGCGACAATCTCGGGCCTTAGCGGCACGGTTGAAAAGACCTACGACGGCACGGCGACGGCTAGTCTGACCGGAGCCAACTTCAACGCCACCCTGGCAAACGGCGACCGTATCGCCACCGCGACCGGCACGTATGGCGGCAAAGACGCCGCCAGCGGCATCCAGGTGACGGCGTCGAACAACGTGGCCGGCTACACCTTCACCGATGCGAGTGGGCTCGTTCCCGTGTACGGATACACGATCAGCGGCGGTGGTGCCTCGGCGAACATCGGTGTCATCGACCCTCGCCAGCTCAGCGTCTCGGTCATCAACAACCCGACCAAGACCTATAACGGGACGACCACCGCGACGCTAACCGGCGCCAACTACCTGACCACCGGGCTCGTCGCGGGTGAGAGCATCACCTTCAGCCAGCCAAACAGTGTTGCCTACGATTCCGCCGACGCTGGCACGCGCACAGTGAACGTGGGTCTCCTGCCGTCCAACTTCACCGCGGCGAATGGCACGACGCTTTCCAATTATGTTCTGCCGACCACGGCGACGGGCACAGGCACGATCAACAAGGCCAAGGTGCAGCTGTCCGGCCTGCTTGGCAGCGATAAGGTCTACGACGGCACCACCACGGATAACTTGGACAAGAGCCGCGTCTCGATCTTCGGCGTCATCGCTGGGGATACGGCCAACGCCACGCTTGACAGCACCAACGGCATTGGCCTGTTCGCAGACGCGAATGTAGGTAACAACAAATCCGTCACCGCTACGGGGTTTCAGCTGGTCGGCAGCAAGGCCGCCAACTATGACCTTGTCCTTCAATCGGACATCACCGGTTCCATCACGCCGAAGGCGCTGACTATCAGCGGTGTGTCGGCCATGGGCAAGGTGTACGACGCAACGCTGGCGGCATCGCTGGCCTACACGAACCTCGCTCTCAATGGCCTGGTAAACGGCACCGACACGGCGAACATCTCGCTGGTCACCTCCGGCGCGGCCGGTACCTTCGCCACGAAGAACGTGGGCAACGGCATTGGCGTCACCGCGTCCGGCTTCACGCTGGCGGGCACCGGCACGGGCAACTACACTCTGTCTCAACCGACGGGCCTTTCCGCGAACATCACGCCAGCGCCCCTGTCGATATCCATCACGGGCAACCCCACCCGCACGTACAACGGCACCACGACCGCCAACATCGGTTCGGGCGATGTGACCATCAGCGGCTTCCAGGGGGGCGAGACGGGAAGTGTCGTACAGAGCGCCGGCGCCACCTACGCGAGCAAAGATGCAGGTACGCAGCTGGTCACCGCCTTGCTCGAGCCGTCGGATTTCAGCCTGGGCAACGGTGCAGAGCTTTCCAACTACACCTTCCCGACCTCCATCACCGGCAACGGCACGATTGCCAAGGCCATTCTCACCTGGTCGCTCGTGGGAAATCCCACGAAGGTCTACGACGGCAACACCGATGCGACGCTGACGAACGACAACTTTCAGCTCTTCGGCTTCCTCAGCGGGGAGGGCGCCACGGTCACTCAGACCCATGGCACCTACGACACCGCGAATGTCGGCCAGCGGAATGTGACGGCAAACCTGAATAGTGCGGACTTCACGGCGGTCAACGGCACCGTGCTATCGAACTACGTGCTGCCGACGGTGATGACCGGCATCGGGACCATCACTCCGGCGCCCCTGGCCGGATACATTACGGCGGGCATCAATGGCCCGACGCGCGTCTACGACGGCACGACCATCGCGACGCTCACGCCGGCGAACTTCATCCTCTCCGGCTTTGCGGCGGGCGAGGGCGCTTCGGTCAACCAGACGGTCGGTATCTTCGCGTCGAAAAACGTCGGGAAGCAGGCGGTGTCCGCATCGCTCAGCAGTGCCAATTTCGACGCTAACGCGGGTACCAACCTTGGTAACTACACCTTGCCGACGGCGGCCTACGGCACCGGCGAGATTCAGCAGGCACTGTTGACGGCGTCGATCGTGGGTAACCCCTCGAAGGTGTATGACGGCACGCGCTATGTGACGCTCACGCCCCTGAACTATGAGCTTCTCGGATTTGTGGCCGGCGAGGGTGCGGATGTCGTGCCGTCGTCGTCGATTTCTTTCGACACCAAGAACGTCGGCAGCAACAAGACCATCACGGCGAACATGGCGGTGTCCTCTTACCTGCCAAACAGCCAGACGTTGCTGTCGAACTACATCTTGCCGACGGTCGCAACCGGCCCCGGCACGATCACCGCTGCGCCGCTGTACATCGTCGGGGTTTCCGCCCAAAGCCGCGATTACAACGCAACGACCCTGGCAACGCTCAATAGCGGCGGGGCCTCCCTGGTCGGGCTGGTGGGCGCCGACTCGAACGACGCGGCAAAGGTCGCCCTCGCGGTAGGCACGACCGGTACCTTCGCCGATGCCAATGCCGGCGTCGGTAAAGCCGTCACAGCCAATGGCTTCTCCATTTCGGGCAGCGAAGCCAGTAACTACACGCTCATGCCGTTGACCGGCCTGACCGCGACCATCAGTCCGTTCACACTGACGATCAACGGTGTGTTGGCTATCGATAAGATTTACGACGGTAACACCGGCATTGCCTTGAGCACGGGCTCGGCATCGTTGGCTGGCATTTTCAGTGCGGACAACGGCAACGTGACGCTCGATGCCTCGGGCGCGACCGGCAGCGTGCGGTCGGCCAACGCAGCCAACAATCTCGATGTAGCGACGTCGGGGTTTGGCTTGGCAGGTAGCGCCGCGGGCAACTACCGCGTCAACCAGGTCAGCGGCCTTACCGCCAATATCTCCAGGCGTTCGGTCACGGCGTCTATCACGGGCAATCCGACCAAGCCGTACGACGGCTCGGACTCCGTGACGCTGACCGCAGGTGACTACACGCTCTCGGGCTTTGTTAGCGGCCAGGGGGCAACCATCCCGCAGTCGTCCACCGCGAAGTACAACAATGTCAACGCCGGCGGCAACCGCGGCCTGGCCTCGACGCTCTCGGTGTCGGACTTTGTGGCCCTCTCGGGGACCAACCTCGCCAACTATGACCTGCCCACGGGTGCCACCGGCCCGCTGGGCACGATCACGCCCTTCATCATCAACCTGATGAGCCAGCGCGTGTATGACGCGACCACCGGTGCCGATGCCGCTCTGTTCACCAGTGGCGGCACGATCGCCGGCGTGAACGGCGAGCGCCTGACGCTGACTGGGAGCGGTGTCCTCTCGACCAAGAACGTAGGCAATCAGCGCAGCTTCGCCAACTTCGGCACATTGGCGCTGGGCGACAACAGCGGCACCGCGACGAACTACACGCTGGCCGGCGGCATCGATTGGGTGACCATCACCCCGGCCACATTGACGGTCGCCGGCACGGTCGCCGCCGACAAGACCTATGACCGCTCCAATGTGGCGCAACTCTCTGGCTCGACGCTTGTGGGGCGGTTGGGCACGGACGATGTGACGCTGGGGAACTTCGCGACCGGGACATTCGCCAACAAGAATGCCGGTGTCGGCAAGTCCGTTGGCACGTCGATGACTGTGACCGGTGGCGACAGCAGCAACTACATTCTCGTCCAGCCCACGGGCCTCACGGCGACCATTACGCCGCTGACCATCACCCCCACGGCCTCGGCGGACAGCCGGCAATACGATGGAACCACCAACGCCACGGCGACGGTGTCGTCCACGGGCGTCCTCGCGGGCGACACGGTCAACTTCGGTGAGTCCACGACGCCGCAGTTCGACGGCAAGGATGTGGCCAACGGACGCACCGTCACGGTGAGCAACATCACCAAGGGTGGCGCTGACGCGGCCAATTACGTGCTCTCGACGACGACCGTCACGGCACTGGCGAACATCACGCCGCGCATTCTCAACCTCAGCGGTACGCGGGTCTACGACACCTCGACCTCGATCTTCAGCCTTGGTCTGACCCTGGGGAACCTGGTGTCGGGTGAGAGCCTCTCCCTCTCGGGCACAGGCAACACGGCGAGCAAGAACGTGGGAAGCTATACCGGCGGTAATTTCGCGCTGGGTTCGCTCGCGCTGGCCAACGGCGCGGGTGGCCTCGCGAGCAACTACACGCTGACCGGCGGCACCGATACCTACACGATCACGCCGGCGATCCTCAACGTGATCAACACCACGGCCGACAGCAAGGTGTATGACGCGAATACCATCGCTGCCTTGCACAACGCCACGCTCGATGGCGTGCTGGGATCGGATACCGTCGACCTGACGAACGCCGATGTTGGCACCTTCAGCGACAAGAATGTCGGCACGAACAAGTCGGTCACCACGGCCATGGGCATTGCCGGCACCGATGCGGGCAACTACACCCTCGTGCAGCCGGCCAACGTATTCGCCGACATCACCTCGAAGCTCATCCATGTGGACGCCAATGGGGTCAACAAGGTCTACGACGGCAGCACGGCATCGGGGGCAACGCTGTCAAGCCAGGATCTGCTGGGCACCGACCAGGTGACTTTCAGCGCCACGAGCAACCTGTTCGATACCAGGGATGTGGGTACCGGCAAGGCAGTGAGCGTGAATGGGATCACCGCCAACGGCGTCGATGCGGGCAACTACACGTTGGCGAATACAAGCGCCACGACGACCGCGAACATCACGCCGTTCATCATCAACTTGACCGGGACGCGCGTATACAACGGCACGACGACAGCCAGTGCGAGCCTATTTGGCACGAACGGCGTCGTCACCGGCGTTAATGGTGAAACGCTGATCCTCACTGGTGCGGGCAAGAGCGCATCCAAGAACGTGGCCACCTACCTCAGGGCCGCAGACGGGACGGGCGATTTCGATCTCGACACACTGGCGCTCAACGGCACGGGTGAATCAAGTGCGGGCAACTATGCGCTGCAGGGGGGCACCGATAGCTTTACGATCACCCCGCTCGCGGTGACGGTCAATGCCACCGGCGGCAACAAGGTCTATGACGCCACCACGGCGGCAACGGCCACGCTGGCATCCGGAGGCCTGGTTTCGGGCGACACGGTGAACTTTGCATCCGGCGCAGCCACCTTTGGCGACAAGAATGTCGGCAACGGTAAGGTGATCTCGGTCACAGGCATCACGGCCAGCGGTGCGGACGCCGGCAATTACACGTTCAACACCTCGGCCGCGACCACCGGCAACATCACACCGCTGGTCATCAGCGGGAGCATCGTGGCTGACGACCGCGTTTACGACCGTACGACGGGGGCGGTAACGCATGGCAGCTTGTCGGGCGTGCTCGGCGGCGATGTCGTCGGTTACACCTCGACCACGGGCAGCTTCCTAGACAAGAACGTCGGCAATGGCAAGACGGTCAATGTCTCCGGTGTCGTTGGTGGGGCCGATGCAGGCAACTATGTCGTCACCAGCAACACAACCACGACCGCGAACATCACGCCGGCGACCATCGTAGTCGGCACGAGCGCGGCCGACAAAATGTACGACGGCAATGCCACGGCGACGTCGGTGCTGTCGCAGTCCGGCCTTATCGGCGGCGACGATGTGAGCTTCAGCGGCGCTTCGTCCTTGTTCTCCGATGCGAATGCGGCCAATGGCAAGACCGTCACGGTCAGCGGCATTACGGCAGCGGGCGCCGATGCCGGAAACTATGTCTACAACACGGTAGCGACCACGCTCGCGAACATCACGCCTTACATCATCAACCTGCACGGGGAGCGCCAGTACGACGGCTCGACGGTCGCTGCGGCCGGTGATTTTGGTAACCATGGGGTGGTAGCGGGCATCAATGGCGACACGCTCGACCTGAGCGGCGATGGCTCGGTCGGGGACAAGAACGCCGGTTCCAACAAGGCCTTGACCTCGACCGGTACGCTGGCTCTCACCGCCAATGGGGCTGCGCTCAGCAGCAACTACACCTTGGTCGGCGGCACGCACGACCTGACCATCACCCCAAGGCAGATCGTAATCGACGCCACCGGGTCCAACAAAGTCTACGACGGCAATTCCCTGGCAGTGGCGGGCCTTGGCTCGACCGGCATCATCGGCGGCGACCAGATCACTTTCGCCGGTGGCGCGGTGAACTACAGCGACAAGAATGTCGCCAATGGCAAGACCATTACGGTCAATGGCATCACTGCCTCTGGAGCGGACGCCGGCAACTACGCGTTCAACACGACAGCCTTGACGACGGGCAACATCACTCCGCTGGCCATCGGCGGCAGCATCGTCGCCAGCGACAAGACCTACGATGGCAGCACCACGGCGCAGACCCAAGGCAGTCTCACTGGCGTGGTTGCCGGAGATAATCTGGGCGTGACCACCCAGGGCAGCTTCACCGACAAGAATGCGGGGTCGGGCAAGACGGTGAACGTGGCTGGCCAGCTGACCGGCACGGACGCTGGCAATTACACGCTGACCACCAACACGACCACGACCGCCGCGATCAACAAGGTGGTTCTCGATCTTGCCGGCACGCGCGTCTATGACGGCAGCACCGTGGCTGATGCTGGCATGTTCGGCAATGCCGGGGTCATTGCAGGCATCGCGGGCGAAAGCCTGTCCCTGTCCGGCCAGGGTGTGCTCGGCAGCAAGAATGTAGCCACGGATCGGGCACTTGCGGGCCTTGGTTCGCTGGCGCTCAACGACAATGGCACCTCGCTCGCCAGCAACTACACGCTCGTCGGCGGGCGCGACGTGGCGACCATCACGCCACTTGGCATAAACGCGGCCATCACGGCCAACGACAAGGTCTATGACGGAAACACCAGCGCGATCACCCAAGGCGTCCTGAGCGGCATCCTGGCGGGCGACAGCGTGTCCTTGTCCACGGTCGGTGCTTTTTCCGACAGGAACGTGGGCAACGGGAAAACGGTGAATGTGAGCGGCATGATTGCCGGTGACGATGCCGGCAACTATGTCCTCAGTTGGAACCCGACCACGACGGCCAATATCACCCAGAACGCCTCGCAAGGCGCTTCGGGGAATGCAGTCACCCAGATCGACGCGTTGCTTGACCCCGAGACGTTAGCCACACCCTACGGCGTCGCCTCGAATATCACGGTCGGCGATTACACCGGTAACCACAAGAAGACCCGCCAGCCGGTGGAGAAGAACGTGCAGCGCTCGGACTTCAATTCCGGTCTTTCGCTGCAGGTTGTTAGCGGCGGCGTGCGACTGCCTGCGGATGTGATGCAGTGAATAACCCCCTTCGAATTCGAAACGGCTTACCGATGACCATGGTCCAATTTCCCAAGCGCACCGTGAATGTTCTGGGTGCATGCATCCTGATGGCCATGGCGTCCGGCGCGGCCGCTCAGGTACGCACGCCACAGACGGGCGACTTGCTTCGCCAGGTGCCGGCAACACCGGCGCCTCAGCGCTCCGATGACACGGCCCTGACTGTCACGCCGGAAGTCCCGACGGCGCAAGGCGACAGCACGCCCTTCCATGTCACGCGCATCGAGATCACGGGCGCCACGTTGTTACCGGTCGAAGATCTGCACGCCCTGGTCGCTTCGGGCGAGAACAGTGACATTACCCTCAGCCAGCTCAACGCCCTTGCCGCTCGAATCACGGCGACTTATCGGGCAAAGGGCTACCCATTGACGGTCGCTTATGTGCCGGCGCAAACGCTGACCGGCGGCACGGTCCGTATAGCCGTGCAGGAAGCACGACTGGGCAAAGTAACACTCGAGAACCACAGTGCCACGCACGACGGTCCGCTGGAGGCTACGCTGGCGCCGCTAAAGGAGGGCATGCCGGTCTCCGCGCATGGCTTCGACCGCAGTCTGTTGCTGCTGGGGGACATTCCGGGGGTGTCGGAGGCATCGGTGCTTGGCCCAGGGGCAGAGCCGGGTACGTCGGACCTTGCCGTGCGGACCGACGATCGGCCCCGTTACACCGGCACGGTCGCGCTCGATGATTACGGCAATCGCTACACCGGCCGCGCGCGCATGACCGGCACGTTCAATGTCAATAGCTTGTTCCATCAAGGCGATGTGCTGGACGCGACGGCGCTCACCGCTGGCTCGAACATGAACTACGGGCGCCTTGGCTACCGTTACCTGGTGAATGGCGAAGGCACGGTGGTCGGAGCGGCGGTCTCGTCGCTCGACTACAAGCTCAAGGGCGACCTGCGCGTTCTCGACGCCCACGGCACGGCGCAGGTGGCGAGTGTGTTCGTCAGTCATCCGTTCATCCGTTCCACCGATGGGAATTTGTACGGCCAGCTCGGTTACGACCGTCGCCACCTGAACGACTCGATCGATATCGTTGGCATCCGTACGCTGCGCCACACCTATGGCTGGACGGCGACGCTCGCCGGCGACCAACGCGATGCCCACGGCGTCACGAACTTCAGCCTGGCCGCCACCTATGGCCTGCTCGGGTTCAATGATGCGTTCGCCGAGTTTGTCGATGCGATCAGCGCGCAGACGAAGGGTCATTACCTGAAATACACGCTTTCCGTGGCGCGCCTTCAGCAGCTGTCGGACGAAAACGCGCTGTACCTCGGATTTCAGGGCCAATGGGCGAACAAGAATTTAGATACCGCCGAACAGTTTTACCTTGGCGGGGCAAACAATGTGCGCGGCTATGACACCGGTGTGCTGGCTGGAAGCCAGGGCCAGATGGTCAACGTTGAATTTCGCCGGTCCCTTCACATCGGCGTCCCGGGTAGCCTGATTGCGCTCGCCTTCGCGGACGCGGGGCGCGTGAACCTTTACAAAGACCGCTTCGCTCCGGGCACCAACAGCGCCCACATGCAGGACGTGGGCTTAGGCATGCGTTGGCAGGGAGACGACCAATGGGTTGTCAGCGCCGATGTCGCGCACCCGGTAGGTGCTCGCCCGGCAATCCTTGGCGATACGCGCGATGTTCGGGCGTGGGTCCAACTCCAGAAGGGCTTCTAAGTAAAAGTCGACGCGGACAGGGAGTGATGGGTAGCGCTGCCAGTGCTTGAGTGGACGGGCGGGCGTGAGTCCGCTGCTGCCAGGAGACCGATGCAGTCGAGCGTCCGATATAATCGACCGCGAGGCGTAGGGTCCTCGAACACGACACGCGGGGAACTTTGTGGAATCGCTTGCGGGTCTGGTTCACGCAGGCACCTTGCTGATCGTTAATGCGTTGCTCGCGGCGCTGTCTTCCGTCATCTTCACGGCGCTTCACCTCAGCCTTCGAAAGACACGCCAGATACGCGGTCTCTTGCTCTGGGCAGGGAGCCACGCGCTGATTGCTGTCGGATTCTCTTCGCTTGTGCTGCCGGCTTTCGGCATCGCCTTTCCCGCGTTGGGATTGTTCGGAAACCTGCTTATCGATGGGGGGACGGCCCTTGGTCTGGCCGCCGCGCTGGTCTACTTCAAGCAGCCGTTTCGCCTCGGGTTCGTTCTAGCCGTTGCGTTGAGCGTCGCGGTAATAGAGATCATGTACGTCCTCAGCCATGGCGAGGACCTGCGGTTCATGGTGGTCGTCGGCGGCAGCCTGAAAGCGGTCTTGACCATTGCGACAGCCATCGCGCTCTGGCGCTGCCGTGACGTCGCGCAGAGACAGGCGGCGCGGGTTGCTGCCGCCTTTCATGGGCTATGGGCAGCGGCGCTCCTCACGCGGGTGTTGTGGTGGGAATTCCACCCCCTCATGAGCGGGGCGCATGACCCAACCTCAGCATTCGGTCTGTTGACCCGCCTGCTTCTCACCTGGGTGATCACGCCGTGCATCTTGTGGATGCTCAGTCGGCAGTTCGACGCGGAGCTGGTCCAACTTGCCAAGGAGGATCCCCTCACGGGTATCGCCAACCGACGCGTCATCTGGGAACTCGGGGAGCGGCTCTCCGTTGAAGCATCGCAATCGGGACGGGGCATCGCAGTCCTCATCATTGATGTCGACCATTTCAAACGTATCAACGATCGATGGGGGCACCCGGGCGGTGACCAGGCGCTCATTGCCATTGCCAAGCTCCTTCATCGACACACTTGTGCCCCAAATCTCCTGGCGAGGGTAGGGGGTGAGGAGTTCATGGTGTTGATGGTCGATATTGATGCGCTCAACGTGCAGGCCTTTGCGGAGGAACTTCGCGCAGCTGTGCAGGCACACACGATCCCGATCGAGCCGGGACACGACCTTGCCTGCACCATCAGCATCGGCTATCACGTCTTCGGCGTCGACGACGGCTGGATCGATGCTGTCACCATGGCAGACCGGGCACTTTACGCGGCAAAGCGAGGCGGACGTAATCGTGTCGTCTCATCAGGGGGCCCTGTCGACGCACGAGGGTCAGACTGAGTTAGGCCTCTGGCGGCTCGGGCAGCCTATCGCCGTGACAGGTTGCTATGTCAAATGATTCTGCAGCGATTATCGACTGTCCCTGGATTGCGGCACGGATAGGCTCGGCTTAGCCTTGAGAACCTTCAGTCGAGCATTGGCGTGCCCGTTACTGCTGTCGAGAGCGAGCGCTGCAGCGTAGCTGGCGATCGCAAGGTCAATAGCGTGCTTCGCTTCATAGCCTTCGCCGAGACTATCGTGCGCGTTTGAACTACTGGGCGACAGTGACACATTCAAACCAAACACGGCTATCGCCTCATCGACGCGCCCTGCATCTAGCAAGACACCGCCCCAGGTATTGAGGTCTGCCTCCGAGACGGCGAACGTGGCGTCGTTTTGCCTGAGCTTTTCATACGTAGCGCGTGGTTCCTTAAAGCCGTTCCCGATCAAAGCAAGCCGAAGACGCTTCACTGGCATGGGGAGCCCCCCTCCGTTCACCGCAAGTAGGTCAGGAATGAACTGGCCCGCAATTTCGTCAACAAACTCTTCCGGGTTCGCCCCCGCTAGATTCGTCAGAACTATCACGGCCAAATCATCTTGGGGATAGACAAAGAAGGCTGTCCGGCGACCGCCAATACCCGCTGCCACGAGATGGCCGCCGTGGTCGGACAAGGGCCACCCCATTCCCCAGGATGTGGGCGTCCCATTGTTGAAACGCCCCGGGGACCACATCTTTTCGACAGAGGAGGACGACAGTAGTGTTCCGTTCTGCAGCGCGATAAGCCAGCGCGCAACGTCCTCCGCAGAGGCATTCAGTCCGCCCGCGGTGCGAATAAACGGTGAGAATTCATCGAAGGCATGCTCCAGCGAACGCGCTCCTTCCGCAGCATCTACAGAGCCGCCTGCGTACCGATATAGCCTGGATCGACCGGGCATGATCGTCCGGGAATCCCCAAAGGCGGCGGAGCGCATGGCGGCCGGAGCGAATTGGTAGGTGCGCATGAACTGATCGAAGGGAACTCCCGATACACGCTGAATGATTTTCCCCAAGATGACGTAATTCGTCTGGTTGTAATGATAAGACTGTCCCGCAGGGACTTCGACCGGAAGCTTTGTGACCGTCTGCCAGGCAGAGTCTTCAGTCCCATCACCGACGAGCGAGCCCGTTCCCTGTCCTTTGGGTTGATTGAGTACATCAGGCAGGCCGGAAACGTGCGTCAGCAATTGGGTAATGGTGACGCTCTGCCATGCCTGGGGAAGCTCCGGCAGATAGCGAGACGCTGGGGCGGTGAGCGATAGCTTGCCTCGCTCTACGAGCTGCATGATCGCCACCCCGGTGAATGCCTTCGTAGAGGAGTTTAACGTGAAGATCGTTGTCGGCAGCACAGGACGGTTCGATTCCAAATCGGCGACGCCGAAGGCACGGTCGTACACCACGCGACCATGTCTTATGACGACCGCTTGAAGCCCCGGGATCGCGCGTCTAGTCATCTCGGTGGTCACTACGCCGTCGATGCGCGTCGCTTGGTCGGCGGACGGTGGCGCAATGGTGGCGGAGTCGCTCTTTGCCGATCGGACGCAAGTGATGCTAGCGAGGCAAATCAGTGCCCCCGTGACAACCTTCATCATTCGAACACCCCCATGACTACACGTGTAGTCAGGTATAGCCGTCGACTCGACGGAAGTCAACAAATACGCTCAGCGGCTGCGTGGGAGTGCCTGGGCAGGGCCTGGTGCAGAAGGTTGTGCTTTCCGCTGCCACGTAATAGACAGCGAGGGACGTGGTCCTAGGTGGCCATAGTGCACTTGATGGCAGGCGATCTCGTAAGTTCATTCCATATGCGTTGAAGTTTCAACATTAGAAACCTTGACATCGAGCCCACTCTCGAACCTTAACGACAGCGTCGGCGAACGCCTGAGGCATTTCCTGAGCCACGTTATGTCCCGTGTCCACCACCAGATGCTCATAAGAGGCAGTGAACATGCCAGCATGATCTGCCGTAACTCCGGGCTTGAGTGGGTCTTTCGTACCGTCGAGCGTCACTGCAGGGACGGATATGGTCGGCTTTCGCGCGAGCCGGTCCTCCAGAGACTGCAAAGCCGAATCCCGGCGGCTGCGCCGAAGGCATGGCGGTAACAGTGGACCACGACATCCACGAAGTCCGGATTGTCGAACGAAGTCGACGTCCGATCGAAGGTCCTTTCATCGAATTGCCAGCCTGGAGACCATTCCTCCCATAGCTGGCGGCACAGCTCGCGGCGATGCTGGGCCAGGCATGCGCGTCCGCGCTCGGTCTGGAACAGATGCTGATACCAGCAGACACGCTCCAGCGCGGGAGGCGAGGGCTGTGATTGCGTGCCGATATCGATGATGTCGTAACCGGCGTAGGAAACGAGGCCGCCGATCCGCTCCGGCCATAGTGCAGCCACGACGCAGGACGCATTTCCACCCCAGTCGAAGCCACCCAGGATCGGGCGTTTCAGATCGAGGGCGTCGGCAAGCTGCACGATATCGCGTCCACGCGCGGCCTGCTGTCCGCTCCGCATGTCCGCATCGGAAAGGAAGCGGGTCGGGCCGAACCCGCGCGTGTAGGGCATGACGACCTTCGCGCCGGCTTCTACAAGGATCGGCGCAACCCCGTCGAAGGCATGAACGTCGTAGGGAAAGCCGTGCGACAGGATCACCGGCCAGCCATCTGCGGGGCCGTATTCGACATAGGCGATGCGCAGTGTCTCTGTCTCGACGCATCTTACGTGCCAGTCACTCATAGGGAATCGTCTCCAAATGTAACGACACCGGGCGGTCTCCGCCATGCGGGATCCCTCGCCGTAGGTGCACCGCTCCAGGGGCGCCGTAACGAAGGTGGCCGCTGAAGCTCTGCGCTGTCAGCGTGTTGCGTCGGGCATCGGAAAGGGAGATGTCCGACTTCAGGAGTTCGCTCCCGATACGGTCGCAATGAACGCCCGTAGGTCGGCGAGCATCAGGTCCGGCTCTTCGAGAGCGGCGAAATGGCCTCCGCTTTCCATGTCGGTCCAGTGCACTATGTCGTAGGTTTTCTCAAGGAGCGAGCGCGGCGGCGGCAGGAATACGGGATCAGGAAATGCCGCGACGCCCGTTGGCACACGGATACTAGTGCCTGCAGGAAAATGATCCGAACCTTCCAGACGCTTTCCGCGATAGATCCACGTCGCGGTCACCATCGCGGAAGGTGCGACGTAGAGCATGATGTTGGTGAGCAACTGCTCCTCCGAGAATTTGCTCCAGATGTCCGGCGCCCCGTCGGCGGTTCTCGGCAGATCGGCCCACATGCCGAATTTCTCCATGATCCAAGCTGCCGCGCCGACAGGGCTGTCGGCCATGGCCATACCCAGCGTCTGGGGACGCGTCTCCTGTTCCTGGCTGTAGGCGCCCTCGCGATCAAGATTTGAGTTCCGGCGCGCAAACCATTCCTCTTCCTCTTCGGTCGTGGGCGCCGCATCCTCGGCGAAGATGTAAGCCATGTTGATGTGAAAGCCGAGCAGCGCGTCCGGTTGCAGATGGGCCATCCAACTGGCGATGTGCGCCCCCCAGTCGCCCCCCTGAACAATGTAACGCCGCCGATCGAACAGGCGGCTCATTAGGGAGTGCACGAGTGCGGCAGCCCGTCGCGGACCTATGATCCCAGTGATCGGATTGGAGAAGGCAAAGCCGGGTAGCGAGGGTACGACGACATCATGGCCATCTGCAGCCAAGGGCCATATCAACCGCTCGAACTCGAGATACGATCCCGGCCAGCCGTGGAGCAAGAGGATCGGTGGCTTGGAGCCGTTGCCTTTCACATGAACGAAGTGGAGCCGCTCGCCTTCGATATCGATCGTGAAATTGGGGAGTGCGTTGAGCCGTCGCTCGACCACGCGCCAGTCGTAGATGTCGCGCCAGTAAGCGATAAGTCGTTTGAGGTCGTCGATCCCGACGCCCGCTGACCAGCCGCCTGCGTCGGGAAGGTGACCCCAATCATAAGCGTGGACCTTCGCTTTGATCGCGGCGAGGCGTTCATCGGATATGTCAATCATATGAGGTGAGATCACGATGGTCTCCATATACGTTGAGTGAACATTAGTACGGTTGAGCCGGGTGATTTCCCGGAACGGCCGAATCGCGCACGTACGATACCCAAACGGATTCTCGTCGCCTGCGACGCTCACCTTCGAAAATACACCCGGGTATGACATGGCAGGTGCGCGCGCCATCTGCCGTGGGTGGGGAAGGGCGGATGGGCTTAGAATGCCGGTGGCATCAGCTCGCTGGCGGCCGACCTGACTCGAAGCTGGCGGAGCGGGCTATGGTCCGCTGAAATGTCCGCCTTCGATCCGTAGCGGAGATATGGGGTATGACAAGATTTCCCACGAAGGAATAGGCAAGCCCGATGTTAGCGTTCAGAGTTCGCGAGATGAGTAAGGCTGAAGAGCGGCTGATGATGCTCTTTGGAGTACCAGTTCTGATGGCTACCTGGGTTGCCACCCTCGGGCATAGCGCCGTGGTCGGCTTATCGCTGTTTGTCATCGCCACCTTGATCTATACATTACTCTATGGGGTGGCTTTCAGGGCGCTGGGAATAGCGGAGAAACCCAATCGGAGGGTTCGCTTTTACTCAGGGGTAATCGGAGTCGAGTTGAGTTGCATCGCCGTGGCTCTTGGCGTGTATTCGATGGTGTAAAGGTCCGCTTCCGACCCGTAGCGGACACTGGGTGTCGGGGAAGGAAATGTCGAATTTCCGAACGTGGTGGGCATACAGGACCAATTGACGCAGATGCGATTTGGATGAGTCCAAACCAACGAAGGCAAAGTGATGCGCTCGTTTTCGATTGCTGGGCTCGGTTGCGTGATCGCTTTTCTTTCCGCGAGTGGCGTTTCGACGGGCGAAGTGAATGCGTCGCCAGAGCCTGTGGCCGTGCCTTTCTGTGCCGTCGCACAGCGCCCGGCGGACTACCACGGGGTAACTGTCATTCTCCATGGCACCTACAAGACAGACAATTTTGACAACGAGTTTATAAAATCCGCCTCATGCGACGGCGGCAAATTCTTGATTAATATTGGCAAGCATGGCCTCTCCGAATCCGTAGCTCGGTTCGATGCTGAAATCAAAAAAATATGTACATCGCGTAGGTCTCCTTTTGTCTGCAACATCTCGGCCAAGGTCGAAGTTGTAGGTACGATGAGAGCGTCTCGTCAAGACCCAGACGAGTCGGTCATAGATCTGGAGGAAATTAAGCAATCTAAGTTCGACCACGAAAAGTAAGGGAAAAGAGTCCGATCGCACGATGTCCGTTGCTCGGCGCGGACCAAGCAGGCAAATTTTGCGGCGGGCCGACGGTCGGCTGTGTCGATTGCCTTACAAGCCATAACTGCGCCGCGCAGGATACGGTAGCTTTCGGGGGCGTCATAACGGCTGCGGTCATATGGCAGGTGGCGTCACTAACGATGTTATGGCCGACTTATCCGTAACCCATTGAAAGGTTAGAACGGATGACGACCTTTTTTACTCGATCGCCACTCTGCAATATGGACCAGGAATCTTTCGCGCAGCCGCAGCAGTGGGGCGCATTCTTCGGAAGTCGTAGCGACGCACGGAAGCAGGATCAGCATGTCCGTTGCGACACATAGCGCTGCGATTTGCAGCGGGGGCCCTCGCTCTTAGGTCAGATTCAAAGAAGCGGCCTCGTTAAATCCACCGCGCTGAGCGACCTGAAAGGGTGCGCCACAGAGTCGCTCCGATAGATCCCAAAGACGCGCGGCGGTCGCGGTGTCTTTTGCCTGTGTCGGGATCTTCGCCAGGGCTGGTAGTCCGCGCGTTTCAGCAAACCCGTTGGGGCCGTAGTAGGCGCCAGCTTTGGCCTCGGAAGAGGTGGCCGCATGCAAGATGGGCCATGCGCCGTGTGCCGCGGGCTGGAATAAGAACCAAAGATAGGTGCGCATTAGACCCATCGTGCTTTTCGGTCCCGCACCGTTGTGGAGCAGATCGGTGCGGGACACCCCGGGATGGGCGGACACGCTGGTGAGGCCCCAGTGGTCCGCCTCGCTTCTGCGTTGAAGCTCCAGCGCAAACATCAGGCAAGCGAGCTTTGACTGGCTGTATGCAGCCATCGGCTTGTATCCGCGCTCGGCCTGCAGATCTTCGAAGTTGATCTTCCCATCTCGACTGGCAATGCTCGACAAGGTGACCACACGGGCGTCGCGGGACTTACGCAGAAGCGGAAGAAGTTGCGCCGTCAGTGCAAAGTGGCCGAGGTAGTTGGTGCCGAATTGCAGCTCGAAGCCGTCGTCGGTGGTCTTGCGCTTGGGCGGCGCCATGACGGCCGCATTGTTGATCAGTAGGTCCAAACTACCGCGCTCGGCTCGCAGACGCGTGCCAAAGGCTTCGATCGACTGCAGGTTGGCGAGATCAAGCTGCTCGAACTGTATGGAGGCGTTCGGTGCCAAACGCTGTACGCGTGCGACTGCTTCCTCGCCCTTGCTCGGGTTACGTCCGGCGATGATGACGTCAGCACCCGCTTGCGCAAGCACCAATGCGGCTTCGTAACCCAAGCCACCCGTGCCGGTGATAACGGCCGTGCGGCCGCCTTGTGCGGGAATGTCTGTAGTCTTGGAACCACTCATGACCTTATCCTATGTTGCGCAAATATATGCACTGGATGTATAAACATAATGCACTAAGTGCAGTTTTACAACGGATCTTTTCCTGTGACTGAAATTCATGCGGGCTCTCCGGCGCCAGACGGCGCGCGGAGTCAAAAACGCCGGGACACACGGCGACGAATTGCCGAAGTCGGACTGAGGCTGTTTCTTGCCCATGGCTACGAAGGAACGACCCTGGATGCCATCGCTGCTGAGGCGGGGATTTCCCGGCGCACCTTCTTCCTGCATTTCAAATCCAAGGATGAGATCGTGGGCGCGTGGCAGGAAGCCGCGTGGGACGCGATCCTGGCAGAGCTGCTGACGATCTCGCCTGACGAAGCGCCCCTGGACGCAGTCCGCCGGACGCTGGTTCGTCATGTATCTCGCTATGAGCCTGACCAGATGAAGGCTATTGATCGCCTGATGCGGTCCAGCGAGACGTTGGTGGCGCGCAAGCAAGCGGCCTATGCCTCTCAGGAGGAGGCCCTTTACGCCGTGTTATGCGAGGTATGGCGGCAGCCACAGCGGCGGTTCGGCCTTCGCATGGTAGCGATGGTCTCTGTCGGCGCGATGCGGCTTGCCGTCAAGGCATGGGGTGATCACGAAGGTGCACGGGCCGCCGGCGAAGTCCTCGACGAGGCGTTTGAACGCCTAAAGTCCGAGATTTAATCCGAGTAGCCAACAGCGCCCTGGTGAGTGCAGAACAGCCCTCTGAGTCGCGGGCATTGCCACTGGCGACTGCATGTGCACCGTGCATTGGACGCTAGTCTGCGCCGGCTTCGGACCGAGCTGGTCAAGGCGCTCGGCCATTCTGAGCGTCTTGGCCTGAGTCGCTTCGCGACCGTTCAGTCCCCATTTCCTTCCTTGGCTACGTCGTCAAGGATGCTTGAAAGCGACCGGAACCTTCTGGGCGAGACCCCAATTTCTCGCTTGAACGCATTACTGAATGCGCTTTCCGACGTATACCCCAGCATCTGAGCGATCGCCGCCACGGGCGATCTTTCCTCACGCAGCGCACGCTCCGCGAGCCGCATCCGCCACGACGTCAGATATGCCGCGGGCGTCGTCCCCGTAAACGCCTTGAAACGAACAGCGAACGACGTTCTGGACATGGACGCCGCGTGCGCCAGCTCCTCGAGTCCCCAGGCCCGTGCGGGCTCGCTGTGCATCAGTCGCAACGCGGCGGCGAGTTTCGGGTCGGTCAATGCACGGAGCCATCCCGTCGGGAGCATGTCGGCCGTCGCGAGATGCGTCCTCAGGACATGGATGAAAAGCAGCTGCGCGAGCTGGGCCGAGGCAAGCTGTGCGCCGAAGGCCGATGAAAGACGTTCCGCGCGCAACTGTTCGAGCAACCAGCGAAACACCGCCGCGTCGGGGCGGTCAGCAGCAATGTGGATCCACGGCGGCAATACATCGGCGAGGAAGCGCCCGCTGACGGGATCCAGCAGGACGTGGCCGCCGATATGCTCAAAGTCAGCACCGTCGCCGAGTTTTACCTCTGTTTTGCCGAAGCCACCAAAGACTTCCATGGCGTCTTGCGGCGTAATGTCGAGGTCACTGGCGAGAACAAAGGCGCGCGGCGCGGCCAGCAGGCCGACATCGCCGGGGCCGAAGGCCACCGGTTCGACAAGCCCGTCGACACGAACCCAGCAACGCCCTCGCACCACCGCGAAAAACTTGATCGACTTGGGCGCCGGGAACTGCAATGCCCAGGACCCTCCCGCCCTGAATCCGCCGGTGCACAACGTCTGGGCTCGAGTGAAATGAAGGATGTCGGACGCGGGATCGGTGGTCATGCCCGTACTATCACGCAAGTAATACGCACGCTCAAGCATTCAGCATACAAATACCAATGCCTAGAATCTCGGCCACCACAATATCGAAGTGAGCGCGCATATGTTGCTGCAGAAGCGCAACCTGGGCTCCCAGGGTCTGCAAGTCGGGGCGATCGGATTGGGCTGCATGGGCATGAGCCAATCGTATGGGCCCGCCGATGAGAGGGAGTCCATTGCAACTCTGCACCGGGCGGTCGAGCTGGGCTGCAATTTCTTCGATACGGCGGAGAACTACGGACCGTTTACCAACGAAGCGCTGTTGGGTAAGGCGTTCATGGATCGACGCGACAAAGTCGTGATTGCCACGAAGTTTGGTTCTCGGTTCGACGGCGACAAGATCGTCGGGATGGATAGCCGCCCGGAGAATATCATCCGCGTTGTGGAGGGCTGCCTGCATAGACTAAAGAGCGATCATATCGACCTGCTTTACCAGCACCGTCTCGATCGCTCCGTACCTATCGAAGACGTGGCGGGTACCGTCGGCCAGCTCGTCGAGCAAGGCAAGGTGCGCTTCTTCGGACTCTCGGAAGTGGGTGTGGCGAACCTGCGCAGTGCCCACAACGTGCACCCGGTCTCGGCCCTGCAGAGCGAGTACTCCCTTTGGGAGCGGAATCTTGAGCCTGAAATCATTCCTGTCCTGCGCGAACTCGGCATCGGACTGGTGCCTTTCTGCCCGCTGGGGAGAGGCTTTCTAGCCGGTGGCGTCAAGCGTGCGGAGGAGTATCCAGAAGGTGACACTCGCCGCAACGATCCGCGCTATCAGGGAGCGAACTACGAGGCCAATATGCAGGCCGCGCGTGTCGTGTTCGATATTTCGGCAGAAAAGGATGCTACACCGGCTCAGATCGCACTCGCGTGGTTGCTAGGCAAGGGCGACGACATCGTTCCGATTCCCGGCACCAAGCGCCGGACCTACCTGGAAGAAAATCTCGCGGCCGCATCCTTTCGACTGGACGCGGCTGAGGTTGCCCGCCTCGACGCCGCGCTGGCATCGGGAACCGTATCGGGAAACCGGTACGCGGACTGGGTTCTTGCGACGATCGACCGCTGACGGAGGCAGGCATGACGGACCCCACGACGAGCGCTACCCAACGCCCTCTGGTGCTCGTCACCGGCGGCACGGGATTTATCGCCCAGCACTGCATCATGGCCTTGCTGAGCCAGGGCTTTCGAATTCGAACGACCGTCCGCGACATGTCGCGGGAAATGGAAGTGCGGGAGAACCTCAGGGCGGGCGGTGCGGATCCAGGTGATCTCTTATCGTTCGTTGTAGCGGAGCTCGGTTCCGACGTGGGATGGGACGAAGCTGTCCTTGGCTGTAAGTATGTCATTCACTGCGCCTCTTCGACGCCGTCAGGTAGCTACACCACGGAAGATGACTGGAACAAGCCTGCCGTCGAAGGCAACCTGCGCGTCCTCAGGGCGTCGCGCGATGCCGGTGTCAAACGTCTCGTCCTTACCTCTGCGTTCGGCGCCGTCGGCTGTGGCCACGAACCTATGGACAGGCCTTTCAACGAGAGCGACTGGAGCAATCTGCAGAGCAACCTCGCCCCCTATCAAAGATCCAAGACCCTTGCCGAACTTGCAGCCTGGAATTTTATAAGAAGGGAAGGCAAGGGGCTGGAGATGGCGGCGGTCAATCCGACAACCGTCCTCGGTCCCGCCCTTGGGGCCGACTATTCGCATTCTATCCGGATGATCAAGAACATGATGGAAGGCCAACCCGGTACGCCCAAGATCAATTCGGGGTTCGTCGATGTACGCGATGTCGCAGACTTGCACGTACGCGCCATGTCTTCGGCGACGGCTAACGGGCAGCGCTTCCTCGCGATCGCTGGTGACAGCCTGTGGTTGGCGGATGTCGCCAGGATCGTGCGCGGGCACATGGGACCGGCAGGCAGCAAGGTGTCGACACGTGTCTTACCTAACTGGCTCATTCGACTTGGCGCTCGGAAGAACCCTCAGATGAAGGCCATCCTGCCCTTGTTGGGGGTCAACATGAACGCAACGAGCGCGAAGGCAAAGCGCATGTTGGGCTGGAACCCACGCTCGGCCGAGGATGCGATCGTCGCAACGGCAGAGAGTCTGGTCCGGCTGAATTTATTGGGGACTTGATGCAGGGGTTGGTTTCACGGGCTATTCGGTGATGTCCGATCCCGCCGACATGACGAAACTGGAGCGCGACTTCGTCCTCGTGACAGTCGAGGGCACCTCCCTGGCAAGCGATGAGAGGATAGCGACGCTCCGGGCGATCGGCGCCTCGATCCGCGAGTTAGACACGACGCTGGTCATTGGAAGCGTGGGGATCGGTCTCCGGGAAAAGGCTGTCGCTACTAGCGGCCTCGCCGATGAACGCGTGATCAACGGCGTCCTCAAGTCCGGCATCGGGGAGGATGAGGCGCAAGCGCGGCTTCAGTCACGCAGGGTGAGCAGGATGCCGCGTTTGCCAAACACCTCATGCAGCGCATGGGGCGGATGCATGCAGATGACATGGGTCACGTCCTCGCCATCGGCCCTGTCTGCGATGGCTTCCATGGTGGGAGGCATCACGATTTTGGCGGTGACCTTGAGCCCCGCCCGTTTGCCGGTCCGGACCAAAGCGTCGAGCTCATCTTGCAGATCTGGCGCTGGTGACGCACTTGCCGGGTCCGGAATCAGCAGGCCCGCAATGAACACCGAGGCCCGACAACTGGCCGCGTACCCGAACGTCCGCAACACGGCATTGCCAGCCAGGGGTGTGCAGTCGTACAAGACCATGTAGCGGGGCGGGGTCCGTTTTCCGGTGATTTTGCCGGTATCAAGCGCAGTCGTACTGATGCTCATCACACGCTCCAAATGAAGCGCTGCCGACAGGGGGCACTTACCCATACCGCCTTGCAGCGTATGTGTAGGCATTATCGGCCACGGCGGCGGTTGGGTCAGGAGGTATGCCATCTCCTGTGCATGGAGCATGCACTTTGTAGGGGTGAGCGTGCCGTATAGGTGCACGCGAGTCCGCTCATCATGCCCATCCGTGTCCATCGAAGGGCCCGCCCATTTGCTGAACTGGACGGCAGTTCCAACGCGCGTCTGCAGTGAGGAGCCGTCATGCCACCCACCCGGATTTATGTGATGAGACCCCTCGGTCCCGCTGGACCTGGCATGTGTCAATCAACGGCAGCGAGTGCGAATCTTTCAAAGACGAGGAGTCAGCCGTCCGTGCTGCGCGTGACATGGCTCACAACTTGGTGCGAAAGGTCAGGTTGTCGAAGTTCGCCAGGAAACGCCGGGGGGCAATGGGTCAGGGTTTGGCCCTGAGCGCCGAAAAAGTAACGGTCGGGCGTCTCGTTCATTGAGTCAGGGCATTGCCACGGCACGCTTCACAGCTCCGTTTGCGACAGGCTAGAATTTTTCGATGAGGCCTCAAGACGACCAAACCCTTTTTGCCACTGACGTTGCTGCCGAGGCCCTGGCCATGAATGAGGCCGCCTTGCAACGGGACTTTGACGAAGCGCGGTACCGAGCCCGGATGGTGGTCGGCAAGGCTTACGGGGAGGGATGCTTCGGGGTGGCAGCGATAGCGGCACGCATTGTTGAAGCGCTCGGTGAACCGGGAACGACACCCAGACATGGCTACGGTGAGTTGATGCTTCAGCTCGCGAACGTCATCGGCACCCTTGTCCGTGAGCCCTTGCAACAAGGGACAGGGTGAGGGCATCTTCAAGCCTCGCGACTGGATGAGTGAGGCCCATGACCCGGAAGCGCTCGACATGGCCGAGGCTACATCCAGAGTGACCGGGTGAAAGAGCGCTCTTGCCCCGTTGCTGTCAGAACGGGTCGGCGCCGTGGTCTTCGTCCAGCCAGCCGTCGCGCCGATGCATTGTCCACTCGACGTTGCGGGCGAACGGTGCGGTGATGAAATCGTGCTCCAGCATGCCCTTGAGTGGCGCGGCCCGGGTGGTCAAAAACGCCGCCTGCGCATTGAGGCCACGCAACCCTTCGCTTGCCAGTTCAAACAGGAGACCGCGCAAATTGGTGCGTCTGTGTTGCTGGAGACTTTCCATGGCGGGTTACCGGGTTTCCAAAGCGCACTTTTAGCAGGGCGCACGAGAAAGGGAGACGACCCCCGTCACGTCTGGAGACACCGTTTAACCTGGCAGCGAGGCTCGCCAGTGCGGCATGGGCCTGAAGACCGACTTCGATGACGAAGACGAGCGCATCGTCCGACGGCCGCGCACGGGGTTCCCCACTTCGACGGGAATGCCATCGACGGCTTTGTGTCAGACGACCACAGCTGGCAATTAACCCTTTTCGCCCGAAGTCGTCACGGCAGGGTCGGTTAAGAGCTGTGGAGCACCTGCATGACGGGCCGGGTGATTTGGTACGGGCGTTCCGTGATCGCTAATGGGTGCGACAGATTGACGTCCAGTCGGGCAGGGCAGTAGCATTTATTTGCAGCCATGTTCATGGCGCTGCCGCAGGCGTTATCGTCATCCAACGCGCCCAATACCGAGAGGGCCTCAGCAGAGGGAACTCGGACACCGGCGCTACGGTATGGCTCTTGACCTGCATTTCCTCATTGACGGATATCCCGGACTTAGTATTCCGCGCAGGGCCGTAGTCTTTCCTTGAACAGGCTGATGGAAAGGCAACACTCATGAAAATGGCTGGAAACACCGTTCTTGTTATCGGCGGCACCAGCGGTATCGGTCGCGCGCTCGCCGAGGCACTCCATGACCGCGGCAACCGCGTCATCGTCACCGGACGAAGCCAAGCCATGCTTGACCAGATCACTGAGAGCCGCCCAGGAATCATTGGGCTGAGACTGGACCTTATGGACCCCACGTCGCTGTCACGCGTGACGGACGCCGTTTACGTCCAATGTCCTGAGCTCAATGTCCTCATCGCCAATGCCGGCGTGTCACGGCCGGAAGACTTCGCGTCGGACAGCTGGAAGAGCTCGGACGCTGAGGTGATGATCGAGACCAACATCCTTGGCGTCTTGCGTGCAACAGCTGCTTTCCTGCCAATGTTGAGAAGGCAGCAGGATTCAACGCTCATGGCTACCTCCTCGGCGCTGGCATTCGTGCCGCTCGCCAGCTTTCCCACTTATTGCGCAACTAAAGCGTTCTTACACTCCTGGCTTACCTCACTGAGGCATCAACTGCGCAGAACCAGCGTCGAGGTTTTGGAGCTGTCGCCGCCTTACGTACAGACGGAGCTGACGGGAGCCGGGCAAGCCACGGACCCTCGCGCCATGCCGGTACATGATTACGCCGCGCAGGTGATGCATATGCTCGAGCAAGGAGACCACCCCGCGGGCGAGCTTCTGTTGGAGCGCGATCATGCGCGCCGGTGGGCTGAACGAGATGGCACCTACGCCACCCTTTTTTCGGCGATGAATCCGGGGTGAATATGAGCATTTCCGCGATCGCCGAGAGGCTGCTGAGGTCATTAAAGGGCTAGGCGAGTTCGCCCAGTCTGGGGCGGTTGCGACTCCATCACCATCGGTTGACCCGCGCCTCGTGACAGAGGCCCATGCGCGCCAGGCCAATCGTGGACGAAGCCGTGCGATTTCGGGAAGTGAGCGCTGCCTTAGCGGCCGCGTGATCGTAGTCAACGGTAGTGCCTATAGCGATTCGGGGTTGAGTTGCGCGGCGGGTCGTGTTTTGCCGTAAGAGTCGGGCGGCGGTGGTCAGACACACCTTTAACTTCGCATAATGTATATTATGTCAAATACAAGAATAACCTACGGCATACCTCCCCAACTCGATGTCGTCGACCATTGACCCTGTCGTCTGGCCACTTGCCCTGTCGATCGCGCCTTCATGTGCCAGCTTACCGGCACGTGAAGGCGCAGGCTCCGTAGAGCGTCAAGTGGGCGCCTCAGCGAGGCTCCGCTGGCCGCCAAGGTAGATCAGTTGGCGGACGCGTTTTAGTCCGAGAAAAGACCTGACGTGATTGGCCCGACGACAAACTGGTATTCCGGGTACGGCTGATCCTGATTGCATACCTCAAAGTAGGTGGTGCAGAAAGTCGCGCGAATATTTGGGGATACGGTGGCATAGGCTATCGTCGTAGCGCCACTGGTGCAGTTGTAGAGGCCCTCAACCCAATTACCGGAGTTCTGAGAAGCAACGCCCCAATGAGAAGTGTTCGAGGTGCCGCAGTATCGAAACGATTCACCAATGATCTGATCTTGATCGTTGAAGTAAACCCGCTGCAGGCCCTGGATAGGTGCATTCTCCGATGCCGCGGCACTTAGGGATGCAACGGCACTCACGCTCGCGACAGCAAACGCGAGACCAAACGTCAGAACTTTCGCCTTCATCATCAAAATGTCCTTATGCACATGATGGAACGGTTTGAGCTCCCCGGCACTTGGCAGCCGACCTACCGCAAAATCAGTAGTGCCAAAGAGCATCCAGACGTCGGCTACAACCTCGTATCTGCTTGAGAAACATCGTAAGAGCATGCGAGGCTTGTAGAGCGTAGGGTTCACCTGAAAGTGCTGTAGGTGTGCACCCACGAATCGTCAATTTCTTGCGATATGCAGGCTGGAAGGACTTCGTGGCCGGACGTCGTCTTTGCTCCGTACGATGAGCACGCGTGCTTCCCTGCCCTTCGATCCGCAGTTGAAAGGTCATGACTTGTTATGCCCTGCCGAGCCGCGTAGTCCTTGACATGGTGGTTGAGCGGTCCGGCATATGGCCCGATTTGTCCTCGCCTCCGCCCTACCCCTCTGATTCAATCGACGTCATCCGACCGAGAAAGAGCTAAGCCATGCCCGACCGCCGCGTACGCTTTGATTTTGAGATTACCTTCTCGAACGGAGGCGGTCTCCAGGGCCAGGGTTTCCGCCTGGATATCGACGGCGAGGACATTGCAGACGATGCGCTAGCGGCTTACGTCATCCGCGACATGAAGTTGCTGATGGTTGCGGACGTACGGATCCTCAATAAGCAAGTGATCGAGGAGCAGCACAAGCGAACTAGCAGGCGGGACGAGGAACTTGGCCATACTCCCATCGCCGCCGGCTATGTCGACCTTAGCCACACCATCGAAGACGGTATGGTGACCTATAAGGGATTGCCGGCACCGCTCATCTGCGATCACCTGTCCCGCGAGCAGTCGCGTGGCGTTTATGCCGAGGGCACGGAATTCCAGATCGGACGAATCCAGATGGTCGGCAATACGGGCACGTACATGGATGTGCCATTCCACCGTTATGCGGATGGCTTCGATCTCAGTGCCTTGAGCGTGGCGATGGTGGCGGACGTGCCGGCAGTGGTCGTTCGGGTTTCCGGCGCCGCGGGGCGCGCGATCGATTGGACGCATTTTGCGCCGGTCGACTGCCGTGATCGAGCCGTCCTGGTCAACACCGGCTGGGACCGCCACTGGCGGACCGACCAGTATTTCGAAGGCCATCCGTTTCTCACCGAACAGGCGGCGGTCTACCTGCGCGACCAGGGGGCGCGCGTCGTCGGCATCGATTCGCTGAACATCGACGACACCTCTGACGGGTATCGTCCCGTTCACTCGGTTTTGCTGGCTGCGGGCATCCCGATCGTCGAGCACCTGACAGCGCTGGACCGTGTGCCCGTCGAAGGCTTCACGTTCACGGCGGCGCCTCCCAAGCTGAAAGGCATGGGTACGTTTCCGGTGCGTGCCTTCGCCTGTGTTCCGGGCACGGCCGACGGCCTTCCTCTTGCCTTTAACCATTAATTTCTTGATGACGGGCGTCTCATTAGGGCCGCAGCTAGTACTGCGGCCCCTAAGTCAGTCGTCAGCAATCGCATCCGGACACATCGTGGCCTCCTGGCGCCAAACTCCTTCGCCAGTGGCTCCGGTGTAGTCAGGATCAGCCAGCGAGCAACTCGTCCAGCTGAGCGAACTGTTCCGGCAGGCCTTCCGCCGAGCCGACGATGGCTTCGTCGCGTGCTTCTTTTGTCGGATAAAGTTCGTGAAGCGTGACCAGCGTCTTTCCGGCACGTTCTTCGAACGTTACCGTGGTCACGGCGCCCTGCTCGCTTTCCTCGTTCGTCCATACCATGCGCGTGTTCGGCGCTACCTCTCTGTATGTGCCGAAGAACGCCATGGGCTGATCGAAGGCCGGATGGCGGAACACGAGGCGATACGTGCCTCCGGTGCGAATATCCATGTCGCACGAGATCAACGACATCCCCGCGGACTTCGGAACCCACCACTGCTTGAACAGTTCGGGCGTGCTCCATGCTTCGAAGACGATGTGCGCCGGGGCATCGAATGTTCGCGTCACGACGAGTTCGCGGTCGGCCTTTCGTTCGACGACGGTGCGGTTAGCTTCTGTTGCGTCGGTCATCTGCTTTCTCCTTGCGTTTCAAGTGCTCGACAAGTTTGTCCAACTCGTCGAAGCGCGCGCCCCAGAGTTGGCGGTGCTGCTCGATCCAAGCGGCCTCTTCTTCAAGCAGGCCTCGCCCGAGCTTGCAGGTACGTACGCGCCCGACCTTCTCCGTGGTTACGAGTCCCGCCTGCTCCAGGACGCCGACGTGCTTCTTCATGCCCGTAAGGGTCATGTGGAACCGCTGGGCGAGATCCGTGATCGAGGCGTCCGAGCTCCCGAGCTGCTCCAGCACGCCGCGTCGGGTGACATCGGCAAGCGCTGCGAACGTTGCGTCGAGGCGTGCTTGATAGTGAACCATGTGGTTCACTGTATGCCGGACGTGGGGGATTTGCAAGCGCTCACGGCACAGTTGGAAATGCGGACATGCATTGAGCCTGCTCGTCGCAGTTTTTTGCACTCTTTACGCACGTGAACCTTAAAGCCGGAATGTGGCACTCATGGTCAGGCTGATCGCTTCCAGGATCAGACCTGCTCCTTTCGCACTACGTATCCCATGAAAAAACTCGTCGAACTCGCAACCCTCGCTATGCTCACGACAGCGACAGCCGTCCATGCGCAAACACCCGTATGGGAGAGCCTTCCGCCTCCACCTTCGCTTCCCCACCTGACCAGTGAAGGCTATGTCGCACGTGAGGGAGCACGCATCTGGTACGGAACGGTCGGCAAAGGTCCTACCGTGTTCCTCCTTCACGGAGGGATGTCCAGCAGCGACTCCTGGGGTAACCAGGTGCCTGCCTTGGTGGATAGCCACCACCGCGTCGTCCTCATCGATACGCGTGGCCATGGTCGAAGCACGCTCGGCAACGTTCCCCTGAGTTATGAGGTCTTCGAGGAAGATCTGCGCAGTGTCATGGACACCCTTCATATCAAAGAGGCCGACATCGTTGGTTGGAGCGACGGTGCCAACACCGCACTCGTGATGGCAATGAAAGATCCTGCCAGGGTGCGCAGGATCTACGCGTTCGGCGCCAACATGAATGCGGACGCCGCCAAGCCTGGCGCGTTCAGTTCGCCGATCCTTGCGAAGGTAGTCGTCCAGTTGGAGCAGACGTACGCTCGCGTATCGCCGACACCCGATGGCTTTGGCGCACTACACGAAGCAGTTGAGAAGATGCAGAAGTCCGAGCCCAACTACAGCGCCAGTCAGCTTGCGGCCATTCACGGCCCGACGATCGCTGTCGCCGATGGCGACCATGAAGAATTCATCAAGGAAGAGCACACCCGATACATGGCCCGGACCATTCCCGGCGCGAGCCTGGTCATTCTCCCCGGCGTCAGTCACTTCGCTCCGTGGCAGGCACCTGGCGCGTTCAACGCGTCATTCCTGCAGTTCCTGAGGTAAGCGGCCGGTACCGTCCTGTTGGGAATCCATGCCCATGCCAAGCTGCAAGCAGTCCGGCATCTGGCGCGATAAGGAGATGAGGCGCGGCAAATATTGCGAATGCCATCTTGAGCGTTGTCGGCGGTATTACGGCCGATGCTTTCCAAGCGATCGCTAACAGCATAGAGGCCGGAAAGATCTCCATCGCACCTCAACCGGCGGATGCGACATTCGCTTCAGCCGTCCGTGCGGCGTTTCATTCCTCAGCACAATGAAGGCTGTGCTTACTTCCCAAAGATACATCTTTCACCCAGAACGAGAGGCGTTTAATCCTCCCGTTCTTTGTCACCTTGCAGCTGACCCAGGTGCCTCAGTTCTTATGCGGAACGTTCAGTGCACGAATCACATCCGCTCTGAGCAGATAGACCGATACCACTAGCAAGACAAGGTCCTTCAAGAGGAAGGCCGCATTCATCGCCATCGCGGGAAATCCACCGGCGCCCGCATCCCAACCATCGGGGACGAACGGAAGGATCGTCAGGGTGGAGATGAAGGTAGCGATTGAGCCCAGGGCGCCTATGACGCCCAACTTCTTGTTCCAGAAGCCGAGCAGCAACAGCGAGCCGAAGGTCCACTCCGAGGTGCCGAGGAGGATGGCAGTGCCGCGAATGCCCAGGACCGGGATTGTCCAGGAGATTAGCGGTCCGTGCGTGATAAGGGGCGCCAGTGCGGTGATCTCGGACTCGAACCATTTGTCATAACCAAACCACGCGAAGATGATGATCATCGCGATGCGAAGTAGGTGGTAATCGAGGTCTTTCTTCAATAGACCCGATTTGGCCAGGAGCTGGAGCAGAGAGTTCATGGTGCTTCCTTCGTGTGTTGAGTTGATAAACGTCGCGTTGTACGAATCGATCCACGAAGGCGGTCTCGCGTCCGCTCGGGTTGATCTAGGCGACTAAACAACTTTACGAGGAAGACGTGATTCTATTGATATCAATTAAGTGCATAAATATGCTTAAAAGTATCAAACTCTCTTTCGGTCTACATTTTGTTAGCTCAACTTATCGCGGCGAGCGGCCCATTCGCGAACCCTCACCCAACTGGCTTTCGCTTTTTGAGACCTTTCAATTGAGCGCAGCACGCTCGGATGCTCCGATGCGCCAAGACGCATCAGCGCGTAGGCTGCCTCGAAGGGAAGGTCGACATCAGATCGCGCGGCGTCGGATGGCCCCAAGCTAACCGCAAGGGCTTCAATGGCAGCCTCACCCACTCGCCCGAGGCACCCCAGAGCCCGGGCCGCTATCGCGCTCCCAGCGTGAAGTTCCTCCACTAGATGAGTTTCCAATCCCTGGGCAAGGGGACCTAGTCGGCTGGCGACTTCCAACGCGCATCGAAGGGGTAAGCCGAGGTTTCGGTAAGAAACCTCATTAGCATTCTTTGCGGTTCCATCCAGAAGATCCCGCAGCAATGGAATGGCTTCGTGCTTCATGCCAAGAAGAGTCTGCTCGCCATCCAACATCGTCGACGGGTCAAGTAGCTGTTCAAAGATTCGGTTGACCACCTCGCCCCCTGACTTGACCTTTAAACGGGTGACCACTCATATGCCTGCTTTGGATCGAAGGCGGACATCCGGCGGATCATAAGTCAATCCACCACCACCGGGATTAAAGAATCTGTCACACCCAAACCGCATTCAAAACATTACGATCGTCCGGGTCACTCGGACGACGCAGGGAAACATGCAAATGAAGAAGCTGGCCACCGGATTCTTGCTTGGAGCCCTGCTCGCAAGCGCCGCCCATGCACAGACCAATGCAGGCGATCAGAAGCCCGATCCCGATCTTCCCTTCACCGTGACGAAGGTTGCCAGCCTGGATTTGCCCTGGCGCATCGCGTTCCTGCCCGATGGCCGCATGCTGGTGACCGAGAAGGTCGGTCGCCTCCAGCTGGTGACCCCGCAGGGCGCGAAGACCGAGATCAAGGGTGTGCCGGCCAGCTATTTCGAAGGTCAGAACGGCATGCTGGGCGTCTTCCTGTCGCCCCATTACGCCAAAGACCACAACGTGTACCTCACCTATGTCGCACCCGGCGACTACGGCGGCGGCCTGGCCATGGGTCGGGGTCAACTCGTGCTGGATGGCGATCAGGCCCGGCTGGATAACTTCCAGGTGCTGTGGCGCCAGATGCCCACGGGCAAAGGCGGCCAGGCCGGCGCCCAGATCGCCTTTGCACCGGACGGCAAGACCCTCTTCCTCAGCGTAGGCGACCGCCAGCGCTTCACGCCCGCGCAGGATCCCAATCAGCCGGTAGGCAAGATTTTGCGGCTGACGCTGGACGGCAAGCCCGCGCCGGGCAATCCATGGGCAGGAAAGGTCGGCACTCCCACCATTCCGCTGATCGATCCGGCGACCGATACCGAGGCAGCCAAAACCGCTCCGGTCGTCAGCACCTACACATTCCCCGGCCCCAACCTTACGCCGTCCGAAACCTGGAGCACCGGCCACCGCACGCCTTATGGTCTCGCCTTCGGTCCTGACGGCCGCCTGTGGGAGCTCGAGCACGGTCCTAAGGGTGGCGACGAACTGAACCTGATCCAGCGTGGCAAGAACTACGGCTGGCCGCTGGTTTCGTATGGCATGAATTATAACGGCGTGCCCATCCCCTCCCCCGATACACGGCCCGATCTCACCAAGCCTGTGATCTATTGGGTACCGGTGATCGCGCCAGGCAACCTGATGTTCTACAAGGGCAGCATGTTCAAGCAATGGAATGGCAGCGCCTTGATCAGCGGCCTTGTCAGCATGGGCATCATTCGCGTCACGTTCGACAATAAGGGCGGCGCTACCGCGGTTCAGCGCTGGAGCATCGGCAAACGCATCCGGGATATCGAAGAGGCGCCGGACGGCTCGCTCTGGATACTGGAAGACGCCCAACCCGGTGGCCTGTACCGCCTCACACCGAAGTAATTCCAAACGTCAGCCGCCGCGATCGTCATTGCGGCGGAACGTCGGTTTAGATCGTGACAAATGAGCGACGCGTCGTAATACTCAGGCATCCACGAACTGGGATGCAGTATGAAGCGTCGCGATTTGCTCAAGGGGATCTCACTGTTCTCGGGCGCCGTAGCCCTTGGCCGCCCTTCGCTCTCCGCAGCGGAGGGCGCAGTGGCCGGCAAACCGGTATCGAAGATTGCCCAGAGCATCAGAGGCCTCCGGCGCATCGCGGGTCGCTTACAACAGCCGATACGTCTCACGCTCGAAACCAGCTCTGCGCACGAAGCGGTTGTCACGTCGATTGACGGCATCGAGGTCGACCGGCGAGCCATCGCCGCCGGCAAGCAGACGTTCGATATCTTCATCGATCCTGTCGCTCGTCCGACGGCTGTTGACCTCACCGTACGCTTGGGTAACGCGAGCCTGCGTGACACCGTCCACGTGCTTCCCGTGCGCAAGATGCAGGTATACATCCTGCCTCATTCGCACCACGACCTCGGCTATACCGAACTGCAATCGGATGTCGAAGAACGGCAGATGCGAAACATCACCCTCGGTATCGACCTTGCCCGGAAAACGGCGGGATATCCGGAGGGCTCGCGCTTCGTGTGGAACCTCGAAGTGCTTTGGGGCGCGGACCTCTACATGCGTCGCAAATCCGCTGACGAGAAGGCCGCGTTCCTTGAAGCGGTACGCAAAGGATGGGTGGCGCTCAATGGCTCGTATGCCAATGAGCTGACTGGCCTGTGCCGGCCGGAAGAGCTGTTGCAACTCTTTCGCTATGGCACCGAGTTATCGCGTGCGGCGGGTACGACCATCGATTCGGCCATGATGAGTGATGTGCCGGGATACACGTGGGGCACGGTCGATGCCATGGCCCAGGCGGGCATCCGCTACTTTTCTTCGGCGCCGAACTACTTCGATCGCATCGGCCGCTTCATGGACACACTCCAGGACAAGCCCTTCTGGTGGGTTTCCAAGTCGGGCAAGGCGAAGGTTCTCTTCTGGATTCCGTGGACGGGCTATGCCATGTCCCACGTGATGACAGCCGATGACGAGTGGGTGGGCAAGTATCAGCAACGCATGGACGACGTTCGCTTCCCCTATGACATCTCCTATGTGCGCTGGGCTGGCCACGGTGACAACGCCGAGCCCGACCCAGGCATCGCCGAGTTCACTCGGGCCTGGAACGAGACGTACGAATGGCCGAAGTTCACCATCGCGTCCACCAGCACGGCCTTCGCGGCGTTCGAACAACGCTACGGGTTGCAGCTGCCCCAGTTGCAAGGTGACCTGACCCCTTATTGGGAAGACGGCGCAGCGTCATCGGCACTTGAAACGGCCATCAACCGGAATGCTGCGGACCGCCTGACACAGGCAGCGACCTTGTTCGCACTGTCTAGACCCCGCGCTTATAACGCGGCTGCGTTCAACGACGCCTGGCGCGATGTGCTGCTCTTCTCCGAGCATACGTGGGGCGCCGCGGCGAGCGTGACTCAGCCCGAAGCCCCGATGACAGTGAACCAGTGGAGCGTGAAGCGCGCCTTCGCCCTGGAGGCGGAACGAAAGTCCCAGGCGTTGTTTGCCGGAGCCAGGGAGTTGTCGGACCGGGTTCAAGGAAAGGTCGATGTCGTAAACACCTCCTCGTGGCCCCGCGGCGGGATCGTGCTGCTCCCTCGCGAGCTTTCATCGGCGGGAGATCGCGTTATCGACGCAAAGGGTCGCCCACTGGCCTCACAACGATTGGCGACAGGCGAGCTCGCCACGCAGATCCCGGAGATGCCAGGCCTGAGCTCGGCCCGATTCACGGTGACCGAAGGATCCCCTACTCCACCCACCATCCCGGTGACCTATCGAGACGGGGAAATCCGCAATGCCCACCTCCGGGCGCGAATCGACCCGGCCTCGGGAGATATTGTCGAACTGGCAGCGTCGGGTAGTGACGGGAATCTGGTCGATACCCAAGCCGGTTGGACATTGAACGAGTTTGTCTTGCTGCAGGGCGACGACGTTCAACATCTCGGCAAGAGCGGCGCGGCGACCATCCTCGTCGAGGAAAGCGGCCCGCTGATCGTCAGTCTTCGCATTGAATCGAGTGCGCCGCTGTGCGAGAGCCTCGTGCGTCGGGTCCGCCTCGCCGCCGACCATGACTTCCTTGAGCTGGATAACACCGTAAACAAACGTCGTGCTGCCTATGCCTCGACAACCGATGACAAGGGCCGTTATCCCGTACTCAAGGAGAGCATTCAGTTCGCCTTTCCGTTCGCTGTGGAGAACGGACAGCTGACCGTCGATGTGCCTTTTGCACAAGTACGTCCTGAGCTCGATCAGCTTCCAGGATCGTGTAAGAACTGGATGCCCGTGAGTCGCTGGGTCGATGTGTCGAACACGACCGGCGGGATCACCTGGGTCACCCTCGATGCCCCATTGATCGAGGTGGGTGGCATCACCGCAACCAAGCTGAATTCGCAGACCGACCCGGAAGGTTGGCTACGTCACCTGGATCCGACGCAGACGTTCTTTTCCTGGGCCATGAATAACCACTGGGGAACCAATTATCGTGCATGGCAGGAAGGCCCTGTTACGTTCCGCTATGCGGTGAGGCCACATAAGGGTGCGGACTTTGCCCGCGCCACGCAATTCGCTACCGGCCTGAGTCAGCCCCTGGTCGTCATGCCCGCCACCGGCGCGCTCTCCGCGGTCGGGGCACTACTGCACGTTGAACCCGCGGACGTCGTCGTAGAGGAACTCAAGCCCAGCGCCGACGGAAAAGGATGGATCGTCCGCCTCTTCAACGCGTCCGATCGGACCGCGGATGTGAGGTTGAGTTGGTCACCTCGCGCAGGAGTCGTCCAGACATCGCGATGCAACCTCGCCGAAGAGCCGCTTGCGGCATTTGAGAACGGCTTTTCGCTGGCCGCAAGCGAGTTGATCATCCTCAGGGCAGGCTCGCGTCCCGGCCCTTAGGCGGCTCGGTCATCTGGACCGGTATGTGGTGTCTGGCTGCGCTGCCTATGCTCACGGCAAAGCTGTTCGACAAGCGCACGATGGTCCGGCAGGTCGTCCAGCGCACGAGCGGCCGCTTGCCGGATCATCGCGAATTCCTGGCGCGCCGCTTCCATGTCCGGATAGGCGCTGCGCATGGGCTCGAGGTCGGTACGGAATTCCATCCCGTACAGCACGTACTGCCAGCTGGAGGTCATGAACATCTCCAGGTCGCTAACGAAATCCAACCTGTGTGGCGGACGCTGCTTCCACTTCTCGAGTTTTTCCTGCAAGGTTTGCGGGATGCTCGCGGTGTCACGGTTGTCGATCCAGAACTGAGAATCGCGCCGCTGACTCAGGCAATAGTGCATCTTGATGAAGTCGATGATGCGGTCGTAGCGTGCAATCATCATCTCGTTGAAATGACGCGCAGCACTTTCCATGTTGTCCGTGTCACCGGGCAACAGGTGCGTGAGCAGATAGGTCGCCAACTCGATCAGCGCGATGCCGGTGGATTCCAGCGGCTCGACAAAGCCACCGGCCAGACCCACCGCCACGCAGTTCTTGCGCCAGTGCTCGGGGCGGTAACCGGTCTCGAACTTGATGTGTAAGGCCTTCAGGCCCTCACCTGCACTGCCCAGGTACTGTCGGAAGACTTCTTCGGCACGATCGTCCGTGGTGTGCCGCGACGAATACACATAGCCAGCGCCTCGCCGTTTCTGCAAACCGATGTCCCAGATCCAGCCGGCCTCCTGTGCCGTGGAGATGGTGTACGAGGGGATCGGTGCGTCGGGCGTCTTGTACGGCACTTGCATGGCCACGGCACGATCGGCAAACAGAACGTCCGCACGGCTGCGGAAAGGAGACTGCATCACGTTGCCGATCAGCATGCCGCGCAGGCCGGTGCAGTCCACGTAGAGGTCGGCTGTGAGCTCGCCCTCTTCCTTCGTCACCACGCGCGCGATGGCACCGTGCTCGTCCAGCTCCGTGCGCTCCACCGTGGCCACGTGACGGACTACGCCCAGCGTCTGCTGGCCGTGCTCGGCGAGCACGCGGGCGAAGCAGGCGGCATCGAAGTGGAAGGCGTGATTCATCGGCCCCTGATAGTCCGCATCCCTTGCGCGCTTGGGCGCGCGCGAGTGATCGACCAGCGTGCTCTGCATCGACACGGCGTCGGCGAACGGCATGCCCTCCGGTGCGGCGCCGAGCAGCCAGTACGGCAACAACTCCGGGCCACCCGGACGCTGGCTGGGCGCGTTGAAGGGATGAAAGAAGTGATCCGCTCCGGGTGTTCCCGGAGGGCGCACCCAATGGCGATAGTGGATGCCCTGCTTGTACGTCGCGGTGGCGCCGACCAGAAAGCGGCGCTCGTCCAGGCCGATGGCCGCCAGCGTGCCGCGAATGGACGGAAACGTGGCTTCGCCCACGCCGAGCAGGCCGATGTCCGGCGACTCCACCAGGTGCACCTGCACGCTGCGGGGATCGACCGCGTTGACCGCTTTGGCCAGGTAGCACGCGGCCAGCCAACCGGCGGTACCGCCGCCGACGATCAACACTTTCTTCAGGCGCGCCATGGAGTCTCCTCGCCGGTACTGCACGACGAAATAAAAGAATTGCCGGGCCGCCCCACGCGGACCCGACAAAAAAGCCATTCCCGGGAGGGATGGGCGACGCTCGTACAAGCGTCGCCGGTAGAACGGCAAGTGTCAGACGGCTCGTGCCTCATGGGGCCGCCCTGCATGTGCTTAGAACCAAACGCCGACCTGGACGCCATAGGTGCGCGGCGCGAGGTACTGCGACACGTACTGCAGCGAACCATCTGCCATCGCGAAGCGGCCAGCGCTGGTGCGGGTCTTCTTGTCGGTCACGTTCTGCACGTACCCGTTGACCCACCACTTGTCACCCGGCTCGCTGTAACGCAACGACAGGTCGCCCCGCACGTACGCTTTCTGCTTGTCGCCATCGCCCAGGTTGAAGTAGCTCAGCCACTGCGAGCTCTGGTACTGCGCACTGGCACGCGGTGTGAGGCGCCCGCCGTTGCCAAGGTGGAACGTGTGCTCGTAGATGGCAGTGAGCGACACGTCCGGTGCATGCGGCAAGTCATTGCCGGTGACGTTCATGCAGTTGGCGAGGTTGGACGCCGGTGGGCATGCCGGCAGGCCCTGGTAGTCGTTGGAACCGGCGTAGATCAGCGTGCCGAGCTTCTTCTTCGGAATGGCCGAGAAGATCAGGTTGAAGCGATCGTCCTGCTGCTGATACGCCAGCTCCGACTCGAAGCCGAGCACCTTGGTGTTGCCACCCACGTTAGAGAAGCCCAGGCCGTGGTTGCCGTCTGGATAGACGATAGGTGCGGAAAGCTGGAAGTTCTTGAAATCTTCGTAATAGACGGCCGTGTTCCACGTCATGTGGCCATCGAAGAAGCCGAATTTACTGCCGATTTCGTAGTTGGTGAGCGACTCCGGCTTGTACAGCGTGCCCGCATCCTGCGTACCGCCGGACTTGTAGCCAGTGGACACGCTGGCGTAGAGCATGCCGTTCTCGCTGACGTCGGTATCGAGACGTACCAACCAGGTCGGCTTGCTCTTGCTGTACTTGGCGGTATTCCGCTGCGAGATGCTGAAGCCGTTCGACGGATCCGGATAGACGTCCGGCGAGATCGGCAGCTGCGGCACGGTCGGGTCGTACGCCCAACCCCAGTTGATGCCGCCCTTGTTTTCCTTGTCGTCATGCGACCAGCGTGCGCCACCGGTGAGGCGCCAGTGGTCGCTGAGGTGCCAGGTGGCCTGACCGAACAACGCATACGACTCCACCGTCTCCTTCGGCTGGATGAAGGAACCCTGCCAGCTGACGGTGCCGTAGCGCGTACCGTTCATGATGGGGATGTCGAACCGGATGTCGTTGTTCTCGTAGCCGTAGTACGCACCGAGGATCCAGTCCACCGTCTGCGGTCCGGTGGACTTCAGGTTGATTTCCTGGCTCCAGTTCTTGTAGTGCGAACTGTTGGTGCGATCGTCCTGGTAGACGCCGTTGGTGGTGAAGCTGGTGGGCACGCTGACGCCGACGTCCTGGTCGAAGTCGCTCTGGCCCGAGTACTTGTTGTAGCCGGCGATGTAGCTGAGCTGCATGCCGTCGTTGATGTTCCAGTCCATGCGGCTGCGCACCGTGTTGGACGTGCGGTGCAGGTACGGCGCGGTGTCGATCAGCGCCGACCAGAATTTCTGCCCTTCGCGCGGCGTCTGCATCAGGCTCATGCTGGGCGTGCCGCGATCGATGAAGTACTCGTACGACAGGTTCCACTTGAACGAGTCGCTCGGCTGCCACAGCGCACTGACGCGTGCGGCGGACTGGTCCTGCGCGTTGTATTTGTCGCCCTTCTGCACGTACTGGCCGGGATCGATCGGCTTGAAGTTCGCCAGCGTGCCGCCTGAGGCCAGATACGTGGTTTGCTGCTGCGCCACGCTGGGCAGCTGGCCCGACGGATCCTGGTAGTCGACGTAGCCATCGTGCTGCTCGTGCACCACGGCGACGCGCATGGCAAAGGTGTTGCTGATGGGCAGGTTGAACGCCGCGCGCGAGCCGATTTGGTTGTAGTTGCCCGCCTCGACCTGCGCATTGCCATAGAAGCCCGCGCCGATGTCCGGCTTGGCCGTCTGGAAGCTGATGGCGCCGGCGGTGGAGTTGCGGCCCCAAAGGGTACCCTGCGGGCCGCGCAGCACTTCGACGCCATCCATGTCCAGCAACAGACCCGACGCGGCCTCGGCACGCGGCGCGTACACGCCGTCGACGAAGGTGGCGACTTCGGGATCGGCGTATTCGGTCTTGGCGCTGTCATTACCGATACCGCGCAGGGTAAGCGTCACGACACCATGATCGCCCTGCGAGGTTCCTTGCAGGCCGGGGACCAGTTTGGTCAGGTCCTGCACGGTCATCACGCGCTCTCTGTCGAGCGTGTCGACGGTGATCGCGGTGACCGCCACCGGCGTCTTCTGAAGCGGCGTATCGCGCTTGGTCGCGCTGACCGAAATGGCATCCAGGTTCTGGACTTTCTTGTCTGCCGCCTCAGGATTCCTGGATGGCGGGTTCTGCGCCGTTGCGTCCTGATCCGCCGCAAGCAGCGTGCCCGGAACAAACGCGAGTGACATGGCGACATACAACAACTTGTGACGCAGATTCATCTGGCTCTCCCCATCGATCAATCATTCGGATCAGTGATGTCCGCCGCACGCGGCGGCCATGACAAAGATTCCCCAACTCCCCTGGCGCGCTATCAACCCCGAATGACAGCGCTGTCATTACTGGATAATAGAGCTCTGTTGCGATGAATGCTTGCCGCATGGCAGCAAGTCATCCAGGCATTCACAAACACATGCTGCAAGGCCTCGGACGGCTTGTCGAAGCTCTCAACGACTCGATATTGTTGCAAAGCAAATAGACGTCTCGACCGTCATGGCTTGTCACCGTGCGTCGGGCACGCCAAGGTCCGGTCCGCTACCGTGCTGAGTGAGACGTCAGTGATAGCAATCTGTCCGCCGGAATGACTGGACCATTCGAAGGGCCGATCAACCTTGCTCATGTTCGCGCCGGCGTCGCGGAAACACTTCAACGGAATGCCCACACTCAACCATTGCCCTTTAGGCAGCGCGGACAGCTGGCTCCCGATGGGCACCCAACCATTGCAGCCGGCACCGCAGCCGATCCCAATGGTCGACGTGTCTCCAGGTGACACGGCATCGATCCTCAAGGTGGTCACCAGCAGAACGTCACCATTGGTTTCGCGTTCCACATCCAATGGCGCGGGTGCCACCAGTTCAACGCTTGCAGCATGGGGACCGGCACCGGTCCAGCTCAGGCTTCGCGCGTCCTCCTGCGCCTTGTAGTCAAGCGCACTGATGTGCAGGCTGCCGTCTGGCGTGGCGGCCGGCGTGGCAGCAACCTTCATGGCCACGCCGTTTGCACCGGTGAGGCGCACCACGAAATCCTGTGCGGGCTTGCCTCGGGTGAAGTAGACGCCAGCCTGCGCGCTGCTCAGTACGAGCCCCGGATCCTCAGGCAACGTAGCGGTGTTCCCACCATCGGCATAGGTCAGACCGAAGCCGTACGGAAACTGCGGACGCTCGCCCTGTGCGACGGCGGCGACGGGCACCTGCAGCGCACTACGTGGCCACGCGTAGGCCAGCTTGCCGTGGAAGTCGTGCGCTATGCGGCCGTCACGCGTACGCAGCAACACATCGGCAATGCCCTCCCCTTCGCTGCCCGGCAGCCACGCCACCACAAAAGCATCGGCGGCATTGATCTCGCGATTCATCCACAGCGGCCGTCCGGTCAGGAACACTGCCGCCACTGGTACGCCCTGCCCTCGTAGCTTGCGAAGTAGCTCTAGGTCGTGGTCGTTGCCCGGACGGTATGCCAGGTTCGGCAGGTCTCCCTGGAACTCGGCGTACGGATCCTCGCCGAACACCACAACGGCGACATCGGGCTTCTGTTTGTAGTCGCCATCTACCGACAGTTCGGCGCTACCACCAGCCGCATCCACTTGCGCCTTAAGACCGGCCCAAATGGACGTAGCACCCGGGAAGTTGGCGTTGGTCAGACCCGTGCCCTGCCAGGTCAGCGTCCAGCCACCGTTCTGCTTGGAGATGTTGTCGGCGCCATTACCGGCGACAAGGACACGCTTGCGCGGATCGAACGGCAGTACCCCGCCGTTGTTCTTCAGCAGCACCAGTGACTCGCGTACGGCCCGACGCGCCACGGCGCGATGCGCAGGACTCCCGACCACCTCCGCGGCCTTGATTGCCAGCGAATTCGTCGACGGCAGCCCGGCCTCGAACATGCCAAGACGCATCTTTACCCGCAGGATGCGAGTCACCGCATCATCGACGCGGCTCATCGGAATCACCCCGGCCTTCACCTCAGCCAGCGTGTTCTTGTACACGCCTTTCCAGGAGTCAGGCGCCTCCAGCATGTCCAGCCCGGCGTTGTACGCCGCGGCACAATCCTCGTTAGTGCAACCAGGCACTTGCCCGTGCGCATTCCAGTCGCCCAGGACGATCCCGTCGAAGCCCATGCGCTGCTTCAGCACGTCGGTGATCAGGGACTTGTTACCGGCCATCTTGACCCCGTTCCAGCTGGAGAACGAGACCATCACCACCTGCACACCGGCCTTGATCGCCGGCGCATAGCCGGCGGCGTGCACGTCTCGCAGCGTGGCCTCGCTGATCCGGGCATCGCCCTGGTCCCGACCATCGTGGGTGCCGCCATCGCCGAGGAAGTGCTTGGCGGTAGCGATGACATGCCCGCCATCCAGGAATTGTGGCGTACCCGGCTTGCCTTCCAGCCCGCCGATCACCGCAGCGGCGTATTGCGCTACCAAGGCCGGATTCTGCGAATACCCTTCGTAGGAACGGCCCCAGCGCACATCCTGCGGCACGGTGAGCGTTGGCGCGAACGTCCAGCTGATGCCGCTGGCACGCAATTCCTGCGCTGTGACCTCACCAATCTCGTGGATCAATGCGGGATCGCGGGTGGCGCCCAGTGCGGAGTTCTGTGGAAAGAGCGTGCTGCCGACCAGGTTGTTGTGGCCATGCACGGCATCGATACCGAACAACACCGGGACAGCCAGTCCTCCGCGGGATGTATCCATCGACGCGCGGTAGAACGCATCGGACAGCGCCTGCCACTGCGAGGCAACGGGATAGGGCTGTCCGGGCGGTTTGGAATTGCCGCCGGCCAGAACCGAGCCCAGGCGATACTCGCGAACATCGTCCGGGGTCACGTACTTGATGTCCGCCTGGATCATCTGGCCGACTTTGTCAGCGACCGACATCTTCGTGAGTAGCGCCCGGACCCTGGATTCGATCGCGGGGTCAGGCGGCAGCGGTGACTCGCCCTTCGGCCACTGCTCGGGATGCACGGTGGTGGCATCGCCAGCCATGGCTGGAACGGTCATTAGCAAGGCGCCGGCAAGAGGCAGCGCTACGGAAATGCTTCGCGAAAACAGGCTCAACGGCTGCAGCAATGGCACACAAAGCTCCAGGCTGGCGTACCGGCGGTACGCTTCCGGAGCGGATCGTGGCAGGAATGACAGCGCTGTCAATTTGCATTGCAGCATGGCCCTTGCCCTATTTGGCGAAGGGGTCTCAGGGTGCGATGGCAGTGGAGCCGCGGATCTGCAGGGAGAACGGCATCTGCACCAGTCGACCGGTGCCATGGCCGCGCAGCTCGGTCAGCAGCTGCTCGGCTGCGATCTTGCCCATCTCACGGCTGGGCTGCTGAACGGTGGTGAGCGCCGGCCAGAGCTGGCGCGACAGGGGGGTATCGTCGAAACCACAGACCGACAGGTCGTGCGGCACCTTCAGGCCATACTCGCCCGCCGCCCACATCACGCCGGTGGCCATGTCGTCATTGGCAGCGAACACCGCCGTCGGTCGCTGGGCCAGTGAAAACAGCTGCCGCGCCGCTTCGACGCCAGAGCCGAAGGTAAAAGCGCCCTGCACTACCAGCGCCGGATCCTCGGGTAATCCTGCGGCGGCCATCGCCTCGCGATAGCCCGCCAGCCGCCAGCGGCTGGCGCCATGATCGGCGATGCCGATCACGTGAGCTATTCGCCGGTGACCCAGCTCCAGCAGATGCTCCACTATCGCGCGCGCGGCGCTCTGCTCATCCATCGTGACGCCCAGCGTCTTGCCACGCCGCAGCGGCGACACGCTGGCGTATGGCACGTTGCGCTCACGCAGGCGTTTCAGCAGCGGCGCATAGTCGGTAATCGGTGGCGTCAGGACGACCCCATCGGGGTGGTGGTCGGAGATCAGTGCATCGAAGCGGCGGATGAAGTCCCGATCGCGCATGCGCAGCGGTCGCACCATCATGCTATAGCGATGCGCGTCACAGGCCTCGAGCACGCCGTCCTGGATTTCCGCCAGATAGGTCGAGGCCGGGTTGTCGTTGTTGTCGTACAGCATAGCTACCAGGAATGAGCGATTTCCTGCCAGACTGCGCGCCGACGGATGCGGGCGATAGTCCATCGCCTCCATGGCAGCACGGACGCGTTGACGCGTGGCGTCGGTCACGTTGGCCTCGTCATTGAGCACGCGCGACACCGTCTTGGGCGATACGCCCGCTTCGCGCGCTACATCTTCGAGACGTACCCGCATGGATTCTCCGTTGTTATCACGCTGTCGATTGACTATGCCGTCAGAGCCCTCCGCTTTACAAGGGCAACAAGGGGCCCCGATGCTGCGTCCGCAGCATGCGGGATGCGTCGGGCCATGACATAACTGTTGCTGGAGGAGGTACCCATGACCCGGATCAACCACAGCGCGAGGCGCCGATGACGGAGAAATCCGCGCTGTCGTTCTGGCAGATATGGAATATGTGTTTCGGCTTTCTCGGCCTCCAGTTCGGCCTTGCACTACAGAACTCGAATGTCAGCCGGATATTCCAGACGCTGGGTGCGAACGTCAACGATATCCCTGCCCTTTGGATCGCCGCGCCGCTGACGGGATTGATCGTGCAACCGATCGTCGGTCACTACTCCGACCGTACCTGGAACCGTCTGGGCCGACGCCGGCCGTATTTTCTGGCCGGCGCCGTGTTCGCCTCGCTAGCGCTGCTGTGGATGCCGAACGCACCGGCGTTATGGATGGCTGCCGGTTTGTTGTGGATCCTGGATGCGTCGATCAACGTGTCAATGGAGCCGTTCCGCGCCTTGGTGGGCGATCAACTGCCCACACGGCAACGACCCGCCGGTTACGCGATGCAGAGCTTTTTTATCGGCGCGGGTGCCGTTGTCGCCTCCATGCTGCCCTGGATCCTGGCGCAGTTCGGCGTCACCAACGTGGCGCCGGACGGGAGTATCCCAGATACGGTGAAGTACGCGTTCTACGGCGGCGGCGCCGTGCTCCTAGGTGCCGTGCTCTGGACCATCCTGGCCACGCGCGAATACACACCCATGCAGCTGCAATCGTTCACCGACAACGTGCCTGAAGGGCCGTCGGTGGATGTATCCCACGCCGGGCGACCTGGCTTGCTTCTGCTGTTGGCTGGTTCCGCGGTGCTGTTCGCGATCAAGCATTTCGCGCTGGAGAAGGAGGTTTACCTGCTGGCCGGCGGTCTGATCGTGTTTGGCCTTCTGCTCACCTGGCTTGGCCGCACCCGCAGCCGTGGGATGCTGCGCGAGGTGATGGGTGACGTCTATGGCATGCCCATCTCGATGCGGCGCCTGGCGGGAGTGCAGCTGTTCTCGTGGTTCTCTCTGTTCGCCATGTGGATTTACACCACCGCAGGTGTGACGCAGACGATTTACGCCACCACCGACACCAGTTCATCCGTCTACAACGAGGGAGCCAACTGGGTAGGCGTGCTGTTCGCCGCATACAATGGCTTTGGTGCACTGGCCGCGGTGGTTATCCCGTTGATGGTGCGCCGATGGGGTCTGCGCATCAGCCACGTGGTGAATCTGTGGCTTGGTGGGGTGGGCCTGCTGTCGTTCCTATACATCCGCGACCCGCACTGGCTGCTCGCCTCGATGGTGGGCGTCGGCTTTGCCTGGGCCTCGATTTTATCGCTGCCGTATGCACTGCTTTCGGACAACATCCCAACGGCGAAGCTGGGTGTCTACATGGGCATCTTCAATTTCTTCATCGTGATTCCGCAAGTACTCGCCGCCAGCGTGCTCGGTCTACTGCTGCGACTGTGCTTTCACAATCAGCCCATCTGGGCGCTGGGGTTGGGCGGGGCTAGCCTGGTCATCGCAGGTCTGTGCATGCTGTACGTCCCTGAGCCTGACGGCCGGGTTTAGGAGAACAGCCTCGATGAGCCGCTTCTACGGTGGCTTATGCAGCGAGACTGCCGACAAATTGCCTGATATTGTCCAGGACGGGCTGTTGATCGCCCGCGAAAGCCCAATGATCCGCGCCCTCAAGTTCGACATAACGCGCCTGCGCGATATGGCTTGCGAGGTGCCTTCCGGCCCCGACGCGAACAGCGCGGTCGTCGCGACGGTGGAGCACCAGCGTCGGCATGGAAATTTGACCTAACTGATCCCGCACGTCCATGTCGCGCAGTGCTTCGAGCACGCCCTTGATAGCTCCCGGGCTCGACGCGGCCCGAAGCAATCCTGCCCACCAGGCTCTTGTTTGGGAATCGCCAGACAGGCCCGGCGCAAATGTCTCGATGCCCGCTGGCCCGCCCCACCCTGCGATGAGTTGCTGTAGCCAAATGCCGTATTGAGTGGCCTGAAGTGCGTGGGAATAGTCCTGCGTTGCGCTTCCCTTCGCCAGGGAGGCGAACAGGATGAGCCCGGCAACGCGATGCGGATGATCGACGGCGAATTTGATGCACGCGGGCCCGCCCTCCGACGCGCCGAACAGAACGACCCGGCGGCTGTCGACGGCGTCCAGCACAGTGGCGATGTCCTGTGCGGTCGCGTCAACGCTGGGATTGAAGCCGATCCGGTCGGAAAGCCCCACGCCGCGACGATCGAGAAGGATAAGGCGCCCCATCTCGGCAAGCGACGATAGGAACGCCCTACACCGGGGTTCCTCCCACAACCGCTCGACGTGCGACACGAACCCGGGCAGCAGCAGAATATCGATGCGGCCGGTGCCGTAGGTCTGGAAAGCCAGATGGACGCCATCGCCGCTGACGTAGCGCGTCGACGGCGGATTCTCGATGCCCAACGTTGTGCCGGCATCGAGCAGCGCGCAGGTCTCGAGCTCGGGAGTCACATTGAGCTCATCGTGAAGGCGCTGCCTCATCGCCTCGAAATGCCGCTGGGCAGTGACCCGGTCGCCTGCGAGCAGAAGATTGCGGATGAGGTGTCGTCCATACACTTCGCTAAGCGGATCGGCTTCAACAAGACGGACTGCGTGCGCGGCAGCGGCCGCGTAGTCGCCAACGGCATGCTTGTCGTGCACCACTCGCTCAAGCGCCTGGATCAACCGGCCCCGCAAGGCCTCTCGACGAAAGAAGGCCCACTCGTCGAATTGCGGGCTGTCACCGGGCGTAAAGCCGTCGAGAAAGTCACCGGGATAACGGCGGCACGCCAGCTCGAACTCACCCTGGTCGCAAGCTTGTTCGAACAGCTGAGAATCCACCTGCAGGTCGACCGCTGCCGACCACCGAATGGCCGACCGGTCAATGGTGAGAATCTCATCGCCGAGCGTGAGCTGGAGGCGATGCAATAAACGCCGCAACCGCGCCCGCACAACCTCTTCGCTGTCTTCCGGCCACAGCATCGTGGCGCACACATCGCGTCCGACGGAGCCTTTCGCTTCGGCCAGGTAGACCAGCAGGGCAAGACCCTTGCGCAAGGCCAGCGGGCACGGCCGGCCATCTCGGCGGATCTGAGGAAATCCAAGCGTCTGGACGCTGAGCAGAACCATGGCGTGGCGACCCTCGATAGCGGCGTCCAGGGGACGCCCAGGGGACGAGGCGATCCTAGCATTCCCGGCAAGCGATGGTTACTGGAGCCGTCGCAACGATTGAGCTGGAGGGTTGCCATGAAGCATCTGGGCAAACATGCGATCGTAATCGGTGCCAGCATGGGCGGACTCCTCGCCGCCCGCGCGCTGTCCGATTTCTATACGACGGTCACCATGCTCGAACGCGATACGTTCCCTGCCGCCGACACCCCGCGCAAGGGCGTGCCGCAGGCCCGCCATGCGCACGGTCTCCTTGCGTGCGGAAGCGCGGTCATCGAAGCATTCTTTCCCGGGTACACCGACGAGGTCGTCGCGCAAAGCGGCGGGCAGATCGGTGATGTTGCCAACGACGTGATATGGATGGGCCGCAATGTCAGGCTTGCAAACGGCAAGAGCGACCTGATGGGTTTGCTTGCGAGCCGCCCTGTGCTCGAAGGGCATGTGCGCCGAAGGCTCCTGGCGTTGCCTAACGTTTGCGCCATAGAGAGTTGCTCGGTGCGGGGGCTTGTCGCCAACGCCACCAGCGATCGCGTGACCGGTGTGCGTGCATGTGTCGCGGGCAAGCCGGAAGAAACGATCCGTGCAGACCTTGTTGTCGATGCGACTGGCCGCGGCTCATCCAGTGCGATGTGGCTTGAACGGCTCGGCTACGCACCTCCCGCTAATGAGAAGGTCCATGTCGGGATCTGCTACACGAGCCATACCTATCGACGTCGGCCAGGTGATCTTCAGGGCAAGCTCGGCATCGTCGTCGCTGGCAGCGCGCCAAGCTGGCGAAACGGCGTCATGCTCGCACAGGAGAACGACACCTGGATCGTCAGCGCCGGCGGCTTCCTTGGCGACGACGCACCTGACAACGATCAAGGCTTTCTTGCCTATCTGGCGACGCTTCCGACCATGGAGATTCATGACGTTGTCGCCCGGGGTGAGCCGCTGGGTGAGTTCAATCGCTACCGTTACGTCGCCAGCCAGCGTCGGCATTACGAGAAGATCGCGCGTTTCCCCGAAAACTACCTGATATTTGGCGACGCCCTCTGCAGCTTCAACCCAATCTACGGCCAGGGCATGACCGTCGCGGCGCAGGAGGCAGTGATGCTGCAGCAGTGCCTGAGCACGGGAGCCAAGGATCTTGCGCGACAATTCTTCAAGGCGGCCGCAGCGATCGTGGACATTCCATGGCACATCGCGGTTGGCGGCGACCTTCGTCATCCGCAAGTCGAGGGCGTCCGCTCGCCCATGCTGCGCTTTATTAACTGGTACATCGACAAGCTTCATCTTGCCGCTACGGAGGACAGCACGCTGGCAACCGCGTTTCTCAAAGTGGTAAATCTCAAGATGCCGCCGTCCTCACTGCTGCGAGCGGCGATTGCCAGGCGGATCTGGCGGGGCAGCCTGTGGCCCGCGCTGTCGATTGACTCGTCGGCAGCGCGGCAGCACGGTAACTAGCCTCCGTACTGTTTCGGTATCGGGAAACTGGGGGTCTCGCCTTGCCAGTAGATAGTCACCACCCACCAGCGTTGGCCGTCGAACAACAGTTGAAAGCTGTTGATACCGCGCTGGAACGGCTCGGCATCCGTCGAATGGCGTGATTCGTACGTGCTGAACACCTGGGCGATGTTGCCGTATCGGTCCTCCGTGCGGTGTGCCTCGCGCTCGAAGAAACCATCCTTTTGAAGCATGGGTCCGCCCAACCGGATGTAATCCTCCACGCTCATGACATGTGCCGTGGTGGCGCCATCCTTGCCTGCGCGTGCGGAAATCAACCGTGCGCCTGGTACGAACAGCGAACGCATGCGATCCCAGTCGCGTTCCTGTCCTTTGGGGCCCGAAATCACGTCGTAGACCGCTTTGATGATCGCGTTCATCGAAGACACGTCGGCGGGTCGTGCCGCCGGCGTTCCGTTCGCGTTCGCGGAAGATTGAGCGGATGCGGGAGCGCTTTGCGCGGCAGCGGGTTGTGTCGCCGTCGCGGCAAGCGTCAGGGCGCAAATCAACGTCAAATGGCGAAGCGGTACAAGATCCATGGCGCGCTCTCCCCTGTCAGTGTCAAGGTCGGACGATAAGGAGCTCGGCGACCGCCAGCAAGTGCGTTTCGTCATCCGGAGCTACGCGTGCACCTGGATCCACTGATAAGAATCTGCACCAGTTCACAGAAAGTCGCTTTTAATCTTGCTACGCACGGATCGCTGCTGCACGTCTACGCCACGCGGCTATTGCTGCTATGCAGATGACGCATGAGGCATGACGCATGACGAAGAAGCGTGCATCACACTTTTGAGTGATAACCGCGACATCGCAAGGCGAGCATAATCTTTTTCCTGCCCGGCGATCGGAGGCTTCAGCCTGTTGTCGTGGATGCACGTTGCAACCTGTGCCGTCCCCACGGGCACACACGTGTTTCGTGTCGCCCGCGAGTACGCACAAGCAAATGTCATGAATCTGAAACCGAGTGACCTCCCCCTGTTAGTCTCACTCGACATGCTGTTGGAAGAACGCAACGTCACCCGCGCAGCCTCGAGGCTACATGTCAGCCAGCCGGCGCTTTCCGCACAACTTGCTCGCCTTCGTCGCTTGTTCAAGGATCCACTGCTGGTTCCATCTGAAACCGGTCGCGGCATGGTGGCAACGCCCAAGGCGGAAGAAATGGCGGTATCCCTTCGCGACGCACTCGCGCAACTGGGAACCCTTGCCGACCCGACGGACTCGTTCGACCCCGCTCGGGACGCCGCGATGTTTCGTGTGGGCGGCTCGTTCAGCGCCATCAGCACGTTCGCCCGCCCACTGATCAGGTCGTTCCACGACAAAGGCAACCGTCTTTTGCGCCTGGCATTCCGCACGGGAAGCGAAGACGCGGACGTTCTGGCTCAGTTCGAGAACCGTGAGATCGACATCATCCTTGTTCCCAATGAGCAAGTACCACCTTCACTGAAAATGAGGCAGCTATTAGCCGACGACTTCATCATGCTTCAGCGGGTCGGTCACCCCCGCGGTAACCGACCGCTCACGCTGGATGATTACTGTTCACTGGGCCATCTCGTCGTATCGTCGTCCGGACGCATGGAAGGACTGATGGACGTGCGCCTGAAAGAGTTAGGCCGATCGCGGGATGTGCTGGTTTCTGCGCCGTACGGAGACACGATCGGTCCGCTACTCAAAACGACGGACCTGGTCTGCACCTTGCCGCAAAGCATGATCGATGCGGTCGGCCCAGGGGTAGAGGCGTTTGCCCTGCCCTTCAACCAGCCGGATATGTCCCTGGCGATGGCATGGCACAGTCGCCTGGACAAACAACCTGCGCATCGGTGGCTACGCGAGGAGTTGGTGCGCATCAGTCGCGCACTCCGGCCCACGCGGCACACGCACGCACACGTCGCTCCCTTCCCCTTATTGGATCTCGCACGCGATGGATACCACTGACAGATTTCTCGAGCCACTCGACGAGCACGCGCCGTGCGGACCCAATCTGGAGTATGACCCTGAGTTCCTTGCGCTCGAAGGTCTCGCGGCACCTCGCACGGAGCGAGCCATCGGCGATACGGTAAAACAGGCGGAGGAACCCGAGTGGCGCGAGGTCGCGCGGCAGGCCCAGCAGGTGGCCGAGCGCACTCGCGACCTGCGGGTCGCCATCCATTGGGGAAATGCCCGACTGAAGACCGAAGGACTCCCCGCCTGGAGCAACAACGTCCGCCTTGTTGCGGATTGGCTCACCCGGTACTGGGACGACGTGCATCCCCGTCTCGACGAGGGGGACCCGGTCGAACGCATCAACGCTCTTGCGGCGCTCGCCGCCATCGACGGCACAGTGGGTTACCTGCGCAGTGCACCGATCCTGCAAGCCGAACGCATCGGTTCGTTTTCATTGCGTGATCTGCGCTTGCTTAACGGTACTCTCAAGGCCGGCGATAGCGCTTCCGACGCCTCGCCCGTCGCGCAGGAACTCGTCGACGCGGTGGTCCAGCACGTCGATCCCGAACTCATGGTGGCTACGCAAACCGCAGTCGCTGCCGCGCTTGGGCATGTGCAGTCGATCGGCCGCATCTTCGAAGAGCGTACGCCCGGGATGGGACCGGACTTCGACATGTTGGAGCGCGATCTCCGTGATCTTGATACATTCTTGCGCGCTCAGCTAACGATCCGCGCGCCGCACGCGCTCATTGCCACGAACGTCGATACCGCCACCGGCGAATCGAATGAGCCCGGCGCGGCGCCGGCCGTGACGACGCGAGGGCCGGTTCGCGGCTCAGAGGATGTCTTGCGGATGCTCGATGAGATCTGCGCGTGGTACGCGCGTAACGAACCGTCCAGTCCTGTTCCGCCCCTGCTTCGTCGTGCCGGTCGCCTCGTCGGCCTGAGCTTTACCGAACTGCTGCGAACGCTTGCTCCGGGTGGGCTGTCGGAATTCCAACAGCTTTCAGGTGAGGACGAGCGCAGCTGACCTAGTGGAGCATCGTCCACGTCAGCAGGCCGATAAACAGCCCACTGCCGACGATCCACCACGCCAGGGTCCCGCCCCAACGCCGCGCCGGCCGCGCGACCACCGCGCGGCGCATCGGGGTTGCCCGTATCTGCACGACCACCCCAGACCCCGTGCCAACTCCCGCGGGCCGTCGCACCGTGTGAGACGCCGAGCCCTGCCGATGCAATGTCGCGTATAGCAATGCGCGGCGTCGCTGCCGGTACTCCTGGGTATCCATGCGCGCCGCACTATGTGCATCGTTAAGCTCGCTGAGCGCGCGGTTGACCTGCGTTTCCCATGCCGTCATTTGATGTCCCTCACAAGACGGAAGCCGATGTCACGCTCCGCCGAACCGTCGCTCGCGCGTACGCTGGCTACCGAACACGCATCCGGACCGCTGCGGTAACTGCCGCCGTGGGCGACCAGGCCTGAGCCCTTCGTCGTCCATTCCCACACACTGCCTGTCATATCGACAAGGCCCCAGGGATTGGTCACGCCCTTGCTGCTGTACTCGTCGCCACGGACGAATCGACCCAGCCCCGAGGACGATGTGCCACAGTTCGCGTCCTTGCTATCCCAGTCGCTACCGGCGTGAGCGGCGAGCAACCACTCTTCCTCGCTGGGCAACCGATACGTATACCCACTGATCTGCGACAGCCACGCGGCGTAGCGCTGCGCGAAGGCCACGGGAATCGAACGTGCCGGCTGGCTCAACGGTTGTCCCCGGGTGATCGCGCAAGTGCGCGTCGCGCGACAGTACTGGTCGAGGTCGGCGACGGTTATTTCGGTGCGGGTCATCGCGAAGGCTTTGCGCCCGTTGGGCACTACCACCAGTCCAGGACCATGCGCGCCGGCCGAGAACGTGTCGAAGCATTCCCGCGCACTGCCCGCCAATCCTCGGCGTCCGCATGGATCGACCGCCGCCACGGTCGCCGGCGATGACCGAAGCTTCTTGACGACGTTCGCCAGTGAGCCTTCCGGCAACGCTTTCGAGGCGGTCATGGCCGCTTCCAGATCCTTCAGGCCATCCGGATCGGCGGCTTTCACCGCGTCGATCTGTCTGCGCAGCGCATCCTGTTCGGCCACCGAGACGCTCGGCGCCTTCGCCGCCGTCATGACTGCCAGCGCCAACTGGTAACGCGTGTTGGCCGCCGCAAGGTCGGACCGATCACCGATCGCCGCCAGCCCTGCGTCTATCGTGTCGGCGGCCGCCTTCCAGTGGCCGGCAGCGCACGCGGCTCGGGCCGCGTCGAGCGCGGCGCGGGCAAGCAGATTGGCCGCCTCGTCGGTCGCGCTCGGCGTGCCACCGTCGATCGCCCGCAGTTGCTTGAAGCTCCCGAGCGCCTTGTCGAAATCGGTGGCCGCGGAGGCTTGCCGCAAGGATTCGAGGCGCGAAGCGCGCTCGGCGTCGCGAATCTGCGGTGCCGCCACCTCCGGCGCCGTCGTTGCCGCGCCGCTGGCCGCCTCGAGCTTCAGCTTCAACTCCGGATTGGCAAGCAGGCGGCTCGAAGGGTCGATCGCGCGGATTCTCGCCAGGATCGCAGGGACGTCGTCCGCACCATCACCGGTCAGTCGATTGGCGAGAATCGCCTGACTCAGGCTCGTGTCCAGGCGATTGAGCGCCTCGTCGCGCTCATGGAGCACTTCGTCGTGGCGGCGATCGAGTTTCGGCGCGAACGTCTTCATCTGGCCACGCAGGCGGAAGACGTCTTGGGCGCCGGCGTAGTCGTAGCGGCCATGGGCTGGATCCCAGCGGGTGGCCAGGAGTCGGACGAGGAAGCCGTCGATCGCATCGGCGCCGTCGACCACCACACGGCGGCGCTCGTCGCCATCAAGCGCGGCGAGCGCCGTGCGCACGTCATTCTCGTTGCGAAACCCATCCGGCTGCGCGGGGGCGAAGCGACGCAATGTGTCGGCCACATGGCGGTGTTCCACTTGCGACGCGCCGAACCACGTGGCAGCTCCAACGAGCACGGCGACGCCGACGGTCGCCAGTAACCACGGCGTTGCCCGTTCCCGCCAGCGCCGCTTGCGAAGTGCCGCTATCACCGCTCCGATGTCCCCGCTGCGCTTGTCGGCGGTGAAAGCCAGTGCATCGACCAGTGCCTTGTACTGGCGCTTGTCCAGGCCGGGAACGGCCGGGGCACGGCGTCCCGAGGACATCGCCTCCTCGGCGCTTTCCTTGTCGAACGGGTGGCGTCCTGTCAGCAGTTCGCACACCACGCAAGCGAACGCGTAGATGTCGTCCGATGGCGTCGGTGTCTTCCCTTGCAGCATTTCCAGGCTGGCATAGGCCGGGGTCATCGCACCCAGCGTGCCGGCATCGAACACCGTGTGCTCACCGCTGGCCTCCGCGCCGATCTTGCCGGCACGCGCGATCCCGAAGTCGAACACGCGGGCCACGCCGCCCGGTGTGACCATGACGTTGCCCGGCTTGAAGTCCGAGTGCACGATACCCGCCGCATGGGCGCGAAGCAGCGCCTCACCCATGCCCTCGATCAGCGGCCAGGCCTCGGCGAACGGCATGCCGTTACGCGCCTTGGCGCGAATCAGCGTGCGCAGGTCCGTGCCCTCGACATACTCCATGGTCATGAAGACGTTGGTGCCGTCCTTGTCGAAATCGTACACACGCACGATGTGGTCGTTGCCCAGGTGCTGGGCGCGGCGCGATTCCCGCTGCAGAGCGATCAGCGCGTCGGGGTGCTTACGAAATTCGTCGTTGAGCACCTTCACTGCAACATAGGGGTCGCGGTCGCGCGCCTCTACCTTGCGCTCGTCGCGGGCGAGATAGACCACGCCCATACCGCCGCGACCGAGCTCGCGCTCCATGAGGAAACGGCCCTTGAGCAGGCTGCCCACGCCGATACGCTCGCCTTGCGCCAGGTCGGCCATGCGGTGCCAGCCGTCGCCTGTGCCTTGTGAAGCCGAGCCGGTTGCGGTGCCCTCGCCGGCCCGCGTATGCAGTGGCTTGAACACGGTCGCGTCGCCGTCGTCGCCGTCCGACGGCGTCAGGGGTGTCTGCACGGGTGTCACGCGGGTTTCGTCGTCGTTGGGGTGTGTCATGACTGTGGTTCCTCGTATGCGTCCAGCCTCACGGCGACCGCCGAGACGTTGTCCCGGCCGGCGCGATCCAGCGCGGTACCCACCAAGGCGTCGATCAGCGCCTGTGGATCCGTGTGGCGTTGGCAATGTCGTTCGATATCTGTGTCGCTGAGCTCCTTGTTGATACCGTCGGAGCACAGGAGGAAACAGGTTCCCGGGCGACGCGCGCAGACTGCCCAATCGACGTAAAGCCGGTCTTCGGCACCCACCGCGCGTGTCAGGACCCCTGCCGGCGCGCGTGCGTTCACGGCCCCGAATCGTGTCTCGTCGCTGCGTTGTCCGTGCACATGGTCGCGGGTCACCTGCTCCAGTCGCCCGTCCTGGAAAACGTAGGCCCGACTGTCGCCGACCCAGCCCACCAGGACGAGGTCCCGCGTATGCAACAGCAACACCACTGTCGAGGCGACGGTATCGACCCGCCGCTCGCGCGCCATGGCGCGAAGACGGCGGTTGATCCGCAGCAGTTCATCTTCGATCGCGTCCATCGTGTCCATGACGTCCCTGCACAACGGCAGCGAACGCAGGCGGTCGACGATCAGGGCGCTGGCGACATCGCCAGCGGCGTGACCACCGAGGCCATCGGCGACGGCCCATAAATTGAGGCTGTCGGCAACAAGGATCGCGTCTTCATTGTGGCGGCGCACATGACCGGTCTCGGTACGACCGGCGGATACGAACGGTGGATTCACGCGGGGTCCTCATCAGTGTCGACGCCGAGCAGGCGCAGGTAAGCGGCGGCGTCGGGTAGTCCGGGCAAGCCGAAGCCCTTCGCGGGGTCGGCACCGCGCCACCATCGGCTGCGTAAGGTCGAATCGACTGCCCCGGGCAGATGCTGTGCCGACGCGGCGTGCGGCTCCGGCAAGGTCACCACGCTTGCGTCGAACGCGGTCACGTCGATGCCTTCGACGCCGCGCGCGATGACGTCGTCAAGCAGGTCGAACCACTCGCCAGCCGGCGTGTGGGGCCAGCCGTTCATGGCGAGCGGCAATGATGTCGCCAGCACCAGGGGATAAACGCGGCCGACACGGTCATAAGAAGGCGCCATCACCCCAACCCAGGGATGACGACCGCAAACCTCCGCGGCCATCGCGAAACGCCATGGCGGCGACGCCAGGAAAGGCCCGCGCCAGGCGTCGCCTATCGCGGCGGACGCGGCGGCGAGCGCGGCCTGCGTTGCTTTCTCCCAGGGCTCGACGAAGACGCCTGGAAGCCGGCGCTGAACGAAGTCGCCGACACGCGGTAGCTTGCCGTGGAAACCGATCAGGATGCGACTCATGCCGGACACCGGAAGCGGCGCACGCTGGTGTCGCCGAACGGGTTACGCAAGCTGGACGCCTCGATGTCGACGTTTGCGTGTGCGTTGCCAAAGCCGAAGCTTGCGTCGAAGCGGGTCTCGGTACGGCGCTGTAACGACGACGCGTCGAGCGCATGGAACCAGCCCCATTCGCCTGGATAGTCGAGGGCGGGCAACGGGTTGCCCGCACTATCCCACGCGCTGACGCGTGTCGTCCCCGGTGTCGGCCCGGGCCAGCGCATCGCCACCGGTGTGCCAGGCTCGCCGGCTTTGTATTCAAAGCGCTGCCCATCGAGTTCGATGAGCAGACGACCGATCCCAGGCGGCGGCGTGGTGACAGACAACGTAAAGCCTACCTGCGGCGACGGGCCGTCGCGGAAGTAAGCCTGTCGGATCGCATCGGCCAGCTGTGCCTGCGCAACAATCGCGCCTTCTGCGCGAGCACCGTCGGCGTCGCGGAAGGTCCACGTGCTTCCGCCACTGTCGACGACTTTCGACAAGGTCTGCTTGAAGAACGTGTCGAAGCGGCCGCCGTTACCGAACAGATCGGCGAAGTTCTGCAGGGGAATGTCCGATCGGCCGTCCTGCGCAAACGGGTAGCGACCTTGAACAAATCGCGCGCAATCCCCGCCTGCCGCCTGGCGGAACCCGTCGGCGAGCGCGCCGTTCGCGCCCTTCGCGACCAGTGACTGGCTCGAGCCGACCAGACTGCCCAGCCACGCCGACAGCGGCGGCGGCAGCTGCCCCGCTTCCTGACGCGCGAGAGCCAGGGCGGGATCCGGTTGTCCGAGGCTGTCCGCGCCAGGTCGCAAAGTCAGCAATGTCTTGCTCATCTGGTCGAGGACCCCTAGGACGCGATCGAGCGGCGTCGCACCTGGTGTGCCGTCGGTAAGCTGGTTGAGCGTGGCGAAGTGCTCGACGATCGGCGCATCCGGGCGTGTCGTCGTCGCCCGGCCCGTCGGCGCGCTGCCTTCGGCGATCACCCGGGCGATCTCGCTGCGGCCCGTCACCCGGGCGGCCGCGCGTTGCTCCGCCGCCGCCGCGATGCGGTCGCCCGTATCGGGTGCCGGTTGCCGAAGCAGATCCGTCGTGTTGTCACGGACCAGCCCGAGCAGGGCTTTCAGCGGCGAACCGGCGCCGGCAAGGCGGGCCGCAACGCCGCTGGCTTCCTGCACGTTGCCGACCGGCTGCAATTGCAAGTCGCCGATGAGGTCGTCCCACGCTCGGATATAGTCCGCCACATAGATTGTCTGCACTTGTGTGGCGAGCGAGGCCCGACGCACGGGATCATTCACCTTCACGCCGAACACCCAGTCATCCTTGACGAAGGCGTCCACGGCCGCGGCAATGCCGCCCTTCGCGCTCACCCCGGACACGCTGCCCTGCTGCACCATCGCGGCGAAGACGGGGCGGGTGTACAGCGCAGGCAGCGGCTTCGAGAGCGGCGCACCGCTCGCCCGTCGGAACACCGTACCGAGCAGGCCCAGTGTGCGGTCGAGCCGCACAGGGGCATCCTGGCGTGACTCGCTGTCGAGTTTCAGGCCGCCGTAAATCAGCGTTGCAAGATCGGCCGCACGCAGTGATGCCCGCGCTGTCTCGACCAGCGCGGCGTCCACCGGAAACGCGCGCAGTGCGTCGCGACCGTCGAAGAGGATACGGAAGTGACCTTCGAGCGCGTCGGCTAATTCGTCTTCTTCGGGGAATACCTCATGCCAGCGCTCGCGGGCCAGCATGGTCAACGCTTCACCGTCGCGATGCTCCGGCTGGCCAAGCATGAGATACCCCTTCAGCGCGTAGTACAGGCGCTGGGGATCGCTCGCCGCGTCATGCAGGCCGTCACGAAACTGCAGCGCCAGGCCTGGTACCACGCTCGCGTTGACCTCCCGGACATGCGCCTCACGCACCTGGTCGAACATCGCGTCGCCCTGGAACAGCCCGAACCGCATCGACACAGGGCGCTCCGCGCGAACTTGTCCAGTCACCTGCTCGGCGCGCCCCAGGACATCGAGCCGTTGCAGCGCCTGCGCGTCGTACTGGCGCAAGGACGTCGGGACTTCCGTGTGCGCATCGTCGGGGTAGTCGCGCAAAGCTTGCTCGAGCCGAGCGACAAAGTCCGCATTGCGCGCTGCGCTGGTCAACATGCCGGTTATCAGGCCACCCGTAACGATGATGATGCCGAAGATCGCAGCGGCCCACGCTAGCCGGAGACGGCGCATGGCCACCGGATCGGCTCCGACAAAGCCTGCTTCGGGCAGGATCACTTCCTTGAGCAGGCGTTCGACGAAGAAGGTCCGGCGAGGTGCGCGCGTGACCGAAGTCGCCGCAGCGTGCATGCCGAACGAGCGGCTCACCACCGACAGCACCCGGTCGATCGGTGTGCCTTCCTGGGTCCCGGAGGTGAGGTAGATTCCACGCAGGACCGGCGGACGACCATAGGCATGGGCTCCGAACGCGGTTGCCGCCAGCGGCAGCGCAAGATCTCGCACGTGCCGCAGCTGCTGTGGAAACGACAGGATTCGCGCACGGCGGCGCACGTCCCGCTCCGCATGCATACGTTCAACCGTCGCACCGTCGATGCGTTCGAGCAAGGCGTCGAACTCACTGCCCAGAAGGTCGGAGGCAGCGCCGTCAATGCTGCTCTGCGCCGGGAAGGTCACACCCCACACCTGCGCGCGCCCTGCCGCATCCAGTGAATCGAAGTGTTCGACGAAGCCGGCGACGAGATCGAGCTTGGTGAACACCAGGTACACCGGCAACACCACGCCGAGGTTCGTAACGATCTCGTCGAGACGTTCGCGCAGGGTGTCCGCATGACGTTGACGTTCAGCCTGATCCATCGTCAGCAACTCGGCCACGCTCACGGTAAGGATCACGCCGTTGAGTGGGCGACGTCGGCGATACCGACGCAACAGCTGCAGGAACGCCACCCATGCCGGGGCGTCGGCATCCGGGTCGGAATCCTGTGTGGTATAGCGCCCCGCGGTATCCAGGAAAACCGCCTTGTCGGTGAACCACCAGTCGCACTGCCGCGTGCCGCCGACGCCCGCCACCGAGCGCTTTCCCGTGCCGGTGAGCAAGGGAAACTCGAGGCCGGAGTGTTCGAGCAAGGTGCTCTTGCCGGACCCCGGCGCGCCGATCAATAGGTACCAGGGGAGCTCCTCGAGGCTGCGTCCGCCGTCGCGCCGCTTGCGCAACACGGCCAGCGCTTCGACAAAGCGCGCGCGTAAGGTGTCGCGCTCGGCCTGGGTGCGTGCATCGATGTCACGACGACGCACATCGTCCTGTGCGGCTATGTCGTCGCCCATGCGCCGGCCGCGTCGTGTCGCCAGCCACCGGCGTAGCAGGACAACGCCGACCCATATCGCGGCAACGACAACGATGGCGATGACGCGCGCACCGACACCGGCCAGCGGCTGTGTGTTGCCAAGGCCCAGGTACGGGCCACCGAAACCGATCAAGAGCGCGCACAGCAGGATGCCGATGGCTGCGCGCACCCATGCGTGGCGGAGTACATCGCCCAGGTTCTTCATCCGGCCTCCGGAATGAACAGGATATCGACGCGGCGGTTGCGCGCTCGGTTGACCGGTAGATCCGGCGGTGTGGCGATCGGCTGCGACGCGCCCGCGCCGCTGGATTCCAGTCGGCGTGGGTCGTCGAGGTCCCGGGTGAGGATCGCGCTGACGTTGCGCGCGCGTGCGGCGGAGAGTTCGAAGTTGTCCTTGAAACGCAGCGAACGAATCGGCTGATCATCAGTGTGACCGACTACGACGATGCGACCGCGCACCTGGTTCAGGGCATGGGCAACGCGCCCGAGCAGTGCCGCCTGGTCTGCCGCCACGTCGGCGCCGCCCGAGGGGAACATCTCGGTGGCCGCAAGCCGGACAGTGGCCTGCCCATCGGCTTTCTCATCCACCGATAGCACGCCGCGCCGCGCGTCGTCCGCGAGCAACTGACGCAGGCTGGCCGAAGGGGGCTTGGTCGGCGTGGCGGTCGCTGGAAGGGGCACGCCTCGCAGACCGATCGCGGCCAGCCGCGCACTCACCGGCTCGGTTATCCCGTTAAGCCGCGTATGCAGAAGCACCCACGTACCGAAGAGCAGGCAGCACGCCGCTAGCGCCGCCATCCACAGCGGCACACCGCGACGAGATGTCAGCGGTCGATCTACGCCTTGCCAGCGCGGCGATAGCGCCGTGGGTGCGGCCGCGCGGTACGCTGTGATCCGCCGGTAGACGTCTTCGCGCCGGTCGGCCAGTCGCGCCATCCCACCCGACTCGACCAGGTACTTGCCACCGAAACCGAGGGCGAGGCAGAGATACATCATCTCCACCAGATCGATGTGGCGAACCATGTCCTGGCTCAGGCGATCGAGAATGGCGAAGAACTTCTCGCCACCGTAGGTTTCGCCGTGAAACGTGACCAGCAAGGTCTGCCGGCTCCAACCGGTCTGTTGACCCCAGGGCGAATCCAGCACCGCTTCGTCGATCATCGTGCACAACACGTAACGCGCGGCGAGACTGGTCTGCGCATCCACGCCCGCTCGCGCACCGGCATCCTCGAAGCGCTGGATATAGGCGAGCGCACGGTCGCGCAACAGCGCGGGGTCTGGCGCCTCGACGCTGCTACGCAGCTGTGCTGCGAGCAACAGCAGTGGATTGGCTGTTCGTACCAGCGGATTACCGCCCGCGGACGGCAGTTCCTGTATGGCGCGGGTGAGGTCGCGCTCCGGCTCGCGCTCGCGCGCCGGCGGGGGCGTCGGCGGACGTCCACCGCTCGGTCGCACTATCGTAGCGTCCGCGTCTCGGGACGCGTCGAAATCCTGGTTCTTCATCGACTCAGCTCCTCACCGCCCACAGCTCCAGCTCCAGGCCATCGAAGCCGTTGCCGAAGTGCAGTGCGACGCCGCCGGAGGTGCGCAACGTCTTCCACATCGGCGACGCCGTATCGAGCTCGAAGTACTGGTAGCCGGCGTGATAGGGAATCTGTCGCGGTGCCACGGCGAGCGAGGCCACGGCGATGCCAGGCAGCTGCAGGTTGACCAGGTCGCGGATCTTCTCGACCGGACCGATCTTCGACTGCGATGGCAGGCGACGACGCATGTCGGCGGCGGCGATATCCGCCTTGGCCGCCAGTACGAAAGAAGCACCGTCCAGCAGCGTGGTATCGGCGACCGTTCCGACCCACACGCCGTACTTGCGCTGCTGTAGCGGCACGGGCACGGCCGTCTGTTCGAGCACGGCGCTCAAGCTTAGACGCAGCGCTGCGATCACCGGGTCGAAACTCTCGCGCAGCCGCTCGTGACGGTAGGGTGGAAAGGTTTCGCTGCGCTTGGCCGCCGTGGTGAACGTCGCCATTTCGCCCGCCATGCCCAACAGCAGCCGATAGAGGTCTTCGGGATGCAGTAATGGCGCCTCCGCCAGATGGGCGAGCAGTGGCTGGTAGCGATTGACCACCTGCAGCATGAGGAAGTCGGCCAGTTCGGCCGTACTGGTCCGGTCACCGCCGCCGACACGACCGGCGAGGGCTTCGCCGCGCTGGTGCAGAAGCCCAAGCAGTTCGGTGAGGAGCAAGCTCAGTCGCTCCGAGGCGCGGCAGGCCAGCGCGCTGGGCATGAAGCCATCGTCGAGGATCACGCGACGGTCGGCACGGCATTCGACCAGGTGCGTGAGCGGCAATTCGACCAGGCCCTCGCGCACCTGCGTTGCGGCGATCATGCGGGTGCTGAGGCCGCCAACCTCGAGTACCACCGTTCCGCTGGTGCTGCCCGATGCGTCGCTCACTTCCGCCTCGCGCACGGTGAACCGTGCCAGCTGACCCGGGGCCTGCGTCTCCGGCCACAGGCTCTCTGCCTGCGCGGGCGAGCGCAGGGGCAAAGTCAGGTAGATCACCTGATCACGCCAGTTCGTGTCGATCTCCAGCGGCGGTGGCAGCGGATCGCGGTCGGGCATGGAGAACGGGGTTCCATCGGGGAAGACCCCGCGTGCGCGGCGGATGCCGAGCTTGCCGATCGCGAGAAGATCGCGCTCCAGCTCCAGCTCGTCGAAGCCCCACGGGTACGGGCGAAGGGTCGCCGCCCGCAATTCCACATAGCGCTCCGTGTACCGGTCCTGCTGTTGCATGTGCTGAGGGCGAAGGAATAGACCCTCGCTCCACACCACCTTGTTGAATGCGGTCATCGTCGTCGGTTCCGGTCAGCGGCCGTCGCGCTTGGCGCGAGCGAGTTGGTCTTCATAGGCCCGCGCGAACTCGTCGCCGAACAGGCGACGGAATCGTTCTTCGGGATCGGCGGCGAGGCCCTGGAAGTGCGTGCGATAGCGCTCCCAGGGACCTTTGTTCGCGGCAAAGGCGAAGCGCGACCGACGCGCCTCTCCCTCCTCGAATCGGGACGGATCGAACTGTGCGAGAAGGTCGTCGAACGCGGCGCGCACCCCTGCAAGGAGCGCTATCTGATGGAGGCGGATATCGTCCATCGCATCCTCGATCGCCGCTTCGCCGGAGAGAAAGGCGTCGTTGGGGGCCGCAAGGATGCGCGCGAGCGCTTCGGTCGCCGTCGGCGCGAACTTCAGCGGATTGTTTTCCCGCCGCTGGATCAGCGTCGCCGGCAGACGGAAACCGTTCTTCAGCTCGGCACGAGCGCGCAGGACGTCCATCACGCCGTCGAGCACGAGCGTGAACAACGCCTCGATGCCAGGCGACGGCGAAGCCCGTTCTGGCGTGGATGCCGTGGCGGGTGTTACCGGGGCGACCGTCGCTGCGGCACGGGCCTCCACCTCAGGGCGAAGGATCTCCGGCTCGGTGCTCGCTGGCTCCGCGTCGATGGAGGGTGGCGCGGCGACGGGACTGACCGAGGGCAGCTGAAAGAGGCTGCGGGTACGGTCCCAGTTCTCCGGCAATACGGCCGCGCCGTGGCGTGCCGGGTCGGCCGTCGTGATGCGGGGCGCGTCGAACCGGTCGACCATGGGCGATGCATGGTTCCAGTGGGCAGAGGTCTCGTTTGGCGCGCTTTCGATGGCGCTCGGCAGCATGGTCTGAAACAAGGCGAGCGGGTCGAGCGTGGTCGCGCCGCCCGAGTGTCCGGGAATCAACGACGAAGTAGCTGTCGTCGCCGGCGGCGACACTGGCAATGGCTCGGCCGGAAGCGGTTCCGTGCGCGATACGCGCAGGGTATGCAAGCCGCCTTCGCTGCTGCGGCGCGCGGTCGTCTGCGCCGTGGTCATCGCGGGCGATTCGATGGTGACCAGGATTTCGAAAGTGTCCAGTTGCAGGCGATCACCCTCATTGAGGGCGACCGGTTCGCCGCCGCGCATGGGCGAACCGTTCAACAGCATGCCGTTGGTGCTGCGGTCCTCGAGGAAGTAGAGGCCGTTGAGATGGCGCACGATGGCGTGCTGGCGTGAGACGCCTTGCGCATGCAGCACCCAGCCGCAGTGCTCGGCGCGGCCGATGCTGAGGTCATGGCCCTCGACACGTACCGACGTACGCTCGGCCACATCGCCGGGATGGTCGCCGAGCACGGAGAGCACGAGGCTCGGTCCGCTGGATGAGTTCATATGGAGTCCTCCGGTGGAAGCAGTCCCATCGCCGCGGCAATGAAGACGCGACAGCGCCCGTGGAAGTCGGGCGAGGTGGAAGCGAAAGTCAACAGCACCGCCGCGGCGACCACGGCCACCAGTTGGGGCGCAACAGGTGCCACCTCCCTGCCCTCGCCGTCGAGCAGAAACCCTTCGGCCCAGCCGGCGCTCGCGGCGATCAACGCGGCAACGCCGACGTAGTGACGTTCTGCCGCGAAGGTGAGCGCGGCCCGGCGACGCGCTTCGCCACGCTCTCGTAGCCAGGCCTCGGCGACCAGCACGCCGTCGAGCGCGTCGTCGTCGAGCGTTTCGTTCCGCGCGCACTGGCAAAGCCATGGCACCACGTAACCGCGCGGCATGAGGCGCAGGGCGAGACGCAATGCCGCCCCGGGATGACCATGGGCAAGCACCGTATGGACAGCTTCGCGCTCGGTCATGTCGTCGCGAAGCAGTGCCACGGCTTGAGCATCCAGGCCCATGTCGCGGGCCGCCGACATCGTCGTGATTGGCATGCGGGTCACAGCAGCAAGGGGGGCATGCCCTTCAGCACAGCCGGTCCCAGGGTGGAAGAAAGCATCAATGCGGCACCCGACGTGACGGCGATCGCAGCGGTAGCGTTGACGGTGACGGTGGCGCCGGCGGTGATCGAAACGGCAGCACCGGACATGAGCGAAGTCGCACCGCCCGACATCAGGTTGATCGTGGCCTCTCCGTTCAGACGCAGCATGCTGCCGAGGATCTGGATCTCGCCGGTGCGCGTCATCACGATGCGGGCCAGTCCGGTCACCAGTTCGATCTCTTCCCCCGCCTCGATGCGCAGCCGGCGGCCGACCTTGAGCGTGTCGTCGCGACCGACCTGCTGTGAGCGGTCGCGCTTGATCTGCCCGGTCTCATCCCGGTCGATGGTCGAGAAGTGATCGTTCTCCGCCTCATGGCGAAGGTCGCGTTGCGCGTGGAAGAGCAACTCCTCGGCGCCCTTGCGATCCTCAAAACGGATCTCGTTCGCCTCGCCGGATGCGCCTCGTAGACTGCGGCTGATCACACCGCTGCGCGTACGTTCTTCCGGCAGCGCATAAGGTGGCATGTGATCCTGGTTGTAGACGCTGCCCAGGATCAGTGGACGATCGGGATTGCCTTCATGGAAGCCGACCACTACCTCCTGACCAACGCGAGGAATGAACTGCGCTCCCCAGCGTTTGCCCGCCCACCCCGAGGCGACACGCACGGGACATGACTGGTCGGCTTTCGGTCTTGACGGCGGATTCCAGAAGAACGTGACCTGGACCCGTCCGTAACTGTCGACCTCGATGTCTTCGTCGGACTGCCCGTAGACCACGGCGGTTTGCACCCCTGCGATGACAGGCCGCGGTGTGGTCTGTGCCGAGCGGAAGGGCTGGCGGCTGCGGATCGCACGGAAATGGCAGGCGAAGGGCGCTTCGCCTTCGTCCGGCTCGATGCCGCCGCCCTGGTAGTCGACTTCGACCAGACGCGTCGTTGCGGCCACCACCAGATACTCCTGGTTCGCCTCGGCGAGCGGAAAATCCTTCAAGCGGAACAATGCACCCGTGCTCAGCCCGGCCGCATCAGTGAAGCCCGAGGATGTCGCCTGGGGTACGTTCAAGGCATCAGCGCGCACTTGCGCATAACGCTGCCCGTCCGCCAACTGCTGCGCGTAACCTACCGATCCGTAGGGATAGTCGTAGATTTCCAGCCCTGATACGCCGTGCGCATCGGCGCTGTCCGTTACCTGCTCATTCGCAAGCAGCGAGGCGCGCGGACGCTGATAGTCGTAATCGTCCAGGCGAACGCGGGTCGGGTTGACGGTACGCCCTGTGGTCCACTCGCTGATCGACGCCTTCATGCGGTGGCCACGCTCGGTGGGCGGCGCATAGGGAATCGTATCGAACGTGGGCACGGTCGAGTGAGCCCCAAGGGCGTCGGCGAGCACCATGGTGTGGCTGCCTGCCGCATGGATGAAGTAGTAGTAGATGCCTTCCTGCTCCATCAGTCGGCTGATGAAGTCGAAGTAGCTCTCTCGGTACTGCACGCAGTACTCACGCGCCGGATAGTTCGCCGTGAGGCTCAGCCGAACATCGCCGTAGCCAAACTCGGATAGAACCTCGCGGACGATCTGCGGCACCGTCTTGTTCTTGTAGATGCGGCAATCGGAGGTCTGGCGCAGCAGCCACGGCTTCGGCACGACCATGAACGTATAGACGGCGTAACGTACATTCTCGATCTGCACGAAGGCGCCCTGCTCGGCTTCGGCAACGATGCCGTTGTAGTACCGGACATACCCTTGCGGTGTGGTGACGGTTACCGTCATGGGCGTACCCAGCAGGGCGCGCAGATCGACCGCGGCGTTCTTGCTGACCGCCTCGATGCGGAACGTGGAGAGCCGCCCGAGTTCTTCGGTCGCGCTCATGTTGGCGATCAGCAGATCGGCCGCCGATGCCTTCAATGTTATGGCGTGGGCCATGCTGCCACTCCCGGAACGAATCCCATCGTTGCGCTCATGTCGCGTCCCGATTCGGTGCATCGGCCAACGAGCGCACCAGCGCACAGGAGGCTGCCCTGTCGCCCGTGTATTCGCTGGAGGAGAAGAACCGCAGGTAGTCGTCCCGACGCAACGGACGCCACGTCGGCGCATACGCGCCGGACGCATCGAAGTACCTCACGTGCGCGCCGGTGTGCCCGTAGGACGTGAACAACGTGTTGAGCTTGTCCAGATTGACCGTGCGACCGGCGCTGCCCAGGACGTTCTTGATGGCGGTTTCCACCATCGACGAGCGAGCCGCTTCGGAGGTCAGGGCCACCACCCGGCTCAAATCCGCGTTCATATGGTTGCCGCCACCGCCGCCGGCCGTAAGCGACGCATCGAAACTCGTACCGCTGACGGCGGCGCCCAAGGTCCCGACGTGATGGTAGTCGACGAGGTTGATCCGTCCGCCGCCGAGGTCGTAGCCGACCAGGGCGAAATTCGGCGCACGGTAGTAATACCGTCGGTCGCCGATGTCCGAGGTGTACACCACTTCGGTTTCGCTCTTGCTTGCTGCGTTTTGGCGGTCTGCGAGACGAAACTCCTTGAGGAACTCCGTATACCGTGCGGTGCTCAGAATGATTTGCATCGGGATGCCTTGTGTTGGCCATCAATCAATGATGGGGATGGTTCCGGCACTGGTCAGGCGTTCGACCCATGCCTTCCGCTTGGTGTCGTAGTCGACCCGCACGGGCGTCGTCCCGTTGACGGATGGCCGCACCAGCGCCATATCGTCGCGAAGCTGGACCAGCCACTTGCCGACGAGCCTGGAGAGTTCGCCGCGAATGAACATGCGGACCTGCTGGCAGAGCTCTTCGCGACCGGCCTCCGTCTTGGGAGCCTCCTTTCGGGAACTGCCCTTGGCAAAGTTCCTCCGTGCCGTGACGTCCTCACCGGCATTGACCAGGTCACGCCACACGGTCATGGGATTCTCCTTGTCGTCCCGTCCCCACGCCCAGTCGATGACCGCTTGACTGAAACGCCCGGATTCGCGACCGAATGCCATCGAGTTGCCGTCGTTGGCGATGACTTCCTGATCGTCCTGGATCCAGTGCATTTCCTTGACGCGGCTGTGCTTCTGGATCTCGATAAGCGCGGGGTACGAGGAGGGAAAGTGGCCACGGATAGTCGCGGCGTCCGAACTGTTTTCTGCGCCGGGAACGGTGGCGGCGATGAGCGCCTGCTCCAGATTCAGCTCACGCGAGAGCTTCTTGAAACTGGACGCGACGCAGCCATCGAAGTCGTTGAAAACATGATTGCCCTTAGCCATAAACCGCCACCCCCGTTTCGACGGCGTCAAAGCGATAGGTGAAACCGGCGTGCGTCGCGTCGACAACCACCCGCTGCACGCTTTGCCCATGGATCGTCCGCGTCAGCAGTTCACGGCTGATCTCGGGCAGCATCGTGTTGGTAAGGATGGCGTCGATCATGCGGCCACCGCTCTCGCTTTCCGTACAACGGCTGACCACCAGGGACATCGCGTCCTCGGTGCATTCGAAGGGGACCCGGTAACGGTCCTCAATGCGCCGCTTGATCCGTTCCAGCTGCAGACGAACGATTTCGCCGAGCATTCGCCGGCTTAGCGGGTAATACGGCACGGCGACGAGACGGCCGAGCAAGGCCGGCGGGAACACTTCCAGCAGGGGCACGCGTAGCGCAGCCGCCATCGCCTCGACGCCCGGAGTGCGCTCCGGGTTCACACAGAGCCGCTCGATGGTGTCGGTGCCGGCGTTGGTGGTGAGCAGGATAAGCGTATTGCGGAAGTCGATCCGGCGGCCTTCGCCGTCCTCCATCACACCCTTGTCGAATACCTGGAAGAAAAGCTCGTGGACATCCGGATGAGCCTTCTCAACCTCGTCCAGCAGCACCACCGAATACGGACGACGACGCACCGCCTCGGTGAGGACGCCACCTTCACCGTAACCCACGTACCCGGGCGGCGCGCCCTTGAGCGTGGAGACGGTATGGGCCTCCTGGAACTCGCTCATGTTGATGGTGATGAGGTTGTGCTCGCCGCCATACAGTGTCTCGGCCAACGCCAGGGCCGTCTCGGTCTTGCCCACGCCGGACGTGCCCGCCAACAGGAACACACCGATGGGCTTATGGGGATTGTCCAGTCCGGCACGCGAGGTCTGGATGCGTTTGGCGATCATCTCCATGGCGTGGTCCTGACCGATGACCCGCTGCGACATCAACGAGGCAAGGTTCATGACCGTTTCCAGCTCGCTGCGAACCATGCGCCCGACGGGAATGCCGGTCCAGTCGGCGACCACGGAGGCCACCGCCTGCTGGTCGACCGCCGGCAGGATGAGCGGTACATCACCCTGGCGTTCGGCCAACGCCGCCTGCAGTCGGCGCAGTTCGCCAAGCAGGGATTCACGGCTTTCGCTACCCGTACCTTCGATCGGCGCCGCCGCGCTACGCAGCGTCGCTCGCAGTTCGAGGATGCTCGCAACCAGGCGGCTTTCCTGGGTCCAGTCTTCCTCCAGCCCACACAAGCGCCCTACTTCGACATCCAGCGCCGCTTTAACTGTTGCCTCACGCTCGCCGGCGTCGATGCCTATGGCGTGCTCACGACGGATGATGTCGTGCTCGGCCTCGAGCGCCTCGATGCGCCGGCGAGCGTCGGCGACACGGGCCGGCACGGCGTGGTGGCTGACTGCGACACGTGCGCAGGCGGTGTCGAGCAGGCTCACGCCTTTGTCGGGCAGTTGCCGCGATGGAATGTACCGATGCGACAGCCTGACGGCAGCCTCGATCGCCTCGTCGAGCACCTGGACGCCGTGATGCTTCTCCATGACGCCGGCCACGGTGCGAAGCATCAACACTGCCTTGGCCTCATCCGGTTCGCCGACTTGCACGGTCTGGAAGCGTCGCGTCAGCGCCGGATCCTTTTCGATGTGTCGCTTGTATTCGGCCCAGGTCGTTGCGCCGATCGTACGCAGCGTGCCTCGCGCAAGGGCGGGCTTAAGCAGGTTGGCGGCATCGCCCGTACCGGCGGCGCCACCGGCGCCGACCAGGGTATGCGCTTCGTCGATAAAGAGGATGACGGGCGCCGTCGAGGCCTGCACCTCGTCGATGACCTGACGCAGCCGGCTCTCGAACTCACCCTTCATGCTCGCGCCGGCCTGCAGCAGACCGACGTCCAGTGCGCGCAGCTCGACCTGATGCAGGGCCGGTGGGACGTCACCGGAAACGATGCGCTGCGCCAGGCCTTCGACCACGGCGGTCTTGCCCACGCCTGCCTCGCCGACCAACATGGGATTGTTCTGGCGACGGCGCATGAGGATGTCGACGACCTGGCGAATCTCGTCGTCCCGACCGACCACGGGATCGATCTTGCCTTCGCGCGCCTGCGCCGTCAGGTCGACGGTATAGCGCTGGAGACCTTCGCGCTTGCCCAACGGCGTGGGCGCGAGGGACTCACTCCCGGCGCTGGATGCTTCGCTAGCGCGGAAGCCGTCGGAAGCCGGGAGCCGGTCTTCGGGCGATCCCGCGATCATGCCGGGCAGGTCCTCGACCAGGGTCTCCCCACGAACTTTGCCGAACTCTTTCGAGATTTCGGTCAGCACGTGGCGCAGGCGACGCGTGCGTACGATGCCAGCAAGCAGGTAGCCCGTGCGCACCTGTGCCTCGCCGAAACTCAGCGTCGCATATACCCAGGCGCGCTCCACGGCCTCCTCTATGTCAGCGGAAAGATCACTGACCGACGCCGCCCCACCGGGTAGACGTTCCAGCGTCTCGGTGATGTCGCGCGCGAGACGCGAGGGATCGATACCGGTATGACGGACGATGCGGTGCAGGTCGGAATCACCCTGCTCAATAATCTGGTGTAGCCAATGCACGAGCTCAACCTCGCGATGCCCGCGTAGGCGACAGGCGACGGTGGCACCCTCGATGGCCTTATAGGCCACGGCGTTGAGCTTGCCGAAAAGGGCGGTACGACTGATGTCGGTCACGGTGGCATCCTCGGTCGATTCGTAAGAGATAAGGGGTGCAAAACGAGGTCCTCCGCATCACCGGGGCCAGCGAAACGGCCGATCCAGGAAGACAGACCCATGCGGCCGCCGCGCCCGATGTGGGTGAGCGGCACCTCGTCACGACGCAGGACAAGCTGGAGATCCCAATCGAGCCCGTCGCCGACGTAGAAACGAACGATGGCCAGAAGCTCGCGCAGCGCATCTCCTCCCGGAAGAAAGCGTCGGTAGTCACCGAAGGCCATGGGCCCCAACCGGATGCGAAAGCGATGTTGCGCGTCGCGCACGCACGCACCGAGCACGGTCGTCGCGCCGAGTTCGGCCATGGCCACGCCCATCCGGAGGCGCCCTTCGTCAGGCAGGGTCAGCCAGGCCACGGTGAATTCCTCCAGCTGCGCGGGCACGGCGAAGAAAGTGCGCAGGCACGCGACGAGCCCCTCGGCATTGCGGGCCTGGGCGACGAAGCGGCCGGCCATATAGCGTCGGAAGCGATCCGGCAGTGCGTCGCGCCCCGCCAGCGAAGGGCTGTCGATACCGACCAGGGCGCCGAGGAAATGCGCAAAGGCGTCGTCCTCCGGTCGATCCATCTGCACCGTCGGTTGCGACTCGGCCCACGCCCGGTAGAAGAGACTGAGCATGCGGTGGTGGAACACATCCGCGAAGGCCGTAAACGTGGCATCGCGCGCGATTCGCTCGCGCTCCAGCGTGTACTCGGTGAGGTGCGACGGTAGCGCACCGTTGGGTCCCCACAGACCCAGCATCAGGCTGTGGATGCGCGGCCGCCCGTCGCTGCCCACTTCCACGCGATCGATCGATCGCGGCGCGAACTCAAGCGACGGCGAGTGCGCGAGACGAACCGGGTCGTCAGCCGGACGCACGGAACGGCCGAGTCGTGGACGGTCGGCGTAGACGCACTCGACCCGCCGCAAGGCGCCGAACCAGTCGAATGACGACGGGTCCGCACGCAGCGCGTCGATCAGCGCTACAGGGTCGGGCGCGTGCCGGAGCGAGCCGTCCACCGTGCCACCTCGTTGCGTTCCTGGGTATGCAGCACCGTCTCTGTGAACGAATTCAGCGAGACGTAGCGCGCGAAGAAATGCTGCATGACCGAGCCGAACAGGTAAGCGCCGGTCCCTTCAAAGGCCTGGTCCTCACAGGTCAAACGGATCTCGATACCCCGCCCGTACGTAACCGGCCCTGCAATCGGCAGGCGACGAACGATCGGAGCCGAACGTACCTCGCGCAATCCCTCGATCAGGCGGCGCGAGGCCGCGTCGTATTCGTCGCTATAGAGCAGGAGCATCTCGCGCAGCGCCGCGGCGCCGTCGTCGTGTTCCAGGAGCGACAGGTAGTTCAGCTGCAGATGGCTGACCAGCTTCCAGGCAGCCTGCCCCTCGGCCATCGCCGCGCGCGGGCGCGTCGGTCCTGCCACGCATCGGATGGCACGGACCGGCGCATCGGTGTCGAGCAAGAAATCCGTAACGCCCTTCCCTACCGGCATATGCAGTGGCAGGTCGCGGTTGCTACACAGCAGGCGCATGCCGAGCTGACGCAACGTGCTCGCGTACGGTGCTTCGCGCCCATCGACCAGCGAGAGGAAAACTTCGCCACCGATATAGCTGGAACGCGGGCCATCCCTCCGCTGCCGTTGCGATGCAAGGCGTGGTTCACGGCGCAGTGTGTAGAACGCGGACGCCGGCTGGTGCCAGGTGCGCGCGTTGCCGCCGTAGAAGGGGAAGAAGCTCTGTTCCGGTTCCTGGCTGTCGCCGAAGCCCTGCACGTCCTCGACGTCCACCACCTCGAAGTCCATCGGACGCGTGCGATCGGCGAGCACGTGGTATTCGGACGCGCCGTTACGTAAGTGAATGCGATCGGAGCGACGTGGAAACAGATTGATCGCCGGGCTACAGAACAGCTTCAGGTAGGAGGCGTCGACGGCGTTGTCCAGGCGAGCGACGGCGCGATCCAGCCACACGACCAGGTCGAAGGTGGTCGCGTCAGAGCGCGGCAACACCCGGCGTAAGCCGGTGAAGGCAGCGAACTGGAAGCGTTGCGGACAGGCGAAGTACTCCTGCAGCAAACGGTAGCCGCTGAAAGAGCGGTCACTCACTGGCAGCAGCGCTTCCGCATCGGTGAAACCGCGCGGCTCGATGCGCGCCTGCTCCAGATGCCGCGTGGTGTCACCGACCACGACCGAGAAACCCATACCGTTGCCCAGGGCCTGTTCGTACAACAGGCTCGCCAGGTCTCCGGAGCCAGCGAAGAACACCGGTAGCTCGTCGAAAGACAGGGCATCCAGGCGCGTGCCCGCGCTCAGCTGGAAACGCATGCGCAGCGCAGCCCGTGCGCCGATGCCAGGCGGAATGGACAACCCCGCGGCCGCGATCGCCGCGGGGCTGGCAAGATAGCGGGCCTCGCCCAGCGACAGCGGCAGCAGGGTAACCGGATGCGCCGTGCGGTATTCACAGGCGGTACGCTCGCCAAAACCGATCTGACTACGCAGCGCCGTGCCGCGAGGCACGAGGTGTCCTTCTCCCGGCATGCTCTCGGCGAGGTCCGGCGACATCTCGACCACCGTCATCGACGGGACCGGCGCCAGGTAATGGGGATACAGCATGCGTAAGAGGTGTTGGGTAAACACCGGGTGTTGTGCGTCCAGCTTCATCTGGACACGGGCGGACAAGAAAGCAAAGCCCTCCAGTAGACGCTCCACATAGGGATCCGCGCACTCCATCCCTTCCATGCCCAGGCGACCGGCAATCTTGGGATACGCGCTGGCGAACTCGGCGCCCGTCTCCCGGACGTGCTGGAGTTCCTGGTTGTAGTAGCGAAGTAGTCTGGGGTCCATGGCTTCAGCCGAGGCCGTCGAAAACACTGAAACGCCCGGTTTCCAGGTCGACCTCGGTCTTCAGGTAGAGGTTGAGAGGCATGGGCTGCGCCCACATCGTCGATTCGATGCTGAAAGAAAGCGTCAGGCGATCCATCCGCGTGGTGTCCGCCTGCACGTCCACATGCAACGTGGCCGGATCCAGACGCGGCTCGAATGTGCCAATGGCCGTGCGGATGCGCTGGCGAAGCACCTCGATGTCCATGCCCGCGATAGCCGCGCCCGTCAGGTCCGGAATGCCATAGTCGAGCACCGAGGTTTCCACGTGCGGCAGGCCGGCCAGTTCGTCCGACGACCAGTGGCGCGTGCAGTTGAACAACCATCCAAGGTCACGCACGACATACTCACGCAGACGTGCTGCTGTGATGACGCGCTTTTCCCGACTCTCCTGCGCGACAACGGGTTCGTCGTCGCGCAGGCGATCGAGCAAGGAAGGCTGCAATCGTTCCTGGGTGGTCAGCTCGGTCACGCGGGAATCAGGCCTGGCCCTTCACCTGCTGCATGTCGTAGGTGAAGTCCTTGGTGCCTCCCGTGGCCTTGCCCTTGTCATCCTGCGGCTGGAACGAGTACTTGAACTTACCGAAATGCAGGGTGACGTTTTCCGTCAAACGCTCATCGCCGCCGCTGCCGCCGGTGGACACCGAGGTGATCATCACGCCCTCGGTGAGCTCGATAGTGACGAAGTCCGTCTGCTCACCGGTGGCATTGGTGACATAGAGCGTCGCGCTGTCGACGCGGGCACCGGTGCACACCGCGTTGAGCAATGCATTGGAGCAGGAGTCGACGAACTTGGTGATCGTGATGTCCTGCACGTTGGCCTTGCCGCCAGAGGCATAACCCGCGCCGGTGTGCAGGTTGCCCGAGTTACTGGCGCCCCACGACCAGGCAATGATCGGCACCTGGTCCTTGTGCTTGGCGTGGTTGGACGCGCCCTCGATCTTCACCTGACCGGGGCCGAACTTGATGTGCATGTCGAAAGCCATGAACGCTTTTCCTCGTTTGACGCGTGACTAGGTAGGAACTCAGGCGGCCTTGCCGGACGGCAGGCGGGCAACCAGGCGAAGCGAGACCGTGAGGCCTTCGAGCTGGTAATGCGGTTTGAGGTAGAACTTGGACGTGTAGTAACCGGGGTTGCCCTCGACTTCCTCGACGACGACCTGCGCGGCCGCGAGCGGCTTGCGCGCCTTGGTCTCCTCGTTCGAATTGACCGGGTCGCCATCCACATAGTTGAGGACCCAGCGGGTGAGCCAGTCCTGCATCTGCTCACGCGTGCTGAACGAGCCGATCTTGTCCCGCACGATGCACTTCAGGTAATGCGCAAAGCGCGAGCAGGCGAACATGTAGGGCAGCCGAGCGCTGAGCGCCGCATTCGCCGTGGCATCCGGATCGTCGTACTCTTCCGGGCGGGCAAGCGATTGCGCGCCGATGAATGCCGCCATGTCGGAATTCTTGCGGTGCACGACGGGCATGAGGCCCATCTTGTCCAGCTCGGCCGAGCGGCGATCGGTAATAGCGATCTCGGTGGGACAGGTCATGTCCACGCCGCCGTCGTCGGTCGGAAAAACGTGCGCCGGCAGGTTGTCCACCGTGCCGCCGGACTCGACACCACGAATACGCGTGCACCAGCCGTATTGCTTGAACGACCGATTGATATTGACGCCCATGGCATAGGCAGCGTTCTGCCAGGTGTACTTCGTGGCATCGGGACCGCTGGTGTCTTCTTCGAAGTCGAATTCTTCGACCGGATCGGTCTTTGCACCGTATGGCAGGCGCGACAGCGTGCGCGGCATGGTCAGCGCGACGTACTTGGCGTCCTCGCTATCGCGCAGTGACCGCCAGGCGGCGTAATCGGGCGTGGAATAAATCTTCGCCAGGTCACGCGGATTGGCCAGTTCGTTCCAGCCATCCATGCCGAGCAGGCCGGGTGCTGCCGCTGCGATGAACGGTGCGTGCGAGGCCGCGGCCACCTGGGCCATACCACGCAACAGTTCCACGTCCTGCGGACCGTGATCGAAGTAATAGTCGCCGATCAGGCAGCCGTACGGTTCACCGCCCAACTGGCCATATTCTTCTTCGTAGACCTTCTTGAAGATGGGACTCTGGTCCCACGCCGTGCCCTTGTAGCGCTTGAGCGTGCGACCCAGGTCGTTCTTCGAGAGGTTCATGACACGGATCTTCAGTTGCGGATCCGTCTCGGTGTTGGTGACCAGGTGGTGGAGTCCGCGCCAGGCGCCCTCCAGTTTCTGGAAGTCCGGGTGATGGAGGATCTGGTTGACCTGTTCGCTGAGCTTACGGTCGATCTCGGCGACATAAGCATTGATGGTCTGCGTAACGTCGTCGGAGACGATATCGGCGCGATCGAGCACCTGCTCGGCGAGCGTGCGCACGGCGGATTCCACCTCGGTACGCGCGCGCTCACTTTTGGGCCGGAATTCCTTGTTGAGCAACGCGGCAAAATCGTCGATCTCGGTCGTTGCGACAGGAGCCTCGGCGCCCTGGGTCTGCGTCGTCGCCATAGGTCAGTCCTCCTTGGTGTCGGTGGTGGCCGGTCGTGTCGCGGCGAGGGTGGCCAGAAGCGCGGGGTCCTGGATCGCCTGGGCGATCAATTTCTCCGCGCCGGCCTTACCGTCCAGATACGTACCCAAATTGGCCAACTGCGTGCGTGCTTCGAGCAGCTTCGCCAGCGGTTCCACATGGCGAGCGATGGCCGCCGGCGAGAAATCGTCCAGGTGGCCAAAACGCATCTCGACGGCAAGGCTGCCTTCACCGGTGAGGGTGTTGGGGACATGGAAGGACACGGTCGGACGGATAGACTCCAGCCGATCGTTGAAATTGTCCACGTCGATCTCGAGCGCCTTGCGCTCTTCCACCGGCGGCAAATCACCGGCGCTGGCCCCGGAGAGATCGGCCATCACACCCATGACGAACGGGATGCTCACCTTCTTCTGGGCGCCGTAGAGTTCGACGTCGTATTCGATCTGAACGCGAGGGGCGCGATTTCGCGCGATGAACTTCTGGCTGCTTGGCTTGGCCATCGTTTTTTCCTACGCCGGCAATAGACACGATGAATGTAGATAGCGTCTATGTGTGACGCTATCTATCGGTCGCCATTGTCGGCCAGCCCCCCGCCCAGCTGAAATCGTTGTGCGGTATAGGACGCATAAGGAGATGTGATGACTCGTCGCGGAACTTCGACCCGGGTGTCACCCAAGGGAGACTTCTTCCTTGCGACGGAAGGACGCGCGTGGGGCTAAGCCATCCCAACGCTGATTCGGACTTCTTCGGCCCGTAACTTCAATGCATCGACCGCTTCGGACGCGGACGCCTCAAATTGAGAGGCAAAGTTTATGAGGTCGGTGAGTTCGTCCAAGTCTGCATCGGAGGACGGCGAACCCCAGCTCCGCCCCCATCGGCTTGCGACGGCAATGCCTTCCTGCACAAGCTTCGGCAGGTCTGGTCCCTTGATTCCAAAATACAAGTGATTCAACGCGGAAGCGATCACGATATTGATGCGGCAGCCCTCGATGTCGCCAGCAAGAAGGCAAGTCATTGCCTGAATGCGTCGGATGGCAGGCGGCCCGGCTTCACGCGAGCTACCGAGGCTCTCGAGAGACGCAATCGGACGGAGGATCTGGTTGCCGAGTGCGAGGAGATCCAAGACGTTGGCGTCGGAGTGCGTCGGATTCTCCTTCATCCAAGCATGGACAGCATCAATGAAGCGGCCCGACAGGTCCTGTATCGGCATCCCTCGGCGATCTGTTTCACCGCCAGGTAGCAAGAAAGTCCAATTCAGAGGTATGAAGTTCTTCGCCGCATATAGCGGGACGAAGTAACGAAGTACACGAATTACATTTGGCGTGATGTCCACGGCAAAGCCGTGCGCGACTAGGCCGTCCGAAGTCTTAACAAACGCCTGTCCAATCGCGACGTACCCCGGCAAGGCTGCGAGTGCGCGTCGGGTAAAGGTCTTGTTGAAGCTCATCCTGGCTCCGTGATCGTGTAGATGCGCGTCGTTAGCAGCACGTTCAATTCGAACTGATTACGTTGTTCAGATCGACAACGAAGGTTGGACACTGCGACTGGTAACTTGCGGTCCGAATGTCTAAGGATCTTTTTTTGCTCCACCCTTGGCCCGCACACCCTTGATGTACTCGATCTCTCCGAGGGATTTCGGTTCGCCCGGGATCAGCACAACGCATGCGTGATACGCCGCTTCGGCTTCGTCGTACCGCTTGAGTTCGACGAGGTCATAACCCTGCCCGCGGAGGGCCTTGCAACGGTATTCGGTCTTGGCCGCCTCTGACCATCCATCCATCGTATCGAGCAGGTCGGGGACTGATAGATACAATGCCAGCGATTCGTTGAAGCGCTTTTGCCTCTGGTACACATAGGCGAGTTCCGACGTGTACTGGGCATCGCGCGGTGAGAGAGCGAGCGCCTTTTTCAGCTCCACCTCTGCTTCCGGATAGCGATTCATATCGCTGTAACCGTAGCCCCGACCCCAATACGCCATGGCCCATGCCGGCCCGACGTCGATGGCGTTGCCGCTGCCTTTGGATACATGGCCGGCTGCCGCGGCGGACAGGTACAGGAAGCCTTGCATCGTTCCGCGCGCCGAGAACACGACATCGCGGCTGTTGGCGTAGCGCTTCTCGTAACGGTTGACCACGTCGGTTAACGGACCGTCTATCGACTGCTGGATCTTCCCCGCACCGATCTGGACGACCGCGTCGAGGACTTCCTTCAGGTCAGCCTGTGATTGCGGCGTATCGCTGGCAAGCACGAGGTTCTGCGTAGGCTTTGCTGAATCTTCCGCGTTAGCTGGAACCGCGCCCGCCCCCAGTACAACCATCAGGCACACGGTCGCCGTATGCCGCCATTCCTTGACCATCGCGATACCACTCCTGTCGATTGGTGGACGAAGCTTGCCACAGCCGTGCGCGCCCGGCCTATTTGTATGTCGTTGGGTCAAAACGCAGCGTGGTCTTGATTCTCGCGCGCCGGGACAACTTCACTCAAGAATTCCAACATCACCCGATTAAAAGACGCAGGCCGCTGCAAAGGCGCGAAGTGGCTGACATCAGGCAGAAGCTCAAACCGGCCGCCCGGGATACTGCGAGCAATGTACTCGGCATGCTCCCGCTCGATGAACTCATCGAGCTCACCCAGAACGCTCCACACCGGAACAGCAATCTCTCTTAGCTGGTCAGGCCCGTAGTTGGGCTGGCCACCCTGCATCACACCCAGATCGTCACGCATCGCCTCGAAGCCACCGGCGATGGGTGAAAGCGCCGCGTATTCCTTGACGTGATGGCTGTAGATCCGATCGATCACCGTGGATGGCTGGAAGGGTTTGGTACCCGCACTGTCGACATTGCAGCCGAAGAAGAACACGCCGAAGGAGCGATCTGGCGTTTGGCGCGACAGGACCAGGGCGGTATCCGCTCCGTCACTCCAACCGATGAAGGCGGCCCTGGCAACGCCAAGCGCATCCATCACGGCGCGGGTGTCGGATGCCATGAGTTCGTAGCTGTAGGGTCTTTCATCACGGGTCGAGCGGCCCTGCCCCCGGCTGTCGATCACGATCGCCGTGTAGCCGGCCTCGATCAGGACGGGAACCTGATAGCCCCAGTTGCCCGAGTTGCCAAGGCCGCCGTGTAACAGGACCACCGGCGGCCCAGCACCGAAGCTGGCGTACCAGATGCGGGCGTTTTCGTTGCTGGCGTATCCGTTGGTGACCGCCGTGGGAAGCGGTGGCACACCATGGGCCGCGAGGTGCGCCAGGTCATCGTCGCGGAATCGCGGATCGAGATCGGTGAAGGCGTGCGTCATGCGGCGATGATAACCACTCGAGCGGGCTGGCGCGCCATGTCGTTCCATGGGTACGATGGCTCGCAAGGGTGGATCTAGAAAGTAACCGAAGACGCTCCAGGAGGGTTCGCGTTGAAGACCAATCTCATCAGAACGGTACGTGTGCTCTCGCTCGCCCTTTCCTGCGTCGCCGCCGGCGCGGTTTCGGCGCAGACCGATACCGACACCTTAGGCGAGGCGGCAAGGGTTGAGCTTCGCAAGGTGGTCACGGGTTGTGCGAGCGGCCTCGAGCGATTTCTTCCCGGCGACTATTACTTCTGCGCCGCGGCGCGCGATATGGGCGAGGGCCACGATTCGCTCAGCCGCGAGCGTCTGCGCGACGCCGCCTACTGGGCGAGCAAGCCGGCACAGTACGTGTTGGGCCTGATGTATTACCAAGGTGACAAGGGAACGTTGAATCGCCCATTGGGCATCGCCTGGCTCGCGTTGGCGTCGGAGCGTCACGATCGGCGCTTCGAGTCCGCCTACGCTGAGGCCTATACGAGCGCTTCCCCGGAAGAGCGCGCTCAGGCCACCGCCTACTGGCTCAAGATGCGCGAGGAGTACGGCGACCGTGTCGCCGGTCGCCGGGCAAAGCGCCGTTACGACGCCGAGATGCACGCCGTTACCGCGATGGCGGAGAACGGCGGTTCGGTGGAGGCCACCGACATGGGTCCGATGCGCCAGTTCGCTTTCATGCGGAAGATGACAGACAAGGGCGACCAGTTCTTCAGCGGTCTGGAAGGCACGGTCACCGTGGGCGAGGGGCAGATGTCGCTCGAGCCGGTCGGTAAGCCTGCGGATCGTCCCGGCGCCGCTGGAGCGAAATAGGTCAAAGGCCGCTGCGATCGTTGCTCCCGACGCAATACGCGTTGCCGGCGTGTGGATTTCACGGGATTTGAGAAACAACTAAGCTCCCCGCACGCAGCCTGGGTGGCCGAATCGCGCCCCCTTCCCGGCTCGATCGCGTGTGTTTCATTTGTAAATTACTTCAGCACTTCCCGCCTAGCGGACGAAAGCAACCAGGCATAGGCTGCTCGATGAGTTCGGGCGAATTGGGGCTGCTGACGGGGGCTAATTCGGCTCGTGCATCGCTAGGAAATGAATGGCGTCCACTATGCAACTCGTGGCACTCAAGTATTTCGTCGCTGTCGCCGATCACGGTAGTTTTAGTGCCGCGGCGACATGGCTTGGCATCTCGACTTCGACACTGACGCGAAGCGTCAGCAATTTGGAGGATGACCTTGGCCTGACGTTATTCGAACGCAGTCGCCGCGGTGTGCGACTGGCGCCGTCCGCCTTGTCTGTCCTTCAAGAAACCAAGCGCATGCTCAGCAGTCTCGATGCCGTCGCAAGTGCTGCCGATAATGCTGCGCGAGGCGCCTTCGGAGAGATTCGGCTTGGCGTACGTTCGCCGCCGTTGGGCGAGCCGCTGCGCGGCATGCTTGCACGATGGCGAACTGATTGTCCGGATGTTCGGCTTATCACCCACGAACTATCCGACCACGAGATATTCGCGGATCTCGTTGCAAGACGCATCGATGTCGCCCTCGTGCCGAGCTTCACACCGTGGCCCCAGATCGTGATGGAGCCACTGTATCGGGAGCGCATGGTGGCGGCGATTCCCCAGGACCATGCACTGGCTCATCGCGACACTCTCAAGTGGGACGATTTACGCCGTGAGAAGGTGTTTGTGCAGGATTGGGCCAATAGCCACGCGATGCGCGAATTCTACGCATCGATGATCGGGATCGGTCTCCCGCTGGAGCCCGTCCCCGCCGGAAAACAAACCGTGTTCAGCCTGGTCTCGGCGGGGTTTGGAGTGACATTGGCGCAGCAAAGCCAGGCTGAAGTCAATTTTCCGGGCGTGATCTTCAAGCCGATCGACGAAGAAAACGCCCGGGTCGAGTTCTGCCTGGCCTGGTCACCGACATCCGAGTGCGCCGTTATTGGTCGCTTTCTCGCGTCCATGCGGTCGAGCGCCGCTGTCCGCAATGCAGAGGTGTCAGAAACACACCCATTAACCTGAGAGGAGCAACGCATGTCCACGAAGAAACCCACGATCGTTTTTTGTCACGGTATCTGGGCCGACGGCTCGTGTTTTTCAAAGGTCATCCCTCCCCTGCAAGCTGAGGGATACGAAGTGATTTCCGTCCAGTACGGTCTCGACAGCTTCGAAGAGGACGTGGCCACGGTCAAACGCACGCTCAATCGCGTCGGCAGCCCGGTCGTCCTTGTCGGCCATTCGTATGGAGGAGCCACGATCACGGCCGCGGGGCTCGACAAGCGCGTGGTGGCGCTGGTCTATATCGCCGCGGTAGCACCGGATGTCGGGGAGACGGTGCAGAGCCAGCTCGACACGTTCCCGTCCGATATCTTCTCGCGCGTCGAAGTTGCCGACGGACGCGCCTGGATGCTGCCCGACGGCATCGAGTTCTTCGCCGGCGATCTTCCGGCGGCGGAGCAGAAGCTCGTCTGGGCTACTCACTATGCCCCTGTTGCCGACCTCTTCCAACAGCAGAAGCTCCAGGACGTCGCGTGGAAGTCCAAGCCCAGCTGGTACATCCTCGCCAGGAACGACCACACCGTGCATCCCGATCTTCAGCGCTTCGTATCCAAGCGCATGGGAGCCACGGTCGTGGAGGTCGAGAGCAGCCATGTCCCCATGCTTTCGCAGCCGGAGGTCGTCATAAATACGATCCGACAGGCCGCGACGGCGACGCAGACGGCCAAGGCCTGAGGGTCATGAAACACGGTGGGCGAACCCCGCCCACCGTGCCTCTGCCGGCTCGTCCTTCTCCTACCAACGCATCCGGAATCCCACGGTCCCGTTCATGCCGTGCGAGTCCCCGACGTGCTCCAGCCCGGTCGATGCCTGCAGCTCGCCAAACACCGCATAACGACCTCCCGCCCACTCCTGTGAGGTCCCGAGACCGAAGCCACCCCATACGCGTTCGTTACGCGTGGTGAAATCGGTGCCGGCCACGGCGACACGAGCCCCGTCACCGAAGTTTCGGTAGACATTGGCGATAGCGTAAACATGGGTGGAGACGGCACCTGCCCTGCCCTGGCTGGTACTTTCGTAGTCGAGCATCAACCCCGCGCGGCCGGTGGTTTCGGTTCCCTTCTGTTGCGTCACGTGCGCGCCGAAGGCGTCGTCGAAACTGTCGAAGGAGGTCTTGCCGTAGGTCAGCTGGCCCTGGGGGATGACCGACCATCCGTCCCCGAAGCCGAAGCGAGACCCCACCTCGATGCCCAGCGCGTAGCCGTCGGCCTTGTTGTTGTCCTTCAGCAGCTGCGCCAGGGTGGTGGAACGCAGGTCGGTGTCGAAGTTTGTCCAGCGTGCCTGGCCGTCGACATAGATGCCGTTCTCGCCGTACCAGGTGAGCGTGCCGCCTATGCCGTAGCCGTTCGTCTTCAGGCGACCCTGGCCAAATTCCGAGCTGGCGTTCGACTGATAGCGGCCGTACTGCAACGTACCGCCAGCAACCAGTCGGCCGCCCTCGGTTTCGCTGATCGTGGTTTCCAGACCCGCTTCTGCCTTCCATGTAGACAGGTCGTAATGCGTGTTGCTGGTCGTAGTCTCCGGCTTGAACGTCTGGTCTCCGCCCTGGACGCGCATCCACACGCCTTCGCCCGGTCTCATCATGCCGTCGCCGAGTTCGTGTCCCGCCCATTGGCGATCGCCGGTGCGCTGGGCCAGCGTATCGAGCGTGTTGATCTGTTGCAGCATGCCGGCGTATGCCTCGTACATCGGCACGCCAGGCTGGTATAGCGGCATATCGCCGTTACCCGGACCGTTGGCACCATTGACCAGCGCCGACCGCAGGTACCAGTCGCCATCGGCCCCGGCGGCGCCATCGGTGCCTTTGTACAGGCGATAGGCATACGCGCCGGCCACAACGGCCTGCTCGCCCTGGAACACGTAGTCGCCCTGCAGCGCGAAACTGCCGTTGGACGCACCCTGCACATCGATAAGCTTGATGCCTTGCGTGGTCTGCGCGCCTGCGCCACCCACGTTGTCGACGCGCACATTCGTAGTGCCGGACGTATCGCCTGCGACTATGAGCTTATCCGTGATCGACGCGTCGTCGCCCAGGGCGGTGTTGAACGACAAGCTGCCGCCCTGCCCCACGTACCCGCCTTTCACGGTGAGCGTCGTGCCCGGCGTGGCGCCGAAGGTCACGGTGCCGGCGTTGCTCAGCGACGCCACGCTCTGCCCATGGCCAGCAAGATCCAGTGTGCCACCGCCGCGCACCGTCATCGCAGACGAGGCATTGAACGCGTCGGCCGAGGCAGCGCTCAGCGTACCTGCGGCCACGGTGGTGTCGCCGCTATAGTTCGACGTACCGCCCAGAATCAGCGTGCCCGTGCCGGCCTTGGTAAGGCTACCGCTGCCGCCGATGCCGTTGCCGATCGTCAAGGTGGTTCCGCCGTCGGTGTCGAGGGTCGCCGCACCGCCCACGCCTACCGTGCGATGGGTCAGAAAACTTCCCGTGGTGTGCAGCGTGGCGTCGTCGATCGAGAGGCTGCCGATGGCCAGGCCGAGGTTGCCGTCGTTGGCCACCTGCAAGGTGCCGGCGTGCACCGCGGTGCCACCGCCGTAGGTGTTGGATCCGGCGAGCACCAGGGTGCCCAGGTCATCCTTCACAAGCATGCCACCGCTGAGTGCCGAGTCGATGGTCGCCGTCATGGACGCGCCCGCCGCCGTGCCGTCGCCTACGCGAATGGTGGCTGCGCCGCCCGCCAGGGTGATGCCGCCACCCGTCACGTGATAGCCATCAGCCTGGAACTGCATGCCCGTCACGGTCACCTGTCCATTCGCATTGTCCACCGTCACCGTGCCGCCCGTGCCGCCGAACACAGCGAAGGTACCGTTGGAGTACGGCGCGTTGAGCGAGCCCGTAGCGTCAGTCCAGTAGTCGTTGTCGGCAAGACGCCAGGTGCCGGTGCCACCGGTGATCGCGCCGTCGTTGGCGTGACCGGGACTGTCCCAGAAGCTGAGCTCCAGGCCATCGGTATTCACCAGGTTGACTTGGTTGGCGAGCGACGTCTGCACGAAGACATTGGTGGACGGCGAGGCGCCGATGGCAAGGCCGTTGTTGACCAACGCTCCGTCGTAGCTGAAAAGCCGGTACACGCCCGCACCGAACGAGCCTCCCGGCGTGGTCGACAGATTCAGCGTGCCGTCCAGCGTCAGGTTGCCGTGCACCACGGTCAGGTCATTGAGATTGCCGCCGACCGTGCCGGCCTGGCCCAGTTGGTAGTCCACCTTCGCATTCGGGGCAAGCGTCAGGTTGCCATTGACGGTAAGCGTGCCGGGCGATGCGCCAGGGCTCAATGTACCGCCGTCGGCCACGGTGACGTCGCCGCCAAGGGTTCCCGTTCCGCCCAGCGTGCCACCACTCATGACGTTGGTAGCGCCGGTCGCCGCAGACTGATTGCCGTTGACCAGCAACGTGCCCGATTGCACCGTGGTGGTACCCGTGTACGTATTGTCGTTGCCGAGCACCGTGGTTCCCGTGCCCTTCTGGACCAGGGCACCGGTGCCGGAGATGGCACCGCCGAAGGTGTTGGCGTCGCTACGGTTGAAGGCAAGCGTGCCCTCGTTCACCACATTACCCACGATCGACCCGCCCGCGCCGCCCTCGCCCAACTGCAGCGTGCCGGCGGCGATCGTCGTGTCGCCGGTATAGGTGTTTTCGCCCGACAGCACGAGGGTGCCGAGGTCGGACTTGGTCACACCACCGGTTCCGGTGAGCACGGAGGCGATGGTGGCCGTCATGCCGGTACCGGCCGTCGTGCCGTCACCAACGCGGATGATCGCCGGCGTGGCGTTCAGCGCGATCTCGCCGTCCTGCACGCGATAGCCGTCCACCGCGAACTGCATGCCAACGCTGCTCACCGCGCCGAGACTATCGTCGACCCGGACGACGCCGCCCGTACCACTGAAGATCGCGAATGCGTTGCTCGCGTAGGGTGTGTTGACGGTGCCGTCGATCGACGCCCAGTTGTCGTTGCCGGAGAGGTTCTGCCAGAAACCATCGCCGCCCTGCACCTGCCCGTCGTCGCGCGCGCCGTTGCCATCCCAGAAGTTCACCGGCAAGCCATTGGTGTTGACCAGGTTGACCTGCCGGGCGACGGACGTCTGCAGGACATAGTTGGGCGATGGCACGGTACCGACGTCGAGACCGTTGTTGGTCAGCGCGCCGTCGTAGCCGATGAGGCGGTAGACCCCCGGATCGAACGTGCCACCGGAGGCGACGGACACGTTGAGCGTGCCGTCGAGCGTGAGGTCGCCGTTGACCTGCACGAGATCGTTGAGCGGGCCACCCACCACGTTGGCCTGGCCGAGGTCGACATTGAACGCGGCGTTGCCGCCAAGTGCGAGGTTCCCCTTGACCGTCAGCGTGCCCGGCGCGGGTCCCAGGTCGCCCGGACTGAGCGTGCCGCCGTCGGCCACATTCACATCGCCGCCGATGACGCCCTTGCCTCCCAGCGTTCCGCCATTGTCGATCGACGTCGTGCCGGTGGCTGCCGATTGGTCGCCGTTGACGATCAGGCTGCCGGCGTTGACCAGCGTGGATCCGGTATAGAGGTTGCTACCGCTGAGTACCGTGGTGCCGGCACCGCCCTGCACCAGCGCACCGACACCGGAAATCAGGCCCGTGAAAGCCAGGCTGTTTGACCGGTCGAAGATCAACGTACCGTTGTTCGAGATGTCACCGAGGATCGATCCCGTCGTACCCCCGGTGCCTAGCTGCAGCGTGCCAGCCTGGATCTGGGTGCCTCCCGCGTAGCTGTTGTCGGCATTGAGGACCAGGGCCCCGCCGCCATCCTTCGACAGGGAGCCCGCACCGCCGATCGTCCCGTTTAGCGTCAGGTCGGCGTCCGTAAGCATCACGCCGATGGTGTTGAGCGTCACGTTGCGGCCGGACGTGAACGCTGCCGTGTTCTCCAGCGTGCCGCCATTGAACGTCAGCGCGCCATTGGCATTTCCGAGATTGGCGTCGCTACCCACGACGACACGACCGGCGTCGATCGTCGTGCCACCGGCGTACGTATTGACGCCGTTGAGCGTGAGCGTGGCTGCGCCGGTCTTCGTCAGACCACCAGCGCCCGTGATGGGACGGCCCATCGTGAGATTGGCCTGCGTGTCGAACGTCCCGCCACCCTGGTTGATCGTGGTGGCACGGTTGAGCGTCATGACGCCCGTATTGCGCAAGGTGCCGCCGTCGAAGCTGAGGGTGGCTACCGCTCCGCCGAAGGCCGCATTGTTCGCCACCTGCAGCACGCCGCCGTTGATAGCGGTACTGCCGGTGAAGGTGTTCGAGCCCGTCAGCACCAGCGTGCCCAGGTCGTCCTTCACCAGCGTGACATTGGAGCCGACCAGCCTGGCGTCGATCGTGGCGGTCATCCCGGCGCCCGCGGCCGTGCCGTCGCCCACGCGAATAATCGACGATTGACCGGTGACAAGCGTGAGATCGTCGCCGGTAACGCGATAGCCGTCCACAGCGAACTGCATGCCGGAGCTGACCACCGGGCTGACCGTCGTCGCGGTGTCGACGGTTACCGTGCCGGCGGTACCCGCGAAGATCGCGAACTGGCCATCGGCGTAAGGCGCGTTGAACTGCCCGGTCTGATCGGTCCAGTTACTGTTGCCGTGGCTGCTCTGCCACACGCCGCTATTGCCATCGATCGTGCCATTGGAGGGCCCGTTCGGACCATCCCAGAAATTCAGCGTAAGGCCGCTGCTGTTGAGAAGGTTGACCTGGTGCGCGATCGACGTCTGCACCTGGTATGTGCCTGTCGGCGACGTGCCCATGGCCAGACCGTTGTCGGTCAACGAGCCATCGTAGCTGATGATGCGATACAGGCCCGGGCCGAAGCTGCCGCCCGGCGTGGCGGTCACATTGAGCGCGCCATCCAGGCTCAGGTTGCCGTGCACCACCGTAAGGTCGTTGAGCGTGCCACCGACGACGTTCGGCTGCCCGAACTGATAGTTCATCGCCGCGCCGGCACCCAGCGTGAGGCTGCCATTGACGGTGAGCGTGCCCGCCGCACCGGAATCGCCCGGGCTGAGCGCGCCACCACTAAGCACGTTCACGTCGCCGCCGATGGTGCCGGTGCCGCCGAGCGTGCCGTTGTTTTGTACGGTCGTCGTTCCGGTTGCGGCGGACTGGTCGCCGTCGATCGACAGCGTGCCTGCCTGCACCGTCGATGCGCCCTTGTAGCTATTGCTGCCTGTCAGCACGGTGGTGCCGGTACCCAGTTGCGTGATGCCGCCGGTGCCTGCAACCACCCCGCCGAAGGTGTACACATCGGAGCGATTGAATGCGAGCGTACCGTTGTCGGAAACGTTGCCCAGGATGGAGCCGTCGGTACCGCCACTGCCCAGTTGTAGCGTACCGGCGGTTATGGTGGTGCCGCCGGTATAGACATCGGCGGCAGTCAATACCGTGGTGCCGCTGCCTGACTGCACGATATCGCCCGCGCCGGAAATCGTCCCGGCCAGTGTCATCGTGTCGGAGCGGTCGAAGCTCAGCGTGCCAGCCGTGTCGACGATGATGGTGGGACTGGCGATCGACCCCGTAGTACCGCCATTGCCCAACTGCAGCAGGCCCGCATTGACGACCGTGTTGCCGGTATAGGTGTTGTTGCCCGTCAGCAACCAGGTTCCCGCATCGTTCTTACCCAGCGTGGTGATGCCGCCCGTACCGTCGATGATGGTGCCGCCCATCGTGTTGTCGCCGGTGTTCGTGCCGCCCAGGCCGAGCGTGCGGCTGCCGTTACCGGCATAGGCCGCCGAACCGGTGTTGCTGAAAACGATGGCGCCGGTACCGGAGGATTCGACGACACTGGTGCCTGCCGACAACGTGAATAGGCGATCGGTGGTATCGCCTGCACCGGTGTAACGAAGCGTGGCGCCGTTGCCGATTACCAGGTTGCCGGCGGCATTCGACGAGGCTCCGATACTGCTCGCCTGGTTGCCGTTGGTGAGGTGGTCCACGCCCAGCACGCCGCCAACGACCGTGGTGACGCCGCCATAGGTACTGCCGGCGTTGCGCAGGATCCACGTGCCGGTGCCGGTCTTGCTGACCGTTGTCTTGCCGGTGCCGTTGTCGGTGATCTGCAACGCCAGGCTGTTGTCGTCCGTGCTCGTGCCAGTGAGCGTGACCGTTTGCGCCGAGTTCGCCGGACCGCTGAGTGCGATCGCGCCGGTATTGGTGAAGTTCACGGCACCCGTGCCGGACGCGTTCAGCGCACTGGCGGCCGCTCCCAGCGTGAACAGGCGATTCGTGCTGTCGCCCGCGCCCATGTACTGCAACGTGCCACCGTTGAGCACAAGGTTACCGGCGGCATTGCCCGACGCGCCGATAGAGCTGACGGCACCGCCATCGGCAAGTGCGTTCACCTCGAGCGTGCCACCGTTGATCGTGGTGGTGCCGGTGTAACCGCTGTCCGTGCCGGACAAGTACTGGATGGCAGAGCCACTCTTGACCAGGTTGCCGCGACCTGTGATGGCACCGGCATAGGTGGCCGTCGCGACGGCATTGCTGCCCGTCGTCACGACGAGCGTGGTGGCGGCGAGACCGCCAAGATCGATATTGCCACCCACGGTACCGCCGCCGGCCAGGTAGCTGACGTTGGTATTGAAATCAGCGAGGTCGAGCTGCACGCCGGCGGTGTTGTCCAGGCGCATGAAGCCGCTGCCAAACGCGTTGGTCGTCCCCGCAACCAGGGTACCGCCGCGAATGTAGGTACTGTTCGTATTGGCGTTGTTGCCGCTCAAGACGAGCGTGCCTGGTCCACCCTTCTGCAACTGCTGGGAGCCCACGATGTCGCCGCTGATACCCAACGTCGTGGTGGGATTGTTGACAGTGATTCCGGCGACGCCGGTCAGCTGCATGCCACGGTCGATGTTGACGCTCGCGCCGGTATAGATCAGCGAGCCGGAGATCATCAGGTTGGAAGGTAAACTGCTGGAAGCGCCGATGCCGCTGGACTGACCGCCGTTCGCCAGGCAATCGGTGATGATGTTGCTGTTCACAAGCGTGGTTGGGCCGGTGTAGCTGTTGCCGCAACCCGTCATGGTCTCCACATGGCCGGCGATGACCGACACGCCGCCCGCGCCGCCGATGCCGCCCGAAAACGAGCCGTTGCCGTTGATCAGCAACTGACTGTTTGCGCCCAGCGTGACATTGCCTGCGCCGTTCAGCGCGCCGATCCCGAGCTGAAAGGTCGACGCGTCCAGCGTGGCACCCGCGTTGACCGTCATGGGGCCGGTACCAAACGCCTGGTTAGAGCCGGCTTGCAAGACGCCAGCGGTGACGGTGCTGCCGCCGGTGTACGTGTTGGCGCCGGAGAACACGAGGGTCCCCGCACCATCCTTGACCAGGTTGCCTGCACCCGTCACGGTGCCCGTGTCGGTCAGGATCGCGCCCGCTGCATCGACGCCGACATGGCCGGCCCCAGCCGCAAGCGTGAAGCCGCGATCGGTGGTCGTGGTGGCACCGGAGTACTCCAGTCCACCACCGGTTTGCAGGACGAGACTCGATGGATCACTGCTTCCCTCACCGATGCCGCTGGATTGGCCACCGTTCGCCAGCGTGCCCGTCGAGAGCAACCCGTTGCTGACCGTGATCGGACCGACGAAATCGTTGGCGGCGTTGGATAGCGTCAGCGTTCCGGTACCGGTCTTGGTGAAGCCGGCATCGTCGGGGCTGGTGACCACGCCAGCGAAGGTCAGGTCGGTGCTGCCATCCACCTGGATCGTCCGTGACGGGCCGCCGTTGACCAGGGTGAAGCCGCGATCCGTGCTGGCCGTGGCGCCGGTGTAACGCAGCGTGCCGTTCTCGATCACCAGGTTGGCCGAGGCGTTGCCCGACGCACCGATCGCACTCGCCGCGCCGCCGTTGGCGACGGAATTGAATGCCAGCGTGCTGCCACTCACTGTCGTCGACCCGGTATAGGTGTTCGCCCCGGTGAGCGCCACGGCGCCGGTACCTTGACCACCCACGATGAAACTGGTGTTGCCACTGTTGTCGACCACGGTCGAACCGATGGTGAAGGTGCCGGCGCTGTTCTGCTGCACGCCGAGCGGACTTCCGCCAGCGCCCCCGGTCACGGAGCCACCCGAGATCAGTTGCGCGGCGGTGGTCGCCGTGGGCGCGACGATGATGCTTCCATCCACGCTCAGCGTGTTGCCCGCGCCCACGCTCACAGTCGTGCCGCCAGCTGCCGCGTATTTAAGGCCACCCAGTGCGACGCTGCCGTTCACCGTACCGAAATACGGCGTGTTGGGGTTGCCGCCCTCGTCGCTGACGATGTCCCCGCTCAGCCACTGGCTGGCATTGTCTTTGTCAGCGTAGTTCGTGAAGGCAGTGACGATGCCGCCGGTCACCTGTGCATAGTCGGTTCCATTGACCGTCGCCCAGCCACCAAGCGCGCCATCGGCATGCGTGGTCGTGATAGTGGTACCGGTATTGAAGCCGAAGTCGACGAGACCGCCACTGCGGTTGATCGCGCCCAGCGAGATTCCCATGCCGCCTGCGCCGGCGGTCGCACTGATACGGTTGTTACCCGCGGTGACGTTGAGGCCGTTGAAGGCCTGTGAATTGGCCGCCGCCCCGCCTTTGATGGAAAGCGTGCCGCCTCCCAGGTTCAGCGTTGAACTGCCGCTGATGATGTTGCTCGCCGGCGCTCCTGTCGCGGAAAAATCCAGCCCCAGCGTGCCGCCACCGATGGTCGTCGCACCCGTGTAGGTATTGGCACCCGTGAGCGTCTGCGTGCTTGCGCCGAGCTTGGTGAGGCCACCAGTGCCGGCGATGCTTCCCGCGTACGATGTACTTCCCGTGGTGGCACTCAGGGTGAGCAGGCCGCTGCCCAGGTCCACGATGCCGCCCGTTCCTGCCAGGGACGGTGCCGTTATGGAGAAGTCGTTGAGGTCAAGCGTGCCGCTGTTGACGACCACCGCCTTCGTGGCGCCCAGCGCCTGGTCGGTCCCGGCGACCAGGGTACCCTTCGTTACCGTCGTCGTGCCGGTATACGTGTTGGCACCGCCGAGGATCCACGCACCTACGGTGTCCACCGTGACGTTGCCCGCGCCACCGATGACGCCCGAAAAAGCGTTGGCACCGGTGTAGGTGCCAGCCAGCGTAATCGCGTCGACCCCACCGGCCACGAAACTTGCGTCGCCACCAAGCGAAAGGCTACCGGTGCCGCTGTTGTTCGCAATCGTGTTGGCGCCATCGAACGAGTACGTGCGATTGGACGACGCGGCTGTCGCGCCGACATAGGCCAGCGTGCCGTTCTGCATGAGCATGCCGGTCGCGGCTGCGCTGCCGGTACCGAACGAACTAGTGCTGCCGATGTCGGCCAGATTGTAGGCGTTGACCGTGATCGTTCTGATGTACGAGGAGCCGCCGTACGTATTGAGGCCGCTCAGGGTTATGTTGCGCCCCGCTGTTCCACTGTAAACGACCGTCTGGGACGACGAAGGCGAACTGATGACGCCACCCAACGCTATATCCGCTGTGTTGGCGGCGAAGTTCTGGCCGGTCGTGAAGTTGCCGCTCAGGGCGATGTCGCCGTTCAGCGCCAGGGTGCCGGTGCCGTTGTTGTTGAGTGCCGTGCCGCCACTGGAGGTGTTGGCGAACCTGAAGCCGCGATTGGAGGTGTCGCCGGTGCCGCTGTAGTTCAAGGTCCCGCCCAGACCGCCGCCGGCATTCACGACCACGATGCCGTTTGCGACTGTGGTCGGCGCGCCCAGCGAGCTTGCCTGGCCCAGGTTGCCGATGGACGTAAAGCCGTAGGTGCCGCCGCTGTAGAACGCCGTCTGACCGGTGTAATCGTTGGCGTTGTTGCGCATGGTGACGCCGCTGGCGGCATCCAGGATACCGCTACCGGTGAACCGGGCGTATCCGACGCCGCTCGCACCGATGAAGGCGTTCGTTCCACTCAAGGTCACCACGCGACTGGTAGCCAACGGAGCGCTGGCGGCGAGGGTCACGCCCGTGGCCAGCGTGATGCCATTGGCTGCGTTGCCCAGCGCGGCATCACTGGTAACGGACAAGGCTCCGCCATTGACGGTGATGCCGCCGCTGAAGGTGTTTGTACCGCCTAGCACCAGTGTCCCACCCGCGCTCTTGATGAGCCCTGCGGTGCCAGCGATGGTCGAGTTGATCGTGGCCGCGCCCGCGATCGTGGGCGTGGTGCCGGCCAGCGTGAGCGTGCCGCCGGTCAACGTGTACCCAGCGAGGTTGAACGTGAGGTTGTTAGCCGTGATCGGTCCGCCCAGCGTCACCAGGCCGGGGGTTCCGGCGAACACGGCGTTGTCGAGAGTCGCGTTGTTCCAGGGAGTGAAAGGCCCGGCAACGCCATCGCTGGCGGCGTTCCAGTAAGCCAACGAGGTGTCCCACGTACCCGTTCCACCGCTGCCTGCAGCCCCACCGTTGACATCCCAGTAGCGATCGGCGGAGAACGCCGGCAATGCATAAAGCGAGGCCAATCCAAAAAGCACTCCCAGGTGAAGCGTCCTTACACCACGGGGTACACCGATGGATGACGATCGCCCGTCCAACAACGTCGAGGCAGCGCGCCCGCGCCCCTTGCCGTGCTTGCCAGTGAGTTCGGAAGCCACTACCCACGCGCTCAACGCCGTAGACCAGACGATACGAAATACACGGTTCATCACTTTCCCTCTGTCGATGTGCAGTCGGATGACGTTATGTGTGGGGGAAGCGCGCGCATCCTTCCCGACGCGCCAGACGGCCGTCGGATATCGACTGCTTCAATCGATCTAAACTCAAATCGTGAAACGGATGCACTGACCAGCCCCCTGGAGCCGGAGGGGGTTCTCCGGCCGATTGGCCAACGACAGGTTTAGCGTGCCCGTGGATCCCCTGCGCTGTGTCGCCAGCACATGGAAGAATATTGAAAGCGTTCGCCATGCAATCGGCGTGGCATCTCATTTCGTCATGCGTGGCGTCTCATTTCAAACGCCAGCCTGACTCCCGGAGAAGAACGAGCCTGCTACTTCGAGACGGCCGCCGCGGTCGCCCTGGCTTCACTGGGCGTTATGCCGAAGCGTGCGCGAAAGCTTCGCAGCAACTGGTTGCTGCTGGAAAAGCCGAAGCTCCAGGCCATTTCCGAGATGGAGCGCGAGCTTGCGCTTGCCTCGGTGAGTTCTCGATAGACCGCGTCCAGGCGCATGTCGCGCAGTGTCTTTGCCACCCCACCATGTGCTGCGAACGCGCGGTACAAATGGGCGCGCGACACATTGAATCGGCGACAAAGAAATTCCGGACACAGTTCCAGAAGGCAAAGGTTGCGATTGATGAAGTCCACCACCCGTAGTCGCAGTCCAGCGCCCTGGGATTCCGCATGGCCGTCATCGCCCGGCACAGCAACGTTCAATGCGGCCGACAGCAAGGTCATCACCGATTCCTGGGCGGCCAATGCCTGCACCTCTGGCAACGGTGCATCCAATACGTACAAGGCCTCGAGGTAGGCAACGATCAACGAGGTCATCGGCGAACCGGCCTTGAGTACCAGTCCGTGCGGGTTGCGCGAGCCGGCGGCCTTCTCCAGCAGTCGCCGCGGCATCACGACCGAGAGCGCCAATCCCTCATCCAGCCGGCCCGGGAGCGGTTGGCAAAGATCGAAGATACAGATGTCGCAACCGCCTTCGGGAGCGACAAGTCCATCGACGTCGCCGCGCAGCGTGCTCGCCGTGACCACCTGCGCGAGGTAATGATCCGAGCCGCACTGAACGGCACGACTTCGATCGCGCCGGCGTCTCTGCTCGTTGAGAGACGTCATGCCGATCTGCAACACGCCGATCGCACGCCATCGTATCGACGGCCGGGACGGAACGCGGCGATCTTCCGCCAAGCAAATATCGCCTGCCACCATCCCTTGCCTCCTGCCTGCCTTTAGCGCCGTCCGTCTCGTCGCACTTGGCGATCGATTTGGGCGCGAATGCTAGCAAGCCGGGCGGCGGCACTAATGGTGCAGAGGTCACACTTCCGGCCATGGACGTGCCGCAATTCGGCACGAACTCCATGCGCGCAGGAAAACGCGGATCGACAGGCGAGAACGCAAGATCATGAGGCTCTTGCGTTCTAGTGTTTCAGAAAGTCGGTTGAGTACTGAATGACGGCCGGCGATGCGATGAGGTTGTAGTGAGTCGTCCCGGGCACGACAGCCAATTGGTTGGGTGAGCGCAACGACCCGTCCATTCCGGCATCTCGCTGGCCACCGCCGAGCAGTTTGTAGAACTCGGCGATGTGCTCGGGCCGGACGTAGTCCGCATCGGCAAACACGAGCAGGGTCCGAGCCTTGATGCCACGTATACCCGCGGACCAATCGAACTCCTGCTTGCCGAGTTCACCGGTCTTGCGCATCAGCGTTGGCCAATCGACGCCGGGATACATCTGCGCCAGAGGAGACTTGGCGATGTCGGCTCCAATCGCATCGGCCATGGCCGGCATCTGTTCGAAGGCCGCCCTGACTTCGGGGTACTCGCCCTTGGTCGAATAGGCGGCCGAAACGACCACCAATTTGTCGAGCATGTCGGGATGCCTTATCGCGAACTGCAGCGCGATCGCACCGCCGAACGAATAGCCCATCACGCTCGCCTTGTTGATCTTCAGCTGCTTGAGCACCGCCGCGACATCGTCGGCCGCTTGCTCGATCGACCAGGGCGCGGCCGTATCCTTGCTGGGTCCATGCCCGCGGGCATAAACGGCAATCACCTTGAAGTTCTTTGCCATCTCGGCGAGAGGCGCCCCGAAGGTCTGCGATGGATCCACGCCGCCGTGCAACATGACGAGTGGCGCGCCCTCGCCATGGACTTCGTATTGGATCTCGGCCCCATTCACCTTTACGTTGCCACTCTGCACCGGAGCAGCAAGCAGCGCGGCGGGCGCCACCATGATGGTGACGAGTAAAAGAGTCCGGATGACTATCTTCAACATGGTCTTTCCTCCACCGTGGCGATGATTCGCTTAGTTGTAGCAGCCCTTGGGAACCGGACCTTGCCCGGCCGGACACAGGATGGCGGCAAAGCCGCCGTTTGCCGGCACGTTGAACGACAAGCTTCCATCCGCTGCGACATCCTGGGCACTGCGAACGACATCGCCGCGCCCCACCCCGTCACGGACGATGTCCGCATGCCAGGCACCACCCTTCAACCAGCCCAACGGCACGGTGAGTCGGCGCCCCGCCCCGGCCGCAATGGCGCCAATGAACCACCGATTGCCACTGCGTCGGGCGAAGATCGCGTCCTGGCCGGGCGTGCCAGCGACGAGCTTTGTCTCGTCCCACACCGTCGGGACCTGGTCAAGAAAAGCCAGGGCGACCGGTCGGGCCTCATAGGCTTCGGGGCGGTCGGCCAGATGCGTCCAGCCAGATTCGAACACGATCGGCAACGCCACCTCGTGAGCAATGCTCGCCTCCTGCCGCCCAGCGTCGAAGGCGACCGGGGTGTAGTCCATCGAGCCCACCACGTTGCGTGTGAATGGCTGAATCGTATTGCCGACAGCGGGCGCATTGTTCTCGGCACCGCGCACACCTTCCATCGTCATCAGATGTGGCCAGGTCCGCGCCAGTCCGTGCGGGATGGTTGCTCCATGGAAGTTCACCATCAGTTGCAGGCCAGCTGTGTCGGCGAGCGTGGCGTCGTACCAGCGGAAACGCGCTTGCGAATCCGATTCCATGAAGTCGATCTTTACCCCTTTGACGCCCCAGCCCTTCACCTTGGTCAGTACCGCCATGCGCTTGGCCGCGGTATCCAGTTTCGACCAGTGGAACCAGAGCAGGATGTCGACGTGTTTCGCGTTGGCGTAGCGCACCAGGTCGGGAATCCATGCGTCTTTCCAGCCTTCGTCGACGAGGACGTAAGGGATGCCGTTGCGCGCGGCGAAATCCACATACGCACGCTGTCGCTGCGGGTTGGAGGGACTGTCGTGTTCGCTGAGCCAGGACCACGCGACCTTCCCCGGGCGCACCCACGAGGTGTCGGTGAGTTTCGAGGCATCGGCCAGATCATCCACCAGTGTGGATTCGGTCACGGTGGCAAGGTCGCCGGCGATGATCGTGCGCCACGGCGTCGTGCCCGTGCTGTCGACACGTCCGTCGGCGAGGGTCAGCTGCCAGGTGGTGGTCCCCAAGGTGTGGGAAAGCCGGCTTCCATCGTAGCGGCCATCGGCATTGGCTTCCGTGATCAGCACGTAACTCTCCCCGATGCGAAACAAGGAGGGGTAGCCGTAATCGCCTGAAGCGGCGGCACCTGCCGTGGTTTCCACCCTCTCCTTCTCGTACTGCGGACCATACGGCAGCAGCCAGGCCTTTGCATCTGCAGGAACGATGAAACCGGTGGCTTCGCCGAGCACGGTCGTCCGCGTCACGCCGGGGAGTTCATAGCGGAAGGCCACGCCGTCGTTGGCCACCCGAACCACCACGTCGAGCGCCTGCCCCGAGCCGTTACGCAGCGAATAGCGTGTCTCGGCCAGGTTTGCGCTTCGATCGAGCCGCTTGCCTGTCGTCATGCGGTAGCGCTCGTTCAACTGCTGCGTCTGGGTCCCGACCAGTTTCATGTCGTGGGTGAGATCGGCATCGACGGTACGAAGTCCGAGGACCTCATCCACCAGCGGTGCACCCTTAGGGTCGGTGACCGAAAGGACCGGCCGGCCGCCGTCGCGGAAGACCAGCGTCGCCAGGGGCGGGCTAGCGAAAGCCGGAACAGCGATCAGGGCCGCGAGGGCAGCGGAGAGACGGCGTAGTCCCCTCGAACGAACTTCAGACGGCATTCGTGCATCCTGACTGTGACGAGTCGTCGAGAATCCCACAGGCAGCGCCTTGGCTCAACGCCGTGGTAGATCGGTTCCGGGCGACTTATAGTGCCCTTGGGGAATCCGGACTGGAGCGTGCCGTGCGAAAAAGCAGTCGACCGTGGGTTGGCGTCGCCTTCCTGTGTCTTGCGCTGTCCGCCTTCGCGCAGGCTCCCCCTGAGCCAGCGAGTAAAGGCGACTACGGCAACGGCAAGGACTTTCGTCTGACGCCGATCGAAGCGAAAGACGCCGACGGCAAGCCGATTACGGATGTCCCTGCCGTGGAGCTGGGCTTTCGCGACACCGACGGTGTGTGGGAAGAGTTCAATCCACCGAGCGCGGTCACGACGGCGATCCCCAAGGCGATGCGTCCCCGGGTGATGCTGGTCTTCTACGGCGGCTGGTCGTTGGTACCGCGCGGCTGGAAGGTGTCGCACGCCATGCTTTCCGCGGACACCACGCTGAGCATAGGCTTCGAGGCTCCCGGCGGCCCACAGGCGGGCTGGATGAACGACGGTATGGTTGCCTGCTCAAGTTGCGCGGAAGACGAAGCTGCGCCCTACTTTGCCCGGGCAAGACAGGAGATACACGAGGAATACGGTGACGACTGGAAGCTTCCTCGTGCTGACTACCCTGCCCTGCACCTTACCCGTCCGGACGGATGCACCGTCATATTTGACTACCGCATGCCCCGCTCCCCACTCGTCCATGCGTGGATGAACTATGTCGGGGTTCAGTACGGCGTGTTGGATGCATTCGACATCGCCATGCCCGATGTCGACAGGGATCTACGCGATCTGATCTTTGCGGACCATACGCAGAACCCACAGAAATGCGTGGTTCGCCAGGATCGCGCCAAGGGTTGAGCAGTGCGCTCTCAGTCCTTGAATATCGCCGGCGTGCCAACCCAGATCATGCGCACTTCCGATTTACCGGCGTTACGCATGCTGTAAGGGTGCCTCTGATCGAAGTGCGCACTGTCACCGGCGTTCAGCACGAACTTCTTCCTGCCTACCGTCATTTCAAGCGCGCCGCTGAGGATGTACCAGAAGCCCTCCCCTTCGCGATGGATCGTGGGCGCTACGAGGCCGGGCGGCACGGTTAGCCGGAGCGCTTCCATCTTGCGCTCGGCATGCCGACCGCTCAGGCGCTCGTAGACCACTGGCGATTCCAGGTCGATCCGCTCGTGCTCGTTGGCCCGGCAGACGATCTGTCCCGGCGTGGGTACGGCGACGAAATAGTCGACGTCAACGTCCAGCGCCTGGGCGATGGCTTCCAGGGACAGCAACGATGGATGGGCGAGGTTCCTCTCGACCTGCGAGAGGAACGGTATGGAAAGTCCCGAGCTATCGGCGAGCGCTTGCAGGGTGAGCCCCAGGCCGCGTCGTCGGTCGCGAATCGCAGAGCCGATGGTCAGCCCTGCCATGGTTACGAACTATGGTCGCTGCTGATCAGCCAGCGCGCGCCGACCTTGTGGAAGAGCAACGTGGTGATCCCCGAGACCTCAGCGCCGGTGTCCGGTTTGAGGTGATAGCGACCGACGACGAAGGCGTACTGGGAACCCAGCGGTTTGACGTCGATCAGTTCCAGGGTGAGCTTGCCCAGGCTGGCGCCGGGCTTCTGGAATCGCGAGGCGTACATCGCTTCGATCGCCTCGTAGCCCACGATGGTCCCGCTCGCGCTCACGTAACGGGTGCCCGGAGCGCGCTCGTAGCATTCCATGAACGTCTTCAGGTCGCCGGCCGACCACGCCGCGGCGCTCGCATCGAGCGCCTGCTTGATGGCCTGGGTAGTCGACACGGCCGGTGTTTCAGCCGACACGGCGACGGTCGTCGCCACTGCGCTCAAGGCACAGAAAAGAACGGACATGGTTTTCATGGCACCCCTGAAGCATGAGAGAAGTGGCGGGACCCTTTTAGGCGGCTATCTGCGATTGCCATCCGATCGTAGCGTAAAAAGCTTGACGTCATCAAAACTTTTTGATCTGATCGAAATCAGGGAAGCTGCACCGCAGCAAAAAAGTGGTTCAGACGGCTATACATCCGGTGCCAGGGGATCGCAGGCGCTGCCGGTCAGGGACATCTGGCATCAACCGAGCAAGGACGGTCGCCCATGGCCTTTCTCCGTGGGATCGACGTCCGGGGGCAAACGCACACGAACTCAAAGAACACGCTCTCATCGACGAGCGTGCGTGAAGGGTATGCACGTTTCATTTGCGGGGAGTTCCATGAACCAAGATCTCAAGCGCACCGTTCTCTACACGGCCCTCTTGTCCGTGGCCCTGTTCTCCGCTGTGGCCGGCGCGCAAGACGCTGCCGGCCCCACCAACGAGAAGAAGAAGACCCAGGCGTCCGATACGCCGCAGACCCTCGAAGGCATCACGGTCACTGCCGCCAAGCGCGAGCAGGATATCCAGAAGGTGCCGATCAGCATGACCGCGCTGACCGGAGAACAACTCGAGCGGCAAGGCGTCACCAGTCTCGTTGACCTGGCGCGCATCGCGCCGTCGTTGACCGTCGCGTCGTCAGGGCCCGGCGAGAATAACCTGATCATTCGCGGTATCTCGTCGAGCGCGGGCTCCGCAGCCACCGTCGGCTATTACCTCGACGACGTACCCATCGCGGCATCGAGCAACGCCGCCTTGTTGTCGACGCGAGGTGTCATCGATCCATCCGTGTTCGATATCGAGCGCGTCGAAGTGCTTCGTGGTCCACAAGGTACGATCTACGGCTCCAGCTCGATGGGCGGCACGGTCAAGTACGTGACCAATCAGCCGGACCTGGATTTCGTCGAAGCCCGCATCAAGACCGATGTCTCGGGCACGTACCACGGCGGTCCGAACGCCAACGTCAACGGCGTGCTGAACGTCCCCCTGATCAAGGACACCGTCGCGCTGCGCGTGTCCGCGTACTATCGCGACGATGACGGCTATATCGACCGTTATCCGATCTCGCCTACCAATTATCTTGAGGCGGATCCTGACGGCAAGAAGAAAGATAACGTCAACACATACAAGACCTACGGCACGCGCGTGGCGATGCTGATCAAGCCGGACGATACGCTTACCATCACGCCCAGTTTCATCTACCAGTATTCCAAGCTGGGATCGCCGTTTACCTACGACAAGATCCCCGCGACGCTCGAGAATCCGTACCAGGTGCGCGACGTCAACGAAGCCAACGTACAGAAGTCGACCATCTCCAATATCGCCATCCACAAGCAGTTCAACGCCTTCGAGCTGATGTCGTCGACCTCGTACTTCACCCGCGATGTCAACCTTCGTGACGACAGCTCCAAGGTCATCAACTACTTCTTCGGCCTGCCCACCGTCTACCCGACCACGATGTACGGCAGCTACAAGAACAAGGAGCTCACCGAGGAAGTCAGGGCGACCAGCAAATTCGACGGTCCGGTGCAGGCGATCCTCGGTGCGTTCTATCACGATGTAAACGCGCCTCTGGAATCGTCGATTCCGTATCCGGCCGGATTCAACCAGACATTCAACAACCCTTTCCCGACGTACTCGACGATCTACGCGGGTACACGTAACGCCACGCTCGACGAGTATGCGGTGTTCGGGGAGGTGTCCTGGAACATCACCGACAAGCTGAAGGCCAGCGCGGGTATCCGTGCGTTCGAGGTCAAGCAGGGCTTTTCGCAGGGCGGCGACGGCCTGCTCAATGGCGGCCCGAGTTTCGTGCACAGCAGTTCAAAGGACTACGGCAACACACCGAAGTTCACGCTGCAGTACCAGATCAGCCCCGAGAACATGGTCTACGCCACGGCATCGCAAGGCTATCGACCGGGCGGCCCGAACAACCCCGCGCCGGCGGCGCTGTGCGGTTCGGAAGTGGCCGGGCTGGGTCTGAGCCAGTCGCAGTTGAACAAGTACAACCCCGACACCCTGTGGAACTACGAATTGGGGTTCAAGAGCGCGTGGCTGGATCGGCGCTTGCTCATCGATGCTTCCGTTTACCACATCGACTGGGACCACGTTCAGCAACAGATCGTGCTGGGTTGCGGCTACAACATTACCGCCAACTTCGGTAGCGCGGTTAGCCAGGGCGCGGAACTGGAGATGAAGTTCCTGCCCATCAACGCGGTGACGTTGAGCGCCGGCTTCAGCTACAACGACGCGCATCTGAAGAATGACGTGCCCGGCACCTCGGCAAAGGACGGCGACCGCCTCGTGAACGTGCCTCGCTTTACCGGCTCGCTCGCGGCCGAGTATCGCCATCGCGTTAACGTGCAGTACGACGGCTTCATGCGGGCCGACCTGAGCTATGTCGGCAATTCAAACTTCCTGTACGACCGGGATAGCCCGTTCTATCGTCGCGGGGGCTTCGCCACCACCAATGTCCGCATGGGCGTGGAAGGTCGCAACGGCTTCGACATCTCGCTGTATGCCACCAACCTGTTCGACAAGCGCGGCGAGACCGATCTACCCGTCGCTATCTCGGCCGACCTGCCGACGACGCGCCGCGTGGCCCTCAACCAGCCGCGTACCATCGGTGTCACCTTGCAATACCAGTACTGAATCGAGTGGGGCGCAGCCAGCCGGCCGCGCCCCACCCCAGGTCACTCCAGGTCGCCGAGCTTCGCGTTCTTCGTCGGCTCCTTCAGCCAGGTGCCGACGTCTTCACCAATCTCCTTGGTGATGCGCTCGAGCACCGAGCAATTGCCCTTGAACTGACCGAACGCGCCGCCCATGGATATGCGGCGGTCCTTGAAGTTACCGATCACCTCGCCGCCCTCGTAGAGCTTGCCCTTGATCGCCATCGACTTGTGGTGACCCATGAAGGCATTGCCATCGGCGACCGCCTCGTAGATCTCCAGTTCGAGGACCCGGCCCGGGCCGGAGGTGCTCGCTTCGGACGAGACGTCGACGGTGAGGCCGTTACCTTTTGCCGATGACACGATCGCGTCGGGAAGTTCGTCTTCCAGCTTGCACTCGGTCCGAACCGATTTTGCGATATCGGCATCTTCATTGAACGTCACCGGCTTCTTCAGCGTTACGCTGCCACCGGCGAAGGCCGTCTGTGCCACGACCAGCATCGCCATCGCGGCGATGATTTGCTTCGTCATATCGATTTCCCTGTCTGACTAAAATGACGGGCGGCGGATGTGAGTCCTGTAGCGCCCTGCCCCCTGTGCAACGGGCGGGAGATTGTAGTACGGCTTGCGAGGCCCGAACCAGCCGCTTCGCGGCGCCCTCAGATCGGCCTTACCAGTCGGTCGGCCGATAATCTTTCAGGAACTGTCCCCAAACATGCTCGCCGCTGTTGATGCCGCTGATGATCGGATCGACGATACGCGCAGCGCCGTCGACGATGTCCAGCGGTGGGTGGAAACGCTCTTCCAGCACCTTCTTCGCTGCCAGCTCCGCCGGATCCTCGTCGGTCACCCAGCCAGTGTCGACGCTGTTCATGTGGATGCCGTCGTTGTGATAATCGGTAGCCGAAGTGCGCGTCATCATGTTGAGCGCGGCTTTGGCCATGTTGGTGTGTGGATGGCGCGTCGTCTTGAAGTTCCGGTAGAACTGCCCTTCCATCGCAGACACGTTGACGATGTGTTTGTCGCGGTCGGAGGTGCGAAGCATCAGCGGCTTCAGTCGCGCATTGATGATGAACGGCGCGATGGCGTTGACCAGTTGCACCTCCAGCAGCTCCACCGACGGCACTTCGGCCATCAGCAGTCGCCACGAATTGCGCTCGCGCAGGTCGATCTGCTGCAGGTCCTGGTCAAGCCTGCCCTCCGGGAACAGGTGGCTCTGTGCCAACAGCTCTTCGGGCAGTAGCGGCATCTGGGAGAGCTCGGCAGCGCGGGTCAGGCCAGGCAGGTCCGCGGCGCGAGTGGCCAGCGAGCTTGCCGAAACACCTGCATCGGGCAGGATGTTGGAGCCGCGCAGGCCTTCGTAGTGACCGACCAGCTTGCGCACGTGTTCGGGCATGTCATGGATCGCCGCCCTTTCGCCGTCCATCATGTGTGCATAGAAGTCGGGTGGGCGACGCACGGTCTGGCAGGCGTTGTTGATGATGAAGTCAAGTCGCGGCCGGGTGGTAACGAGTTCCTGGCAGAACGCTTCGACGCTGGGCGTGTGGCGCAGGTCCAATCCGTAGACTTGCAGGCGATGGCCCCACTCGCCGAAGTCCGGTTCCTCGGCATAACGTGCCGCGGAGTCGCGTGGGAAGCGCGTGGTGACGATCAGTTCCGCACCAGCGCGCAGCAATTTCAGACCCGCTTGATAGCCGATCTTCACGCGACCACCGGTCAGCAGCGCGACGCGACCGCGCAGATCGACCAGTTCGGTGCGCTTGGCGTAGTTGAACGCGGCGCAGGTGGGGCACAACTGATCGTAGAAGAAATGGATCGAAGAATACTTCTGCTTGCACACGTAGCAGTGCTTGGGCTCGATCGATTCACGCGGTTGCGCGGCGTCGGCATCGGGCGCGATGTCGTTTGCTTCGAAACCCTCCGGCGCAAACACATTCGGCGTGGTGAATACCGGCTTGCGGCGCAGTGCGCGGATACCGGTCTGGTTGAGCAGGGTGTCCTCGGCCTGGATCTTCGAGGCATGCCGCGCCTTCTGGGCAGCCTTCAGCCTGATCCGACGTTCGCCCGGGTCGGGGTGATAGACCTGCGCCACCGCCTGATACAGGCGCTGGCGGTCATCCGCCGGCAGCCCGTCGAGCAAAAGTCGATCGGCCGCAACCGATTCAAGCAGCTGCGTCGCTGTGCGCAAGCGCTCCAGCAGAGCGGTATCGGCGTCGCCAGCCGGTGGCGTAATAGTGGTCAAGATCTTGATCCGTATCGGGAAAGTCAGCACGGCGCAAAGGTGCGTCAAAGGGGACGCCGCGCGTAGCAAGCCGCCTATTTTGCCCGTTATGGAGGTGCCGTGGGGATTGCATGCCATCACGGGGCGAGCATGCACGAACTATAAGAAATACCTATCGATGGCATTGCATATCGGTATTTTACCCTATGACTCGCCGGGCCTAGTCTCGCTGCCACCAGCCAGACAGAGAGCCCCTCGTGAAAGACCTCATCAACGGCATTCTTAAATTCCAGCGCGACGCGTTTCCCGCCAGGGCGAAGTTGTTCAAGAACCTGGCGGAACACCAGAGCCCGCGGACCCTCTTCATCTCGTGCTCCGACAGCCGCCTGGTTCCCGAGCTGGTCACCCAGCAAGAGCCTGGGGAGCTTTTTGTGATCCGTAACGCCGGCAACATCGTTCCGTCGTACGGCCTGGAAGCCGGCGGCGAAACGGCGACCGTGGAATACGCCGTGGTCGCATTGAAGGTGACGGACATCGTCGTCTGCGGCCATTCCAACTGTGGCGCGATGTCGGCAGTGGCCAATGGCACATGCATGACAAACATGCCGGCTGTCGCTGACTGGCTCCGCTATGCGGACTCGGCTCGCGTCGTCAACGAGGCGAGGCCTCATGACAGTGCCGCCGCAAAGATCGAAGCGATGGTTCGCGAGAACGTTATCGCCCAACTCGCCAACTTGCAGACGCACCCGTCCGTGCGGCTTGCCCTCAAGGAGGGACGCCTGGCCCTGCACGGCTGGTACTACGACATCGAGAGCGGCGTTATCGAGGCTTATGACCAGACGGCTGGCGACTTCGGTGCGCTGGCTGGTCACCCCTCCGCTCGCGCAGCTGCATGATCCCGGTAATTCCCCAACGCTGAGAACCCACATGACCCAGATCCAATATCGCAACGCCTCCCGCCTCGACCTCGCCGATACCATCGTCCGGGCGAAGGCGAAGAAATCGCTCACCTACGCCCAGATTGCCAACGGCACCGGTTTGTCCGAGGCGTTCGTCACCGCCGCGCTGCTCGGCCAGCATCCGTTGCCCGCCAGTGTTGCCGAGATCGTCGGCAAGAAGCTTGATCTGTCCCCGGACGCGATCGCCCTGCTCCAGACCGTTCCTGTCCGCGGAAGTATCGAAGGCGGCGTCCCGACCGATCCGACCATCTATCGGTTCTACGAGATGATTCAGGTCTATGGAACCACGCTTAAGGCACTGGTCCATGAGAAGTTTGGCGACGGCATCATCAGCGCCATCAACTTCAAGCTTGACGTGAAGAAGGTCGCCGATCCGGACGGTGGCGAACGTGCTGTCATCACGCTGGATGGGAAGTATCTGCCGGTCAAGCCGTTCTGAAGCATTTCTGTCGGCGGTCGCAGTAGTTGTAGGCTTGGGCATGAACGAAGCAAAAGCATCAACCGGCTCTGTCGTCGCGCTGAGCGCCACCGTTGTCATCTGGGCATTCAGCTGGATCGTCATGAAGCTCGTGCTGCGCTACGCGGGCCCGTTCGACTTTTCCGCCATGCGCTATGGCATCGGAGCTGTCCTTCTGTTCGTCGTGCTGATGGCGATGCGCAGGCCGCTGGCACCACCGCCGATCGTCGGAACGCTCGTCACTGGACTGGCCCAGACCGCTGCGTTCCAGGGTCTGGGTCAGTTCGCGCTGATGTCCGGCGGCGCGGGTCATGTCGTCCTGCTGGCTTACGCCATGCCGTTCTGGGCCGTACTGATCGCCTGGCTGTTCCTCGGCGAGCGCCCGTTACCCAGGCATTGGGTCGGACTGGCGCTGGCGGCCATCGGCCTCACCTGCGTCATCGCGCCATGGAACGGGCTGGGTAATCCGCTCAGCACGGTGATCGCCATCCTGAGCGGCGCCTGTTGGGCACTGGGCACGGTCACCAGCAAGCACATGTTCCAGCGCCATCGGCCGGATCCACTCACCTTCACCGCATGGCAGATGGCCTTCGGTGCTGCCGCACTGGGCATCGTCGCCCTGCTCGTGCCCCAACGGTCCATCGAATGGAGTCCGACCTTTATTGCCGGCCTGGCTTATTCGGTGCTGCTGGCGACCTGTCTTGCGTGGACGCTGTGGCTGTTGGTCGTACGACGGCTCCCGACGGCCGTCGCGTCGGTGTCATCGCTGGCGGTGCCGGTGCTCAGCGTGCTGATGGCATGGGTGGTGCTGCATGAAAAACCCACGGCTGGCGAATGGCTCGGCATGGCGTTCATCATCGCCGGACTCTTGGCCGTTAGCGGCGTGAGCCTGCGCCGCCGGCCGCGTTAGGCGCGAAGCCATACGAAACGCCTATGGCGCGGATAACGAATCGATCTTGGACGCTGGAACCAGGAGGCCCCATCCTCCCGGCAGTTCAATGAGAGCAGGATCTACCGTGACAACTAACGCAGACTTCGAGCTTTACGCGTTCTGGCGCACCGCGGCGACGCATCGGGTACGGATCGCACTGAACATGAAAGGCTTGGTCGCGCAGGAGCGATTCGTCGATCTGGACAAAAGCCAGCAGACGTCCCCCGCGTACCTCGCCATCAGTCCGGCGGGCGTGATTCCCGCGCTGATTGAAAACGGCCACCCGCCGTTGACGCAGTCGATGGCGATCCTGGAGTTCCTCGAGGAAAAGGTTCCCAACCCTCCCCTGCTGCCGTCCGATTTGCATGGACGAGCACGGGTCCGATCCATCGCCGCCTTGCTGGCGACGGACACCAATCCGCTCCTGCCACCACGCGTCAAAAAGTACCTGACATCGCACGTCGGGTTTGACGAAGCTGCGTGGCACGCTTGGCAGGTCCACTGGTTGACATCCAACCTGGAAAGCCTGGAACGGCGCCTGGCCGCCGATCCGCAAACCGGGAAGTTCTGTCACGGCGATACTCCCACCATGGCGGACATCTGCCTGGTGAGCATCGTGTTCCGTGCCCAGGGTTTGCAGATCGACCTCGGCAGCATGCCGACCATAAACGACATCGTAAACAACTGCGCTGCGCTCGATGCGTTCGCTCGTGCGCATCCTCTTCTTCAGGAAGGCGCGCCCTCCCGCTGACTTACTTCGCCGAATCCCCGCGGCGAAATTCCACCGTGATTTCATCCAACCGTGTCTTGATGTCCTCCGGGAGCTTGTAGTCGACGGCAGCCAGAGTCTCGGTCAAATGGTCCGCGCGGCTCGCACCGAGGATGGCGGAGGTGATCGAGTTGTTGGCCAGCATCCAGGCAACGGCCAGCTTCGTCAGCGACTCGCCCGCCTGTGCGGCGACTTCCTTCAGCTTATCGATCGTCTCGAACTCGCGGTCGCGCCAGTAACGAGCCTGATACATGGCACCGAACTGCCCCAGCTCTGCGGAGAAGCGTCCCTTCTCAGGCGTGTCGTCCCGCCTGTATCGACCCGTGAGAAGACCGCCAGCTAACGGGTTGAACGGAATGACGGCCATCCCTTCTTCGTCCGCCAGAGGCAAGAGCTCGCGTTCGATTTCTCGAAAAAGAAGGTTGTAGCGCGGCTGGATCGAAACGAAACGTGCAAGGCCGGCCGCTTCCTGGCGACCCAGGGCCCGGGCAAGACGATAAGCAAGAAAATTCGACACGCCGATGTACCGCACTTTTCCCGAACGCACGATGGCGTCGAGTGCATGAATGGTTTCGTCCATCGGCGTCGCTGCATCGTCCATGTGAAGCTGGTACAGGTCCACATGGTCAACATTCAATCGCCGCAGCGATGCGTCAATCGCATCGTGCAGGTGTTTGCGCGACGTGCCGCGGTCCCATGACGACGGGCCCATCGGGCCTCCGCCCTTCGTGGCAAGGATAAATCGGCTACGTCGGCCCTTCAGCCAGCGGCCGGTGATCTCTTCCGAGCGACCGACCTCGATCTCGCTCGCGCCGGCCGGGTACATGTCCGCGGTGTCGATGAAATTGACGCCGGCCTCGGATGCCATATCAAACATGCGGAATGATTCCGCCTCGTCGGTCTGTTTTCCGAATGTTCCCGTTCCCAGGCAGAGGCGGGAGACTGAGATTCCCGTGCGGCCGAATGTCTTGAATTGCATGACGGTTCCTTGGTGGGGCTATGCGCTGCAATGCACCTGCGGCGAAGCCGTCCACGATGCGGAATCATCGTAGTATAACGATTGCAATATTAAAACCGGTGTGCAGCCTTCAAGAAGGCAGGAGCCCTGCAGTCTGGTAGTTCTTGATCACGGCGTCGAAGAGCTTGATGTCCGAACGGCCGCGCGCCATCAGCTGCGCACCCGCCACGGCGGCGAAGATCGCATGGGCGCGCTTCGTGGCGTCCTTGGCTCCGACCGTCCCCGCAGCGACCAGGGTTTTACCGAGCCACGCTACGTTGACGTCGGTGAAAGCCTCGACTTCCGTCTTCACCGCGTCCGGAAGATCGTCAAACTCGGCAGTCATGAAGCTACACAAGCAGATGCGATTGTCGTTCTCCAGTGCTGTTCGAAACGTTCCTGGAAACCGCCGCAGACGCTCGGCAGGGTCTGCGGTCCTGGACGACAGAGCTTCCAGACCGGCAGCTGCGTCTTCCCAGTAACGCCTGGCGACGGCGGTTGCGAGGTCGGCCTTGCTCGGGAAGTGGTGATAGAGGCTGGCAGCCTTGATGCCAACGTCTTCAGCCAGCGCGCGCAGGTTCAATCCGCCGTAGCCATGTGCCTGGGCCATCTTTGTCGCGGCATCCAGGATTTTGTCCCTGGAGCTCATGCCTGCCTGACTGTCCACGAATCTACCTCGATGTAGTGAATGGCAACGGGCCGCGGCCCTGCCCTCTCGGGATCCATTCTCTCAAGAACCCGGACCCGAGCCTAATTTGACTTGGCCAAAAAGTGGTTGACTCGGGCTTAGTATGATGCATATCCTTTGCCCTAACAAACGTTAGGTAGGGACACCTCCTGACTTTGTTAACCCCCCGTCCACACGCTGAGGCTCCCCCTATGAGCACCGAACTTTTCTACCAGGATGCGACCAGACTCGCCGAACTGATTCGCACCAAGGAAGTTTCACCGGTAGAGGTCATACAAGCGCACCTCGACCGCATCCACCTGGTCAATCCCAACATCAATGCGATCGTGGCGATGGCCGACGACGCTCTCAAGGCAGCCAAGACGGCCGAGGCCGCCGTCCTTGCTGGCGAAAAGCTTGGCCCGTTGCATGGCGTGCCATTCACCGCGAAGGACTCGTTCGATACCGCCGGTGTGCTTACCCAGCTGGGCTCGCCGATCTTCAAGGGTCGTATTCCCGATACGGACGCGCCCAGCATTGCCCGCATGAAGAAGGCAGGCGGCATCCTTCTGGCCAAGACCAATCTTCCCGAATTCTCCTACTGGATCGAGAGCGACAACCTGCTCTCGGGCCGTACGCTGAACCCGTGGAACCTCGACCGCACGCCGGGTGGATCGAGTGGCGGCGAATCCGCGGCCATCGCTGCGGGCATGTCGCCGATCGGCCTCGCCACGGACGTCGCTATCTCTGTCCGCGGTCCGGCCGCCCTGACCGGCGTGGTCGGCCTGAAGGCTACCCACGGACGTATACCGATGACCGGCGTCTGGCCGCGGGTGCCGCGTCGCTTCTGGCACGCCGGCCCGATGGCCCGCTCCGTTCGCGACATCGCTCTTGCCTATTCGCTTCTGGCAGGTCCAGATGGCGCGGACGGCTTTTCTACCAGTCCGCCCAGCCTGGATGCCGGCATCGGCGCCTCACCGAACCGACCGATCCGCGTCGGCTGGCTTGTCGAGCCGGGTTTTGGGCTAATCGACAGCGACGTTGCGGCAACCGTCAGGGCAGCCGCCGAGGCGCTGAAGAGCGCGGGCGTCATCGTGGAAGAAGTGCGCATTCCGGTGCTTGAGCAGATCAATGCTCTGGAGGTCCTTTGGAAGCTTCAAGCCATGGAGACAAAGCCGGCCTTCAGGAAGGCCACGGCGGGACATGAAGATCTGATCTACAAGCATGTCCAGGGCGTCTTCGACACCCCGGACACGTCGATCGAAGATTTCGTCATTGCCGAGCAGCAGATCGAAGCAATGCGCGATGGCTTCGCTCAGTACTTCGATCGCTTTGATGCGCTGCTGTGCCCGGTGACGCCGGTGCCGGCTCATGCCCACGACGCCACCGAGTTCGTCATCAACGGTCAGACGGTATCCTCGTTGCACGTGATGGATGCAACTGCACCCCTGAGCGTCACGGGGCTTCCTGGCCTCTCGCTGCGCTTCGGCACGAGCCGCGATGGCTTGCCGATCGGGGTCCAGCTGGTCGCACCGTGGCTGGCGGAGTCCACGATCCTGCATCTTGGTGCGCTGCTGGAAAGCCTTAGCCCGGTGAGGGATCTGCATCCCAGCCTGGCCAATATGGGGATCGGGTCTTAATTCGACTGCCGATCCGAGATGTGTCAGATGGCAGCGCGTCCGATGGACGCGCCGCCATCCACGTACAAGGTCTGGCCCGTCATATACGCCGCGTCGTCGGAAAGCAGGAAAGCAACGGCGGCAGCGATCTCTCGAGGTTGTCCCAGGCGACGCATGGGTACGCTACTAAGGAAGGCTTTCTCCGCGTCGCTTCCGGCAGGAGTATTGGCGCGAAACAGCTCCGTTTCGATCGGGCCAGGTGCGACGGCATTCACGGTGATGCCGGTTTCAGCCAACTCGAGTGCCCAGCTTCGCGTGAAGCTGGTCAGCGCCGCTTTGGTTCCTGCGTATGTCGTGCGTCGCTGGTAGCCACCCAGCGCAACAAGACTCGTGATGTTTACGATGCGACCCGAACCCCGCTCCCGCATGCCAGGCAACACCGCCTGCACGGTCTGTACCGCCGAGACCAGGTTGGCCTGAAACGAGATATCCAGGTCTTCCAGTTTTAGATCGTCGATAAGGTCAAGCTTGACCAGACCCACGTTGTTGATCAGGCCGTCGAAACGGTGCCTCGACGCCAGATCCGCCAACTGTCGGGCGGTATCGTCGCGGTTGAAAAGGTCGATCGACACGAGTTCGCCGGGAAACGTTGGCTCGTCGATATTTCGCGCGACGCCAACGACTTGGTGGCCGGCTGCGGCCAGGCGCTCGGCAATAGCACGACCGATGCCCTTGGTTGCGCCGGTAAGGAGGTAGGTCCGCTTGCTCATAAGTCTCACTGGGGATGGGGGCTCGTCCACCTTCACTGTGGCATCGTTGTCGCCCATTTAAAGGGGATACCGCGGCATCGTCCGGTTATACGTCCTATAACCGGTGCATCGAGCGGAACGCCCGGGAAATATCTCCCCTTCCGTGCCTTCGGCGCCTGGCCGCCGATGAAATGATCAAATCGGAGGGCTAATCCGACAAGCAAGAGCGCACGATTGATTGTTTCATGGTGCGGTCCGGCATCTCGAAGAAGAGGAGTACGTAACGTGGCCAGAACGATCCTTGTTACCGGTGCGGGCTCAGGTCTGGGCGAAGGCGCGGCTATCGGCCTTGCCAAAGCAGGGCATAACGTTATCGCGACGGCCGAGTCCTGGCCGCAGGTGACGGCGCTTCGTGACAAAGCAGCCGCGATGGGCTTGTCGAACCTGACAGCCACCCGGCTAAATCTGTGGGATGAATACGATATCGCCAACGCGGCGAAGCTCGATTTCGACGTCCTGGTGAACAATGCCGGCGTCGGCGAAGGCGGCCCGATATCCGAGATCCCGATCGCTCTGGTGAAACACAATTTCGAGGTCAACGTGTTTGCCCTGCTGGACCTGACGCAGCGGGTTGTCCGCCGCTGGGTCAAGGAAAGGATCAAGGGCAAGGTGGTGTTTACTTCGTCGGTCCTGGCGGTTATCAGCCCCGGTATGGTCGGCTCCTATTCGGCAACCAAGCACGCCGTTCAGGCGATCGCCGAAGCGATGCAGGAAGAGCTGAAAGAGTTCGGCATCCAGGTGCAAACCATCAATCCCGGACCGTTCTTCACCGGCTTCAACGAGCGTATGGTCGAAGCCGCCTATCGTTGGCTCGATGACGACGTCAACTTTACCAGCCGCGCTTCCTTCAAGGCCCAGACCGATGCCCTGCTCGACAAGCCGGAGATGCGCCTCGATCCGAATGACATGATCGGCAAGATGGTCGAACTGATCCCCGAGCAAACCGGCCCGTTCCGGAACATCTTCCCCAAGGACACAGCCGACTGGGCCCTGGCTGCCGGACAGCAGATGTGGGAACGAACGATCTGAGGCTTGCGAAGAATTTACGCCAATAGTTCGGTTCAAGCGTAGCGCCTTTACAGCGCTTCGTTGCACGATGGTGCATTCGCTCTGGCAACGATGACGAGTACCGTGTCGTGAGTATCGTAATTGTGCATGGGCCGCATGGTAGCGGCCATTCGCTCAGCACCGACCTGCTTTCCCGTCTCAAGCAACAAGCCTTTGAGGCTGGACGCACACTGGAACTGCGGGCATGTGGCGCCCTGCGCGATTTCGTCGCGCTGGTCGGTTCTGCCAAGTCCGATGTCACCGAATTCGTGTTGCTCGATCCGGGCAGTCTGGCGCCCGAAATGCGCGCGCATCCCGAGGCGGGGTTGAGTAAGGCGATTGACGACCTTCGCGCGCCATACATCGACGTGCACGACGAATTTGGCAAGGGGCTTGAATGCTGCGCAGGCGTGCACAAGCCTCCAGTCGCCACGGTCATCATCAACGGCAACATCGGAAGCAGCTATCGGATTGGTCTCCGCCTCGCATTGCGCCGCCTTGAGAACGGTAGTCATGGAGATGCGCGCCGCGCCACATGGTGAGCACGCATTCGACCGTTGGACCCCATGATAAACTCCCCACCTCCTACCATGCGATGGTAAAAAATTCCCATGCTCGACTGGGAAAACCTCCATTGTTTCGCAGCGTTTGCACGCCAGCGATCCTTATCGGCGGCGGCAAGGGAGCTGGGCGTCGAGCATGCGACCGTATCCCGGCGCATCGCCGCGCTGGAGAACGAGCTGAAACTCAAGCTCGTCGATCGCCGGGCCCGCGCTTACTACCTGACGGCTGATGGCGAGCGCATCGCCGCCATGGCCCAACGCATGGAAGAAGAGGTCTTTGCCGTCGAGCGCGCCGCGCAAGCTGGCCAGGACGTACTGAGTGGCGAGATCTCGATCACTGCTCCGCCGATGATGACCGCCTGGTTGATCGCGCCGCGTCTGCATGAATTCCAGCAACAACACCCTGGCATCCGTGTACGCCTTATCACCGAGACGCGGATCGCCTCGTTGCCCCGTCGTGAAGCTGATCTGGCGATAAGACTGAGCCGGCCGACCGAACCGGATCTGGTGGCGCGAAAGATCGGCTCCCTGAAGTTCTGGCTTTACGGCACGAAGGATTATCTGGACAGGCACGCGCCAGGCGCACGTGGTTTTTTGGCTTACGACGAGAGCATGGAGCTCTCCGAGCAACAGCAATGGCTGCGCGCCGTACTGGCGGGTCGTCCCCTGGTCATGCAGAGCAATAACCTCGACGTTCAATATCAAGCCGCACGCCATGGCGCCGGCATCATCAACCTGCCCTTCTTCATGGGCGACCACGACGCGAAGCTGTCTCGTGTCGAGGACGAGGAATACATCCCCCTGGTTCGCGAGATCTGGCTAGCCGTCCACAGCGACCTGCGTGACGTGCCCATTGTTCGCGTCGTCATGCCGTTCGTCACCGCCTGCCTTCAGGAAGGGCTGGGAATTTCTTCACATGACAAGTGAAGCGATGGCGGATTTATCACCGCTGACAGATGCCCGATGATCGGGACTTCGCCATTGCAAGGCGTAGTCGTCAAGGACATAACAGTGAGCAAGAAAACGGCGGTTGATACCGTCAACCACTTCTGGCGCGAAGTGTGGCAAGCGCGCAACCCCGAGGCCGTCGATCATCTGGTAGCCGAAGACTTCGTCATCACGTCCGGCGGCGTTGAGATTCATTCCCGTTCGGAATTCAAGAAATGGGTTGCGACGTTCCTTTCGAAGATCAACGATTTCGAATTCCACATCGTCGAAACATTCCAGAACGAGACCGGCGACCGCGTCGCGTCGCGGTGGCGCGTGACAGGCAAGAACAACGGCATCCTGGGAACCTCGGCCTGCCAGTCCCCGATCGACATGAGTGGCACCGCGATCTGGCACGTGCGCGATGATGGACTGCTTCAGCACAACTGGGTCGAGCGCAACTCCCACGAAGTCTTTCGCACGATCCTCGGCGACTAGTTCGCCCGTGGCTCCCGTGACCTTGAGTCGATCCGGCATCGGGGTCTTCTCCACCTTGGTGCTTACGAAAGAGACGTTGCCACGCCCTGCAGGGCCGCCATGGCCCTGCAGGGTGCCGCGCCAACGCGCGCCTCAGTAGTCGACGGTCGGACCGTGCTCATCGTGGTCGATGTTGGAGCATGCGGCCCAGTACACCGTGACCACCTGGGAGCTGGCCGGAATGCGCGCCCACACATCGCTGAGCGGCGTATCCACGGCCACGCCGATGACGTGGGGAACGGTCGGCGTCCCGATGTCGCGCGGACCGATGAAATGCAGTGTCAGGTTGGGAGCCTTGCTGCCGGGTTCGTAGGTGGTCGGTGAATGCGCGTTGTCGCGCCCGTTCTGGCGCAGCACCAGCTTGTCGATCCGGGTGCCGCGCTCCAGTGCCTGGCCGAGCCGGTTGCTGAGGAATGCCCCCGGTGGCGCGAGCACCACCAGGCGCACGTGCGCCGGTACCGTGGTTTCCGCGGGCTTGGTCGAGGTGGAGGTCGAGCCGTGGCCGCTGATGATCCAGTCGTTCTTTGTCGTCTGCAGTGACATGATGCGTTCCTTATCGACGGTAGGAAATTGCCGCGGCGCCGCGCCGCGGCGATAACCGCCATGCAAGGCATGGCGGGCGGCATCATGTTCGTGGCGATACGCCTGGCAGACCCATCGGGGAAAGGCTGATTACGCGCCGGCAGAAACCTTAATCTCGCTCATCAGGCACCCAGCGCCGGATCGGAGACAGACGCCTTACCAGTCTCCCGATGCCCCGCAAACCTTCGCAAGAACAACGGATCGGCGTCAGAAGTCGCAGTCAGGTCATACCAGTGATCGCAGCCGGTGATATCGAATCGCGCTGCTGCCCGCTCTCCCGGCTGCAGCCAGTAACGCTGCGGCTGTTGGTGCAGGTACGCGTTGGCCACGACGGTGATGGCGCAAGGACGCCCACCGTCATTGCTCAGGGCAAGATGCAACTCGCCCGGATGACGCCCTTCCGACATCGTGACCTCAGGCAGCGCGATACGCCGGCGATCTTCGCCCTGCTCCGGTTGCTTGCCACTGAATTGGCGAAGGAAGCCGTTCGGGCCGTTCACAGTCAGGTCGTAGGCATCGCCACTGTTCGAGCTGGTCCAGTAGTCGGACAGTGATTTGCCGGCTTCCACCGTATACGTCCACGGGCCGTCGGAACGCAGCGACGAGGTGACGCTGAAGCACGCACCGATCTCTCCGGTGTTGCCGAAGTCAAGCACGTAGCGTCCCTGTCCCTGGTCGAGCTTGCCCGTGACTTCCAGTGCGTAGCCCAGCGCACGCGCCGGCCGTTGCCCACGCTCCTGTCGCGGAAGGTGCTGGTTGGTCGGCGGCGTCGGGCTGAAATCACTGTGACTGCCGCGATCGGGTTCGTAGGCATTCGTCGCCGGTAGCTGCGGCACACGCCTGTCGTGACCTTCGAAATCGAAGGCCCGGGTCAGGTCGCCGCAAACGGCGCGCCGCCAGGCTGAGATATTCGGTTCGCGTACACCGAACCGCTGTTCGAGGAAGCGAAGTATGGACGTGTGGTCATAGGTCTCCGAGCACACCCAGCCGCCCTTGCTCCAGGGCGACACGACCAGCATCGGTACACGCACGCCCAGGCCGTAGACGCCTGGATTGAAGCCGTTACCACCCGGATAGACTTCGCCGTCGATACTCACGGTGGACAGGCCCCGATCGCGTGTCGCCGGCGGATACGCCGGCAGCATGTGATCGAAGAAGCCATCGTTCTCGTCGTAGGTGATGAACAGCGCCGTCTTGCTCCAGACATCCGGGTTGGCGGTCAATGCATCGAGCACACGGTCGACGTACCAGGCACCGTAATTGGCAGGCCAACTCGGATGCTCCGTATACGCTTCGGGTGCCGCGATCCACGAGACCTGCGGCAGGCGATCGGCCATGACGTCCTTCTGCAGGATGTCGAACAGCGACTGCCCATTAAGCGTATTCGTGCCCGTGCGCGCTTTGTCATAGAGCGGGTTTCCCGGCTCGGCATCGCGGTACTCGTTGAAGTACAGCAGCGAGTTGTCGCCATAGTTGCCAATGTAGGGATTGGAACCCCAACCCCAGCCACCCGCCGCGTCGAGGCCCGTCCCGATGTCCTGGTAGATCTTCCACGACACGCCAGCCGCCTCGAGGCGCTCCGGGTACGTAGTCCAGCCGTACCCCAGTTCCGCGTTGGAGAGCACCGGTCCCCCGCCCTGCCCGTCGTTGCCGACGTAGCCGGTCCACATGTAGTAACGGTTGGGATCCGTGGAGGACAGCATCGAGCAGTGATACGCGTCGCACACGGTGAAGGCATCGGCGAGCGCGTAGTGGAACGGAATGTCCTCACGTGTCAGATAGGCCATGGTCGTCGTGCCCTTCGACGGGACCCATTGGTCGTACTTGCCCGCATTGAAGGCGGCGTGCGTGTCGTTCCAGCCGTGCGGGAGGTCTTCGATGAACTGCAGGCCCAGGTTGTCCGCCTTGGGGCGGAACGGAAGCAGGTAGTCGTCACTACCAGCGGTCAATGGCTGGTGCCAGACCGAACGCCCTGTGGAAAGGGTGAGCGTCCGCGGGTCACCGAATCCTCGCACGCCGCGCATGCTGCCGAAATAATGATCGAACGATCGGTTCTCCTGCATGAGGATGACCACGTGCTCGATATCTTTCAGCGTACCCGTGCGTCGCGCCGCCGGTACCGCGAGGGCTTTCTGGATGGACGGCGGCACCACCGATGCCGTGAGTGCGGCGCCTGCGGCGCCAAGCGAAAGCTTCAGGAAATGCCGGCGGTCCTGGATCGTCATGCGTGTCCCCGTGCGCTGCGTTGTTCCCCTGGTCGGGCGATTGTCGCGACGGGTTGTGACAGTTTGCGGACGCAGTCGGTATGTGCGGCTTGCCCTGCATGAAACCGCAATGAGCATCACGTTTTTTTGTGGAAACCTTCAGCGGCTCAGCCGGGCCTTCCCCGAACCACGGCCTCGCACGGCAGCAGCTTGTCCGCTTCGTTGAGTTCTTCCGCGTGATGCGTTCCCCAATCGATCAACGACTGAAGAATTGGCCGCAGGCTTTCGCCCAGTGGCGTGACGGCATATTCGATCGCTTGCCGTTGTTCGGCGGACGCTTGCCGCACGACCAGGCCATGTTCCTCGAGTGCTCGCAACTGCTCGATCAACACCTTCTGCGAAATGCCGTTGATGCGGTTCTCCAGCAGACACGTGCGTTGCGGGCCATCCATCAAGGTGTGGAGGATGACCGCCTTCCATCGTCCAGAGAGCACGCCCAGCGCTCGCTCCGCCGGTAACGCCGGCAGTCGGTTAATGATCTTCATGGTGTCCGCTGACCAAACCGTGTGTAGATAAGGAGGGTCTCGGGAACTAGATTTCTGTCATCGAAACTGTTCCGGGGAATAGATATGGCTAACCTCTTTGAATCTCAACGGCTTGGCGGCACGGTCGTGTTGAAGAACCGCATCGTGATGCCGCCCATGACCCGTACGCGGACCTCCGAAGGCGAGCTCCCGACAGACGGCGACCTTCCGAATGAGCTGATCGCCACCTATTACGGGCAGCGTGCCAGTGCCGGCCTGATCATTTCGGAGGCTGTGGACGTGGACCAGTCCAGTCATGGCTACGCGAGGACACCCGGCATTCACTCGGAGGCCCAGGTGCGTGGCTGGCGTCTGGTGACTGATGAGGTTCACCGCCATGGCGGCACAATTTTTTCACAGCTGTGGCATGTCGGCAGGATGGCGCACTCCTCGATCCTGCCCAATGGCCAGCCGCCCGTCGGGGTGACCGACCAGAGGGCTGAGGGCTCGTCGGTGTTTGCCCATGGCCCGGATGGCAAGCTGGGCTATATGCCCACGGGAACGCCGCGGCCCCTCGGCACGGACGAAGTGGCGGCCATGGTCGGCACGTTCGCCAAGGCCGCCGCCAACGCACGAAGGGCCGGATTCGACGGTGTCGAGCTCCACGCGGCCAACGGTTACCTGCTGGAGCAGTTCATGAACTCGGTGCTCAATACGCGGACCGATCGCTACGGCGGGGGCAGCATGGAGGACCGTACCCGTTTCCTGATGGAAGTCGTCGATGCTGTCGTCGCCGAGTTCGGCCCGGGTCGCGTGGGCGTCCGCCTGTCTCCGTTCGGCACGTTCAACTCGATGCCGAAGGAGCCACTCGCCGCGGAAACCTTCCTGTACGTCGCCGAGCAATTGGGGCGCCGCGGCGTGGCATACATCCACCTGCTCTACGAGCTGATGCCTGAAGGAAACATGGAAACGGCGCAGTTCAAGCCACGGTATCTTGACCACACGCTCCTTGCGAAGGCACGCGCGGTATTTCCTGGCGCCTTCATCTGGTGTGGCGGCTTCAACGACCGCGAGCGTGCCCAGGCGGCGCTCGACACCGGTCTGGTCGACCTTATCGCGTTTGGCCGTCCTTACATCGGAAATCCGGATCTGGCCGAGCGCCTCCAGCACGGTTGGCCGTTGGTCGAAGCGGACCGGTCGACGTATTACACGCGGCTGGGTGAGGTGGGCTTTACGGACTTTCCCGCTTATCAGGTTGGCCATTCGCAGCCGATGCCTGCCAACGAACCACCACAGCACGGGACACCCCGCGCGCCGCAGCTCGTCGCTGGATCTTCGCACTCGCATTGACGAGAAAGGCTTCCTGCGCGCAAGCAAGCATCGGCGCGTCATCCTCGCTGTCGCTATAGGCCCATCGCCACGCGGCCCCGTATCCGGCATCGAGAAGCATGTGGCACTTCTCGATGCCGCGACAGTGACGCTGCACAACCCAGCCGTTCGCTACGCTTCGCAGGCTCGAGCCAATGACCTGCAAATCTCCATCGAAGGACAAGAGCAGCCGCTCCGCGAGCCACTGCGGAGCCGCTGTCACCACCACGACACGATGGCCACGAGCGATGTGATCCTTTAGTTCACCTATCCCATCGTCAAACCAACGCAAAGATCGCAGACCGTCTTCAAAACGCGTCGCGAAGGTATCCATGCTTCGCTTCAACGCAACCTGATCCAGACCAAATGTAGCAATCCAAAGCAAGATGGACGCACAAATGCGCCTTGCTGAAGGAAGGTGGAGCAGCACCACTGCAACGGGAAAGACCACCAGCACCGCAGGCAGCTTCCATGGAGACGCCTGCAACAAGCCACGCATCCAGGTGACTGTCGAGTCCGCCGACAGAAGCGTCTTGTCGAGATCGAATACCGCGCAATCCCGTTGGTCCTGATTGATCGTTCCAGGCTTCACCGGTTAGTGACTGCCCTCGATCGCCTTCACGGCGTCGAGCGTCTCCTGGACGTGCTTCTGAGGCTTGAGGCTCGAGTAGACGTGGGTGATTTTTCCCGACGGTGCGATGACATACGAGGTGCGATCGGACCAGCCCGGCCGAAGGGTCAGCATGGCGTCGTATTCCTTCGCGATCTTTGCGCCCTCGTCGGCAGCGACCGGGAACTTGCCGCCACAATGTTCGTTCTCCGTCGAGAAGGCGGCGAGTTCACCGGTGTTGCCCGCAGTCACGCCGATCACCGTCGCGTGCAGCGCCTTGAACTTCTCGATGGCCTCCGAAAACATGTGGGCCTCGACATTGCAGCCGTCCGTGTGCGCGGCGGGGAAGAAGTAGACCACCACGGGACCCTTCTTCAGGGCATCGGCGAGGTTAAAGGTGAATGGCTTGCCGGCAAGGTAGGCCGGCAAGGTGAAGTCCGGCGCTTGCGTGCCTTCCTTCAGGGCGGCGGAAGCGGGCGTCGCAAGGGCGGCCGTGGCGGCCAATGCGATTGCTGCGAGGGTCATTAACGGCTTCATGATGGTGGTCTCCGGGGGAGGGGTGCGGGCAGAACGACACGATACATGTACGTCAGAAGCGGCGCATGGGACGTATAGCGCGGCCCAGGCCAGCCCGAACAGGTCGAACCTTGCCTTGGGAATGTGCCATACGACGCATTGCAACCGATGGTGCCCATGCTACGGTCTTCCGTTGCTCGGGGGGTACCTGGGCGTCCTCTTCACTCAGGGCCAGACGAATGAAGGTAACGCGGAAGTTCTTGTTCTCGACGGTGTTGCTCCTGATCGGCACGTCGGCCGCCCAGGCGGCTCCCACACCCGTCATCAGCGGATCCGCCCGCTTCACCGTCCTCACGCCGCGCGTCATCCGCGTGGAATACGCCGAGGGCGGTCGCTTCGAAGACGCGCCGTCGCTGGTCTTTGCTACCCGCAATGACGCCCCCGCGGTCGACGCTAAGGTCGCCCACGAGAACGGCTGGCTGGTCATACGCACCAGCGACGTCACCCTGCGTTACAAGGAAGGTGCAGGCGTCTTTACGGCCGACAACCTGAGCATCGCGTCGACGAGGGCGAAGCCCGCTTTCACCTGGCACCCGGGCCAGAAAGACACCGCCAACCTCGGCGGCACGGCGCGCACGCTCGACCAGGTGGACGGGGATCGCCACGCCGCCGACAACAAACCACTGGACCTGGGTGACGGCCTGCTCTCCCGCGATGGTTGGCATGTGGTCGACGACACCGGCAGCTTCGTCTTCGGTGACGAGAAGCTTCCCTGGGTGCATCGCCGTGCCTGCCAGGATTGCACCGACTGGACTTTCTTCGGATACGGCCACGATTACACCGCGGCGCTGCGCGACTTCGCGCTGCTCGCCGGTCGCGAGCCCCTGCCGCCACGTTATGCGTTCGGATACTGGTGGTCGCGCTACTGGAACTACAGTGACAGCGAACTGCGTGACGTTGTCGCCGACTTTGTGCGCTATCGCATTCCCCTCGACGTTCTGGTCATCGACATGGACTGGCACCGCACGGATGGGCTTTCTTCCGTGCACCCGCAGAACGACGTGAACGGCCAGACCATGGGCTGGACCGGCTTCACCTGGAACCGCGCCCTCTTTCCGGAGCCGGAGCGCCTGCTGCAGTGGCTGCGTGGACAGGGTCTGAAGGTGACGCTGAATCTGCATCCGGCGTCCGGCATCCTGCCGCATGAAGAGTCCTACGGCCGTTTCATGGGTGAGCTGAAGGCCGATCCCGCCAAGCCGCTCGCGTTCGAAGCCGCTGACGCAACGTACATGGCGGCGTTCTTTAAAACGGTCCTTGACCCGCTGCAACACATGGGCGTGAGCTTCTGGTGGCTGGACTGGCAGCAATGGCGTGAATCGAAGGCCCTGCCCGGCCTGAGCAACACCTGGTGGCTCAACCACGTGTTTTTCACCCACATGCAGCAACAGGGCGAGAAGCGCGCGCTCATCTACCACCGCTGGGGTGGGCTCGGTAACCATCGCTACCAGATAGGTTTCTCCGGCGACTCCATCATTTCCTGGGGGTCGCTGGCCTTCCAGCCCCGCTTCACCGCGACCGCGTCCAACGTCCTGTATGGCTACTGGAGCCACGATCTGGGCGGCCATACCTTCCGCGACGAGAGCGACCCCGCGACACGCCGGATCGACCCGGAGCTTTACATCCGCTGGATGCAGTTCGGCGCGTACAGCCCGATCATGCGGACGCACACGACCAAGAATCCGGACCTGCGCAAGGAACCGTGGCGCTTCGCACCGGCGCAGTTCGATGCGCTGCGCGAGACCGTGCTCACGCGATACACCTTGCTCCCATACACCTACACCATGGGTCGCAAGGCCTTCGACACAGGTGTTTCGCTGGTGCGGCCCATGTACTACGCGTGGCCGGATGACGAAAAGGCGTACCAGTCCAAGGGACAGTACATGTTCGGCGACGACCTGCTGGTGGCTCCCGTCACCGCGGCCGCGGGCGACGACGGCTTTGCGAAGCAGGATGCATGGCTTCCCAAGGGCGACTGGTTCGATGTGGCGCGCGGACGCATGTTGCGCGGCGGCCAGACAGTCAGTGCTCGCTACCGCCTGGACGACGTGCCGGTGTTCGCGCGCGCCGGCGCTATCGTACCCACCAACAGCGACCCCACGCGCAGCGTCGCGAACGACGACGGCGCCCGCACCCTCGTGGTCTACCCGGGCAAGAACCAGCAGGCGGAGCTGTACGAGGACGCGGGTGACGACGAGGGTTATCGCGGCGGGGCCTTCGCGCGGACCAGGCTGTCCACCGAGTGGTCCAGGCATGCCGTGCGCCTGCGTATCGCCGCTCGCGAAGGTCAGTATTCGGGCATGCCGTCCACACGGCACTGGAGCGTATCTTTCGTGGCATCAGCCATGCCCTCGCGCGTCATCGTCGACGGGCAGCCTCTGCAGCGCGTCGGCGGCGACGTTGAGCTGAAGCCCGGCACCTGGCGCCTCGAGGGGCGCACGCTGTCCCTCCAGTTGGCCTTGCCCGAGCACGACTTCGCCAGCGCGCAGGTGGTCGACGTCACCTGGCCCAACGACGCCCCGGATGTCGACGGCCTCGCGGGCGAGATGCGCGACGTTCGCGAAGCGGTCGAATGGCTGAAAAGCCATTGGACCGAATTCGGCGGTATCCCCGACGATCTCTCCGCAGCCGCACAAGCCGACCGCCTGATCGACTATCACCCAGAGCGTTTTGCCCAGGAGGTGGCGGCGTTCCGTGCGCGAGTGCGTCAGATGGATTCCTCGTTGGAGAAGGGTGGTGTGCCGGCGGAGATGCGCAGGCAGTTCGGGGCCAGGATGCTTTAGTCGCGAGCACCCGATCGCCGCTGAAGCGGCTCCTACAAAAGCGGGGCCGCTGTTAGTCCGTCAGGCCAAGACGTCCTGCGGCGGCTACCGCTTCGCCGCGGGAGCAGACGTCCAGCTTTCGGAGGATGGCCGATATATGGTGTTCGACCGTCTTCTCCGAGCGGACGATGCGCTGTGCGATCTCCGCATTCGACAGGCCCTTGGCCAACAGACTCATGACGTGGCGCTCGCGCGTGGTCAGGCCAGCGGGGTTCGCCACGGTAGTGGCCCTTGGGCCGCGCGTCACGCCGCGCACGCCAGCCTGCCGCAACTCGCTACGGCAAAGCTTCACGGTCGCGCAGGCACCCAGTGCCTCGAATATCGCCAGTGCCTCGAGCTTGTCGCCCTCGTCACCATCCCACAGGGCCATCGCGCGCATGAAAGGACAGCCGAGGCGGGCCCATGCCTCTGCGGCCATGCGCCAGTTGCCATGCCATTGCATCGCATAGGGGTCGTCGACGTCCTCGTATTTCCCCTTCCCTTCGCCAAGCTTCCAGCACCAGAAACCGAGCTCGCCAAGTTCGCGTCGGTCGCCCAGTTCCTCGGCCATCTCGTAGGTTTGCCGCACCCACGGATCCTTCAGGCACGAATCGCCGCGTAGCCATGCCGCTTCGGCACGCGCTGCCGCGATGGGGGCAAGCCTTTGCAGTTCCCCCGTGTTGCTGGCGAGGTCACTGGCTTCGTCGATGATTGCAGTCGCGCCCGTATCGCCGCGTCGCAGGCGGATGCGTGCCAGCACGGCCATCGCGGGGATACGTGTCACCGGTGCTACTGCGTCGCGGACGATCAGCTGGCTGGCAAGCCGAGCGGCGTCATCCCAGCGTCCCTGCTCGAAATCCAGTCGGGCCTTCCATGCCAGCACGTAATTGGCCCAGGAATCCAGATCGCGGTCGGCGAAGTACGCGCAAGCTTCGCGAATGGTTCGAGCCGCCGATACATAATCCCGGGTGGTGACGTCGGTGCTGGTCAGGTTGGCGTATGCCCGGGCCACATGCTCGCCATAGCCGTGCTCGAGCGCGATGGACAGGCTTCGCTCAAGTAGATCCCTACCCTCTGGCTCACCGTGCGCGTGCATCGCGGTGCCTACGTTGGTCATCGCATGGCACAGGACTTCGGTGTCGCCTATGCGTTTGGCGAGTTCCATCGCGCGGACGCCCCATGCCACCGCTTCACCGGTTCGTCCTGCGAGCATGTACAGCTGCGATCGATTGCTGAGCGCCCAGGCAAACTCGCTGTCTTCGGACAACTGCTCCAGCAGCGCCACCGCTTCGTCCGCATAGATTTCGGCTTCGCGGTTGCGCCCGGCGAACCAATGCAGGCGTGACAGCCAGCGCAAGGTACGGCCCTCTTGTGTGGGCTCGCCCAGATCGCTCCATATGGACAGCGCCCGAACGGTCGCGGCCACGGCCTCGTCCCCCTGATCGGTGAGATAGCACTGGTACGAGCGTTGACCCAGCAACTCCGCCTGCTCGCGTGGTGGCAGCCGGGATGCATACGCGAGAGCCTTACCATAGAGCTTTGCCGCTTCACAGTGCGAGCCATGCGAAATTGCCTCGGCCGCAGCGACGGGCGCGTACTTAAGCACCGCCGTTGCATCCCCCGCTCCGGCGGCGTGATGTACCAGCCGGGCCGTGGGCACATGGCCGGCGCCGGATTCCAGGCAGGCCAGCACGCGTGCATGCAGGGCCGCAGCGAGGGGTATGGCCACGGCGTTTTCCATGGACATCCGCGCGAGCTCGTGGCGATAGGCGTAGCAGCCGTCCGTGACAGTGAGCAGTCCCGACGCGAGCGCTGCCGAGATGGTTTCACCCGACGGCGCCAGGACGGCATCGACCGTCGCTATCTCGACACGTGCCGGCACGATCGCCACCAGATCGAGCAGGGTTCGCACCGAAGGTGGCTGGCGCGCGGCACGCGCGAGCACCGCGTCGCGCACGGTGGGCGGTATGCCGTCCGCCCGCAGGATCTCAGTCACGAAGAACGGATTTCCTCCGGTGGCGGCGAAGATGCCGTCCGCGTCGCAACCCGACTGTCGCGCCATGTTTGCCACGCCATCGGCGGATAGCGGCTGCAGCGGAATGCGGATCGCCGCGTCCGCAGGCAGGTCGCCGAACACCATGTGCAGCGGATGCCTGTCGCCTATTTCATCGTCACGATAGGTAAGCAGGAGCAGCGCGCGCAACGGCTGAATGCGCCGGGCGAGGTACTTCACCAGGTCCAGGGTCGCGGTATCGGCCCAGTGCAGGTCTTCGAGAATCAGCAGGGTCGTGCGGCACGACTGCTGCAGGTCCGTCAGGACGGCGGTGAAGAGCTTTGCACGAGGGCCATCCGCACCCAGCATGCCCTGCACGTCTGTATCGAACGCGTTGGCCAGGTCGTAGATTGGCCCCAGGGGCCTGGGCGAAAACAAGGCCTCACAGCTGCCCCAGAGCACGCGATCTCCGTCTCCCGTACGATCGCGCACCAGCCGTCGGATGAGCGCGGTCTTTCCGATTCCCGCCTCACCGCTGACCAGGACGATGTGCCCTGAGCCCTGCTCTGCTTGCTGAACCGCTTCGTGCAGGCGTTGCAGGGGGTAATCGCGTTCGATGAGTTCCACCGTACCGACTCCCCGGAACCTGCCCTATTTTCGCACCGGGCAGGTTCCAAGCGAGTGAATCAACGTGCTGCAGTTGAAGCTTCGCACCTCAGGCAACGAGATAACTGAAAGGGAGCCAAGGCGTGCGCAAGTGAGAGCGTACCGCCGATTCAACCCCTGAATGTCCGGTGCCTAAGTAAAAATACGGATCGAGCACGGACACTTCGGTGATGCTGTCGACGGGAAGCTTGTTTCGACGCCCCACCTCGCGGATGGCTTCCGGACTGGGGGCGTCGTAGACACAGAACGTGCGGGTCCGGTCGAGACTCACAAACGAATGCACCCAGGTCACACCTTCTTCGGCATTGGTATTGACGATCTTCCGGCAGAGGCGATCACCGGCCTCGTTGGTGGGCAGATCCAGTTTCTCGGGAAAAGTTCTTTCGACGATATAACGAGGCATGGGAGTCTCCTTGGCGGGATACAACTCAAGGCCGAGCTGCGAAGCCAGACTACGAAGACGCGCCTTGCCCAACATCGGGGCTTTCCCCCAGATTGCGCACACGCGGCCCTCAGTTTGCACAGCGCGGTGCGGAAATGAGGGCTTGACCAGGTGATGAGATCGATTCTAGATATGTTTTTTACATAATTGATTTTACTCATATATATCGTCGATTCGTCGGTAGGAATTGACGTACCCTTATAGTTCCGCCACCTTCTCGCCACTGGACCACATTACGTGACGGTAGCCATGCGACGCGAGATCGCCATCGTGGTTTTCCCGGGGTTTCAACTGCTGGATGCTGCCGGCCCGATTGCCGTGTTCGAGATGGCGGAGCGTTTCCGCCCGGACAGCTACACGATCGAGGTTCTGGCCCCGGGCGGCGGCATCGTGCGCAGCTCGTCGGGTGTGTGCCTGGCGACCGCGCCAATCGACCACAGGCGTTTCGACACCGTGATCGTATCCGGCGGGAATCTGGCCCAGGTCGAAGCGGGCCAGGCCGACATCAGCACCTTGCTCGGTAAGGACGCCTGGCGTCGGGCGGCAGGTGTCTGTTCCGGAGCGTTCTTCCTCGCCGAAGCCGGGTTGCTCGACGGACGGCTCGCGACGACGCACTGGGCCGCAGCCGAGCGCTTTCGGTTGCGCTACCCGGATGTACGGCTCGACGCAGACCGCATGTTCGTAAGGGATGGCAACCTGTGGACCTCGGCAGGTATCTCCGCAGGCATCGACCTCGCGCTGGCCCTCGTCGAAGACGACCTCGGTCCGGCCATCGCACGACGCACGGCACAGCAGCTCGTCGTGCACCAACGGCGGCATGGTGGACAGTCGCAATATTCTGTCCTCGTCGAACAAGGCGGCAAAACCGGGCGTTTCTGCGAGCTGATCGACTGGATGCGTGCGCGTCTTTCCGAGCCGATGACGGTGGAGCGGCTGGCCGAGCGCGCCGCGATGAGTCCGCGAAACTTTGCGCGCGCCTTCGTCACCGAAATCGGCGCGACACCGGCAAAGGTCGTGGAAGGCCTGCGGCTGGAGGCTGCCCGCATCGCGGTCGAGACCAGTCATCTCAACCTGGACCACATTGCCGCATCGACGGGCTTCGGCGATTCGAACCGGATGCGACGTGCTTTCGTCCGCTCCTTCGGCATGTCGCCCCAGTCCCTGCGTCGAAGCGTAAGCGCCTGATTGGCGCTGGCTGTTTTCGCACGGAAATTGTCCTTGCGGGTTGTGGCCCCCGCGCCCTAAAAAAGCGGCACAAACAGAACGCCCTGGAGTACCTATGCGCCTGACGCTGTTCGTTTCCGCATGCCTTCTTTGTCTGGGTACGGCACAGGCTTCGACACCTGCACCGGGCCCCGCACCGACACCGGCCGCTTCACCCACCCGGCTCGACCATGTCCTGCTCTGGGGCCGCGGGATCGACGAGGTCACCTCGACCATGGCCGTCAAACTGGGCTTCCAGGTCCGGCCCGGGCACGACCCAGGCGGCGTGGCCAATCGCTACATCCGCTTCTCGGACACCAGCTTCATCGAACTGCTCGGCATCACCCGTAGCGACCCCACGTTCGACCCGGGCATGAAGGAAGATCAGCAAGCGTTGAAGGGCGGCCCTGGCGCACGAACCTTTGGTTTCCGCTCCTCATCGGTCGATGCGATCCATAGCTCGCTGCAGGCGCTGCATTACGCTGTCACGCCTTTCTTCTCCGGCCCCGACAGCAAGAAGCCGGGTTGGCGCCTGTTTGCGTTCGACAAGGCACCGTTGTCGAGCAACACCTTCTTCATCGACTACATGGCCGGCTACGCACCCGACCAGTTCGATCCCGCCAATACCGACGACTATCGCGTCACGCGCGAGCACCCTAACGGCGCGCGCGTGCTCTCGTCGATATGGCTGGTATCGGGTGATGCCGATGCCGATCGCCGGCAGCTCGAAAAGATGGGCTTCGGTAACGCGGTGCCTGTGAAATTACCGGCAGTTGGCGCAAAGGGATTCTGCGTGCCGGTCGGTCCGACTGCGCTGCTAGCACTTCAGCCCGACGGCACGGGCCTGGCCGAGCAGACCATGACCAGCGGCGGCCCACGCGTTCTGGGCGTGAGCTTTGGCGTCGCCGACCTGGGGCGTGCGCAACGCTGGGTCGAGCGCGGTTACGAGCGGAAGCTCACGACCTATAAGGGCCTGTCCGGTGAATCCTTCCTTGCCCCCACGCAGGACGATCTTGGCCTTTCGATCGAATTCCACGCCATGCAGCGGGGTGGCACGGTTTGTTCAAACGCAGGAATTTAGGCAACGCACGACGAGATCACCTCTTCTCGTTCAAGAGCGCAGGAAGAACACGCTGTCAGTACAAAGCCGCCTCTGGCAACAGAGGCGGCTTTGTGACCATCACTCAGATTCGAGAACCGAAATCTCCACCCGCCGATTCGGCGCCAGGCAGGCGATCAGCTGCGCTCGGCTCGCGTCATGACATGACTTGACGGGATCGGTGTTACCCGCGCCGTCCGCGGTCACGCGGTCACCTGAAATCCCGTGCGAGACCAGATAGACCTTTACCGCCTCGGCGCGACGCTGTGATAGATCGCGATTATAGGCATCGCTGCCGAGGCGATCGGTGTAGCCGACAATTCGCACAGAACGAAGTCTGTCGCCCCGCTCACGTAGCGTGCCCGCCAAGTCGTCCAGCGACGCTCGTCCCGATGGCGACAGTTCCGCCTTGTCAAACGCGAACAGGGCGTCGGCCGACAAGATACGCGGCTTGCCCGCCGCCATCGGGGCGGGTGTCGGCTGAGCGGCTGCCGCCGGGGACGGCTCGGTCACCAGCCCGGCGCACATCTGGGGTTTCCAGTAGAAACTCTGTGCCAGTTTGTCTTCGTCGAAAAGCACCTTGTATTGGCAGACCGTGATCGCGTCGCTTCCCGGCTTGCGGAGATTGAACACGTAATTCCATTCCCTCACTCCCCACACGCCTTCACTGAAATGGGGATAGCCGATCAGGTCCGACACCTGTTGCTTGTTCAGGCCGGCCCGCATCTGGCGCAAGTTGGCCAGGTTGGGAAACGTGCCGCCCTTGTGCATGGGCGTGACGTCGGTCGTCGCCGGCCACACCAACTCACCGGCGGTATGACCATCCTTCGCCACGTCGTGGCTGATGTTCCCGCAAGCGGCCAGGGTCAGGGCGAGCGACGCCAGGGTGATGGCTTTGAGCGAAGTACGCATACGGTTGATTCCTTGGATAGCATTCATGGGTCAGTCCTCACCACACCACGCCGGCGCCGACGCCCGCACCCGCGTCGCCGCGCGAGTTGGTCGTGGCATTGAGCTTGAGCACGTAGCGGCCGCTCTCGGTGATGGTCGACATGCCGACGGCGACACCCGTCTCGCCGTGGAAGGTGCCCACCGCGACGGCCGCCGAGTTCTGGTTCGGCTGGTAGGCCTGCGGCAGGCTAGCCATGGCCATGGCCGACGCGACGCCTGCGTTGGCGCGGTTGCCGATCCGGTTGAGGTCGTTGTCGACGCTCTGGAAGCGCTGGTCGACATAATCCTTCGACCAGTTCTTGGCTTCCTCGAGGGCCTGGCTGACCTGCCCTACGTTCGCGGCATCAGTCGGGTTCACGCCGTTGGCCACATTGGTGATCGTGCGCTCGTGACCTGTCGAGCCCACCGACACCGTGTTGGACGTGTTGGCGACCGAGCCCGCGCCGATGGCGACGCTGTTGTCACCGCTGGCACTGGAACCCGCGCCGACCGCCGTCGAGTTGTTGCCCGTGGCCGATGACGCCGTGCTGTTGTCACCGCTGTTGTTATACGTGGTGTTCGTACCGCCGCCACCGCCACCGCCGGTTGGGAAGTTGTTCACGGTGTTGGACAGGTTGATGATCTGCGATCCGAGCAGTTCCAGCGTCTGGTTGGTCGCGTACAACTGCGACCCGTTGATCGCGTCCGTGCTGGATCCACTGATCCTTCCGGCGGCAAGGTTGGTAATGGTGCGCTCGGCACCCACGCTACCTACGCTCACCGTCGAACCTGGTGTCGTGCCGGCGAAGTTGTAGGTGACGCCTGCGAGGGTTGCATTGGCCGTGCCGACCGCCGCGTCCGTCGTGGAACCCGCACCCAGGGCCACGCTACCGGCGAAGGCGGCTTGCGTACCAGCGCCAAGTGCCACCGCCTGGATGCCGTTGGATGTGGCGTTCGTGCCCACCGCCACGCCATCGGCCAGGTTCACCGTGGTGTTCTGACCGATCGCCGTGCCGCCCGGGGCGGTCTGCGCGACGATCGCGTGGTTGCCGATACCGACGCCGTTGTCGCCGTTTACCGTGGTTTGCGGACCGACCGCGACCGACTCCGCACCGATCGCCGCCGAATCCGAGGCGGTGGAGTTGGCGTGGAAGTACTTGATCGGCGTGACGGAGAACGAGCTCATCGCACCCTTGAGCTGACGCAAGCTCACCGCGTCCTGGTCTTCCGTACCATCGGCCAGGTTGGTGATCTGGCGGAAGTCCGTGGCATTCCCCACGGAGACCGCACCAAGCAGCGTGCGATCGGTGGTGTTGTACGGGATAACATTCGTGCCGACGAGGATCGACCCCGATGCCGGTGCGATCGCCCGGTCGGACAGCGCGCCCGAACCCAGGGCGACGCCACCCGGCACCGATACGCTCGTGCCCTGCCCCAGCGACGTGGCGTTATCAGCCGCGGCGGTGGCGTTGACGCCCGCCGCCAGTGCATTGAGCCCGCTGGCACCGTCGTTGGCGAAGTTGCCTCCCTGCGTGCCGCCATCGTTCACGCTGTAGTAGTGCGTGGCGGTGGCGGTCACCGTGTTGTTCAACGTCTCCAGCGCCTGATTGGTCGCGAACAACTGCGAGCCGTTGATCGCATCCGTGCTTGCCCCGTTCACCTGGCCAGCCGCCACGTTGGTGACGGTGCGCTCGACACCCACCGCGCCGACGCTGACCGTGCTGGTCGGCGTCGTGCCGGCGTAGGCGTAGTTATTGCCGGCGATGGTGCCGCCGGCGGTCGGAACCACCGCACCGGTGACACTGCCCGAACCCAGCGCGACGTCCCCCACGTTGCTGCCAGCGGTGGCGCCGTTGCCGATCGATACCGCGTTCTCCGTGTTGGCCGTCGATACCGGACCGATGGCCACGCTGTTGAGGCCATTGGCCAGCGAATCGGCCAGGTTGGAGTTGGCGTGAAAGTACTTGATACCGCCGGTGTCGATCTGGTTGAAGACCTGCTGCAGCGAGCTGTATGTGTTACCGCCGTAAGTGATGCTGGTATTGAGCGTGCCTGTGGCCGGGTCGTAGGTGGTGGATCCGCCATAGCTGTTGGCAATAGCGTCGCCGAGGTTCGTCACCGTGTTACCCAGGTTGGTAACGCTGGCACCCACCGTGCCGATAGCCTGGTTGGCGGCGAATAGCTGCGATCCGTTGATGGCGTCGGTACTACCTCCATCTACGCGGCCGGCGGCCACGTGTGTGATGGTGCGCTCCGCGCCGGCGGTGCCCACGCTCACCGTCGAACCCGGGGTCGTGCCCGCGAAAGCGTAAGGCGCTCCATTGATCGTCGTACCCGCGGTGCCCACCGCTGCCTCCGTGACCGAACCCGCACCGAGCGCCACGCTGCCCGCGAACGCGGCCTGTGCGCCCGTACCTAGCGCCATGGCCTGGATACCGTTGGACGTGGCATTCGTGCCCAGTGCCACACCGTCAGCCAGGTTGGTCGTGGCGTTCTGACCGATCGCCGTGCCGCCCGGGGCGGTCTGCGCGACGATCGCGTGGTTGCCGATACCGATGCCGTTGTCGCCGTTCACTGTGGTCTGCGGACCGACTGCAATCGACTCCGCACCGATCGCCGCCGAATCGGTGGCGGCGGAGTTGGCGTGGAAGTACTTGATCGGCGTGACCGAGAACGCGCTCAATGCACCCTTCAACTGGCGAATGGTGACAGCGTCCTGGTCTTCCGTGCCATCGGCCACATTGGTGATCTGGCGGAAGTCCGTTGTGTTGCCCACCGATACCGCCCCCAGCAGGTTGCGGTCGGTGGTGTTGAACGGAATGACGTTCGTCCCCGCGATGATCGTGCCGGATGCTGGCGCGATCGCACGATCGGAGACGGCACCCGAGCCGAGCGCCACACCACCGAGCACCGATACGCCCGTGCCCTGGCCCAAGGCCGTCGCGTTGTCGGCAACGGCGGTAGCGCCGACACCTGCCGCGAGCGCATTCAGGCCGGTCGCGCCGTCGTTGGCGAAGTTGCCACCCTGCGTGCCGTTGTCGTTGACGCTGTAGTAATGCACGGCACCCGCGGTCACGGCACCGTCGATCTGGTTGAACACCTGTTGTAGCGAATTGTAGGTATTGCCGCCGTAGGTCACGCTGGTCGTGATGTTGCCCGTCCCCGGATCGTACGTTGTGCCGCCGCCGATGCTTGTGGCGATGGTGTTGCCCAGGTTGGTGACGCTCGTGCCCAACGTGCCCACGGCCTGGTTGGTGGCGAACAACTGGGAGCCATTGATGGCATCGGTGCTGCTGCCACTGATGCGTCCCGCGGCCACATTGGTGACGGTGCGCTCCGCGCCCGCCGCGCCGACGCTGACGGTGCTTCCGGGCGTGGTTCCCTGGAAGGTATAGGCGGTACCGTTGATGGTCACACCCGCCGTGCCTACCGCCGTGGCGGTGGTCGAACCGGAACCCAGGGCGACATCGTTCGCGTTGGTCGCCGTCGCGGTGTTCCCGAACGCGACCGAGCCCGCACCGAGTGCGCTGCTGGTGTTACCGACGGCAATCGAACCGACGCCTTGCGCATTGTTGCCGTTGCCCTGCGCTACTGCACCGTCGCCATTCGCCGTGTTGTTCGACCCCATGGCGATCGCACCGTTGCCATTCGCGCTGTTCGGATCACCGATAGCGACCGCGCCGTTGCCATTGGCGGTCTGCCCTTCGCCGAGTGCGATGGCGCCGGTACCGCCGGTCACCTGTGAGCTGTGACCGCCGGCAATGGACCCCGTACCGACGGTCGTGGCCACGGTGTTGGTATCGCCGAACGCGATGGTGGAAGCTGCCTGTGCCTTCGAGGTAAAACCGAGCGCCAGGCTGTTGGCGGCCGACGCGACACTGCCCTGTCCCGCCGACACGGCATTGTTAGCCGATGCGGAACTGGCGCCCAATGCGAGGCTGTTCCCACCCGACGCGACGGTAAAGTTGCCTAGTGCGACGGATCCCACTCCACTGGCGGTGACATCGACGCCTACGGCAATCGCGTTGGTCGCGGTGGCGCCCCTGCCGGCCACGTCCGGGAGGGCTCCTACGTACATGGAGTTCTGGCCGGTAGCAATGGCTTGCCTGCCGATGGCGATAGCGTTGCCCTGGCTTGCATTTGCCTGCAAGCCGATACCGATTGACTCGGCACCCGATGCGCTCACATCGGTGCCGATGGCGACGGCCGACTCGGCCGACGCGCCAGTCCCGGTGGTGCGAGCGCCCAGATAGATGGCATTGAGGGCCGTCGCATAGGCTTGCCAGCCAACGGCTGTCGCGTGGGAGGTCGTGCTTTGCGACGACAGGCCGACCGCTGTCGCGCCATCACCGTTTGCAATCGTAAAGCCACCCAATGCGGTGGCTTGCCCGTTGTTCACCTGCGCCGATGTGCCAAGCGCGACGGCGTTCTGCGCAACGACCGCCTTGGACGAGCTACCGATGACCACGCTGTTTGCGGAATTGGCATCCGCAGATGCGGTAGCTCCCATGGCGACCGTGTTGGCGCCGGCGTTATGTACCTGTGTGCCGATAGCGAGGCCGCTCACACCCGAAGCGAAGCTCTGCACGCCGATACCGACCGCGGCGCCACCGTTCGCGGTTACATCAGTGCCGATGGCGATAGCCGATTCCGCGAGTGCGCCTGTTCCAGCAGCCGTACGCGCACCCAGGTAAATGGAGTTGACCCCCAACGCGTTGGCCTGGAAGCCGACGCTGGTGGCGTTCAACGCTCCACTGTGCGCTGAAAACCCGATGGCTGTCGCACCGCCGGCATCGGCCGCGGACGACAAACCAGCGCACGTGTACGAGCCAGAGTAGACATTGTATGGCGGGTTCGCGCAGCTAATTTGTGCCTGTGCCGACGTCGTCCACGCGAAGCATCCGATCGCTGCCGATGCGCCGACGACAAACGTGCCAAGGCGTCGCGATATCCCTCTGCGCACAGGCCGCTTGGTCGTCGTACCGCCCGAACGACCGCTGGCCAGTTCCGACGCCACCACGAGTTGGGCGAGCGCGCGGTTCCAGATCTTGCTGTGAATCTTGTTCATACCTTTCCTCTCGGGGAGTGTGGTGGGGAACACGAAACGCAAGCGCGCAGGAACCCACGAACGCCGACATGCCGGCGCTCTTACTGGTGGCACATGGGTAATTGGCTGCGAGCCTGCGGGTTATCCGCGCGCGGCAACGGCCGCGCGTCGGAAGACGGCGGAATTCAGAACTTCAACGATGGCAGGCGACGACTTATTCGGGAGGGGGACCGTGGACGGTCGCATCACGGGCGATGGATCTTCGAGACCCTGGCAAGCCGTCGCGGCTCCGATCGACGTTGCGGCCTCGTCGAATCGGTCCACGCCTGACTCGCGTAGACGGATATGAATTATCCATAGCGTTCCCCATACGGCTCTTCCAAAGCTCGGCCGGCAGAATGATCCGGCAGCTGAACGGCGCTTCGGCTCTTATAGCTGAATGGAGAATGGAAACCAGTTAGCACGATTGAAATCTGTGATGTGATTATCACAATTCCATCACGCGCTATTCATTTGTATTACAAATGATTTTCATGCGCATCCGTGCGCGGTGAGGCTTGCGGGCGCTCAAGCCTTTTTCAGAAAGCACACCTTGAGCACAAGACCCTTGATCTTGTCCGAGCTCCCTTCGATGTGCTCGACGTCGCCTTCCACCAGACGGATATTGCGGATGACCGAACCCTGCTTGAGTGGAATGGATGAACCTTTGACCTTCAGGTCCTTGATCACCACGACGGTGTCGCCGTTGTTGAGTACGTTACCGTGGACATCGCGCACCACCGCATCGCCCTCTTCCGCATGCGCCACCCGCTGTGGCCATTCGTGCGAGCAATCCGGACAGACGTAGTTGTCGCCGTCGGGGTACGTGTTTTCCATGCCGCAAAGCGGGCAAGCCGGGATATCGGATGTTTCCACGAAAGATCGCTCTTATCTGGTCGGTAACCGCAAATAATAACCGCTAATTCCTGGTTTCAGAGCCAGCGCACGTATCGGTGAATGTAGATCGTCTTCACGACCTGGGTCAGGACACAGTAGGTCAGCACGGTCACCGCGACCCAGCCGAAGTAAGCCGGCGGCAGCGCGACGAAGCCAAACTTCGCCCCCAACGTGGTGAAGGGCAAGACCAAACCGACCAGGATCGTGGCCGTCGTCAACGCGAGGACCGGCGCCGAGGCGACGCTTTGCAGGAACGGGATCCGGCGCGTGCGGATCATGTGCACGATCAGGGTCTGGGTCAGCAGGCTTTCGATGAACCAGCCGGTCTGGAAGAACGACTGATGCGCGATCGAATTCGCGCCGAAGACGTGCCAGAGCAACAGATACGTCGTGATATCGAAGATCGAGCTGACCGGGCCGACCCACATCATGAAACGGCCGATGTCACTGGCGTCCCATTTACGCGGCCTGCGCAGATATTCGTCGTCCATGCGGTCGAAGGGAATCGAAAGCTGCGAGGTGTGGTAGAGCATGTCCAACACCAGGAGCTGCAGCGGCAGCATCGGCAGGAACGGCAGGAAGGCGCTTGCCACCAGCACCGAGAACATGTTGCCGAAGTTCGAGCTGGCGGTCATCTTGATGTACTTGATGATGTTGCCGAAGGTGATGCGGCCTTCGATCACGCCCTCCTCCAGCACCATCAGGTTTTTTTCCAGCAGGATGATCGAAGCCGACTCCTTGGCGATATCGGTTGCCGTGTCCACCGAGATGCCTACGTCGGCCTCGCGCAACGCCGGCGCATCGTTGATGCCGTCGCCCAGGAAGCCGACCGTGTGGCCCTGGCGTTGCAGGGATGTCACGACACGTGCTTTCTGCAGCGGGGACATCTTCGCAAAGACGGTCGTTCGCTTGACCAGCGCATCGAGCGCATCGTCGTCCAGGGCCTCGATATGCTTGCCCTGCGCGGAATGTTCCACGTCCAGTCCCACTTCACGGCAGATCTTGCGCGTTACCGCTTCATTGTCGCCGGTGACGACTTTCACCTCGACGCCGTGATGGTGAAGCGCGGCGATGGCGTTGCCCACCGTATCCTTCGGCGGATCGAGGAAAGCCAGGCAGCCCACCGCAACAAGACCGTTCTCGTCCGCCACACCGTAAGGGCGCCCTGCCGGCGGCTGATACTTGATCGCCACCACCAGCACACGCAGGCCGTCTTCATTGAGGCGGTGCGTCATCGCCTTGATTGCGGTTCGCTGCTCGTCCGTCATCGGCACGATCTCGTCGCCGGCCTTGGCCATCGTGCAGATCGACAGCATCTCCTCGACCGCGCCCTTACATACCAGCATGTCCTGGGAGTTACCGCCGCTCACCACGACCGACATGCGGCGGCGCTGGAAGTCGAACGGAATCTCGTCGACGATGTGGAAATGTGCCGCGGTGGCCTCGAGGTCGCGATGCTCCAGCACCGCCTTGTCCATGAGGTTCTTCAGGCCCGTCTGGAAGCGGCTGTTGAGGTAACCGAACTCCAGCGCTTCGTCCGATTCCTCCCCGTACAGATCGATGTGGCGTTCGAGGACGATCTTGTCCAGGGTGAGCGTGCCGGTCTTGTCCGTGCACAACACGTCCATCGCACCGAAGTTCTGGATCGCGTTAAGCCGTTTCACAACGACCTTGCGCCGGGACATCGCGATGGCTCCCTTGGCCAGGTTGGCGGTCACGATCAGCGGCAGCATCTCGGGTGTCAATCCAACTGCGACGGACAGTGCGAACAGGAACGCCTGCAGCCAGTCGTGCTTGTCCAGGCCATTGATGACGAAGACGACCGGCACCATCACCGCCATGAATCGAATCAGCAGCCAGCTCACGCTCTTGACGCCGCGATCGAAGCCGGTCTGCACGCGCTTGCCGACCACATTGCGGGCCAATGAGCCCAGGTAGCTGCGCGGCCCCGTTGCGACCACGACGGCCGTCGCCGTGCCACTGACCACGTTGGTGCCCATGTAGCAGACACTCGGAAGGTCCAGCGGATTGTCCGCTGTGCCCGGCTCGGTCTCGCCCGAGATATCTCGATGGGAGGGTGCGGCCTTCTCCACCGGCAACGACTCGCCGGTGAGGATGGCCTGGCTGATAAAGAGGTCCTTAGAGCTCAACAGGCGCAGGTCCGCGGGCACCATGTCGCCGGCGGCCAGATGCACGATGTCACCGGCTACCAGCTCGGATACCGGCACATCGATGCGCTCCGCATGCCCGTCCGCGGCCCGGCGTGTCAGTGTCGCGGTATTGCGCACCATCGCCTTCAACTTCTCGGCCGCTTTCGACGAGCGGTATTCCTGGGCAAAGCTGAGGAATACGCTGATCGAAACCATGACCGCGATGATCGTCGGGCCGGTCAGGTTCGTTGGGTCGGTGAGCAGCTGCACGCCCGCCAGGACCAGCAGCACCACGATGAACGGGTTCTTGAACGCGTGCAACAACTGAAGCGACCAGTGCGGTGGCTTTTCATGCGACACCTCGTTCGCACCGTCGCGATCAAGCCTCTGCGCGATCTGTGGTTCGTCCAGGCCGGCAATGCTGGTATCCAGCGCGGCCAGCAGTGCCTCGTTATGGCGGAACGCTTCCATCGCAACGGACACGCGGACCGGAGCGTAGCCGGCCGGGGTGGACTCGTGAATGAGCTTCATGGCCCATCTCCTTGTAACGACGCCACAGGCAGCCGTCAGGAGTGGGCCGGTCTTCCCTAGTGGAGGAAGGCGCCGGCCGACCGCAGGTGGTCGCCGCAGACAGTCAGGTTGTTATGCACCGTCGGTATCCGATGCTCGCGGATGCCGACGTTGCGACTAGGGTAGACGTCCATATGCCTTGGTCTGGTAGGACAGGAAGTAACTTGAATAGAGTTCCATGGCACGGTATGCCGTGCAACCGCTCCGGCGAAAAGAATCCGTAAATTTTGGTTCTTCGGTGCCCACCCTCGAGGCGAGTTCCGCACAAGTGGAGCGGCCGTAGGCCAGATAGGTACATTGGCCGCGCAGCGGCCTTTCCTTTTCGAACGCGCGGAGGACCTGTTTGAGCAGCGAGGGTGGGCACCAAGGTCTCCCCGCAAGACGCCCCCGCAAGGTGATCCGTCACATCACGCTGATAGCCCGTCGGTCGCAAATTGCCGACGCCACGCCCCCGGCGTCATCCCCATCCGCTCAGTGAACACGCGCCGGAACGCCGAGACCGATTGATAGCCCACCGCTTCGGCAACAACCTCCGTCGCGCGCCCTGGGTTCTTCAGATCGTTGGCTGCCAGACTCATGCGGATGTCTTGGAGGAACTCGCTGGCCGAGCGCCCGAGACCTTCCTGGAATCGACGCATGAACGTGGCCCGGGACATATGCGTCAAGGCGGCCAGCTCAGGCAAGGTCCACGCGCGCGCCGGGTCGGCGAACATCGCTGAGATCGCCGGGGCGAGCCGCGGATGGCCGGCCAAGGCGAGAAGTCCCGCGGGCGGTGCTTCCGCCTCACTCGATGCACGAAGCACCAGAGCGAAGAGCGCGGCGGACAGCGAGTTCAGCAGGGCGTAGCCACCCAATCCTTCGTCGGCGCTCTCATCTCGCATGATCGACACCAATCGACTCAATCGACCCGCCGCGGAAACCTCGCCATGCCCGCCGTCTTTCCCAGGGCGGACGACGAGTGTCGACGGCAGGTAGTGGCGGAGCCAGCGATCGTGCGGCGGTGCAATCACGAAGCGTCCGCACAACATTTCCAGACGCTCGCCCTCGCCTTCATTTTCGCTGAGCAGCACGTTCAAGGTTTCGCGCTCATGCACCGGGCCCGGTGGCAGACCGCTGCCATCGCGAAGGACGTGTGCTCCGCCTTGGGGCATCAGCACGATGTCGCCTGCCGTCAGCGTCGTCCGTTCGCCGCCAGGCGGCGGCTCGAGCACCGCCGTGCCGCGAATTACCAGGTGATAAGGCATCTCGCCGGGCGGCGAGTCGACATAGGTGATGTTCCAGGGCGCGCCGTACGAGCAGCGGATCTCCAGCCGCCCGGTGACGGACACCGTGGCGAGGAACCGGCTGAGCCAGTCGATGTCGTGAACCATGGCGACCTCGTGATCCTTTTGAGCATCTTATAGCATCAATTGGGGCTCGTCGAGATCCTCCAGGAGGCACAGAATCTTCCCGACCCAACCACCTCCTGCAAGGAACCACGCCATGAGCCGTATCAGTATCCCCGCCGTCGACACCGCTACCGGTGCCACTGCCGACGTCTACAACCAGGTCCGCAAAATGACGGGCGGCCAGGTCCCTAACCTCTTTGCGGCCGTGGGTCACCTCGCCCCCGCCACGCTCACCGCCTATCTCGCCGCCGAAGGCGCGCTTGCCGCGGCCGGACTGGGCAAGAAGGATCTCGAGACCATCAAGTTGCTGGTGAGCGCGCAGACAGGCTGTGATTACTGCGTAGCCGCACACACCATGCTGGCCAAGATGACCGGCCTGTCGACCGAGGAAGCACGGGCGATCGGCCACATGGAGACGACCGGTAACGACAAGCGCGACGCGCTCATTCGTTTCGTTCTCCGGCTCATGCGGGACAGTGGCACCGTTCCCGCCGACGCGGTCGCCGATATCCGGGCCGCCGGGTACTCCGATGCGCAGTTGGTGGCGATTTCCCTGGCCGTCGCCCTGACGATGTTCACGAACACGTTCAATCGCATTAACGACACGGACGTGGACTTCCCCGCGGTCGATTGAAAGACAGGGCGTCGTCGCTGGTCAGGAACGTTGCTCCGTTGACCCTTTCAGTGTTGCGGCGCGGAGATCCCCTGATAAGGTGATATCTCCCTCGGCGGCTCTAATCGGAGAGAGCGCTTGGCACAGGACATAAAGGACACTGTCGAGAGCCACACAGGTCTCCTCGATCGCTGGATGACGCAGTACAACGCGATGACGACGCGTATCCGGGCACGGAAAGTTCGTCCACCCACGCCCGCGGAGCGATTCGCGCGGGCGATGGAGACCGCGCAAGGCGTGATCGAACGCAATCCCCGCGGCCTGCCCAGCCTGCTGCGCGCGCTGCTACGCCCGCTGCAGTCCCGGTACTTACTTGGTGTGGCCGAGCTTGGGCAGGACGCCTACCCGCCGATCGGCAGCCCTCACTTCTTCGGTTCCGCGGTGCACGCCTATCTGTGGGAGCGTGGCGAGTTCCGGGGTGAGCGGCGGGATCCCAGCGGTTACCTCATGCGACTGAACCGCGACACGGTGCTGCCGTGGCCGTGGAGCGAGAGCAGCTACGAGAAAAACCTGGCGATGATCGGTAGCGAAAAGCAGGTTCCGGTTCCTGATGGCTCGGTGCGGCGCTACGACGGTGGTCCCTGGGTCCAGCATGCCAATCATCGCGTGGAGCTGTGGTTGCCTTGGGGCATCGGATTTGTCAGTAGCGGAAATCACTCGATCGCCGCTGGCATCCTTGCCGGCGAGGGCGAACTCGTACCCGATGACGTCCGTGACCTCTCCTATGTACTCGACGAGGTTCGGTTCGACGGCGAGCGCTATGTCGATATCAAGCGCGACCGGCCTCTGGGGCCGGCCCCGGATTGGTCTATTGGCGCTGCCTTCGAGGTCGGTCGCCTGATGGTCGAGCACGGCGTTCCCTCGCCCATCGCCCTTATGCCGTAGCACCTTCTTCAGCCAGCCGACACCAGCTTCAGGCCGATCACACCACCCAGGATGAGCCCAATGCAGATCAACCGCATGGGCGCCGTGGAGTCGCCAAGGAAGGCGACCCCGATGATGGCCGTGCCCGCCGCACCGATGCCCGTCCATACGGCATAGCCGGTTCCCACCGGCAGCGTGCGCAGCGAGATCGAAAGAAGAATGACGCTCGACACCCCGGTCACGACCGTAAGCACAGCGGGCAACCACCGGGTAAAACCGAACGACGACTTCAGAAAGAAAGCGAAGCCGATCTCCAGCACGCCCGCCAGTCCGAGCAAGGTCCAGGCCATGTCGGCGGTCCTCAGAAGTTCTTGGCGGCGGGTGTCGACCGGAAGGCGACGCCGAACCGGTTGAACGCATTCATCAGGCCGATGGCGTAGGTCAGGTCGGCGAGCTCCGCCGCGTTGAACTCGCCGGCAGCGGCTTCATAGTCGGCATCGGGTACACCCGTTGCAGATACGTTGGTCACTGTTTCGGCCCAGGCGAGCGCCCGCTTCTCCCGCGCACTGAACACGTTTCCGGCGTCGTGCCATACCGGTACGAGGACGAGCTTTTCGATGTCGATGCCGGACTTGAGCAGGTCGCGCGAATGCATGTCGATGCAGAATGCGCAGCCGTTGATCTGCGATACGCGCAGATACACCAGGTCGATGAGCGCCTTCGGAAGGCTGCCCTTGAGCAGGGTGACGTATACGCCGCCGAACGCCTTGTAACCGTCGGGAGATGCCTTGGAATAGTCGATACGCTGAGTCATGGCGGTGCTTCACTTCGTTGATGAGGACGCCATCCTCTCGCTACTTGGCCTACCCAGGAAGGTCCAAGTATCGTGTTCCGTACTAGGCCATGATGTTGAGTATCCGCTTGCCGAGGTTCTCGGCCCTCGCTTGCGAATCGACATTCGTGAAGTTGAGAAGCAAGGCGGAAGCGCCGTCGCGATGCACCATCCAGTCGCTCAACGCTTCGGCGTACAGACCGGCTTCGAGCATGCGTGCCACCAGCCTACGGTCGGAGCGCCGGGCCAATAGCCGCAGGATGAGGTGCATGCCTCCGGGCTGGGAATCCACGCTCACGTAGTTGCCCAGCACGCCCTCGAGCCCGGCGGCAGTGGCATCGCGGCGCTCGCCGTACAACTTTCGCATTCGTTGGATGTGCCGTGCGAAGTGCCCTTCCTTGATAAAGGCCGAGACGATGGCCTGTGTCAGCCACGGGCTGCTGCCAGCGAACACCTGGCTGATCTGTTCGAATCGTTCGACTTGCGCCTCCGGCACAACAAGATAAGCAAGACGAATGCTCGGAAACAGCACCTTGCTGAACGTTCCCGCGTAGAGCACACGCCCTTCCCTGTCCAGGCTCTTCAACGCTGGCAACGGTCGACTGACATAGCGGTACTCCCCGTCGTAGTCATCCTCGATGATCCACGCCTGGTTTCGCGTGGCCCAGTCCAGCAAGGCCCATCGCCGGGCCAGCGACAGGGACACGCACAGCGGGCTCTGGTGTGCGGGCGTGACAATCGCCGCCCGTGCGCGTGGTGCCTTGCGCAAGCCCTCGGAAACGACCATGCCATCCTGGTCCACGGGGACCGGCACCGAGGTAATCCGCATATGACCGAGCAGTTCCCGTGACGGTGGATAACCGGGGTCTTCGGTCCACACCTTGTCTCCCGCCTTCAACAACGCCTGCGCAATCAACGACAGGGTGTGGCGGTAACCGGAGGTCACGAATACTTGCGAGGGCGCGCAGGCAATGCCGCGCGACACCTGCAGATAGGCCGCGATCTGGGACCGCAGTTCGGGTAGACCGTGTACGTCGGGGTGAACCATGTCCGAAGGCTGCATCTCTCGTGCGCAGCGCGCGCCAAGCCGGGCCCATACCTTGCGGGGGAAAGCATCCAGGGCCGGCAAGCCCATCTGGAACGGCCGTATCGAATCCGGGCGAAAGGTATTCGCAGCGGTGCGGGTTTGTAACCGGGCCTTCTCCGGCACCTCGACCGATGGCCTGGGCTTGAGGTCAGGCGTCACGATCGTGCCGGCCTGACCGCGGGCCTGGATGTATCCCTCCGCCACCAACAATGAGTAAGCGGCGTCGACCGTTCCTCTTGCCAGCCCGAGTTCTTCGGCCAGTGCGCGCGCGGACGGGACGCGATCGCCGGGTTTCAATACGCCACCGACGATGGCGTCGCAGAAACGATCGTAGATCTGCCTGTAATAGGGCGACGCCGCCTCGGTATCCAGCGGTCCGATGTAACCTGGTCTTTCAATCGTCATGGACCAGTTATTTACTCCATTCATGGCTCTTCGGTCTAGGCCACGCGGCGCGTAGCATGGACCTCATGAAAATCCTCCATGTCAGTTGCAGTCCCCGTGGCGACGCGGCCGAAAGTTACCGGCTATCCAGCCGGATCGTCGAGTTGCTGCGTCAGCGTGAACCCACCGCCGTCATAACGAACCGGGTAATCGGCGACGGCACGATACCCCACGTCGACATGAACTACGCGATCTCGCAGGCGTCGTTGTACGACGTGTCGCAAGAGGGGTCGATGGCGCTCTCCGATGTCCTGGTTCAAGAGCTGGAGAACGCGGATGTCGTCGTCATCGGGACACCCATGCACAATCTCACCGTGCCTTCCGCGCTGAAGGCGTGGCTCGACCACGTCATTCGTGCCCGGCGGACCTTCGACATAACGGCGGCCGGAAAAGTCGGCACGCTACGCGACCGTCCTGTCTATATCGCGGTGGCTTCCGGTGGCCGGTTCTCCGGTGAACGTGCGCGCCAACCCGACTTTCTGACGCCTTATCTCACGACCATCCTGGCGATGATCGGGCTGCACGACCTGACTTTCTTCACGGTCCAGGGGACCGCAGCACCGGCGGAAACGGTCGCGGAGACCAGGGTCGCCACTGAATTGGCACTGCAGGATCACTTCTCCGCTATTTCACACTACTGACCTTTCGATCGAGGAAATCGCGAATCAACGGCACCATCTCGTCGGCGCGATCTTCCAGAGCGAAGTGACCCGTCGGGATCAGATGGAACTCCAGGTCCTTGAGGTCTCGCTTGTAGGGATGCGCACCATCGGCCGGAAAGATGAAGTCGCGCTCGCCCCAAACGATCAGGGCGGGCGGCTGATGCTTGCGGAACAGCTCCTGCACGGCGGGATACAGCGGCAGGTTGGTGCGGTAGTCGTACATGACATCCATCTGGACGTCCGCGTTCATCGGGCGATCCAGCAGGGCCTGGTCGTGCACCCAGTTGTCAGGCGAAATGCGCGTCTTATCGTCGACACCATCGGTGTACTGGAAAATGGTTGTCTCCAGCGAAACAAGGCCGAGTAGTGCGTCCCTGCTCGCCTTGCTGCCGTCGTTCCAGTATGTCTTGATCGGATCCCAGAACTTTTTCAGCCCTTCGTCGTACGCGTTCCCGTTCTGGATGATGAGGGCCGTTACCCTTTCGGGCCCCTTCAGGAACAATCGCCATCCCACGGGTGCGCCATAGTCCATGACATACATCGCAAACGACGTCACGCCGAGCTGCGCCAACAGCTTCTCCACGATCTCGCCAAAGCCATCGAAGGTGTAGGCGTACTTCGAAGGATCGGGCATGTCGCTCTGGCCATAACCCGGATAGTCGGGCGCGATCACATGGTAGCGATCGGCGAGCAACGGAATCAGGTTGCGGAACATGTGCGAGGAGGTCGGGAATCCGTGGAGCAGCAAGACCACCGGTCCGTCCGCCGGGCCTGCCTCACGGTAGAAGATCTTCAGTCCATCGATCGTGGCGAACCGGTGGTGGACCACGACCGGCGCGGCCTTCATAGCGGGATTGACTTGCGCGTTCATGGACACGGGTCTCCGGGCTGATCAGCGTTTCAGCCTACGGCCTCCGTGTTCACGTAGATTGATAGGCGTACCTTCCCTTTGCACGATAAGATCGTCACGAGTCCGCCTGTCGAGGTGCTGATCGTGGCCACGTTGATCTCTGTGAACGTCGGGCTGCCAAAGGATGTTCCCTGGCAGGGTCAGGTGGTTCACACCGGCGTGTGGAAGGCATCCGTCGCGGGCCGCGTCATGGTGCGCCGGCTCAACATCGATGGCGATGGGCAAGGCGATCTGGCAGGCCATGGCGGAGAGCACCGCGCCGTGATGGTGTACCAGGTCGATTCGTACCGGCACTGGGAGGCTTTCCTGGGCCGGCCACCGATGGAATGGGGTTCGTTCGGCGAAAACCTCACTGTCGACGGTTTACCCGATAGCGAAGTCTGCATTGGTGACCGTTTCCGCATCGGTGAAGCGCTTCTGGAAGTAACGCAGCCACGCGTCACCTGCTATCGCGTGGGGCTTCGGTTACAGGAGCCGCGCATGCCGTCGCTGCTGGTGTCGCACAAGCGCCCAGGATTTTATTGCCGCGTGATCGAAGAAGGATGCATCGAAGCCGGCGATACGATCACCAGGGAACACTCGGGAAGCGATGTGAGCATCACCGAGATCGATGCCCTGCTCTATCTGAACGAGCATCCGCGAGAGGCGCTGGAGCGTGCCGTCAAGGTGCCGGCGCTCAGCACGGGCTGGCGAGAGTCGTTGGCATCGATGCTTTCCGCGACGCCCGCCCATGGTGAGCCCGCCTGGAGCGGCTTTCGCGACGTGCTGGTCCGCTCGACACGCATGGAGAGCGCTACGGTCCGGTCGTTCGTTCTCGAGGCTGTGGATGGCCCTGCGCTTCCTGCCGCCCGCGGCGGCCAGTTCATCGTGGTCAGGGTGACACCGCCACCGCCGCATGCGCCGCTTGTACGCAGCTATTCACTGTCCGATGTCAGCTTGCCCGGTCAGTACCGCTTCTCGGTAAGGCGAGCCGGTGGCGAAGGAAGCGCCTACCTGCATACCCAGGTCAGGGAGGGTGATCGCCTGAGCATCAGTGCACCGCGGGGGAGTTTCTTCCTGGAAACGCATGACCATCCCCTGGTCTTCTTGAGCGCGGGCATCGGAATCACCCCGGTCCTCGCGATGCTGCACGAACTGGCCGCCAAACCGGCGGCTCCCGCGCGAAAGGTGTATTGGGTTCACGGCGCCCGGAGCGGCGAGGAGAATGCGTTCGCCGCTGAAGTGGAGGGTCTGCTGAAGCAGCTTGGCTCGGCGGTACGGCTCATCGCCTTTAGCCAGCCGCAAGCCACGGACAACCTCGGTCGCGACTACGACGTGCAAGGCCGGGTCACCATGGCGCTGCTGCAGCGGCTGGGCATCCCTCTCGACGCCCGTGTCTATCTTTGCGGCCCGACAGTCTTCATGGAGGAGGCCCGCGCCAGTCTGCGCGCCGCCGGATTCGTGGACGCCAATATCTCATCCGAGTTGTTCGGCGGCGTGGAAGCCCTTCGCCCCGGGCTGGTAAACCCATCCTCGCGGCCGCCCCATGCCCCGAGCGGCGCCGCGACGGAAGGGGCACTCGTCACCTTCGTCCGCAGTGGCCTGACCGTGCATTGGGAGGACCGATACGCCAGCCTGCTGGAGCTCGCCGAGGCCTGTGATGTCCCCGTTCGATGGGCCTGCCGCTCGGGCGTTTGCCACAACTGCGAGACCTCGGTAATCGATGGCGATGTTTCCTACTTCAACGAACCGCTCCAGGCTCCCGCGGAGGGGCGCATCCTGATTTGTTGCTCATCGCCCACGAGCGATGTCGAACTGGATCTGTGAGAATGATGAAACCCATCGACCACCCGGGAGTGCGTTGTGTCTGATCCGGATCGATCGAGGCTCGCCTCGAGCTGGCACGCCGGTGAGCGTGAGATGCAGCGTCGCGCCGGCGTGGACGACGAGCTGGCCGATCTGGATGTCCGGATCTTCCGGAACAACCTTGGCGCAACGCAACAGGCGTTCTATGCCCGCCTGTCGTATGCGGTGCTCGGCAGTGTGGATAAGAGCGGATCGCCCTGGGCAACGATGATCGAAGGAGATCCCGGCTTCCTGGCCGCGCACGGCGTATTCGCGCTCGATGTCACGATGAAGCGGGACGCCTCGGACCCCGCGGATGAAGGCCTTGAACAGGGCAGTGCCATCGGGATGATCGGCATCGATCTGGCCACACGCCGGCGACTTCGCTTGAACGGCCACATCGATCGCTGGTCATCGGACGCCTTCCGGCTCGCGATCGAGCAGAGCTTTGGCAATTGTCCGAAGTACATCCAGGCGAGGGCTGCGTCGTTCGTATCGACCACGGACGATCGGTCACCGGTCGTTGCCGAGGCATTGCCAGCGCTCGACGAGCACGCACGCGCACTGATCGCCTCGAGCGATACCTTCTTCGTCGCTTCCTATGTCGACCGCGAGGGTGGCGAGCGCCAGGTTGACGTATCCCACCGGGGCGGCCTTCCCGGCTTCATGCGCGTCGAGCCGGACGGCGTCCTGACGGTGCCTGAGTTCCCGGGCAACACGTTCTACAACACACTGGGCAATTTCCTGCTCAATCCCCGTGCGGGGCTGTGGTGCGCGGACTTCCGGACCGGAGACGTGCTGCAGATGACCGGCGATGTCCGCTTTGGATCGCACGGCGACGCCACATTCGTCCAGGCCGAGCAGTACTGGCAATTCGTTCCGCGACGCATCGTCCGTCGCCGTAACGCGTTACGGCAACGGTGGACACTGTTCGAGGACGGATGGTCACCGAACTCGCTGGACATGGGCACCTGGGAAATTATCTGAGCCCGTCGTAGACGATGCGGGTGAAGAAGTCCGGATCGATGACGAAGTGTCCATACACCGCGTCGTATTGGGCGGTTGGCTTGGCCGCGACTACCTCGTCGCGCGACTTGCCCTGCTTCTTCAGCGCGGACACCTTGTCGCGGACGCCCGCGAGCATGTCGCGAAAGTCGCGAAACTGCTTCTTGTTACCCACGGGACCATGGCCCGGCACCAGGATCACATCGTCATTCAACGTTGCAAGGATCGCGTCGTCGGCCTTGATCATGCCGTCGATCCCGCCGCCGTTCTCGTTGTCGATGAACGGATAAACGCCGTTCCAGAAGAGGTCCCCCAGCGAGGCGACATTGGCCTCCTTGAAGACGACATACAGGTCGGTATCGGTGTGCGATGGGTCGAGCAACCTGACCTCAACTGTCTGGCCGTCGAAGTGGTAGGTCTTGTTCGCCGTCAGCACCTCGGTCGGAACGCCTCGTGGGGCGAGCGCTGGAAAGGTGAAGTCCCAATCGTCAACGCGAGTCGTTGTCGAAACGCGCTTCACCGTGCCGGCCGTAGCGATGATCGTTGCGCCGTCGTCCTTCACCCAGGGATTCCCATCGGTGTGATCCCAATGGTAATGCGTGTTGATGAGGTATTTGATCGGGGCGCCGCTTATCGCAGCTAGCGCGGCCTCGATCCGTGGCCGGGACACGGCGATACCCGCGTCGACCATGAGCTTGCCCTGCTTGCCGGTAAGCACGGTGATGTTCCCACCGGAACCGGAGAGCATGCTGAGCGAACCACGCAAGGGCGTGGTCTCTATCTGCGCCGTGCCCGCCGCCTTGTTGATCATGATGACCGGACTGACCGGCTTGGCGGGACTCTCCGCCCAGGCCACGCCACCGGTAGCGCCGACCACGATGGCCAGGGTCGCGGCACAATCGAGAAGGATGCTCTGAAGCGGACTGCGTTTCATGGCGCTGTCTCCGTCGTGGCGACAAGGCCGTCGCCGAGACCTCCTATTCAGCACCCTGCCCCGGCTGAAATCTTGTTTAATCCGGCCCGCGCAGCTCCGGCCAGGGAGTGGTCGCCTTACTTCACCCATTCCACAAGCGGCTGGCCCTTGGGCACGACGTACGTGCCGATCTCCGCCGCGTTCGTCTTGCCGACGTTCTTCGCGCTGTGCACGACGCCTTTGGGAACGAAGAGCACGTCACCTGCTTTAAGGGTGGCCGGCGGCTTGCCTTCCACGTCGTATTCGATCGTGCCCTCGACGACGTAAATGACTTCCTCACCCGGATGGCGGTGATTCGCGGCGATGTGCCCGGGATCCAGGTCGACACGCATCTGGACTTCCTCCCAGCCGGGAATGCTCAGGTCGTTCTGCGAGAGCTGCGTGCGCTTGTCGGCCTGGGCGCTCGTGCCGGCCAGGACGCCGGCAATTGCCACCAGGCCGCATACCGTTGATTTGAAATGACGCATCACAATCTCCTCGATCGGGAAAAGCCAGGGTTCTACCCTTCCTCGAACCTTACCCGTGATGGCTCGATCGTTCTTGAAGCGTCCACCTTCCTGCGAGCGAACCGCGCACGCAGGCGACGATTGAGCGGGTCGCCGTAGAAGCGTGCCACCGTCCAGGCGAACGCCGCGGAAAGCACGAAGAACAAGGCAAGCATGGGCAGCTTATGTTCCGGGCTCATTGCCGCCCTGGGTATCAACTCCCCCATGAGGCCGAGAACCACGATGTGAAAGAGGTAGAGCTCGTAGCTGTGCGAGCCGAACCAGGCCAGCGGGCCACCGACGCGGCGTGCAACGCTGCCAGACGGCAAACGCGACACGGCGACGAGAAAGAGCGCCGCGGCGATACCGAGCAGCGTGGCACCGAAAGCTTCATTGCCGCCGATGCCCTGCATGTACACCCAGCACATCGCGACGAACGCCAGCGTAGCGAGAACGCGCCTGATCGGTGCCGTCCATGTCACCAGGTTTGCTGCGATGGCAGCCGCGCAGCCGTAGACGAGCATGTCCACGCATGCCAGGTTGCCGTACATGAAGAACAACTCATCGTCGCTGTGCACCCAGCGATACGCAGGTCCCACGACGATGGCGACGCAGCCCAGCAGCACGAGCTGCCACCGGCGGCGCACGATCACCAACACCAGTGGGTAAAGCAGATAGAACACTTCTTCGACCGAGAGCGACCAGTAGATGTTCATGGCGTAATTGAAGTAGCCCACTCGCTCCATGAGGATGTTGTGCCAGAACGTGAGCACCGAGAGATTGGCGATCACGAAGAACCCACTGCCGAAATTCACCTGCCTGGTCGCATTGGCGAAGTTCGAGAGCCCGGCCAGGCCAAGTACCGTGATGATCGCAAGGGCCAGCACCACCGAGGGATAAAGGCGGAACAGGCGCAGCTTGTAGAAGTGCGTGACATCGGTTCCGGCCAGCGAACCGTAGCGACGCAGGATGTTCGTTGTAATCAGGTAACCCGAAATCACGAAGAACACCGAGACGCCGTAGTTGCCGTTGAAGAAGATCGTGCGTAGCGTCGGCACGGAGATCCACTCGTTCAGCGGGCTGGCGTGCAGCCGGTAAGTCAGCGAATAGTGCAGCAGCATCACCATCACGATGGACACGCCGCGCAGCATGTCGATGTGGAGGTTTCTTGTGTTCATCGCATCGCCTTCGCTGCCCATCCGACGGGCGATACTAGCCCACGGCACCGTCCAGCGATATCGCGCGGTCCGTGGCGCGGCCTCGACCAACGAGGCCGGCCACGACCAACGAATGACAGCCTTACTTGGCCGGCTTCTTGAAGCGAAGCATGAAGCGATCGGTCTTACCCTTCACCGCGGGGTCGAAGACTTTGAGCGTGTGGTCGTCTGCCGAACTGGCAAGCAACGTGGACTCTGCGTCCAGGACGAATCCGGCCTTCTCGACCTCGGCCTTCACCGTCGCCGGATCGATCCGGTGGAGGTCTTCCGTGTTCTTCAGGCCCGCCCCCGGCGCGGCGGCATGGTCGACCACCACGAAGTAGCCGCCCGGCTTGAGGAGCTTGAAGACCGCCTGGTTGAACCCGTCCACGCTTGCCCCCTTCATGAAGCTGTCGTGGAGGTCGTGATAGTTCTCGAACGTCCAGATGACGTCGAAGGTATTGAACGCGGATGGCGCCGGCTGCTGGGCGATCGGATCGGAGATGGCTTCTACGTTAGTGCGTCCGGGCTCGGCCGCAACCGCTTTCGCCACGGCGACGGGATCGGTCTTGAAGTCCGCGATCTCGGCAGGAACGTAGGCATAAACCTTGCCTTTGGGTCCCACGATCGGAGAGAAGAGCCGTGTCCAGTAACCGCCGCCCGGCCATACGTCCATGACGACGTCGCCTGGTTTTACCTTGGAGAAGGCGAGCAGGTCCGCCGGGCGACGTACGGCGTCCTGCTGGGTGTCCTTTTCGGGCCGATGCGAATCGGCGACGGCGGCGGCGATGGATGGGCTGGCGGCGGGCGGCGGCGTTTTCGCGACGGCAGCTACCGAGAACAGGGCGGCGGCGGTCGCCGCGAGGTAAAAGGCTGATTTCATACCTGGTCTTCCTTTCTGGTCAGTGGAATCAGGGTTGGAGCGATGCTAAAGGTAGCCCTTTCGCAGACGTGGCGCAGTCAGGTAGACCGGCCTGCGTCATGAAAAATGACACCGAGGGTGTGCCTGCGTCCGCTCCTCAAGCGGCTGACACCATGACGCAGCTTGACCTGGTAATTACCGCGGACACCGTTCACGGGCCGGCTGTTGACCGCGAAGAGAACAGCATCGCCTTTTTCCAGCGGCACGACGGCCACCCGGGTCTGCATCCGCGGACGTTGCTCCGTGATGACGAACTCGCCGCCCTCGAAGTCCTGGCCGGGCCGGGAGAGCAGCACGGCCAACTGCAGCGGAAAGACATGCTCCCCGTAGAGGTCCTGGTGCAGGCAGTTGTAGTCGTCCGGGCCGTACTGCAACAGCAACGGGGTCGGTCGCACCTGGCCTGCTTCATGGCAGCGCTCGATGAAGGCGGCGTGCTCGGGCGGAAAGCGGACGGGTTTTCCCATCCGTTCATGCCAACGGTTGGCCAGGGGCGCGAGGTGGGGATAGATCGACGTCCGCAGCGTCTCGACCAGCGGCGGCAGGGGATAGCTGAAGTAGCGATACTCCCCTCGCCCGAATCCATGGCGGCCCATGATCACGTGGCTTCTGAATCCCTGTCCGCCTCCGTAGAGCCTAGAGACCCCGTCGCATTGTGCTTCGCTCAGAAGCTTCGGCAGGACGACCCATCCATGGGTGTCGAGCTCGGCCGACACAGCAGCCCAATCGATATCGAATCTCATGCAAGACCTCCTCGGGAATGCCGAGAAAGTCGCATCGAAACCATGAGGCTGACACTCCGATTCTTGCGCGAACGAATGGATGAAACCGGATCCGGCCGGTCCGCAAGTTCCGGATAGTTCGTCGCCCGGCGGCGTCCGATGATGGCAACACCTGATCGATACCGATGGAGATGACCATGACCCCCAACCACTCGAACGATCGTTTCTGGTATTCCGTCTCGACCACCCGAATCTACTGCCGCCCCTCCTGCCCTTCCCGGCACGCCAAGCCGGAACATGTCCGGTTCCACGCAACGCTGGATGAGGCCAGGGCTACGGGCTTCCGTCCCTGCAAGCGCTGCCATCCGGAGAGCGCAGGAGCCGAAGAAATCCGCTTCGCAGTGGGCGACTCATCCGTTGGTTCGGTTCTGGTTGCCACGACCCCGAAGGGCGTGGTCTCGGTGCTTCTTGGCGAGGACGCCGGCGTCCTGTTGCTCGATCTGCAGGAGCGCTTTCCCAAAGCACACCTGCTCAGGACGGATCGAGACGCGAAGGCTTTCATGGCCAAGGTCCTGGCCTTCATCGAGGCACCACGCACCGGGCTCGATCTGCCGTTGGACCTTCGCGGCACCGCCTTTCAGCGGATGGTCTGGGACGCACTTCGCGACATACCGGCCGGCCAGGTTCTTTCCTATACCGAACTCGCCAGCCGCATCGGATTGCCCAAGGCTGTCCGCGCCGTGGCGAGCGCATGTGCCGCCAACCGCCTCGCGGTGGCCGTGCCCTGCCACCGTGTCGTACGAAGCGACGGCACGCTCTCGGGATACGCGTGGGGTGTCGAGCGCAAGCGTGCCCTTCTGGAACGGGAGACCATATAGGCCTGCCGTTCGGAAACTCACATGCTGTCGATGGTCTTGCCGGTACCGACCACCAGCGCGGCGATAAGCAACGCCGCAACCAGACCACTCGCCGACACCGAAGCGGCGACGTTATCCAGCAAGTGAAGCGGGAGGCGGAGGTCCGCGAACATCGTGAAGTTATCGGGTTTGATGCCCATCGCGACGGCCAGCGAAAGCAGCGCCGAGCCACCGAGGATCCATCCGCGGTGGCCACGGCGAGCCGCCTGGGCCATGACCTTGCGGGTAAAGGCTTCACCTTCCAGATGGCGATCGTACGCGAGCAGCTTATCCAACGGTGGCAAGTCGGTCATATGCATTCCTCCTCGGAACCCAGTAATCGCGCGAGCTTCTTCTTAGCGCGATTGATATGCGATTTGATGGTACCCAACGGAGCCTGCGTGACCTCGGCAATTTCTGCGTGGCTCATCCCCCCGGAAACGGACAGGGTGACCATCAGTCGTTCGTTGAGGCTCAGGTGTTTCATCATCTGCTCGACGAGGATGTCCGACATGGCGGTTGGAGCAACGGACATCACTTCTGGCATGTAGTCGTCGTCAACGAACTCGAGGCGCGAATGGCTAGCCACGTGCCTGAGAAAGCTCCGGTAAGCGATAGTGTGAAGCCAGGTCGAGAGACCGGCGTCTCCCCTGAACGACGAAAGGCTGGTGAACATCTTCAGGAATGTTTCCTGTGCCATATCGTCGGCCAGCGCATGGTCACCCGCCGCCAGTCGCCTGAGGAACTGGCGAATGGGCGACTGGTACCGCCTCACCAGATCGGCGAACGCCCGCTGGTCTCCGGCGAGGAACCGGGAAATCAACTCGCTGTCCGTCTTCGGCGTCAACATCCAGGTCATTGCTCTTGGTGATGCGTTGAGTCCCCAACGCAGGGCGAACGGCAGGCAGATGCGGGTACATCAGGGGATGGAATCCCCCTTCTCCAGCTTCCACACCAACAGGAAACCAAGCCCCACGAAGATCGGGAACACCGCGACCGTGGCGAACTCCTGCACGCTCCCCGTAATCGGGCCTGCAACCAACGCTGCCACGCCGATGGACATGATAATCACACCCCGGCGCAAGTCCGTCTTGCGCGACGGCTTGTTGGTAGCCATCTGTGCAACCAGTTCCGAGGTCAGTGGCGCTCCCTTCTCCAAAGCGGTCCTGAGCGTCCGCTGCACTTCGAACTGCGTCCAGCTGTTCAGTACCGAAAAGGTGATGAACATGGCCGCGATGCTAAGGAAGCCGATGATGGGGATGTAGATACCGTCCATAAGTAATCCTTTCTCGTTGGTTGACTGTAGTCGCTATGTATCTGTTAGAGACAGGCAGCCCGGGATTTGGATGCACTGTCCCCTGAAGGGGCGGTTAGGTAGTTCTACGCATACCGTCTCAGGCATTTTCCCGACGCCCCGCCCGCCCATGCATGCGTAGATGCGCATGACCATCACGGAGCGGTAATCATGACGTGTGTGCGCAAGGCAAGGCCGATCCGGACTTTCCGCGTGCTCTACCTGATCGCGGCCGGCATCGTCTCCACGGCAGTGACGGTTCCGGCATTCGCCCAGGCGGCGCCGCCATCCAGTGAGGCCAACGAAGCCAACAACCCCCTCACCCCGAAGATCACCGTCAACTTTCACGACCAATGGGCGCCGCAACTCTATGGCAGCGACGACTACACAAATGCGTTCCTGTTTCGTGGCGTGATACCTAATGCGGCGTTCGGCACGCCGCAGCTCTTCCGCTATACCCTTCCTGTCGCCACCGCCCCCACCCAGACAGGAACGACGACCTCGATTGGCGATCTGAACCTGATCGACCTGTTTCCGTTCAAGGTGGGGCACACCGACATCGCCATCGGGCCACAGATCACCGCGCCGACCGCGGGCAAGAACGAGACGGGGACCGGCAAGTGGCAGGCCGGGCTGGCGGTCATCGTCATCGCACCGCAGAAGTGGGGTCTGCTGGGTACGCTGGTGACCTGGCAGCAATCGTTCGCGGGATCGAATCGACGAGTCGACCAGAACAATCTCTCCTTCCAGCCCCTGGTTCTCTACAACCTTCCCAAGGGCTGGTACCTCCGGTCAACGGCGACATGGAACTTCGACCTGCAGCGCGGCAACTACGCCATCCCAGTGGGCTTCGGCCTGGGCAAGGTCAAGCTGCTGAAGAGCGGCACGACGCTGAACATTTTCCTCGAACCGCAATGGACCGTCTCACGCAGTGGCGCGGGGCAGCCCCAGTTCCAGGTGTTCGCGGGAGTGAACCTGCAGTTCCCGATGAAGCGCTGACGAAGGGCTGAAGTACCCGCGGTATCCGGCTAAGCTTCAGGCACCTTAGCCACCCGTCCAGGCTCTCGCATGATCGATCACATCGGTATTTACGTTCGCGACTTCGAGCGAAGCAAAGCGTTTTACGTGGCGACGCTCAAAGCCATCGGGTATGAATTGCTCCTGGAAATTCCCGCATCCGTAACCGGGCGTACGGATGTCGCCGGCTTTGGCGAAAATGGCAAGGCCGATTTCTGGATATACAAAGGCGAGCCGAACCAGCCGCCGGTGCACGTCGCGTTCCGGGTCACCACGCAGCATGACGTTCGGGCCTTCCACGAAGCCGCACTGGAGGCAGGCGGTCGTGACAATGGTCCCCCGGGCCCACGCTCGCATTACAGCGCCGGCTACTACGGCGGATTCATCCTCGATCCGGACGGCCACAATATCGAGGCGGCGTTCCACGCACCCTAGTTTCAGATGTCGAACAGCATGCTAGACTTCCGCCCTATTGCAAATGCAACGTATTCGCATCTGATCGGCACTCACTGACCCCTCCTTCGTGGCAGGGGCTTTGTCTGCCATCGAAAACCAAGGGCTCAGCATGCTTTTGTCTCATCCCCGTCGGGTTTCCGCGCTGCGCCTCCGCGTCAGCGCGGCTTCCATCGTCGCCGCCCTCGCGGCCAGCCCGTATGCGGCACAGGCGCAGGACGCCAAGCCGGCTACCGCCGATGATGCGGCCACACTGGATTCCATCCAGGTGGCCGGCAGCTGGCTGGGCACGGGACTCCAGGACAGCGTGAAGACCTTCGCCGGGGCCCGCACGGTGCTCGACAGCACGCAGATCAGGGCCACGGGCGCAACCAGCATCGGCGACGTCATGCGCCGCATCCCGGGCGTCCAGTCCACCGATAACTCCGGTTCGGCGGGCAGCGCGGTCTCCCTCAGCATCGGCGTGCGCGGCTTGACCGGCCGCTATAGCCCGCGTTCGACCGTCCTGCTCGACGGCATTCCCATGGCATTCGCGCCGTACGGCCAGCCGCAGCTGTCGGTGGCACCGGTCACCCTGAACAACATCGAATCCATCGACGTGGTTCGTGGCGGCGGTGCGGTCCGCTATGGGCCGCAGAATGTCGGCGGCATCATCAACTTCAACACGCGCGCCATCCCGTCCACGCCGGGCCTCACCGGCGACGTCACCGTCCGTGAGAACGCCTACGGCAAGGGTGGCGGAAGCAACCAGCAGTACAGCACCTTCCTCGGCACCACCATGGAAAACGGATTGGGGCTGGCCCTGCTCTACTCCGGCATGACAGGCACGGATTGGCGCCGCGGTAGCGACGAGAAGGTCAACGACGTCGCACTGAAGTTTCGCTACCCGTTGGGACCCACGTCCGAGGTCTACGGCAAGCTTTCCTATTACGACGTGAAGTCACGTACGCCCGGCGGCCTTACCGTGGCCCAGTACGACGCCGACCCGTTCCAGAACACGCGCCCGACCGACTTCTGGAACGGCCATCGCAAGGCCGCGGACGTGGGGTACATCAACACCTTGTCCGACGACAGCGAAGTCGAAGTACGCGTCTACGACAACGAAAGCTTTCGCAGCAGCACCCTGATCAATACGACCGGCACCCAGCTTGCCGTGCAGCCACGCAACTACAAGGTCTTCGGCATCGAGCCGCGCTATACGCAGCGCTTCGAGCTCGGGCAGACCACCAACGACGTGACGGTCGGCTACCGCTATCTTCGTGAGCGCGGCGACGACGGCAGCTACAACGTGAGCACGGCCAACGGCAGGGTCACCGCTCCCACCCGGTTCGACAACTCGACCGATGCCAGCGCGGCTTATATCGACGACCGGATCGCAATCGGCAAATGGCGCATCACGCCGGGTGTCCGCTTCGAGCACATCGACTCCGACCGCGTCGACACCAGCCTGGACCAGCAGTACAGCACCTTGAACAACAAGCCGCTGCCTTCGCTCAACATCTCGTACCTGCTGACGCGGGACCTGACGCTGTTTACCGACTACGGCACATCCTTCGGTCCGGTGCAGAACATCCAGCTCAATTCGCAGACAGCGACCAACCCGCTGAAACCGGAACTCGCGCGCACCGCCGAATTGGGCGCCCGCTGGCAGGGACCGCAGCTGCACGCGGAACTGACCGTGTTCAAGATGCGCTTCGACAACCAGATCCTGCAGGTACCGGGCATCCAGCCGCCGACGTTCCAGAACATCGGCGCGACCAACCACAAGGGCCTGGAGTCGGCGATCGATTATCAGTTTGCCGATCAGTCGGCACTGCGCGGCCTGGATCTGTATGCCAACTTCACCTATACGAAGGCGATCCAGGAATCCGGCGCCACATCGGGTCTCGATGTGCCGTTCTATTCCCGTCGCACCGACACCGCCGGCGCGAAGTATCAGCTCGGCCTGTGGACCTTCAACCTGTCCAGCACGCACCAGAGCAGCCAGTTTTCCGATACGGCAAACACCGTCCAGGAGACACCGGATGCGCGCGTCGGGCGTATCCCGGGTTTCCGTCTGTGGAATGCGCAGGTGAGCTGGCAGATACCGGCATGGAAGGGCAGCAGCATCGACGCCGGCGTGAACAACCTGGCCGACAAGCGCTTCTACACGCGCAATGTCGACGGGAATGCCGGCCGCATGGTCGGCGCGCCGCGGATGACATACGTGCAGTTCCGCGTCGCTATTTGACCGGCACGAACTCCGGGATCTCGGTGCTTCGGTCCTTCAGGCAGGCCGTACACGTGGTCGCGTCCAGTTCGACCTTGACGTAGTAGGTCTTGTCGGCACCAGGCATGACCTCGGCCTGGTGTCGGTAAGCGTCGTCCGCTCTCTCGAGCTGATGCGAATGCACGCCGGTACGGCCGCCGTCGAAGATGGCGGCCAGTTGCTCGGGTGTCAGGTCGGGAATGCCGATATCCACCTCGACCGTCTTGGAGCAATCGTGCGCGGTTTGGTCCGAGCAGCGGACCGAATACGTCACCATGCGGAGTCTCCTGTTAAGTGGGCAACACCCACGTTAAGCCCGCAGCGGCGCTCGTCGCCATCCGCCAAGAGACATAGCAAACCTCACGAACGCAGCTTCGCCCGCATCCCCAACGCGACCACCGGGCCGACAATGGCCGACACCGATGCGTTGTCCAACAGAGCCACCAGCATCTTTTTCGCCTCGACGTCGCTTCCGCGCGATACCCGCTCCACCAACTCGGCCAGTTTCAGCGTGCTTGCCGGTGCTGCCTGCACGGCGGATACCGGCGCTGCCGGACGCGCCCGCGCGATCGGTGCAGGCGGCGCGGCGGCGCCAGGCTGCTGTGTATGGGCCTGCGACGTCGTCGGCTCCACGGTGAGCACCAGCAAATGGCGATGGATCGTCCCGATGCCGAGCGAACCGTTGGGCTGGAAATCCACCTCCAGCACTTCGAGCGACGACTCGCGGCGGCCCACCGTCTGGGTAATCACGTCCCCCACGGAGACTTGCGGCTCGGAAGCACAGGGAAGGCTGACCAGGCCGTCACCGGCATCCACACGCGCCTTGAAAACCGTACCGTCGATGGTCACGCGGTCGGGCCACGCCGTTTTGGCATCCATGGGTCGGCCTTGCAAAGAAAACCATGGTGGCACGGAACCAGGCGGCGCATCTGCGACAATGGCCCTGCCCCGCTGTCCAATTGGCCCCTTTCGATGAAAAAACCCAAGTCCGCCGCCCCCGCGGTAACGTCCCTGCACCCACGGAACCGCCACACCGGGCGCTACGACTTTGCCGAACTCTCGCGGCAGTTGCCCCTGCTGGCCGCCTACGTCGGCGACAACGGCCATGGCGAGGACAGCATCGACTTCTCGGATCCGCACGCCGTGCGAGCGCTCAATCGGGCCCTCCTGAAGATGCAATATGGCATCGCTCACTGGGAAATCCCGGCAGGCTTCCTGGTGCCGCCCATTCCCGGTCGCGCGGATTACGTGCATGGCGTGGCCGATCTGCTGGCCAGTTCCAACGGCGGTGAGATTCCCACCGGCCCGGGCGTTCGCGCACTCGACGTGGGTACGGGTGCCAACCTCATCTACCCGATCATCGGCAATCGTGAGTACGGCTGGCGCTTCACCGCATCGGAAGTGGATACCGCCGCGCTGCGGGCTGCCAAAGGGATCGTCGATGGCAATCCCGGCCTGGGCGACGCCATCTTCCTGCGGCGCCAGGAACAGCCGGAACACATCTTCGAGCAACTTCTCCGTCCGGAGGATCGCTTCGACGTCAGCATGTGCAACCCGCCCTTCCACGCTTCGGCCAAGGAAGCCGCTGCGGGCAACCTGCGCAAGACACGCAACCTCGACACCAGCAAGGCTCCCCGAACCACCAACCTGAACTTCGGTGGCCAGGGTCGCGAGCTATGGTGCCGCGGCGGCGAAGAGCGCTTCATTCGCACCATGATCACCGAGAGCACCAGCTACTCGCGCACGGTGCTGTGGTTCACCACGCTGGTCGCACGTGGCGAGCACTTGCCTGCCATCTATCGCGAGCTGACTCGCGCGAAGGCCCTCGACGTGCGGACGATCAATATGGCGCAGGGCAACAAGCAGAGCCGTTTCGTCGCCTGGACCTTCCAGGATGAGGCCTCGCAGCGCGCCTGGAACGATGAGCGCGAGAAAAAGCGGGCGAGCGGTTACTAAGCGCGCCAGCTTATAAATCCGTGCCTTACGTCACAAATCCATAGGCCCAGCCTCTCGTCCCGATAACTTCAATCAATTTCTGCAATGCCAAGCCTCGCCGTATAGTCCAACGCATGCGTTCATAGGCAATGCCGGCAAGCGATCACTCGTCCCGGCCCACCCCAGGAGAAGCGCGAATGACGAACGAAGCGAAGTGCCCGTTCAATCACACCGCCGGCGGCGGTACGACGAACAAGGATTGGTGGCCCAAACAGCTGCGCGTGGATCTGCTCAACCAGCACTCTTCCCGATCCAATCCGATGGACCCGGACTTCAACTACGCCGAGGCATTCAACAAGCTCGACCTGGCGGCGGTAAAGAAAGACCTGCTCGCGGTCATGACCGATTCGCAGGATTGGTGGCCTGCCGACTTCGGCCATTACGGCGGCCTCTTCGTTCGCATGGCCTGGCATAGCGCCGGCACCTATCGCATCGGCGATGGCCGTGGCGGTGGTGGTCGCGGTCAGCAGCGTTTCGCACCGTTGAACAGCTGGCCCGATAACGTCAGCCTGGACAAGGCACGTCGCCTGATCTGGCCGGTCAAGCAGAAGTACGGACGCAGCATCTCCTGGGCCGATCTCATCATCCTCACCGGCAACGTCGCCCTGGAAAGCATGGGCTTCAAGACATTCGGCTTTGCCGGTGGCCGTGAAGACACCTGGGAACCGGACCAGGACGTCTACTGGGGCACGGAAACCGAGTGGCTCGGCGGCGATCACCGCTATGGCAAGGGCAAGAAACAAGGCAACGAACACGACGCCGGCTCGCACGAAGAAGGCGTGATCACGGCCGAGGCCGAATTGCACGGTATCGAAGAAGACCGCACCGAAGACGGACGCCTCCTCGAGAATCCGCTGGCGGCCGTGCAGATGGGTCTTATCTACGTCAATCCCGAAGGTCCCGAAGGAAATCCCGATCCGATCGCGTCGGCCATCGACATCCGCGAGACGTTCGGCCGCATGGCCATGAACGACGAAGAGACCGTCGCCCTCATCGCGGGCGGCCACACCTTCGGCAAGACGCACGGTGCTGGCGATGCCAAGCACGTGTTGAACGAACCCGAGACCGGTGGCCTGGAAGACCAGGGCTTCGGCTGGAAAAACACGTACGGCAGCGGCAAAGGCCCGGACACGATTACCAGCGGTCTTGAAGTCACCTGGACCCAGACGCCGACGAAGTGGAGCAATCACTTCTTCGAAAACCTCTTCGGCCACGAGTGGGAACTGACCAAGAGCCCGGCGGGTGCGAACCAGTGGGTCGCCAAAGACAGCGAGGCGACGATCCCCGACGCCTACGACCCATCGAAGCGCCATCGCCCCACCATGCTCACGACGGATCTGGCGCTGCGCCTGGATCCCGCCTATGAAAAGATCTCGCGGCGCTTCCTCGAGCACCCGGAACAGTTCGCCGACGCCTTCGCCCGTGCCTGGTACAAGCTCACCCACCGTGACATGGGGCCGCGCGCTCGCTATCTCGGCCCGGAAGTGCCCAGCGAAGAGCTCCTCTGGCAGGATCCCATTCCCGCCGTAGACCATGCGCTGGTTACCGATGCCGACGTCGCTTCGCTGAAGGCGAAAGTTCTTACTTCAGGGCTCACCATTGCCGAGCTTGTCTCGACAGCATGGGCTTCCGCTTCGACGTTCCGCGGTTCGGACAAGCGTGGTGGTGCGAACGGCGCGCGCATCCGCCTTGCACCGCAGAAGGACTGGAAGGTCAACCAGCCCGCGCAGCTCTCAAAAGTGCTGGCGAAACTGGAGAGCGTGCGCTCTGAGTTCAATACCGGTGGGAAGAAGATATCCCTCGCCGACCTGATCGTGTTGGCGGGCAGCGCCGCCGTCGAACAGGCTGCGAAGGATGGCGGCGTGTCCGTCACGGTTCCCTTCGCTCCCGGTCGTGCCGATGCTTCGCAGGAACAGACCGACGTGGAGACGTTCGCGTCGCTGGAGCCGATCGCCGATGGTTTCCGCAACTTCCTCAAGGGCAACTACAGCGTTCCCGCGACGGCGCTGCTGATCGACAAGGCGCAGCTGTTGACGCTCACCGCGCCTGAAATGACCGTACTCATCGGCGGCCTGCGTGTGCTCGGTGCCAATGTGGACGGTGCGACGCACGGCGTCTTCACCGATCGCCCCGGCAAGCTGAGCAACGACTTCTTCCGTAACCTGCTCGATATGCGCACGGAGTGGAAGCAGACCGGAAAGGACTCGTTCGAAGGCAGCGAGCGTGGCAAGGGCACGCGCAAGTGGACAGCCACCAGCGTCGACCTGGTCTTCGGTTCACACGCGGTATTGCGCGCCAATGCCGAGGTTTACGGCAGTTCGGATGCCAACGAGAAGTTCGTGAAGGACTTCGTCGCGGCCTGGACGAAGGTGATGAATCTGGATCGTTACGACCTGAAGAAGTAAGACAAGCGCAAGCCTGAAGCGACCCGCCCTGGCGCTACGCCGGGGCGGGTTTTTTTATTTCAGCGACCGGGCAACCTTCCCGCCACCGGGAGGAACAAATGCTGACCACTTTCGACAAGCCGTAGCGGCCTTCGCGAAGGATGTTACGTGGCGCCCAATCACAGGAACGAAGCAATGCACGAGAGCATCACCATCAAGACCGAAGCAGGCGACTTTGCTGCTTACGTGGCCTATCCCCAGGCCGACAAAGCACCGTCCGTCGTCGTACTGCACGAGGTATTCGGTGTAAACGAAGATATCCGCCAGACGTGCGACGCCCTCGCCGTACAGGGCTTCATCGCCGTGGCACCGGATCTGTTCTGGCGTCAGCAGCCGGGCGTCGATCTCAGTGTCACGTCGGAGACGGACTGGAAGGCGGGCCTGGCGCTGTACATGGCCTATAACCGCGAGCAGGGTGTTGCGGATGTGCTCGCCACCATCGCAGCTGCCGGCAAGCTCAAAGGCGCCACCGGCAAGGTAGCAGTCATGGGCTACTGCCTCGGTGGCCTGATGACCTTTCTCACCGCGGCACGCGGCAAGGTCGACGCTGCCGTGGCCTTTCATGGCGGCGACACCGAGAGCTACCTCGGCGAGGCCGGCTCGATCACCGCGCCCTTCCTCATGCATCTGGCCGAGGAAGACGAATACATCCCGAAGACCGCGCAGGCCGATATCAAGAACGCGCTCGCCGGTAAGCCCAACGTCGTCATTTACAGCTATCCGGGTTGCAACCACGCCTTCTCGCGGCATGGCGGTGCGCACTACGATGCCGCGGCGGCCAAGCTGGCCAACGATCGTACCTGGGCGTTCCTGAAGGAAAAACTCGCCTGAGTCACTGCAAGGCCGCTCTTTGTAGGAGCCGCTCTTTGTAGGAGCCGCTCTTTGTAGGAGCCGCTTCAGCGGCGATAGGCGCTACGGCGTCCCCGCTCCGTTGGCTTTTCGCCGCTGAAGCGGCTCCTACATGACCGAAGCGGCTCCTACACCTACACCGTGCTTTACGGGATGGCGTTACGCGCTGCGTCTTCGATCAATGCGGCGACTTCCTTCGGATGCGATTCGTACACGGAGTGGCTGGCGCCTTGCACTTCGATGGTGTGGCTATGTGCGCGCTTGGCGTACATCCTCTCGAGGTCGGGATTGATGATGCGATCGGCGGTGGCCACGGCGTACCAGCTGGGCTTGGTCTTCCAGGCCGGCTGACCTGCAGGAACAGTGAATACCTCGGCGGCGGTGAGTTCCTGGGCCTGCGCCTCGAATTCCGCTTGCGGCTTGGGAAGGTCGGCAGCAAAGTCGGCTGGGTAGAACGCCGGGTCGAGATAGGTGAAGCCGTCGGCGGTTTTCTTCACCGCCTTGGTCTTGTTCGGATAGAGCTTGCCGTTGCCGACTTCAGTCTCGCCCTGATCGAGCGCGTGCGCGGCGATATACACCAGGCCCACCACCTTGGGATCGTTACCGACGTCCGTCACGATCGCGCCACCGTAGCTGTGGCCGACCAGGATGATCGGGCCATCCTGCATGTCCACGATGCGCTTCACGGCGGTCACGTCATCGTTGAACGAAGTGAGCGGATGCTCGGCGATGGACACGTGGTAACCATCCTTCGTCAGGATGTCATACACCGGCTTCCATCCGCTGCCGTTCACCCATGCGCCATGAACCAGCACGATGTTCTTCACGGGCGTGGCGGCGGCTGCCGTGTTGCTCATGGCGGCGGCGCCAAGCAGGAGTCCAGCGGAAAAAAGTAAAGCCTTTGTCGTGGTACGCATTATCGTATCTGTCCTCGGATTGGCGTTGAATCTGAAAGTGGACGCATGCTGCGCCCCTACGCCTTGCCGTAAACTTTCTCGAAAATGACGACCCTCTGAACGCAGCGGCAGCGATGCCAAGCCACGGCGGTTTGTTGCAAATTCGGCCGACCTAAACTGAAGCTCAGGCCAACGTGGTCAGTTCGACCGGCAATACCGTGTCGCCACTGATGATCTGTGCCTGGCCGTCCTGGACCATGAACTGGATCTGCATCGTGCGCTGGGTGAGCGCGGCGAGTGCCTCGACCGTGGCCGGTGCGATGTCGATGACCGAGACGTTTTTCGTGCGCGCCACGGCGGCCGAGGTCTTCTTCCACCAGACTTCGGCGCTACGCCCGCTGTACGTGTAGACGATGACGCGATTGGCGCGCCCCGCCGCACGGCGGATGCGCTGCTCATCGGGCTGGCCGACCTCGATCCACAGATCGACCTCGCCGGTGAGCTCCTTGCGCCACAGATCCGGCTCGTCCTCGGAACTGATGCCCTTGCCGAAGGCAAGCGAATCGTCCGCGTTCAGGGCGAATGCAAGCACGCGGACCATCATGCGCTCGTCGGTTTCCGACGGGTGCTGGGCGATGGTCAGGGGGTGCGCCTGGTAGTAGTGCCGGTCCATGTCGCTGACCTGCAGATCGGCCTTGAAGACCGTGGATTTGAGTGCCATGGGGCGATTCTACAGCAGTCCATGCCCTTCCCCTCGGCGCCGGCCCTTGGGATGATCGGGTCGGGGCTCACGAAGGGGGTATCGCATGCCGCATCAGGATCAGCAGGTCGAACGGCTCACGTTCTTCTCGGACGCCGTGTTCGCCATCGCCATGACCTTGTTGGTCATCGACATCAAGGTGCCGGAACCGGCGGTAAGCACGGACGAAGCCTGGTTGCAGGCACTGGCCAACCTCATCCCGCACTTTGTCGGATTCGTTCTGACCTTCTACGTGGTGGGTGCCCTCTGGGCTGCGCACCATCGCACGTTCGGGCGGCTCGGCCACTACGACCCGTCGATCGTCTGGCCCAACCTGACCCTGCTCATGATGATTGCCTTCATCCCGTTCCCGACGGCCTTGATGAGCACCCATTTTGCCGACCGCGTGCCACAGATGTTCTACGGCTTCACCTTGCTGGTCGCGGGCCTGTGCCAGTACCGGCTGGTGAAGCGCGCACTTCGACCGCCATATCTGTACCGGGATGTCACCGCGGACGATGTCGCCATCGCGACCCGCCGTAGCCTTGGCATGCCATCCATGGCGCTCCTGGCGATCGTTATCGCCATCTGGTGGCCAGCCCTGAGCAACCTGCCGCTCATGGTGACGCCCTTCGTCGTCATGTTGTTGTCACGCATAAAGAAGCCGCCGCCGGCCGTGATTACCCCGGATCAGTCCTGAGGCATCACCCTGTTCCGCGTATGGCCGCAAGCAAGGCGTCGCGGCCGAACGGCTTCTGCAGTTGCACGGCGATCCCGGTGTCAGCCACCGGCAACTCCGCGTAGCCGCTTGCAAGCACCACGCGCAAACCCGGCCGCATCGTTGCCAGCTTGCTGGCAAGCTCGGACCCTGTCATGCCAGGCATCGCATGGTCGGTCACGACGGCAAGCAGCTCGTCGATCGTCTCCAGGCTTCGCAGTGCCTCTTTGGCCGAGGCCGCACCACGTGCGTCGTAACCGGCGTAGTTGAGCATTTCGACCGCCGTGGACAGGACGAGTGGATCGTCGTCGACCACCAGGATGACAGGTAGAGGACCCTGGCTTTGGGCGGGCGCCTTCGTTGCGCGCTTCGGACTGGCTGGAGCGAGAGCCGGCACGGCGATCGCCCCCGATGGCGCAACGGGAAGGTAGATCGAGACGGTCGTGCCGCCGGTCTCGCTGCTTTCCAGCTGCAGGGCACCGCCCGATTGCTGGACGATGCCATGCACCATCGACAATCCAAGGCCGGTGCCTTTGCCGACGCCCTTCGTGGTGAAGAAGGGCTCCGTGGCACGGGCAAGCGTCGCGGCATCCATACCCGGGCCGTTATCGGTAATCGACAGGCGTACGTACTTGCCGGGACGAACATGCAGGATGTGCGGGGCGCGAATCTCTTCCGTCGCTGCGCGGACGGTGATGACACCGCCCTCCGTCATGGCGTCGCGCGCGTTGACGCAAAGATTGAGGATGCACAGCTCCAACTGGTTCAAGTCACCCATCACATCGGGAAGTGCGAGTGGAAAGCGGACTTCCATCGAAATGGACGGACCCAGTGAGGTACGCAGCAGGTCCGACATGCCCGAAACCAGCGTGACGACATTGACCGGCTCCAGGTGAAGCTGCTGGCGACGTGCGAAGGCCAACATGCGCTGGGTCAGGCTGACGCCGCGTCGCACACCCGACAAGGCATTGCCGACCAGGCGGTTGAGGCGCTCGGGTAGCTCGGCGTGGTCGCGCATGAGCTCAAGGTTGCCTTGCACCGCCATGAGCAGGTTATTGAAATCGTGCGCAACGCCGCCGGTCAGCTGGCCGACCGCCTCGAGCTTCTGCGACTGGAACAGCGCCTCGCGGGTTTCTTCCAGCGCGAGTGCGGACGCGCGTCGTTCGGTGACATCGCGCGTGACTTTGGCAAAACCGATGAGCTTACCGGCGTCATCGGTAATACGGTCGATCACCACGTGTGCCCAGAAGCGGCTGCCGTCCTTGCGCAGTCGCCAGCCTTCGGTTTCGATTCGTCCCTCGCGTGCCACGGCCTCGAGGTTGGTCGTCGGTTCACCGCGAGCAACGTCTTCGGGGGTAAAAAACGCCGAATAGTGGCGACCGATGACCTCTTGGGGCGCGTAACCCTTGATCCGTTGGGCGCCTGAGTTCCAGCTGGTGATGTGTCCGCCGGGGTCGAGCATATAGATGGCGTAATCGGCCACACCCTGGACCAGCACGCGAAACTGCTCCTGGCTGTTCCTCAGTTCTTCATCGAGGCGCTTGCGTTCGGTGCGGTCACGCATGACCACGCCAAAGCCAAGCGGTGTGTCGCTATCCAGCACGGGATCGATGAGGATCTGCGCCCAGAATCGCGAGCCATCCTTGCGCACCAGCCAGGTATCCAGCTCGCTGCGCCCTTCGCGAAGCGCCAGGTCGAGCAAAGCCGCCGGTGCTGCCGCGCCGTTATCTTCGCCTGAGAAAAGGGCGGAGAAAGGCGCGCCGACCATGTCCTCGGCGCTGTAACCGGTGGCATGGAACGCACCGGCGTTCCACGTGGCCACGGCGCCGTCCGGCTGCAGCCAGAAAATCGCGTAATCGGAGATGCCTTCAACGAGCCGGCGGTAAGCGGAGTCGTCCATGTTCACGGAGTCTTGGGGTGTGCGCATGGCGCAAAGGTACCGCCTCTCGCCCGGTGCCTCGTGAAGGCGTCTTCACACGGCAAGCGGAGGCCGCTCAGTCTTCCTCGGGATTGACCGGCGCGACGTCCATGCCGTCATAGGCACCCAGGCTGTGCTCGGCCGCAAAGCGGTAAAGCTCCCCGTTGCGCGCGTCGAGGCTGTCCGGCGTGTGGATCTCGATTTTCTCGACATGAAGCATCCAAAGATCGGGATCGGCAGGCTCTTCCTTGTCGGCGAGGAATACATCGACAAAGCGATAGCCGTCCTGCTCCAGGACGGGTGCGACGGCACGCAGCTTCTCCGCCGATGCGTCGGTGAAGAAAAAGCCCCAGATCAGCGGTGCGGACAGGTCCCAGTCCGTGTTGTCGGCGATCTGTTCGAACATCATCACAAGCTGGTCTTTTTCGATCACGGCGGTATTTCCTGGAATGAGCCCGGCAGGATACTGCGACGGCGGCTTTTTTGTATCCGAATGTATATGCACGAGGACGGGATACACAGCGTTTCAAAACCACGGACGCCGGTGCAATCCGCATGGGACCGGCGGCGTTACTGTACGTCCCACTGACCCCCGGAGAGATTGCGATGTCGGATGTACTCGATCAGAAGAGGCGGAAATTCATGGGTGCCGCGGCGCTGGGTTTGACGCTCGCCCCGTTCGGGCTGAGCGCCATCGCCAGTGCCAGACCCGCGAGTGGGACCAACGCCATGGCTGCCGGCGCAGCCGCCAGCGGCGCCGCCACCGATACGAACGCTGGTGGGGCCACGTCGTTCCATGCGCTCAAGCAGGTCAAGGCCGGTGTCCTGGATATCGGCTACGCCGAAGACGGTCCCGGCAAGGGTCCCGTCGTGATCCTCCTGCACGGCTGGCCCTACGACATCTACAGCTTCGTGGACGTCGTCCCGATCCTCGCGAAGGCGGGGTACCGGGTGATCGTCCCCTACCTCCGCGGCTACGGCAGCACGCAGTTTCTCTCGGCGGACACGCCGCGCAACGGCCAGCAAGCCGCGATTGCATCCGACATCATCGCCCTGATGGACGCCCTCAAGATCAAGAAAGCCACCGTGGCCGGCTTCGACTGGGGCGCCCGCACGGTCAACATCATGGCCGCGCTCTGGCCCGAGCGCATCAAGGCGATGGTATCGGTGAGCGGCTACCTCATCGGCAGCCAGGAAGCGAACAAGAAGCCGCTGCCGCCGAAGGGCGAGTTGCAATGGTGGTACCAGTTCTACTTCGCCACGGACCGCGGTCGCGACGGCTACGCCCAGCACACGCGCGATTTCGTCCACCTGATCTGGGAACAGGCTTCGCCCCAGTGGCACTTCGGCGACGATACGTTCGAGCGCTCCGCGCCGGCGTTCAACAACGCCGACCATGTGGCGGTGACGATCCATAACTATCGCTGGCGCCTCGGGCTTGCCGAAGGCGAACCGCAGTACGACGGACTGGAAGCGAAGCTGGCGACCTTCCCCACCATCGGCGTGCCTACGATCACGATGGAAGGCGATGCCAACGGTGCCCCCCATCCGGACCCCAGCAACTACGCCAAGAAGTTCACCGGCAAGTACGAGCACCGGTTGATCAGCGGCGGCATCGGACACAACCTGCCGCAGGAAGCGCCGCAGGCCTTCGCCAAGGCCATTATCGACGTCGACAAGTTCTGATCGTACCGACCGGGAGGCTGGATCAACGCAGGTCGATTTCGTCGGCCAGCCTCTCGACCACGACGGCAAGCTTGTTTTCACGCAGCGCGAAGGCGGAATGGCCTTGCTCCAGATCGCCGATCGCCACGCGATCGCGTGTGGCAGTGGCATGTGCGTCGGCCTTGCGTACGGACAGATCGAAAACGACCGGCGCGAGGCCGGTGACCTTGACGTCCAGACGGTCATTGCTTTCGGTGTCCTGCCCGCCACGACTGGCCTGTTGGGACGTCGAATAGACGAGGCCTTGCGAGTCCACCACGACAACCTCGATCCGGTACGGCTTGTCGTCGTACGTTGCCGTGACCACGAACGTCTTCACGAAGGCGACGGTCTGCGCGGTGTACGGAACCGGCGGGATGAGTTCGTCGGCGATCGGCGCCTGGCCTACAGTTGGGCGTGGCAGGTTGAGTATCTGGACCGCAGGCAAGCCGGCGTGGACCGAAGCGACTGCATTCGTCACACGGGGCGGACCCTCGGCCAGAACCGCGGCCGGTAAGGTCAAAGCCATCATCGTGAGCATCGCGGCGCGCATGCCCGACCATCCTTGAGCCACCATCGAGACCCATTAAGCGCGCTGTCGGGGTCACTTTCCATCCGTACTTGTACGCACAACCGGCCAGAACCCTAGAATGGCGACCCTTATTGCTTTCCGCCGTTGACCCGGCGCCAGGAGTTCCCTTGTCGCACTATGCCGGTCCCCTGCTGACACTCCCGCTCGCCCGGGAGCTGCTGGCCGCGCGCGACGCGGGAGCTTCCGTATGGACAGGGTCGATGGACTTGGGGCGCTCCGAAGAAACGGTCGCGTTGCAGTTGGACACATGGCAGCGGCTCGGCCAGACCTTCCCGTATCCGGGCAAGCTCAAGGACCGCACGATCTACTTCTGGGACGGCGACGAATTCTCGGCGGTGTCTCGTTTCTCGGGCGCCCTGATCAAGCTGGTGCCTACCGACTGGGGCGCACCGACTTTCGAGATCGACGGGATCAAGATGCTGCCGACGTCGAAGGAGTCGCCCTTCGAAGACGCACGGCGCAAGGTCGCGCTCGTCGAACCTCGAGGCAAGGTAGTGCTCGATACCTGTGGCGGTCTCGGCTACTTCGCGGCGTGTTGCCTGGAAAGCGGCGTCGAGCGGATCATCTCGTTCGAGAAGAACGAAGACGTGCTGTGGCTGCGTACCCTCAATCCGTGGTCGCCCGACCCGGATACCCCGTCGAGCGCCGGACGTCTGCAACTCACCCATGGCGACGTGTCGTTGGCGATCGGCCACATCCCCGACGCATCGATCGACGCCCTGCTGCACGATCCGCCGCGCTTCGGCATCGCAGGTGAGCTTTACTCGCAGGTGTTTTACAACGAGCTCGCGCGGGTGCTCCGCCGTGGCGGCCGTCTGTTTCACTACACAGGTAGCCCGAACAAGCTCACCAGTGGCCGCGATGTGCCGCGCGAGGTAGCCAAACGTCTCGAGAAAGCCGGCTTCAAAGCCGAACTGGCGCTGGACGGTGTGCTGGCGATCCGCCGTTAACGCAGCGCGTCGACCCTCCTGCCTGCCTTTGCTCAGGCGGGTCGGGTCAACCGTCGTGTTTCGACAAGCTTTGCAACACGCTCCTTGTCGACAGCCGTCGCCGGCGTGTAGACGATCAGGCCAAGCTCCGGCCGGCCATCCACGGCGAATGACGAATATTCCAAGGTGATTTCGCCCACCAGCGGATGCGCGAACTGTTTGGTCCCTTCACCGTAGCTCTGTAGGTCGTAGTCGTTCCAGATAGCTTCGAATTCAGGGCTCAGTGCGATCAGCTCGTCCACGAAGCCCTTCACGCGGTCCGTCGCGCCGAGACGGGCGATATCCGCGCGAAAGGCCGCCACCGCGAAGCGCGCATGGTCCTCCCAGTGGAGCGTCTTGTTGCGTACGCGATCAGTGGCAAAGAGCAGCTTCAATACGTTGCGCTGGTCCGGCGGAAGCACACCGTACTCGGTTAGCACGGCAGCCGCGGCGGCGTTCCAGCCAATGATGTCCCACTGCGCGGTCTTGACGATCGCTGGACTGGTTTCCAGCGAATCCAGCACACGCTGCAACTGCGCCGAGATCGTCTCGGACGGTTGGTAGGTGACTTCAGGCGGCCGGTTCTGTGCCAGCAGGAACAGGTGCTCGCGCTCGACGGCGGTAAGAGCCAGCGCGGCGGCAAGCCGATTCAACACTTCGGTGGACGGTGCACCACCGCGCCCCTGCTCCAGCCACGTGTACCAGGTAGCGCTCACATTGGCGCGCAGGGCGACCTCTTCGCGGCGCAGGCCCGGTGTCCGCCTGCGCGTGGTGGGCATGCCGAAGGCGGCTGGGTCGAGCTTTGCGCGGCGATCCTTCAGATAGCTGCCAAGCGGATTGTCTGCCGAAATGCTCATGCCGCGATTATGTCCCCCTTTGATCCGTAGAGGACGAAGTGTCCGGACAGGGCCCGGCCTGTGGTCCGCAAAAGCAGGCGGCATGTAGGTGCCATCACGATGGCCAGGACCATGAGCACCCACACCCCACCGAACGTTTCCAGCCCCGCTAAAGGAGGCTGGCTGGCCGTGTCTGCCGTGACACTGGCGGCCTTCGCCTTCGTCACCACGGAATTCCTGCCGATCGGCCTGCTCCCGCAGATCACCGGCGAGCTCCACCTGAAGACCGGCATCGGCGGCCTGATGGTCACCACGACCGGCCTCGTTGCCGCCATGGCGGCGCCGCTGACCACGATGCTTGCCGGGCGCCTGGATCGCCGCATCGTCCTGCTTCTGCTTTCGGCATTGCTGATGGCAGCCAACATCGTGGCCGCATCCGCCACCGGCTTCGCCACCATGCTCGTGGGGCGCGCACTCCTCGGCATCGCGCTGGGTGGTTTCTGGGCGGTCGCGCTGGCTGCGGCCGGAAGGTTGGTGCGTCCCGAGAAAGCCGCTCTCGCGACAGCAACGATGTTCGCCGGTATCACGTTCGCCACGATCATCGGGGTGCCGCTGGGTACCCTCATCGGCAGCGTCGCGTCATGGCGTTACGCCTTCCTTGCCGCCGGTGCGCTGGTCTTCGTCGCCCTGATCGCGCAGTGCTTCCTCTTGCCCCACCTGCCTTCGGAGACGGTGGTGAAGACGGCTGACTTCGGCAGCTTGATGCGCCGGTCGAGCTCGCGCCTGAGCCTGATCATGATGGCCGTGGTCATCGCTGCGCACTTCACCGCTTACACGTACATCGCGCCGTTCCTGATCGAACGTGCCGGCTTCGACGAGCATGGCATCACGGCGGTGCTGCTCGCCTTCGGCGTGGTGGGTTTCGTGGGCAATTTCATCGCTCCCAGGGCGATCGCGAAGGACCTGCGTTGGTCGCTGGCCGGTACGATGCTCCTTCTTGGCGCCACCATCTTCGCCCTGCCGCTTCTGGGCGCGTCCCACGCGGGCGCCAGTGCCGACATCCTGCTCTGGGGCATGGCCTATGGCGCACTGCCGGTCGCGCTGAGTGTCTGGGTTTCGCGCTACGCCGGCGACCATCCGGAAGCCAGCTCGGCCCTGTTCGTCATGACCTACCAGCTCGCCATCGCGGCAGGTTCGTTCCTGGGCGGTCGTGTCGTCGACAACGTCGGCGTCGTGCCTGCCCTCGTGGTCGGTGGCATCGCCGTCATCCTTGCGCTGGCATTGCTCTTCAGCTTCGGCGGGCGCAAACCGCAGCACTAAACCAGCATGCCGCCGGACACCTCGATGCGCTGACCGCTGATCCAGCGGTTATCGTCCGAGAGCAGGGACGAGATCATCGCGCCGAGGTCATCCGGCAAGCCCACGCGGCCCAGCGCCGTCATGTCGGATATGCGTTTGGCCACCTCCGGGGTGTCACGCACCATGCCGCCGCTGAAGTCGGTGGCGACCGCGCCCGGCGCCACCGTGTTCACCGCGATGCCACGGGGACCGAGCTCCGCGGCCATGTAGCGAGTCAGCACTTCCACGGCACCCTTCATCGCGCCATAAGCCGAGCTACCGGGCATGGAAACGCGCGCGAGGCCGGAGGAGATATTGATGATGCGTCCGCCGTCGGCGATCAATGGCAGGAGCTTTTGCGTGAGCAGGTAGACACCCTTGAAGTGGACGTTGTAGATGGCGTCCAGCTCGTCGTCCGTCGTCTGGTCGAACGCTTTGTGCAACGACTGGCCGGCATTGTTCACCAGGTAGTCGAAGCGCGTGGCGCCCAGTTCGCCGATGGCCGTCTTCACATGCCCCACGAACGCGTCGAACGAAGCGGCGACGCCGGTATCCAGCTTGAGCGCGATGGCGCGCCGGCCCTGCCGTTCGACTGCGGCGACGACGTTGGCCGCCTCTGCCTGATTCTCGCGGTAGGTAAAAATACTGTCGACGCCGCGCGCCGCCAGGTGGAGCACGGTACTGCGACCGATTCCGCGGCTACCGCCGGTGACGAGGGCGATCTTTGCCGCGTTAATTGCTGAATTTTCGTTAGTCACGGGGGTGTCCTTCGGGAGTTGGCCTGGGCAAACGATAGGCTCGTCACCGTGCGGACGGAATGCGCAAACCCGGACCATTCTTGCCTGATCCTGCTTATGGGCATACGATCCAGTCATGATTTCCGAACTGACACAGGCCCTGCTCCGCCATACAGACCGCCAGGAGCCCTACGGCCCGTACCTGACGGACGTGCCCGGACTGGTGCTGCTGCGCTCCGACCACGAAAGGCCGCCTGCCCACCTGATCTTCAAGCCCGCCCTGTGCATCGTCGTGCAGGGCGCGAAGTGGGCCGTGTTCGGCGATCGACACATGGACTATCGCGCGGGCCAGGCGCTTATCGTCAGCGTGGAGACGCCGGCACTGGGGCGCGTGGCGGAAGCCAGCCCGACCGAGCCCTTCCTCGGCATCATCATCGAGTTCGACCTCGCGATCATGCGCGAGGTGGCCGACGCGCTGGGCACGCCGGCACCGAGTGGCGAGGGCCCCGGCTTCGGCGTCTTCGTCACGGATTTCGACGGGCCACTGGCCGAGTGCACCGTGCGCCTGGTGCGCCTGCTGGACACACCCCAGGCCATTCCGTTGCTCCAGCCGGCGATCATGCGCGAGATCGCGTACTGGCTGCTCAGCGGCCCGCACCGCGCGGAGGTGGCACGAATGGTCCTGGCGAACACGCACGCGCATCGCGTCATTGCCGCCATCCATCGCTTGCGCGACCGTTTCGCCGAGCCCATGCGCATCGACGACCTGGCCGCCGGCGCGCAGATGAGCACCTCTGCCTTTCATCGGCAGTTCCGCCGCCTCACCGCAATGACACCGCTGCAATATCAAAAGCAGCTGCGCTTGCTCGAAGCGCGTCGACTGATGGTGGGCGAAGCCGCCAGCGCCGAAACGGCGGCCTTCGCCGTGGGATACGAGAGTGCTTCACAGTTCAGCCGTGAGTATTCGCGAATGTTCGGCCTTCCACCACGACGCGACGCGAAATTGCTGCAACAGGCCTGAGTCCTGGGGCCGAGCCGAGGAGGCTGGGCCAGGGCTGTGCTTTGTGTAGGAGCCGGCTATGCCGGCGATGAGGTTGAGGCGGCCTGGCTATCGCCGCTGAAGCGGCTCCTACAGAGAAGCTGTGTCACAGGGGCGGTCAGACGGGGCGTAGAATGTGGGGTTTACGCGTGGAGCGAACCCCTTGGCCTTCCCGTTCTCCCTGGTCATTTTCGACCTCGACGGCACGCTGGTGGACAGCGCGGCCGACATCGCCGAATCGGTCAACCGCACGCTGCGCGACTGGAAGCTGCCTACTTACGACGTCGAGCAGATCACCGAGTGGATCGGCGAGGGCTCGCGCAAGCTCATCACCTACGCGTTTCGTCATGCAGGTAGCGACGCGGACATCGACGAGGTGATGCCCGGTTTCCTCGAACACTATGCCGAGACGGCGCTGGACGGCATTGCCTACGACGGCGTGGTCGATACGCTGGCCGCGCTGCACGCGCAGGGCATCAAGCTTGCGGTGTGCACGAACAAGAACGAGGAATTCGTACGCCCCCTGCTCGAGGCACGCGGCATGCTGGCGTACATCGACGGCATCGTCGGCGGCAACACCTTGCCGGAACGCAAGCCCAGCGGCGTACCGCTGCTGCACCTGGCCGCCGAAGCCGGGGTCGCCGCGAGCGATACGCTCATGGTCGGTGATTCGGAGAGCGACGTGCTCGCCGCGCGCGATGCCGGCCTGCCCTTCGTGATGGTCAGCTACGGCTATCGCAAGTCGCTCGATCTGCATGCGATCGGCGCGTTGGCCGTGATCGACCGCATGCCCGACCTGCTCACTATCGGTAGTTCTCGATAACCGCCTTGATCAGGCCGACGTCATCCTCGATGCCATAGTCCGGCGGGGCCGAGTAGCCGAACCGCGTGATCACCAGCCGCGCCGACGGCACGATGTAGATGCGCTGACCCATCGTGCCGCTGGCGAAGAAGCCGTCCTTGGGGAAGCCTCCTTCCACGCGCCATCTCGCCGGGCGGCTCGGCCCGTCGTTGGTCCAGAAGCCGGCGCCGTACGGCGCACCCAGCGTCGATGTGCGCGACCAGTTGACCCACTCGCGCGGCAACAGGCGCCCACCGGTCGGGGCGACGCCATCGTTGAGGTAGAGCAGGCCGAACTTCGCGTAATCGCGGGCGCTTGCGTAAACGTACGTCGACCCGACGAAGGTGCCCTTGCCGTCGAACTCCATCGTGACCTCGTGCATGCCCAGGCTTCGGAAGAGCCTGCGCTGCGCGTATGCCCGTAGACCCGCGGCACCGCCGCCGACCAGCTCGCCGATCTTCCTGTCGAGCAGCACGGTGTCGGCCGAGGTGTACTCGAACGTCTTTCCCGGTGGCTCTTTCGCCGGCTGGGCCGCCGCAAAGCCGGCCATGTCGCCATGCAGGAATTCCATCTGCGCGACCGGGCTGAAGGCCGACTCCGCTTCCTCCGCGGCAAGACCGCTACGCATGCGCATCAGGTCCTCCACCGTGATGGACGCGCGCGGGTCGCCCGGCTGGCGCCATTCGGGCGCATCGAGGGGCTGGTCGACGTGTAGCTTGCCTTCGCTGACGAGCATGCCGAGCAGCGCATTGGTAAAGGACTTGGCGACGGAGAAGCTGATCAGCGGACTGTGCACGTCGAAACCATCCGCGTAGCGCTCGGCGACGACGACACCGTCCTTGACGACCACGACCGCCTTCACCTGCTTCACCGGTTCGCCCTTGCGCTCGGTGAAGATGCGATCCAGTGCCGCGGCGATCGCTGGCTTGCGCGTCGTGACTGCTTCGTCCGGCGCGAAGTCGTCGTCGAATCGTCCCGATGCCGTGCCCTCCGGCGGATCCGCCACGAGGGGCACATTGCCAGGCAGGTCGAGACGACAGCCGTAGCCACGCGTGAAGCTCGCACGAGCCAGGGATCGCAAGGGGCTCGACACTTCCACGCTCTGCGTCTGCGGCGATACATGCACGCTGAGCAGGCGCCCCGCGACGTTGCCGATCATCGGCACCACCAGCTCGTCGTAGGTGCGCTTTGGATCCTGGCCGCCGATGAAGGTCATCGAACACACGTGATGCGCCGCCACGCCCGCCGCAACGCGCAATGCCTGGTCCGGGCGGAATACCGCCCAGGCGGAAGCGGCGGCCACCACCACGATGCCTCCGACGATCAGTCGCTTCTTGCCCACGGTCATCCCCTCTGGTTTTACGCAGTCTGGGACCAACGAGGGATGTCGTGGCAGCCTGCCGGGACGAAGGGCGGCCGTCCAGGGACGAAAGGCCGGCGTCCCCCGCGCAACGCGCGCTAGAGCTCCAGGGCGAGCCCCGGCGGCAGCTGGTCGAGGTAGCGGCGGGTCCAGGTCACCCGGGCACCGTCACGCAGGAGCAGGCGCTGTTCGCCTTCCGGCCAGGGCTTCAGCTCACGGATCGCGTCCAGCCTGACTACGGTCGAACGGTTGATCCGGACGAAGTGCGACGGCGACAGGCGCGCCTGCATCGCGTCGAGCGTGCCGCGCAATCGGTGCCGCGTGCCTTCCACATAGACGTCGATGTAATTGCGGTCCGACTCGATGCGGTCGATGTGGTCGACATGGACCAGTTCGGCGCTGTCGCCCTTCGGCAGGAGCAGGCGTTCGACGTAGTGCGCCGGCGGCGGCAACGCATCGAGCAGTCCATCCACGCGCACGGCCAGGCCTGCGGAGGGAACGAGTAACTTGCACAGCCGTACGGCAAGACGATCGAACCGCTGCGGCCCCACCGGCTTGAGCAGGTAATCGAATGCGTGCACTTCGAACGCTCGCACGGCGTGGGTGTCATGCGCGGTCACGAAGACGATTTCCGCCGGCAATGGCTCGCCCAGCGCCTGCAACACGGCGAAGCCGTCCATGCCCGGCATGCTGATGTCGAGGAAGACCACGTCCGGTCGCAAGCGTTGGATCAGGGCGATCGCCTCGATGCCGCTGCCGGCCTCACCGACCCACTCCAGGCCATCGGCCGTGGCAAGATAGCGACGCAACTTGGCGCGCGCGGGCGCCTCGTCATCGACCACGACGGCACGCAGGCTCATGCCGCTGCCCAACGCCGCGCCGGCAGCCAGACGGTCACCACCGCCCCCCCGCCCACTGCCGCATCGCGACTCACGCCGGCCTCATCGCCATACAGGTGACGGAGTCGCGCATCCACATTGCTGAAACCGATACCGTGCCCAGGGCGCGCCGTACCGCCACCGAAGTCACGAACGCGCAGCGTCAGCCTGCCGGCGTCGCGCCAGGCATTCACCGCGACGCGCCTGCCCTCGCCGCTGCCACCATGTTCGATGGCGTTCTCCACCAGCGGCTGCAGGATAAGGAACGGCACGTGCAGGTCGTCGAGGGCCGCGTCGCCCTCCACGTGCGCGTCCAGTCCGTTACCGAAACGTGCCCGCTGGATGTCCAGATAGAGCGACAACAGCTGCCACTCGTCGGCAAGCCGATGCTCCTGCGCGGTCGCCGAGAGCGTGGCGCGCAACAGCTCGCCAATGCGCGAGAGCATCTCGTCGGCCACTTGCGGCCGCTCGTACATGAGCTCCGATACGGCATTGAGAGTGTTGAAAAGGAAGTGCGGGTTCAACTGCAGGCGCAGCGCGTCAAGCCGCGCGTCGGACAGCGCCGATTCCAGCTGCGCAGCGCGCAGCTCCCGGGCCTGCCCTTCACGGTAGCGATCGAACAGCCATAGGCCCAGGGCGATCACCGCGTAGAAGAACAGCTGGGTCGGCATCTCCATGAGGTAGCGCCACCCGGTGGGCGCTGCGGCAAATCGTGCGAAACCCGCCAGCGGAAAGACTATCAGCCGGAGACCGAGCATCAGGCTCGTCTGCGCCAGGGACAGCGACAGGAATAGCCCCAGGTGTGCGAGGACGCGCGTCGGTCCCGAGGTGATGCCGGCGATACGACGCAGCACGAAGAACAACACGGGAAGAAAAACGCCGAAGCTCAACGAACCGGTGAGTTCGTCGATCAGCTTCGGCGCAAACAACGATGGAACGTGGTTAGCGATATCGATGAGATACCGGTTCGACGCCCTGAGTAAACCGATGACCACGAGCAGCGCGATCCACAGGACCGCGGCATGGCCTTTCTTCCCTGTCTTCATGTCGAGCCCCCCCGGCCCAGTCTTGCGTGCCGGCCCTTATACCAGAGCCGGCACGCCAGGCGGGATCAGGCAGCGCGCCTGGGCAGCACCCAGTCCGGGCGAATGAAATGACACGTGTAACCGTTCGGGTACTTTTCCAGGTAGTCCTGATGCTCGGGTTCGGCCTCCCAGAACGGGCCCGCCGGTGACACTTCGGTCACGACCTTGTCCGGCCACAGGCCCGACGCGTTGACGTCCGCGATGGTGTCTTCGGCCACGGCCTTCTGCTCATCGTCCAGATAGAAGATGGCCGAACGATAGCTCTCGCCCCGATCGTTTCCTTGCCGATTCAGCGTAGTCGGATCGTGGATCTGGAAGAAGAACTCCAGGATCTTGCGATAGCTCACGACGGACGGATCGAACTCGATCTCGATCGCCTCGGCATGGCTGCCGTGGTTACGGTACGTGGCGTTCGGCACGTCGCCGCCAGAATAGCCCACGCGCGTGGCGATGATCCCCGGCTGCCTGCGGATCAGGTCCTGCATGCCCCAGAAACAACCACCGGCGAGAATGGCACGCGCTGTCATAGGACACCTCCGGTTTCGCTGTCGAACATGTGGATGTATTGGCCGTAGCCTTCCTTCTCGAGGTCGGCGACGGGAATGAACCGCAGCGACGCCGAATTGATGCAATAGCGCAGGCCGCCCTGGTCACGCGGTCCGTCGGGGAAGACGTGGCCGAGGTGACTGTCGCCGTTCGCCGAGCGCACTTCGGTGCGAATCATGCCGTGGGTAATGTCGCGCTTCTCCTCGACATGGTCGGCCTCGAGCGGGCGCGTGAAGCTGGGCCAGCCGCAGCCACTGTCGAACTTGTCGAAGGACGAGAACAGCGGCTCGCCCGAGACGATATCGACGTAGATACCCGGCTCTTTGTTGTCGTTGAATTCGTTCTGGAACGGGCGCTCGGTGCCGCTCTGCTGCGTCACCCGGAACTGTTCGGGCGTCAGCTTGGCGAGGGCTTCGGGGGTCTTGCGGTAGTCGGACATGGGGACCTCCAGAGGGACGAAGATCGGGGGCTGCAGGCCAGTTGCGGGCCCGCTCCACCGCTCGTCCAATAATGCGGTCGAACGCCGTGGAAACAATAGTAAGGACTTGCCATCCCGACTCCCTCAACGGCCCCGCCCCTTCAACGGCCCTGCCCTCTGTAACGGCCCCGCCCTCTGTAGGAGCCGATTCATCGGCGATTCCTGCGGAGCGAGCGCCTGAAAGTCATCGCGACCGGGTTTTCGCCGATGAATCGGCTCCTACAAAGAGCGCGACGACCGTAGCCTAAGAACGGGGCAGCCGCACGGAGAACCGGGCCCCACCCCCGGGGGCATCCAGCACTCCGATCTCGCCCCCGTGACGCGCCACGATCTCCTGCACCAGATGCAGCCCAAGGCCCGCCCCCACACTGCTCGGTCGCAATCGGTAAAACGGGGTGAACACCTTCGCCCGCTCGGCCTCGGGAATCCCCGGCCCCTCATCGCTGATCTCGAACACGCCAGCCTCGGTCACCGCAACGTGGATCAGCCCCTTGCCGCCCGCGTGGGCGATGGCGTTCTGGATCAGGTTGGTCACTGCACGGGACAGCGAGAGGCGGTCGCCCATCACGACGACCGGGTTCTCCGGTGCGTCCATGGCCAGCTCATAGCCCGCATCGAGCACCAGGGGTGCCACATCGGCGCTCACCTCGCGCACGAGGGTCACCAGGTCCAGCGGCTCGAACTCGGTCACCTGCTTGCCAAGCCGTTGCAGGTCGAGCAACTGTTCGGCGATGTTTGCCAGCCTGGCCAGGTCGGTCAGCAGGCGTGTGCGTGCTTCGCCGGGGGGCAAGGTATGCAACCTTGCTTCGAGGATCGCGATGGGCGCGCGCAGTTCATGGGCGGCGTCGGCGAGGAAACGGTCGCGCGCATCGTAGCCCTCGCCCAGCCGCGCCAGTGCGAGGTTGAAGGCGCGTACCAGCGGCTGCAGCTCCCGTGGTACCGCGCCATCCTCCAACTGGGCGCCGCGCTCGTCGATATTGATCCGCTGCGCCTGGTCGGCCACCTTGCCCACGCCAGCCATCGACCGATGGATGAGCCAGGGGACCGCCACCAGGGTAACCAGGACCAGCGGCAATCCGATACGTGTGCCGATATAAACCGAGAACTTGACGAAAACGCGCGCAAGACCGAGTAAGGGCGCACCGCCAACGATCACATGGAGACGACCGTATGCGGTGTTTTCGACAATGACGCGCATGGCCAGTTCATAGGGCGCGCTCGTCGTATGCACCTCGGAGGATTGCAACGAGGCGAGCGAATCGACCAGTGACCGATATCCTTGCGGAACGCTTCCGTGGCTCAAACGGTGTCCGTGCTCGTCGGCGACGACGAACCACATGCGCGGTGCGACCTCGAGGACGGCGCGCAGATCGTCATCTGCATGCAGCCGCATCGCGCCATCGTCGACCGTCACCGCACGGGCGATGTCGCGTGCGAGGTCTTCGTCGATGTACGCCGCTCGCGTATCGAGCAGGCTCCAGGTCAGTGCGGCGATGGTTGCGAGAAGGATGACGATCTGCAGGACACTGAGTCGAACACCCAGCTGGACGGTGAGCGACTTAGCGTGCCTGCCCATCGCGTACCTCCCGGAGCAGATAGCCGATGCCGCGGATCACGTGGATTTCCACGCTCGCGTTCGCTTCCACCAATGCGCGGCGCAGCTTGGACACATGGGCATCCAGGGCGTTTGACTGGATGGCATCGTCGAAACCATAGACCGCCTCCTGCAATACCTCGCGCTGTACCGTGCGCCCATGGCGATATGCCAGGGCTTCGAGCAGTAACAGCTGGCGACGCTGCAGGCGCAAGGGCTGGCCTTCCACGTGCGCATCGCGAGCGGTGAAGTCGAAGGTCAGATTGCCGACGGTGGCGACCGGCAGCGCAATCTGTGCGGGACGACGCGAAATCGCCCGGATACGCGCGAGCAATTCTTCGATCGCAAAAGGCTTGACCAGGTAATCGTCCGCGCCGAGGTCGAGGCCATCGATGCGATCGGCGAGCGAGCCGCGGGCGGTCAGCATGATCACCGGAAGGTCGGCATGTATCGACCGTGCCTTGGCCAAAAGCGTCGCTCCATCGCCATCGGGCAGCTGCCTGTCGAGTAGCAGCAGATCGTGCACCTTGCACTGCAGGGCCTCCGTGGCGTGCGCGATGTCCGGTGCGATGTCCACGAGCATGCCGTGCCGATGCAGGCCGGCCTGGAGCGCGGCGGCCATCTCCGGCTCGTCTTCCACCAGCAGTATGCGCATGCAGAACCTCCCGAAGGGGCGCGATCCTAACACGGGCTAAACGCCCATCAGGCCACGCAATGTTGGGGCAATGTCCACTCCCCACGATCCGCAGCCTATCGTCCCCACGAGTCTCCCCGCATGTCGGCATCCCGTTCGCGCTCCGCCTCCCTGCTCGCCCTGATCGCCGGATTCAGCTGCTCTGCGGCCGCATCGGCCCAATCCTCGGACGAACGCTCGCCCGGCTGGAGCCTCGGCATCGGCGCCGCATGGGCGCCCAGCCCCTATCGCAGCTACGAGAACAAGGCGCTACCCCTGCCCCTGGTGAACTACGAGGGCAAGTCGTTCTACTTCCGTGGCGCCTCGGCCGGCTACAAGCTCTTTTCGACGAAGACCGACGAGATCTCCCTCCTGGTCTCGCCCTTCGCCAACCGTTTTCGCCATCAGGACACCGACAACGCGCAGCTCAAACAGTTGTCCAACCGTGACATCTCCGGCCTGGCGGGCGTGGCGTGGAGGCACAAAGCCGAATGGGGCGTGGTCTCCGCCAGTGCGCAGAAGGAATTCACCGGCCACGGCGGCGGTACCCTGCTCGACGCCGGTTACAGCTACCCGCTGAAGAAGGGTGCGGTCACGTTCATTCCGACAGTCGGCATCTCGCGCAGCAACGGCGCGCTCAACGACTACTATTACGGTGTGAGCGGACGCGAGGCCCTGCGTAGCGGCCTGCCGGCGTACCACGCCGATGGTGGCACCGCTCCCTATGTCAACCTCATGGCGAACTACCGCTTGTCGCCTTCGTGGGTCACGTCGGCTGGCACGCGGTACACCATCCTCCCGGATGCGGTGAAGGACAGCCCCATGGTCAATGCCGATCACACCCGCAGCTTCTTCGTTTCACTCAGCCACGTGTTCTGAGCGATGGCCAACCGGATCATGCGTCGGATCGCGGACCTGGCCTACGGCATCGAGCCGGACCGCCAGGCCGTCTGGGATTGGCTCCTGCTTACGCCCATCGCGGAACTGGGCGGTCGTACGGTCGTGGAAATCGCACTCGCCGGTGAAGGCGAGCATGTGGTCTCCCTGCTCGAATCCGTAGCCGCCGGCAAGCGAAACCTCTAGTTCGGGACGCTATCGTTATTCGTGCATCATCGCCTGATGCACCGACATCGGCATCGGCATCATGTTGACGTTGGCGTTGTGCATCACCCACAGCGAACCGGCCACCACCACCGCGATCAGGAAGGTCGTGCAGGCGAAGATCGCCGTGTTCGCGCGCTGGCTTCGTGCCGAGCCAAGGTGCAGGAAGTACACCAGCTGGACGAACAACTGCGCGACGCACAAGGTGACGATGAGCGCCAGGCGCGCGCCGGGCGGAACCACGTTGGACATGACCGCACCGAACGAGGCGAGGGTCAACGCGACGGAAAGGATGAAGCCGGACACGTAGCTCCGCATGCCGCCGTGGGCCTGGGTATCGTGACTCATGGGGTGAACTCGCGCAGATAGACGAAGGTAAAAACACAGATCCAGATCAGGTCGAGGAAGTGCCAGAACAGGCTGAGGCAGGCCAGCCTGCGACGGACGATCCCGTCCAGGCCGAAGCGCAGCACCTGGTGAATCATCACGCCGAGCCAGACCAGGCCCGAAAGCACATGCAGGCCGTGGGTGCCGACCAGCCCGAAGTACGCCGAAAGGAAGGCGCTGCGAGAGGGACCGGCACCGTCGTGGATTAGCTCGAGGAACTCATGCACCTCCATGGCGATGAAACCCAGGCCGAGCAGGAAGGTGACCGCAAGCCAGCCGACCAGTACGCGACGGCGCCCCGCCGCGGCGCCGAGCATGCCAGCGCCGAAGGTGAAGCTGCTCAACAACAGCAACATGGTTTCGGTCAGCACGAACGGCAGGCTGAAAAGCTCCCTGCCCCCCGGTCCGCCGGCCGTGGCCCCAGCCAGCACGCCGAACGTCGCGAACAGCGTCGCGAAGATCAGGCAGTCGCTCATCAGGTAGATCCAGAAGCCGACGGTGGTCATCGACCCGTCGTCATGTTCCGCATGGCCGTGGCCGGCCGTGGCGAGGGACGTGCTCATGCTCAGGCGGCCTCTTCGAAACGTGTCGCAGCGGTGGGATGGTTCGTCGGAAGGCGTGCGAAACGCGCGCGCTCGATGGCCGCGACTTCTGCCGCGGGCACGTAGAAGTCGACGTCCCGGTCGTAGGTACGCACGATGAAGGCAACGATCATGCCCAGCAGCGAGACGATCGCCAGCGGCCAGATGTGCCAGACCAGCGCAAAGCAAAGCGCAAGGGAGATCGCCGCGATGATGAACCCCGCGCCCGTGTTCCGCGGCATGTGGATGTCCTCGTACGTCGTCGGCTCGACATAGGCGGTGCCGGCCTTCTTCGCATCCCAGTGCGGTTCGAGCGAAGTGATCGTTGGCACGTGCGCGAAGTTGTAGAACGGTGCCGGCGAGGCGGTGGACCATTCGAGGCTACGGCCATCCCAGGGATCGCCCGTCATATCGAGGTTGGCGTTGCGATGGCGGATGCTGACGACAAGCTGGATGCCGAGCGCGGCGATGCCACAGGCGATCACCAGCGCGCCGATCAGCGCGACGACCAGCCAGGGCTGCCAGGTCGGATCGTCGTAGTGGTTCATGCGCCGGGTCATGCCGTCCAGACCGAGCACGTACAGCGGCATGAAGGCCAGATAGAAGCCGACCAGCCAGCACCAGAACGACACCTTCCCCCAGAACTCATTGAGCGTGAAGCCGAACACCTTGGGGAACCAGAAGCCGATCGCCGCCAGGCAGCCGAACAGCACACCGCCGATGATCACGTTATGGAAGTGCGCCACGAGGAACAGGCTGTTGTGCAGCACGAAGTCCGCACCCGGCACGGCGAGAAGCACCCCGGTCATGCCGCCGATGGCAAACGTGACCATGAAGCCGATGGTCCACCACACCGAGGAGTGGTAGCGGATGCGTCCGCGGAACATGGTGAACAGCCAGTTGAATAGCTTCACGCCGGTGGGAATCGAGATGATCGAGGTCATGATGCCGAAGAAGGCATTGACGTTCGCCCCCGAGCCCATGGTGAAGAAGTGGTGCAGCCAGACGAAGAACGACAGCACACCGATGGACGACGTGGCATACACCATCGACTTGTAACCGAACAGGGGTTTGCCGGAGAACGTCGAGATGATTTCCGAGAACGCACCGAAACAAGGCAGGATGAGGATGTAGACCTCGGGATGCCCCCACACCCAGATCAGGTTGATGTACATCATCGCGTTCCCACCAAGCTCGTTGGTGAAGAAGTGCATGTCCAGGTAACGGTCGGCGCTGAGCAACGCGAGCGTGGCGGTCAGCACCGGGAACACACCGATGATGAGGATGTTGGTGATCAGGGCAGTCCACGTGAATACCGGCATGCGCATGAGCGTCATGCCCGGCGCGCGCATCCGCAGGATGGTCACCACCAGGTTGATACCCGTCAGCAGGGTGCCCAGGCCAGAGACCTGTAGCGACCATATGTAGTAATCCACACCCACCGTCGGGCTGTATCCCAGTTCGGACAATGGCGGATACGCCACCCAACCGGTCGCGGCGAAGTCGCCCACGAACATGGACATCATCACCAGCACCGCGCCGACGGCCGACAGCCAGAAGCTCAGCGAGTTGACGAAGGGAAACGCCACGTCACGCGCGCCGATCTGCAGTGGCACCACCACGTTCATCAGGCCGAGGATGAGCGGCGTCGCCACGAAAAAGATCATGATCACGCCATGGGCGGTGAAGATCTGGTCGTAGTGGTGCGGCGGCAGATAGCCCGTCGACCCGTTCGCGGCGATCGCCTGCTGCGCGCGCATCATCAGCGCATCGGCAAAGCCTCGCAGGAGCATGACCAGCGCGAGGATGATGTACATCACGCCGATCCGTTTGTGATCGACCGAGGTCAGCCACTCGCGCCAGAGGTAAGTCCACTTGCGATAGTAAGTGATGGCGGCGAGCAGGGCCGCACCGCCGAGCATGACGATAACCAGGGTGCCCATGATGATGGGCTCGTGGAACGGTATGGCGGATAGATCGAGTTTGCCGAACATGCGGTTTAGTCCTTCGCCGGCGACATGAGGGGGAGCGCATCCGTGTGCGACGGAGCAAGTACGGATGGCGTGCGGGCGACGCTGTCCGAGGGACCGCACACTTCGCCGCCGATGGGCTTGGGCATGTACTGATCGACCACGTGCTCGAACAAGCCGGGGGCGACGCTGCCAAACTTGCGCGCGGGTTCATGCTCGCTGGGTGCGGTCAACGCGTGGTAGCCATCGGCGTCCAGCGCCGGGGAAGACGTACGCGTCCGACGGATCCAATCGGCGAAGTCCGCCTCGCTCACGGCGATCGTGTCGAAGCGCATGCCCGAAAAGCCGGAGCCGCTGTACGCCGATGATCGCCCCGCGTACGTACCCACGTCATCGGCGATCAGATGAAGGCGCGTTTCCATGCCGGCCATCGCATAGACCTGGCTACCCAGGCGCGGAATGAAGAACGAGTTCATCAACGAGTCCGCCGTGAGATGGAACTCGATCGGCGTGCGCGCTGGCACCACCAGTTCATTCACCGTGGCCACGCCGTAATCGGGATAGATGAAGAGCCACTTCCAGTTGAGCGCGACCACCTCCACCTTCAAAGGCGGACGCTCGGAGGCCAGGGGCTTGTACGGGTCGAGGTCGTGGGTACTCCGCCAGATGAGCACGGCGAGCACGGCGACGATCACGCAGGGAATGGTCCACACGACCACCTCGATGGCCGTGGAGTGCGACCACTCCGGCGCATACGTGGCCTCGGTGTTCGTCGCCCGGTATCGCCAGAAGAAGTACAGGGTTAGCGCGATGACCGGAATCACCACGAGCAACATCAGGCCCGTCGACAAGAGGATAAGGTGGCGCTCCTGGTTGCCGATGTCCCCCTTCGGGTCGAACAGGGCAAGGCGACAGCCTTGCAGGAAAATCACACCGACCAGGACGGCGAGGCGCAGTGCGGGCCGGCGGAAGCGGAGGAGCAGCGACGCGGACATGTATGCATCCAAATGGGGATGCGGCGCATACTATGCGTCAACAACATCCATACATTGGTGGCATTGTGACGCGGACAAGCTCCATACAAGGGCTCGACTGGGCGGCGGCGCTCGACGAAGAGGGGCCCCGCTACCTGCAGGTGGTCCGTTTCATGGAGAGGGCGATCACTGACGGGCGTCTGCGGCCAGGCGATCGACTGCCACCGCAACGGCAGCTCGCCACCGCGCTGGGCATGGACCTGACCACGGTGACCCGCGCCTATGCGGAGGCCCGCGAACGCAAACTGCTGCACGCCAATGGGGCCATGGGGACCTTCGTCTCCGCGCCGCGCTTTGACACGGCCCAGGTCGTGGACCTGGGCATGAACATCCCACCGCCCCCGCAAGGCATCGATCTCACCGCCCTGCTCAAGCGCGGCGTGGACCAGATCCTGACCCACACCGATTCCCATCTGTTGATGAGCTATCACCCGGGCGGCGGAAGCGAGGCCGATCGCGCTGCGGGCGTCGCCTGGCTCACCCCCATGTTGGGACGACTGGACGGTGCACGCGTGGTCACTTGCCCGGGCGCGCAGACGGCCCTCGCCGCGCTGCTCCTTGCCCTGAGCGATGCCGGCGAGACCCTGCTGACCGAGCCTGTGCTGTATCCGGGCATGATCAGTGCCGCCACCCAGCTCGGTCGCCGGCTCTTCGCCGTGGAAAGCGACGCCGACGGCATGCTTCCCGATGCGCTCGAGAAGGCCGCCCGGGAGCACCAGGGGCGCGTCGTCTATCTCAACCCTACCCTGCGCAACCCGATGGCCACGACGATGCCACTGAGCCGCCGGGAGCAGATCGTCGCGGTGGCGCGGAAGCACGACCTGCGCATCATCGAAGACGATCCCTACTGGCCTCTATGCGACGCGGCGCCTCCACCGCTGGCTCGCCTCGCCCCGGAACGGACCTTCTACATCGCCACGCTCTCGAAGGCGCTCACTCCCGGCTTGCGGACGGCATACGCGGTGATGCCGGATGCCGCCTCGCGCTCCGCTTTCCTGGGCAGCCTGCGCGCGGTAACGCTGATGTCGACGCCGGTGATGACCTCATTGGCAACGCAATGGATTCATGACGGTACGGCAGCACGGCTACTGGAGGGCGTGCGGGCAGAGGCAGGAGAGCGGCAGTCGATGGCGACGCGGATCCTGCGCCCGACGAGCCTCGCCGCCGCAGACATGTCCGCAGACGCAGGTGCAACTGAGGCTACCCCGATGGAAGGCATTCACCTGTGGCTACCGCTTCCGGGTCGCTGGACGGCGCGGTCACTGACGATGACGGCGCGCATCGAAGGCCTTGCGGTCACGCCTTCGGATGCCTTCTCGGCGGGCGCCCCGAACGTACAGGCAATCCGGATTTCGCTGGGCGGCGTGAAGGACCGCATGCGGCTGAAACAGGGACTGGATCGACTGAAGCAGGTGATGGACGCCGCCGATCCAGCGGCCGATTCGGTGGTTATCTAGCTAAAGGCATCGCCGCGTAGGAGCCGATTCATCGGCGATGCTCTTGTAGGAGCCGATTCATCGGCGATGGCTACTCGCCACAACCCATCAGGCAGCAATATCCTCAACCCAAACATGCCCCGCCTGCCGCAACAACGCCCGCGCGGAATCCGGCCCCCAGGTACCCGCCTCGTAGCTATCCGGACCCTTCTCGTCCTGGCTCCAGCCTTCGAGGATCGGTGTCACCCACTGCCAGGCGGCCTCGGTCTCGTCCTTGCGCACGAACAGCGCCGGGCTGCCCTTGACCGCATCCAGCATCAGGCCCTCATACGAATCGCGGTAACGAATGCGCTCCGGCTGGCCGAGCTTCGACAGTGCATCCACTTCGTCGAGCCCGAAGCTGTTGCCCGGATGTTTGACGAACAATGGCAACGTGACGCTCTCGTTCGGCTGCACGCGAATCACCAGGCGGCTACCCGGACGCGCTTCGCCGAACAAACCCGGCTCGCCGGCGCGGAACTGCACCACCACTTCAGTCACCTTCTCCGGCATGCGCTTTCCCGAGCGCAGGTAGAACGGCACGCCCTGCCAGCGCGCGTTGTCGATCTCCGCCTTCAGCGCGACGAAGGTCTCCGTGTTGCTCGCGGTCTCACCGGGAAGCTCCTGACGATACGCCGGGACCGACTTGCCACCCGTCGTACCCTGCACGTACTGGCCGCGGGCCACGTTGGCGCCCAGGTTGTTGCGATCGAGCGGCTTGAGCGACTTCAGCACGCGGACCTTCTCATCGCGAAGCGCGTCGGCATCGAGCGAGCTCGGGCGTTCCATGGCCACGACGGTGAGTACCTGCAGTAGATGGTTCTGGATCATGTCGCGCAAGGCGCCGGAACCGTCGTAGTAACCACCGCGTCCTTCCAGCCCCACCGTCTCCGCCGCGGTGATCTGCACGTAGTCGATGGACTCACGGTCCCACATGCGCTCGAGCATCGGATTGGCGAAGCGAAGCGCAATGATGTTCTGCACCGCCTCCTTGCCCAGGTAATGGTCGATGCGGAAGATGCTGTTTTCCGGGAAGTAGCGACCGACGTTCTCGTTGACCTTGCGCGCCGTATCCAGGTCGGTGCCGATCGGCTTCTCCAGCACGATGCGCGAGGTCTCGCTGCGCAGGCCCTTCTCCGAAACGTTACGGGCGATCTCACCGTACAGATCCGGTGCGGTCGCCAGGTAGAAGACACGCACGCGGCCCTCCGCGGCGTTGGACTCGAGCAGGTCCTTCAGGCCATCCCAGTTGCCGGTCGATTCGGCACCGTTGAGGCTGACATAGTGAACCAGGCGCAGGAACCGGTTTACCGTCGCGTCGATCAGCTCGTCGGCGCGCACATGCTCGCCCAACGCCTTGCGGGCGCGTTCGCGGTAGGTCTCATCGTCCAGCGGCGAGCGCGCCGTGCCGACGATCCGCGAGTCGCTGGTGATCTGGCCCTCGGCGAAACGGCGGTACAGCGCGGGCAGCAGCTTGCGCATGGTGAGGTCGCCGGTGGCGCCAAAGATGACGTAGTCGAAAGATTCGACGGGTTCGAGCTGGGTTGAAGCGGTCATGGTGAACGATTTCCGGGGAGGCTGGAGGTGGGGCGGCGCACTCGCCGTCACTGGACGGGTGAATGAATGCGGCGTGCCGGCGCCCTTTCAAGTGCCTCGATCCAAATGAATCTTGCGTGGGCGGCATAAGTGTTATGACCGGCCGCATATGACAGGTGGCGAGGGGGCGTCCCCATGCATGGCTGGAGCACTTCACACCAACCACCAGGGAACACCACTCATGAGCAAGCTGAAAGAGAAAGTCGCGGTCGTCACGGGCGCTTCCAAGGGCATTGGCGCTGCAATCGCCAAGTCGCTCGCCGCCGAAGGCGCCGCCGTCGTCGTCAACTACGCCTCGAGCAAGGCCGGCGCCGACAAGGTCGTTGCCGAGATCCAGGCGGCTGGCGGCAAGGCCGTCGCGGTCGGTGGCGACGTATCGAAGCAGAAGGATGCCGAGGGTATCGTCAATGCCGCCATCGAGCACTTTGGCCGTCTGGACATCCTTGTGAACAATTCGGGCGTGTATGAATTCGCCTCGATCGACACGACGACCGAAGAACTCTTCCATCGCACCTTCAACGTCAACGTGCTCGGCTTGATCCAGGTCAGCCAGGCCGCGTCGAAGCATCTTGGCAAGGGCGGCAGCATCATCAACATCGGTTCGGCCGTGACCCGCATCACGCCGGCCGAGAGCGCCGTCTACACCGGCACCAAGGGCGCCGTCGACGCCATCACCGGCGTGCTCTCCCGCGAGCTCGGGCCGCGCGGCATCCGCGTCAACTCGGTAAACCCGGGCATGGTCCAGACCGAAGGCACCGAAAGCGCCGGCTTCATCGGTTCGGACTTCGAGACCTGGGCCGCCGGCCAGACCCCGCTCGGCCGCATTGGCCAGGTCGGCGATATCGCACCGATCGTGACCTTCCTCGCCTCCGATGACGCTGCCTGGGTCACCGGCGAGCTGATCCTTGCCTCGGGCGGTATGCGCTAAGCGTCAAAAGCATCGCCGATTCATCGGCGATGCTCTCCGCCCGAACCCACCTCAATCCACCGCATCCCCCGAACCATAAAGCTCGGGGTGCAGGAAGGGCGCCATCGCCAGCACCATGGCCTGGGTATAAGCGCTCTCGCGCGTCGCATGGCCATTGGTGACCAGGCCGATCGCCCCGCCCTGCTGCTTGATGTTGACCGTTCCGAACAGCCGATCCATGACATGGCCAAGCTCTTCGCCGTCCAGCAACGACTCGTATACCGCCGGAGGCAGAGGCAGCCATGCGCTGCATCCGACCGATACGAAACCCTGGTTCGCGATAGCCACGTAACCGAACGTGCCCGGGCCGTCTTCGGTCACGTCCACGCCGCCTTCCAGCGCAACGTAGAAATCCGCGTCTCCGTGCTGCCGGCAGAAGTTCATCCGGTTGATCGCGCCTTCGCGCGTTTCGGCGGCCGTCATCGGCTGGTCGGGAACGCCCGACGGTGCCTGCATGCCTTCGCATTCCACCAGCCTGCCGGGGAACAGCGGCGCCAGTGCGTTATGCACAGCGGCGATCTTGACGGGATTGCGTGAGCCGACGATTACGCGGATCGGCGCCATGGGGTGAGCGGCCATCGACGGAAACCTGGTGGGGAACGGCTGCGATATTAGCAGCCGCACTTCGTACTTCAGAGCCGAAAACCGCCTACTACCTCTTCCAGCCTATGGGTCTGCTCTTCCATCGCCTTGGCTGCCGCGGCAGCTTCTTCGACCAGAGCCGCGTTCTGCTGGGTCATGTCGTCGAGCTGCGTCACGGTGCGGCTGACCTCGTCGATACCCTGGCTCTGCTCCTGGCTGGCCGCCATGATCTCTTCCATGAACGTCGCGACACCGGCGACGTTGCGGGTGAGCTCGCCCATGCTCGTGCCGGTGCGCTTTACCAGCTCGGCACCCAGTGCCACGTCTTCGGACGCCCCGGCGATGAGTCCCTTGATATCGCGGGCTGCCGACGCCGAGCTCTGCGCAAGGCTGCGCACTTCACCGGCGACCACGGCGAAGCCGCGACCCTGTTCGCCCGCGCGCGCCGCTTCCACCGCGGCATTCAATGCAAGCAGGTTGGTCTGGAAGGCGATGCCGTCGATGACACCGACGATATCGGCGATTTTCGCCGAGGAGTCGCTGATCGCTCCCATGGTCGTGATTACCTGGGCTACCACGTCGCTACCACGATGCGCCGCCGCAGCCGCATCACGCGCGAGCGTGTTGGCCTGTTTGGCGTTCTCGGCATTCTGGCGGACGGTCGCGGTGAGCTCTTCCATCGAGGCGGCCGTCTCTTCCAGCGAGCTGGCCTGTTCCTCGGTGCGCTGTGAGAGATCCATATTGCCGCTGGCAATCTGGGTCGCTGCGGAGGAGATCGCGGTGGAGCTCGCCTGTACCCGGCGAATCATGTCCTGCAGGCGCGCGATGAACCGGTTGAAGCTGTCGACCACGGCGTTGTATTCGCTACCACTGCCCGGCGGCAGGCGACGCGCCAGATCGGCTTCACCCGAGTTGAGCTCCTCGATGTTCTCCTTCAGCGTGGCCAGCTGCTTCATCAGCAGGCGAATACCGAACACCAGCGCCGCGAGCAACAGCAGCGCCAGCGGCAACTGCACCGCGGCCAGCTTGCCCATGATGCGGCTGCTGTCCTGCGTGAGAAGACGTGTAGGCAGACTGGTCGCGAGAACCCAGGGCGTACCGACGATCGGCCGCAGGAACAACGTCTGCGATTCGCCGTCGGCGTAGTCACGCTCCACCTGCTTCGCCTTGCCGAGCTCGGGCATGGCGTCCTTCACCTGCGCGATCATCGGCGAGGTCGCCGCGAGATCGGCGAGCCTCTTCAGGACGATCTCGTCCTTGATGTAAGTCGTGTTGCTGACGATCGTGCCGTTCGGCTCGACGATCAGGATCTGGCCGTGGACCTTGCTTTCCATGTCGGCGACGAGCCGATTGAAGAAGCCGAGCGTCACGTCCACGGTGGATACGCCAAAGACCTCGTCACCCTTGTAGATCGTCATGGCGCAGTTCGTACGCGGCTGCGCGCTGGCGGCATCCTTGTATGCATCGGCCCACAGGCAATGGCCGCGCGGTGCGCTGAGGCCGTTCTTGTACCAGCTCTGCTCCCAGTACTTCAGGGCATCGGGCTGGTTCCAGTGCGTATTGACGACAAGGTTGCCGGTGGCGGCATCACGCGCGAAGAAGGTGCTGTCGCGCTCCTTCGTCGGTTCACGCTTGAACGGCAACGGCCAGATACCGCCGCCGAACACGTCCTGGTCGCCGTACTGATCGACCAGGCCCGGCTGCAACCGGTCGATCGACGCGCTGTCCATCAGCGCCACGGCCTGCGTGATGCTGCGCTGCTGCGCTTCCACCTGGTGGAGCTTGTTGGTGATCGCCAGACCGATCTCGTCCACGTTGCGGCCAACCCGTTCGGCTTCGCCGCGACGAAGGTCGGGCGTGACATACAACCGGATCACGACGAAGGTCAGGACGACGAGCGCAAGAAAGTACGCCAGGACGAAGGCGGTATACCTCGTCTGGGTGGAGCGGAAGAGATTCACGAAGGTGGCCGGATCAGGTATGGGGAACACCCGTTACGGCGGGGCTCCCGGTTTCTTTAGCCTGATTGTGGGAGCCGGCTATGCCGGCGATGGGCGTCAGGGCAACCTGGCTATCGCCGCTGAAGCGGCTCCCACATGTCCTCAGTAGCTGCGCAAGGCCGAAGGCGAGCCCGCCCCAGTTCAGCCCAGGGCCTTATCCACCATGGCCTGGGCCTCTTCGAGCACCTTCGCCAGATGATCCTTACCGCGGAAGCTCTCGCCGTACACCTTGTAGATGTCCTCGGTGCCCGAGGGACGGGCGGCAAACCATGCCTGTTCGGACATGACCTTGATGCCACCGATGGCCTGCCCGTTGGCCTGGTTGACCACCGCGACGATGGGATCGCCCGCCAGGGTCTTCGAGGTGACCTGCTCCGGTGCCAGCTTGGACAGGCGGCCCTTCTGCGCGTGGGTGGCCGGCGCATCGATGCGCGCATTGGCCGGGTCACCCAGTTTTTCGGTGATTTCGCGATAGATCAGGCCAGGGTCGCGGCCGAGTTTCGCGGTCATCTCGCCGGCCAGAAGTGCTGCAGCGAGGCCGTCCTTGTCGGTCGACCAGGCAGCGGCGTTCCGGGTCAGGAACGAGGCACCGGCGCTCTCCTCGCAGCCGAAACCCAGGCTGCCGTCGTAAAGCCCCGAGACGAAGTACTTGAAGCCCACGGGCACCTCGAGCAAGGGCCGGCCGAGGTGCTTCGCGATGCGGTCGAGCAGGCCCGTGCTCACGGCGGTCTTGCCCACGGCGGCGTCCTCGCGCCAGCCCGGGCGATTCTGGAACAGGTACCAGGCCGCCGTGGCCAGGTAGTTGTTCGCCGGCATGAGTCCGGCGCTGGGCGCAACGACGCCGTGACGGTCGTGGTCGGTGTCGCAGGCAAAGGCGACGTCGAACTTGTCTTTCAGACCGATCAGCCGCTGCATGGCGTACGAGGACGATGGATCCATGCGCACGCGACCGTCCCAGTCCAGCGACATGAACGAGAATGTCGGGTCGACCACCTCACTGACCACGGTGAGGTTCAGGTTGTAGCGGTTGCCGATAGCGGCCCAGTAGTGCACGCCGGCACCACCGAGCGGGTCCACACCCATACGCACGCCACTGCCGCGGATGACATCGAGGTCGAGCACGTCGCCGAGGTCGTCCACGTAGCGCTGCAAGAAATCGTATTCGCGCGTCGTCGCGGCGTTCTTTGCCTGCGCGAACGTAAGGCGCTTCACGCCGCGCAACTCACCCTCGATCAGCACGTTCGCGCGCGCGGCGATCCAGGAGGTCGCGTCGGTATCCGCGGGGCCGCCATGCGGCGGGTTGTACTTGATGCCACCGCTTTCCGGCGGATTGTGCGACGGCGTGATTACGATACCGTCAGCCTTGCCGCGGTCGCGATCGTGGTTAAAGGCGAGGATGGCGTGCGACACGGCCGGCGTCGGCGTGAATTCCCCACCTTGGGAAACATAGCTCTCGACGCCATTCGCGGCGAGCACTTCCAGCGTGCTCTCGAATGCGGGCTCGGACAGCGCATGGGTGTCGATGCCGACGAAAAGCGGACCGTCGATACCGGCCTGCGCACGGTAGTCGCAGATTGCCTGGACCACGGCCCAGACGTGCCACTCGTTGAACGAGCGATCGAACGAGGAACCGCGATGACCGGAGGTGCCGAAGACGATGCGCTGCTCGGGCACCGAGGGGTCGGGCCGCAGGTCGCGGTAAGCGGCGAGGAGCGCAGCGATGTCGACCGGCGGGACTTCAGTGGCGGGCTTCCCCGCGAGCGGACTGATCTTGGCACTCACCGATGCTATCTCCTTGGGCGGTGCACGCGCGGCACCTCGATCCGTCATTGTAGGCCGCGAGGCTGAATGGCGATGTCAACGTTTTCAGATTTCTTCCATGTCGCCCACGCCCTCGCACCGCTATCGTGGCGGCGGTCTCTCGCCCGCACGTCCTAGAGCCGCAACCGGTCGATGTACTCGAAGATTTCCGCGTCCGTCTCGAGCCCGAGCTTGCGCATCGCGTTGGTCTTCTGCTGGCTGATTGTGGACAGGCCCCGCCCTGTCTCCCGGGCGATGTCCGTCACGCTATTGCCGCCGGCGAACAGGCGAAGGATCGTCACTTCGCGAGGGGACAGATCCGCCAATGTTCCCGACTTTCCCATCGGCGTGCCCGGCGGCGCGCCGAGCAACGCCTGTACCGATGACCCGAGGTAGACATGGTTCGACACGATCTCCACCAATGCCTCCGGAATTTCCCGTGCGTCACCGGACTTGCCGATCAGCCCTCGCACGCCCGTCGCGAGGATTTCCCGATAGAGCGCCGGATTGGCCAGGGTGGTAATGACCATCACGGGGAGGTCCGGAAACCGCCCGCGCAGTTCGGCAAGCAGGGCAAGGCCGTCGCGGCCGGGCGCGGGCATGCTGAAGTCCGTGATCAGGGCATCGCAAGGGGTGTCGTTCAGCAGCGCGAGCAACTCGTCGGGCGACTGTGCTTCGCCGACGATGGTGGCCAGGCCATCTTTGGCCAACGCCAGGCTAAGGCCTTTGAGCACGACGGGGTGATCGTCGGCCAGGATAACGCGGTACACCATGAGTGATCCTTTCCCGAGGGCGCGAAGTTGAGCACATCGCGCATCGGTACGCCAAGCTGGAGACGCTATCTCGCACGCATGACGAGCCTCGTCGGCGGTCTCGCACGTCGGTTCGAGCGACATCGTGTGGTCGACGACTTGCCTACCCTGCTCGCCGACCTTGGCCGCCGCTATGCGCCGCTGGCCCGTGCCGACGAAACCGCGCTGGAACTGGACGTAGATCCTGCCGTGGCGCCCGATCTGACGGGAGCGCTGGACGAACTGGGAGCCCTTCTCGGCGTCCTTATCGAGCGTGCGATCGACGTCGCCGCGGGTGGCTACGTGGCCTTGCAGGTCGATCTGGTGGGCGAGACACCCACCAGCCAGACAGTGCACCTGACCGTGGCCGACGATGGCCCTCCCACCGTGCCCTCCGATCCGAAATTCCTCATACCCACGACCTCCATCGAACGTCTTGGCGGTCACCTGCAGGTCGAGTCCGGACCCGACCTTGGCACGCGCGTCATCGTCGAACTGACCTTCGACATGCCGCGACGCCTGCCACGCGTGGATATCGACGCGCTGAGGTCGACCCTCGGTGGCCAGGTCGCACTGGACGAAGTGATCGCTGCGCTCGACCTGGCACTCAGTCGCGACCTCGCCCATCTCGAAGACCTTCTTGCGCAAGTCGGCGTCGACCCACTACAGGCCTGGTTGCACCGCGTTTCCGGAGTACTGGGCATGGCCGAAGCCAGCGAACTGGCCCAGATGGGCCTGCTGCTGGAGCGCGACCTGGCCGCTGGCCGCGATGAAGCGATCGACCGCGCTGTCCGTGACTTCGGCGAAGACGCCGCAGCGGTCCTGACCGTGCTTCGCGACCACCGCGACGGCGATCGGCTATAGTTTCGCGGACGTGAATACCCTGCCCGCCCTCGATGCCGATGATGCGCTTGGCGCTTTCCTACAGGCGCATTCACGCCTGTTTGTCATCACCGGCGCGGGCATCAGTACGGACTCCGGCATTCCCGATTACCGTGATGTCCAGGGCGCCTGGAAGCGCAGCCCGCCGATGACCCTGCAGGTATTCATGAGCGGTCCGCCCGCGCGGGCACGCTACTGGGCGCGAGGCATGATCGGCTGGCGACACTTCGGCAGCGTGCAACCGAACGTGGCCCACCGCGCGCTCGCCGCCATGGAGCACGCCGGTCGCATTGAGCTGTTGCTCACCCAGAATGTCGACGGTCTGCACGAAGCAGCCGGCAGCATCAACGTCGTGGACCTGCACGGGCGACTCGACCGCGTGCGCTGCATGCAGTGCGGCGATATCACGCGTCGCGACACCATGCAGGCCCGCCTCGAAGCGGCCAATCCCGACTGGCTGGATCTCCATGCCACGATCGCCCCCGACGGCGACGCCGATCTCGACGGCGTGGACTTTTCCCGCTTCGACATCCCCGCCTGCACCGTCTGCGGCGGCATTCTCAAGCCCGATGTCGTGTATTTCGGCGAAAACGTGCCGCGTGCGCGGGTCGACACCGCATGGGCCCATCTTGGCCGCGCGGATGCCATGCTCGTGGTTGGCTCGTCGCTGATGGTCTATTCGGGTTACCGCTTCGTGCTCGAAGCCTCCCGACGCAAGCTACCGATCGCGTCGGTCAATCTTGGCGTGACACGCGCCGATGACTTGCTGACATTGAAAATCGAGCAGTCCTGCGCGGAAGCGCTGGCACCCTACGCTTAACGACGCGCGCGGAAAAATTCGCGCAGCATCGCGCTGGCCGTCTCCGCTTCCAGGCCGCCTTGCACCTCGACCCGATGGTTATGCCGATCGGAAACGAGGGTGTCGAAGACACTTCCGGCCGCACCCGTCTTCGGATCCGTCGCGCCGAACACCACCCTGCCGACCCGCGCATGCACCATGGCCATCGCACACATGGCGCAGGGTTCCAGCGTCACGTAAAGCGTGGATCCCGGAAAGCGATAGTTGGACACCGTTAGCCCTGCCGCCCGCAACGCCTGGATTTCCGCGTGTGCCGTCGGGTCGTTGAGCGTGATGTTGCGATTCCAGCCCTCACCGACTGCCACGCCATCCATCACCAGCACGGCACCGACGGGGACTTCGCCTTCGGCATCGCGCGCATGCCCGGCCAGCGCGAGGGCACGGGCCATCCACGCACGGTCGGCGTCGGTGAAGGCATCGGTCGGAACCGGAAGGTTGTCGGGCGTGATGGACAAGCGGTGCTTTCCGGATAAAGCGCGATTATCTCATGCGACCTGGCGTTGCACGATGCGCCAGAGTTGCCCGGCGTAGTCGGCCGCGCGTTCCGCCGGCACATTGGTCACGCCCAGCAGCAGTCCGCCTCGCGGTGCCACGCCCGCGGCATACCAGGGTGACATCGGCAGCGGCGAGAGGCCCTCGGCCAGGGCCGCCGCGGCCGCGCTAGCCTCGTCCACGCCGTCGGGTAGCTGGATACGGATGGCGAGACCGCCGGCTTCATGCTCGATCCCAAGAAGGGTCAAGGCGGCGCCAAGGGCATCGCGCCGCTCGGCATACGCGCGCTTCATCCGTCGCAGATGGCGCAGGTAATGGCCGTCGCGCATATAGGCTTCGACTGCCAGCTGCACGGAAGGCGGAGGCGCGGGATCAAGCGTGCCGACCACTTCGGTCACGGCCCCGATGACACCGAGCGGCACGACCAGGTAACCCACCCGTAGGGCGGGAGATATCGTCTTGCTGAATGTACCGATGTGGATGACCCGACGGCCATCCATCGAGGCCAGCGCGGGCGCGGCTCGACGGGCGAGCTGGAGTTCACCGAGGTAGTCGTCCTCGACGATCCAGCGGTCGCCGGCATGGGCCCAGTCGAGCAAGGCGTGGCGCCTGTCCAGTGAAAGCGTGACACCCAGCGGTGCCTGCTGGCCCGGGGTGACCAGGGCCAACCGCGCGTCCGGAGCGCGCGCTATCCCGGCAGCCACGTCCAGACCCTCGCCATCCACGGGCACCGGCACGCACGTGAGCCCGGCCCACGCGGCGGCGGTCCGTGCGAAGGGGTAGCCAGGATCCTCGACCCAGGCCCGGGCGCCGTGGAGATGCAGCGCCCGCATGGCAATGCCGAAGGCGCCTGCATAACCATTGGTCACGAACACCTGTGAGGGATGAAACGCGAAGCCTCGCGCCACGGCCAGATAGCCGGCGATTTCGGCGCGCAACTTTGGCTCCCCACGCGCATCGGGATAGCCCACGGGCGTGGCGGCCGCGTCGCGGGCGGCCTGAGCCAGCATCCGCGACCAGAGCGCGGTTGGAAAAAGGTCGTCCGCCGGCACCCCGATCTGGAACGGCACGGGCTGGGTTGCCCCGGTAGGAAAGGCGCGCAGTGCCTCGCGGGCCCGCGCAGGCTCGGGGTCTGGCCGCATCGCAGGCGGACGCCGCGCGACGCGGGTGCCCGCGGCACCGGCCGCGACGATGAATTGTCCGTCGGAGAGGCGCTCGTAGGCGGTCCGTACGGTACCCCTCGCCACGCCCAACTGGGCGGCGAGATCGTTCCAGGAAGGCAGGCGGGCACCGGGCGCGAGGCGTCCATCGCGGATCGCGGCCCGGATGCCGTCCGCGATCTGCTCGGACAGCGACAGCCGCCCTGCCCGGTCAAGGGAAATGCCGAAGGAAGAACCATCCATGGCCGGATGGTACATCGTGGCCCGACGTTCTTGGCTCTTTCGAGTAGCCCGTCTTGCCCGCAAACTTCGGCCCATCCCAAACGCAACGCTTTCACACCTCTGCCGGAGTACACGCCATGAGTAACCGCATCGACTACATGAAGATCGCTCCCGACGCCATGAAGGGCTTTGTCGCCGTCTACGGCTACCTCGCGCAGAGCGGCCTGGACAAGCACCTCATCGACCTCGTTTTCCTCCGTGTCTCGCAGATCAATGGCTGTGCCTTCTGCATCGACATGCACTCGCAGGACATGCACAAGCACGGCGTGCCCTTCGAAAAGCTGATCCTGACCTCGGCATGGCGCGAATCCGGCGATGTCTTCAACAAGCGCGAACAGGCCGCGCTGGCCTGGGCGGAGTCGCTCGCCCTGGTCGCCGACACCAGCGTGCCGGATGCCGACTACGACGCCGCCGCCGCCGAGTTCAGCGACAAAGAACTCGTCGACCTCTCCACCGCGATCGCGCTGATGAGCGCCTTTAACCGGATGGGGGTGGCCTTTCGTAATAAACCGGTGACGGCGTCGAGGCTCGCCCGGGCGGCCTGAGCTTTTCCGGACGCGACGAAGAGGCCCGCAAGGGCCTCTTTCCGTTTCCGCGCCTTTCTCCTTCGCCCGGCACTCCTACGCAATACCTTGCGGTTAGACCGAAGGTCGTGTGGCAGTGCGCGCAAGTTAGTACGACGCTTTCCATGTCCGGCAGGGCGGCCCGAACTTCAGGGGAGCGAACATCATGGCGAACGATTCGGCCGCGCTGTCGTACCGCGTGCAGCCTCTCGATCAACAAGGATTCTCGACGCACCGGATCAACCGGCTGCATCACGATTTCCATCACCACCCCCTGTTCCAGCTCCCGGAACTGGCACGACTGGCGAAGGAACTCATGCCGCTGGAGAAGTGCCGATTCATCAAGCCGGGCATGACCCAGGCCTCAGCCTTCCGCCACGATGCGCGGCATCCGGACGGACGCGATATCGATGAGGTCTTCGAGCGGATCGAAGAGACCGGCTCGTGGATAGCGCTCTACAACGTCGAGGCGATACCGCGTTACCGCGCCCTGCTCGAATCTATCATCGACGGCGTGCGAGCGACGATCGAGCGCGAGCAACCGGGCATTTTCAATGTCACCGGCTTCATCTTCATCTCGGCGCCGCCCTCGGTCACGCCCTTCCACATCGATCGCGAGAACAACTTCTGGCTCCAGCTACACGGCAGGAAGGTGCTGAGTGTGTGGGAGCCCTCCGACCGCGACGCCGTCTCGGCTGCTCACGTGGAAGATTTCATCGTCAGCCACACGTTGCGCGAGGTGAGGCTCAAGGATTCCTCGCGTGCATCGAGCCACGAGTTCGACAGCGGGCCAGGCGACGGTGTGTACTTCCCGACCACGTCGCCGCACATGACGCGCACCACCACGGACTGGGCGAAGCCCGGCGACGGTATATCGGTCTCCATCGGCGTCACCTTCTATACGAAGCACACGGTGCACCTCGCACGCGTGCACCAGTTCAACCGCGTGTGCAGGAAGTACCTGCACATGAGTCCTGCTTATCCCGGCGTGTCGCCGCTTCGCGATGCCATGAAGGCACCCCTGGGGCTTGTCCTGGCCATCGGCCGGCAATGGACCTTGCGTGCGCTGACTTGCTGGCAAGGACTCAAAGCGCACAAACGCCCGGAGGAAGGATGGCTGGGCGAAAAGGCGCCGCCAGGCTCGTATTGAGTCATTCGCGCATCTAATGCGGCGCACTAAAACAGCTCATTACAATTGAACCCGAGATTTTCTTGAGTTCAACGTCCCGTTGCCTGCAGTTCATTTTGATGAAATGAAAACGAAAGCAACGCGGGATTTTGAGGCATCTTAAAATCAACATATTACGAACGCGTTCGGCAACAGTCGGAAAAGCCGAGAGATTCGTAACGAGCCTATTCGCACACGCCTGCGATCTCATATAAAAAACGCGTGCCGTCGTAATTCCGAGCGGTTGTGTTAAGTGCTTGTATACACCTGGTGATGATGAAAGACTCGATGGCAGACAAGGTCTTCCCCTACTAACGACCTCGTCATTTCAAGCGCTGCTTAGCCACCCGACCATTGTGTCGGGCTAGCCCGCTTTGCCTAAAAATAAGCGTAAGGGTCGTCACCATGAAACGTAATAAGCTCGCGTGTGCCTTGGCCGCGTTTCTCCTAACTCCCGTTGCAAGTACGGCCTGGGCACAGGCTGCCACCAGTGACACGGGCCCGCAGGACACCAGTGCCAACCCCAGCACTCTGCAGACCATCACGGTTACCGGTTCGGCCATTCCGCGTATCGATACCGAAACCGCTTCGCCGGTGACGACGATCTCTTCCAAGGACATCGCCCGCAGCGGCTACACCACTATTTCCGACGTGGTGCGTTCGATCTCCGCCGATAACAGTGGCTCGATTCCCAACAGCTTCACCAGCGGCTTTGCCGCGGGCTCGTCGGGCGTGGCCCTGCGCGGCCTGACAGTGAACTCCACGCTGGTGCTGATCGACGGGCATCGCGCCGCCAGCTATGCCGTCGCCGATGACGGACAGCGGTCCTTCGTCGATCTGAATACGATCCCGCTGGCCGCGGTCGACCGCATTGAAGTACTGAAGGACGGCGCCTCCTCGCTGTACGGCGCCGACGCGATCGCTGGTGTGGTCAACGTCATCCTCAAGCCTGGTTACCAGGGCATGGAAGCCACGGCCGATGTAGGCAACTCTGCCCACGGTGGCGGCTTTACTCGCAAGGCAACCTTCCTGGCGGGCGGCGGCGATCTGAATAAGGACGGTTACAACGCCTACTTCAGCGCGCAGTATCAAGAGGACAACGCCATCAGCGCGGGTGACCGCGGCTTTCCGTACAACACCAATGATTTGAGCAGCATCGGTGGCGCCAATCTGCAGACGGGCCAGCCGGCTAACGGCTCGGGTTCGATCTATGGCTCGGTGACCCCTGGCACCCTGGGTACTCCCGGCGACGTCACCACCGGTATTCCGAACACCGGTGCCACCGCCAGCTTGCTGACGGGCGGCTGCGGTGTCAAAGGCAAGCTCACCAACGACAGCACCGGCACCTATTGCCAGCAGAACACGGTGGCGCAGTACGCCCAGATCCAGGCCAAGACGAAAGAAGGTGGCGTCTATGGTCGTCTGACCATGAAGATCAACGACACGACCAAAGCGTACGTGTCGGTGAGCTACATGGAGACAAAGACCGACGCTATCGCTGCCCCGGCGCAGATCCAGACAGGAACGCCGAACAACACCGATAACATTGCCTTGCCGGCCTATCTGAGCAACGGCAGCCTCAACCCGAACAACCCCTTTGCGGCTAACGGCCAGGCGGCACTGCTCAACTATGCTTTCGGCGACATCGCCCGCGGCAGCAGCTACGACAACCACAACCTGCGTATCGTCGGCGATATTGCCGGTACCTGGGGCGAGTGGAACTACGATGCGGCCCTGGTTCTAAACCACACCAGCCTCGACACCCAGCTGTTCGGTTATCTGAATTACGCGGCCCTGATCAATGCGGTGAACACCGGAAGCTACAACTTCCTCAACCCCGCATCCAATAGCGCGGCCGTACGTAGCGCTCTCGCACCTGGCTACAACAAGACCTCGACCTCGGACCTCAACGCCATCGATCTGGCGGCCAATCGCAGCTTGTTCGACCTGCCCGGGGGCGCGCTCGGCATGGCGGCGGGTATCCAGCTGCGCCAGGAACGACAGAACGATCCGACGCTGAATCCTGATAACGAGTTTCAGGGTCTGGGCAATGCGCAGACCAAGGGCAGCCGTGAGGTCGAAGGCGCTTACCTCGAATTTGATGCGCCCTTGCTGGACTCGCTGGAAGCGGACCTCTCCGGCCGCGTCGATCATTACTCGGATATCGGCACGGAGTTCGCTCCGAAGCTGGGCCTGAAGTGGAAGGCGCTCGATTGGCTGGCCGTGCGCGGCACGTTCTCCAAGGGCGTGCGTGCTCCGAGCTTCTCCGAGAATGGCTCGAGCTCCAACGAAGGCTTCGTCACGTACAACCCGCCGGCAGCTTTCGCGGCCGAGCATGGCAATAACGGCTATGTACAGGCTTACCAGTTGGCCCAGTTCACCGACGCCAACAAAAACATCAAGCCGGAGCGCGCGAAGAGCTACACGCTGGGCCTGGTGTTGCAGCCGACCAGCTGGCTGAATGCTTCGCTCGACTACTATCACATCAAGAAAACCGATGTGATCACGTCGACCGATGCCAATACGATTCTGGACGCCTATTACGCCGGCCAGCCCCTGCCGGCAGGCACCCAGGTCATCGCCGACAAGCCCGACCCGCAGAACCCCACTGCGCTGGCACGTCCGATCGAAGTGATTGGCAGCTACATCAATGCCAATTCCCTGAAGACCGATGGCCTCGATGTCGACCTGCAGGCGCATTTCACCTTCGGTAACGGCATCCAGTACATCTCCGATTTCAGCGGCACGGACATCTTCGCCTGGAAGCTGAAGCTACCTGATGGCACGGTGGAATCCTTCTCGGGCACGCACGGTCCGTACAACCTGTCGTCTGGCGCAGGTACGCCGCGGTATCGCGAATCGTGGTCGAACACGATGATCTGGAACAACCTGACCCTCACCGGCACGTTCTATCACACCAGTGGATTGAAGAACACGGCGCCGGATGTGTATGGCAGCGATTGCATTCCCGATGGTTATTCCAGCTGCCGTGTCGGTTCGTTCACCGAGTTCAACCTCACCAGCAGCTACCAGTTCACCTCGAAGATCGCCGTGACCGCTTCGGTCATGAATGCATTCGATCGCAAGGCACCGCTGGACGTGGCCAACTATGCCGGCGTCAACTACAACCCGACCTATGCGCAGGACGGCGCTATCGGCCGGTTCTTCAACCTCGGAGTGAAGGTCAAGCTGTAACCGGGCAATGTCAGGAAGTGGCGCCTCGGGCAACCGGGCGTCACTTCCTTTGCATGACGTCGCCTTCCCTTCTGAGTCAGCGCCTGAAACAACCTAGCGCGTGGTCGTCCACGATACCTACCGCCTGCATCCAGGCGTAGGTGATGGTCGGGCCGACGAACTTGAACCCGCGCTTCTTGAGGTCTTTCGAGATCGTGACCGACAGCGGCGTCTGCGCATGCACCGTGCGCCCGTCGCCCCGCAACACCTTGCCGTCCGTGAACGACCAGCAGTAGGCGTCGAACGTCTCGCCGCGGGCTTTCATGTCTTCGTAGACGCGCGCGCCGTTGATGGTGGCCTCGATCTTTGCACGCGAACGGATGATGCCCGGATCCTCCAGCAGACGCAGGATGTCCTTCTCGCCGAAACGCGCCACCTTGGCCGGATCGAATCCCTTGAAGGCCTTGCGGAACGTCTCTCGCTTGCGCAGCACGGTGATCCACGCGAGACCGGCCTGGAAGCCTTCGAGCATCAGCTGCTCCCAGAGCATGCGCGAATCGTGCAGCGGCACACCCCATTCCTTGTCGTGGTATTCGGTGTAGAGCGGATCACTGCCCGCCCACGTGCAGCGCTTGATTTCCTTGCTCATCGATCGACCCCTGGTCTTGTCACAGTCCGGCATGATGCGTTGTTCCGATGCGGCGCGCCATCCGTAGCAGCGCCGCCCGGAACGTTGCCGGATCATCCTTCGCCCGCGACAGCAGAAGCGCGCCCTGGATACCGAGCACCACGTCCTCCGCCTCGTCTTGCGCCTCCAGCGCACTGCGGCCCAGTCGCAGCAGGGCCGAAGCCAGCGCCTCGATCCAGCGAACGAAATAACCGGATATCGCCGCGGAAAAGTGTTCGCGGGTCTCGTCCAGCGCAAAGGCGCCCACCAGACATACGCGGCCACCCGACAGGAAGTACGCGTCCACCTCGCGCCACATGGTAGCGATGGCCGCGTGCGGTTCACCCTCACGCAAAGGAACGAAGATGTTGCGCTCGAACCAGGTGTCGACATCGGCCAGCACGGCGGCCGCCATCTCTTCCTTGCCGCCGGGAAAGAAGTGATAGAGGCTGCCCTTGCCAAGCCCCGTGCGCTCGGTGATCCGGCTCATGCTTGCGCCGTCGTAGCCCAGATCGCGGAACGCGTCGGCGACCAGAGGTATGACGTCGGCGCGTTCGAAAACAGCGCGGGCCATCAGAGCCCCAGGTCGGATAGACCGGGGTGATCGTCCGGACGGCGTCCCAGCGGCCAGCGGAACTTGCGCTCGCTTTCGGCGATAGGCAGATCGTTGATGCAGGCATAGCGATGGTGCATCTCGCCCTCGGCATTGAATACCCAGTTCTCGTTTCCATAGGAACGGAACCAGTTGCCGCTGTCGTCGTGCCACTCGTACGCGAAGCGCACGGCGATACGATCGCCAGTGAACGCCCACAGCTCCTTGATCAGCCGGTACTCCAGCTCCCTCTGCCATTTTCGGGTGAGGAAGGCGACGATCTCCTCGCGACCGGTGGCAAACTCCGCGCGATTTCGCCACTGGCTGTCGACCGTATAGGCAAGCGACACCTTGGCGGGATTGCGACTGTTCCAGCCATCCTCGGCCAGACGAACTTTCCGCACGGCGGATTCATGGGTGAACGGAGGGACGGGCGCGGCCATCGGGAGGCACTCCTGGGTTGAGGAGTCGCCAGTGTACCGATCGGTACACTGGCGCGCTTGGCGCATCTTGTCGCAGAACCGGACGATCTTTTACGAAAGATGCCCCTCGCCGTCGTCGGTCCAGCCGGCTTCCGGCTTCATATGCTCCGGTACCGCGAACAGGTGCCGGAAGCGCGATGGCTGCGACCGCAGGTACTGCTTCGGTGGATGGTGAATCAGCCCACCCAGTTGGGCGGCGGCATGCCACGGCCAGCGGGGGTCGTATAGCACCGTACGCGCCAGCGCGATCATGTCCGCATCGCCCGTGGCCACGATGGCCTCGGCCTGCTCGGCTTCCGTGATCAGGCCGACGGCGACCACGGGCATTTTCACGGCCGCCTTGACTGCGCGGGCGAAGGGCACCTGGTAGCTGGGGCCGACCGGTATTTTCTGCGCGGCATCCAGACCACCCGTGGACACATGGATGGCGTCGCATCCATGGTCTTCGAGTGCGCGGGCGAACACGATGGTCTGCTCCAGATCCCAGCCACCCTCGACCCAGTCGGTCGCCGATACGCGCATCGTGACCGGGCGATGGGCCGGGAACGCGGCACGAACGGCGTCGAACACTTCGAGCGGGAAACGCATCCTGTTTTCCAGCGAGCCGCCGTATTCATCGGTTCGCTGGTTGGAGATCGGCGAGAGGAACTGATGCAGCAGATAGCCGTGCGCCCCGTGTAGCTGGACGACATCGATATCCAGGCGCGCCGCACGCACCGCGGCGGCCGCGAAAGCGTCACGGATACGGGCAAGGCCGTTGCGATCCAGCGCGGTGGGCGGCACATAGTCGTCGAGGAAGGGGATGGCGGACGGCGCCTCGGTTTGCCAGCCGTGGACATCGTCGGGGGCCAGCTGCGCACCGCCGACCCAGGGCGTGTCGGTGGACGCCTTGCGCCCGGCGTGGTTGAGCTGGATGGCGATGGGCACGTTGGACCATTTGCGCACGCCTTCCAGCGTCCGCCGCATCGCCGCTTCCGTCTCGTCGTCGTACAGGCCCACATCGGCCCAGGTGATGCGCCCTTCAGGGAGCACACCGGTGGCTTCGATGGTGACCAGGGACGCCCCCGAATTCGCGAGTTGGCCAAGATGCATCAGGTGCCAGTCGTTCATTCGGCCATGCTCCGCCGAGTATTGGCACATCGGCGCGATCACGATCCGGTTGCTCAGGTCGAGGTTGCGTACGCGGATCGGTTTGAACAGCGCGGGTTGCGCCATGAAGATGTCTCCTCGGGAACGACTAACGGAATGCTGCTGCATACCTGTGGTGGGGTGTCGGCGGCTTGAACAAAAGGTCCCGCTCAGGCGTTTCCGGGCAACGGTGCATCCGGCGACACCAGCCCCTGCGTGCGCATCTCGCGCCAGAAGTCCGCAGGTATGACGGCCTTGAGCGCGGCGTGGTCCTCGGCGATACGCGAGGGCTTGCTCGCACCGGGGATCACCGCGGCAACGGCCGGATGCGCCAGGGCGAACTGCACAGCGGCCGCCTTCACCGGGACCTCGTGCTTCGCCGCCAGGGCCTTGATCCGGTCGACGCGCGCGATGATCTCCGGCGACGCGGCCTGGTATTCGAAGTTCGCGCCACCGGCGAGAATGCCCGAGCTGTACGGACCGCCGACGACGATGTCGACGCCTCTCTCAGCCGCCGCGGGCATCAGGCGCTGGAGGGCGTGGGCGTGATCGAGCAAGGTATAGCGACCGGCGAGCAGCGTGGCATCCGGACGGGCGTTGCTCAGGCCCAGCAGGATTTCCACCGGCTCGGTCTTGTTCACACCCAGGCCCCAGCCCTTGATGACGCCTTCGTCGCGCATGCGGTCCAGCGCGCGGAACGCGCCCGTACGCGCCGTTTCGAACATGGCCAACCACTCGTCGCCGTAGAAATCCTGCGCGACATCGTGCACCCAGACAAAGTCGATATGCCCGACATTCATGCGCTTGAGGCTGTCTTCGATCGACTGGTACGTGCCTTTTTCCGAATAGTCGTTGATGACCTTGTTCGGGCGACCGTGGGCGAACACACCGCCCTTCTCACCGAACTCGCGGGCGCCGGTTTCCACTTCGTCGAGGACGATGCGGCCGACCTTGGTGCTCAAGGTGTACTCGTCGCGGGGGTGGCTCGCCAGGATCTTGCCCAGGCGGATCTCGGCGAGGCCGGCGCCGTAGAACGGTGCGGTGTCGAAAAAGCGGGTGCCCTGCTCCCAGGCCGCCTCGACCGTCGCAGTGGCCTCCTCCTCGGGAATGTCGCGGAACATGTTGCCCAGCGGGGCGGTACCGAAGCCCAACGGGCCGGCCAGAAGCTTGTCGCGGATGGTCATGATCGGGGTCTCCAGATGATGGGGGGAGCCGCGGCGGTCGATTCGTTCCGCGTCATCACGAATGTGACCTCCGGGGAATCGACACGGGAGGCCACCAGTTGGCCTCACCACGGCTTACGACGAGTAATATGAAACCCGGGAGTGTCGACGGCAAGACGGCCGAAGCTATCGACACTCGTGCTTTCAATTCACGAATAGGTGGCTGCATGGATAACCGGGCGGGTGAGATGGAGGCCTTCATGCGTGTCGTGCAGGCGGGAAGCTTTGCCGGCGCCGCGCGCAGCTTCGGCCTGTCGCCGTCGGCAATCAGCAAACTGGTGGCACGGCTGGAAAGCCGCCTCGGTACGCGACTGATCGTGCGCACCACTCGCACGCTTCAACTCACCTCCGAGGGCGAAACCTATTACGCGCGGGCGTTACGCGTCTTGGCTGACATTGACGAAACCGAGCGCCTGGTGGCGCATGGCGGCGCCGCGCCGCCGTCCGGAAAGTTGCGGGTGAACGCCTCCGTGTCGTTCGGCGTTTGGAAGATCGTCCCGCTCATCCCCGAATTCCTCGCTGCCTACCCGCTGGTCGAGCTGGACCTGTCACTCAACGACAGCATCGTCGACTTGGTGGAAGACCGCGCCGACGTTGCGATTCGCGTCGGCGTGCTGCCCGACTCCGGCCTGAAGGCACGCAAGATCAGCGAAGCCGGGCATGTGGTGTTTGCCTCACCGGCCTATCTGGAGCGACGCGGCACGCCGGCCACCCCGGACGACCTCGCCGGCCATAACTGCCTGGTCTTCAATCTGGCCCGGTCGTTCAACGCGTGGCCGTTCCTGGACCCGGCTACCGGGAAGAGCCGGTCCGTGCCGGTCAGCGGGAACTTCCAGGCCAACAACGGCGAGACCCTGCGACGCATGGCTGTCGACGGCCTGGGGATCGGCCGGCTGTCGTCGTATCACGTGGACAGGGACATCGCCGCGGGACGACTCGTGCCCATCCTCGAGGATTTCAACGCTGGCGAGCGCCAGGTGACGCATGCCGTGTTCGTTGGCCACGAGCATCTGGCGACGCGCATACGGGCCTTCGTGGATTTCCTCGCCGAGAGGGTGCCGGCGTCGGAGGATTGGTATCGGCAGGACTGAACGGAGGCGGCTTAAACCACCTTCTTTACCCTGGTCTCGCCGGCCACTAGCGGGCTCCCGTCACTGGTACGCGGCGTCATGACGTGCACAGGCTTGCCGGTGTTGAGGTCAATCAACCGGGAGTGCTTCTCGCCCCGCGCGTAGAGATGCTTTTCGCCCCACTGACGCAACGCTACGACCACGGGAAAGAGGTTCTCACCTCTCGGGGTCAGTACATATTCCTGATAGGCGCTACCGTCGGCGGCGGGTTGGCTAGCCAGGACGTCCGCCTCGACCAGCTTGCGCAGACGATCGGCAAGGATGTTGCGGGCCACGCCCAGGCCTCGCTGGAAGTCGCCAAAGCGACTGACGCCGTCGAACGCATCGCGAACGATGAGCAATGACCAGCGGTCGCCGATAACCTCGAGCGATCGCCCGACGGGACAGGTTCGATCACTTGCCACGGTGTGTTCGCTCATAAGGACATCCTGCTGCGCCGTTGCGCTTCAGTTGCATTTTGCAACTACAAATCCTAGTCTTCAACTAGTTTCAAATTACAACTAGATTGAAGGATCGTCATGTCCATCCCGCTGCCCCGCAGCCTCGTCGTGTTGTTCGCCGGTGCAAGCGGCCTCAGCGTCGCCAATGTTTACTATGCCCAGCCGTTGCTGGATGCGCTGGCGGACGATTTCTCGATCGGTCGTGCAGCCATCGGAGGCGTGGTCCTGGCCACCCAGGTCGGCTCGGCACTCGCGTTGCTGCTGCTGGTGCCCTTGGGCGATCTGTTGAATCGCCGACGACTCATGCTGGCCCAGGCGCTGTCGCTGGCTGTCGTACTCATCGGCATCAGCCTTGCCACCTCGCCGTTGGCGCTACTGAGCGGCATGCTCGGCGCCGGCCTGCTTGGTACAGCCATGACCCAGGGCCTGATCGCCTATGCAGCCAGCGCAGCGGGGCCGGACGAGCGCGGTCGCGTGGTCGGAGCTGCACAGTCGGGGGTCTTCGTCGGTCTGCTGCTCGCGCGCGTGCTTGCCGGCGGCATCAGCGATCTCGCCGGGTGGCGCGCGGTCTACGCGGGTTCGGCGACCGCCATGCTGGTGCTGGCGGTTCTGTTATGGCGTGCCCTGCCCCGACTGCCCATCGCCTCCGGGCGATTGACCTATCCACATCTGCTCGCGTCCATGTTCGAACTGCTGCGGACGGAACGCGTGCTTAGGGTGCGCGGCACGCTCGCCATGCTGATGTTCGCGGCGCTCAATATCTTCTGGAGCGCCCTGGTGTTGCCGTTGAGCGGGCCACCCTATGGTTACTCGCATACAGTCATCGGGGCATTCGGATTGGTGGGCGCCCTGGGTGCGCTCGCCGCCGCGCGTGCCGGCCGCTGGGCTGACCGAGGGTTCGGTGAGCGCACGACAGCCGTGGCGCTTGCCCTGTTGATCGCTGCCTGGGTTCCGCTGTCATGGATGGGCACGTCGCTATGGGCGCTTCTGTTCGGCATCGTCTTGCTCGACCTTGGAGCCCAGGCCATTCATGTAACAAACCAAAGCATGATCTTCACAAGACGGCCCGACGCGCACAGTCGTATGGTCGGTGTATACATGCTGTTTTATGCGCTGGGCAGCGGCCTGGGTGCCATGGCGACGACGTCGGTCTATGCGCTGGCCGGATGGTCGGGCGTCTGCCTGCTAGGTGCGGCCGTCAGCCTGGCGGCACTCGTCTTCTGGATCGCAACGCTTGAACGAGGAACATCGCGTGTCCGAACAACCTGCACCCTCCCCGGCGGATAGCCATTCCGATTCGGTGATCATCGCCTGCCCCGTCGACGCCGCGCTCAACCGCGTGCCGCGGGACAGGTTGGGACAAGACCCGAAATGCGGCACATGCCATAACAGACTCTTTCCGGGCAAGGCCGTCGACATGACAGCGGCGAACTTCGAGCGACACACGGTGAAAAGCGAGCTGCCGGTAGTCATCGACTTCTGGGCTGCATGGTGTGGCCCCTGCCGCACGATGAGCCCGAATTTCGAAGCTGCCGCGAAGGTGCTCGAGCCTCGCGTGCGCATGGCCAAGCTCGATACCGAGGCCATGCCGGAGATTTCCGCCCGTTATGCCATCCGCAGCATTCCGACCATGACCATGATTCACAAGGGGCGCGAGATCGCCCGCACCTCAGGCGCCATGCCGACCCAGGCGATCGTGCAGTGGATCGGCAATGCGCTCACGCAGGCTCGTCTATGACCCAGAAACGCATCCTCCTGCAGACCACCATCGAGCCGACCGCGGATGACTGGAGCATCGCGCGCTTCTCGCTGCTTCGCGAAGTGCTCGGCCGGGCGCGTGCCCCGGACGGCGAGCCTCTCTACGACGTCGTGGCGCGCGATCGCGGGGCACCTCCAGGCTCGCCCGACCCTGTCCTGGCAAACCTCGATAACAGCGATTTCGACCAGCTGTGGTTGTTCGCCGTCGATGTCGGCAATGGCCTGAACGACGAGGAGCGAGCGGCGATCGATCGTTTCCGCCAGCGCGGTGGCGGCCTGCTGGTCGCGCGCGACCACATGGACCTCGGCTGCTCGGTCTGCGACCTGAAGGGTGTGGGACAGGCGCATCACTTTCATACGCACAACCCGGACCCGGATGCGTCGCGCCGCGTCGTCGATGACCCGTACACGACGGCCATCCTGTGGCCCAACTTCCATTCGGGCGCCAACGGCGACTTCCAGGAGATCACGCCCGTGGGTGAGGTGCACCCGATCCTGGCCGATCCCGACGCACCCGGCGGCGCCCTGCGTTACCTACCTTCCCATCCGCATGAGGGCGATGTCACCGCGCCGGCTGGCGACGCGACCGCTCGCGTGATCGCGACGGGAAAGAGCGAGGTGACCGGCGCGCCGTTTGCGATTGCCGTCGCCTTCGAGCCCCAGCCTGATGGCACCGGGCCGGCAGTGGCACAGTCGACGTTCCACCATTTCGCGGACTACAACTGGGATCCGGATCATGGAAAGCCGAGCTTCGTCAGCGAGGCACCGGGTGGAACGTTGCGTGCGACACCTGAGGCGAAGAGGTCGACTGAGCTTTATGTGACGAATTTGGCGCGGTGGTTGGGGACTAGCCAAGCTTGAGCGCTTTCTCGAGATCATCGTGTTCGAACGCACTCTCCATGCGTCGAATCTCCCCTTCACGACTGCCAACGTCGCGGGCCACGGTCCGCCAAGTTTTGGTGACCTCAGCTACGCCGCGAATGATCTTACGCGCAAGAGCAATCTGAAGGCCGAAGAAGTCTGCAGCACTCTCAAGGAGGTCGACCGAGCACGTCGCTTCGTCGAGGTCGATGTTCGTTGCAAGGACGCGAGCCTTCACGTCGACCGGAGTCGGATTCAGGTCATAGGCTGGCGACAAGACCCAGCCGTCTCTCCCTCGCCACAGAAAGCCATGATTGCGCAGGTGATCGTCGACGTTCGATATCAGGACGCTGAAAACGACGCGACGATACAACTGCTCAGCGTCCGCCCGCGCCTTGGCGCCGTGCGCCGCCAGCGCATCCGCCAGTTCAGGGTAACTGCCACGCTCACCATCGCGTGCTCCGAGCATGGACATCGCGGACAAGAATGGCGTTCGAGTCGCGCCCTGGCGATCGAATCGACGCGACATCAGGACGGCTTTCCCTGCGATCTGGACTAGCTCGTGATGCGGCGTTTCGATTCCCGCTCGCTCGGCAAGGCGAAGGGCCACCTCTTCCCAGGTCTCGATACTGTAGTCATCGCTGTCCTTGGGAAACTTGGCGATCGACAGGTGGCCGTGTTGATCCAGTACTGAGGCCTTTGGTCTTGCGCCCCCTAGCGAAGATCCGGGCGCAAAGATCAGCCTAAGATCTTCATCGGTTTCCTCGTCTCTTAGAAGTCGCTCGGTGACCTGAAGCAGACGACCCAGCTCCACGACCGGCGGTACACCTCGATCTGGCGCCTGGAAAATGCCCTCGCCAATCCGGCGGAATCGCATCGCACCGAGGCGCGTCTCGTCGGAGACACCCAGCAGGTAGTCGAGCTCGCCAAGTGTCCGAACTCGACGTCCCTCGCGATCGGCGTTGCGCCTTTCGGCTCGTTGCATGAGGCGGCGACCCCAGGTGTCCGGTGCCGAATCTCCAAGCGAGCCAAACAGGGTCAAGCCCGGCGGAGGCGCGAACGGACCCTTCGTCAGTCGAAGGGCAGGTTCGATGGAAAAACAGGCGTCACTGCCGAGCCACTCATCGGCGTACTCGAAGGTGGCGGTTTCGCCACGCCCGGACGAGTGGTGGCGAAGAAGCCCTACTGGCTTGGTTACTCCATGAAGCTCGATATGTACTTCGACGTCAGACATCGCTCTTTCCTCCGCGAGCGAGACGGACACGTTTAGGGAGCTGTTCTGCACCCAAGATCTGCCCCTGAGTGTCAGCGCTGAGATCGGCCACGCCCGCGAGCCCATCCAACAGGCCGAGCGCATGAAGGACAGCGGCGTAGATACCCATTCCAACGGAGGGATCGCCGTCCTCGATGCGCTGGAGGGTCGCGCGAGTGGTGAACGCACGATCTGCTACCACCGCCATAGTCAGCTGGCGACGACGCCGCGCATCATGAATGTCGGCGCCGAGCTTTCGAAGCACTCGGCGCACGGCCGCTGGAACGGCATGCGGAGTAGGCATATGTACGCTTCGTATGACTTTAAGTGCACTTAAGGTATCACGAAGCATACATTTTATCCAATTAGAACACGCGCACAGTAGGGCCACACGCGGTAGCACTCGAAAAGTGCAGCACCTTCGATCGGCCTTGCCAGAGGCAGGACCCGCCCTACCACGCCCAGCTTTAAGACAGACACCCCGCAGGTCACAAAACACGTGAGGATAGACCCGCAAGTTATTGATATTAGTCACATGAAAGACAACAAGAAAGTCGGGAAACACCACTTTCAAGTGTCAGTCGAAACCTACTTCCAGCGCCCCCTTGTAGGCCACGATCAACCCCACGACCGGGGCCGATATCTCCACGTCAAAATGAAAGCGACCAGCCTCCTCGTACTCGAAACTCGTACCTCTTGGCAGCAAAAAGGCGGGCATCGGAACACCCAGCAACGACCATCGCCGAGGAACCAGGGATAGCCTTCCGCCATCGAGCACAAGTGCGAGGGCGAACGAAGCGACGCCGAAGCGCTCGACCAGCAGATGCTCGTTCCTGCCCGTTCCGAGCGACTGGTGCGATGAGAAATCCTTGCCGTCGAAACGCCGCACCCAGCGCTCCGCGCCACCTTCCGGTGTAAACGTCACGGAGACGGGGACACTGGCCGCAGCCTGCGGAAATCCCACAAGCGTCCGGATGAGCCGAGCCAATATGCCGCCTCCATGGCGGACTTCCGCCTGACCGCTCCAGCGACGCCGCGCCGAACTGCCATGCAATTGCTTCAGGCGAGGCGGGAGCGCATCGAACGCAGAACCAAGGATCTGTCGGTAAAGGGGCGCAAAGGACTCGTCACTGCGGAACCCCGCGTAGATGGAGCGACCGGCGAATAGGGTCTCGTAATCTGCAAGCTCCAGGGCTCGCGTGGCAGGCCGTGCTCCCGGCAATGGACGATCGCCGGCCAGCAGCTTGCGCACGATGGCTTCGATGGCCATCGACGGTATGTACGGGCCGTCGTCACCCTCAGCCAGCAGATGCCAGCTACGAATCACGGCTTTGTCATCCGCCATGCCACGAGCACGGACGAACATCCCGCCGCGGTGTTCGCCGAAACGCATGCGATTGAGCACGCCATAGAACACACGCGACATCGGAACCAGCGACGGCAGCCGCCACCGGTGTCTCACTTTCGCCAGCAGGTTGAGGACTCGATGGAGAATCTCGGGCACCGGCCCCGCGCCCATCCAGATGTCGGTCATGGCCGGATGCTCGGGCGGGATGACCTGCAGGTCGGGCACGTCGACGAGTGAGAAGTGGACGTTCCGCAAGGGCAGCCGACCGGGTACGGCCACGGTGAACCGAAGGCTTTCGGCCAGGCCAATGCCCTGCCCTGGCCTGCCGTCGCGCCAGAGCTTCACGGGCGCGCCGGCGTAGCCGACGACTGCCCTCATCACGTTTAGGCCAATGCCCGCGTAGGGAGACGGCGCAATGCCGCCTTCGACGGTGACGATCTCCATCGTCCTCGCCATGTCGCGCAGCACGGCGGCCGTCAGTACCGGAAAGCTGCTGACGCCCGCGAGGACAAACACGCCTGCAGCCTTTGCACGCTCGTCGAGAGCCGTCACGCCAAAAACGAAATCGGCGGCATCCGCAAAGTCGACGTAGTCGACGCCAGCGGCGATGCAGGCCTCGACGACGCCGTAGCGATGCTCGCCGTAGTCCTGGAAAGGGCCCGAGGCGTCGACGACGAGGTTCGGACGCTCAGTGCGAAGGCTTTCCGCGATGTCCGCTCGATCGAGGCGGAGCGGAATAACCCTCGTCTGACCCACGTACCTCGCGCAAAAAACCTCGGCTCGGGACAGATCGCGCCCGGCGATAACCAGCTCGACCTCGGCCAGATCCGAGAGCAATTCCGCCAGCCGGCCGCCGAACACGCCGTAGCCGCCAAGGATCAGGATCCTGATCACGCTCATCGCTCAACCATCCCTGGCGGGTCACCTCATTGGGGTGACCCGACTGTTTGTGAATCGACGCCAGCCCGTCACGCTCCGAGCAACGAACTTACTCCCACTCAATCGTCGCCGGCGGCTTTCCCGAAATGTCATAAACTACACGAGAAATACCACGCAACTCATTGATAATTCGAGTAGAGCATGTATCGAGGAAGTCGTAAGGCAGATGCGCCCAATGCGCAGTCATGAAGTCGATCGTCTCGACCGCACGCAGCGCGATGACCCACTCATAGGCGCGGCCATCGCCCACCACACCGACCGAACGCACCGGCAGGAATACGGCGAACGCCTGGCTCACACGGTCGTAGAGACCATGCTTGCGCAGCTCTTCGATGAAGATCGCATCCGCACGCTGCAGCAGGTCGACGTATTCCGGCTTCACTTCGCCCAGCACACGAACGCCGAGGCCCGGGCCCGGGAACGGATGACGGTAGACCATCTCGCGCGGCAGGCCGAGCTCGACGCCGATGCGGCGGACCTCGTCCTTGAACAGCTCGCGCAGCGGCTCGACCAGCTTGAGCTTCATGTGTTCCGGCAGGCCACCAACATTGTGGTGGCTCTTGATGACGTGGGCCTTGCCCGTCTTGCTGCCGGCGGACTCGATGACGTCCGGGTAAATCGTGCCCTGGGCCAGCCACTTCACGCCTTCGAGCTTGGCCGATTCCTCGTCGAAGATCTCGACGAACAGGCGGCCGATGATCTTGCGCTTGGCTTCCGGGTCTTCGACGCCGGCAAGGGCCTCGAAGTAACGCTGCTTCGCGTCGACACGGATAACGTGCACGCCCATGTGTTCGGCCATGGTCGACATGACCTGGTCGCCTTCCTGGAAACGCAGCAGGCCGGTGTCGACGAAGACGCAGATGAGCTGGTCGCCGATGGCCTTCTCGAGCAAGGCGGCCACCACGGAGGAATCCACGCCGCCGCTGAGGCCAAGGAGCACGCGGTCGCTGCCGACCTGCTCGCGAACGCGGGCGACGGCGTCTTCGATGATGTGAGCGGCATCCCAGAGCGTGGCCGACGCGCAGATATCGACGACGAAGCGGCGCAGCAGCTCCATGCCACGCTTGGTGTGGGTCACTTCCGGATGGAACTGCACGCCGTAGAAGTGGCGCTCGTCGTCGGCCATGGCAGCCAGCGGCAGGCTCGACGTCGACGCGGTCGCGGTGAAGCCTTCCGGCATCGCGGTGACGCGGTCGCCGTGGGACATCCACACACCGAGCGATTCGCCTTCCTCGACCACGGTATCGAACAGCGCGCAGCTGGCGAAGGTGATCGTGGCCGGACCGAATTCACGGTGATGACCGGCCTCGACCTTGCCGCCGAGCTGCTCGGCCATGGTCTGCATGCCGTAGCAGATGCCCAGCACCGGCACGCCCAGCTCGAAGACGAGCTGCGGCGCGCGCGGGGACTCGTCCTCGGTGACGGACTCGGGGCCACCGGAGAGGATGACGCCACGCGGGTTGAAGCCGCGGATCTCGTCGGGCGCATGGTCCCATGCCCAGACTTCGCAGTAGACGCCGATCTCGCGGATGCGGCGGGCGATCAGCTGCGTGTACTGCGAACCGAAGTCGAGGATGAGGATCTTGTCGCTATGGATGTCGGTCATCGGGGCAGCCTGCAGTTCGAAAGTCTGAAAAAGCAGAACGCCCACTTGTGGCGGGCGTCCTGGGTCACCTGAAGCGAGCGCCTTAGGCGTCGGTCAGGCGGTAGTTCGGCGCTTCCTTCGTGATCTGGATGTCGTGCGGATGCGCTTCGCGCACGCCGGCACCGGTCACCTTCACGAACTGGGCCTTCTCGTGGATCTCGTCGATATTGGCCGCGCCCATGTAACCCATGGAAGCACGCAGGCCGCCCATCATCTGGTGGATGATGTTGTGCAGCGGACCACGGTACGGCACGCGACCTTCGATGCCCTCGGGCACGAGCTTGTCGGCGTCGGCCTCGTCCTGGAAGTAACGGTCCTTCGAGCCAAGCTGCATCGCACCGATGGAGCCCATGCCGCGGTAGCTCTTGTACGAGCGGCCCTGGAACAGCTCGACTTCGCCCGGGGCCTCTTCGGTACCGGCGAACATCGAGCCGAGCATGACCGAGGACGCGCCGGCCGCGAGTGCCTTGGGGATGTCGCCCGAGTAACGAATGCCGCCATCGGCGATCAGCGGGATCTCGCCCTTGAGGGCCGTAGCCACCAGGTCGATCGAGGTGATCTGCGGCACGCCGATACCGGTGACGATACGGGTGGTGCAGATCGAGCCCGGGCCCACGCCGACCTTGACCGCATCGACGCCGGCGCCGAGCAGCGCACGCGCCGCCTCGCCCGTGACGATGTTGCCGGCAATGACCTGGACGTGCGGGTAATGCTTCTTGACCCAGCCCGCACGGTCGATGACCGCCTGCGAATGGCCATGAGCGGTATCGACCACGATCACGTCCACGCCGGCATCGACCAGCGCTTCGATGCGCTGCTCGGTGTCGCCACCGACGCCGACGGCCGCACCGACCACCAGGCGCTCGTGGGAGTCCTTGGCGGCGTTGGGGTTATCGCGGGCTTTCTGGATGTCCTTGACCGTGATCAGGCCGCGCAGTTGGAAGCCGTCGTTGACGACGAGCACCTTCTCGATGCGGTTGCGGTGCAGCAGTTCCAGCACTTCGTCGTGCGAAGCGCCTTCCTTCACCGTGATCAGGCGGTCTTCCCGGGTCATGATGTTGCGGACCGGGTCGTCGTGCTTGCGCTCGAAGCGAAGGTCGCGGCTGGTGACGATGCCGACGAGCTTCTCGCCGTCGACCACCGGCACGCCGGAGATGTTGTGTGCGCGAGTCAGCGCCATGACTTCGCCGATCGACGTATCCGGGCGCACCGTGATCGGGCTGCGGATGACGCCGGCTTCGAACTTCTTCACCAGACGCACTTCAGCGGCCTGGAGCAGCGGGGTCATGTTCTTGTGGATGATGCCGATACCGCCGTTCTGCGCCATCGTGATCGCGAGGCGGGCCTCGGTCACGGTATCCATGGCAGCGGACACGATGGGGATATTCAGGCGGAGACCGCGCGTGAAGCGCGTTGAGGTGTCCACGTCGCGAGGCATGACCGTGGAATGGCCGGGTACCAGAAACACGTCGTCGTAAGTGAGTGCCTCAGCAAGGATGCGCATGAGCATTAGTCCCGCGAGTAAATCGCGGCATTATACCGTGCGTTGCAACAAAACGACAGGGTGATGACGATCAACATCCCATGCGCTTCGCCACCCCATCTGTATACGCTTCGCCACGCCTTCTGCAGCCCACTCCCTTCTGCCCACGCCCTCTGTACGAGCCGCTCCACGCCTTCTGTAGGAGCCGCTCCACGCCTTCTGTAGGAGCCGCTTCAGCGGCGAAAAGCCCACGGAGCGGTGTAGCTGCAGCGCCCATCGCCGGCATAGCCGGCTCCTACATAGAGCCACCACAGAGGCGCCGCAGAGACGCCATAGCGCCACTACGCGTCGATCGCCTCAGCAGCCTCGAGCGTGTTCTCCATCAAGGTGGCCACCGTCATCGGGCCTACCCCGCCCGGCACAGGCGTGATCCATGAAGCCCGCTCGGCGGCTGGCGCGAATTCCACATCGCCCACCAGGCGCCCGTCCTCAAGGCGATTGATGCCGACGTCGATGACCACGGCGCCCTGCTTGACCCACTCGCCCTTGACCAGCCCCGGCTTGCCGGCAGCCACGACCAGGATATCCGCCTGACTAACGAAGCCTTCGAGATTCTGCGTGAACTTGTGACAGCAAGTCACTGTACAACCAGCAATAAGTAGCTCAAGCGCAAGAGGTCGCCCGACGTGATTGGACACGCCCACGATGACCGCATGCCTGCCGCGCACCGGGTGATCGGTGTGGCCGAGCAGCGTCATCACGCCCTTCGGCGTACATGGGCGCAGGCCAAACCGACGCAGCGCGAGGCGGCCCACATTGACGGCCTGGAAGCCGTCCACATCCTTGCCCGGGTCGATACGATCGACCAGCGCGTCTTCGTCGATGTGCCCAGGCAGCGGCGACTGCACGAGGATGCCGTGGACGGCGGGATCGGCATTGAGGTTATCGATCAGGGCGAACAGTTCTTCTTGCGTCGTCGTCGCCGGGAGGTCGTAGCCGAACGATTCGAAGCCGACCTGCTGGCAGGCCTTGCGCTTGTTCTTTACGTAGACCGCGGACGCCGGATCCTCACCGACCAGCACCACCGCGAGGCCGGGCTTTCGACGACCTTCCGCAACGCGTTTGGCGACGCGCCGCCCGATGTGCTCGAGCAGTTCGTGGGCGATGCGCTTACCGTCGAGGATGCGTGCAGTCATGAAGGATTCGCCCTACGAAAACGCGACATTATCGCTGCAAAGCATCATGGGTAGATAGCGGCGCATACTCGCCCCATGACCCTCGATACCGTTCCCTACCCGCACGACCTGACCGACGGCGTCCTGAGCCTGCGCGCCCACCGCATGACCGATGCGCCCTTGCTGGCCGAGGCAGTACGCGAATCCGTGGCTACCGTGGGTCGCTGGCAGGACTGGTGCACGGCCGACTACGACAACGCCGCGGCCGAGAGCTGGATCGGACTCTGCCGACAGACCTGGCTGCTCGGCGATAGCTTCGAGATGCTCATTGTCGATGCAAACACCGACGCGATCCTTGGCGGGATGGGCGTCAACCATCTCAATCGTGAGCAGCGATTCGCAAACCTCGGGTATTGGGTGAGAGAGTCAGCTCAAGGCACTGGAATTGCAGGACATTGTGGCCGTCTTGCAGCACGTTTTGCCTTTGAGACGGTCGGCGTTTCTCGATTGGAGATCGTCGCGGCCCATGACAACGTCGCGAGCCGAAAAACAGCTGAACGAATCGGAGGTAAGTTCGAAGGAATATTGCGCAACCGATTGGTTGTGAACAATATCTCGGTTGACGCTGCGATGTATTCGCTGATCCCTGACGACCTTCCCTGACCCCATCGCCGGCATAGCCGGCTCCCACGGGGAGCCACGAAGCACCAACCTATCCCGCCGCCGCACACATCCGTTCCAGGTCGACATACCCCGAAAACGTCGCCCCCGAACCGCATCCCGGACATTCCGGGTCGCGCCGCAGCGTCAGCTCGCGAAAGCGCATGCCTAGCGCGTCATAGGTCAATAGGCGCCCGACCAGCGGCTGCCCGATCTCCAGGATGAGCTTCAATGCCTCGGTCGCCTGCACCAGCCCGACCATTCCGGGCAGAACGCCCAGTACACCGGCCTCGCTGCAATTGGGGGCGTCGGCGGCCGCTGGAGGCTCGGGAAACAAACAGCGATAGCACGGTGAGTCGTCACGGCGCGGGTCGAACACACTCGCCTGCCCGGTGAATCGCTCGATTGCCGCGTAGACCATCGGCATGCCCAGCCGCCGTGTCGCTGCGGCCAGCAGGTATCGCGTGGCGAAGTTGTCCGCCCCGTCAATCACCACGTCGTGGCCGCGGATCAGCGCTTCGACATTGTCGGCGCTGAGGCGCTCGACCACGGCATGCACATGGACACGAGGATTCAACGCGGAGAGCGTCATCCGTGCGGATTCGGCCTTGCTCATGCCGACTCGCGCATCCGCGTGCACGACCTGCCGATGCAGGTTGGAGCGTTCGACACGATCATCGTCAATCACGGTGATGTGGCCGAGGCCGGCCGCGGCCAGGTACAGCAAGGCGGGAGCACCAAGCCCGCCCGCGCCGACCACGAGCACACGTGCATCGGCCAGCCTAGCCTGCCCGGCTTCACCCACCTGGGGCAGCAACACCTGGCGCGCATAGCGTTCGGCGGCGTCGGCATCGAGCGAACCGGTCACGACGGGAAGTCCCGCGACCTTCCATGCGTTCATGCCGCCAGCGACGGAGGAAACCTGCCGATAGCCCATGCGCTGCAGGGCCTCGGCGGCCAGCAACGAGCGCTGGCCACTTCCACAGAGAAGAAGGATGTCGCGATCGCGGTTGGGTTCGGCCTGTTCGATGCGCAGTTCGAGGAATCCGCGGGACAGGCCTAGCGCGCCGGTGGGCATGCCGCTGGCGCGCTCGCTGTCTTCACGGACATCGACGAGCAAGGCGCCGCTGGCCTGGCGAACAAAAGCATCGGTGGCGGCGACTTCAGGAACGCGGAGGCGCAACCCGGCCAGCCAACGTTCCCGATCCAGACCTTCAGACATGCGAGGCTCCTCGGCGAGGGCGACGCTTACTTCTCGCGTCGTTTCGCGTTACGAATCATGCGCTGACGTTTCTGCTGCTGGCTATCCGTCAGAACGTTCTTCTTACCCGCGTACGGGTTTTCACCGTCACGGAAATCGATACGGATCGGCGTGCCTTCCAGCTTGTACCGCTTACGGAAGAAGCCTTCCAGGTAACGACGATACGCCGGCGCGATGTGCTTGGTACGACTGCCGTGGATGATGATCGTCGGCGGGTTGTTGCCACCCGGGTGCGCGTAGCGCAGTTTGGGTGCATGACCGCGGACCAGCGGTGGCTGATAGGCCTCGTATGCTTTCTCGAGCGTGCGCGTCAGGTCACTGGAGGTGATGACTTTTGTCGCAGCCGCGTGCGCGCGAACGACAGCCTTCATCAGTTCGCTGAGGCCGGAGCCGTGCAGCGCGGAAATGAACACGGTCTTCGCCCACTCGACGAAGGCGAGGCGCCGGCCGAGCGCAGCCATGCATTGGTCACGAGCGTACTTGTCCATGCCGTCCCACTTGTTGACGGCAATGACCAGTGCGCGCCCCTCTTCCATGGCGCCGCCGATGAGGGTGAGATCCTGATCGGCGAGGTTCTCCCGCGCATCGATCATTACTACCGTAACCTGGGACGCTGCAATGGATTGCAACGTCTTGATTACACTGAATTTCTCTACCGCTTCTTCGACACGGGCGCGGCGACGGACGCCGGCGGTGTCGATCAGCGTAAAGCGCTTGCCGTCCCGCTCGAGCGGCACGCGAATGGGATCGCGCGTAGTGCCGGCCACGTCGGAAACGATGAGGCGATCCTCACCGAGCAGGCGATTGATCAGGGTGGATTTGCCCGCGTTCGGGCGCCCCACGATGGCGACGCGAATGCCCTGGTCGGCAAGACCCGGATCGTCTTCGCGGTCGTCGGGCAGATGCGTGAGCGAACGCTCGACCAGCACGTCGACGCCGCGATTGTGCGCCGCGGACATGGGCAGCGTTTCGGCCATGCCGAACGAGGCGAACTCGCCAAGCGCGACCGCTTCGTCGACACCGTCGGTCTTGTTAACCACGACGATGACCGGCTTGCCGCTGCGACGCAGCTCATTGAGGATGCTGGCGTCCTGCGGCAGCACGCCATCACGGGCATCGACGACGAAGACCAGCAGGTTGGCTTCCTCGATAGCGAGGCGAACCTGCGTAGCCGTGAGGCCTTCAATACCCTCATCGCTGCCTGACAGGCCACCCGTGTCCACGACCACAAAGGGCCGCGGACCAAGACGACAGACACCGTAGTGTCTGTCACGGGTGACGCCAGGCATATCGGCGACTAGGGCGTCCCTGCTACGCGTCAGCGCGTTATAGAGGGTCGACTTACCGACATTGGGGCGGCCGACCAGGGCGACGACGGGCAACATGGGAGGGGCAGTATTCCTGTGGATCAGTTCGTCGGGATGCGGTAGGCGCCGATATGGCCCTCGACATCTTCGACGTATACGGTGTCACCCACCACGACGGGCTGGGAACGAATGGCTTTGCTGGAAAGGCGCTCGCGGGCAACGATCTTGCCGTTGCTGCCGTCGATCCAATGGATGTGTCCGTCCAGATCGCCGACCACCGCGTACTTGCCCTGCGCCGCAGGGCCGGTCAGCCAGCGGTACTTCAGGTCAGCCTGCTTCCAGATGCTGGCACCGGTCGACTTGTCGAAAGCAAACACCTGGGACTCGTCGTCCACGCCGTAGATGGCGTTTTCGTGCACGTCCAGCGAGGTGAAGGTCGAGAAGCCGTGGTTCCACAGCGGGCGACCGCTGGGGCCGTCGATCGCGGTCAACTGACCGTGGTAGGCGGCACCGTAGAGGGTCGAGCCGTCGAGGACGAGCGCGCCATCGGCATCGCTCAGGCGATCGATTTCGGTACGGCCTTCGCCAGTGGCGAGGGTCTGTTCCCAGAGCTTCTCGCCGTTGTCCAGGCGGATGGCCGTGAGCTTGCCGGCATCGGTGCCCATGAACACGACGCCGTTGGCGACGAGCAGGCGGCCGTTGCCGCGCAGGCTGAGCAGCGGCACCACGGCCTGATCGTAGGCCCAGCGACGCTCACCGGAGGCGGCATCGATGCCGTAGACGCGACCGTCATTGCAGCGGACCACGACGACGTCGCCGACGATGACTGGCGCCGTGATGACTTCCGAGGAAACCTCAGCGGCCCAGCGACGCTCGCCGTCCTTTGCGTTGATGCCGTAGAGATGGCCGTCGAGCGTACCGATGGCGACCAGGTCACCCGAGGCTCCCGGACCACCCGAGAAACGGGCGTCTTCGCGCTTGTCATCGCCCCAACCGAACCAGCCGTGCTGACGGATGCTCTTGGACCACAATTTCTTACCGGTCGCGGCTTCGAAGGCCGCGATCTTTCCGTCGGTGCTTGCGGCGTAGACCACGCCGTCAGAAACCGTCGGACGCATACGCACGCCGGACTCGGCCGCACCGTCACCGATGCTGGACTTCCACAGGCGCTCGACCTTGACGGTCGGCTCGAACTTCTTGTCGAGCGGGGTCGGCGGTTCGACGTTTTCCTTCTTGAACGAATGGCAGCCGGCCAGTACGACCAGCGACGAAGTCAACGCGATTGCCCAAAAACGTTTCATGCACCCTGCTTCCCGGCTACTGCCAGATCATCGAGCTTCGTTTGAACCACACCGCGCTGCGGTGCGCTGTCGCCCATCGCGGCGATCGCCGCCTGATAGGCTTTGCGTGCGTCGTCGTGGCGTCCAAGCTTGACCAGCGCATCGCCACGGAGTTCCTGTGCGATCGCGGCGAACGACTTGCCTTGCATGGCGTCGAGCGTCGCGATGGCGTCTTCTGCCTTGCCCTGGGCGAACTTCAGCTGCGCGATGCGCAGATCGACCAGGGATTTGAGCGTTTCATCTTTTGCATGGGCCTTGGCCCATTCCAGGTCACCAGCGACCTTGTCCAGCTGACCGGCCAGCAGGTTGCGCTGGGCACGTTCGCCGGCGGCGAATACCGACCATGCGGTATCCGAGTAGTCCTTCAGCAGGCCCTCGGTGCGCACGTCGATCTCGGTGGTCTTGTTCTGGGCGACAGCCAACTGCAGCGCTGCGTACTCGCCAGCGGCTGCCTGCTCATGACCGGCGCGGTGAGCCTTCCACTGCTGCCAGCCAAAGATCAGGACCAGGCCAAGCACGATGCCCACGAGGATGGACACGCCATTCTTGCGAAGCCATTGCTGGACTCGCTCGCCCTGCTCGTAATCGTCGTATACGTCGAAAGACATGCAATCACCCACTGCGCTCCGCGCAGCCAAACTTTGGAGGGAACGAGCCCACACCGGCCATCGGCGATGGAACGGTATGGATCAATAGGTAAGGATAACCGAAAAGCGCGGGCCGGCGGGCCCGCGCTGACACGCTACGGTCGCGGGAACCGGTCAGTAGGAGACCGGTGCCGCCTTGCCGTCGTGGATATCGACGCGGAAGCGAGCCACGTTGGCACGACGGAAGGTGTCGATCTCCACCGGCTGGCCGTCGATCGTGGCCTGGGCGCCCGCGGCATTGCCGATACGGACGTCGAGGGTCTTGTCGCTGCGGTAGGACTTCTGCGTGCCAGCCGGCAGGATGCCGTACTCGAGGCGCGAACCATCCGAGGCGGTGACCTCGACCCAGCTCGCCGAAGGCAGGCTGAGCGTGAGCCCGTGCGCGCCCACGCCATTATTGGCTGGATCCGTCGCCGAGGCGGGAGCCGTGGCGGTCACCAGGGGCGACTTGGAGGCACTGTGGTCGAGCGGCGGGAACATGGCCATCGAGGCGAGCAGCGGCTGCTGATCCTCGGCGCGCGGTTCAGCCGCCGGAGCCGGCTTGCTTTCCGTCGTCGTGGCGACGAGGCCGGTCGACGAGGAAGGCGCAGGCGCGTCCTGCTGGGCCACCGGAGCGGCATCCAGTGGTGCGAGACGAGCCATGTCGCGGTCGAGCGTGCCGCGCACGCCCAACCAGACCATCGGAACCACGATGACGGCCGTGAGTACGACATACGTCGCCGCGGTTACGTAGCGCTCAAGCAGGTACCGCGAGTGCGAGACGCCACCGGTCACCACGAGCTCGGGCTGGCGCGGCGTCATGCGGGCAAGCTCGACCTGGATGGCTTCCTCGTCGACGCCCACGTAACGGCCGTACTTGGTCAGGTAGCCAGCCAGGTAAACCTGGTAATCGATACCACCGTATTCACCGGCTTCGAGCTGGCGAATCAGGCGTGTCGGCAGGCGCAACGCCTGACCGCAGGCCTCGACGGTGTAGCCCCGTGCTTCGCGAGCCGCACGCAGGCGCGACCCGAAACCCGGGTCCGCGACGTGATCGATGAGCACGCGGCTGGCCTCGTTGGCGCTGGCCTCGGTCTGCGGGTCCATGGCTTCCTCCCTGGGTGCAAATGGCTCGTTGCCTGCGAACAAGTCCTGCTCGCGACCGTCCCGACCCGATGAATTCGAAGATACTGTAGTCATTGACGTGCGGTGGCTTCGAGTGCGCGCGCGGGTTCCGAATCCGGGAACTTTTCGCGCAAGCGCTTGGCGTAATCCTGGGCGGCCTCCCCGTCGCCCAGACGGAGCTCGATATCGTGACCGAGCTTCAAAGCAGTCGGACTCGGCTGACCCTGCGCCTCTAGGCGCTGCAGGAAAGCACGAGCCCTGAAAGCATCGTTCTTAAGGTACAACACGTTTGCCATCTGATACAGAGCATCGGCATTGTTGGAATTACGGTCCAGCGCCTTCCGGAAGTAAACCTCGGCGCCATCGTAGTCCTTCGAACCAAGCAGGCAAGTACCGGCATTGGTCATGGCGAGATCCGGGGTCTCATAGAACGGGTCGGCCAGCGCCCGATCGAAGTACACCTTGGATTCCCCCGCCCGACCCTGCTTGCAGAGGAAAACGGCCAGATTGTTATTGACCGAACCCTTCTTCGGGTCCAGCTCCGCCGCCCTGCGGTAATTCAGTTCGGCATTGACTGGATCGTTGATCTTTTCATAGAGCACACCGAGCACGGTTCGGGCTGGCGCGTAGTTGGGGTCGAACTGGATGGCCTGTTGCAGTTTCTCCATGGCGCCCTTGAGGTCGCCCTGCTGCATGTAACGTTGCCCGAGCTCGGTGTGAACCTCTGCCCCCTTGGCCTTCTCGTCGGCGGCCGTCGTGGGCCTCAGCCCTGATTCCCCGCCAACGCAACCCGCGCACGCAAACGCGAGCGCAGCCACCATCCCCCACCGCTCAAGCCGCATTCACCACTCCCTCTTCGAGTTTCTTGCGGAATTCCGCCTGACGGCGGGTGCGATCCACGACCTGCCCCTTCAACTGACCACACGCCGCGTCGATGTCGTCACCGCGCGTGCGGCGCAGCATGGTGAGAACGCCGGCGTTGAGCAACTGGGTCTGGAAGTTGCGGATCTCGTCCGGACCCGAACGCTCGAAACGCGTCCCCGGGAACGGGTTGAACGGAATCAGGTTGACCTTGTTCGCACCCGGCAGGCGGCGCATGAACTTGATCAGCTGTCGCGCATGCTCCGGCTTGTCGTTCACGCCCTTCATGAGCGTGTACTCAAAGGTGATCGACGTGCGCGGCGCGCGGTTAATGTAGCGCTCGCACGCGGCGGCCAGCTCGGCCAGCGGATAACGCTTGTTGAGCGGTACCAGCTCGGTGCGCAGCTCGTCGTTTGCCGCATGCAGCGATACCGCGAGCGATACGTCGCTTTCGACCGACAACTTGTCGATCATCGGCACGAGGCCGGCGGTGGATAGCGTGACGCGCTTGCCGGCCAGGCCGAAGCCCAGGTCGTCGCGCATCAGGCTCATCGCCTTGACCACGTTGTCGAAGTTCAGCAGCGGCTCGCCCATGCCCATCATCACCACGTTGGTGATGCGGCGCTGCTGGTGCGGCACGTTGCCGAGGTGTTTGGCCGCGACCCATACCTGACCGATGATCTCGGCCGTGGACAGGTTGCGGGAAAAGCCCTGGGTCGCCGTGGAACAGAACTGGCAATTCAGGGCGCAGCCGACCTGCGACGACACGCACAGCGTGCCGCGGGTCGGCTCCGGGATATAAACGGTTTCGATGGCGTTGCCGCCATCCATGCCGAGCAGCCACTTCTGCGTGCCGTCGACCGCGGTCTTCTCGAACGCGGTCTTCGGCGGGCCGACGTAGCAGCTGGCACTGAGCTTTTCACGCAACGCCTTGCCGACATCGGTCATGTTCTCGAAATCACTTTCGAGACGGTGGTAAATCCACTTCATGACCTGCTCGGCGCGATAGGGCTTCTCGCCGAGCTCCGCGAAGAAATCGCGCAGCCCCTTGCGATCGAAATCGAGCAGGTTGACCTTGTCAGCAGGCGTGTTCACGGCGTTACTCAGTGCGAAACGACGTCCGAGTCGTTGAAGAAATACTTGATCTCGATGGCGGCGTTCTCGAGCGAGTCCGAGCCGTGCACGGCGTTGGCGTCGATCGAGTCGGCGAAGTCGGCGCGGATCGTGCCCGGCGCGGCATCCTTCGGATTGGTGGCACCCATGAGGTCGCGGTTCTTGAGAACGGCACCTTCTCCTTCGAGCGCCTGGATCATGACCGGACCGGAGATCATGAAGGCGACGAGGTCGTTGAAGAAACCGCGTTCCTTATGAACGGCATAGAAGCCCTCGGCCTCTTCCTTGGTCAGCTGCTTCATCTTGGCGGCGACGATCTTGAGACCGGCCTTTTCGAAGCGGGAGAGGATTTCGCCGATGACGTTCTTCTTGACGGCGTCGGGCTTGATGATCGAAAGGGTGCGCTCCAGCGCCATACGGATGCTCCGGGAAAATGGAAAAAGACAAAAGAGTATGCCAGCGCCTCTGGGGACGCCTGGTGAAAGTCTGGGGCCAAAGCCGTCTTGAATGACGGACTTAGCTCACGAAATCTTGACAGATTCTAGCTCAATCGCAAGCCGTTTGCAGCGATGTGCGGTCGCAGATTGACCGGCCGGCGCGGCCGGGCGTATTCTCAAACGATCGTTTGATTCAAACCACCCGCCTCCGGAGTCCGCCGACATGACGAGCGCACCCTACGCGTCCCGCGAACGCAGCACCAAGGAGCGGATCCTCGGCGCTGCCGAGGCCCTTTTTGCCACCCACGGCTTTGCCGGTGCCTCGCTGCGCCAGGTCACGGCAGCCGCCCGGGTCAACCTGGCGGCGGTGAATTACCACTTCGGCTCCAAGGATAAGCTCATCGAGGAGGTGTTCCGTCGCCGCCTGGACGAGCTCAACACCCGTCGCCTGGCCGCCCTGGCCAAGGTTGCGGGCCAGGAAGACACCTCCCTGGAGGATGTCCTGGACGCTTACATCCGGCCTGCGCTGGACCTGTCCCGCAACGACGGCGGCGGTGCGGCCTTCGTCCGTGTCCTGGCCCGGGCCTACGCCGAGCACAACGAGACCTTGCGCAAGTTCCTGTCGGAGAACTATGGCCACGTGCTGCGCCAGTTCGCCGGCGAGTTCGCCCGGCTGCTGCCCGGCCTGGCCAAGGAAGAGATCTACTGGCGGCTGGACATCGTCACCGGCGCCCTGACCTACGCCATGGCTGACTTCGGCGTCATCCAGCGCAAAAGTGACGTCGACGAGCGCGACCACCGCGAAACCGCCGCCGAGCACCTGATCCGCTTCGCCGCGGCAGGCCTGCGCAACCCTTCCGTTTCGACCTCCACGGCCACTCGCTGACCGCGGACGATCCTTTGCACCCCGGAGATCACCATGACCGCAACACCGTTACGCATTCGCAAGGCCGCGGTACTCGGCGCCGGCGTCATGGGCGCGCAGATTGCCGCGCACCTGACGAACGCCAACGTGGAAACCGTCCTTTTCGACCTTCCGTCCAAGGAAGGCCCGAAGAGCGGCATCGCCCTGAAGGCCATCGCCAACCTGGCCAAGCTCTCGCCGGCGCCGTTGGCCGAGAAGGGCCTGGCCGCCGCGATCATCCCGGCCAACTACGAGGATGACCTCGCCCTGCTGGCCGATGTGGACCTGGTGATCGAAGCGATTGCCGAGCGGATGGACTGGAAGCTGGACCTCTACCAGAAGATCGCGCCGCACGTGTCGGCGACCGCCGTGCTGGCCAGCAATACCTCGGGCCTGTCGATCAACGGCCTGGCCGAGGCACTCCCGGAAGAGATGCGCCACCGCTTCACCGGCGTGCATTTCTTCAACCCGCCGCGCTACATGCACCTGGTCGAGCTGATCCCCACCCGCCTGACCGAAAAAGGCGTGCTGGAAGGCCTCGAAGCGTTCCTGACGACCACGCTCGGCAAGGGTGTCGTGTACGCCAAGGACACCCCGAACTTCATCGGCAACCGCATCGGCGTGTTCTCGATGCTGTCGACCATGCACCACACCGAGCAGTTCGGCCTGGGCTTCGACACCGTCGACGCGCTGACCGGCCCGGCCATCGGTCGCCCGAAGAGCGCCACCTTCCGCACGGCCGACGTGGTTGGCCTGGATACCCTTGCGCACGTGGTCAAGACCATGGGCGATACCCTGCCCAACGACCCGTGGCATGTGTATTTCCAGCCGCCGGTGTGGCTCAAGGGCCTGATCGACAAGGGCGCGCTCGGCCAGAAGACCGGCGCGGGCTTCTACCGCAAGGCCGGCAAGGACATCGTGGTGCTCGACCTGCAGAAGCAGGACTACCGCGTATCCGAGCAGAAGGCCTCGGATGAGGTCAGCGCCATTCTCGCCATCAAGGATCCCGCCGAGAAGTTCGCCAAGCTGCGCGCCTCGTCGGACCCGCAGGCACAGTTCCTCTGGGCCGTGTTCCGCGACCTGTTCCACTACACCGCTTATCACCTGGCCGATATCGCCGAAACGGCGCGTGACGTCGACTTCGCCATCCGCTGGGGTTACGGCTGGAAGCTCGGTCCGTTCGAACTGTGGCAGGCCGCAGGCTGGCAGCAGATCGCCGGCTGGATTGCCGAGGACATCGCCGCCGGCAAGACCATGAGCAACGCACCCCTGCCCGCCTGGGTCACCGACGGCCGTACCGGCGTGCACGGCAAGACCGGCTCGTACTCGGCCAGCGCCAACGCCGAGAAGCCGCGTTCGACGCATCCGGTCTACAAGCGCCAGGCCTTCCCGGATCCGATCCTGGGTGAAAAGTTCGACCAGGGCACGACCGTCTGGGAGAACGACGGCGTTCGCCTGTGGACCAGCGGCGACGACGTCGGCGTGATCTCGTTCAAGACCAAGATGCACACGGTCAACGACCACGTGCTCGACGGTATCCAGCACGCGATCGGCCTGGCCGAGCAGCAGTTCCGCGGTGTCGTGCTCTGGCAGCCGTCCGAGCCGTTCTCCGCCGGTGCGGACCTGAAGGGCGCGCTGGGTCTGCTGCAGGCCGGCAAGCTGGCCGAATTCGAAGCCATGGTGGCGAACTTCCAGGCCACCAGCATGCGCATCAAGTATTCCCTGGTGCCGGTCGTCGCCGCGGTCCGTGGCCTCGCGCTCGGCGGCGGCTGTGAGTTCCAGATGCATTCGGCGCGCACGGTCGCGGCGCTGGAGAGCTACATCGGGCTCGTCGAAGCGGGCGTGGGCCTGCTGCCCGCCGGTGGCGGCCTGAAGGAATTCGCCGTGCGCGCCTGGCAGGCGAATCCGGAAGATCCGTTCGAGTACCTGAAGAAGATCTTCGAGACGGTCGCCATGGCGAAGGTGTCGACCAGCGCGATCGAGGCCAAGTCCCTGGGCCTGCTTCGCAAGGACGACGTCATCGTCTTCAACAGCTACGAAGTGCTGCATGTCGCCAAGGCCCAGGCAATCGCCCTGGCCGAGTCCGGTTACCGTCCGCCGATGCCGGCGCGCGCGATCACCGCGGCCGGCGACACGTCCACGGCGACCTTCAAGGCCTCGCTGGCGAACATGGCCGAGGGTTACTTCGCCTCGCCGCACGACATCGACATTGCCAGCCGTATCGCCGACACCCTCTCGGGCGGCCGGATCGAACGCGGTTCGCCGGTAGACGAAACCTGGCTGCTCGCGCTCGAGCGTCGCCACTTCGTCGAACTGGCGCAGACCGAAAAGACCCAGGCCCGTATCGCGCACACGATGACGACGGGGAAGCCGCTGCGTAACTGACGCGCCACGCGCTCTTACGCATCCGACTTACCCACTTAAAGGAACCACCCCATGAGCAAGCAAGTGCAAGACGCCTACATCGTCGCCGCCACCCGCACTCCGGTAGGCAAGGCGCCGCGCGGCGTGTTCCGCAACACCCGCCCGGACGACATGCTCGCGCACGTCATCCGCGCCGTGATCGAACAGGCTCCGGGCATCGACCCGGCGCTGATCACCGACGCCATCATCGGCTGCGCGATGCCGGAAGCCGAGCAAGGCATGAACGTGGCGCGCATCGGCGTGCTGCTGGCCGGCCTGCCCGAGCAGGTCCCGGGCGTCACCATCAACCGCTTCTGCTCGTCCGGCGTGCAGGCCATCGCGATGGCTGCCGACCGCATCCGCCTGGGTGAGGCCGACCTGATGCTCGCCGGCGGTACCGAGTCGATGAGCATGGTGCCGATGATGGGCCACAAGATCGCCATGAACCCGGCGATCTTCGAGAACGACGAGAACCGCGCCATCGCCTTCGGCATGGGCATCACGGCCGAGAAGGTCGCCGAGCGCTGGAAGGTCAGCCGCGAGGACCAGGATCGCTTCGCCCTGCAGTCGCACGAGCGCGCGTTCGCGGCCATCGCCGCTGGCGAGTTCAAGGACGAGATCACCCCGTTCCAGCTCGACGACCGCTACCCGGACCTGCTCAACCACAGCATCCGCGAAGATCGCCGCATCATCGATACGGATGAGGGTCCGCGCAAGGACACCACGTTCGAAGTGTTGAGCAAGCTGCGCCCGGTGTTCCGCAACGGCCAGTTCGGCGGCTCGGTCACCGCCGGCAACTCATCGCAGATGTCGGACGGCGCCGGCGCCCTGCTGATCGCCAGCGAAAAGGCGATCAAGGACTACGGCCTGACCCCACTGGCACGTTTCGTCGGTTTCTCGGTGGCCGGCGTGGCGCCGGACATCATGGGCATCGGCCCGAAGGAAGCGATTCCCAAGGCGCTCAAGCAGACCGGCATCACCCAGGACCAGCTGGACTGGATCGAGCTCAACGAAGCCTTCGCCGCCCAGGCGCTGGCGGTTATCCGTGACCTCGGCCTCGACCCGTCCAAGGTGAACCCGCTGGGCGGCGCCATCGCCCTCGGCCACCCGCTGGGTGCCACCGGTGCCATCCGTGCGGCCACGCTGATCCACGGCCTGCGTCGTCGCAAGCAGAAGTACGGCATGGTGACCATGTGCATCGGCACCGGCATGGGCGCCGCAGGCATTTTCGAAGCGCTCTAAACGGTAGCTCTGTGTAGGAGCCGATTCATCGGCGATGGGGTGCTTGCCCCAACCTGGCCCGCTTGCGCGGGATCGCCGATGAATCGGCTCCTACATTTGGGCTTATCCTTGCCCCATGCACGGCATCCACACCATTGATACCGGCTTCGGCCGCCCGACGTTCGACGCCGCCTACCTTGTGGTGGAACGCGGTCGCGGCGCCTTTATCGACAGCGGCACCACGCATTCACTCCCGCGCTTTCTCGATGCCATCAAAGCGGCTGATCTCGAAGCAAAAGACATCGACTGGGTGATCCTCACCCACGTGCATCTCGATCACGCCGGTGGCGCGGGTCAGCTGATGAAACACCTCCCCTACGCCAAACTCGCCGTGCATCCGCGCGGCGCCCGACACATGATCGATCCCTCGGTCCTGATCGCCGGCGCGGCCGGCGTCTACGGCGAAGAGGAAGTCCGACGCAGCTATGGCGAGATCGCGGCCGTTCCAGCGGAACGCGTCGTCGAAGCCGAAGATGGCTTCGTCGTCGACCTTGCCGGACGCGCCCTGCTCTGCCTGGATACGCCAGGCCATGCGCGCCACCACATAGCGATCCACGACGACCGCTCCAACGCGTTCTTCACCGGTGACATCTTCGGTCTGTCTTACCGTGAGTTCGATTCAGCTGGCGGCGCCTTCATCATTCCCACCACGTCGCCCGTGCAGTTCGAACCGGACGCGGCACATCATTCGATCGACCGCATGCTCGGTTACGAGCCCGAAGCGATGTACCTCACGCACTATGGCCGCGTAACGGAGGTGGCGCGCCTTGCGCGCGACCTTCACGAGACGATCGATGCCATGGTGGCGATCGCGAAGCGACATGCCGCCGCCGCGGACCGCGAGCAACGCGTCGAAGCCGATTTTGCCGATCTGTATGTGGATCGCGCGCAGCGCCAGGGCGTCACGATGAAGCGGGACGAGATCGTGAAGCTGCTAAAGATCGATATTCGCCTGAATGCCCAGGGCATCATGGTCTGGCTGGATCGGGGCTCGCACTGAGGCTTCCCGCCCGTTGGGTGCTTCAGCCTTCCAGTCGCGACTTGAACCAGTCCGATAGCTCCGCCTTCCAGTAGGTTCCCTGCGCGGCCAGGTACCCGAACGGTCGATGCACCGGGTCCAGCCCGAATGGCGCATACGCGTCCAGCGTCGAATCACCGCCCGCAATCGCTTCTGCCAGTGCCTCGCCGGCCGCACAGGTTGGGGCAAGGCCATGGCCGCCGAAGGCCTGCGCGTACCACAGGCCGTTGCCATGCGTTCCCACCTGGGGCATTTCGTGACGCGCATAGCTCATCAAGCCCGACCACGCCTGCTCGATCCTCACGCCCTTGAGCGATGGGAAGACACGTTCGAGATCGCGCTTCAGCAAACGTTTCACGGCCCCCGGCGAGCGATCGCGAATCGAGATCCGGCCGCCCCACAGCAGGCGCGTGTCCTGGAGGGGACGGTAATAGTCGAAAGCGAACCGTGTGTCGTAGATCGCGGCGCGCGTGCGTAGGCACGAAGCGAGCCGGTCGCCTAGCGGCTCGGTCACCATGACATAGGTGGCGATCGGCAAGACGGCACGATCGATGCGGCGGTCGAGACCGGCAAGATAGCCACCGCAGGCGAGGACCACTTGCGAGGTCTCGATCTCCGCGTCGCCCACCCGCAGGATCCAGCGCGGGCCCTGCCGCTCCAGCATGCGTACGCGCGAGCCTTCGTGGATCGAAACCCCGACGGCCTCCGCGGCGCGCGCCAGTCCGCGCGCGTAGGCGAGTGGATCGATGTGCAGCGCATTCCGCTCGTAAAGGCCGTCGTGGTAGCGCTCGCTGTGCACGAACTCGTGCATGGCGTCGGCGGGAATCCATTGCCAGTCGGCACCGTAGCGCTCGGCGAGCAGTTGCTGGCGCGAGCGGAGCACGTCGGCATCGCGGAACCAGTTGGCCCAGACCACGCCGGCGTCCACCGCGTCGCAGTCGATCGACAAGGCCGAGATGCGTTCGCGAATCAGGTTCACCGCGTCGACCGTGCGGCCATACAGGGCCCTCGCCCGCTCGGGGCCGGCCCGCTCGAGCAACGCCTTTTCGCCGAGCGAGTAGCCGGCGAAGACGAAACCGCCATTTCGGCCGGATGCGCCGAAGCCCACCGACTGCGATTCGAGCAACACGATGTCGCGCACACCGCGCGCGGCGAGGCCAAGCGCGGTGTTCAGCCCGGCAAAACCGCCGCCCACGATCACGACCGACGCTTCGCGCCGGCCTTCCGGCGGCGGGCGAAGTGGCGGCACGGGAACGCGATCGTGATACCACGACAGCATGGGCGGCGATCCATCGACAGGGAGCGCAGAGTTTTGCACATCCGCCTATATGAGAGCCGGCTATCGCGGAATGGGGGAGCCGGTTGCTTTGATCGCCGCTGGAGGGGCTCGCGCAGTAAGATGCATTGGACATTCTTACGGTGCCCTGCCATGAGCCTGCTTCCCCCTATCGACCTGAAGCGCTGGATCGACGAGAACCGAGCGCTGCTCAAGCCGCCGGTGGGAAACAAATGCATCGTCGACGGCGATTTCATCATCATGATCGTGGGCGGTCCGAACGCACGGACCGACTACCACTACGACGAAGGCCCGGAGTTCTTCTACCAGCTCGAAGGCGAGATGGTGCTCAAGGTTCAGGACAACGGCACGGCCCGGGACATCCCGATCCGCGCGGGCGAGATTTTCTACCTGCCGGCGCGCACGCCGCATTCGCCCCAGCGCATGCCCGACTCGATCGGCCTGGTGGTCGAGCGCCGCCGCATCGCGGGCGAGCGCGACGGACTGCTCTGGTTCTGCGAGAACTGCAACCACAAGCTCTACGAGGAATACTTCGTCCTCGACAGCATCGAATCCGACTTTCCGCCGGTATTCGAGAAGTTTTACCGCTCGCTCGATGCACGCACCTGCAAGCAGTGCGGCACGGTGCACCCCGCGCCAGCGAAATACGCCGACTGATATCCCGCTCTATGTAGGAGCCGATTCATCGGCGATCCCGCGGCAGCCGTCCGGGTAGCGGCCCGGGCAGCGGCCCGGGTTCCGGCGAGCACCCGATCGCCGATGAATCGGCTTCTACACAGAAGCGTGACCGGCAACATCACCGCTTCGTGGGGTTTTCGCCGCTGAAGCGGCTCCCGCAGACAGGGCCAGCCATTTGGCCGCCATACGGCGTAGCGAGATGTCCGCCGCCGGATCCACGGCCAGTTCTGCGACGGGACGCCATTCAAGATCAAGGGATTCTTCGTTCACCGTGAACGCTTCGCTGCCACGGGCGACGACGACATATCGCACGTCGTAATGCCAGTGCTCCGGTTCGTCGCGACGCGCCGGGATCACGTGCAGGTCCACATCGAAGATGTCCGGCAGCACCTCGAGATCGACCAGCCCGGACTCCTCCTGCGCCTCGCGGAGCGCGACGTTCGGCAGCGCCGCGTCGCCGTCGGCATGGCCGCCCAGTTGTAGCCAGCGCTGCAGCTTCCGGTGGTGCATCAGCAGGACCCGCTCGCCGTCGGCGCTCACCAACCACGCGGAGCCGGTGAAATGCCCCGCCTGCGTTTCGCGATGAAACGGACGTGGCTCGCTGCGCAGCCAGTCGTCGAACCGGGCCACGTCCGACTCGCCAGGAAAACGACTCGAATAACGCGCGAATGCCTCGCACAGGCTGGGATAGGGATGGTCCATGGCGAGGGCTCCGATGACAGACGCGGAATTCTCGCACGTCTTTTTCAGACAAGTCCGATGTCGGTCGCTGGCATCACCTGCCTAGGATGATCTCCCACGCACACGAAGTGCGCTGGCCATCCGCAGCACTGGCTGCAAATCGCAAGGAAAAGCGCATGTCGCCTCGCCGTCTTCTCACCGCCGCCCTCGTCGCCGGCATCGTACCCACCGCCGCCCTGGCCGCACCGGACCGCGGTGAAGCCAACTTCACCGGCCCCCTCGTCACACCTGCGGTCAATACGCTCCCCACCAACACGGTCAACGTCGAGCCCTACCTCATTCATACCAATACCCGTGGCTGGTATGACGGCAACCGCGACCGCCATGCCGAGAAACCGACGGCACGCCAATGGCAGGTTGCGGTTCCCATCATCTACGGCCTCACCGACAACATCTCGGTGCAGCTGACGCTTAACGGGGCGCGCACTTCGGTAGGCGGCCAGCACAGCGACGGCCTGCGTATGGCCGATTCCCTGCTTCGCGTGCAGACCCGTCTCAAGGCCCCCGAGGCTGACGGCACCGGCCTTGTCCTCGCTGCCTCGATCGCGCAGCGGTTGCCCACGGGCCAGTATCGCCACCTCGATACCAATCAGCTCAACGGCATGGGCACGGGCGAGATGCGCACCACGCTAGCCCTGGGCGGCCAGCAGCTTCACTGGCTGGACAACGGTCATGCCCTGCGCTGGCGCGGCCAGCTCGCCTGGAGCCCTGCTCCCGGCCGCATCACCTTGCGCGGCCCCAACGTCTACGGGACGCCGACCGGTTTCCACGGTCATGCACAGCTGGGCCAGGCCTGGAACGCGTCGGCAGCCGCCGAGTACGTGCTCAATCCGCGCTGGGTGCTCGTCGGTGAAGCCATCTGGAACCGTGCCAGCGGCACCCGGATCAATGGAGGGGCGAATGGTCACGGCACCTATACCTACCCTTCGGGCCATAACATCAGCCTCGCACCCGCCGTGGAGTACCACTTCAGCCCCAAAGTCGGTTTGATCGCCGGCGTCCAGTTCAGCGTCGGCGGCCGCAACACCGCCGACTTTGTTGCACCGCAAGTCGCCCTGAACATGGTCTTCTGACCATCGCGATGTGTTCGAGCACAACCGCCGCAAGTCATGGTCGACATCCGCAACTCCCATATGCAATGCGTTGGCGTGCCTCGCATTGCAACTTGTACGGTCTTGCCCCGCTGGGCTATGGTGCCGTGCCAGCGCTTCAGGGCAGCTGCGTGTCCACCGTAACTCACGCGGCGGTCCCAATAATAAAAGGTTACATTCCGGCAGTAGGGGAGACACATGTTGAAACACCTGTTCGCGACGCATCCCATCGAGGCCGCGCCGCACGTAGACGCTGGTGAACACATCGAGACCGGGGCTCACGCCAGTGGCGGCGAGCTCAAACGGGTACTTACCGCAAAGCACCTCGTCCTTCTTGGTGTCGGCGCCGTCATCGGCGCAGGTATCTTCGTCATCACCGGCCAGGCCGCCGCGCTCCATGCTGGCCCCGCCCTGGTCATCAGCTTCCTCATCGCCGGTTTCGCCTGCGCGCTTGCAGGCCTGTGTTACGCCGAATTCGCGGCGATGCTCCCGGTTTCCGGAAGCGCTTACTCCTATTCCTATGCCACGCTCGGCGAGTACGTCGCCTGGTTCGTCGGCTGGAACCTCGTTCTCGAATACCTCTTCGCGGCCGCCACGGTCGCCGCGGGCTGGTCGGGCTACTTCAACGAAATGCTGGGGATGATCGGTCATCTGGCCGGGACCGACCTCGCGCTGCCGGTCGAACTCGCCTCGGCACCGTTCAAGTTCGTCGAGGGTCACATCCAGGCCACCGGCACCCTGATCAACCTGCCGGCCGTGGTCATCATCGCCGCGCTGTCGGGCCTGTGCTACGTCGGCATCACGCAGTCGGCCTTCGTCAACTCGATCATCGTGACGATCAAGGTCACCGTGATCCTGCTGTTCCTGGCCTTCGCCATCCAGGTGATCAACCCGGCCAACTGGCATCCGTTCATTCCGCCGTCGGAAGGTCCGGGCACGTTCGGGTGGGGTGGTGTCTTCCGCGCCGCAACCATCGTGTTCTTCTCCTATGTCGGCTTCGATGCGGTATCCACCGCCGCCGGCGAAGCGAAGAATCCGCAACGCGACATGCCGATCGGCATCCTCGGCTCGCTGGCCCTGTGCACGGTGCTGTATATCGCCGTTGCACTGGTCCTCACCGGTATCGCCCCGTTCCGCATGCTCAACACGCCGGAGCCGGTCGCCACCGCGCTGGGCCTGTACCCGCAGCTGTCGTGGCTGAAGGCGCTGGTCATCCTCGGTGCGATCACCGGCCTGTCCTCGGTCATCCTCGTGATGCTCATGGGCCTGCCGCGCATCTTCTTCTCGATGGCGAAGGACGGCCTGCTCCCGCAGACCATGGCCAAGGTGCACCCGAAGTTCCGCACGCCTTACATCGGCACCATCATCGTCGGTGTCGCCGCAGCCGCCATGGCCGGGCTGTTCCCGGTCAGCGTGCTCGGTGAACTGGTCTCGATGGGTACCCTGCTCGCCTTCGCCACGGTCTGCATCGGCGTACTGATCCTGCGCTACACCCGCCCGGACCTGAAGCGCAGCTTCCGCGTGCCGTTCGTGTGGCCGATCACCATCATCGGCGCGCTCGCCTGCGTCTATCTGTTCTGGCAGGCCTTCGAAGAGCATTGGCGCCTGATGCTTGGCTGGATCGTCATCGGCCAGGCGATCTACTTCGGCTACGGCTACGCGCACAGCAAGCTGCGCAAGTCGCTCGGCTGATAGAAAGAAACCGGGAAAGGCCGGCGGTCACCCGCCGGCCTTTCCTTTTGCGACTATTCTTCCCACGTCACTTCTTCCCGGGCCGTCCATGCTCAAGCAGTTACTCGCCAAGAAAGCCCCCCAGGCCGAACCCGACGACGCGCACGGCCCAGCCCTGCGCCGCACCCTCGGTCCCTGGGGCCTGACGGCGCTGGGTATCGGCGCGGTCATCGGTGGTGGCATCTTCGTCATCACGGGTGTCGCAGCCGCCGACCATGCTGGCCCCGCGATCATCCTGTCCTTCATCCTCGCGGCGATCTGCAGCTTGTTCACGGCGCTGTGTTACGCCGAGTTCGCCTCGATGATCCCGATTTCGGGCAGCGCTTACTCCTACGCCTACGCCACGCTCGGCGAAGGCGCGGCCTGGTTCATCGGCTGGAACCTGGTACTCGAATACGGTGTCTCGGCTTCCGCGGTCGCTGTCAGCTGGACGGGCTATTTCGTCAGCCTGCTCGACCACGTCGGCATCCATATCCCGCCTGCGCTGACCAATGCGCCGCTGGACTACGTTAACGGGCACCTGGTTCCCACCGGCGCCATGTTCAACCTGCCCGCGGTCGGCATCACGCTGGCGCTGACCTGGCTTTGCTATGTCGGCATCAGGGAATCGACCGGCATCAACATGGCCATGGTGGCGCTGAAGGTCGCGCTGATCCTCATCGTGATCATCGTCGGCGCGCAGCATGTCGACACGGCTAACTGGCACCCGTTCATTCCCGAGAACGAGGGTGGCTTCAAGTACGGCTGGTCCGGCGTACTTCGCGGCGCGGCGCTGGTTTTCTTCGCCTACATCGGCTTCGAGGCGACATCGACGGCGGCGCAGGAATCGAAGAATCCCCAACGCGACATGCCTATCGGTACCCTCGCTTCCCTCGCTATCTGCACGGTGCTCTACATCGCTATGGCTGCCGTGCTGACCGGCTTGCTGCCGTTCTCCCAGCTCGGCACCGATGAGCCCGTGGTCACGGCGATCCGCAGCCATCCTGAACTCGGCTGGTTGCGCGGCGTCGTCGAAGTCGGCGCGTTGATCGGCCTGTCGTCTGTCGTACTGGTCATGATCATCGCGCAGCCGCGCATTTTCATGATCATGGGTCGCGATGGCCTGCTACCCAAAGTGTTCACGACGATTCATCCGAAGTACCGCACGCCGCATCTGAATACGGTGATCACGGGTGTGGGCATCGCGATTCTTGCCGCCGTGTTTCCGCTCAACATCCTCGGTGACCTGGTCTCGATGGGCACGCTCGTCGCCTTCTGCGCGGTTTGCGGTGGCGTGTTGATCCTGCGCTTCACTGCGCCGGAACTTCCGCGCACATTCCGCGTGCCGTGGGTCTGGTTCACGTGCATCGCGGGCATCCTCAGTTGCGTCGGATTGCTCTGCTTCATGAACTGGTACAACTGGGCGTTGATGGGCATTTGGACGGTCGTTGGCATGACGCTTTACACGGCCTACGGCTACCGTCACAGCAAGCTCCGCAAGGCCCACTAAACCCCTGACGGATGCCTCGTTAAAACCTCGCTAACCACGCGAGGTTTTTTCGTTAAATGACTGTTTCTGCAAAATAATGCGCAAAAAGGCGAGTGTCATTTAACTGCCATTGGCCGGTCGCCCCCGGAGGGGAGTATCATCCCGGTTCCGTGGGTAAATCACTTGGCAGTGGGCCCCGGATTGCCGCTCAGCGCGTCAGGCGAGTCAGCTCCTCGGCCTGGCGCGCCTGAGCTGCATTTTGCGTCTCACATGAATAGTTCAGACATCAAAGCCAGCCTTCGGGTTGGCTTTTTTTCGCCCCTTTGCGGGGCCTCTGGGGGGGCTCGCCTTCGGCATCGCGTCGTTCGTGGGGGGCGCGGTAACCCGGCCCGCTGCCGCGGGATCGCCGATGAATCGGCTCCTACAGGTGACGGGCGAGTGCCGGCGAGCACCCAATCGCCGCTGAAGCGGCTCCCACATGCTGAAGAAGCCCGCCCCGGCCCGAAGGGGAATAAGTAAACGGCCGCTCTAGCGGCCCTTCCTTGAGCCCTCAGATCATGACGGCGTGGGAAATGCACCAGCCCTTGCTGGCCACGGCCTTGCCGGGGAACAGCTGGCAGGGGCCCCAGGCGGCGGCAGCCTTGCCCTGATAGAAGTTGCAGTTCATGCAGGCGTCGCCGGCGGCCTTCTTGCCGACGGCCTTGCTGCCGTCCTCGGTGTACTTCAGCGCGGAGGCCGTCGGGTCGGCGGGCGAGAGGTGCGGCAGGTCCTGGGCGCTGGCAAGACGTGGCAGCGTGCCGAGCACGGTGGCGACGGCGACACCGCCGGCGGCGACCTTGAGGAAACGGCGACGCCCCTCAATATTCTTTTCGTGTTCCGACATGGGTAAACCTTCGTCGATGGTGGGCCGGCTTGCATTCTTGGCCGGTTCTGCCGAAATCGTACCTGTTCACGGAAAACGGAGTGGTTCCCATTAGCGCGGGGCCCGGTTTTCACCCGTGGTATATTCGCCCCCTGTTTGGACGTCCAAATCCCCATGCCGAAGACCCTGTCCCACGTCGATCCCGCCCTGCTGGCCGAACGCGCCGACGCCATCGCCGATGCCGCCCGCGAGCTGGCCGCCTTTGGCTGGACGCCCGCGACGAGCAGCAATTTCTCGATGCGCATCGACGACGAGCTGGCCGCCATCACCATCTCCGGACGCGACAAGGGACGCCTTGGCCGCGACGACATCATGGTCGTGGACATGGACGGCAAGGCCGTCGGCTCGGACAACCGGCCCTCGGCCGAGACCGGCCTCCATACCCAGATCTATCGTCGCTTCCCGCAGGCCAACGCGGTGCTCCACACCCATTCGCGCACACAGAGCGTCGCTTCGCGACTCTTCGCCGCGGATGGTCGCGTCCGCCTGGAAGGATGGGAGCTGCAGAAAGCGATTTCCGGCTACACCACGCATGAAAGCGTGCTCGACATTCCCGTTTTCCCCAACACACAGCACATGCCCGAGCTGGAGGCCCAGGTCGACGCCTGGATCGACAGCGGCAAGCCGCTGTATGCCTATCTGATCAATGGCCACGGCATCTATACCTGGGGCCGCGACATGGCCGAAACACGCCGCCATCTCGAGGCCCTGGAATTCCTGCTGGGCTGCGAACTCGACCTGAGGAGGCTTTCCCCATGAGCCGTCTGCGTATCTACAACGACAACCAGCACGACACCCCGGTAGCGGTCCACACCGAGCATGCCGACATCGCCGCCGCGCTCAACGCGGTCGGCGTGCGCTTCGAACAGTGGGAGGCAAAACAGGCCATCGCGCCTGGCGCCACGCAGGACGAGGTCATCGCCGCCTATCGTGCGGACATCGACCGCCTGATGGCCGAGAACGGCTACCGCTCGGTGGACGTCATCAGCCTCAAGCCCGACAACCCGGATCGCGCCACCTTCCGCCAGAAATTCCTGAACGAGCACACGCATAGCGAAGACGAAGTCCGCTTCTTCGTCGCCGGCGCCGGCCAGTTCACCCTGCATATCGACGGCCGTGTCTACGAAGTGCTCTGCGAGAAGGGCGACCTGATCGGCGTGCCCGACGGTACCCCGCACTGGTTCGACATGAGCGAATCGCCCTACTTCGTGGCCATCCGCCTGTTCACCAACACCGAAGGCTGGGTCGCGAGCTTCACCGGTGAGGACATCGCCGAGCGCTTCCCGCGCATGAGCCCGCACCCGTCGGCCAAGGTCTCCAGCGCCGCTTGAGTCGATGGTGCGCGCTCAGGCGCGCACCATGTCTTCAACCACCTCGCGGATCACGCGTGCGAGGTGGTTGACCGCGTCCGGCGCGCCCGTGCCGCGATCCATCAGATGAATTCCCGTCGACGGCATGGTTGGCAAACCCCATGCCTGGTTAGCCGGCTTCAGGGTTGGCGGCACGTGCAAGGCCGTCCGCGGCACCACGCCGAGCCCCGCCTCCGCCGCGGCCCACAGTGCCGACACGCTGCTACTGGACAAAACGATCCGCCACGCGCGTCCAGCCCTATCCAGTGATTCGATGGCACCCGCGCGAAAGGTGCACGGCGGATCGAGGACCAGCAACGGCAGAGGCGCGTGCGGCGCGAGTTCCAACGACGGATGGGCGAACCAGCTCACGGGCATCGTCGCCAACGGCGGGTCGTCGCGCCCCAACAGTCCGCGGAAGGCCAGCGCGAGGTCCAGCTCGTCCGCCAGCACCGCGCTGGCCAGCCTTTCGCTGCGATCGACCCTCAGGTCCAGGCGCAGCGATGCATGGGCGCGGCCGAACCGGCCGAGTGCCTCGGTCAGCCAGCTTTCCGCGAAATCCTGGGTCATGCCGAAACGCACCGCGCCCCACAGTCCGCTGGCGGCGACCGCGAGGACCGCCTCGTCGTTGAGCGCGAGCAAGCGCCGCGCGTAGCCGACCAGTAACTCACCTTCCTCGGTCAGCGCCTGCGTCCGCCCCGTTTTGCGGAACAGGGGTTTGCCGACCCGCTCCTCCAGGCCACGCAGTTGCAGGCTGATCGCACCCGGCGTGCGGTGCAGTTGCCGTGCCGCCTTGCCGAAGCCCTGGAGATCGACTGCCACCACGAGGGTTCGCAAAGCCGAGAGGTCGAGAAGCATACGTTAGCCTTGCTAATGCTTTCGTTTGGAATGTTTCGATTTTAACTCATTGTCGCGGGGTCTACGCTCACGCCCATCCTCGCTTCGGGCCGTCCGATGATCGCGATGCAGTACCGCTTCGACTTCCCCGATGGCACGGACATGGCGCCCATCCATCGCCGCGTCACCGAGAAGGGGCCAGGGTTCGATGGCCTGCCAGGGCTCGCGCACAAAGCCTTCCTGGTCTCCGATACCGCGATAGGACAGCCCAACCGATACGCCCCGTTCTACGTCTGGCGTTCGGCCACCGGCATGCGCGAGTTCCTCCTCTCCGACGCTTTCGCGGCGCTGTGCGAAGCGTTCGGACGACCCGAGGTCGTGACGTGGACCGTGCTGCGTTTTCGTCGTTTCGACACGAGCCGCGCCCCGGCCTATGCGACCCAGCAGACGACATTCATCGCGCCCGACACGAGTCCCCGTCACCTACTTGACCTGGCACGCACTTCCGCGCATCCCCACATGGGGCTGCATTCGTCGCTGGTTGCCATCGATCCCCAACGCTGGACCCTCACCCGCGTGCTGCTCTGGCACGCCCAGCCAGCACCAGAACCGGGCGTTGACCTCTGGCACGTCCCCTACCTCGCCACCCGCCGATGAAGTCTCTCGTCCTCTTCCTCACCCTTTCGGTGACAGCCATGCAAGCTCACGCTGGAACACTGCCAGCCGACCTCGGGCATCACTCGTCGACGGCGGAGGACCGCGCAGCGATCTCCGCTGTGCTCGACCGCTACACCCAATACGTCACGGCGGGCGACGAGCCGGGCTTTCGCGCTCTGTTGCTCGACGACAACATTCCTTTCTCCGCCGTATCACCGGCTCGCACCGGCAAGGAGGTGACCACGATCTCTCTTCGCCGCTACGCCGACTTCCGCGACGCGGTCTTTCGCAGCGGCGGGCATTTCCGGCAAAGCTTCAGCCATGTGCGCATCGAACAGGACGGGCCACTCGCCCAGGCCTCGCTGGACTTCGTGACCGTCCACGGGAATGACGGCAGCGTCGGCTGGAAGGTGCTGCAACTGGTTAAGACCACCGAAGGGTGGAAGATTGCCAGCGAGTTATTCACGGTGCGGAGCCTGCCCTGAGGCGCAGCCATTTCGCCTCCGCGTCCCGTCGTTTATCCTGCGCAATCTCCCCGCTCCGCAGGCACACCCCCTCATGTCCGACATCCGCGCCGTCCTTACCGACATCGAGGGCACCACCAGCTCGATCGACTTCGTCAAGGACGTGCTCTTCCCGTACGCCCGCAAACACCTGCCAGCCTACGTCGAGACGCATACCGACGAGGCCGAAGTGCAGCATTGGCTTTCCGAAGCGGCGAAGGAAGCCGGCATTGTCGAAGCCTCGCGCGGCGAGATCATCGACATGCTGATCCGCTGGATCGACGAAGACCGCAAGTCCACGGCGCTGAAGGCCCTGCAGGGCCTGATCTGGCGCGAAGGCTACGAGTCCGGCGTCTTCACCTCCCACATGTATCCCGAAGTGCCCGCCCGGTTGCGGGCATGGCACGAGCAGGGCCTCAAGCTCTACGTCTATTCCTCCGGCTCCGTCGCCGCGCAGAAGCTGCTGTTCGGTTTCACCGAAATGGGCGACCTCACCCCGCTTTTCTCCGACTACTTCGACACCCAGACGGGACACAAGCGCGAGACGGATTCTTACCGCAAGATCGCCGCGGCGATCGGCCTGCCACCCGCCCAGGTGCTGTTCCTTTCCGATATCCGCGAGGAGCTGGACGCCGCACGCGAAGCCGGCATGCGTACGACCCAGCTCGTCCGGCCGCCGCAGCCGCTGACGGACGCCGGTCACCCTGCCGTGGCGGATTTCGATGCCATCACACCTTGATCCACGTCGGCGGACGCCGATCTACGTTCTAGGGGCCTTCATTGCCGGCGCATTGCTCACGGTGGGCGTGCTGCGCCTGGGCACGCCGCCGACAGCGCCACGCGAGCCTGTTGCGGTAACGGCACCGGCGCCCGCCGAGACAGCGCCGGGGGTCCATCCCGCCATCGCGACGAGTACGGCGATCGACGACAGCTCGGTCGATGTCGACTCCGGCGACTGGCCGAGCGACGCGCCGACGCCGGAACAGGTGTTCGCCTCCCAGCCTGAGGCCATGCGCAAGGCAATCGCCGCACTCGCTCCGCGCACGTCGGGCAAACCCAATGTCTACGTGCTCGCATTCGGCGGAGACGGCTCGGAAGACGTCTTCCGCAACGAGGCGGAATACGTCGATAGCCTGGTGAGCAAGCGCTTCGCCAGCCCGGGCCATACGCTGGTGCTGGAAAACAACCCGGCCACGCTGACCACGCATCCGCTGGCGAGCTGGACCAACCTCGAGGGCGCCGTGGACGCCCTGGCGAAGGTCATGGATACCCGCGAGGACGTCCTTGTCCTCTACCTCGCTACCCACGGTGGGAGCGACCACTCGCTCCTGGTCGACATGGACCCGATCCCTCTCGACCAGCTCGACCCCGAAGGACTTGCGGAGATCCTGTCCAGGCACGCTTTCCGCTGGAAGGTCGTCGTGGTCAATGCCTGCTACTCGGGCGGATTCATCCCGAAACTGAGCGGGCCGGGAAGCCTGGTGTTGACCTCGGCACGCAAGGACCGGACCTCGTTCGGCTGCGGTGTCGACTCGGACATCACCTACTTCGGCCGCGCATGGCTCGTCGACGGGCTCAATGCCACGCCGGACTTCGTCGAGGCCTTCGGCAAGGCGAAAACGGAGATTGCATCCTGGGAAAAGAGGGATGCGTTGGAGGCGTCCGAGCCACAGATCGCCGTTGGCGATGGCATCGAGGACAAGCTGGCCGCCTGGCGCAAGGGGTTGAAGGCCGGGCCGGTCGTGCCGTTCGAGCCGGCGAAGTAGCCACGTTGCCGCCGGCGATTGTGGGAGCCGGCTACACCGGGGGTTGTGGGAGCCGGCTATGCCGGCGATCCCGCGGCAGCGGGCCAGGCTGTCGCGAGCACCCTATCGCCGATGAATCGGCTCCTACAGAAAACCTGCGCAGACCTGCACAAGGTCTACCTCAGGCAGGTCTACCTTAGGCAGAGGTATCCAACGAAAAGCGGTCGGCATCCATCCAGGCAGGGAATCGCTCGCGGTGGGCCTTCAGCGGTGCCGGATCCAGCACCACGGTGACGACCTGCTCCTGCGTGCCCAGTTCCACCAGCGCCTCACCGACCGGGTCGATGACGCCGCTATCGCCGGCGTAAGGCAAGTCGTTGCCGTCCACGCCCACGCGGTTCACGCCGATGACGTACGCGAGGTTCTCGATCGCACGCGCACGCAGCAAGGTGCGCCACGGCTGGCGACGCGGCGCCGGCCAGTTAGCGACGAACAGTGCGAGGTCATAGTCCATGCCGCCGGCAGCTTCCTCGCGGCGACCATTGCGCAGCCATACGGGGAAGCGCAGGTCGTAACAGACCTGCGGCAGGATGCGCCAACCCTTCAGTTCCACGATAAGGCGCTCGTTGCCGCCGCCATAGCGCGTGTGCTCGCCCGCCATGCGAAACAGATGCCGCTTGTCGTAATAGGCCAGCGAGCCGTCGGGCGAGGCCCAGATAAGACGGTTGAACACCGTGTCGCCTTCACGAATCACAAGGCTGCCGGTGAGCGTGGCATTCACTTCGGTGGCGAGGGCGCGCATCCAGGCCACACCGATACCGTCCATCGTCTCGGCGTTGGCCAGCGTGTCGTTCGTGAACCCGGAAAGGAAGGTCTCGGGTAAGACGATGAGGTCGCTGGGTGCAGCGCCACGCACCAGGTTGCCGTAGTAATCGCGGTTGGCAGCCGCTTCGTGCCAGCGGGTCGCGCCCTGGACGAGCGAGATGGTCAGAGTTTGCACAGCAGCTCCGCGGCGGCTTCCATGGTTGCGTCGTTCTTGGCGAAGCACAGCCGGACCAGCCGCGTGTCCGGGGCGCTTTCATAGAACGGGCTCAGCGGGATCGCGGCAACGCCACCTTCGCGTACGAGCCACTCGCTGAAGTTGATGTCGTCCAGATCACGGATGGCGCTGTAATCGACGAGCTGGAAATAACCACCCGGTACGTCGAGCAACTTCAGGCGCGACGGCGCGATCAACTCGCGGAAACGATCGCGCTTGGCCTGGTAGAACGCGGGAAGTTCGAGGTAGTGCTCGGGCGTGGACTCGAGAAACTCGGCGAATGCCCACTGTGCGGGATTGAAAGTGCAGAAGGTCAGGTACTGGTGCACCTTGCGGAACTCGGCGGTGAGCGCCTTGGGCGCGATGGCATAGCCGACTTTCCAGCCCGTGCAGTGATACGTCTTGCCGAACGAGGAAACCACGATGCTGCGCGTAGACAGTTCTTCGTGGCGCAGCACGCTCTGGTGTTCCGCCCCGTCGAAAACGATGTGCTCATAAACCTCGTCCGACAACACGACAATGTTCGTGTCGCGCACGATGGCGGCCAGCTCGTCCAGGTCCGTCCGCGAGAGCACGGCACCGGACGGATTGTGCGGCGAGTTGATCAGGATCATGCGGGTCTTCGGCGTCACCGCCTCGCGCACACGCTGCCAGTCGATGGCGAAGGTGGGCAGCGTGAGCGGGATATGCACCGCCGTCGCGCCCTGGAGTTCGATGGCCGGTTCGTAGCTGTCGTAGCAGGGGTCGAAAACGATCACCTCCTCCCCTGCCCTGACGACGGCCGCAATGGCCGAGAACAGCGCCTCGGTAGCGCCCGAGGTGACGGTGATCTCGGTGTCGGGGCTGACGCGATGGCCGTACAGGCGCTCTGTTTTTGCGGCGATCTGCTCGCGAAGCTTGGGGATGCCGACACCCGGGGCGTACTGGTTCTTGCCCTCGGCCATGGCCCGCGTAATCGCTTCGCGCAACGGCTCGGGCGGCTCGAAATCAGGAAAACCCTGGCCCAGGTTGACCGCCTTGTGTTCCAGCGCGAGCTGGCTCATGACGCTGAAGATGGTCGTGCCGACCTTGGGAAGCTTGGTTTCGAGCTGCATCGAACGTCCTTACTCGTTTGGACGGCCAAACGTGGCCGAAGGACTCGATCCTAACATGCGGGCCATGGTGATCGCTCCCGCCTGGCTGGGATCGGCCGCCACCTTGTCGCAGTCCTTATGGAACTCGGCTTGCGCCTTGGGCAGGCGGTCGGCAAGGAAGTCCACGAAGCTGCGGATGGCCGGTAGCAGGCCGCGGCGGCTCGGGTAGACGAAGTGCAGCGTGCCCTGGGCGGTGGTGTATTCGGGCAGGACCCACTCCAGCTGACCGCTGGAGATAAGCGGTCCGCAATAATCTTCCGGCAACAGGGCGACACCGCAGCACTGCACCGCGGCCGCGATCAGCATCGAGAAATCACCGCTGACCAGGCGCGGCTTGACCTCGACGGCTGCCTTCTTGCCATGGGAGTCGACCAGTTCCCATACCTGCGCGCCTTCGTGCTCGTACATGGACAAGGCCGGGAGCGCCGCCAGTTCGTCGAGGGTTTTCGGGCGACCATTGCTGTCGAGGAATTTCGGGCTCGCGACCAGCAGGTTGCGCGCGAAGCCAATGCTGCGCAGGACCAGGGTGGCGTCCGTATCCAGCTTCTCGCGCACGCGGATGGCCACGTCGAAGGCCTCGCCGATGACGTCCACACGGCGATTGGTGGCCGTCACGCGCACCTGCACCTTGGGATGCTCGAGCAGGAAGGCCGGCAGCATCGGACCGAGCACGTTCTGCGCGAGCGACACGGGGCAGCTCACCCGTACGATGCCGCGCGGCTCGGTGCGTAGCTCGTCCACCGCGTCCTGGGCAGCCCGCGCTTCTTCCAGCACGGCCCGGCAATGGGCGTAGAAGCGCTCGCCGATCTCGGTGACGACGAAGCGCCGGGTGGTGCGTTGGAGCAGGCGGACGCCCAGGCGTTCCTCGAGTTGGGCGATGCGCTTGCTCAGACGGGACTTGGGGATGCCCAGGGCGCGCCCGGCAGCCGAGAACCCGCCGTGTTCGACCACGGAGGCGAAGAAGTACAGATCGTTGAGGTCCTGCAGTGCGCCTTCCATCGGAATCCGTCGTTTCTGATTCGAAACAATGAGTCTACTCCAGGCGGGCTAATCAGGCGATTGTCGCCGGCGTATCGTCTCCCCTGTCCCGCATCCTGCGGTCTACGACTGAGGAAAACCCATGAAACTCCTGCATATCGATGCCAGTGCGCTCGGTGCCTACTCCGTTTCCCGCGGCCTGACGGCGGCGATCGTGGCGGAGTTCGTCCAGAACCATCCGGGCGTCAACGTGACCTATCGCGACCTCCATGCCGCGCCGCTCGGCCATTGGGGCCTGCCCGCGGGTGAGAACGATCCGGCTGCCGCCGAAGGCGCAGCGGTCCTGGAGGAGTTCCTTGCGGCCGACGTCATCGTCATCGGCGCGCCGATGTACAACTTCGGCATCACCAGCTCGCTGAAGGCCTGGATCGACCGCATCGCCGTTGCCGGCAAGACCTTCCAGTACACCTCGGCCGGCCCCGAAGGCCTGGCGGGTGGCAAGCGCGTCATCATCGCGTCCTCGCGAGGCGGCGTGTACAGCGTCCAGGGCTCGCCGGCCGCTGGCATGGACTTCCAGGAGCCCTACCTGCGCGCGGTGTTCGCCTTCCTCGGTGTCACCGACATCGAGTTCGTCCGCGCCGAGGGTGTCGCCATGAGTGACGACCACAAGGCCCAGGCGGTCGGCGGCGCGATCGCATCGATCGGTGGCCTGCTGCGCAAGGCGGCCTGATCGGCTCTTGCAAGCGATAAAAAAAGTCGGGCACCTCGCGGTGCCCGCCTTTTTTGTTGGCTTTGTGTGGGAGCCGGCTTTGTGTGGGAGCCGGCTATGCCGGCGATGGGGTTGCGACAGTCTGGTTATCGCCGCTGAAGCGGCTCCTACACATGGCTGAAGCGGCTCCTACGCGCGGCTGAAGCGGATCCTACATGTCAGGAGCCCTGCTTACCGGGCTTCTGCTTGGGATTGTTCTGAGATTCCTTCGGGTGTCCCTCGCCGGGGACCTTGGGCTTTCCCTGCGATGGCTTCAGATTTTCTTCGCGGTAGCCGGACGTCGGCTGATCTTTATCGCTAGTCATGTTGTCCTCCTCGCGCATCGTCATTGCCGTTGCTGGCAGGCCGCATGGCCACACTCGCAGGTACTCCCCACGTTCTGGCTCTCGGCCGCCATGCGGCAGCTCTCGCTGCAAAAGTCGCGCGACACCGGGATCTGGCAATTGCACCCGTCGTGATCACAGGGTTTTGTCGCCTCGTTCATGCCATCGCCTCCTTTGCCGCTTTAAAGGAACTCAGGCGAGCGTGCGCGGGTCGGCGTCTATTTTTCGTTACCGAGCGGCGAATGATCCTGCGCATCCAGCGCGGCCCACCCGTGCGCTTCCACAAGCAGGCCACTGAGGCTACGCACGTCCTGCAGGTTGTGCGCGGCAACGCGCACGAGATCGCCGGATGAGCCGCCGCGAAGATAGGTGAGCCAAGCACGCGGGGCTTCCGATCCCGGCAGATCGTCCTCACGCACGATGCGCAGCAGTTTCCGCTCCGCTGTCTGCATCTTGCAGTTCTCCCAGATCTGGCGGTATCGGCGCCGCATGGGATGCAGCAGATCCACATGTGTCAGGCCGGCGAGAGGATTGGCCATGCGCGCGAGGCGATAACGCGTGGCGAGCAATGGCGCGTCGTAAGATTTTCCGTTGTAACTGACCAGTACCGTGTCGGCGTCGATCCATTCGGAAAACGTTCGCAGCATGGCGCCTTCGCCTGCCATGGTGGTGATGTAGAGCTGGCGCACCCGCAAGCCGCCGTCGTGCCAGTCGGCCGCGCCGATCATGAAGGCGCGCGTGCCCGTACCTCCGGCGAGTCCCGTGGTTTCGGTATCGAAATGCAGGAGGTGTTCGCGACGCGCAGTGGTGAGCCTCGCGAAGGTGAGATCGAGTTCTGGCGGTGCGTCAGGCCAAGCGTATCGTTGTTCGAGATAACGCAGGCCCGGCGCGATTTCCTCGCCCGGGACATCGCGGGTGATGCTGCGTGGTGGGAGGCGTGGTTGACCCAGGCGCTCGCGCACGCCTGCCATGCGACGAAGGGCGGCGAGGTCGATGGTCGACGCTTTTTGTGGGAGCCGATTTATCGGCGATTCCTGCGGAGCGAGGTCAGCCCGTTTCGCCGCTGAAGCGGCTCCCACAGTAACGCTGTCGCGAGCACCCTTCGCCGATGAATCGGCTCCTACCGGGCGGAGTGACGTTCCTCCGGATGATCTGCCATCGGCCGGGCGGGGTGCGGTTCCTGCGGATGATTTGCCGCCGGCCTGGCGGCGGAGGGCGGCCAGCCTCGAGGCCAGCTCGCTCATGCGGTGGCTCCGAGCAGGCGGAGTACGCGGGCTGCGAGGGCACGTGGCGTCTGCTCACGGTTTTCGTCTGCCGCGAGCACCGGCCCGACGCAGGCGGGGCAGCCCGCCTTGCACTCGCAACCTTCGACCGTAGCCAGAGCGTGGGTGAGAAGCTCGGGCGCGCGCCGGAACAGCGGCTCACTGAGGCCGACGCCGCCCGGAAAGTTGTCGTAGAGATACACCGTCGGCAGGAAGCGTTCGAGTGCGTCGGGCAACGCGAGGGCACCATCGGGGGCGCGGATCTGTCCACGACCGGCGGCGTCCACCTGCGCCGACCAGCCGCCGTCACCCGAGCCAACAGCCTTCTGAAGGTCGCGCGGCTCGGCCATGACCGCCACCACGGCGGCCGTGTGTAACGCATAGGCGGCGCCGAGGAACCCGTCTAGCGCATGCTGGCGTGAGCGGAAGGCATCGTCGAGTACGCTCTGCGGCAGCTGCCACCATACCGCCGTGGAATGCAGTTCCTGGTCCGGCAGATTCACCGGGCCGTAGCCGATGTTCTCGTGCGTGTAGTAGCGGATCTTCTTGTAACCGGACACACGACGCACGACGTGTACCTCGCCATGGCGCGCGCTGCCCTCGCCTGCCTTGCTGCCATCAAAGCACTCGAGCTCCTTGAGCTTGGTGTAGTCGATAGCATCCGTGTAGTAGTCCACGCGGGTACGCGTGCAGTAGGCCTTGCGCCCTTCCCAATCGAGCTTTTCGACCTGGTAAGGCACCGACTGGATCATATGGATCGCTCCCTCGTAGAGCGTCAGCGCCGCCGCCGAGTAGTCCACCTCGGCGATGATCGTCTGCCGTCCCTCGGTGCGATCCACGACAACGAAATTACCATCGGCAACGGAGCGCAGGCTCACGGCGTTGGCCGGATAACTATCCGCGATCCACTCCCAACGTTCGCCTTCCTGGTGCAGCACTTCGGCTTCGGCAAGCACCTGAAGATAAGGCTCGGCGTCATCCGGGCCGAAGGCGTCTCCCGCGACAAAGGGCAATTCAAACGCCGCGCAACGGATGTGATCGAGCAGGATCAACGGCTGGTCGGGCTGGATGCGCGCCTGCTCCGGTGTCGCCTCGGTCAGGAAGGCCGGATGCCGCATCAGGTACTGGTCGAGCGGCGCACTGGTGGCTACCAGCACACCGAGCGACGGCTGCTGGCGGCGGCCGGCGCGACCGAAACGCTGCCACGTGGCGGCGATCGAACCCGGGTAGCCATTGAGCACCACTGCGTCGAGACTGCCGATGTCGACGCCGAGCTCGAGCGCCGACGTGGAGACGATGCCATCGACATCACCCGCCCGCATCGCACGTTCCACTTCGCGTCGCTCGGTCGGCAGGTACCCACCGCGGTAGGCACGAATACGTGCCGGCAAACGCGTATCGTGATCGAAGACGTCCTTGAGGTACTTGGTCAGCACCTCGACCATCAGTCGCGACTGCGCGAACACCAGCGTCTTCATCTTCGCCTTGATCGCCACGCGAGCGATCAGGTTGGTTTGCGACCGCGCCGATGCGCGTAGCCCGAGGTCCGGATTGATCACCGGTGGATTCCACAGAAGGATGTGCTTGTCACCACTGGGCGCGCCGCTGCGCGTGATGGTGACGACCTCGTCCTCGATCAGCGCCTGGGCATGCTCGGTGGCGTTGCCAATGGTGGCCGAGCAGAGGATGAACTGCGGGCGCACGCCGTAGAAGGCACAGATGCGTTTCAGGCGTCGCAGCACATTGGCAAGGTGCGAGCCAAAAACGCCTCGATAGGTGTGGATCTCGTCGATCACCACGTAGCGCAGGTTCTCGAAGAACTGCGCCCACTTCGTGTGATGCGGAAGGATGGCCTGATGCAGCATATCGGGGTTGCTGACGACTACGTCGCCATGCAGGCGAATAGCCTGGCGGGCATCGCCCGGAGTGTCGCCGTCAAAGGTAAAGGCCTTGACGCCGAGATCGCCGGCCCGATTGAGCTCGAGCAACTCGGCGACCTGGTCCTGGGCGAGCGCCTTGGTCGGGAACAGGTACAAGGCCTTGGCGCCAGCTTCCAGGACCGAAGACACCACCGGCAGCGTGTAGCACAAGGTCTTGCCTGACGCCGTCGGCGTGGAAACAAGGACATTACGGCCCGAGCGGGCCGCCTCCCACGCTTCCTGCTGGTGACTGTAGAGGCGCTCGATGCCGTGCGCGATCAGCGCCTTCGATAGCCCGGACGGGAGGTCGTCCGGCAGCGGAACGAACTGGCCTTCGCGGCCGAAGACCGTGAAAGCCGTGGCGACGCGATCGCTGTACTTGTCGCTGAGCCGGCGCGCCAGCGTGCTCCCGTCGAGGCTGATCGCCAGGGCGGCATCCGCCTCGTCGGTGAGGCGGGCTTTGAGATAGGCGGCCATGGCGGCATCCGGGAGACAGGGGCGCCCGTTATCCCGCCCGGCGATCTCAAATCCTGCGACGCCTGCCGGAAACGCTCATCTGAGGGAGCCCCTTCGACCCGCAGGCGCCCGTTCCATCGGTAGGAGCCCGCTTCATCTGTAGAGGCCGCTTCATCTGTAGGAGCCGCTTCAGCGGCGATAGCCAGGTTGACTCACCCCCCATCCCCGGCATAGCCGGCTCCCACACAAAGCCCCCACCCAAAACTCGCGGCTAACCAACGCTCACGGCTTAAGGCGTCGAGCCATCGGCGAGGCGCCAGGCGCCGTTCTCGTCCTCTACCTTGATCGCCGCCTCCTGTCCTGGCAGGTTCTGGATAGAAGCGATGAGTGATAGCGCGTGGCGCATCGCGTCGTCGCGGGTCGGGAATTGTCCGACCAGCTCGGCGTTACGACGCAAGGTCCATTGACCGTGCGTCGACGCGTTGAAGGGAACGTAGAGGATCGTGCGCTGCAAGGGTGGCACTCCGCCAGGCGAAGGCCATGTGCCCTCATGCAGGCGAAGCTAGGGGGCTTATCGTCGCGGAGGCGTTACGACGAGGTCGCCGCACCGGTCACGTCAGCCGGTCGAGGTGGTGCGAGCTGCATCGAGCCAGTCTGCGTGGCTGATGCCGCGTTCCATCGCGGCGTCGACCGCCACCCTTTCGTCCTCGAACTCCTCGAGCAGCGTGATCATGACGAAGTCACGGGGACCCGCGTGCATGGCGGGCTCGACGATGTACGCCGCTTTCCACACGCCGGAGGGGGCTCTCAGCGTGCGTACTTCCACCGAATACTGGCCAACGGTCCGACGGTGCACAGTGCAACTCCCGATAAGGGCGGTGTGCCTGCGTCAATACTTACGCCGTCGCGACGAAGATAACAAGCCGTGTCAGGCTTTCGGCGGAGCTTGTGCCGCAAGCCCTTCGCCGCTGGCGGGGATCGTGAAGGTTTTCGTCTCTCCCTGGCCAACCGAGGCATCGGCATCGAGACGTTCGCCACTGCATGCGCCGTGAGCCAGCACGCTCAGCTTGCGCGTGCCCGAGGGGACGTGAAGGACCAGCTGTTGCCCGATCTCCATATCCGCGACTACCTTGTCGTCGAGATAGATGGCGCTGGAACAGCCTCCACCCCACAGGCCCTGCTCGCGGACGATGTTCAGCGTCGCATCGCCATCGGCGGCGTCCTGGTTGGAGAAGGTAGTGCTCGAAAGCACATCGTGAATCTCAACATGGCGCTGGTTCTGGGTGGCGCAACCGGCGAGCAGGACGACACCGGCGAGGGCGAGATAACGCATGGGGATGGGCTCCACGGGGAATGTGAAGAGCATTGGTTTCCGCCTGTGCACGATCTGTGAAAACGGCGGAGCCGTAACGTGCCGACGTCGCGTAGACATGCGCACGCCAACAATCCCGCGCCCACATCCCAAGGATTGACCCATGGCCAGCCGCGACTGGATCGACATCGAATCGTTCGAAGCGATCGACGACACCGAGCAATTCGACCGACCGGACATCCCGCGCGTCGAGGCGGTGCTCAGCGGTGCCCCCGAGCGGGATTGGCAACAGTTCTTCATCGTCCGCGCCCGCGCGCTCGAGCAGACCCATCCCGGCCTGAAGATGGAAATCCTCGCCGATCGCCTGGGCTTCCACACGCGCGCAAGCAATGTCGAAGAGACCTGTCGGCTGGTCCACGAGGCCGTTCAGGGTACCAACCATGATTTCGCCGCCCAGCGGGCCGCCGAGGAACAGCGTATCGCCGACCGCAACCACGAGGTCCATGAGCTGATGTCCCGTGTGAAGACGATCAACGCCGCATGGCCGCCCGAGGATCCCACGGGCTGACACCCCACAGAAAGTCTGGGAGGGATAGAATCTGCCCATGAACCCTCCGCCCTCATCCGGTCGTTCCGCCCTGGTCTTCGATCGGGCGAGCATGGTCGCCGAGACCGTGGCGATGGTCCTCGAAGACGCCGGCTACCAGACCAGGGCGACCATGACCTACCGGGATGCGCGCCGCGCGTTCCAGGAAATGGACGAACTGGTTCTCATGGTGGTCCATGCGGACACCCCGGGCGAACGGCGTGGCAGGGAGCTGCTCAATGCCGCGCTTCGCGATCGGCCGGACACCGCGATCGTCATCGTATCCAGCCGGCTACCGGAAGACCTCGAGCCGGCGCCGCGCTCGGCGGTGTTCCTGGTCAAGCCCTTCGATCGTGAGCAGTTGCTCGACGCCGTCGAACGGGCGCGGCTGGCGCGACCGGTCGTCTGATCGTCTGATCGTCGCCTCCACGCCGCGCGCATGATCGCGGCGCTATGCTCAGCTCCATGTGCGGACGTTATGCCACTTACGGCCCGGTAAGCGTATCGCGCGAAGCACGCGACGTCCTCGATCGCCTCGAGCTGGATCTCATCAGCGAGATCAACCAGCGCGAGGACCACTTCAATATCGCACCGACCCAGCGTGCACTCGTGGTCACGGCGGAAGACGCCGCGCTGCATGTCGGCCTTCATCGATGGGGCCTCATTCCTTCATGGGCGAAGGACATGGGCATCGGCGCGAAGCTGATCAACGCACGCCGTGAGGGCATCGCCGCCAAGCCTGCGTTTCGCGCCGCCATGCGCCGACGCCGTTGCCTGGTACCTGCGTCCGGTTACTACGAATGGCAGGGTGAGAAGGGCCACAAGCAGCCGTACTTCGTCCGGCCACCCGACGGTAGCCTCATGTTGTTCGCTGGTTTATGGGAAACGTGGCGTGACGCGGAGAACAACTCGCTGCGCACGTACACCATCATTACCGGCGAACCCGGCAAGGTCGGCGGCGACATTCACGACCGTCAGCCAGTCGTACTCGCGCCGGATACCTGGGAGGCGTGGTTGTTCGCTGCGCCCGACGAGGCGGTCGCGCAACTAGACGCAGCCAACGAACCGGATCTCGTCTACTACCCCGTGACGAAGGCCGTCAGCTCCCCGAAAAATGATGGGCCCGAACTGGTCGAGCCCATCGAGCTCCCGCTTACTGGGGAACTCCCGCTTACTGGGCCGGAGGGGTAGCAGACGTCGCCGGGGCAGCCGGTGCCGACAGAGCGGCTGGTGCCGACGGCGCAACGGTGGAAGACGGGGGAGTCGACGCCAGGCAGGAAATCGCTTCGTCGCGATAGCTGCTGTTGTAGTCGCCCTTGGCCTTCTGCAGTTCGTACATCACGACCTGCGAACCGGAACCATTGGCTTTGATTTCGAGGCGCTCGTAGGCGCCATCCTTGCTCGCGGTGACCGTGCCCTTGTCTTCCTTGGCGTCACCCTTGGCATCCGGGGCCAGCGCCTGCCACTTGGGCAACACGCACTGCACGTAGGCCGTCACGGTCTTGTCCGACTTGCTGCTGAGCTTGGGCAAGGTGTCCTTCATGCCGCTGGTGGCGCAACCCGCGAGGAGGACGGTGGCGGCGATCGCAAGAACGTGTTTCATGCTTGATTCCACGGTTAGGTCCCGGGATTCTAGCGCGTGCGCGCCCTTGCCATCAGCTACCCGCGCGCGCGATGGTCGTCGCCTCGACATGCGCAAGCTGGCCATTGGTGCACTTGAGGTAGCCAGACGAGGAGAGCCAGCGCTTGTCCGGGTAGTACGAGAAGACCATCTGACCGCCCTTGAGCGCATCGATCAGCTGGTGCGCAATCGCCGTACGCACGGCCGGGCAACCCCAGCTACGACCGATGCGACCGGCGACCTTCGCCATCGCTTCGTTCACGTAGGCGGCGCCGTGGATGACGATCGCGCGGGCTAATGCCTGATCGTTAACGCCGGGCTCGAGCCCGGTCAGCCTCAGCGAATACCCGTTCTTGCCCATGTACGTATCCGACGTGCGGAAGAGCCCGATGCTGGAGGCAAGACTTTCCGGCGCGTTGGAGAATCGTGTGGCGTTCGCGTCACCACTGTTCTTGCCGTGGGCAACCAGCTCCTGGAACAGCAGCTTGCGCTTGACCGTATCGAACACCCACAGGCGCGGTTCCGAAGAAGGCTTCGAATAATCGATGACAGCCAGGCGGTCGGACGGAGCACCACCCTGGGTCTGCGCACACTCCGAGGCCTGGACGGCAAGTCCGATCACCTTGGGGTCGGCAGAAGGAGCCAACTTGGCCAGTGCATCGCCGAGGGTGTCGGCGGCGTGGGCCTGGGCAGGAAAGAAAAGTGCGGCGCCGAGGAGCGGCGCGGACGCCAGAAGCGTTCGGAGCGATCGAATCATGCGGTAAGCCGGAAGGTGTTGCGACGGGGCATCCTAACGCGGTGATCATTTATTGACCACAACACCGTCACATCTGTGCCCTTGATATGTGTGAAAGCGTGCAGGTACGCCAACGAATTCGGAATCGATAGAGAATGACTATGGAAAAGCACGTGCACGGACGCCTTACCCTATCAATCATCGCCATCCTTTTGCCTCTGTGCGTTGCCGCGCAGACCGCGCAGGCACCGCCCACCGCAGCCTCCGCGGCGTCGCCACCCCCGATCGTCGCCCAGTTGCCTGCCGGGACGGCTACCGTCGCCGCGCCTACACCGCCCCCCGCCGACGATCCCGTAGCCACGGCCATCTACGGCCGCGTCCAGCAGATGACGCCTTTGCAGGGCGGTCCCCTTAGCCGCCCCGACGCCGCTCTGGGCAAGGCGGTGAGCGACTTCTATGCACAACGCCACTTTACGGCCGCATGGTCCAACGCCACGAACGTGCAACAGCTGCTGGCCGGATTGGCATCGGTCGACGGCGACGGCCTGCTCCCGGACGACTACGACCTCCCCGCCCTTAAAGCCACCATCGATGCGCCGGACTGGAACGCGGCATCGCCGGAGCAGCGCGCCGACTTCGATGTTGCGGCGACCGGCGCCTACATCACCGCATTGGTCCAGCTCGCCCGCGGCAAGGTCGACCCCATGCGCCTGGACCCGACCTGGAACTTCGACCCGGCCGTGATCGACGCACAGCAGGGCATGTCCATGCTGCAGACCTCGATCGACGAGGGCAGCGTGGACCAGGCCTTCGCCATGGCCCGGCCGCAGAACCCGCTCTACGCCCAACTCCGCGACGCACTGACCCGATTACGGGCCACCGCGGCGCAAGGCGGCTGGCCCGGCGTGCCCGACGGCCCGTCGTTGACGCCGGGCATGAAGGACCCCCGCGTCGGCGCACTCAGGGCCCGGCTCGTTGCCGGTGGCTATCTCGACCCCACCCTCGCCCATGGGGATCGTTACGACTCGCCACTGACCGACGCGGTCAAGCGCTTCCAGGCCGACCAGTACCTGGATGCCGACGGTAGCGTGGGCGCCGATACGCTCGCCGCGCTCAACGTGCCGATCGAAACGCGCATTGGCCAGGTTCGGGTCAACCTCGAGCGCGCACGTTGGTTGCTGCACGCGTTGGAGGGTACCTTCGTGGTCGTCGACGTAGCCGGCTACAAGATCAGCTTCTACCGCGACGGCAAGCCGGTGTGGAAGTCGCGCGTGCAGGTGGGCAAGCCCTACCGCAGCACGCCGATCTTCCGCTCGCAGATCACCTACATCACCTTCAATCCCACCTGGACCGTGCCGCCGACGATCCTCAAGAACGACATCCTGCCCAAGGTGCGCGCCAATCGCGCCTATCTGGCCAACAACCGTATCCGGGTGCTCGACAGCAACGGCAATACGATTTCCGCGGCTGGCGTGAACTGGTCCAATCCACGTGGGATCACCCTGCGCCAGGACGCTGGCCCGGGCAATTCGCTCGGCCAGGTGGTCATCCGATTCCCTAATTCTTTTTCGGTCTACCTGCACGACACGCCTCACCAGGACCTCTTCTCCAAGGCCAAGCGCGACACCAGCTCCGGCTGCATTCGCGTCGAGCATCCTCTCGAGCTGGTGCAGTTGCTTTTCAACGACGACGAGAAATGGAATCGCCAGGCCATCGACGATCGCATCGCCTCGAAGAAAACCCAGAACGTGACGCTGCCGACGTCGGTACCCGTCCTGCTGGCCTACTGGACTGTCGATATCAGCGAGGACGGCAAGCTCGCCTACAAGCCGGATGTCTACCAGCGCGACGGCGCGCTGCTTGCCGCGCTCGACAAGCCCCAGCCCTTGCGCATCCCCTGAGCGGGGCCGTTTGCCGCACTTCGGCAGGTCTTGGGGGCCGTATACTGCGCGGATGAACGTCCCCCTTGAAGCGAACGAATCCACCCTCCACGACCAGGTGCAGGACGAGGGCTTCGCCTTCGTGCAAGGCCAGGACATGCGCCGACTGGTCGAGCACATCGCGCCCCTGGCCGATTGGGACGCGTTCGCCGCGAGTTGGAATGCACTGGAGCCCGACACGTATCTGGCAGCGACCGGCCGGTTCCGTCGACGCCGCCACGCGGTATTCGCCGCGTCGCAGTTCGGCCATGTGGAGGAACGTCCGCACCAGGCGCACTTCCAGACCCTGTCGTACAACACGCTGCAGGGCGATATCGAGCGCTGGTTCGCGCCGGTGCTCCCGGAGATCGCCCAGAGCGCGACGATGCGGGCGATCCTCGACTTCTGCCGTGACTTCTTCGGTGGCCTCTCGCCCGAGGTAGCCAACTGGCACGTCGAAGCCCACCAGTTCCGTATCGAAGCCACCGCCGGCGCGGCGGGCGAGCCGACGCCCGAAGGTAGCCATCGCGACGGCGTGGACTATGTGCTGGTACTCCTGATCGACCGCGAGAACATCGCCAGCGGCACGACCACCATCCACGCGCCGGATGGACGCCCCCTCGGCGAGTTCACGCTCGCCCACGCATTCGATGCCGCCCTGATCCACGATCCACGCGTGTTTCACGGCGTGACGCCGGTAACGCCGCTGGATGAAAGCAAGGCCTCCCACCGGGATGTGCTGGTCGTGACCTTCCGCGCACTCTGACCGTCGCGCGGACTGCACCGATGTTTCACGGTCGCTGAGGCGTACTGCGCGCACCGCAGCCACGGAGCCTCGCCGTGACCCACCGTCCCACCGCCCTGCTCCTCCTCACCGCCCTGGCGATCACGTCCGCGTCCGCGTTCGCGCAGGATGCGTCCAAGGTCGACAACACGAAGATCAACCAGCGAGACCAGCATAGCGACCACGCCACGCCGTTCGACCAACCGAACGATGCGGAAGACATCAAGGTCGCCGCCGCTGTACGCAAAGCCATCGTGGGCGACAGCGAGCTCTCCACGAGCGCACACAACGTCAAGTTCATCGCCTCCGACGGCACCGTGATCCTCCGCGGCCCCGTGAAGAATGCCGCCGAGAAGGCGCGAGTCGAGTCGATCGTCAAGGGCGTGCCCGGCGTGGCGACCGTGGAAAACCAGCTCGACACCCAACACTGACCCGCGAGGATCGTCATGAAAGCATCCGTCTATTGCACGACACGCACCGTCGAACAGGCCGAGCACATCGTCCTTGAGCTCAAGCAGGCCGGCTTCACCAGCGACGACATTTCCGCGCTGTTACCGGATCGTCGTGGCACGCGCGATTTCGCCCACGAGCATCACACCAAGGCACCCGAAGGCGCGACCACGGGTGGCGTGGTCGGCCTGGGCCTGGGCGCTGGCCTCGGCTGGCTGGCCGGTATCGGTGCATTGGCCATTCCCGGCGTCGGCCCGTTCATCGCGGCCGGCCCGATCATGGCCGCACTCGGCGGTGCCGCCGTGGGCACAGCCACTGGCGGCATCATCGGTGCCCTCGTCGGCATGGGCATTCCCGAGTTCGAAGCCAAGCGTTACGACGCCAAGGTCCGCGAAGGCAGCATCCTGATCTCGGTGCACACCGAAAGCAGCCATCAGCGCGACGTGGCAAAGGATGTCTTCAAGCGCAACAACGCCGACGACATCTCCAGCGGCGCCGAGGCCAGCGTTCCGTCCTAAGGCGCCACCTGCTCATGTAGGAGCCGATTCATCGGCGAACCCGCGCCAGCGGGCCGGGGTGTCGCGAGCACCCGATCGCCGATGAATCGGCTCCTACATAGTGGTATTAGCGGGCAATCATAGGGTCGTGTCGAATAAGGCCTTGGCTTTGGCCAGCGCTTCCTCATGCGTTGCGTCCTGCGGGCGCTTTACGTCCGTGCAGATCGGAACGCTCGCCTTGGCGGCATCCGTGCATGTGCTCAGAAAGTCGTAGTGCCCCACGCCGGGCAACCGTGTAATCGTCGCACCGGGAATCGCCTTCACGGCGATGTTCGCGTTGGTGGCGGGTTCGGCCACCTTGTCATCCAGACCGACCACGATCGCCGTCGGCACATGGATGCGGACAAAGCTGTCGGGTGCGATCGCCTGCACCAGTGCCGGTGCGAGTGTAAAGACGGCTTTCACCGTGGGAATCGAATGATCGTCCGCGGCATGCGCCATTTGCGCCTTGATCGCGGGATCATCGTAAGCCTTGTGATAGAGGGCGGGGCCACTTATCTCGGGCGCTTCTTTCTGCGGTTTGCACACGCCATCGTCCGGGTGGCTGTCGCAAAACGCTTTCAAATGCGGAATATCCGCGCGCGCGCCCGCCAACAGGAAGGCCGTGAACCCGCCGGCGGAAAAGCCGGCAACGCCCAGTCGCGCCGGATCGATATGGGCCGCGATGGCCCCATCCTTGCGAACCGCGGCGAACGCCGCCTTGAGGTCCTCGGCGCGCTCCCACCACATCGCCGCACCGGCCGCGGTCATCGGCCCCATCCCGTTGTTGCCCGGATGATTCACGCTGACCACGACGTAGCCCCCACGCGCCAGTTCCGTGCCGAACCAGCTCATCATGCGCGCCGTGCCACCGAAGCCGTGCGACAACAGCACCACCGGATGACGTCCCGGTGCAAACGGTGCGTCCTGCGCCGCGCGCCCGGCGAGAAACAGCGGATGACCCGGCGAGCCCATGTCCAGCGGCTCCTCCTTCGCTCCGTCGACGGCCGGATACCACACTGTGATCGACAACGCGTCAGAGTGCGCAGCGTCACGCATGGCGGCGGTCGGCGTCGTCGTGGAGCGGTGCGCCTCGCCCACGGTGGTCGCCGAAGCGACGCCCAGGAGCGAGGTCAGTGCCAGCGCCAGGCAGGCGCGGGTGAGGATCGGCATGATGGTTTCCCTCTCGTGGTGACGGAATGGAAGCTTCAAAGTGCCCGGGGTCGATGTCGGCATCGTAGCGTTCACAATCCCGAACGTCCGCTGCCATTAGTACCGAGGCGGGCGGCCGCCATGGGCTGTCCCTGTCGAAGTAGGCGCAATCCTAGCGCCGTGTCAGGTACGGCACTTGATTGCAATTGCGGGGGAAGGACGGCACGAATCGGCGCGGCCACCGTGCGACAATGGGCCCACTTTCGACCAAAGCAGTGCCATGAATTCGTCCGGTAAATATGACTTCAAGCAGTTCCAGGACGAACTCGCCGCTCTCGACCGACAGAACGCCGCCAGCAAGCCGCCGGTGGCCACACCGCCCGTCGAAAAGCCGGTTGAGAAGGTCCTCAACAAGCCCGTGGAGAAGCCACGTCGTGGCCGCCCGCCCAAGGTCGACCCGCTGGCCGAAGCCCGCGCCGCCTTCAACGCGTTGCGCGTGAGTTACGGCCTCAGCGTGGCCGATGTGGTTGCCTGGTTCCCGCCGGAAGAAGGCATCGCCTATCTGCAGTCCCTGATTGCCAGCGCCGAACCGAAACCGCGCAAGCCTCGGACCAAGCCCTCGTCGGACGTCGAATAAGCGACCGCTCCATGACCGTCCACTCGCGCACGCCCACCGTCCGTTCCATCCTGTTCACCCTCAACGGGTCGATCGTCCCGGTGATATGGCGGCGCGTGCTGTACACGATCCTGCTCTCGGTCGTCGTGGTCTGGGCGGACTTTCATCTCTTCACGCTGAAGGTCGGCCTGAATGCGGCGCCGCTCACCCTGATGGGCCTGACCCTGGCGATCTTCCTCGGCTTCCGTAATACGGTCGCCTACCAGCGCTGGTGGGATGCGCGGACATTCTGGGGCGAACTGATCATCGCCAGCCGCAACATGGCCCGGCAGACGCTGGCCTTCCTGCCCGACGCCAGTGCGGCCAGGCAGCGGGAGTTGATCCATTCGTTGATCGCTTACGCCTATGCCATGAGGCATCACCTGCGCGCCAAGGATCCTTCGGCCGATCTCGCGCAGTGGCTACCACCGCAGGCGCTTGCCACGGTCATGGCTTCGCCCAACCGGCCTGCGGCCCTCCTCTCCCACATGGGCGTCGCATTCGCCACGACGGCGCGCGCGGAGGGCACCAGCCCGATCCTGCTGGCCGCCATCGACGGCGAGCTGGGCAAGCTATCGCAGGTGCTTGGCGGCTGCGAAAGAATCCAGGGTACGCCCCTGCCCTACGCCTACCTTCTGCTGCTGCACCGGACGGTGCACATCTACTGCTTCCTGTTGCCGTTCTGCCTGGTCGGCCTGGTGGGCTGGTTCACGCCGCTGCTCGTCGGCGTGCTCGCCTATACCTTCTTCGGGCTGGATGCCCTGGGCGACCAGATCGAAGACCCATTCGACATCCTGCCGAACGATCTGCCGCTGGATACCTACTGCCTCACCGTGAAGAACGACCTGCTTGCCCTCGTTGGCGACGGCGACGGCTCGGCTGGCGCCGTCGCTTAGGAATCGCCGCTGAAGCGGCTCCTACAGGGCGCCACGACACCACAGTCCTGTAACGACGGACCTGTAACCGCAGACCTGTAGGAGCCGCTTCAGCGGCGATGGGTGCTCGCGGCAGGATTGCCCGCTGCCGCGGGATCGCCGATGAACCGGCTCCTACAGGCCTGCTGTTTGTCAGAACACCTTTACCAGCATCCAGAAGAGTCCGGCCGCCAGTGCGATGGAAACCGGCAGCGTCAGCACCCAGGCCATCAGCATGCTGCGCACCGTGCCCCATTGAAGGCCGGAGCCGTTCGCCACCATGGAACCGGCCACGCCCGAGGACAGCACGTGCGTCGTGCTCACCGGCAGGCCGAAGCGATCGGCGGCACCGATGGTCAGCATCGCGACGACTTCGGCCGAGGCACCCTGCGCATAGGTGAGGTGCTCCTTGCCGATGCGTTCGCCGACAGTGCGCACGATACGGCGCCAGCCGACCATGGTGCCCAGGCCGAGCGCGATGGCTACCGCAACCTTGACCCAGGTCGGGATGAACTTCGTCGATTTGTCGAGAAGGCCGTGGTAGTTCTCGAGCACCGACTGGTCCTCGGGCGCGAACTGGGGCTGCTTGCTCTTGGCCATCAGCCGTAGCGCTTCGGAGCTGAGGTACATGCTGTTGCGGACGTTGTTGATTTCGCCCTGCGGCACGTCGGCGAGCGACGGACGCTGGGCCACCTGGTCGCCGATGCGATCGGTGAGCGCGACCAGCGCGGAGAAGGTCGCCGGCGTCGCCTGCTTGGTCTGGATGTAGTGCTCGATCTCGTCGCGCGGCGACGTCACCACGGGCGCGCCGGTGGCGTACTTGGCCAGCGTCTCGCTGGCATGGTGAGCGACGGAAACGAAGGTCTGCGTTTCCCCCGGCGTCACGGCCTTGTTCAGCGCGTAAGCGCTGGGCACCGTACCGATCAGGATCAACATGATCAGGCCCATGCCCTTCTGCCCGTCGTTGGAACCGTGCGCGAACGACACGCCCGTGCAGGTGAGGATCAGCAGGCTGCGGATCCAGAACGGCGGCGGCTTGTCGCCGTGCGGTTCGGCGTACAGCTCGGGTGCCTTGACGAAGCGCTTGAGGACCATCAGCAAGGCGAAGGCGAGACCGAAACCGATCAGGGGCGAGAACAGCAACGATTTGCCGACGCTGAGTGCCTGGCCCCAATCCACCGCCGCATTGGCGTTGCCCGCATTCAACATCTGGTTCATCAGTCCGACGCCGATGATCGAGCCGATCAACGTATGCGAACTGGACGAAGGAAGACCGAGGTACCAGGTGCCGAGGTTCCAGATGATGGCCGCGAGCAACAAGGCGAATACCATGGCGAAACCGACCGAGGAACCGACGTTGAGCACGAGTGCGATCGGCAGCAACTGCAGCACCGCGTAAGCCACCGCGCCGCTGGAGATCATCACGCCGACGAAGTTCCAGCCACCTGACCAGACCACCGCGAAGGTGGCCGGCAGGGAACGCGTGTAGATCACCGTTGCGACCGCGTTGGCGGTGTCGTGAAATCCGTTGACGAACTCGAAGCCCAGGGCGATCAGCAGGGCGATGCCGAGCAGCACGTATTCGAAGGTCGGACTCGTAGGCGCGATGGTGAGGTCGTGGCCCAGCTGCGAACCGACATAGATCGTCGCGGCGAGCAGGACGGCGGCGAACACCCCCAGGCTCAGGTATCGGGTAAGCGGGGAGCCGGCGGTCGGCTCGCTCAAAACCGTGCTGTTCATGGTGCGCCTCCGGTTAAGACACAACAGAGGTAGCAAGGCGATGTGACCACTTGGTGTCAATCTGCCGCTTACGTTCCCGGAGCCTGTCATCTCGTGTTATTTAGTCTCGATGCCACACCCCGCCATGCCGAGTATTCAAGCCGCCCTCGCCGCCCTGGCCGGTCGCGAATGCCGCGGTGCGGCGCGTGCCCTGGCCGACGTGAAAGATCGTCATCGAGGCATCCACGAGGCTCGCAAGTCCCTGCGACGCCTCAAGAGCCTCCTGTCGCTGGGCGCGGAGCCGTTCGCGCAGCAGCTCACGGCACTCAATGAGCGGATCGGCAAACTGGCCACCGGTCTCTCCCCGCTGCGCGATTCCCACGTGGCGGTGCACACGGCCCAGGTGCTGGCCGGTCCCGGCCCCTCGACCGAATGGCAGCAGGCGATCCATGCCCTGGAGAACCGTCGCGACGGCCGGCTGGCCGCCGCGCTGACGAAGGACCCTCGCTTTCTCAAGCGACGCCATCAGATTCGCGATCTTGGCGATGCCATCGAAGTCCTGCCCTGGAAGACGGTCACCCGACGCACGATCGAACAAGCCATCGCGCGCTCGGAGCGGCGGGTGGCCAGGGCCGAAAAGCGGGTGCGCAAGGACGGCTCCATCGCCAACCTGCATCGCTGGCGGCGGCGGGCACGGCGCCTGCGCATGCAACTGGAGTTCTGGCGGAAGGTGTTGAAGGCCACCGGCAAATCGGCCCATAAGCGCGGCGCGCAGGACAAGGCCGCCGTGCATGCCATGTCCCGGCTTTCCGACGCCCTGGGCGCGAAGCAGGACCTCCGGGCGTTGCGCGCCACGTTGCGCACGCTCAAGGCACCGCTCACGCTGGATCCGCTGCTCGAACACATCGCGCGCGAACTCAAGGCGCGAAGAAAGATCGGCTGATCGCGACCGCGATGCCCTAAGATCGTTGGATGACCAACCTCTCCCCCGCCGCATCGACGGCCTTGATCGACGTACGCAAGGCCGCCCAGGCCATGAAACAGGCCGCCACCGACACCGCGACCGTGGCCGATGAACTGCGCCGCTATCAGAAGTTCGCAAAGCCCGGCCAGCCTTCGCCGCATCTGGTGCAGGTCCGGCAAAGCCAGGCAAGGGTGCGCCAGGCCAGCAACCATGCAAAGCAGGCATTCCTGAAGGCCTCCACGGTGTTCGTCCGCGAGGCGGCCCTCAAGGTGCCGACACGCCAGTCGCTCGAAACCTATGTCACGACGTGGCTGGCGGCGAACCCGGAGCAGTAACCCCTCACTTCCCAGGCTTGTAGCCGACGCTCAGGGCTTGGCCCCGCTGAGGGCCTGGATGACTTCCGGGTGGGATTTCCTCAGGTCGAGGTCACCGGCAAGCTTTTCCCCATGCTCGGCGAGAAACTTACATCCGTCGAGCGTGGTCGAGCCCACGTTCTCACGCGCCGCGCTGTCCTGTAGCGCCTTCCGCACATCGGGCTCCGACGATGCGATGGTCGCCTGCAGCTTCGCCATCACTTTCGCCTCGGACATGCCATGCGCCTGCAGGACCGACATGGCCTTGGCGTAGACACCGGCGTTTTCGTTGACGAAGGTATTCACGAAAGTGCTCACGTCGACCGCTTGCTTGTCGCACACCTGTTTATAGGCAACGCGGTTGAACGTGTAGAAGGAAACGAAGTTCTTCGCCGCCTCGAACTGAGGGTCGGTCGGCGCCACCGCCTGTGCCGTTGCCACTGCCGCGCTCGCGGCGACGCTCGCGATCAGGCCTACGGCGATCATGTTCAAACGGGACGGCATGCGTCATTGCTCCAGTCAGATCCACGGAGGCATGCCGTGACACGGCCGGATCGACCCCGGCATCGTCGAACGGTGACATATCCGGCCGGTTACGCCTACCCGCAACCGAAAACCGTGGCCTTCGTTGTCATTTTAGACATCATGACGAGACAAGACATTTTTCCGTCGCTGCCGCGACGCATCAATCGAATTTCCCGACAATCCCCGCGCACTGGATTCAAAGGGCGCGGTAGCGCCATTGCAGCGCCGCACGGAGTGTTAAATCGTTCTTCACATCGAGCGTCACATTTCGTCACATAGCAAATAGACAACGTTGTCATCGAGGACTACATCAGTCGCCACCAACCCAGGCAGGAGGCGTTCGATGTTCACGAAGACGACAAGCGTGCGATCCCATGCGTTGCTCGGTGGCTGTTCCGGTACGTTGGGGGTAGCCATAGCCCTCGCTTTTTCCTCGATCGTCCCGATCCAGACGGCGCATGCCGCCAGCGCCTGCGCGGCGGCGTGGAATGCCGGCTCGGTGTACACCGGGGGCAGCACCGCCAGCGAGAACGGGGTGAACTACAGCGCGAACTGGTGGACCCAGGGCGACGACCCCGCGACGCACAACGGCGGGAGTGGCTCAGGTCAGCCATGGACATCGCAGGGTTCCTGTACGGGCGGCACTACGCCACCTCCGGACGACCCGCCGCCGACCAATCCGCCGCCGGCCGCAGGCGATCTGCTGTTCAGTCCCTACAAGGACATCACGATCAACCTCGACTGGAACACCAACATCATGTCGACGCTGATCACCGGTACGCGTATTCCGGTCGTCGGCAGTGGCAGCCTCGTTTCCACCCAGGTGCCCAACCTTGGTGCGATCACGCTCGCCTTCGCCAGCGGCGAATGCGGTAGCGAAAACTGGGGCGGCCTGCCCGCCGCATCGTTCGCCGGCGCCAACATCAGCCGTCTGAACAGCGCCGGCATCAACTATGTCGTCTCCACGGGCGGCCAGGCAGGCACCTTCACCTGCGGCAGCAACGCGGGCATGGCCAAGTTCATTTCGACGTACATGAGCCCACACATGGTCGGTGTCGACTTCGATATCGAGTCCGGGCAGACGCCGGCACAGATCAACTCGTTGATTGCCGGAGCTGTCGCCGCGCAAGGCCAGTATCCGAACCTGCGCTTCTCATTCACCCTGGCGACGCTTGCCGCGTCGGACGGCAGCTTTGGCGGCGTCAACACGACAGGCGACATGGTGGTCAGGGCCGTAAAGGCGTCCGCACTGACGAACTACACCATCAACCTGATGACGATGGACTACGGTTCCGGGGCGAGCTCGAGCATTTGCGTCGTCAGCAACGGCAAGTGCGACATGGGCCAGTCCGCCATCCAGGCCGTGGCTAACCTGCAGCACACTTACGGCATTCCGCTGAGCAGGATCGAGATCACGCCGATGATCGGGGTGAACGATGCTTCAAGCGAAGTCGTCAGCATTGCCGACGTCGACAAGATCACGGCATACGCCGCGACCAACAAGCTCGCAGGTGTGCACTTCTGGTCGCTGGATCGCGACACGCCGTGTGCTGGCGGGTCGGCGTCGCCTACGTGTAATTCCGTGCCGAGCTCGACGACACTGCAGTACACGAAGCGCTTCCTGAGCGACCTGGGGCGCTGAGAAAAACGCCCTGCCTTCCCTCATGGCAGGCACCCGTGCCCCTGGACCCGGACATCGGATCCAGGGGCACATTCCATTGGGGGACCGTCGTCCGCGCCACCATTGACACGCGGAATCGGCAAATCTGTTCAAAGTGCTTACCAAACGTCCGTCACGCGCGTTCATTCGTTGGCAGACTCGCGCATCGAGCCAGGCACTTCGTACGGATAAGGAGGTGAGCGTGGAAGGAACCAGCAAAGACCGTGTCGCATGGACGCAGATGGTGGCCGCCGCCGCAGCCTACGCCGCCTGTTACGAACTGACTCGCCATTTCTCGTTTTCTCACTGGATACTTCCTACGGGGCTACGGCTCGCCTGTGCACTGCTGGTGCCGCGACGCTTCTGGCCGGCGCTGATCATCGGCGAGACGCTGCCCGTGCTCGAGAACGCCGCCCTGTGCATCCCCCGCTTCGGCATGGCCTGGGGCCTTCTCGCTTCGACACCACTGATCGTGCCCTGCATGCTGCTCGTCACGTGGATGCGTCGTTACGCCGGCATCTACCGCGACAGTGGTGAGATCAACATGCCGATGATCCTCTTCGCCACCGCGGGCGCCGCTGTCATCACCGCGACGTTCACCGAAGCAGCACTGCTGGCTGCCTTGGCGGCCTCTCCCGGCAGCTGGCCGGAGATCGATCCGGTCGCGTATTTTCTCGCGTACCTGCTTGGCGCCTACCTGGGTGCACTGACCCTCACGCCCACGATCCTCGCCCTGCGCGAACGCTTGGCCCGAAGCGAAAGCGTGCCGTGGTCCACCCTATGGACCAGCCCACTTGCGCGCGAACTGGCTTTTGCTGCCCTGCCCGTCTTGCTGCTGCTGACGGTGGGAGCACTCTCATCGGAGGGTCACCTGCAGCAGGGCCTGCGTCTTGCGATGGCGTTACCGGTCGTCATTGCGACCGCCAGGCACGGTTGGCGCGGCGCCGCCGTGGCGGGCATGTTCGCCAGCATCGCGGTGGCTTCAACCTCGTCCGTCCTGATGGATCCGAAGATGATCCAGGCCCAGGTGGTGATTGCGCTGGTCGTTTCCACCTCGCTCATGGCTGGCGTCTACGTCGCGCGCCGGTCCACGGCGCGCTCCGCTGTAAGCGTGACCTGTGCGGACGCCGACGCTCTGTAAGCCTCGGCGTCCGCAACCGATCAGGGGCCGTGAACGCTGCACTCGGCGGGATTCTTGCACTCGCTGACGACAAGCAAGCGGTTCGTGCCATTGGACTGCGGCGTCGCCTGGACGCTGGTGCTGTCATCCCGGTAAACGGTCTCCCCCGTGGTCGTGGCCGGCACCTCGGATGGCTCCGATGGCGTCGCGAGCCGGCTGGCGTCGATACCGATCGGCAAGCCGAAGATGTCGCCGCCGGCATTACCGAAGGCGGCCCGTACGTTACCGTTGAGATCGTTGATCTGGACGTAGCGGACGCCCAGACGCTCAAACACATACACGTGAAAGTTAGGACTGGCGCTGACGTCGGTCGCGTTAGGCCATGCCTGGCCGAGGCCGGTGGACGGCGCCGTAGCGGCGGCAGCGGTCGAGGCGAAGCCGGCCGTCAGCAGGCCGGCCAGAAAGAGCTGTTGCATGCGTCCCATGGTGGTTCCTTATCCGAATGAGAGTCCTGGGCCCGGGCGCCCGCCCGGACCGTCCGTCGACCACACATCGCGCGTCATGGCGTGTGATCGACTTCGCAACTTTCTCGGAACCCCGCGAGGAATGGGGCCCGTATGCCGAATATGCACACAGCTGAGACGGAATTCGCCGCAGTGATTCAGCGTAGAGGCACGTTCGTGAGGCCTACCCCAGGCCCGCTATCGCCCCCTGGGCCCTAGGCGTCTGTTACAAACTCGATCATAATGCGAGCGATTCTCATTTATATTCGCCTTTGACCGAAGTTCCCATGCCCAGGACCACCATGCACACCGCGTCGCTTCCGGCTCGCCGCCGCCTTGCCCTCTCCATCCGCGCCGCCGTGTTCGGCACCCTCCTCGTCGCCGGCGCGGTCCATGCCGCGGATGAGACCGACGACACCCAGCGCAAGCCCCAGGACAACGCGACCACCCTGTCTGGCGTGCAGGTCAGGGCCGACGTGGTAGCACCCACCGCCGCGTATGCCGGTGGCCAGGTCGCCCAGGGCGGACGTTTCGGCGTCCTCGGCAACCAGGACATGATGAACGTGCCCTTCGCCATGACCAGCTACACGGACAAGCTCATCCGCGACCAGCAGGCCCATACCATGGGCGACGTCGTCGCCAACGACCCGGCAGTGCGCACGGGCTTTGGTTACGGCAACTACTCGCAGACCTTCGTGATCCGCGGATTCCAGCTGTATAGCGATGACATCGGTTTCGACGGTCTCTATGGCCTTCTTCCGCGCCAACTGCTCGCTCCCGAGCTGGTCAGTCGCGTTGAGGTCTTCAAGGGCGCCAGCGCGTTCTTGAATGGTGTCTCGCCGGGCGGCTCCGGCGTGGGCGGCAGCATCAACATCGCGCCGAAGCGGGCTACCGTGGACCCGGTCACCCGCGTGGGCGTGGATTACGGCAGCGACGGCCAGGTCGGCGCGACTGTCGACATCGGGCGTCGCTTCGGCGCCAACAACGAGTTTGGCGTCCGGGTAAACGCCGTCTCGCGAGACGGCAGCACGGCAGTCGACGGCGAGAACCGCCGCGTCAACGCCATCTCGGTCGGCTTTGACTACACGGGTGAGCGCCTGCGCGTCACGACCGATCTCGGCTACCAGAAGCAGACGATCAACGATGGTCGTTCGACGGTCTTTGTCGGCAGCGTCATTCCAAAAGCGCCTTCGGCGAAAACCAACTACGCACAGCCATGGTCTGGCTCGCAACTGGAAGACACCTTCGGCGTCGTTCGCGCCGAGTATGACTTCACGGACTGGCTGACCGGCTACGTCGCCGCAGGTGCGCACCACGGCAACGAGTTTGGCGACTACGTGAGCCCGACGGTCAGCAACGCCGCGGGCGACGCGACCGAGTCGCGCTTCACCGTGCCGTATATCGCCGATACCGGAACGGGCGAAGCCGGTTTCAACGCGAAATTCAACACAGGTGATGTGACGCACCGGGTGACCGTCGGTTTCTCGGCGCTCGACACCAAGAAGAAGGTTGCTTATGCGTACTCCAGTACCTTCGACACCAATATCTACGACCCGGTCGCGGTACCCCTGCCGCCCTACGTCGGCGATTCCGGCGCTCCTGGCATCACCGGGCGCACGCAGACGCGTAGCCTCGCCGTGTCCGACACCCTCGGTTTCATGGACGACAACCTTCAGGTAACCCTGGGTGCTCGTCGTCAGAAGATGCATGTTCTTGGTTACGCCTACAGGGCCTTCGGCGGTGCAAAGAACGCCGAATATGAGCAGTACACGAACAGCCCGATCTTCGGCGTGAACTACCGCATCAGCGAGCAGTTCTCGGTGTACGCCAACCACATCGAAGCCCTCACGCAGGGGGATACCGCGCCGATCCAGTTTGCTGGCGTCACCCTTACGAACGCAGGAAAGGTCTTCGCTCCGTTCAAGTCCAAGCAGAACGAAGTGGGTGTGAAATGGGATGCCGGCAGCTTCGGCAGCTCGTTGGGCTTGTTCCAGATCAAGCAGCCGAGCGGCTATGTCGACCCCGCCACGTATACCTACGTGATCGCCGGCGAGCAGCGTAACCGCGGCGCCGAATGGAGCTTCTTCGGCGAGCCGACCCAGGGCGTCCGCGTATTGGGCGGCGCCAACTACATCCAGCCGGAGCTGACCAAGACGCAAGGTGGCTTGAACAACGGTAACGACGCCATCGGCGTTCCGCGCTTCCAGGCCAACCTGGGTGCGGAGTGGGACATTCCGAACACACCGGACATCACTCTCAGCGCGCGCGCCGTTCGCACGGGCAAGCAGTACGTCAACGTGACCAACACGCTGGACATCCCGGCGTGGACCACCTATGACGTCGGCGCCCGCGCCTCCAGCACGATCGAAGGCGTGCCGGTGACGTTCCGCCTCACCGTGCAGAACATCACCAACAAGGGCTATTGGGCATCGGCCACGGGTGGCTATCTCACCCAGGGCACACCGCGTACGTACCTGGCGTCGGCGACGTTCGATTTCTGATCGAACCGCTTGCCCCGCTCTTTGTAGGAGCCGCTTCAGCGGCGATGGGTGTTACCGCAAGCACCCTATCGCCGCTGAAGCGGCTCCTACAGGTTTAGCGCGCTGAGTGGATCTCGGCGACGTAGCCGCCGGGAAACTGCAGCATCGCGGCGTGTCGGTCGCTCTCGTCGTGCGCCGGCACGACCACCTTGGCACCGGACTGCGTGGCGCGCGACAGCGCGGCATCGAGATCGTCTACCTCGTACCCGGTCACCTCCGTGCCGTAGGGCCAGGCAAGATGGCCGTTGGTAACCAGCACCGTCGCCTTGCCATAACCGGATTCCAGCCGGATACGGCGGTACGTACCCGACGCCGCGCCAATCTCCGTCGCCGGTGCCTTTGCATTGTCGGAGACCACTTTGCCATGCGCGAAATGCGTAAACGCCTGGACGAACTTCGCCGCGCTGGCGGCTGGCAGGTAGATGCGATTCTCCGGCACGTGGCGTAGTGCTTCGTAGCTTGGTTTTTTCGTGTGCCAGTAGAGCTGCATGTTCACCCCGCCCGGCCAGCTGATCACCGCGTCACGACCAATCGGATCGTCAAAGGCGGCCACTACCGTGGCCGCGCCCGACTGTTCGGCCGCCTTGATCGCCGCGTCGAGGTCGGTGACGAGATAACCCGTGCGCTCCAAGCCAAAGGGGTACGGCACCGGTGTACGGAAACCGAAGACGGACACCGCGCCGGACGGGCTCTGTACGAGCTGGGTCGAGGTGCTCGACGGGGTCGGCGTTACGGTAGCGATGCCTTGCTTGGTCGACTGTCCTTCGAACGTGGCCGCGAAGCTACGCACGAAGGCGTCGACATCCTGCGGGGCCACGTAGACGTGCGTGGTGTCGTATTGCGGTCCCACGGAAAAGTCGGGCGTGGAGGCGGCGAAGGCGAAGGGTGATGCGGCTGCGAGCACGATGCCGAAAAACAGGGGACGACGGCGCATGAACGGTTTCCGTGCAGGAAGAAATAATCAGAAGGCTACTGCATTTTGTGGGAGGCGCTTTAGCGGCGATGGGTGTTGCCGCAAGCACCCTATCGCCGCTGAAGCGGCTCCTACAGGGGTTCGGCCTGTATGCGGGACCGGATCACTTATCCGCGACGGTCCATAGCAAGGGAAGATGCAGCTCGTCGCAACCGTGCTTGCAGACGAAGGTGCCGTGCTCGCCGGTCAGGGCCAGGTGCCGGCCACCACTCAGCTTCAGGTCCATGGTGCCGCCCCAGCCGCCGGGAGCGTGGGAGACGTTCTTTGTCGCCAGCGTAAAAGGCTGCGAGTAGGCCTTGGGTCCCCATCGCCAGCTCACGGTGCCACGTTGCCCGTCCAGGACGATATCGGCGCCGTCGGCGGACTTGCCTGAGAGGTGGAAGTCATCGCCCATGCACCCCGTGAGGAGGATCGCGAGGGAGGAAACGAGCGGCAGCAGGCGAAGCTTCACAGGCATTCCTTGTGCAAGGTCGCCGGATCATCGGCCCAACAACCTCAAACTTGAGTGAGGGTGCCGAATCGGCCTGACGATCGCCCTCCTTCGCCATGCCACATTTACACAATCCATGGGCCCGGCAACTTGGGACACTGGGGGCCGGCTCCCCACAGACGGACCCTCGAGTGAACGTATCCGAGACGGCGCTACTCCTCGCCCGGTGGCAGTTCGCTTTCACCGTGTCCTTCCACATCATGTTCCCGGCGATAAGCATCGGCCTGGCCAGCTTCCTGGCCGTGCTCGAGGGCCTTTGGCTGAAGACCGGCAAGGTGGTCTACAAGGAGTTGTTCTTCTTCTGGTCGAAGATTTTCGCCGTGGGCTTTGCCATGGGCGTGGTCTCGGGCGTGGTGATGAGCTACGAATTCGGTACCAACTGGGCCGGCTTTTCGGCCTTCGCCGGCTCGGTCACCGGCCCCCTCCTCGCCTTTGAGGTCATGACCGCTTTTTTCCTGGAAGCGGGTTTCCTCGGCATCATGCTCTTCGGCTGGACGCGGGTCGGGCCCAAAGCGCACTTCTTCGCCACGCTGATGGTGGCTACCGGCACGCTCATCTCCACCTTCTGGATCCTCTCGTCCAACAGCTGGATGCAGACGCCGCAAGGTTACGAGGTGCTCGACGGCCGGATCGTGCCGGTCGACTGGCTGAAGATCGTCTTCAACCCCTCGTTCCCTTATCGCCTGGTGCACATGGCGCTCGCCGCCTTCATCGTGGCCGCGATGCTGGTTGGTGCCTGCGCGGCGTGGCACCTGTTACGTGGCAGGCGCGATGCCGGCATTCGCAAGTCGTTCTCCATGGCGCTGTGGATGATCCTCGTCGTCGTGCCGATCCAGATCGCCGCCGGCGACGCACACGGACTCAATACGCGCGAACACCAGCCGGCGAAGATCGCCGCGATCGAAGGCCTGTGGGAAACCGAGCGGGGAGGCACCTCGCTCAACCTGATCGGCTGGCCGGACATGGAAAACGAGACCACGCACTTCGCGGTCAAGGTGCCTCACCTGGGCAGCCTGATCCTCACGCACAGCTGGGACGGCGAGATCCAGGGGCTGAAATCCTTTCCGCGCGAAGATCGCCCCAACTCCACCATCGTCTTCTGGAGCTTCCGCATCATGGTCGGCATGGGCTTGTTGATGCTGTTGCTGGCCCTGCTCGGCTTGCTGCTCAGGCGCAACGCCCGACTGTATGAAGCACGCTGGTTCCAGCGTTTCGCCCTGCTCATGGGCCCGAGCGGGTTGATCGCCCTTCTGGCCGGTTGGATCACCACCGAAGCGGGTCGCCAGCCCTGGGTGGTCTACGGCGTGATGCGAACACGCGATGCGGTGTCGCCGTCAGTGACCGTCGACCAGGTCGGCACCTCGCTGATGATCTTCATCATGGTGTACTTCCTGGTCTTCGGCACCGGCATTTACTACATGCTCAAGCTGATGGCCAAGGGTCCCGACCTGCCGCGCGACCAGGCCGAGGGCTCCTCCTCCGGCGATACCGGCCTGGGTCGCGATCGCTTCGATCACCGTCCGCTGTCCCGTCCGACCGATCCCATCGACGAGTAACCACGCCATGCATATCGACTTGCCTATGATCTGGGCGGCCATCATCGGCTTCGGCGTGTTTCTCTACGTCATGCTCGACGGTTTCGACCTCGGTATCGGCCTGATCTTTCCGTTCTTCGATCGCGAAGGCGAGCGGGAAGTGATGCTCAATACCGTGGCACCGGTATGGGACGGCAACGAAACCTGGATGGTGTTGGGCGGGGCCTGCCTGTATGCCGTGTTTCCCGTCGCCTACGCCGTGCTCCTTCCCGCCACCTACCTGCCCATCATCGCCATGGTCTGCGGGCTGATCTTCCGCGGCGTGGCGTTCGAGATCCGGGCGAAGGCGCGGCGTACGCAGCACCTGTGGGACCTCGCCTTCATCGCGGGCTCGGGCGTGGCGACGTTCGCCCAGGGCGTGATCCTCGGCAGCCTGCTGCAGGGTATCGACGTGCGCGATGGCAAGTTCGTCGGCGGTCCGTTCGACTGGTTCTCGCCCTTCAACCTGTTCACCGGCATCGGGCTATTGCTGACCTATGCCACGCTCGGTTGCGGGTGGCTGCTGATGAAGACCGAGGGCGAGCTGCAACGTCGCATGGCCGTGCTGATGCGTCCGCTCACGCTGTGCCTGGCCGCGGCGGTGGGCATTGTGAGCATCTGGACCCTGCTCGGCCAGCCCGGCGTGGCCGACCGCTGGCTGACCATGCCTAACCTGCTGTTCTTCCTGCCGGTGCCCGTGCTCGTCCTCGCCTGCGTGATCGGCATCCTGACGAGCGTGCGACGTGGTGCCGACCGGGCACCTTTCCTGCTGACGCTGGCCATCGTGTTCCTGGGCTACAGCGGCCTGCTGATCAGTATTTTTCCGAACATCATCCCGCCCTCGCTGACCATCTGGGAAGCGTCCGCGCCACGTTCGAGCCAGGTGTTCACGCTGGTCGGCGCGGCCATCGTCATTCCGATCATCCTGGTGTACACCAGCCTCGCGTACTGGGTTTTCCGCGGCAAGGTGCGGCCCGGCGACGAGGGCTATCACTGATGTCGAAGAAGCATCCACGCCTGCGCCAGGCAGCATGGTTCGTGGCGCTTTATGTTGGCGGCGTCGCCGCGGTCGCCTTCGTCGCCGGGCTCTTCCGGCTTCTCGTGCCGCATTGACCGATGTCCCAAAAGGCCGTCCATTTCACACTTTGATGACGTTCCGGACGGGCCGCCCACTGTATGCTTCTTCCGGGTCGAATCAGGGGCTTACGCCGTGAACCGCCAGGAAACCGATAGCCTCACCATGGGTGACATCATCTTCGACGCCGTAGCCATGAACGAGGCCGCGGTGGTCGGCAACCTCGATGAAAGCCGCTTCCGTGCGCGTCGTATCGCGTCCCTGGCTGCGCCTGAAGGTTTCGACGGCATCGCCGAGGCCGCGTACAACCTCAGTCGCCTGCTTGGACCGCCCGGCAGTGAGCCTCAGCCGGGCTATGGCGCCGCCATGGTGGCCATCTCCAACGAGATCGACCTGGCATTTGGCGACGCCTGACCTACCCTCCCGCGTCTACCGCGCTGGACACGTATCCCTGCTGTTGTCAGCGATGCCGGTGATCAGCCAGCGGCCGTCGATGCGCGCGAGGTTCACCGCATCCGTGCCGCAGTGCTTCACCTTCCCGTTGACCAGGAAGTCGTAAGGCGCCCAGACGATGGCGAGGTCGCCATCCACGCGGACCAGCGGATCGTAGATACGCTCTTCGATGCTGTCCTTGGCAGGCTTGAGGTGGTCGGCGAACTCGCCCAGGGTCATGCGCACCACCTTGCCGTTACGCAACAAGGCCACACTGCCTTCCGGTTGTACCGTGGCGCGTATGGCGGCGCTGTCGTATTTCGCCATGCCGTCGAAGAAGGCCTGGACAGGTGCGAGCACCGCCTTGTCGTCGGCGGTGGCGGCTGACGAGGGCATGACGGTCGCCAGACCGAGGACGGTCACGGCAAGGATAGGCAGGGACCTGGCGTTCATGGGCAACCCGTGTTGTGGACGAGATGCACAACTAACGCCAGGCCGCGCCCGGGTCAAGCCACCATCGGCTTAAGCCAAGGTTCGCACCCCCGCCTCTCGCGCGAACTGCCGTGTGGTCGCCAGCTTCACGAACGCATCCGCATCCGTCGCCTTGACCACGCCTGCGTCGGCCTCCAGCCCCGCCTTCGCAAACAGCGCGCGTCCGCCATCGTCCAACGCGATAGCCTTAAGGTGCCCAAAAGCATCGCGAACGAAATCGATCGCGGCGGCTTCCTTGGTCAGGGCAGCAGCGCCCTCCGCCGACAACAGGATGGCCACGGCATCGAAGTTGATCGACGGCGTTCCCGCCAGCTGACCATCGGCAACGAGCAGTTTGCCGTCCGCGAGCTTCGCCCCACCGACCCTGGGCGCGACGATCTTCACCGTGGCTCCCGCGCCTTCGGCCGCCTTGCGCAGCTTCGACACCGCTGCGGCATCCGAGCCATCGTTGATGAGGATGCCGACAACGCGTCCCTGGAGGGTGGGCTTCATCTTGCCGATGATCTGCAAGGCGGGGGAAGGTTTCATTGGCACGACGGGTGCAGCCGCCTTGGGGGCTTTGGGCAGGGGCGACATGGCCAGGCCGGTGGCGACGCGTTGCGCGAGACCTTCGTCCACGTGACGCAGGTGACCCACGATCGCCTCACGTACGTGTATGGCATCCACTTTCGATAGCTCGAACACAAAGGCCGACGCGATATGCGCCTGCTCGAAAGCGGTCTGGCTGGTGAAGAACAGGCGGGCCTGGCTGTAGTGATCGGCGAAGGTCTCGGCGCGAATGCGCTCGCGCGTGCCATCTTCCTGTACGGCAGCACTGCGGAAACCACGGGCGGGATCTTCGCGCGGGGAATCGGCCTGCAGTGAGCTCGGCTCGTACGCCACCCGGCCCTTCGGGACCTGGGTCTGCATGTGGCCATCGCGCTGCTGGTTGGCGAAGGGACACTTCGGCGCGTTGATCGGCAGCTGGTGGAAGTTCGGCGAACCCAGGCGCGACAGCTGCGTGTCGAGGTAGGAGAACAACCGCCCCTGCAGCAGTGGATCGTTGCTGAAGTCGATACCGGGTACGAGGTGCGAGGGGCAGAACGCCACCTGCTCGGTCTCGGCGAAGAAGTTGTCCGGCCAGCGGTCCAGCACCATCCGGCCGATGATCTTCAGCGGAATGAGCTCTTCGGGAATGAGTTTGGTCGAGTCCAGGTGATCGAACGGGAACTTGGCGGCCTGCGCTTCGGTGAAGAGCTGCACGCCGAGCTCCCATTCGGGGAAGTTGCCGCCCTGGATAGCCTCGAACAGGTCGCGACGATGAAAATCCGGGTCGGCGCCGGCGAGCTTCACGGCCTCGTCCCACACCGTCGACTGCAGGCCGAGCTTCGGCCGCCAGTGGAACTTGACGAAGGTGGACTTGCCCTTGGCGTTGAGCAAACGGAACGAATGGATACCGAAGCCCTCCATCATGCGCAGCGAGCGCGGGAGGGTGCGATCGGACATGGCCCACTGGATCATGTGCATCGATTCGGGCGTGAGCGAGATGAAATCCCAGAACGTGTCGTGCGCACTGGCCGCCTGAGGGAAACCACGGTCGGGCTCCATCTTCACCGCATGGATCAGGTCCGGAAACTTGATCGCGTCCTGGATGAAGAACACCGGGATGTTGTTGCCGACCAGGTCCCAGTTACCTTCCTTCGTATACAGCTTCACGGCGAAGCCGCGTACGTCGCGCGGTGTATCGACCGAACCCGAACCGCCGGCCACCGTGGAGAATCGCGTAAAGAGCGGCGTACGCTCGCCGACCTCGGTGAGGACGCGGGCAGTGGTGTACTCGGCCAGTGAAGCGGTCAGCTCGAAGAAACCGTGTGCCGCCGAACCGCGCGCGTGAACGATCCGCTCGGGAATGCGCTCGTGGTCGAAGTGGGTGATCTTCTCCCGAAGGATGAAATCTTCCAGCAGCGTGGGACCGCGGGCGTTGGCCTTGAGCGAGTTCTGGTTGTCTCCGACCACCAGGCCCTGGTTGGTCGTCAGCGGCGCATGGTCACCGCCGGCGGTCTGATGGAGTTCGTCGCCCTGCCCGCGTCGGTCTTTGGCGGGAGCGTCTTTCGGAGCGGCAGCGTTTGCCGCCGACGGGGCTTTCTTGGCCATGGCACACCTCGGCTTGGTCGGACGCCTAACATGCACTACGTGCCGTCAAAGCTGCCTTCACTGGTGTGAACTGGTGAGCATCACCACTTTGCCGATCGCTCCGCGGCTCTCCAGGAACGCGTGTGCCTTGCCGCCATCGCGCAGGGGGAACGTGCCGGCAATCGTCGGAACCAGCGAACCCTTGCGGATAAGGGCGAACAGCTCCGAGGCGCGCTGCCTGCGCACCTCGGCACTCACGAGCACGTTCCAGAGGTCGCCACCGGTAAGGGTCAACGAGCGGTCCATCAACAGGCGCGGATCGACCGGGGCCGGATCGCCGCCAGCCATGCCGTAGAAGACGACGGTACCGCCCGTACGCGTGGCCGCCAGGCTGTCGCCCAACGTGCTCCCGACGGAGTCGTAGGTGACGTGTACGCCCGCGCCTTCGGTCGCGTCCTGCACGCGCTCGACGAGGTCCTCGTAGCCCATGACCATGTCCGCACCCGCGCGCCGCGCCGCGTCACGCTTGGCGTCGGACGAAGCCACGCCGATCACGAGCACGCCCCTGGCGCGCAGCATCTGCACCAGAAGAAGGCCCACCCCGCCCGCCGCGGCATGCACGAGTGCCACCTGGCCCGGCTGGGGCCTCGAGCTATCGGTCATCAGGTATTGCGCGGTGAGGCCCTGGAGCAGGACGGCCGCGGCCGTTTCGGATGAAATGTCGTCCGGCAACGGGATCAGCTTATCCACGTCGACGGCAACCAGTTCCGCGTTGGCGAAGGGCATGTCGGCAAAGCCGACGCGGCTGCCTTGCGGGTAAGGGCTCCCCGGCGAGACGATGACGCCTGCCCCTTCATAGCCGAGGATCCACGGCGCCGACCCGGAGAGGTGGTAAGTACCGTTGCGCCGATACACGTCCGCAAAGTTGAGGCCTACAGCCTGCGTGCGGACGAGCACCTGGCCAGGGCCGGGAACCGGGTCGGCGATGCTGTCCCAGCGCAGGACATCGGTGCCGCCGAAGCGGTCGAACAGGAGGGCTTGCATGGGCGGACCTGTGGCCTTGTGCCGGGACGTTGGCCGTATGGTAGGCCAGATATCGCCCCTGGCGCCCGGGCGGCGTATAACCCGTGAAGGTAGTCACATTCGCCACACCCGGGGATCCCATGAAGAGCCATGCGTCTTTACAGCAAGCCAGGGGCAGCTTCAACGTCGAGGTCAAACCGCAGACACCGGACAACCCCGCCGCCGAGGGATCCGGGCTATCGCGCCTGTCACTGCAGAAGCAGTTCCAGGGCGATCTCGAGGGTACCGGCCAGGGCGAAATGCTCGGTGCCGGCGACGGCAAGACCTCGGGCGGTTACGTGGCACTGGAAAAAATCAGCGGCACGCTCGGCGGCCGTAAGGGCAGCTTCGTCATGATCCACCGCGCGCTGATGGTGGGCGGCGTTCCGCAGGAATGGACGATCGATGTCGTTCCCGAATCGGGCACGGACGAGCTGAAGGGGCTGAGCGGCTCGATGAAGATCATCATCGCCGATGGCAAGCACAGCTATGAGCTTGCGTATTCTTTCCCGAGCTAACGCGTCGCATCGCCGCTGAAGCGGCTCCCACATAGGGCGCGGGACGGACGACCTGGGTCCGCGCTCAGGCGAGCGCGCCGGCGTACTTCCGGCAGTGTTCCAGGTAGCCGCCTTCATGTGCCTGTACCAGCTCCACGACGCTGCGCCACAGCCATGACGGGGCCTCGATGTTCTGCGGACGGTTGCGCGCGAGTTCGGCGAGCCAGCTCTTGCGCTGGACGCGGTTCAACTGGGCCGCGTGCGCCCTGCCCACCACGTTGCCCAGATAGCTGGCGACGTCCATGGCATCCACGGGATCCATCTGTTCGAGGTCGATCTTCAAGTCTTGCGGACGCAGCTCCCGAATGAAGACGGTCTTACCCTGAATGCGCGCCGCCATCATGCGCTGACCCAGGTTGGGAGCAAGATGAAGCGCGCCCTCCTTTACGCGGAGCGCGTTGTCGCGGGGCATTTCCGCCGTGGCACTTCGCGGCGCCGCCGCGCGCAGCGCTTCCTTGACGTCGACCAGGCAGAGCTCCTTCCCGCCGCTCACGCGCATCAGCAAGGCATAACGAAGTCGTCCCAACGAACTGCAGCCCTTGACCCAGTATTTGGCATCGACGAGTTCGACGGTGGCATCGTCCTCACGGTGGACGAGTTGGGTGACCAGCTTCTGCATATCCGGGCCTGAGGCCAAGGCGTGCAGTTCATCGCGTTCCTCATCGGTCACTGGCCAGAAGCGGCGCCCCAGGGGAATGGTCGGCGTCGGGCCTGCGATGCGCTCTTCGGCCAAGTGCTTCCAGCGGCGTCGGGTCGCCGCCTTCATGACCAGGCTGATGCACGACGGACGCGCGACAAGGCGATAGGCCTTTCGGCCGCTACCCATGGCACGCTCGTAGCCGTCGATGAGCCGCTCGACCATGCGCGCGGTGATCACGCCCGGGAGGTCGGAGCCGCGTGCCGCGGTGGCGAGCGAAACGGCCAGACGCACGATGTCATGCGCGGGATTGCCCATCACGGTCTGGTCGAGATCGCGGATCTGGACGTCGATGCCGCCGCTGTTATCCGCCACCGGGCCGATGTTGCTGACGTGGCAGTCGCCACAGATCCAGATATCCGGACCCTTCGGCAGCGTGCGTCCTGCATGGTCGAGCCAGTCATAAAACTGCACCGTGTTGCCCCGGACGAAGGCGTGTGCCGAACGCGCCATCTTGAGGTTACGCAGCGCCGCGAGATTTGCTGCGCGATCCTCCGGTTCAACGACTCCCTTGACTGCCATGCCGCGCCTCGTAAGTTCTTGCGCATCGATGGTGAGCGCTTATGACCAACGAGCGTGTCGTGGGGTGCGTGAAGTGAGTGCGAGGCGGAGGAGAACGGGCCCGCTGTCGCGGGATCGCCGATGAATCGGCTCCTACAGTTAAGGCATCGCCGATGAATCGGCTCCTACATTTAGCCTCGGGTTAGCTGGAGCGTGATTCGGGGCGGGTCGAGACCAGGCGCAGGAAGGCCTCGTGTTGGTAGCGGCTCATGCGCAGCTTCTGTCCTGTGTCCATCGTGACCACGTGATGGCCGTTGAACCAGGGGTGGATCGCCTGTACGCGGCGAACATTGATGATGGCCGAGCGGTGGATACGCGCGAACTGGTTCGGGTTGAGCCGCTCGGCGAGGCCGGCCATGGTTTCCCGCAGTTCGTACTGTCGGTCGGCGAGATGGATCTGCACGACATTGCCGTCGGCCTTGATCCAGACGATATCGCTCACGTCGACGAAAGCCACGTGTTCGTCGGTGCGCACCGGGATGCGCTCGAGATAGTTGTCGCGCTGTTTGAGCGCGTCGAGCACCTGCTGTATGCCCGCCCCGCCGGCCGCATGCATTGCCGCGGCGGACAACCGTGCCTTCACGCGCTGCAAGGTCTCGGTGAATCGCTGTCGACTGAAAGGCTTGACCAGATAGTCCACGGCGTTCGCTTCGAAGGCCTTGACAGCGTACTGCTCGAAGGCGGTGACGAAGACCGTGGCAGGCATGCGAGCCGCACCGATCGTCGCGACGACGTCCATGCCATGAATGCCGGGCATCTGGATGTCGAGGAAGACCAGATCCGGCGACTGGTTACGAATCGCCTGCACGGCGGAGACACCGTCGCCGCACTCGTCGAGTACATGGATCTCCGGATCATCGCGCAGCAGGCGCACGATCGCGCTGCGGGCAAGTGGCTCGTCGTCGACCACGAGCGCGGTGATGGTCATGCGGTGACGACCTCGGGCGCGTCGTCGATCTCCTCGATCTCACGATACGGCAGCTGGATACGGCACACCACGCCCTCCGGCCAGATCATGTCCAGGCGTACGTGAGCGGCATCGCCGTAGAGTTCGCGCAAGCGCAGTTCGGTGTTGGACAGGCCAATACCGTGTCCTGCCTTCGTGCCGATGGACTGACCGTCCTTCTCCAGCTTGCTGTTGCGGTTGCGCACTTCGATGCGGAGCGTGTCACCGTCGCGGCGGCTCTCGATCTCGACGCAGTCCACACCCAGCCGCTCGCCGATACCGTGGCGAATAGCATTCTCGACAATCGGCTGGAGGATCAGGCTGGGCACCGCGCAATCGAGCGTATCGGGTGCCACGTAGATCCGCGTGGTCAGGCGATCCTTGAAGCGCATCTGCTGGATACCGAGGTACAGGTCCAGCAACACCAGCTCGCGCCGCAGGCTGATTTCCTGGCCATCGTAATCTTCCAGGAAGGCACGAAGCAGCTCGCTCAGGCGGAGCAGCATGTCTTCGGCAGACAGCGCGTCTTCCTTTAGCAAGGTGGCGATCGCGTGCAGCGTGTTGAACAGGAAGTGTGGCTGCAACTGCGACTTCAACGCCTGCAGACGCGACTGCGCGAGCTCGGTTGCCAGGCGGCCGGCCTCGACTTCACGCCGCGTCTTCTCGTCATGGAACTGCATGGCCTGCTGGATCGCGAACAGGGCCCAGTAGGTCAACAGGCCCGTGGCGAAGTGCTGGCCGACAAACTGGTTCACCTGTTCGCCAAGGGAGCTATCTTCGGTGAATATCGAAAAGAACGCACCGATCAGCTGCGCCAGCATCGTGACGCCAAGGCTCAGCGGAAGCTGCATGCCAAGGCCGCGCAATCGTACCGGCGGGCGGATCGGATAACTCGCCGCCAGGCGAAACACCACCGGAGCGAGGGCTGCCCAGGTGTACCAATGGATCAACGACCAGCGCAGATAGTCGAACATGCCCCAGGTGTGACCGTAGAGATCGTCCTGCAGGTAGTGCTGCTCCGCGAACACGACGGCCACGATGGTCCACAGGCCGACGTAACGTGCCAGTCCGATCTGCGCGGTACCGAGTCGAACCTTCATGGCGATGCGTCCGAGCTGGGATGGCGACCCATGTTAGGCCCCCGCCGTGGTCGCGGGAAGCGTGACGTATGACCCACTACGATTCGTCCGCGCGCCACGACGATTCGTCCCGAAAGGCTTTTCGTCGGGCGCGCAAACCGGTTCCCTGAGGCCTCGATCAGCCAAGGAGAGCCTCATGCGCACGACACCGGTCCGTCTTGCTTTTGCCTTAGCGACGCTGGCTGCCCTCGCCGCAGCCTGCCCCGCCGTCGCCGCCGACTACCAGCCTCCAACCAGCCCCGGGCGTCTGTTCCGTATCGTCAATGCCAGCTTCGACAGCGTGACCGCGCTGGAAGTCACCAACAAGGACGCGACCGGTTACGAGACCGTCGACCTGCGCGAGCCGCTCCAGGGTGGACTCACCTCGACCTCGGTGCGGCTTCCGGACGGCACCTGCCTCCGCGATGTGCGGGTGACGTTTCGCGATGGGCGTAGCGAGGTGTACCGCGACATCGACGTGTGCAAGTCCAACGGACTCCGGCTGTCCGCGAATCGCCTACCAGCCGCGCACTAGCGTAATGGTGATTTCCAGCATGATGAGCACGACGATGGATATCTCCAGCAGCTCCGCACGGCGGCTGGAGGCCTCCTCATAGAGCGCCGCGTACGTGTCGCGGATGATGGCGAGCTTGCGGTCCACCGACGCACCCAGTGTCGGCACGCGGAACAGACCCAGGGCGGTGCTGTAGACGCGTGCCAGGTAGACGTCTTCGGTGACCTGCAAGGCGTTGTCGACGCGCTCGGTCAGCTCGGTCACCTCGGCGACGAGCGTGTACAGCCGGCGGGCCAGGTTGGCGAAGCGTCGCGATGCGAAGACCGACGCGGCGCTGCGCGCGTTCTCCACCCTGTCGTACATCCGCGGCAGTTCGTCGTCGAGCAAGGTGTCGTAGTAGCGGAATTCGACGAGCTGGGCGTTGGCGACTTCGATCACGTCGGCCACGTCGGAATCGCGACGAGGCTCGTAGATGAAGGCACGATCCCAGGTGAGTACCACCAGGTCGTCCGCGTAGTAGGAGAAACTGCGCGACATCAGTTCCTTCCGGGCGGCGGGCGACAGGCGCCTTTTTTCGCCTGAGAGAAGGCTCGTCAGGTCGACTCGGTCCTTGAGGACAGCGGCATCCATCGGCTCGTCGAACGCGTGCACCGTCCCGATCAGGTAGTCCTCTTCCAGGGACGCATCGATCGCGGGACGGTCGAGCGCGGGCGAGATGATGTCGCGAACACGCGCAAGCAACTCTGTCCAGAAGTCCAGGGGACCGGCCGGCCCGAGCAGACGGTCGAGTGCGTCGAAGTCGGCGACGAACTGGCTCCATGGCTGGTCCTTGACCTTGACCCGCGCCGCCAGCGCCGCCACGCCGAAGTCGTAAAGGCGCACGGAAAGCTGCACCGCGACAGGGTCCGACCCCAGCATCAATTCCACCTCGCCCAGCGCAAGCCAAAGGGGCGCCACGCCAAAGGCCACTGCCTTGGGTGGTGTGCTGGAAAGGTATGAACGGCTGAACGCGCTGCTTGCCCGCGCGGCCCAGAGCGTCTGGGCTTGCACGAGGTCGATCGTGTAAGCGATGTCGATCAACCGCAGCGCGGTCAGTTCACCGGACGAGACAATCGGTTCCTGGGACGTCACCGGGGCAACCTGAAGCAAAGGACGACCCAGTTTAGACCCGGTTCGTGACACTCCGCCGCCATCCGCCGGCAAAGCGGTGCTTTGTGCAAGAGCTTGCATATCCGCTCCGCTAACGTACGCGGGTATGCTGGCCGCAAGCCCGGCCATCCCCTTCCGCGCTCCGGAGTTCGCCCATGTTCGTCATTCGCCACGCAGCCGACCGCGGCCACGCCAACCATGGCTGGCTCGATTCGCATCACAGTTTCTCGTTCGCCGACTACCGCGACGAGGACCACATGAACTTCGGACCGCTTCGCGTCATCAACGAAGACCGGGTCGCCGCCGGTGCCGGCTTCGGCACGCATTCGCATCGCGACATGGAGATCATCAGCTACGTGCTCGAAGGCGAGCTGGCCCACAGTGATTCGATGGGCAACAAGGTAGTGATCCGACCGGGCGAGGTACAGATCATGTCCGCCGGCAGTGGCGTGACCCACTCGGAAGAGAACCACGCCAAGACGCTCACCCATTTTTTGCAGATCTGGATCATCCCCAACGAGCTGCACCTGAAGCCCGGCTACGAGCAGAAGACCTACCCCGACGCCGAGAAGCGCGGCAAGCTTCGCCTGGTCGCCAGCCAGAGCGGCGAACACGGTTCGGTCACCGTGCACCAGGACATACGCATCTACGCCGGCCTGTTCGGTCCGGACGAAACAGCCCACCACAACATCGACTACGAGCGCCTGGTGTACGTGCACGTCGTACGCGGCACGGTGCACGTCAATGGCCATCCGCTATCGGCGGGCGACGCGGCAAAGATCACCGCCGAGAATCGCGTCGTGATTGACAATGGTGTCGACGGTGAAGTGTTGCTGTTCGACATGGCGCCCCTGGACTGACCCCATGTCCGCGCCGGCAGCCATGACCGATCGAGACCCGCTGGTCGTCCTGCTTACCCTGCTCTCGCTGACCACCGGTATCGTCGATGCGACGAGCGTGCTCGGCCTGGGCAAGGTGTTCACGGCGAACATGACCGGCAATGTCGTCTTCCTGGGTTTCGCCGCCGCGGGCGCTCACGGATTCCAGTGGGAGCTCTACATCCTCGCGCTCGTAGCCTTCGGCCTGGGCGCGGTGGGTGCCGGACGCCTCGGCAGATGCTTCGTCCATCGCAGCCGTCGCCGCTGGCTCGTCGTCTCCGCCACGATCGAAGCCGGCCTGCTCTGGATCGCGGCGGCCTGTGCACTTGCCGCTCCCTCGGATACTGCCCCGGGCCTGCGTCTTGCCCTCATCGCCCTGGTGGCCATTGCCATGGGGGTACGCAACGCGACAGTGCGGCAGTTGAACGTTCCCGACCTGACCACGACGGTGGTCACCCGCACCATTACCGGGCTTGCCGCGGACTCCCGCCTCGCCGGCGGTCCGGGACGCAACCTCGGCCGGCGACTGCGCGCGGTCCTGTCCTTGTTCGTCGGTGCCGCGCTCGGCGCGTTCATGGTCTTGCGATGGGGACTTGCGCCGCCCCTGGCCCTGGCCGGTGCGGCCGTGCTCGCCCTGTCGCTGGTCCTCGCCAGGGACGAAGCCCAGGACTAAAGCCCTTTTACGGGCTGCCAGCGTGATTGTCGGCCACTAGTGGTTGGCGCGGCCGGTTTGTGTACCGAGAACGACGCGGCGACCCGCCGGTGTGATCTTCCAGTAACCGTCCGCTTCCCGGAACACCAGCCCGAGGCGGGCCAGCCGTTCGCACGCTACGCAGTCGAGACGACCGATGGCCAGGAAGCTCGTGTCATCGAGCTGACGCAGCGTGGCCAGGTCGGGTTCGTCGAGATGAATGGCCGCAGTCCTGGCTCCGGCCATGTGCGGTGATCGATGCTGCTCTGGCATGTGTTCTCCCTGTCCCGAGGCCATCATGGCGTCGGCGGGAGGGCGAGTCACCGGCCTCGCCGGGAACCTGCCGTTTTTGCGCCTTGATAGCCCGTCAGGTTCAGGACGGCGGATTATTGAGCACGCGCGCACCGGTAATGATCATGCGCAGCATCTGCGAGATCTCCTCGATGAGCTCGGGATCGCGCTCGGGCGGCTGGTCCATCGCTACGGCGCCCATCGCGAAGACCAGGCGGGTAATCGCCTTGGAGACAAGCGCCGGCTCGTGCAGCCTGGCATGCTCGGCGGCGGCCAGGCGGATCAGGTCGACCCGCAGCTCGTCCTCGAAGTAACTCAGTTCCCGCTCCACGGCCTGTTTGAAGGCATCCGAGCCCACCGCACCTTCGCGCAGGAGCACGTGCAGCAGTTTGTCGTCCGCGCGCAGCTGTTCCATGAACGTCTCGACCGAGACACGGATCACGCTGCGATCGGTGGAGGTGGCGCGCTCGCGCGCCTGGCCGATGATGGTGCGCAACGCGCGGCCGGCCAGGTCGATCAAGGCAATGGCCAGTTCGTCCATGTCGCGGAACTGGCGATAGAAGCTGTTCGGCGAGATGCCGGCCTCGCGGGTCACCTCACGCAGGCTTACCGTCGACAGGCTCCGGTGCGGCCCGATCAGCTTAAGGGCTGCAATGATCAGGTCCTCACGCGCGATAGCCGGTTTCCGCGGCAGCGGAAGGTCGGATGACGGGGTCAGGATGATCGAGGTCATGAGGCGTCGGTAAGGGGCGTGGCGTGAATCATACCCCGCCCAGACGGATGCACAACTGTATACACAGGTGTATGTGCATGCGTATAGTGGTCCCCATGAACGCGATACTCGCCCCGCGGCCCCTGTGGCCCACCCGCCTGGCCCGGCGCGTGGTATCGCCGGCCCTGTTCGACTTCTGGGCCACCCGGCTGAACCCGCTGTGGACCCTGGAGCAACCGCTGGCCAAGCTGGTTTCCCGCTCGCAGGCCAGCCGCGACGCCGTCACCCTGGTTCTCCGTCCCAATCGTCACTGGCAGGGCATCCAGCCCGGCCAGCACGTCAATGTCGGCGTGGAGATCGACGGCCGTCGGCTGGTGCGCAGCTATAGCCCGACCGTACTGGAAGACGGCAACCTGGCGATCACCGTCAAGGCGATTGTCGGCGGCCTGGTCAGCAGCCATCTGGCGCGCGACGCCCGCATCGGTGACGTGGTTGCGCTGGATACCGCCTTTGGCGACATGGTGCTTCCGGGAAAGTCCGCCGACCTGTTGCTCCTGGCCGCCGGTAGCGGCATCACGCCGATGCGCGCCTTGCTTCGCTCGCTCGCCGCGCGTGGCATGCCGGTCAAGGTGGACCTGATGTACTGGGCCCGCAGCCACGACGAGCTTTGCTTTGTCGACGAACTCGATGCGATGGCCGTCGCGCATCCACGCCTGCACGTGCGTTACCTGCTCACCCGCGACGGAGCCGAGCCGGATCCGCACGTCGACACGGCGCCACTCGATGCGATCGCGGCGCTGGCCGACCGTCGCGTGCTGGCCTGCGGACCCGGTGGTTTCGTCCAGGCCGCACGCAGTCGCCTGGACGGCCAGGTCGCTCAGTTCGACGCCGAAGCCTTCAGCTTGCCCACTGCCGCCGCCACCGGCGACGAAGGCGAAGTACAGGTGCATCTCGCGCGTAGCGGTCGCACCGTGCAGCTGTCTCGCGGGCAGTCCCTGCTGGAAGGTCTCGAGGCGCAGGGCATTCGTCCGCGCCATGGCTGCCGCATGGGTATCTGTAACACCTGCGCGTGCGGTCGCCAGTCCGGCACGACACGACAACTCCTTACCGGTGACCTCAGCAGCGAGCCTTCCTCGCAAGTGCGCCTGTGCATCAGCGCGCCGAGCACCGACCTGATTCTGGACCTCTGAGTATTCCTATGAGCCGTGTCCGCAACCGTACCCTCTCGTCCGCCGAACTACAGGCTTTCGGCGATGAACTCGACGCTATCCGCGCCCGTGTCACCGCCGACATCGGCGAGAGCGATGCGAAGTACATCCGGAAAATCGTGGCCTCGGTGCGCTGGTGTGGCGTTGCCGGCCGCGCGCTCCTGTTCCTCGGCGCCTTCGTGCACAGCGTGCTGATCCCTGCGTGGATCGCCGGCGTGGTGCTGCTGGCCCTGTCCAAGATCCTCGAGAACATGGAACTGGGTCATAACGTCATGCATGGCCAGTACGACTGGATGAACGACCCCAAGCTCAACGGCCATACCTACGAGTGGGACATCGTTGCGACCGGCGACAACTGGCGCAAGACGCACAACTTCCAGCACCACACCTATACCAACGTTCGTGGCATGGACGACGACATCGGCTACGGCTTGCTGCGCATTTTCCCCGAGCAGCGCTGGCGTCCGTTCTACCTGATGCAGCCGATCATCGCCATGGTCTTCATGGTGCTCTTCCAGTGGGGCGTGGCAATCCAGGAGCTTCGCGTCGGTCGCTGGTTCGCCGGCAAGAAATCCACCGCGCAGATGCGAAAGGATTTCCGTCCGGTGCGTCGCAAGATGGGACGCCAGCTGCTCAAGGATTACGTCGTGTTCCCGCTGCTGGCCGGCCCCTTCTTCCTGCCGGTGCTGCTGGGCAACATGCTCGCCAACACCCTGCGTAGCATCTGGACCTTCATCATCATCTTCTGCGGTCACTTCACGGCCGACGCCGAAGTGTTCCCGAAAGAGTCGATCCGCAATGAATCACGCGGTCATTGGTACCTGCGCCAGCTGCGCGGTTCGTCCAACATCGCCGGCGGCAAGCTGTTGAACGTGCTGTCGGGCAACCTCAGCCACCAGATCGAGCACCACTTCTATCCCGATCTTCCGGCCAATCGCTACGCGGCGATCGCCGTCGAGGTGAAGGACATCTGCGCGCGCTACGGCCAGCACTACAACACCGGCTCCCTGCCCCGTCAGTTCGGCCAGGTGATCTGGCGCATCTGGCGACACGCGCTTCCCAGCCGCCCCGGCAGGAAGCTGCGCGTGACCGAGCCGGCACTGCAAGGCGGCTGAGCGGCGCTTCAATGCTTCTGTGAAAGGCCATGCAGGCGACGCATGCCCGCGAGCAGCCGGTGAAAGATGTCCGCATGCGATTCTGTCTGTACCGGCAGGTCCTTGAATGCTTCGGATGCGATCGCCTGGAAGGCGACCAGGCCGTCCAGCATGTCCTGCCCCGCTGAGGGATTGGACTGCAGGATCGGCGTCAACGCCGCCTTTGGAACCCAGGCGACGGAGACGTGGCCGATGGCGCGCAGCTTGATGGGCACGCTCTCGCCGGTGAGAACGCCTGCCCGTCCCACGGCATCGCCTGGCGAAAGGCGCGCGATCTCGACATAACGACCGGCGTGCTCGGCAAGTAGTCCGGCCACGCCGGACGTAACGATGTAGAGCGCACGGCGCTCGTCCGGGCACTGCACGCCGACCTCGTAGATCATCTGCCCCGGCTCGAACTGTTTTCGATCCATCGCGCTGGCGAGCTGGTTCAACTCAGCCTCGCTAAGGGAGCGGAACATTTCGATTTCGCGAAGCAAGCTCACGGCATCCTTGGACAGGTCGTGCACGGGCTGGCCGGAAGACAGCGGGATGCCATTGGCAAGGAAGTGTCGATGGATCTGGTCAATCAGCTGATTTCGCACCTTTACCTTCGCGTTCATCGCGTCGACGTAGACCACCACCCGGTAATCGACGTGCTTGCCGTGGAGGCCGATGGCGGTGACGGTCGGCGCAGGCGAAGGGAGGATGCCGCGGGTGCTGGTCACCGCGTCCGTCAAGGCTGAGATGACGGTGGCCGGACGCGCATGCGTCGTCACCTGGACAGGCACGTCCACCCCGTGCGTCTTCTCCGGACGACTCTGGTTGATGATGTTCGCTTTGGCCGCGGAGCTGTTCGGCACGATGACGGTATTGCCGTCGCCGTTGAGCAAGGTCGTCGCACGCCAGTTGCTCTCGATGACTTCTCCCTGGATATCGCCGATGGAGACGGAATCGCCAATGCTGAAAGGCTGCGTCGCGCTGAGCACGACGCCGGAGAAAACATCTGCAAGGGTGCTCTGCACGGCAAGGCCGATCACGATGGCGACGGCACCGGACGTGGCCAACAGGCCGCCTATGGGCAGGTTGACGACGAACACCAGCCCGGCAACCAGCGCGCCCATGAACGTAAGTGCGCGAACGACATCGCGGAACAGCTTTTCACGAAGGCCCTGGGGGAGCACGAAGGCACTCATCAAGGACGTCGAGATCTGGGCGAACTGCAGCCACCACATCAACTCCAGCACCTGGGCCAGGAAATGACGCGGGGGATCGTCTTTCCAGGGCGCCTCGTCGAACGGCACCATGCCGTGAGTCCACAGGACGTAGGACAGCAGGATGAACAGCGGTATTCGGACGAAGGTGTGCTGATTCCTGCCGCTGAAGCGGAGAAAACGCCAAGACAGGAAGTCGAGCGCGAGGACACCGACGCCGAGCAACATCGCGTTATCGAGGAAGGCCACGTTTTCTCCCCCTGGGCTAGTTGCGCCATCCTTTCACGGAACCGTGCATAGCGACAAGCTGCGCCGGACGCACCGAATATGGGTGCCCGGCGACAGACTCACCCTTATCCGGCCCGACCTCCTTGACCCGCTGGTTGGTCAGCGGGTTCCATCGGGACCTCAGTGGTCCAGCCCATGATCCTTCAACGTCAGCGAAATATCGAAGTGCCAGATATTCCGCGAGCCGTTCTCCGGTGATGCCAGGCGATGCTGCAACGAGCCGAGGTCGTCGCGGACTTTCGGGTAGCGCGGACCGTCGGAGCGATTGCTCGACAGATAGAGCTCACCGAAGACGCGACCGGGCACCGGAGCGATGTCGAGCGATTCGCTGTTGATGTCGCCGGGAAGACGCTCCGGCTTCGCCCACTTCCCATCCGGCCCGCGGAAGCTGATGTAGATGTCGGTACTGCCGACCGAATCGCCCTCGTTGCCGGAATACACGATATAGCGCTCCTGGGGATCGATACCCGGGTCCATGCGGTTGGTCGCCACATCACCCAGCTCGACACGTTCCGGTGCCGCATAGCCCGTTGGCGTGCGGCGCGCGACATAGATCTGGTATAGCTTGCCCGAGTCGGCCCGATGGGCGGAGAAGTAGATGTTGCCGTTGGCGGCGATGGACGGGTTGTAGATCTGCGCGCCGTCGTTGATCGGGCCATCGACATGCACCGGCACTCCCCACTGGCCGTTCGGCTGCTGCTCGACGTACCAGAGGTTCGTGCCCGGGAACTGCTTGCCGCCCAGCTCGGCGACGAGCGCCGTACCGCCGTCCTGGACAGGACGGTTCGAGACGAAGTACAGGCGCTTGCCGTCCGGAGCGATGGCCGGCTCCGAGTCGTGCCACTGTCCGGAGAACGAGGCGACCTCCGGGATCGACCATTGCTTGCCGTCGCGGTGCGAGACCAGGATCGTATCGTCCTTCTCGGCAAAGTCCGAACGCATGAAATACACGGTCTTTCCATCCGGTGTCACCGCTGCGGAGGTTTCCTGCAGCCCCGTCGAAATGACGCCAGGGGCCAATAGCTCACCGGCCATCGCCGTCGCGCCGATGAGGCCGAGAAAGAGAGTGGTCGTCAGGATGTAGGTGCTCGATCGCATGACTGGATCCTCGTCATAGGGTGTGTTTGCCCGATGAACGATGAGCCTTCGCGAACGACCCCGCATGCGAAATGTGATCGGTGGCGTCGCGTGTGGGACGAGCGGTTCGCAGCGTGTTGCGAGCGGTCAGCTCATGCCCAGCGCATGACGTGCGCTGGCGCGGAAACGACGACTCAGGTTGAGCCGGGTGCCGTCGTGAAGCATCACTTCCGCACTGCCCTGGAAGAGCGGATGCACTTCGGCGATGCGGTCCACGTTGACCACGATGCCCCGGTGTATGCGAAGGAATCGCGCGGGATCGAGCGTCGCCAGCAAGCCTGTCAACGGTTCGCGGTGCAGGTGCGATGTACCGGCTGCATGAATGCGCACGTAGTTGCCATCGGCGCGGATCCAGTCGATATCCGCCGTGGCGATCACGCGGATATGCTCACCACTGGGCACGCTGATCCGCTGCAGGTACGACGTCGCCGTGGTCGTCGGCGCGACGTTCAGGCCCTGCCAGTGCTGCCGTACCCGGCACATGGCCTGGTCGAACCGGGCCTGGTCGATCGGCTTCAGCAGGTAGTCGATCGCATTCGCGTCGAACGCCCGCAAGGCGTGCTGGCCGTACGCCGTCGCGAAGACAATCATCGGCAACGCGCTTCGCTGCATCCCATGCAGAAGACGGAAGCCGTCCATCCCGGGCATGCGGATGTCCAGGAAGATGAGTTCCGGCTCCAGTGCCGCGATGGCCTGCTTTGCCTCGGCCGCGTTCGCGCACTCGCCCACGATGGCGATATCCGGGTGCGAGGCCAGTGCTTGGCGGAGCGCAAGACGAGCCAGCATTTCGTCGTCGACGAGCAACGCCCGGATGGCTGGCGCGCTCATGCTACCTGCTCCCGATACGGAAAACGCATTTCGACGCGTGTGCCTCCGTCGGAAAGCCGCGACAGCTCGAGCGTGGCCGAGCCACCAAAAAGCATGTCCAGCCGTGTTCGAGTGTTACCCAGCCCGATGCCGTCTTTCGCACCTTCCGGCGGCAGACCGAGCCCGTCGTCGTCGACCTGCACATGCAGATCGTCGCCGTGCCGGCGCGTCACGATATGCAGTGTGCCTCGCTCGGGCTTGTCCAGAAGGCCATGACGCAGGGCATTCTCCACGAGCGGTTGCAGGATCATGTTGGGCACGAGCGCACGCACCGTATCGCCAGCCACGTCCATATGGGTAACCAGACGATCCTGGAAGCGCACCTGCTGGATACCGAGGTAGCACTCGAGGAACTCGAGCTCACGAGACAGCGGCACCTGTTGCGCATGCCGCTCTTCGAGCGTGAGCCGGAGAAAATCGCTGAGCCGCGAAATCATCAGGCGCGCCTGCATCGGGTCGGCGAGCGCCAACGCCGAAATGGCATTCAGCGTATTGAAGAGGAAGTGAGGCTGCAGCTGCACGCGAAGCGTCTGCAGCTGGGATTGGACCAGCTGCGTTTCCAGGTGCGAGTTACGCAGTCGCTCGTCGCGTAGACGCTGCTGCGAGTCGATTGCGCGAAGCAGCACCAGCAACACCCAATACGTGATGAAACTCAGATGGGCGTTGTAGACGAACTGCATGACCACGAAGGCCCCGAAGGTCATGTCCTTCATCGAAGGCGATGGCCCGCAAATCGACCAGTACAGCGTCAATGTGAGCATGACCTGGGACGTCGCCAGGGCCAGGCCGGCCGGCACGTGGATGGCGAAGAATCGTCCCCAGTTGTCCCTGGCTGTCACCCGGCCAAGCCAGGCGACCAGTGGCGTCATGAACATCCACAGGTAGAAGTCAATGAAGGTCCAGGTGAGCGGCCTGCCCCAGCCGGCACTGTGGCCCTCCGCACGGGCTGAGATCACCGAGCTGGCCGCGTAGGACACGGCCAGAACCGTCCACAGGGCCAGCACGAGGCTCCACTTTTTCCACGCTGGCCATGTCATGGGATCGGTCACGGCAATCTCCCCGGCTGAACGGGCCAAGTATGCGAGGCGTTTCACGTCCAGAACAGTGTCGTCAGTCGGGTGCATGCCGGAACCCTAGGACAAGACCGTGCGCGCGTCCTGCGCAACAGGACGGACGGCGTGACACCCGTGACGAACGGTCTGGGTCGCGTGTCGAGCGGTTATGCCGAGCGTATGAATGCCGTGAGCGCACTGGCGGCGGGTGTGAACGCGATCGGCCCGGTGACGACCATGCTGAGGACGATCGTGGACACACCCCAGATATAGGCCGGGTGCACGCGACGTCGGATGATCATGTCGTAAATCGGCCCTGCCAACCCGAAGGCCAGAATCGCGGCAAACATCACCATCGGCGCCGCACGCCCAAACGACTCCATCGGCAACAGCCGCCCGATACCCGGGCCAAGAATGGAAATGGTGGCGCAGAGCATCAGCCGCTTATGCCACTCAGCCTTCTTGCGCAGCAGTACGCCGGCGGTGACCAGGCCACCGAACACCGCGATACCGATCGTATTCATCACCAGGAACAGCGGCGGCGGGAAGAACGAGGGCACCGCATTGAAGCGGATGGCGTACAGCGTTGCGGCCACGCCCATCACGAGCATCGCAAAGGCAAGGCACGCGCCGATCCATCCGATCCGGCGGTGAAGCTTGAGCGAACCGCGCGCGACGATCGCCGGCTGAGCGACGAAAAGCACGATCCACAGCGTGAATACCGCCCCGTGGATAGCCAGCAGAAGCGGGAACTTCGAACCGGCCGTGAAATCGTCCGGCACCGTCCGCGAAAAGCCCGCGATGATGACCGCGGCCATGGCCAACGACATGACAAGATAAAACGGTGGCCGCACGACCCTCGACGAGGTCCGGCCAATGTCCACGCTGCTCATTCCTCATCCCCGGGAAAGGTGCCACGGACGAGCCTAGCGGCGAGTAAGGGTTCCGGGTAGCACCCAAAAGTCGGGTACGGAGAGGTATGTCGCAAGGATTACGCCGAACCGCCCGGGCTGGCGTGAAGGGGACGGGGCGGCCGCGTGCCCGCACCTACACTTAACCTTCAGGTGTGGAGGCCACACTGTCCATCCGATCCGACAGGAGCCGTGTCATGACCGTCATGCAGTTGTTCCCACTGGCGGTGGTTATCGAGCCAAGGCATTCGCTTGCCGAGACCGTAGCCGAGGCCTTGCGCGACCGCGGCTACGAAGTGATGGTCGCCGCAAACCACGTCGGTGCCGCGGCCCGGGTCATCGACCGGGATCACGTCCACTTCCTTGTCGCCGCCGTACCCGCACCCGGCGAAGATCGGTCCGGCGCCTACCTCGCCGTGGCCCGTGAGAAGAACCCCGGCCTGGCCGTGGTAGCCATGCTCTCGGATCCGAACGAGCCGATGGAGGACGCACCGGTCACGGCGGTGAAGATCGTGAAACCTTTCAGTCGCACAGAACTGGAGGCGGCTATCGACCTCGCCCTGGAACTGGCATCAGCACCGATCTGATGCCCGTTCCCGGCGAGGGGACACGCCCGCAGTTACCCCGCCACGATTACGCGGCCTTGGTTTTCTGCGCAGCCTTCTGGTTGCCAGCCTGCTCGGCAAGCATGGTCAGCTTCTCGTCCGTGGCCTTCTCTTCCTTCAGGGTAGCCAGCAAAAGCGGTACCGCCTCGTTGTAGCCGAGTTGCTTCGCGATGGCCGAGATGGTGCCGTACGAAGCGATTTCGTAATGCTCCACCTTCTGGGCGCCGCCGATCAGGGCTGCATCGCGCAACGGACCTTCCTCGACTTCCTCGATGACTTCCTTACCCTCTTCAACGAGTCCTTCCATGGCGGCGCACTTGATGCGCTTCAGCCGAATCCCCAGCTGCTCGACGATCTGATCGATACGCTCGACCTGGCCGAGCGTCTCTTCGAGATGCGTTTCGAATGCCTGCTTCAGTTCTGGCGCCGAGGCGGCCCGCGCGAGGCGGGGAAGAGCCTTGGTCATCTGCTTCTCGGCGCTGTAAATGTCGGACAGTTCGTGAATGAACAGGTCTTCGATGGTCTTGATCGCCATGGTGCGTCCCTCCCGGGGAATCAGGTGAGCGTGCAACGTAGGCTGCATGGCGTTAGTTGCTCATGGCGCCGGCGTGAATGCCACGCATGCTTTCACATACCGGGATTTCAGATCCGACGTGCGACGGTGAGCATCACCTCCGGGAGATGACCAATGAAAGCACTGACCTACCATGGTTCCAAAGATGTTCGCGTCGAAACCGTAGCCGATCCGACCATCCTCTCCGCCGACGATGTCATTCTCCGGGTCACAGCCACCGCGATCTGTGGTTCGGATCTGCATCTCTTCCATGGCAAGATCCCCGAGACGAAGCACGGCGACATCTTTGGGCACGAGTTCATGGGCGTGGTCGAAGAAGCGGGGGCCGACGTCACCAACGTCAGCGTCGGCGACCGGGTGGTTATTCCTTTCGTGATCGCCTGCGGAAAGTGCTTCTTCTGTGAGAGTGACCTGTTCGCCGCTTGCGAAACCACCAATCCGGATCAGGGTTCCAGCCTTCGCAAGCGCGCGAAAATGACGCCTCCGGCCGCGTTGTTCGGCTACTCCCACCTCTACGGAGGCGTTCCTGGCGGCCAGGCCGAATTCGTCCGTGTGCCTAAGGCCAACGTCGGTCCGTTCAAGGTTCCCGGCAGCCTGTCCGACGAGCGGGTGCTCTTCCTTTCCGACATCCTTCCCACCGGTTACCAGGCCGTACTGAATGCCCAGATCGAGCGCGGATCGACGGTGGCCATCTTCGGCGCCGGGCCGGTCGGCCTCATGGCGGCAGCGTGCGCGCGCATGCTCGGCGCCGAGCGGATCTTCATGGTCGATTCCGAACGCTACCGCCTGGACTTTGCCGTTGCCGCGTATGACGTCATTCCCGTCGATTTCTCCCAAGTCGATCCATCGGAGTTCATTCTCGAACAGACGGCTGGCCACGGCGTCGACGCATCCATCGATGCGGTCGGTTTCGAAGCAAAGGGCAGCACCACCGAAACCTTGCTCAGCACCCTCAAGATCGAGACCAGTTCCGGAGAGGTGCTGCGCCAGTGCATCACCGCCACGCGCCGCGGTGGCGTGGTCAGCATTCCCGGGGTGTACGCCGGCTTCATTCACGGCTTCCTGATTGGCGATGCCTTCGACAAGGGCCTGACTCTTGCGATGGGTCAGACGCATGTTCAGAAGTACCTTCCCGACCTCCTGGAGTTTATCGAAGACGGCAAGCTGGAGCCGGACATCATCATCTCGCACCGCATGAAACTGGCCGACGCCGCCGAGGGTTACAAGATCTTCGACGAAAAGAAGGACGCCTGCCGGAAGGTGGTACTCACGCCCTGAGCTTCCCGGTCCGTCTGACCGACCCGCCGGCGCCGTGTGGCAGCCGCTTCAGCGGCGAAGGTTCTTGCGACAAGACCACACACATGCGGTGCCGTCGGGTTCTGTCATTGAGACGTCCATACTTCCATATTCACTTGACTTTGACGATCGCCCATGTGAATCCTTGGGGAGCCACCTCAGCCCGAAGACCGTCGCATGCCGAACTCCCCCTCCCTGGCGATCGTTTACGAACACCCGGAATGGTTCAAGCCGCTCTTCGCCGCACTCGATCGCCGCGGCGTGGCTTATAAAGCCATCCAGTTCCAGGACCATGGTTTCGATATCGCCGAGAAGGAGGCTCCGGCTCCCCTGGTATTCAGCCGCCTGGCCATGAGTTCCTTCCTGCGCCAGGACGAGCACCCCATTTTTTATGCCCAGTCGCTTTACGCACACTGGGAGTTGAACGGTACGCGGGTGATCAACGGTACCCCTGCCCTTGCCATCGACGCTTCAAAGGCGCGCCAGATGTCGGTGATCAAGTCGCTTGGCCTGGATATCCCGGCCACGCATGTCGTTCATCGGCAGGCCGACATCGTCGCCGCCACGAAGGGCCTGCGCTTTCCCGTCATCGTCAAGGTGAATATCGGCGGATCAGGTGCAGGTGTGTCACGTTACGACACGCTGGAAGAGCTGAAGCAAGCCGTCGCTGACGGTACGACGCCCAAGGGTATCGACAGCGTCACCCTGGTGCAGGAATACGTGCCGGCGCGCGACCAGCACATGGTTCGCATGGAAACGCTGGACGGCCGGTTCCTTTACGCCATTTCCCTCAATACCGATGGTGGAACGTTCGACCTCTGCCCCGCCGATGTCTGTCTTATCGACAAGCCGACGGTCACGGTGCGCGAGTACACGCCGGATCCCGAAGCGATCCGCGCGGTCGAAGCCATCGCTCGCGCAGCAAAACTCGACATCGGCGGCATCGAGTTCATGATCGACGATCGCGACGGCGCCCGTCGCTTCTACGATATCAACGGTCTTTCCAATTTCGTCGCCGACCCGCTCAACGTGCTGGGCTGGGATCCCCACGAGAAGCTGGTCGACTACCTGGCCCACGCCATCGACGCCACCACGGGGAAAGCAGCATGAGGTATGGATTCTGGGCGCCAGTTTTCGGGGGATGGCTACGCAATGTCCGCGATGAAAACATGGAGGCCAGTTGGGACTATCTCAGTCGTCTTTGCCGACGTGCCGAGGAAATCGGATACGACCTCACGCTGATCGCCGAACTCAACCTCAACGACATCAAAGGGGTCACCGAGCCGGCGCTCGACGCCTGGTCGAGTGCGGCCGCGCTGGCAGCGGTCACGCACAAGCTGGAAATCATGGTGGCGGTACGCCCCAACTTTCACCAACCGGCACTGTTCGCCAAGCAGGCCGCCAATATCGATCGCATTTCCGGCGGGCGACTGGCCCTGAACGTCGTGTCCTCGTGGTGGGCCGACGAGGCCAACCAGTACGGCCTGCAATTCGATCAGCACGACGATCGGTACGCCCGTACCAACGAGTGGCTACAGGTGGTCGACGGCCTCTGGTCGCAGACCCCCTTCACCTTCACCGGTGAACGCTACCAGTTGAAGGACGCGATCTGCGAACCGAAACCACTTTCGTCGCCGCGCCCGACCATCTATGCCGGCGGAGAATCCGAGGCGGCCAAGACGCTCATCACCGAGCGCTGCGATGCCTATGTCATGCACGGCGACGAACCCGAGTTCATTGCCGAAAAGATCGCCGACATGCGTGCCCGTCGTGAACGCACTGGCTTGCCGCCGATGAAGTACGGCATGGCGGCCTATGCGATCGTGCGCGACACCGAGGAAGAGGCGCAGGCGGAAGTCGAACGCATCACCGAGTTGGACACCGAGGCGCCCGGCTTCGCCAACTTCGACCAGTGGCTGTCCGGGACCCAGCTCGAGCGCGAGCTGAAAATCAAGGAATACTCCGTGTCCAATCGTGGCCTGCGTCCCGGCCTGGTCGGCACGCCCGAGAAAATACGCGCACGCATCGAAGAATTCTCCGCTGCGGGCCTCGATCTGCTGCTGTTGCAGATGAGTCCGCAGCTGGAGGAAATGGAGCGGTTCTCGCGACAGGTGATCCAGGTCACCAGCGATAGCTGACCCGGGTGTACAGGTAACGGCCGCTGTATCCGAACGGCGAATAGTCCGGGTACGGCCACGTGCCGCCGACGGCGCCGTCGCTTCCGGCCTTGTATTTCTGCGGGTAGACATTGGTGAGGTTGTCGGCTCCGGCGGTGAACGTCCAACCGCTGACCGCATAGCTCGCGGACAGGTCCAGCAGCCAGCGCGCCGGAAAGACCTGGTCGAAACCCGGGTTGCTGACCGGATCCTGGTTGACGGTGAACTGACCGTAGCGGGTAAGCGCGCCGTGGATGTTCCAGTGACCCAGGCCATAGTCGGTCCCCAGCGCGATCTTGTCGCGTGGCGCACCGTTGGTGATGTAGCCCTGGGCGATGTGACCCACACGTACCAGCTCCAGTCCGTTCTCTGCCAACGCGGGTGGATTGGGCGCAACTGACAGGATCGACGTGTGGTTGCGGTTGTACGCGGCAGTGAACTGAACGATCCCGGATGTTCCGAGGTCGAGTCGATAACCACTGCTGAAATCGACGCCCCGCGTGCGTGTCTTCAAGGCGTTGGTGAAGTAGCTGCCACCCTGGATATTCGAGAAACCCTGGCTCTGCAGATAGCCCTGCACCTGGTCGCCGACCAGGTTCTCGGAAGGGACGATGCGATCGCCGATCGTAATCTGGTAGAGGTCCAGCGACAGCGTCCACGCGCCAGGCGCGTAGACCGCGCCGAGGGTGTAGTTGTGCGACTTCTCCGCTTTCAGGGGCTCGGCACCGAGCGCCTGCGCAACCGGATCGTTTACCGCGAAGTTGCGGATCTGCGTCGGCACTCCGCCGATCACATTGGTCGACGTGGTGGAGTAGTACTGCTGGGGTAGCGACGGCGCACGGAAACCGGTGCCGGCTGTACCGCGCAGCGCGAAGCTGTCGGTAAAGTCATAGCGCGCGGATAGCGTGCCTGAGGTGGTGTTGCCGAAGTCGGTGTAGTCCTCATGACGCACGGCCAGCGAACCGCTCAACTTGTCGGTGATCTGATTCTCCAGGCTCACGTACTCGGCAACGTCGTGCCGGCTGTGCTTGCCCGCATCCCCGGGCTGAAAGCCGGGAAATCCCTGTGAGCCCGTGCCGAAGTACGAGGCCGGATCGCCCGGTTCGATCTCGTACTCCTGGTGCAGGTACTCGACACCGAAAGCGAGGGTCACCGGGTTATCCAGCCACCCCAGCGTGAGGTCCCTGGCGATGTCGACGTCGAAGGCCTTCTGCGTCGCGATCAGCCGACCGGCGTTGAACCGGGTGGGACTGGCCGCGCCCAGGTCCACGTTGAGCGTGTGGATCGGATCGATGCTCACCCGGTTGCGGCCGTAGTTCCCACTGATGTCCCAACGCCAGCCGCTGTCGGTCTTGCCTCGAACGCCGGCGACGACGGCGCTGTCGATCGAGCGAACGTCGTTCAGTGGCAGGTAGCCGTCGGGGTAGATGGACGGCACGTTGCGCGAGCCGTTGTACGTGCGAAAGAGCGCCGGGGATGTGCCTTCACGACTACTGGTATCGGCAAACGCGTAGAAGTCCACGTTCGACGCCAGCGCGTACTGGACGTTCAACAAGGCCTGATGAGTCGTGATGTCCGGCTCGCCGATCCGCTGTGTTCGCTGGCCGTAGACCGGGGATGTGGGATCGCGATAGTCACGTCCACCGCGGTTGGTGGCGTCCGCATGCCCGTCGACCACGCTCAGGCGCGCCCAGCCTTTGTCGCCCCCGAGAGGAACGCCGAGACTGGCCTCGCCCTGCCACTGCTTGCCGTCGCCGGCGCTGTATCGGCCGGCCGTGATACTGGCCTCGTTAGTCCCCGCGCCTGCGGCGCCCTTGAGCACGATGTTGATCACGCCCGCGATGGCGTCCGAGCCGTACTGCGCCGAGGCGCCATCGCGCAGGATCTCGATGTGATCGATGGCCGAGAGCGGAATGGAGTTGAGATCGGCCGGTGCCGAGCCACGGCCAAGCGCGCCCTGCAGGTTCACGAGCGCGCCCGTATGCCAGCGTTTTCCGTTCACCAGAACCAGCGTCTCATCTGGCGATAGACCGCGCAATGCAGCCGGACGCACGATACCCGAGCCGTCATTGCCCGGGGCACGGGGAAAATTGAGCGACGGCGCCAGACGCGACAGCACCGCACCAAGTTGCGTATCGCCGAAGGACTGAAGATCCTGCGCAGAAACGACGTCGATCGGCGACAGTGAACTACTCTGGCTACGGTTGACCGAGCGGGTACCGGTGACCACGACGGTTTGCAACTTCGTGGCCGAGTCGCCGCTATCGCTCGCGGGCTTGTCCTGCGCGTGGGTTGCATTGGCGTGCAGGGCGGCCGCGATCAGCACGGACAGGGCAACGCGCGAGGGCTGGAGAGGCCTCATGGGGTATTCCTTCGTTTTTTCAGGCAACGCCATGACGACGCGGCATCGGGCCGCGCGGGGCGTATGGATCGGATGGCAAACCGCCCGGGAGGCGGCGGGGCTCAGCGCCTCAGCGCTGGCGGATCAGGCAGCGCGGCAACAACAACACGCAGCGATCGACGAAGCGACGGCCGTGGAACGCGTGTTGGTGAACTGCTGCGGGATCAAGATGGTGTTGCCTCGCGATGTGTCCGGGGGGATGGGACGTTTAGATGTCCGAACCTCGCCACATGCTGCTGCAGGAAGTTTCGAATGTCAACTTCTTGCCGAAGGCATTCACCGGCAATTCGACGTATTTGTGGACAAGACAGGCGACAAAGACCGCCAGTCCCACGCAGATCAACCAAGCAAACCCGTATGGCATGCCCTGGTCGATCAGTATCGGCATGGTCACGTATCCGATCATCGAATGAACCAGGTAGAGCGGAAAGCTGATGTCCGCAAGGAAGTCGAGCATTCGGTTCTTCCTGAATCGGTCCCTGGCGAGATAGCACGCTGAGAACAGTAAAAGCGCGTAGGTGAAGTTTTTCACCAGTGGGCCGAAAAGCTGCTGTTCGTAGAACGAACCGATCGTCACGAACACGCTGAAGACGACTAGCCCGTAACCAAGTGCCGTGGTTGCGTCGAGTTCGTCGTAGAGCACGTAGTAGAACAGGCAGCCAAGGAACATGAAGCTCATGAACTTCATGTCCGAGATCAGATACGAGAAGAACGATTCCGGATCCATCCCATGCGTGGCGACATACGCGCCGACGCAACATAGGGCCAGGAATCCGATGGACAACATGACGACCTGATGTGCGCTCCTCCCGATCATGACGATCAAGGCGAACACGACGTAGAACTTCACCTCCACGGCCAACGACCAGCAGACGAAGTCCAGCGACTGTATGCCCAGCGCACTATGGAGCAGCGAGAGATTGTGTGCGATGAAAGGCCAGGTGATCCGTTCGGAGAGCGGCGTCGACCAGTACCACGAACTGACTACGTACATGACGATGCTGATCAGCAGGCAGAACCAATAGACGGGATAGATACGAAAAAACCGCCTCACCAGGAATTGGCCGGTCGAGAGATTCCTCAGACTGATCGGGATGACGAAGCCGCTGATCAGGAAGAACACGCCGACACCGAACGCGCCGTAGAGAAACCCGCCGGTCGCGGGGTCCAGTACGTGGCGGGTGTATCCCGGCTGCACCGGGACGAAACTCGCAGGGACGCCGACGATCGTGCGCACCGCGGGCACGAAGAAGATGCCCCAGTAGTGGTTCAGTACGACCGAAAGCGCCGCAATGGTTCGCAACTGATGGGCAAAGACAAGCTTCATGTCCGAGCCAAACCCTCTGTAGGAGCCGCTTCAGCGGCGAACGGGTGCTCGCCGCGTCCTGGCCCGCTGCCGCGGGATCGCCGATGAATCGGCTCCTACAGCGCCTGACGAGGCACCGGTGAGTGCTCTTTTCGGCGCAGAAGGTTCTACTTCAGCTTGCCTGCGCCTGCTCCGAACGCACCACGAAGGAGAGGGCCTGCTGTAACTCGTCATAGCCGACGGGCTTGACCAGGTGGTAGTCGAAGCCGGCGCGGGCGGTAGCTGCCTTATCGGCCTCCTGCCCCCACCCGGTCTGGGCAACGATGGGAAGGTGCCTGAGATTGGGATCCTCGCGGAAGGCGCGGCAGACGGCATAGCCGTCGATCGTAGGCATACCGATATCCAGCAGCACCACGTCCGGCTGGAATTCACGGGCGGCATCGAGGGCCGTCCGTCCGTCGAGCACGAGCCGGTGCTGGTGTCCCATGTCGTTAAGCAGCCAGCCGATGGTGTTGGCGATATCCGCGTTGTCATCGATGACCAGGACCCTGAGCTCCCGGTCGGTGGAGTCGAGGTCCGGCACCACTCGCACACCAGGCTCGTCATCGTTCGACACGAGAAGTGGAAGCCGTACGGTGAACGTGCTGCCCCGGTGCTCCCCGTCGCTGCTGACAGCGATCGACCCTTCATGCATCGACACAAGCTGCTTGACCAGGGCCAGGCCGATCCCGAGTCCGCCCTGCGAACGGGTCAGGTGTTCGCCGACCTGGGTAAAGAGCTCGAAGATGTTCGCCTGCATGGACAGAGGAATACCCATGCCGTTATCCGAAACCGCAATGACGACGTCCTTCTCATCCTGGTAGGCGTTCAACGTGATGGTGCCCCCCGACGGGGTGTACTTGGCCGCGTTGTTGATCAGGTTCCCGACCACTTGCGTCAACCGGGTCTTGTCAGCGTTGATCCACAGCGCGCCTGTCCCCGCGTTGACACGCAAGGTGTGGTTGCCGCCGTCGATGAACGGCTGGCTCGCTTCGAGCGCTGCCTGGACGATATCGCCCACCTCGACTTTCTCGCGCTTGAGGACGATCTTGCCCTGGCTGACACGTGAGACATCGAGCAGGTCGTCCACCAGTCGCACCAGGTGAACCAGCTGCCGGTCCATGACGCCGTGGATCTGGGCCGTCCTCTCAGGTGTCGGTTGGCCCCTGAGGACGTCCAGACCCATCCTCAACGGCGTGAGGGGATTGCGCAGCTCGTGGGCAAGAATGGCCAGGAACTGGTCCTTGTAACGGTCCGATCGGGTCAGGGTCTCGGCATAACTTTCGAGCTCGTCCCGTTGCGCCGCTATCTGTTGCTTCTGGCGATGCAGGTCGAAGAAGACCTTCGTCTTGCTGCGCAGGATGTCCCATTCGACGGGCTTCTGGATGAAATCGACCGCACCGGCTTCGTAGCCCCTGAACTTCCTCTGGTTATCGGTGTTGCTAGCGGTGAGGAAGATGATAGGCACATGGCGCGTGCGCTCGTTGCCGCGCATGATCTCGGCGAGCTCAAAGCCATCCATGCCCGGCATCTGCACATCGAGCAGGCCAAGGGCCACATCGTGTACGAGCAGAAGCTCCAGCGCCTCTTCTCCCGAGCGTGCCTTGAGAAGCACGAGGTCGTCACGGCGCAACAGCGCCTCGAGCGCAACGAGGTTGTCCTCGAGGTCGTCGACGAGAAGAAAATGAACCGGGCTCATGGCGGCCGTGTCCTTACCGATGATGGGAGAAACCACGTCAAAGATCCTGCTTCTGGTAGATCTTTTCCTCTGCTACGAAGTCCTGGAAAGCACCGATGTGACTGGAGAAGCGGAGGCTCTCCTTCGAGCCCAGGCCCAGGAACCCTTTGCGAATGAGTGAGTCACTGAAAAGATTGATGGTTCGATCCTGCAGCGAGGTGTCGAAATAGATCAGCACGTTGCGGCACGAGATCAGGTGCATCTCTCCGAAAACGGCATCGGTGACCAGGCTATGATCGGCAAATACCACCCTCTCCCGCAGCGAGCGATCGAACGACGCCTTTCCATAGGCCGCCGTGTAGTAATCCGACAGCGAGGAACGGCCACCGGACTGCTGGTGATTCTCAGTGAACCCGCGGATGCGATCCAGGTTGTAGACCCCTGCAGACGCAGCCTCCAGCGCTCCGGCGTTGATGTCCGTGGCGTAGAACAGTGTTCGCTGTTCCAGCCCCTCCTCGCGGAAAAGGATCGCCAGCGAATAGAGCTCCTCGCCGCTGCTGCAACCCGCCACCCATACTTTCAACGACGGATAGGTACGCAGGTGCGGCACGACGTGCTCGCGCAGGGCGCGGAAGTAAGATGGATCGCGAAACATCTCGCTGACCTGCACCGTCAGGTAGCTCACGACCTGGGGTCCCACCGACGGATCGTGCAATAGCGCCTCGAGCATGGCCGAGTGCGTGCGATAGCCGAGCTTGTCACGCAGCTGTTTCAGCCGTCGCGTGATGGATGCCCTGGAGTAACCACGGAAGTCGTAGTGGAAACGCTGGAACAGCGCCTCCAGGATCAGCTCCACCTCGATCGATTCAAGGCGATCCAATGTGTTGTCGATGGTGTTCATTTGGCGAGCCACACACGAACCAGCGAAAGCAGCTTGTCGACATCCAGGGGCTTGGCCATATAGTCGCTCGCTCCGGCCTTCAGGCAGGTTTCCTGGTCATCCGGCATGGCCTTGGCGGTGAGCGCGATGATCGGCAGCTTCTTCCAGCGAGGATCCGCGCGTATCGCACGGGTGGCGGTCAAGCCATCCATCACCGGCATCATCACGTCCATCAGCACGAGGTCGATGTCCTTGCCCGAGCCGTCTCCGGCGCCGTTCAAGGCGTCGATCGCCTCCTGGCCGTTGCGGGCGACGGTGAGCACGCAGCCGCGCGGTTCGAGAATATTGATCAGTGCGTATACGTTGCGCACGTCGTCTTCGACGACCAGCACCCGCCTGCCTTCCAGCAACGCGTCACGGTGCTGCGCCTCCTGGATCATCCGCTGGTGCTCAGGCGGCAGGTCGGTGACGACCTGATGCAGGAACAGCGAAACCTCGTCCAGCAGACGCTCGGGAGACTTCGCGCCTTTGATGATGATGGACCTCGAGTACGCGCGCAGACGCGTTTCTTCATCGGCCGTCAGATCGCGACCGGTGTAGACGATGACCGGCGGGAAGGCATAGATGCCCTCCTCGCTCAGCGTTTCCAGCAACGTGAAGCCGGACGCGTCGGGAAGCGACAGGTCCAACACCATGCAATCGAAGGTCTGGCCCTTGAGGTGTTCCAGGCACTCCGCTGCCGTCGCCGCGGCGACGGTTTCGACATCCGCCGAAGCAAGCAGCTGGCGGATGGCGTCGCGCTGCACATCGTCATCTTCGACCACGAGCACGCGCCGAACGGCCTGCGAGAGCCTTGCGTCCAGCTTGCCAAGAACCTCGGCAAGCTGCGCGCGCTTGACCGGCTTCAGCAGGTAACCCACCGCCCCCATCGATAGTGCCGCATGGGAATGATCCGTCGCGGAAATGACGTGGATGGGGATATGGCGTGTGCGAACGTCACGCTTGAGGATATCCAGGACAGAAAGGCCCGACTGATCGGGCAGACCCACGTCGAGCACGATCGCCTGGGGTGCGTCGTGCCTCGCCAGGGCAAGGGCTTCCTGGGCACTGGTGGCGATCAGGCAGCGGAAATTCATCTCGCGCGCCAGCTCGAGCAGGATCTCCGCGAAGCCCTCGTCGTCCTCGATGACCAGGATGGACCGGCGGTGGTCGGCGGCCTCGAAGCGGTCGTCAGGAATCCGCGGAGCGGCCGTGACCGCCGACGATGCAAGCGCGACGTGGGAGGCGGATTCAGGCACGACCGGCACCGCGATGGCGGGCATTCGAACTGCGCCCATTAGCGGTGGAATCGTCAGACTGAAGGTACTGCCCCTGCCCACTTCGCTGTCGAGCGTGATGCTGCCACCAAGAAGACGCGACAGCTCAACCGAGATGGACAAGCCGAGGCCGGTTCCACCGTACTTGCGGCTGATCGTGCCGTCTGCCTGCTGGAATGCCTCGAAAACCCGTGTCTGCTGCTCTGCCGAGATACCGATGCCGGTATCGCTCACCGCGAACACGACATCCCCCTGTTCGTTGCACGAGACGTGCAGGCGCACGCTGCCCTGCTCGGTGAACTTGAACGCATTGGACAGCAGGTTCTTGAGCACCTGCTCCAGCCGCTGGCGGTCGGTCTCGACAATGGGCGGGCAACCGGGCGATGTCGACACCTCGAAATGCAGTCCCTTCTGGTCAGCAATCGGCTGGAACTGCGGAACGAGGCCCTTGGTCAGGCGGTCGACGGACAACGATTCGGCGTGAATCTCGATGTGACCCGCTTCGATCTTCGACAAATCGAGGATATCGTTGATAAGTGTGAGCAGGTCGTTGCCGGAGGAGTGGATGGTGCTGGCGAACTTGACCTGCTCTTCGGTCAGGTTGCCGCGCGGGTTGTCCGCGAGGAGCTTGGAGAGGATCAGCGCCGAATTCAGCGGTGTCCGCAGTTCGTGGGACATATTGGCCAGGAAGTCCGACTTGTATCGGCTCGCGCGTAGCACTTCCTTCGCCTTGTTCTCGATCACTTCGTTCGCGCGCGCCAGGTCGTCGCGCTGTGATTCGAGCTGGTTCGCCTGCTCTTCCAGGTGCGCGTTGGTCTGCTCCAGCTCGGCCTGCTGCTGCTCCAGCTCATGCTGGGATTGTTTGAGCGCACGACTCTGTTCCTCGAGCTCCTCGTTGGATACACGAAGCTCCTCGCCCTGCTGCTGTAACGAATCCGACTGCCGACGCGTTTCCTCGAGAAGCCGGCTGAGGTCGGCGCGGTAGGTTGCCGAACGGAGTGCAACGCCAATGGCAGCCGATGCCTGCTCGAGAAGCGCGATGACGTCCTCGTCCACCGCGCTGAAGAAGCCGAGCTCGAGCACGCCATTAATTTCACCGTCGACGGCAGTGGGCAGAAGCACCAGGTGGCGAGGCTTGTCCTGGCCCAGTGCCGAGCCGATGGCCAGGTAGCCTTCCGGCACGTCGTTGATGACGAAGGTACGACGCTCCGCGGCCGCCTGACCCAGCAACCCCTCGGTCGGCAGGAAGCGCTCGACCACCTTGTGCCCGGGCGCCAGCCCGTAGACGGCGATCCGTTCGTAGAAACTGGCGGCATTGACGAAAAGCGCGCCGGCCTGGGCGTCGACGAAACGCGCGAGGAAGGCCAGGATGTTTGCGCCGAGCGTCTCCGTCTCCTGCTCACCCGCCATGACGGCCGCAAGTTCGAGCTGCCCGGCCTGTAGCCACGTCGCGCGCATGCGGCTGCGTGACGCGTTGCGGATCATCACGGCGACGAAGATCGTGAGCGCCACGCCGAGGAGGCAGCTGAGCGCCCCGCTGGTGAGCGCATTGCCGTACGCCGCCGTCATCTCCACGACGCGCTTTTCGCGAAGTGCCAGTTCCTCCGCCTGCATACTCGACAGGCTGGCCCGGACGGCATCCATGGCCGCCTTGCCGCGGTCGCTATTGACCAGGACCATCGCCGCGTCCAGGCCTCGCGTCCGGCGCACCTCGATCGTCTCCTTGAGTTCGGCGAGCTTGTCGTCCAGGAGGCTGGTGAGCTCCTTCAGTCGCGCCTGCTGGCTGGCATTGTCCTGGGTAGATGCCTTTATGGACTGCAGACGTGCCGGAATGCTCGCCAGGGCAGCGCGATAAGGTTCCAGGTACCTCTCGTTCCCCGTAAGGAGGAACCCGCGCTGGCCGGTCTCCGCGTCCTGCGCGCTGGAAAGGATGTCACTGAGCGCGGCAACGGTCTGCTGCGACTGGATGACCTTCTGGTTCCCGTCGCGGATGGTCCGGATGTTCAAATAAGCCAGGACGCCACTGACCACAAAGAAGACGATAACGGCGACCAGCGCAATGGACGTGCGCTGATCCATCGCGCGCGTACGTAACGCACGGGGTGCTTTTAAGCTCATGGTGACCAGGCAGGTTAGCTGTCGTAGCGGGTAAATATATCATCAGGAAACCGTTATCAAGACGGTTTACCCCGCTACGAAAAAACAGTGCAGAACCTCGTTCTGGAGCGGCTTAATTCACCCGGTTTTCACGGCGGTTTGGGCAGCGATTTGCAGCACGGGAAGCACCCTGCCCTCCGCACCTTCCATCTGTGCGGGTACCTCACCGGTTCGCTTCGCTCCGCAAGCGAGGTAGAACGGCTCGGCGTACGGATCCGACTGGATACTGACAGTCACCGCGCCGCCATCGCTGGCGCGCTCGAGGGCATCGGCAAGCATGCGTCTTCCCATGCCTTTGCCGATGTATTCCGGCGCGACCCAGAAGTGCTCCAGCGTGCACACCTCGTCGGGCTGGATGCGTAGCTGATAGAAGCCGGCCAACGTCGCCCCCTCGAGAGCGACGATGGTCGGCCAACTCGCGATGTCTGCCGGGGTGACCTGGAGCTCGGCAGCCCAACGCTGCAGCTGAGATGGCGAATAGGGCCAATGCGATTTCGACGCGAGCGCCAGCTTCGAGAGGAGGCCCGCTTCGGAGGCAAGTGCTTGTCGAAATGCGAGCATTAAGCGGTCACCTTACCCTCGACCCGCTTCAGAAGCTCATCCCACGCCGCGACAAAGGCCTCGCCTCCGTCAACCTGCAACTTGCCGGCCAGGGCATCCACATCCAGGCCACCCTCGGTGGCTTCGCGCCGCACCGCCGCACCCGCCTCGCGGTCCAGGGCGACGCCCTTTCCAACGATTCCATGGTCGGCGAACGCACGCAACGTCGCATCGGGCATGGTGTTGATGGTGTCAGGCGCTGCCAAGGCCGTGATGTATAGCGTGTCGTCGGCTTCGGGATCCTTCACCCCGGTACTGGCCCATAGGAGCGTCTGCGGCATGGCCCCCGCCGTCGCCAGCGTTCTCCAGCGCTCGGAGGCCAGAATGGACTGATAGGCATCCCACACGTCCGCGGCAACCGCCAATCCAAGACGATTGCGCAGATCGGCGCGTCCCTGTTTCGCGGCGGCCGCGTCCCAGCGGCTGACGAACACCGAGGCGACCGAACGTACCTTCGGATCGAGGCCGCCGAGGATGCGCCGCTCGATCCCTCGCATGTACGCCTCCGCCACAGCGACGTACTGATCCCGAGAGAACAACAGCGTCACGTTGATCGCGATCCCCTGGAAGATCGCTTCCTCGATCGCGACGGCACCTTGCCGCGTACCGGGAATCTTCACGAACGCATTCGCTCGATCCATCTGCGCGTGCAGCCGTTGCGCCCATTCCAGCGAGCCCTTGGCATCGTTGATCAGGTAAGGCGACACTTCGATGGACACCCATCCGTCCTTGCCCGACGTCGCCTCGTGGATCGGCGCGAAAAGGTCTGCCGCGCGACGAAGGTCCTGGACCATCAGCCGAAGCACGACTTCTTCCGGTGTTGCGCCTGTCGCCCGCTCGCTGGCGATCTGGGCGTCGTAGTCCGAACCACCCGCTACGGCCTTGGTAAAGATGGAAGGGTTCGACGTCAGGCCGGTGATCGAAAAATCGCGTATGTACGTCTCGAGAAGACCGGTGTCGATCATGTTTCTGGAGATGTTATCCAGCCAAAGGCTCTGGCCGAGTTCCTGAAGCTTCGAAGTCGCATTCATGAGCTGTCCTTCCTGGGGGCTTGATAGCCTCAAAACGCTACCGCAGGCCACGGCCGTCGTATTGAAGAAACCCGCGCCTCATTCCGCCCCCACGAACCGGTTTACTCTTCTTTGTCGCCGACGCGGCTTCATGGCCGGCCTGGCTTCACCAGCTGCGACAACAACGCCTTGTCCAGGCTTGCGGCAACGCCAACGCTCCGGCCGGCGAGGTTCGCCACTGAATAGTGGACGGAGCTACCCAAAACCTGCGCCGACTCGGAAAGCGTCAACCCGTAATCCTGGGCGAGCCATTTGATCAGGCCAGTGGTTGCCGCGCGCGTGGCCTCGTCGATGGAGCCCGCCTGCCCCAGTACCATGATGTGCGTTGGCGATTCGACACGCGGCATCTGCACTGTTTTTCCATGGATCACGTCTACGGAGATCTCGACGTCCATGGATGTTTCAAGCGCGTACTGCGAGGTCTCGCCGTCGCCCTGCAGGGCATGCGCATCGCCGAAGTACAGGAGCGCGCCGGGCTGATACACCGGCAGGTAGACCGTGTTGCCTTCGACGACCTGGTTGAAATCCATGTTCCCGCCGGACCGACCGGTATCACCCGTCGACATCGCGGGCGAACCGAAACCGGGTGCCACGGCCATGCCGCCCAGCATGGGCCGGACCGGGACACGGTAATGAGCCAAAGCGGCCGTCGGGCTCATGAGAGTGGCGACGCCCTTGGCGATATCCAGCTTCCACCGCACCGGCTTGCCCAGGTCCTGGGCTTTGCCCGCGAGGGATTGGCCGAGCGCGGGCCCGACGATGCTGTCCAGGCTGTCCGCGTAGTCCCGGTTAAGGCGCAGGCGCTTGATATGGACGGCCAGCGTATCGCCCCGTTCGGCCGACATCACGTAGAACGGGCCTACCTGCGGATTGCCGAACAGCGCTACGGTGTTGCCCTTCTCGTCCACGCCGCCCGAATCGATGGTCTGCGTGTGGATACTGTCGCCCGGCCAGACGGTCAGCGCAGGCGTGCGGCTGGCAGAGAATTCGTTGGCATAGTCTTTCGGGGTGAAGGTGTAGACCTTGGGCGAACCACTGGGACGCTCCGGCAGGCGTTGCCCGGTAAACGCATGAGTCACGCGTTTACCGGGGGCATTGGTGTCGGGATCGTCAGCGACACCCACCATGCCTGCACCATCGACCGTCGCTTTCAGATGGTAGGTCGCATGATCCGAATCGGTGACGGTGAAGTCCAGGAGGCTGCCATGACGGGTTCCGACCAGCTTGTCGCCGTCGAACGTGCCGCTCAGGGCGTTGCCGTCCTGGTTTAGCGCGAGGGTCTGGTAGGCCGTGTTGCCCCACATGTCGGTCTTGACCAGCCAGCGCTCCGCAAGCGGTTCGGCAGCGCAGGCGGCAAAGGGGAAACCAAGGCCGAGCAAGGCGAGGCGACGGAGCATGGTGGTCCTTCAGGCGAGCCGGGTACCCAGCCTAGCAGCGGCTTCGGCGGGGTCACATGTGGCTGATGGGCCAGAGCCGGACCAGGCTCCTCTCTTTACATCGTCCGGCCCGGCCAGACGCAAAAGGCCGCTCGGTTCTGCCGAGCGGCCTTGATCGATCAAGCAATACCGAGCAGGTTCTGGAGCTGTGCCGTCACCGTCGAGGTCAGTGCCGAAGCAGCCGAAGCCGCCGTTGCAGGCGTGCCTGCCGCCGTCGTCGTACCGTCTGCCGAGGTCGCCGTGGCAGCGGTGAGGCTGTCAGTGAACGGATCCGTCGTCGTGTCGGTATCGGTCGAGAGGAGACCCTTGCCGCCGTGTCCACCGTGCCCGCCGCCACGAACATGCATCGTGGGCATCGGATTGACGCTGGTGGACGAACTAATCGTAGTCATTTGCGAATGCCTTTGTTGGGTGGTCCCCCATGTCAGCAATGCCCGTGCCAAGTAGCACGATATAAACCAGAATCCGGCCACTTCCGTTCGCCAACGAGGCGATCCGTCAGTTTGACAGCATCTCTCGATGCAAGGCGGCGCGCCGCGTCAGGACCTTGACTCACAGCGTCAATGAATGCTCGGCGATAACTTGCGCGTAGCGCAGAACACTGCGCAGAACCACGGGAAACTGCGGGCCCCGAAACGCTTCGCGGCCCGCAGGTGCGTGTAGCACCCCGAGCCGCGAAGACAGTTCCGTGCGCTAACGTCAGGCTTTGATAAACGCAAGCAGATCCGCGTTGATCGTATCGGCGTGCGTCGTCGGCATGCCATGCGGGAACCCCGGATAGACCTTCAGCGTGGCGTTCTTCAAGACCTTGGCAGAAAGCACGCCGGCATCCTTATACGGAACGATCTGATCGTCGTCGCCGTGGAGGACAAGCGCCGGCTTGTCGATTTTCTTCAGGTCGTCGTTGAAGTCGGTCTCCGAGAACGCCTTGATACAGTCGTAGTGGGCTTTGGTACCGCCCATCATGCCCTGCCGCCACCAGTTGTTGATGATGCCTTGCGACGGTGTCGCGCCGGGCCGGTTATACCCGTAGAAGGGGCCCGACGGCACATCGACATAGAACTGCGCCCGGTTGGCTGCCAGCGCAGCACGCAGGCCATCGAAGACCTCGATGGGCAAGCCATCCGGGTTCGAAGCCGTCTTCACCATGATCGGAGGCACGGCGCTGATCAGGGCGATCTTTGCCGTACGATCCTGACCATACTGCGCGACGTATCGTGTCACTTCGCCACCACCGGTGGAATGTCCGATGTGCACCGCGTCACGCAGGTCGAGGTGTTCGGTGAGCGCGGCGAGATCGGCCGCGTAGTGATCCATATCGTTACCGTCTTCGGTCTGGCTCGAGCGACCGTGTCCGCGGCGATCGGCAGCGATCACGCGGAAGCCCTGGCGTAGGAAGAACAGCATCTGCGTGTCCCAGTCATCCGCCGAGAGCGGCCACCCGTGACTGAAGACGAGCGGCTGGCCCGTACCCCAATCCTTGTAATAGATCGTTACGCCGTCTTTCGTGGTGATCGTGCCGTCCATACAACGCTCCTGATATGAGGAAAGCGGATACGTAGGGAATCTTTGTTCAATCGACGAGTGTTTTATTGAACAAACGTCTTTTCGCGGGGACGCTGAGGCCAAACCGCCTCAGGTCCCCCATCGAGCACTATGGTGTGCCCTACGCCGCTTCCGTCCGCGCCATATCGCGCACGACTTCGATGAGCTCGCCCGTGTCGATGTTGTAGAAGAAGCCGTAGACATTCACATGCCTGGGCACACCCGGACTCGCGCGAACAAGTGCGACATCGTATTTGAGCGATGCGTCAAAATCGGAAATGCTGACGCTACCGCGATCGTATTCCGACGAAATGTCGACGCCGTGCTCCTGCTTGAACGCGTCGAGCATGCCGTCGGCCGTATAGGACGTCGCCCCGCAGAACGAATGATGCACGACCACCACGTTCTCGAAGCCGAAAAGATGTTCCATCGTGGATATCGACTGCAGGCCAGCCACCGCGCGCCCGCCGGCGACGGAAATCGGAAACAGGGTCCTCGTGTGTCCCACCCTGTTGCCGGCTTCGTCGATGACATTCTCGCCAGGGTAGATTTCGCCGGGAAAATGCCTTGCGACCACTTCGGGAATCTCGATGGCCCGAGGGTCGAAGCAATGGATCACGATGGTCTTGAGGTTGATGGCCTGGGCAAACAGCTTGCGGAAGCTGGGTTCGTCGAAGCCGGGCATCGCACTGAATACGAACTCATTGAACGTTGTTTTCGTCGTGCACATGGGTATCTCCAGGAAGCGAGGGAATGGATCCGGCCTATCTGCCGGGAGATACCTATTATGTGAATGCAGGAAATCGTCTCAATTACCTGCGGGGTAATGAGGGAACGCGCCATAATTACCTCCGACGTAATTGACCCGATCCGGTCTGCATCGAATGCTCCCCTCTTCCCACGCGGCGCAATGAAATGACTACCCAGGCAGATAGTGCCCCAGGCGAGCTCGGTCGAATCCTGAAAGCATGGCGAAGCATGCGCGGCGTAAGCCAGTTCGAGCTCTCCCTGCATACAGGCGTCTCGCAGAGGCACTTGAGCTTCATGGAAAGCGGACGCAGCGCCCCTACCCGACAAACGCTCATGGTCGTGGCGGACGGACTGGACATACCCTTTCGCGAACGGAATGCGCTGTTGCTCGCTGCCGGGTACGCTCCGCTCTACGACGCGGACGAATCCTGGGACGCCACCTCTTTCACTATCGTCCGCCACGCGCTCGAGCGCATGCTCGCGCAACACGAGCCGTACCCTGCACTGGTGATGGATCGCTACTGGAATGTCGTGATGGCCAACGAAGCGACCCAGCGGATGCTCGGCTCATTTATCGATCTGGCTCGCTGGCCGCGGCCGCGCAACATTCTTCGGATGATCTTCGATCCCGAGGCCCTGCGCCCCTTTATCGCCGACTGGGAGCGACTCTCCGCGTCCATGCTTCAGCGCGTCCGGCGCGAGGCCGTCGGCGGCGCTGTCGACGAGACCACCCAGGCGCTTCTCGATTCGCTGCGTGGTTACCCCGACATCGGCGGCGTTTCGGTGGACAGCCAGGCGGCCGATCTTCCCGTCGTCCCGCTCACCCTTGTCGATGCAACCCGGCGACTCAGCTATTTCTCGCTGGTAACCACGGTGGGGGCGCCGCGCAGCCCGGGACCGCAGGAGTTACGCGTCGAGTGCTTGATCCCCGTCGACGAGGCGACGGAGGCCTGGCACCGCATCGCCGTGGATTGATGGGAGTGTCGCCATGGCGAATCACCGGTTACGCCAGATCGGCGCGCAGCTCACGCACCCCGCGCCCCAGCCGTTGACGCAGCAGTGTCCGCAGCGTCGCGCCGTCTACGTAACCCACTTCGGACGCGATGGCTTCAATATCCAGGTCACTTCCATGAATCAGCGACCGCGCACGTTCCACTCGCAGATCCTGGAAGTACGACAGCGGCGACTTGCCGAGTACCGCTTCGCAACGTCGCTGCAATGTCCGGGGGCTCGTAGCCAGGGCATCGGCAGCACCCTTCAGTGAGAAGCCTGCCTTCAGGTGATCCCGTGCCCAGCGCTCGAACCCCGTGATGAGCGGGTCGGCTTGCGCGAGATGATTGGGGATGATGTACGGCGCTTGCAGCGATCGCATGTCGGCAAGCAGGTAACGCGAGACGACCGCTGCCAGTTCCGGGCTTACCCGGCGGATGAGCCACAGCGCCAGATCGAGATGCCCCATCGCGGCGCCTGCCGTGACGCCGATGTCGGTTGGCACCAGCATGCGGGATTCGTCGAGAAGAACCTTCGGATACCGCTGGCGAAACAAGGGTGCGAGCCACCAGGTCGTCGTCGCCTCGCGGTGATCGAGAAGCCCGGTTTCCGCGAGGAGGAACGTACCGATACAGGACGCGGCAAGACGCGCGCCATCGGCGTGCCAGGTCAACAGCTGCGCCTTCGCTTTTCTGACGTCCGGCCGTTGGAGCGCAGGAATCAGCAGGTCTGGCGTGCCCGTACCAAGCGCGGGGATGATCGCCCAGTCGGGCGCAGGGCCGTCCGAAATGGGCTGCACGGGCAGACCGAATCCCTGGGCGGACAGGACCTTCCTTCGCACGCCCACAAGGGACACTTCAAAGGGGGCCATGCCGCCCTGCCGGACCGAGAACGAATTGGCCATCCTGAGCGCATCGAGCAGGACGGTCAGCCCGGTGTCGAATACACTCTCAAGAGCCAGTACCGAGATGCGCATGACGTAAATGACCCTAATGTTGTCGTTTACGACGATACCAGCCTTGCCGGGCGACGACTAGATTTAAGTCGTCATCCAACCCAACCAGCAAGGAGATCACCCATGAAAGTTCTCGCGATCGGATCCGGCAAGGCACCCCTCACTGACGAACAGAAGCAGCAGTACATGCCAGCCGAAGTGCCCGCCACGCTGAAGCTCTATCTCGACGGCAAGATGGAACAGTTCTGGTTCCGGGGCGACGTCCCCGGCGTCGTCTTCCTCATGAACGCGGAATCGGTCGACGAGGCGAAGCAGACGGTGGGCACGCTTCCGCTCGCCAGGGCCGGCTTGCTGAGCTTCGAGTACATCCCCGTCGGCCCGCTCATGCCACTGGGGATGCTGATCCAGGGCAAGTAATCCCGGCGCGTCTAGATGCCGCGCCTAGTAGCGCGGTATCTCCGGGGCCTGGCGCTCCGCGAGGCGCGGCGCACGACGGGCCGTGCGCTCCGGCAAAAGCACGGAGCGCAGCCACGCCGATAACGGAGCTTCCAGGTAGCGATATATCGCGGCGGCCATGAGGATCGCCAGCGTGGGTTGAACAATGAACCTTACGAAGCCCGCCACGGGACTCGACAGGCCGTACTGGGTCACTGCCTCGGTGACCCCGATGAAGGCCAGCACGTGGACGAGGTACAGCGAATACGAAACATCGCCGAACCACACCATCCACGCCGGCACCTGGAAGGGTCTCGCTTTCGCGGAGAGGACCACGCCCAGGAAGGCGATCGCCATCAAGAGGCCCCATCCTCGCGGCCCATAGGAATTCATCAAGCCGAGGGCATGGTGACCCAGCACGATCAACAGCAGGCTCCCTGCCGTCACCCCGTATATCAGCGCCCGACGGCGGACCCAAAGGGAAGACATGTGGATCCAGCCTGCCAGCATGCCCAGCACGAAGTCCCAGACGATGGGATTCAGGGCCAGCACCGTATACCGCAGCCCGTGCACCACACGGGGTGTGGTCACGGAAAAATCCAGCGTGCCCTCTACTGCCGGCACGACAACAAGGGTGATGGCAAACCAGACGGCCAGTGCGAGGTAGCGGTACCGCCCGAACAACATGGCGGCGGCAAATACCACGTAGAAGCCGAACTCGAAACACAAGGTCCAGGCCACTCCCACTGTCATCTGGAAGTACAGCGGGGAGTGGATGGGATCGTGGGGGATGAATAAAAGGCCCTCGAGCGCGTGCGTGAGCACGGCAGGGTCGTGTAAACCCTGCACGCCGTACCACTCGACAGCCGCGTAGGCGACCGTCACGATCGCGTAGATCGGCCAGATGCGCACGAATCGCTTGACCATGAAGCGCCACGCATACCCCGGGCTACCGTCGAAGCCCCGGGTGGTCAGGACCATGATGAAGCCGCTGATGAGGAAGAACAGGTCCACGCCCATGCCCAGCGGGAGCATCGCATCGAATGCGCCATCCAGCCCCGCGGCCTTCAACGCCACCCGATCGTGCAGGAAAACCACCATCAACGCCGCGACACCCCGCAACGCCTGAAGCCAGGCCAGCTTGTGCTCGTCCGACTTCATCAGGCCTCCCAGCCGTGCATGACCTATGCGCGTCCGGTGAGTGCCGTTACCCACCCCAAAGGGTTGCCACGATGGCTGCTATTCACAAAGCCTTGTTTACTTCAGCAAAGCCCACCACTGCGACAGGCTGACCACGGCCGTGCCGACCATCACCAGTCCCAGGATCGTCCAGGCATCGCTGAGCTGGTTGCCGGGGGCGCAGTACGCACCGGGCGCGAACATGGCCGCCGCCATCCCGGTGTAGTGCATGCCCGTGACCGCCACCGCCATCACCACGGCAGCAGCCAGGCGCAAAGCCACATGCGTCCAATGATGACTGGTGCGCAGCCAGGTCATGATCAGCAAGGCCGCACCGCTCGCACCCAGCGCAATACCCGCCGACGCCCAGAACAGCAGCGGACGGTATTCGATAGCCGGCAGCATGCGCATGGCGTACATGCCGCCGTAATGCATCAGGCAGACACCGGTGGCCATGAGGAGCGAGGCGATCAACCAGGTAAAAAAGCGCACGCCGTTACGGATCACATAGAAACCGATCGCGCTCACTACCACCGCGACGAGCCACGAGCCCACGGTGATCGGTAGATCGAAGCTCACCGGTGCGCCGATGGTCATCGCGGCGATGCCCATGAAGTGCATGGCCCACACGCCCGTGCCAAAAGCGAAGGCCCCCGCGATCACCCAGCGCCCCTTCTGGTCCGGCGCGGCTGCCCGCACCCGAGCCGTCATTTCGATACCGCAGTAGCCGGTGAGCGTCGCGATCACGAACGAATACGCCACCATGACCAGATCGTAATGCTGTTCCATCAGGCTTTCCTCTTGGCGATCAGGCGCGGGCGAAAGTGAAATAGGCGACGTTGTCGGCCAGGCCATCGGCCTGCTCGAGCATGTGCCGGCTGGCCGAGTTGGCCTGCTTCAGGAGCGATTCGTGCGCCTGCATGGCCTGGTCGATCTGGTTGAGCGCCACGCTTGCCTTGCCGACTCCATGCGACTGCTGCGCGCTGGAGCGGGCGATGTGACCGACGACGTCGGTCAATTCGCGCACGCTGCGCACGATCCTCGCCAGCGTGTCGCCGGAGCTGCCGGCCAGTTGTGTCCCGTCACCGACCTTCTCGCGGCTTTCAGCGATCAACTGCTTGATCTCGCCAGCGGCCACGGTACAACGCTGGGCCAGATCACGTACCTCGCCGGCGACGACCGCGAATCCACGCCCGTGTTCGCCGGCGCGAGCCGCTTCGACAGCCGCGTTGAGGGCCAACAGGCGGGTCTGGAAAGCAATGGCATCGATCAGGCCGACGATATCGGCGATGCGTCCACTCGATTCGCCGATGGCATGCATCGCCTGCTGCATCTGCGCGACGACGTCGCCGCCATCTTCGGCACACTTTCGCGCTTCGCCCGCGAGGCGGTCCGCATGACGTGCGTGCTCTGCCGTCTGCTCCACCAAGGCCGAGACGGTTTCCATGCCCGTGGCCGTGTCGCGCAATCCCGTGGCGTCTTCGAGTAACTGGCGGGACAGGCTGTCGTTGTCGGACACCATCTGGACAGCGGCGACATTCACCGCGCCCGCGCCATCGCGTACCTGGCGGATCACGCCTGCCAGGCGTTCGTCCATGTCGCGGAAGGCGGCGCGAAGCTCGCCGATCTCGTCGGAATACAGCGTGGGAATGCGATTGTCCAGGCAGCCGTCGGCCACCGTACGGGCTAACGCCAGCGCATCGCGAATGCGCGTGGTCACCGAGCGTACGAAGATGCCGTCGAGAATCACCGAGAGAAGCAACCCGGCGAGCACCGCACCAAGTTCGACATTCAAGACGACATGCCCCTGCGCAAGCTGAGCATGTGCCAGCGCATCGAGCGACTGCCTGGCGTGGGCGAGTGACGCCCCCGTGGGGTGGCCCTCTGTCTGGGTCAACAGCTTGTTCGCGTGCTCGTACACCGCCGCGGTATTGGCGTTAGCCCGATCGATACCGTAGAGGCCGGTTACCCCTATGACGACCAGAAACGCCAACAGCAATCCCAGCCGCAGGCCCATGCGGACCTTGATCGTATAGCGAACCATCGGAGCCTCCCGCTCTTCGATACTGCCGTGATTAACGACAGACCACGGGCAGACTTGAGCTTTATTTACCCGCTGCCTGAAAACGAGTCGGGCTATCTGCGAAATTTGATTTCAATTGCCGAATTTGTGATTTATTTGATGTCGCATGACTGTTGGCACGGGCTCTCTTGAACCGTCGCGAGCAGCATTCGGGACACATGACCAAATCCAGAAACATGCTTGCCGTCGCCGCAATCACCATGGTCTGCCTGGTGGTCGTGCTCCTCGTTGCCGGGACGGCCTACAACCAGCTTGCGCTAAGTAAGTTGCGCTCCCTGGCTCACGCACCCGGCCAGATCTACAAGGTCGACGGCTACGACGTGCATATGGTCTGCACCGGAGAAGGCTCTCCCACCGTGATTCTGGACACGGGTCTGGGCGATGACTTCACGACCTGGGTGAAGGTCCAGCCAGAGCTGTCGAAGATCACGCACGTCTGCTCGTTCGACCGCAGCGGCTTTGGTTCCAGTGCCATGACGCCCCGCCCCCATGATGCGGACACGCTGGCTAAGCAACTGCATGACCTGGTAGGGGTCGCAGGCATCGACAAGCCCTTCGTGCTCGCGGGGCACTCCATCTCCGGTCTCTATCTCCGGGCCTATGCCAGGCGCTACACGGATGACCTCGCCGCGCTGGTGTTCATCGACGGAGCCACGCCGCTTCAGGACGACCGCGTGCCAAGGAGCCTCGTCGCCATCCAGGAAACCCAGCGCGCTGAGATGCCCTGGCAAAAATTACTCATGACGATCGGCTGGTATCGTCTGCAAGGTATCTGTTCTAGCGTCCCCGTCGGCTTCGAGGCGTACAGCGCGGTCATCCAGGCAAACAACTGCGACCCGACGCAGTTCGATGCACTCGAGGCCGAACTGGACGCCGTACGTCAATCCGGCGAGGAGACCCTCGCGGTCGGCCCCTTCCCCAACCTGCCGGTTCTCATTCTCTCTCGCGACCCGGCGTCGATGCCTTCGAACTGGCCGCCGGAGGTCGCCCGGGCGAACTCGGTGGTCTGGAACCAGATGCAGGAGGAGAGCAAGAAGCTGTCGCCGATCAGTCGTCGCGTCATTGCCAAAGGCAGCGACCATTACATTCATGTCGACCGGCCCGATCTGGTCAATCGTGAAGTGACCGGGCTCATCCAGGCGCTCAGGAAAGGAAGCGTGCCGTACTCGCAGGCCGAGCCAACGGTCGAAGAGTAGCAGTCCTCGCCGCACCCACCGGAAGCGGCTACGCCCTACCCCTCGATGCGATAGTGAATCGGCTTGAAGCGGAAATTGTTGGACATCCCCGCCGAGCAGGCGGTCAACCCGATGATGAGGTCCATCTCCGCCCGGAACACCGTTTTCTCGCCGGGCTTGCTGAGCGGGGGCTCGACGGTAAGTGTGCCCGTTTCGCCGTTCACGGGCACATTCATGAAAACGTTGAAGGCGGTAGGGATGGCATCCGGATCGATGCCAAACGGCTCCAGGGCATCGCGTAGGTTGCCAAAACATCCCTTGTGGGGCTCGGTGTGCCCGTAGAGCTTGCGAAACATCTCGGCCGAGCACGGTGCAAGGAGGAAGTCGTGGCGGCCCACTTCATCCTCGACAATGGTGAACATCTCGCTGCTTCGATTGGAGTAAAGCACGTCGCCCGTGGAGAGGTAGATCTTGCTCGCGTAATCCAGCGTGCGCCCGGAGGACAGCACTTCGGCCACATCCACCGCGTTGAAAGCCACCAGGTCGGCCACCTGCTGGCCCATCGGGTCGATCACCGTGAGCCGCTGACCGGCCTTCAACTCGAAGGCGACGCCACTGCGTGGCGGAATCACCTGGGTCATGCCGCCCTCCCGCGGGGCTTGAAGGGGCACTCCCATGGTCCGTCAATCTCCCGGCCACTGTATTGCAAGGCTTCCGAACTCTGCCCATGCACCGCAAGCATGGGATTGGCCGACCCGTTCATGGCTACATCCCGTTCAATGATCGCCTCGCGCAATCGATCATAACGCCCCTGCTCGCGCAGGTACTCGAACTGTGCGTGCAAGTTGAACACCATGGCGGGATGCGGCAAGCGTCGGGCATCACGACTCGCTCCCGGATGAAGGCCGATGACGTAGAAACCCTGCCCACCGACGCTCATGCTGAATTTGGCATCGGTCGGATCATTGCTCACGCTCGTGTCCCAGGCGAAGTCGATGCGGTCGATATCGTGAATGCCCTGGAGTCGCGCAAACAGCGCGCCTTCGAACTGGATCTCATCCAAGCTCGGGGAGTCGGGGAAATGGACGAGAAGACTGTGAAACACATGCTCGGGCTTCCTGCGGGCCGCAAAAGCCTGAATGGCTTTCGCGAGCCGCCCATCGTCCCTGCCACAACGTATATCGCCTGACACCATATGGGTCACTTGATTCCTGGCATGCGCGGTTTTCGCCGCGAGACAGGGAAAGCTGTTGCTTGCGAGATGGTCCGCGAAGACCGTTTCGACACGGGGACGTGAAGCCATAAGAGTGCTCGGTGCGAATGAGCTACCACTTTGGCGATGCGGTTGTGAACTGGCGGGGCAACCTCCGTGAACGATACGCCGACTCATGTATGCGTCGCCGCGCCGGTTTCACCTAAGTGCACGACGCCATCACGTCAGCCGTCCGTCGCGTGCACCACGTGCGAAATCGCTGGCACCTCACCGGGGTCGATGTCCTTGTCCGGCCTGACGCGGAACCATAGTGCATAGAGCGCAGGGAGGAACAGCAACGTCAACACCGTCCCACCGATCGTTCCGCCGATCAGCGTGAAGGCCAGGGAGCCCCAGAAGACCGAGAAGGTCAACGGAATGAAGGCCAGTACCGCGGCAAGAGCAGTAAGGATGACCGGCCGTGCACGTTGCACGGTTGCTTCGACGATCGCGTGATACGTATCCAGGCCTTGTTGCTGGTTGGTATGTATCTGGCCAATCAGGATGAGGGTGTTGCGCATGATGATGCCCGCCAGGCCAATCACGCCCAGGATGGCGTTGAAGCCGAACGGTTGGTGGAACAAGATCAACGTCGGCACGACACCGACCAGGGCCACCGGCGCGGTGGCCAGAACCATCAGCATGCCCGCGATCGACCTCACTTCGAACACGATGACAATCATCATCAGGAGCAACATGACCGGAAATACGGCGGCCAGCGCGACGTTGGCCTTGCCGGCCTCCTCCAGCGCACCGGCGGTCGTGATCGCGTAGCCAGGCGGTAACGTTGCCATCAGCGGCTTGAGATCGTTAAGCACCTGCATTGAGACATCGGGCGGCTGGAACGCCTCGCCGATGTCACCACGCACGGTGATGGTCGTCATGCGATCGCGACGGCGGAGAATGGGGTCCTCCATGCGTACCTCCGCGTGCCCAAGCTGGTCCAGAGGCAGCCGTTCTCCATGGGAGCCCACCAGCGTAAACGCACTGAGCTGGGCGGGATCCAGGCGCGTCGGGCCCGAACTGCGGGCCACGACATCCACTGAGCGAATGTCCTCGCGAACCTTCGTCACCGTCGTGCCCGTGAGCAGGAACTGCAGCTGGTCCGCGGCGTCACGTGAACTCAGGCCGATAGCCTGCAGGCGGTCCTGGTCGAGCACGAGGTGCACCGTCGGCACGCGCTCGCCCCAGTCGCTGTTGACCGTGCGCATGCTTGGGTTCTTCTGCATCACATCACGGACCCTGGCCGCGAGTTCGCGCACCCTGCCCTCGTCCGGACCGGAAACGCGAAAGGCCACCGGAAACGGTGAGTACGGGCCGAACACGATTTGTGTAGCGCGTACGCGCGCTTCCGGCGCCAGACCATCCTGAACGGCCTGCCAGACGCGCTGCTTAAGTGCATCGCGCGTCTTCTCGTTCTCCGTCAGCACGACAATCTTGGCGAACGAGGCATCGGGAAGTTCCGGCGCGATCGCGAGGTAAAAGCGCGGCGCGCCCTGGCCGATATAGCTGGTGACGATCTTTGCTTCGGGCTGTTTGCGCAACCAGGCCTCGACCTCGCCGACCGCCTTGCTCGTGGCTTCGATCGACGTGCCTTCGGGCATCTGCACTTCCACGAGCACTTCCGGACGATCCGACACCGGGAAGAACTGGTTCTTTACCAGGCCCATCCCGAGCACAGCCAGGACGAACAGGCCAACGACCGACAAGGCGACGGCCAGCTTCCGGCGTACCGCGAAGGCAATCACACGGCGAAGCTTCTTGTAGCGCGGTGTGCCGTAGATGGCGGCATGGCCACCTTCCACGGGACGGATATCCGGCAGCAGCTTGACGCCGAGGTAAGGTGTGAAGATGACCGCGACGAGCCATGAGGTCAGTAGCGAGAACATCACTACCCAGAAGATGTTTCCGGCGTACTCGCCAGCACTCGACTTGGCAAAGCCCACCGGCATCAGGCCGATCGCGGTGACAAGGGTGCCAGCGAGCATGGGTGCGGCCGTATGTCCCCACGAGTATGTCGCAGCCTCGATGCGGCTCTTGCCCTCCTCCATCTTCACCACGATGGTCTCGATGACGATGATGGCGTCGTCGACCAGCAGGCCCAGTGAAAGAATCAGTGCGCCCAGGGTGATGCGATCGAAGTCGCGTCCGGTCACCAGCATGATGACGAACACGCCGGCCAGGGTCAGCGGCACCGCCGCGGCGACGACAAGACCCACGCGGAATCCCAGGCTGACCAGGCTCACCGCGATCACGACTGCCAGGGCGACGAAGAACTTCAGCATGAATTCGTCGTATGCCTCGGCGATATTGACCGCCTGATCCGTGACCTTGGAGAAAGTCAGTCCAACCGGCATCGTCGACGAGATCGCCGAGGCCTCCTTTTCAAGGGCCTTGCCGAGGTCGAGGCCGTTGTAGCGCTCCTTCATCACCACGCCGAGGATGAGCGCCGGCTCACCGTCATGGCGGATGAGGAACGTGGCCGGATCTTCGTAGCCACGACGTACCGTCGCTACGTCCGCAAGGCGAAGCGTGCGTCCGTTGGCCACGACTGGCGTGTCCTCGATGCGCTTGAGGTCGTCGAACGCACCGTCGAGGCGTACGACCACGGAAGGCCCCTGCGTCTCGATCGAGCCTGCTGCTGTCAGCACGTTCTGCTTGTTGAGCGACTCGAAGATCGCCGTCGGAGCGATGCCGAGCGTGGCGAGTCGCTCATGCGAGAACTCGACGAAGATCTTCTCGGGACGCTCGCCGATGATATTGACCTTCTTGACGCCCGGCACATGCAGGAGCTGCTGCCGGACGGTCTCCGCTTCGCGCACGAGCAGGCGGTGCGGTTCACCCCGCGCCTTGAGCGCGTACAGGGCGAACGTCACGTCCGCATATTCGTCATTGACCAGCGGTCCGGAGACCCCGGGCGGCAGTTTTGCCGCTTCGTCGCCCAGCTTCTTCCGCGCCTGATAGAACTCCTCCGGCACCTCCGATGGCGGTGTGTCGTCACGCAGCGTCAGGGTGGTAAAGGCCAGCCCGGGACGCGTGAAAGTCTCGCTGCGGTCATACCATTTCAGCTCCTGCAACCGCTTTTCCAGCGGTTCGGCGATCTGGTTCTGCATCTCCCCAGCGGTAGCACCGGGCCATGCGGTGACCACTGTGAGTACCTTCACGGTAAAACTCGGATCTTCGGCGCGCCCGAGATGGAAGAAGGCAAAAAGTCCCGCCATCGACACGGCGATGATCAGGAAGAGCGTGACCGCGCGTTCGCGTACCGCGAGCGCCGACAGGTTGAAGCCCATGCTCATTTCGCTGCTTCCGGCGCGTCGGCCACGCGCACCTGCTCGCCTTCGTGAAGCTGATGCGCACCCAGGGAAACGAAACGCTCGCCTGGCAGCAGGCCGCTGGTCACCGCCACCGTTTCATCGCTGAGGCTGCCCAGTTGGACGTGCCGCCACGTGACCGCAGGCGTCTTGCCCTTCAGTACCCACACGCCCGGGCCCGCACCGTTGTCGTAAATGGCTGCAAGAGGCACGGTGGTAGCCGCGTCGCGTCCATCTGGCAGGCGGACGACAACGGTGGCGCCGAGTGGCGCATCCGCGGCCTTGCCTTCCAGCACGTAGCGCGCCTCGAAGGTGCGCGTCGCGGGATCGGCCGCATCGGACAACACACGAAGACGCGCCGGCCCCGACTCACCCGTTGCGCCGAAGACCGATGCCTGTGCAATGGAACCGATAGCCGGGCGAACCGTTTCCGGCAAGCTGACCAGCGCCTCGCGCGGACCCGCGTGGGCGAGGTGAATCACGGTCTGGCCCGCAGCGACCACCTGGCCCGGTTCGGCAAGGGTGTCGACCACCGTGCCGTCGGCGTCGGCGACCAACACCGAATAGCCGGCCTCGTTGGCCGAGACCGATGCCTGCGCCTGGGCGGCACGAACACGCGCGGCGCCGGCGTCGGCGGAAGCCTTGGCGAGGTCGTAAGCCGAACGTGACACGGCACCGACATCGACCAGCCCGCGTAGACGCTTTTCATCCGCAGCTGCCTGCAAGGCCTGGGCGCGCGCCGCCTCCACTTGCTCCGTCGACGCGGCGTTGGCGAGCGCGAGGTCCGTACGATCGATGCGCATCAGCGGCGTCCCTTTCCTGACGACCTGACCGGCGTCCACTAGCCGCTCGGTGACTTTTCCCGGGACCCGGAAGCCCAATCCACTTTGGACGCGGGCCGAAACGACACCGGAAAAGGCGCGCTCACCGTGCGCGGACGGCGCCACGGTCGCCGTGCGCACCATGGGTGCCTGGAGTCGGGGATCCGCCTGCGTTTGCGAGCAAGCGGCAAGGGCCAGTGCCAGGGCTGCGACCCCGGGAGGCAGCAATCGACGGATCGGGAGCGACGTGTCCACGGTGGGCTTCCTTCAGGAAAGCCACACTTTCGTGCCTTGTGACCAATGTGTCAACTAGTCACTGGAAACCAAATCCCGGTCAGGGAGCAAGGCTGCGCAATACGAGGTTGGTCACCGCAGGCAACCCCTGGTCGATCTGATCCAGGTTGTGCTGGAGCTGGAGCGGGTGTGTGAAAGGGGACGTGGCCAGGCAGATCGCCCTCAAGACCTCATCGGCCGGGGTCTTGCGCTCGAACTCACCTGCTTCGCGCCCTTCCCTGATCACACTCGCTAGCAAGGCCTCGAACTCCACGACATAAGCCGTTGAACTTGCCCAGTTTTCGGCACAGGAGTGGGTCACGATATCGTAGAGCTGCCGATCCGCGAAGAACTGGGCGCGGTTCTCTTCCACCGTGGTGCGAAAAAGCACCCGCAGCTTCTCGGCGGCACCCTGGGCCGCCTCGACGGCGGCGGTGATCGTCCCGAGCTGCGCGGATAGGCAGCGCCAGCAGATGGCTTCGCCAATGGCCTGCTTGGAATCGAAGAACTTATAGATGTACGCCTTCGAGAAGCCGATGGCCTTGGCCAGATCGGCAACCGTGGTCTTGGCGTAGCCGTAACGGCTGAAATGCGCGTCCGCAGCTTCCACGATCTGCTCGCGGATACCGGGAGCGGCCTGAGGGCTGGCCTCGGGTGTCGTAATCGCGTCGGTCATACGGAAGGGTATACCGGATCGACCCCCGTCCTGACAACTAGTGACCCATTTGTACTGTGGTCACTAAGAGGTCGGAACGAACGCCTGATCGCCGAAGCTCCACAGAAGGAATGTGAAGTAGTCGGTCCAGTCGTCCTTGATCTGGGCGGCAGAGTCGGCACCGTGGCCCGAATCGAAATTGACCCGGAGCAGCACGGGCTTTCCGCTGGAAGTCGCCGCCTGTAGCGCCGCTGCCGTCTTGGCACCTTGCCAGGGTTCGACGCGTGGGTCGTTGGCACCCGCCGTCACCAGGACCGCCGGATACGGCGTGCCTGGTGCGATGTGGTGATACGTACTCATGGCATGGAGTGCCTCCGCGCCCTCCTTCGTGACGACGCTGCCGAACTCAGGAATATTGGTAGGGCCGTTCGATTCCATTTCCGATCGCATCATGTCCGAGCTTGGAACCGCATCGACCGCGCCGGCGAACAGGCCCGGCTCCGTGGTAATGCTCCGGCCCACGGTAATGCCGCCCGCGCTTCCACTGAAGGCGCCCAGATGCGCCGTCGAGGTGTAACCCTTGTCCACGAGGTAATGCCCGCAGGCGATGAAATCCTCCCACGTGTTGTGCTTCGTCGCCTTTTGCCCCGCCACGTGCCACCGCTCGCCGAGTTCGCCGCCGCCGCGCACATGGGCGAAGGCGACGATGCCACCGCGCTTGAACCATGCGTTGAAGTGCCTGCGATATTCCGGCGTGTACGTCTGGCCGTAGGAGCCGTATCCGATAAGCACCGTCGGCGCCAGGCCGGTCCGCTCCACGTCACGACGGTGGATGATCGAAAGCGGTATACGCGTGCCGTCCTTCGCTGCCACCTGGACTTCCTCGAAGACCAGATCGTCGATGTCTATATCGTTCTTCTTGATCAGGCCAGTGGCCGCCAACGCGCCGCTGCCCGCATCATAGCGATAGAAGTCGCCCGGATCGCTCCACGAATTCAGACGCAGGAGTGCACCGGGACGCGAAGCGTCGGTCACGATGCGATCCACCTGCATACCCTTGGGTAACGCGATCGTTTCCACTTTCGGATTCGCGCCGTAAGGAACACGCAGCACGGCGCCATAGCCATCGCGCAGGACATGCAGGTAAAGCGCGTCGGAGGCAGGCGTCAGGACACCCGAGCCGAGGAAGTCTCCGCTCGTGAGCACCGTATCGCTCGGCGGTATCACTACCTCCGCATGCGCAAGGTCCGGATGCCTGGCGTCCATCCGAAGCAACTGGCCGTTCGGTGCGCCCGCAAAGCTGACGAGATAAACCGACTCATCCCTTATGTAAGCGTCGGACACCTTGTCTTTGAGGTCGGCGAACTTCTTCCATCCCTTGCGCGTCGCAAGGGCGGAAGAGGGCCCGACGTAGACGTTGGCGTACGGATCGACTGCTGGACTCTCCAGAGCCAGCGCGTAAGCAGAATACCGTTGTGGATACGCGACGACGCCGTCGTAGTCGGCGACAGGAACATCCGGCGTAGCGCCTTGCGCGAGCACGACCCGATCCTTTGTACCGTCACTGCCCATGGTGTGCACCATGGTTCGCCGGCGACGGAGCTTCTCCAGCGGCGGCGCATCGGCAGGCAGGCGTTCGAGCGCGAAGTAGTAGAGCGCCTTGCCGGACCGGTCGAAGGTGAAGCCCACCTGAGCGTGGTCGATGCGGTCGGCCAGTTCGTGGCCGGTGTCGGTTTCGTAGAAATGACCGATCCCGACTTCCGAGCCACCTTCGGACAGGATCACGGCTAGCAGCTTGCCGTCCTCGCTGGGAACGAAGCTGCTGATGGCCACATGACGACCGGGTTTGCTCAATGCGTTGAGATCGACCAGGACACGTTCGCCTCCGTTCGCGGCACGCATCACCAGCGTTTCCCGCGCGGCACCTCGCTCCCGCTTGCGGTAGAACATGCGGTCCCCGGCGAGGGTGACATCGCTCAGCGTAAACGGCTCGGCATCGAGGTAGCGCTGCATATCCGCTGCGAAGGCGGCGCGGCCCGGCAAGCTATCCAGAACGGAGCGCGTATAGGCGGCCTGTCCCTTCATCCATGCCTGGCTCTGGGCCGATTTCTGGTCCTCCAGCCAACGGTAATCGTCCACGACCTGCCGCCCGAAATAGGTGTCGGTCACGGGTATTCGTGGCGCAAGCGGAGGTTTTTCAGGGCTCGTGGCCAGGACCGGCGAAACCGTTACAAGGCACGCCATCCAGGCAATGACCGCGAGACGGCAAGGCATTGGATCCATACGACCTCCCAGGTAAGACAAGTTATGCGCAAAAAGCGGCGACTTTTTTCCGTTTGCTTGTTTGCCTTTCACACCCATGTTACTGCTACGCCACGCAAGCAATTTGTGTGATGAGCGCCATCCCATGAGATGAGCAACCGTCCGGGGCACGACGCGACCAGGGCGATGAAGGACGAGCCAGGGGAGGCTCGGAAAGTTACGCGATTCAATTCAACTTCAAGACAGGGATCAGGATATGAATATCCGTATCGTCCTGGCGACAGCCATGTCGCTAAGCCTCGCTTTGTCCGTCGTTTGGCCTTCTGAAAGTCCGAAGGCATCGCCGGCGAACAAGGTCGGCGCATCCGCTCCGACTATACCGATCACGATCAGCAGCAGCGTTCCAGGCGAGCTCAACCCTTCCGGCGGCGGTGCGCAAAAAGCCACCCTCGCCCAGGCGGCTGCCTTCTCCTGGCAGGAGTTCATTGCCCTTAATTGGCCAGCCGTTAACCAGTCCGGCGCGATCGGGCAACGCGATGCACCCAATACAGGTTGCCAGTTCGGTGACCCGACCTGCAACGGGCCTTTGGTCTGGGAGACCTTCCGCAGCAAGGTCGAGATCTTCCCTGGCCAGGGCCAACCGCCGGGCTACGTCAACAACGCCGCCACGTCTTACGGCTACGACGCGCTGCCGGCATACAACTACGACAACGCCGTTCCAGCGTGTAGCGCGCCATCCACGTCGACGGCCTGGGTCAATCTCGACGAGACCGACCAGATCACGCTGGACGACATGTACGCGGGCGTGGCTCCGAGCCAGGTAACGGGCAACAGTGCCCCTCAATTGATTCGCTTCACCGCCAAGGCCAACCGCACCGAATACACCTATGTTGCCGGCAACCTGTGGTGGACGACCGTCCCGGCGAGCGTGGCGACGGCCACGCAAAACTACCTGACGACTAACAAGGCCAGCCCGCCGCCGGGAAGCAGCCAGTATGTGAGCCTGCCGCTCAACACCATCGAGTTGAAGGCAGGTTGGCGAGAACTGAATCCCACCGAGCAACAGTCCGGCCGGTTCCACATGGCGAACGTGCGCTCGTACGAAACGAACGCGAGCAGCCAGACGTGCTATCGCGAGGCGGTCTGGGGCCTGGTCGCCTTGCATATCATCCAAAAGACGGCGACAGCGCCGCACTTCATCTACGCCACGTTCGAACAGGCCGACAATATCCTCCGGTCCAATGGCACACCGCTGGAGGATGTAAACGGCGCGATCGCAGGCACCCTCCCGACATGCCGCAGTGATCAGAAGGCACCCTGCCCCACGATCCCGTCGGTTTCGCTCGACGACACCGACAAGGTAAGCGCAATCCAGGTTCCGCCGGAGGTGGACCTGGTGCCCTCCAGCGCCCAGTACTGCACGCCATCGACCGGTACCCGGCCGACCAACCAGCTCTACTACCAGAACGAGGGGAAGCCGGGCCTTCCGTCGGCTGGCTTCATCTGCATCAACTACCGCGACAACGCGATCCCGAGCACCATCGTCCAGGCCAACATCAATGCCCACATCGCGATGGCCGAGTACGCCAAGGCGAACGGTCAGACAAAGCCATCGCCATGGTTCTATTACAAGCTGGTCAACGTTCAGTACGAAGCGGTCGACAAGAACTACGCCGGCGTCTACAAGACCAACGATCCGACTACGGGAAAGAACCCTGCCAGCTATCACCTGGCCAATATCGTGGTGGAGACCAATCGCCCGTTGCAGCTTTTCAGCGGTGGCCTGGTCGGTAGCGGATACACCGGCGTCAACAGCGACTACGAGTCGCAGTTCACCCGCGGCGGCAGCGGCATTCACAAGAACGTTCTCTTCGGAGGCAGCGGCTACAACATGGGCGGTTGCATGGGCTGCCATGGCAGTCAAGGGCAACACGCTTCCGGCGACTTCAGCGTGATCCTCGCGAACGGCGCCGTGCACCAGCCTGAAGTGCCAAACGTCCCCAATCCGTCCGGGGGCACCGAAGTCGTGCGCAACCGCAAGCTGAAATAAGACACCAACGAGTTCTTCCACGCAGAGCCCAGGAGCCATGCATGCCCAACTTACGTGACCAGATCGCCGCAGATGCCGCGGCCTGTCCCCCCGGCGTCGGTTTCGCCAAAGACATCGCGCCCCTGTTCAACCAGACCGATATCGATCACATGAAGCAGGTGACCAAGGGAAGTCTCGACCTGAGTGTCTACAACGACGTGAAGATCTATTCCTCGCAGATCTACTCGCGCGTCAGCACCGGCGATATGCCTCCCCCGCCGTCTGCGGCATGGACGCCGCAGATGGTGCAACTCTTCGCCTGCTGGATACAGCAGGGAACGCAACCGTAAGGAGATGGCCTACGCGTTCGGCGGTCTGACGTAGACCGCCGGAATTCGCTTCATTGGCGTCAAGAGAGAGGGTCGTAAACCCGCGGGAAGTAGTTGAGGTCGCGCCGCTTGGCGTAGTCGATCTCGGCGAAGTTCATCTGGATCGCCCCCGGTGTCGCTACCGGAATGATGGCGTCGGCGATCGGCGCGAATGCCGCGTGGAAGTGATGGCTGGATTTGACGACGATCAATCGTTTGTCGCGCAGATCGATGCCCAGGCCAGTGAATACCCCCGGCGAGAACACCTGACCGCGAATCGAGTTCACCACCACGTCGACGCCATCGCACGTCAGCCAGACCGAAAGCCCCATGGCCTCGGGTGCACCGCCGAGACCACGTTGGAAGTGCGACTGGGCGATGGCTCGGACCGTCACCATCAGATCAAGGGGGTCGCCCGACGACTCGCCGCACTTGCCGCCGAGGCGCAGCATGAGCTTCGCGTCGATGCCGGCTTCGGCACACACCAGGGCGCTCATGGGATCCCATATCGCGCCCAGGGCCACCTGCTGGATGCCTCGCGCGAGGATTTCACGCAGCAGGCTGACATTGTCCCCGGGTGCGCCGCCACCGGGGTTGTCGGCCGTATCGGCCAGCACCACGCGGCCCGGGAGGGCCGCTGCCTGGTCGAGCGCATCGCCGATGCCGGGCATGCGAGGCAACAGGGCCTCGCGCTGCGCGTAGATTCGCCGTCCCAACGCCTCGGCCGTATCGGCGGCAAGCGATGCGTCGCCGTCGGCAATCACCAGCATTTTCGAACCCGTTTCCGCGGTATCGCCCCATGGAAAGCCATGCACGAAGCTCACCGACAGGATGCCCGGACGACGCTCGGCCTGGCGCAACTGGGCCAGCAGACCACCCATGATCGTGCCGGTCGTCGGATAGAAGCCGACCATGCGGCAATCGAACAGGGCACTCACCGGTTGGAGGCGACCCTGGGCCTTGCCGACGCAGATGTCGTAGAGCTCTTGCGCGCGCTCGATGTAATCGACGTGCGGGTACTCCTTCATCAGGATCACGGCGTCGGCGGCCTCGATCAAGACCTCGGAGAGATGGCAATGCGGATCCAGTTCGACGCCTATCGCCGTCTCAGGGCCGCAGGTCGTTCGTAAACGGGTAACCAGATCCGCCTCGCAATCGTCGCAACCGGTGGCAACCATCGCGCCATGGAGCAGCAACAGGATCACATCGAACGGGCCCTCCGCGCGCGCTTGCGACACGATCTCGTCGCGCAGACCCTCCCACACGTGCTGGACGGTCGGCCCCGAAGGCTCGGCGTTGGCGAACAATCCTTCGACGAAGTCGTGACCGTCGGATGACGCGAGCTCTCTGAAACGCCTTGCCACCAGGCCGTTCGTTCCGCTATCCGCACTACTGGCGGTGCCACGGTAGAGGCCGCCCTCTTCGAACCCTCGCAGCCCCGTGGGCCAGGAAGCGAACGTGTTGGTCTCGGTAGAGATGCCGGCAACGAAGATGCGCATGGGACATTCCTGTTTGCGTAGCCACGAGTATTTCATACATGTTATAGATATATCGCACTTCACTCCTTGTTACACATAGAACTCACGGAGTTCCTCATGACCTCACCGCACCTCGCCCCCTTCGTCGACACCGGCTCCCTTGTTTTCCTCTCGGGCCAACTCGCATTCGACGAGCACGGCGCCATCAAGGGCGACGCGGCCATCCAGACGCGTCGGTGTCTGGAACGCGTTGAAAGCGTGCTGCGCGACGCCGGACTCTCGTTGTCCGACGTCGTGAAATGCACCATCTGGCTGCGTCACGAGGGTGACTTCGCCGCATTCAACGACGCTTACGCCAGTTACTTCGGCGCGCACAAGCCAGCACGGTCGACCGTGATCAGTGGCCTCGCGTTACCCGACGCACTGGTGGAGATCGAGGCCATCGCGCATCGGAAATCCAGGGGGAGCTAAGTCCATGAAGGACACCGTGTTCGATATCGCCGTCATCGGCGGAGGCATCGCCGGAGCGGCGGCGGCAGCCAATCTCGCGCCACACGCAAGCCTGCTGGTGCTGGAGCGGGAGAGTCAGCCCGGGTATCACGCGACGGGCCGTTCGGCAGCGCTGTTCTCGGAGATCTACGGCAACGCGTCCATCCGCGCCTTGACCCGTGGCAGCCGCGCGTTTCTCCTCGCGCCGCCGGCGGGTTTCGCGGAGTCGCCCCTGGTATCACCGCGTGGCGCACTCTATGTCGCCAGCGCCGGGCAACTGAAGGCACTGGACGAATTCGCCTCGTTGCCTGACGTCGCCGCGGGCACGCGCCGGATCGACGCCATCGAAGCGCGCGCGCTTTCGCCGAGTCTGCGCGACGGCTATGTCGCCGCTGGCGTCTACGAGCCGGACGCGCAGGATGTCGATGTGCATGCCCTGCATCAGGGTTACCTGCGATGGCTGCGCGAGTGCGGTGGAAAGCTGGTGAACGGCGCCGGTGTCACATCGCTTCGGCACGACGATGATGCCTGGACGATCGGCACTCACGCCGGCATCTTTCACGCCCGGCTTGTCATCAATGCAGCAGGCGCCTGGGCCGACGAGATCGCCGGACTGGCCGGTGCTGCGCCCATCGGCATCCAACCACTGCGGCGTACGGCCTTCATGGTCGACGCACCGGCGGGAAGCGATTCCGATCGCTGGCCGATGACGATCGACATCGACGAGCAGTTCTACTTCAAACCCGATGCGGGTCGTTTGTTGCTGTCGCCTGCCGACGAAACGCCGAGCGCTCCCTGCGATGCGATGCCTGAAGACCTCGACATCGCGATCGCGGTGGACCACATCGAGCAGGCAACGACGCTGTCAATTACCCATGTGCGACAGAAATGGGCGGGATTGCGCAGCTTCGTCGCCGACCGCAGTCCGGTCATCGGCTACGACCCGCAGGTCGCTAATCTCTTCTGGATCGCCGCACTGGGCGGCTATGGTATCCAGACGGCGCCCGCTGTCGGTCGGCTCGCCGCCGCGCTGGTCCAACGACAGCCCGCTCCTGCGGATTTGCTCGAGCTTGGACTGGACGTGGGCTCGGTAGCGCCGGGGCGGTCCCTTGCCTAAGGCTTCCCGGCAACCGGCGTGAACCGCAGATCCTGATAGTCCCAACTGAAATCGGCCACTGGCGACACCGCCTTCATGCTTATCTGCTCGATGTGACCGTCAGGCTTGAGGGCGAAGGTGAAATAGGCGTCTTCGTAGCCCGGCGTGGTGAAGTGCGTGCGGAACGTGTCGTATTGAACATGTTCGAGCGGGCCGACCATCCCCGGAGAGCGATCGAAGCTTACCCTCAGCCCGTTTTCGCCTTTGCTGATCGTGATCGTGCCGTACCAGGGATCGTTGTACACGCCGGCATAACCGGCCAGCGGCAGCGAGGGCCCTCGTTCCGGGTGGCTCGCCGTCGCGTTGTCCTTGAGCGCCTTGCCTGCTTCGATTTCTTCCCGCTTCTGCACATCCACGTAGCTGGCGATCCAGTCCGGCGACGGCAGGCCGAGGTAGGTGTCCAGGAGATGCTCGCGCATGGCGAACAGCGTGCCCACATCCTCTGAATTGACCATCACGGCAAAGGCGACATGCTTGTCGGGAATGAGCACCACGGCAGAGATGCCACCCAGCACGCCACCCAGATGCGTGACGATCTTGTGGCCGCGATAGTCGCGCACCTCGAACCCCAAGGCATAAGCCAGGAACTGAGGCTCACTCAAGGCCAGTGATGGCGGCCCCGGCGTGATCGGGATCAAGGTGTGGGGTGTCCACAGCGCCGAGGATGCCGCCGGCGTGAACAACACCTTGCCATCGGGCATGACGCCATGATCGAGCTGCACCTGCAGCCACTTGCCCATGTCGCTCGCACTGCTCATCAGCGCACCAGCGGGCGCGAAGGCGTCGCCCGTCATGACGCTGGTCAGGACGGAAGGCTTTCCAAAGCCGCGCACCGGCCCGGAGATCTTCGCGTGCAGCGACACCTGGTCCGGCACCCTGGCGTCGATACTTACCTGGGTGTCGTGCATCCCCAGCGGGTCGAGGAGGTTCTTCTGCATGAAGTCCTCCCAGCGCTGTCCGCTCACCGCCTGCAGCAACTGCCCCGCGACGATGTAGAGCACGTTGTCGTAGTCGTAGTTGGCCCGGAACGAGTGCACGGGTTTCAGATAGCGAATCGCGTGGACCAGTTCGTCACGGGAGCGATTGGTCTGCGGAACGAGCATCAGATCGCCCTCCCCCAACCCCAGGCCGCTGCGATGCACGAGCAGATCGGTGACGGTCATTTCGCTGGAGGTGTACGCATCGAACATGCGAAAGCCCGGCAGCCTGTCCGTGACGCGGTCGGTCCATTGCAGTTTGTCCTGATCGACCAGCATGGCAAGCGCCGTGCTGGTGAACGCCTTGGTGTTGGAACCGAGCGGGAAGATGGTGTGGGCATCGACCGGCGCCGTCGAGCCAAGTGTTCTTACCCCATAGGCGTGGGTGGAGGTTTGCTTGCCGTCCACGATCACAACGGCCATGCCCGGCGTGTCGAACGCCTTCATGGCCCTGGCGGCATACGCATCCAGTGCTGCGGCGCTGGCGTCTCCCGGAGGCGGTGCGGCCAGCACGCAGAGCGGCCACAGTAGGGCCGCGGCGGCGAGCAGCACCCTGCGGACGCGGATCGGCGCGATCATCATCGGGCCTTCGGCGGTGGGCGACGCTTGCGCGGTGACGTGCCGTTTTTTTCCTTCACCGCCACCGGTGCCTCCACATAACCCACGAACTTCTGCCGTAGCTGGGTGATGTCACCGATACGCTCGAATCGGTCGCCCATGCGGTCGCTTACGGCGCCGATCAGCAGGCTGAACAGGCTGTTGGCCGCACTGAAGTTATGCCACGCACGATGATCGTCGATCGGCAGCATGAGCACATGGTCGGTGAGCTGCCGCGCCCAGTAGCACTGGGTATCGGTAATGATCACCAGCGGAATACCACGCTGCGCCACTTCTTCGGCCAGCAGGCGGAAGTGACGCGAGTAGCGTCGGAAGTCGATCAGGACAACGCAGCTGTGTTCCGTCGAGTCGAGCAGCACGTCCGCATACGCACCCTCCTGGCCATCCGCGAACGACGTGCGCGGCTTGACGTGCTGAAGCAGGTTTGCAAATCCGATGCCGAGGAAACGGCCGTGGTGAAAACTGGACACGGACACCCGGTCGGCATTGACCAAAAGATCCACGATGGCGGTCCATTCACTGGTCGACGTCAGCGCATGGGCGGCAGTAAGCCCGCGAATCTCCGATTGCAAGGCCTCGGAGGGCGACGCCGCGGCACCCCCTGCCGGACTGCTGTAGAGCTGCAGCCACGGGGTGCTGCCACGCAGCTCTTCCTTCAGTTCGGCCAGGCCTTCATAGCCGAGGTTGCGCAGGAATCGACCCACGGTCATTGGGCTGACATCGACCTGTTTGCCGAGTGACGCCGCCGTCTCGAACGGAATGCTGTCGATGTTCTGCAGCAGGTGAGCGGCGATTTTCTGTTCGGCCGTGGTGAAAGTGTCCCACCGGCTCTTCAGCTTCTTCTTGATGTCCTTGCTCATCTTCTTCTGCTCACTGTGTCATCGCCATCTCAGGTGCCACTGACGCATGTCTTTCCACGTCCCCCAGCCGACGACCAAGCATATACAGGAGCGACGCGGAAAGCCCGGCGACCGCGCCAATAAGAACGAAGAACCATCCGTGGGCAAGAGCGCTCCACAACGTGCCCAGGGCGCCGGCCAGCAGGTTGCCAAAGAACCCCGCAAAGAACCACGTCGCAATACTGGTGGCACGAAAGCCCTCAGGCGCCAACCGACCGAACAGCGCCAGGCCGACCGGCAGGATGTAGAGCTCGCCGATGGTGAAGACCACGAACCAGACGAACAGCCAGACCCAGCTCGCGCGCGTACCGTGGGCGTCGCTCCATGCGGCGACCATTCCCAGCGCAACAAACGACGCCCCCACGATGGTGGCGCCGAAGGCCATCTTCGCCAGCAGTGGCGTTTCCACGCCGCGGCGGGCCAGTCGCGACCAGCGCGCCACCAGGAAAGGAGTAAAGGCGAACACCGCCAACGAATTGATCGACTGGAACCAGGTCATCGGTATGACCCATCCGGACGCCAGCTGGCGATCGATCCCGGTGTCTGCCCACAAGGCGATGGTGTTGCCGTTCTGCTCGTAGGCGCCACGGAATATCACCACGATCGCAGCGATGCCGATCAGCAGGACAAAACGTTCGCGTGCAGCGCGGTCCAACGGAGCCCGGGCCGCGCGCATCGCGGCGCCACGCGCCGGTTCGGGCGGCAGGTAGCGACGGCCGCCCAGATAGATCACCAGCGAAAGCAGCATGCCGAAGCCCGCCGCAGCGAAGCCCCAGTGCCAGCCGTAGACCTCACCCAGCGTGCCGCATACCAACGGAGCCAGGAAGCCGCCCAGGTTGATGCCCACGTAGTAGATGTTGTACGCACTCTTGCTGCGCACGTCGCCGTCGCGGTAGAGGCCCTCGATCTGGCTGGCCAGGCTGGGCAGGAACAGCCCATTGCCCAGCGCGATGGTGATGAGCGCCGGATAGAACAGCGCCTCGGAGGACATCATGAAATGCCCCAGCGCCATCGCTATGCCGCCGATGACCACCGCATTGCGCTTGCCCAGCCAGCGGTCGGCCAGCATGCCGCCGAACAGCGGGGTCAGATAGACGAAGGCGGCATAAGCACCGTAGACCAGCGAGGCGTACTCCTGGCCCATGTCCAGGTGCTTGGTCATGTAATAGACCAGGATCGCGCGCATGCCGAAGAAGGAGAACATCTCCCACATTTCGGTCAGGAACAGCACGCTCAGCCCGCGCGGGTGGCCGAACCAGTCGCTTCCTCTTGCTGGCTTCATACCGCCGCGCCCCATAGGTTTTCCGGACACCATATCCTGCCGTCCTCATAAGTGGCGCCAGGCGTGCGGTCGGTGGTCAGGAAGGTTGGCCCATCCAGATCCACCACGTCGCACAGCTGACCCACCACGAAGGCGGGCGCCATGGCCAACGACGAACCGGACATGTTCCCCACCATCAGATCGAAGCCCAGTGTGCGCGCCTCTCTTGCCAGCGCAAGGGCCTCGGTCAGGCCACCGCACTTGTCCAGTTTGATATTGACGATGTCGACGCGGCCGAGCACGTTCCGCAGGTCGCTTCGATCCTGCACGCTCTCATCCGCCGCGATGCGAATCGGCCGCTCCAGGCCGTCGAGCCATGCCTCGTTACCGATGGGAAACGGTTGCTCCACCACGTCCACGCGTGCATCCACCAACGTCGGCAGGAGCCGCGCAAAGGACTCACGCGTGAATCCCTGGTTCGCGTCGACCATCAGCCACACATCCGGCCGTGCCGCCCGCACCGCTTGCACGCGCCGGGCGTTGAGATCGTCGTCGGTGAGTTTGATCTTGATGGCGCGCGCGCCGGTATACGCGATCGCGCGCTCGGCCATCACATCGGGTGCCTCGGCACCGACGGTGAACGTGGTCACCAGGGGCCGCGGCGCTTTCTGCGCAGCCAGTTCCCACACGGATTCGCCGCTGCGCTTGGCTTCCAGATCCCACAGGGCGCAGTCGAGCGCGTTACGCGCACCGCCGGCGGGCAACACCTGCTGTAACTCCTGACGCGTCAGTCCTGCCTCGATCCTGGGCCGCAACGCTTCGATCTGCGCCAGCATCGAGCTCGGCGTGTCGTTCTTGTAATAGACGCCCAGCCCTTCCCCACGACCGACCAGGTCGCCATCGCGCAGGCTCACCACAACGGCCTCGAAGGCGGTGAACGTGTAGCCGGTGATGTGGAACGGTTGTTTCGTCGGCCACTTCTCGATGTTCGCCTGCAATTGCAGGCGAACATGTCGGTTGCTGTGCATGATTACTCCGGATGCTTTCGATCAATAACGGGCGCTGAAGCTCACCAGCCCGAACACCACGATGAACCAGGCCAGATAGATAGCCACCAGTGCGAGCAGCGTTTCTCCGAAGCGCACCCACCGACTCCGGCGGGGCGCCATCCAGGCCCGTACGCCATGGACAACCACAGCGATGGCGCCGATCAGACCCACCACACCGAGGACGTAAAGCACATACAGCCAGGGCGTAATCGTGCCCTGCACCAGGGGAACCGCATTGGTCGCGGTGAGTACCACCATCAGCACCAGCCAGCCCAGCAAGACCGAGAACAGCGCCAGGATCCCGAGACGGGAAAGTGTGCGAGAGCGCCGCTGTGCAGGGGTGAGTTCCAGTCGATGGCGGTAGTGCCTGCGCACGCCCCAACCCACGGGCCAGCCGATCAGCGCGACGAGCAGGATCAGGAAGGAAAGCCCGGCCAGCAAGCGCACCGAGCCCAGGGACTTGAAGCCCGATGCGGTCTGGAAGACGAACACCGGCGGCTCGGCATCCGTCGCCCAGTAGCGAATGGCGCCCTGCGCGTCGGTTACGAATTTCAGTTTCCGGATGCCGTTGACCTCGCGGTATTCCAGCGGCCCCACTTCACGCCAGTGCAGCGGCACACCCGCATCGCTGGTCAATGCCGACACCGCGATGGTGTCGTCCGGAAGAGCTGCCACCTGGATCTGCGTCAACAGGTAGAGAGGACGCATGGCGCTCTCGTTCCGGCGGCTGGACGTGTACCACCCTGCCACGCGCGCCGCATCCGCCTTGGCGCTCGACACCGTCGGCTGAGCCGGCGCGACGTGCGGGAAGTAGCGGTCGAGGAAGGCCCGGAACATGGCGGCCCGAATGACCCCGGCCCCGCCTTCGTTGCCGGCGCTGTTCATCGAAATGAAGAAGCCCACGTGCGCATCCAGCATCAGGTGCAGATCGCTGTGGAAGTAGTCCAGGTCACCGGCATGACCGACGATGCGCTGGCCGTGGCTATCCTCCTGGTAAAACCCCAGGTCAAATCCGTTGAGGCCCGGCGCGGCGGTACGCTGCGGACTATGCATCAGTGCGACGGTGGCGGGCTCGAGAATCCGTACACCGTTATAGCTCCCGCCCTGCAGCTGCGCGATCATGAAGTGCGCCATGTCGACGGCACTGCTGCTCATACCGCCGGCGGGTGCGGGGTTGACCATCTCGAACTCTTTCGGCTCGCCCTCGGAAGCCGTCATGTAGCTCTTGGCCAACGCCGCAACCCACGACGCCTTCAACGGCTGGTCGTTGGTCGAATGCGGCATGTCCAGCGGCGTGAAGACGTGCTGCTGGATGTAATCCTCGAAACGCTGGCCCGAGACGCGCTCCACGATATAACCGGCAATGCCGCAACCATAGTTGGAATAGGCAACAATCTCGCCCGGCGGAAAGATGCGTGCCGGTACGTGGCTCTTCAGGTAAGCACCCAGGGCGATCTGCTTGTCGCCCGCGGTAATGAGACCCTTGGCGCTCTCCTCGAAGCCCGGCGTGTGTGTCATCACGTCACGCAGCGTGATCGGCTTGCCGTTGAGCGGCGGTATGGTGAAGTCGAGATACGCGTTGACGTCCTTGTCGAGATCGAGCTTGCCTTGCTCGACCAACTGCATCACCGCCGTCCATGCAAACAGCTTGGACGTCGAACCGGGTCGAAACAACGTGGTTTCAGGCGAAGGCGGCGCAAGGGTCTTCAGGTCGGCGTAGCCATACCCTTTGGCAAAAATAACCTTGTCGTCCTTGACCACCGATATGACCGCGCCCGCCACGTCGCCGCGCTGAAGCGCGAACGGCAACAAACCGTCGAAGAACGTCGACAGGTCCTCGTTGGTCAACGCTGGTGGCGCATTGGTCGCATTCGTGGTCGCGGCGACAGGTAACGCCACGGGGGTGGCTGGCGCCGGGCTCAGCGGCTGCGTCACTTGCGCCGACACGAGGCCGACCGCGCAGGTCAGGACAAACGTCGCGAGAATCTTGATGCTGCGGTTCATGCGTGAACGCTCCAGTACCGACAGGACGGGCGGCTTAGAAGTCATAGGTGACATTGACGCCGACCGTGCGCGGCGGCACGTAGGACGCTGCGAAAGGACTGCCTTGCGGATCGATGGTCTCGGAAGTGAGCGAGGTGATGCCGCGCTGGTTGGTCAGGTTCTTGACGTAAGCCTGGAGACTCCAGGGACCGAAGTAAGAACCCGCATGCACATCGATGCCGTGATAGCTGGGGGCCGTCAAACGTGGCCCCGGAACGGGAAGGAAATCGGTTTTTCGGTCGCCCACGTAGTTATAGGTAGCGCCGGCAGAACCGGACCAGCCTCCGCCCAACGGGAAATCGTAGTCCAGGCCCACGGTGGCGTTCCACTTGGGTACCCAGGGCAGCCGATCGCCGTCGTAGCCGAACAAGCCTTCAGGCGTATCCGCGGTGAGCGCGGCATCGGTATAGCTCGCGTTCGCCGAGATCACCAGGCCGCGCGCGGGAGCGTACTTCCAGCTGGCTTCGACGCCCTGGCTCTTCGCCTTGCCGCCGTTGCCCAGAAAACTGAAACCACCCGCCGTGGACGTGAGCTGGATATGACTCCAGTCGATGTAGAAGACATCGGCATCGAAGCTCATGCGTCGATCGAGCAAGGTGGACTTGAAGCCCAACTCATAGCTGGTCAGCTTGTCCGGCCCGAAACTCACCGGTGCGCCCAGGCCCGGTGGGACACCCACATTCGGACCACCCGGCCGGAAGCCCGAGGCCACGCGGATGTACGCCATCACGTCGTCGTTGAACTTGAAGCTGGGATTGAACAGGAACGTGGTCGGAGTGTCTTTGCTTCGTGTGGTGAAGGCGATATCCCCGACCAGCAGGCCGGAACCTGTCTGGGTGAATGTCGTTTTATCCTTGCTATAACGCCCGCCCACCAGGATGCTCAGCTGCGAGGTCACGTGCCAGGTCAGATCGGCGTAAGCGGCCCATTCCTTGAAGATCCCCGGCCCCACGTCGATGGCTCCAAGCGGCGGCAGATCGAGCGGCGCACCGGTGCTGGCGTCGAAGCCATTGACCAACTGCTGGTTGGTCGTGCTTTCACGCGTGTAGAACACGCCGACACGCCATTCCAGCATCTGGTCTTCGCGGGACTGCAAACGAAGATCCTGGGTGAACTTGCCCAGTGTGATCGGGTCGGTGATGGAATAGCCGCCGTTGTCCAGTCCGAACGCAGGATTGAGGACAGGCCCATAGGCAGCGGTGACATCCTGATCCGTGTTGACCTTCTGCGTGCTGTAACTGGACGACGACACCAGCTTCGCCCAACCGAAGTCGGCGTTGACCGATGCGTCGTACAAGCGGTACTTGATCTTGAAGAGCCCTGTACCGGCTGCCCTGCTCTGCTTCTGGTAACCATAGAGCGGCCGCAGCGTTAGCGGATCCACATCCACACCCGTGTTGGCCAGCCCGTCGCTGCTGAGGTTCTGGGCGAGTGCCGACAGGCTCACCGATACCTTGTCGGTGGGTGTCCAGCGCATCTCGGCGCGGCCACCACGAACCGTCGCCTCGTTGACTTTCGACTGGCCGGTAGCGACGTTGTCGATGTAACCCGGATCCTTCCGGTCATAGGCATTGATGCGAAGGGCAAGCGTGTCGGCAATGAGCGGCAGGTTGAACATCGCGCGTTCGTTGAAGCCGCTGCCACCGCCTTTCACACTGCTGTAGCCGGTCGACACGTAGCCGAACGTGCGCGTCGCATCCGGTGGAACGGTGACGAATTTGACCAGGCCACCCAGCGAGTTCGCACCGTAGAGCGTGCCTTGCGGCCCACGAAGTACTTCGATGCGCTCGAGGTCCGCAGGATCGAGATCGGGCGTCAGCAGGCCGCCACCGGCATAGACCGTGCTGGAACCATACGGCGCATCGTTGATGTAGGTACTGACCGCGGAGTTAGCCTGCCCGCTGCCAGAGGTGATGCCCCGGAGGACCAGCTGTGTCTGGCCTTCCGAGGTGGAGATGACATTGAGGCCGGGTACCTGGGTCGCGTAATCGGCGAAGCTGTTCGCACCTGCGCGCTTGAGGTCATCGCCAGAGACGGCCGACACTGCCATAGGGACGTCCTGCAGCTTTTCCGTGCGCTTATTCGCGGTCACGACAACGGCCGGCAGGTCCGCCGCCTGCCGGTGTTGAGGATTCGCCTTTTGATCCTGCGGTGCGTCTTCGCCGGGTGTGACACCACTGGCGCCGATCAAGGCGACGGCGATGGCCGCGCAGACAGCACGCCGACGGTGCTGGAGATAGCAATGCTGCATGACGTCCCCCGTGATAAGCGAATGGCTTGCCCCGGGAGCATTGTTAGCTCGTTATCATTTACGTGTCAATGATATTTCAATACCTATTCCGGTGGCCGCTCATGGCCGCGCCTCCAGCACGATATTGAACGGTGTCTCCGCCGCACGGCGAAGGCGACGGAAGCCGCCGGCATCCACGATCACCTTGCGCAAACGAGCCTCGCCGGCCTGGGCGCCGAGCGCGGGGCCATGTCGGGCGAGAGACACCGGTACGCAGATCATCGAAGACGCCGCGTAATACACGCGACCGACAGGATTGAGGTTGTCCGATGTGCTGTCGCCGGCCGCTGGTTCGACAACCATGCAGGTGCCGTCTTCCTTCAACGCCGTTCTCGCGTGGCGTGCGGCGCCATCGGGATCGGCCATGTCGTGCAGGCAATCGAAGAACGCGATGAGGTCGAAATCGCGGCCGTTATAGCCGGTGGCATCCGCCTGCTCGAACGACGCGTTGCTCACGCCCGCTTCCCTGGCCCGATCGCGAGCGACGTCGATCGACGGCGCGTGATAGTCGTAACCGACGAAATGCGATGCCGGGAAGGCTTTTGCCATCAGCACGGTGCTCGCGCCATGACCGCAACCGACATCGGCGACCTTGCCACCACGCTTGAGCTTGTCGACGACACCGTCAAGCGCCGGCAGCCACGCATTTAGCAGATGGGCGTGGTATCCACCACGGAAGAAGCGTTCGACACCATGGAACAGGCAGGGATGATGTTCGCCCCACTCCATGCCGGCGCCGCTGAGGAAGTTGTCGCGCACGCGCGGATAGGTGTGAAAGAGTGCACGGGCGATCTCATACGCACCCGCAAGATCGACCGGGCCAGCTGGATCGGCCAGGCATGCCGCCTGCTCGTCGTTGAGCCGGTACTGCCCCGATGCCACGTCGTAATCGACGTAACCGCCGGCGGCCTGGTTACCGAGCCACTCACGAATGTAGCGCTCGTTGGTTCCGCTGCGCTTGGCCAGCTCGGCGGGCGTCAGCGACTCCTTTGCAAGCGCCTTGTATAAGCCCAGTTCGTCGCCAAGCAGGACAAGTACTGCGCTGAATGCGGCACCAAGGTCGCCGACGGCCTTTCCCAGAAAGGCGTTGAGTTTTTCTTCGTTGACAGACATGAGTTCGCGCTCCGCAAGACTGGCTTCATCAGGTGACTGTCACCTTGGTCTAGTCCAATCCTGCGCGCGCGGCCATTGTGCAAACGGCCTAGGTATCACCATCGAACTACGAAAAACTACTGAGGTTTTCAGCAGGCGCCTATTCGACGAAGGCGATGAAGCGCTTGTCGCTTTCCGCCAGGTCGCCGGCACGCATGAGACTCGCACCGGCCGAATCCAGAAGCGCCAGCGTGCGCTGTCGATGCGACACCAGTATCCAATCCGGTTGGGCCGTCTGTGGCCATGCATCGACCGACACGGCATCCAGTGCCGCGAGCAGGCGTGATGACTCTGGCGTGTGGGTAACGACGCCCTCGTTGGTGAGTCCGGCCTCGACAATGCCAAGGAGCTCGCACAGGCGCCCCTTTGCGTCGGCCTCGCGATAGTCCGAGCCGCGTCGACCCTCGACAGCCTCGGCAACCGTCGTGTCGGCCCAGGTACCCGCGTCGTCTTGTAGCACCGTCTCGGTCTCCCATGCCTCGGGAGGACAGAGCTTCTGCGACGGGTCGACGGCGAGGAAGGGATTCACCTCGGCCGGATAGATACGACACGCCATGGGCCGGCGCTCGTAAATGCCGCAGCTCATGTCACTGCGCAGGTTAGGGCACGCCCCTGCAAAGGTAGCCAGCAACGATACGATCACCCGTACCGGAAGCGTGCCGCTCGCAGCGGGAAACGAGCGATTGCGCTTGTGTTGGGCCACCCCATCGTCCGCCGGCATTTCCTGTGGCCAGGGAATAGCCTCGCAAAACACTTCAACCGTGCCTCCGTCCCGGAGCCAGGTGCGGGCTTCGGCAAGGCCGAGGGGCAAACGCAAGCCGTGGCAGCAGCGGCCACACATGGTGCAGGAGAAATGCAGGGGCATGGCATCCGGGTCCTAAGGCGCGAGAAAGGCACGTACGGCCATTCGGCTCAGGACCCGATCTGGTTACAGGTCGGTCTGGACTGCTTAGCGAAAAGCGACCGCCGCCGGCTCGGCTTCATTCAACACATAGCCACGCTCGGCCATGACCCGCGCCACGGCAGCCTCGGCGTCCTTGAACACGCGCTCGAGCGGCTGGTTGGCGTCGATATCGACGATCGGGGCACCGCCGTAAGTCAGGTGCGGCGTCACAGCGATCTTCCGGGCCAGGGCCTCACGACGATGATCGGGCTTGCGCGCGAATGCCGTGTCGACATCGACATTGAGCCGCAGCACCAGATCCGGCTGGTAGCTCGCCATCCACTCGAACATGGCCTGCTCGCGCCGAGCCAGGCCGAGCACGAGCCGGGACCCTCCCTCGCTATCGGGAAAGCCGGGGCCATCGTAGGCGCCGGGGACAGCGACCTGAGGGTAGCGGTCCGTGATAACGATCAGACCCTGCTTCCTCATGGCAAGCATGCGCTTGAAGCGCCGCTTCCGTCGCAGGGTGAACGCGCTGATGACCAGGGCCGGCAGGAGGGTCGGCTGCTTGTCTTCCTTGAGCCGGTCATTGACGTCGTCGGCCTTACGGCGAATCAGGCGATCCATGGCCGCTCCCACGAGCGGTAGTTGCCCGATAGCGCGTCCCACATTGCCGGACTGCTTGCCCAGGTGGGCCCGCCCGGCCGGTCCATAGCGCCCGACCCACTCGAGAATATGGTCGGCAACGGTGGATTTCCCGGAGCCATCGCTACCGATTATTGCAATCAGTGGCGCCATCGCGCCGGGTTCTGCCCGCATTGTCGTACCCGAAATAAGAAAACTGTCATTGAAATCATACCAGCGCGTATCCAAATTGAGACAATTCGTAGGCTTGGCAGCCGGCGTCTTCTCATTTGTGAAGGGGCGGTTTAGCTTCGGTAGACGCAACATGAACGATGTAATAAAATTGTATTCATTCAGCACAAACCGGGGGGTATCTGGTGTGCGTTCCTTTTCCGAGCCCTTTGATTCCTCTCGACCCTTGCCTGTCGTCGCCCTAACCGGATGCGATGGTTCGGGCAAGTCGACGCTGCAAGCGGACCTGGTTGCCCAACTTCGCGAACTCGGTCCGACCGAGGCGCTTTACCTGGGCCAGTCGTCGGGACGTATCGGCGAGTGGATCGCCACCCTGCCGGTCATCGGCCCGTCCATGAACCGCTATCTGGTTGGCAAGTCGGACAAGGTCCACGATCGGCCGTCCTCGCCTCCGGGTAACGTCACCGCCCTTGCCATTTACCTGCTGTCGCGCTGGCGCGCCCACAAGTTCGGTCGCATGCTGGCCATGGCCCGTCGCGGCGTGCTCGTAGTAACCGACCGCTACCCGCAGGTCGAGAAAGCCGGCTTCAATTTCGACGGCCCCCAGCTGGCGAAGACCGAGGGTGGCAACTGGTGGGTCCGCCGCCTCAGGGCCAGCGAGCGCCGGCTTTACGAGTGGATGGCCTCCAGCGTCCCGATGCTGGTGATCCGGCTCAATGTCGACGCGGAAACGGCCCATGCCCGCAAGCCCGACCATAAGCTCGCCTCGTTGCGCGAGAAAATCGCCGGATGGCCGCATCTGAAGTTCAATGGCGCCCCGATCCTCGACCTCGATGCGCGGGATGAAGCCAGCGCGGTCCTGAGCTCTTCGCTGCACGCGATTCGCGCTTCACTTCAGGCCTCGCCTGCTGAGGCATCACCGGCGTGACCATTCGTACGGCGGCACAAAAGCCCCATATCGATGCTTCGAACCTGCCGGTCGCCGGGCTCATCGCCGTGGTCGGTTGCGATGGCACAGGCAAGTCGACGCTCACCCACGACCTGGTCAAAAGACTGAGCAACGACGGCCCCACCGTCCGTCGCTACCTGGGCCTGGTCTCCGGTGAGACCGGCGACAAGATCAAGCGCCTCCCCCTGATCGGGCCCCGCCTGGAGCGGCGCCTTGCGGCGAAAGCCGCGCACGCGCAGGACATGAAGAACAAGCTGCCCAATGCCTGGGGCGCGCTCGTCATGTACGGCCTGTCGCTGTGGCGTGCCGCACACCTGCGGCGGGTGGTTCGCCTCGCTGAGCGTGGCGTGCTGGTGATTACCGATCGCTATCCCCAGGCCGAGATTGACGGGTTCCGTTACGACGGTCCGGGGCTGGGTATGGCACGTAGCCAGAAGTGGCTGGTGAGCAAGCTCGCAGCACGTGAGCAGCGGTTGTATGAGCGCATGGCGATGATTCGCCCGGCGCTGGTGATCAAGCTCGATATCGACCTCGCCACGGCTCAGGGCCGCAAGCCCGACCATGGCACGGCCGAACTGACTGACAAGATCGCGGTGATGAGGCGACTCCGGTTCAACGGTGCCCCCATCTTCGATCTGGACACGCGGGCCCCCTATGCCGACGTGTTCGAAAAAGCGCTCCGCGCCGTTACTGCCACCGTAGCACCGCTTCCGTTCGCCCAGGACGCCGCCGCATAAGCCGCCTCGCGACAAGCTCTGCTGCACAACGCAACCTCAACGATCCGAACAGACGTGAACACTCTTCTTCCGACTGCGTCGCAAGCTCCGCTATGGCGCCGCCTGCTCATCCGGGGTGGTAAACACTTCCTGCGCTGGAGCGGACAGTTCCAGGCGAAGCACTCCCTCGTGCCGACCACGCCCGTGATCGACAACAAGGAGTTCGACTGGGTGCCCCGCCTCGAGGCCGCCTGGCCCGAGATCCGTGCGGAACTCGATCACCTGCTCGAGCACCCGGAAGACATCCCGGCGTTCCACCAGCTGTCACCCGATCAGAAGCGCATTTCCAAGGGCGATAACTGGAAGACGTTTGGCTTCTACATTTACGGCAAGCGCGTGGACGAAAACTGCGCCGTTTGCCCGCGTACCGCCGCCGCCCTGGATGGGCTGCCGGGGATGCGTACCGCCATGTTCTCGATCCTCAAGCCACGCTACCGGATCGACGCCCACAAAGGTCCGACCCGCGCAGTGATCCGGGCCCACCTGGGCGTGAAGGTTCCGACGGACTGGCAGAACGTGTGGATCCGGGTCGACGACCAGATCCTCCACTGGCAGGAAGGCAAGGTGGTGCTGTTCGACGACAGCTACGAGCACGAAGTCCACAACGACACCGACGAATACCGGGCGGTGCTGTTCATCGACATCGACCGGCCGAGCGACCGGATCGGCACGCTATTCAATCGCGCGATCTTCGCGCTGATCCAGGCAAGCCCGTACGTGAAGGCCCCGTTGAAGAACCTCGCGAAGTGGAATCAGGATCACAAAAGACGCTGATCGGAAAGGGCCTGGAAAGGACCCCGACTTCTGGCTGTAGCGTTGCTGAAGCAACTTCCGTATTCTTTAACGAAAGATTGAGTAAATTCTTAACAAACCGACCAATTATGGTACCATTAGGTACAGTAACCTCCTGGAAACAACATGGGAATGTCCCCATCTAGTTTCGGAGAAAGCTTGAGAACGCGATAAGACCATGAGCGCAGACGGAAACATTGCCATCCAGGTCGGGCTAGCCACGCCCACCATGAACACGGTGCCCCTGCGCCGTGCGGACTTTGCCAGCCTTGCAGAAGTGCTGGACTACGCCGCATGTGGCGTCACGGGTGCCAACTTCTACGCGGGCGGCAAGCTTGACCTGGCCCTGCCTTACCGCACCCTCCGCAAGGAAGCCCTTGATCTGGCGCAGCGACTCGCGACGCTTGGGCTTGAGCGCGGTGCCCGTCTGGCTATCGTGGCAGAAACGAACGCCGACTTTCTGCGTTTCTTCTTTGCCTGCCAGTACGTGGGCCTCGTTCCTGTTGCCCTACCGTCCACAGTGAATCTCGGCGGCCATGATGCGTACGTGAAGAAGCTTCGCGGCATGCTCCAGGCCGCTGGTGCCTCCGTGGCCGTCGCGTCGGAAGCCTTCATCGGCTTCCTCGGCGAAGCCGTCGTGGGCCTGGATATCGCCAAGTGGGGCACGCCGGCCGCGTTCGCCGAGCTGCCGATCCAGAACATCGAACTGCAGCCGCTCGGTCCGACCGAAGTCGCCTACCTGCAGTTCACCTCGGGCAGCACCGGTACGCCGAAGGCGGCGATGATCACCGAGCAGGCCCTGATGGCCAACCTGCAGGGCTCGAACAATCACGGCCTGGACCTGCGTGACGACGACCGCTTCGTGTCCTGGCTTCCGTTCTATCACGACATGGGCCTGGTTGGCTGTCTGCTCACCGTCATGGCGGGCCAGCGCTCGATCGACTATCTCGACACGCGCGAGTTCGCGATGCGTCCGCGTCGCTGGCTCGAGCTGATGAGCTCGTCGAAGGCGACGATCGCCTATAGCCCGCCGTTCGGTTACGAAATGTGCGCGCGTCGCGTGAAGCCGTCGGATATCGCTTCGTACGACCTCTCCAACTGGCGCGTCGCCGGCATCGGTGCAGAACCCATCCTGCCCGAAGTCCCGGCTCGCTTTGCCGAGTTGCTTGCCCCGGCCGGCTTCGACGCTCGCGCGTTCGTGCCGTCCTACGGCATGGCCGAAGCCTCGCTGGCGATCAGCTTTTCGCCGTTGCAGGCTGGCATCGTGGTCGAGTGGATCGATCCGGCCAGCCTGGCCGACGACCTCATCGCCACGCCGGTCGCTGCCGGTACCGGCACGGGCTTCGTCCGTTGCGGCGGTCCGCTGCCGGGCCACGAGCTCGAGATCTGGAACGACGCAGGCACGCAGCTCGCCGACCTCCACGTGGGCCGCATCATGGTGCGTGGTCCGAGCGTCATGTCGGGCTACTTCCAGCAGCCGGAAAAGACCGCTGAAGTGCTGGCCGCCGATGGCTGGCTCGACACCGGCGACATCGGCTATGTCGTCGATGGCGAAGTCGTCGTCACCGGTCGCCACAAGGACATGATCATCGTCAACGGCCGCAACATCTGGCCGCAGGACATCGAGCGCATCGTCGAGCGCCAGCCGGAACTGCGTTCGCAGGACGCGTCGGCCTTCGGCGTGCCGGGCCCGGATGGCGCGGAAGTCGCTGCCGTGGTCGTCCAGTGCAATACCGACGATGTCGAGATTCGCGAGTCGCTGATCCATCGTATCCGTGGCGACCTGCTCGAAGAGCTGGGCATCGCCTGCCTCATCGAACTGGTGCCGCGTCATACCCTGCCGCGCACCTCGTCCGGCAAGCTGTCGCGTTCGGCCACGCGCGTGGGTTACCTGGAGCGCCAGGCCAAGACTCAGGTACAGGCTCCCCGGGCCGCTGCCGCGGCATGATCGACGCTGCTGCCGCAAGGCAGCCCGTCGTCGCACTGACGGGTGCCACCGGTTTCGTTGGCACCGCGTTACGGCAACAGCTGGTGGCTTCGGGCTACCGCGTACGCGCCCTCTACCGGCCCCGCGCCGGTCGTGTCCTGAAGAACACCGATAACCTCGAATGGATCCCCGGCGATCTCGCCGATCGCGCTGCGTTGGCTACCCTGGTGAAGGGTGCCGACGCGTTCGTGCATTGCGCGGGCAGCGTTCGCGGCGCACGGCGCGAGGACTTCGACCGCGTCAACGAACAAGGTGTCCTGGACACGGTCCAGGCTGCCGCCGGTGAACCCTCGTGCCGCCGTTATCTGCTGATTTCCTCGCTTGCCGCGCGAGAGCCGCAGCTGTCCGACTATGCGGGTAGCAAGTGGCGCGGCGAGCGCGCGCTGGAAGCCAACGCCGGCCGCCTGGCCTGGGCCGCCCTGCGACCCCCTGCCGTTTACGGCCCCGGCGACCGCGAGATGCTCCCGCTGTTCCAGGGCATGCAGCGCGGACTGGCGCCGATCCCGGGCGACGGCCGTGGGCGCTTCTCGCTGATCCACGTCTCCGACCTCGCGTCCGCGGTGGCCGCCTGGCTGGCAACCGAGGGCGATTCGGGAAATACTTACGAACTGGATGACGGCCACGAAAATGGCTACGACTGGGATACCGTGCTTGCCACGGCATCGCGCGTGCTACGCGGCAACGCGCCGATTCGTCGGCTGACGATTCCCACGTCATTATTGCGACTTGTTGGCGGCGTTAATCTCGCCGCGGCGCGGATCTTCGGATACGCGCCCATGCTGACCCTCGGCAAGGTGCGCGAGGTCACGCACGCCGACTGGGTAGGCGATGGCAGTGCCTTCGAACACGCGACCGGGTGGCGGCCCGTCTTCGGCTTCGAGCGCGGTCTGGCCGACACGCTCGGCAAACCCTTTGCGCACTGAACGGAGTGCCTTGATGAATCACCAAGATGTTGTTGCACAACTTATCGAACTCGTCACCCCGATCGCAGAAGGTCGCGTGGCGGTGATTACCGAGAACACCGGGATCACCAGTGAGCTGGGACTGGACTCGCTCAAGGTCATGGACCTCGTCGTCGCCGTCGAGGACCAGTTCGATATCTCCGTGCCTATCAATGCGCTGGCCGAAGTCCGGACCGTGGGCGATTTCGCCTCGCTGATCCAGAAGTCCGCGGGCGAAAACGCATGAACGAGAATCCCAGGCTGAAGGCGGTTCGCGCCGTCCGGCAGGAGCTGGCGGCCGTCGGCATCGACCCCTTCGGCGTGCAGATCGACCAGATCATCTCGCCCACCGAGGGTCTGATCGATGGACGGCCAACCATCCTGGCCGGCACCAACAACTACCTCGGCATGACCTTCGATGCGGACTGCATCGCGTCCGCGCGCGATGCCCTGGAGAGCTCGGGTACCGGCACCACCGGCTCGCGCATGGCCAATGGCAGCTACGCCTCGCATCGCGAGCTGGAGCTCGACCTTGCCCGCTTCTACGGCAAGCGCGACGCCATCGTGTTCTCGACCGGCTACCAGGCCAACCTCGGCATGATCTCGGCACTCGCCGGCCCGGGCGACACGGTGATGATCGATGCCGACAGCCACGCCAGCATCTACGACGGTTGCACGCTGGCAGGCGCGAACACCATCCGTTTTCGCCACAACGATGCCGACGACCTTGCCAAGCGCATGCGCCGCCTCGGTGATGCTGCCGCCGATGCGCTGATCATCGTCGAAGGCGTTTACAGCATGCTGGGCGATCGCGCACCGCTGCGCGAGTTCGTTCGCGTGAAACAGGAATTCGGCGCCACGCTGCTGGTCGACGAAGCCCACTCCATGGGCGTGCTCGGCAAGAAGGGCCAGGGCCTGGCCGAAGAAGATGGCGTGCTTGCGGACATCGATTACGTCGTCGGCACTTTCAGCAAGAGCCTGGGCAATACCGGCGGCTTCTGCGTCGGCGACTCCGCCGACATGGATGTGCTGCGCTACGCCAGCCGCCCCTACGTGTTCACCGCTTCGCTCGCGCCGGCAACGATCGCGGCAACGCGAACGGCGCTGCGCAAATTGGAAGCCGCAACCGACCTCAGGCAGCGCCTGCAGGCCAATGCGGAACGGCTGCACGCCGGCCTCGCCGCACTCGGCTTCCGCCTTGGCGCACCGGCCAACGCCGTGGTCGCCGTGCTTGTCGGTGAGAAGCTCGAAGCGCTGCGTTTCTGGGACCACCTGCTGAAGAGCGGCGTGTACGTGAACCTGATGGTTCCGCCGGCCACGCCGGGTAACGAATCGCTCCTGCGTTGCAGCGTCAGCGCCGCCCACACGCCGGAGCAGATCGACGCGATCTGTGCCGCGTTCGGGAGCTGGACCGGCGCAAGGGCATGAAGCACTGGTTCTCCGATGGCGCGTTTCGCGCCATCGTGCGCAATGCGTCCATCCTCGGATCGAGCAATGTCGTCAGTGCCCTGCTGAGCTTGCTCGCTCTCGGCTGCGCGGGTCGCGGCATGACGCCGGCGCTGTTCGGTACGCTGGTCGTCGTCCAGGCATACGCCAAGACGGTCAGCGATATCGCCAAGTTCCAGACCTGGCAGTTCGTCGTCCAGTTCGGCACCCCTGCCCTCGCCCACAAGGACGTCAAGCGCTTCCGTGACGTCACCGGGTTCTCGTTCGGCCTCGACCTGGCTAGCGGCATCGTCGCGGCCGTGGGCGGCATGATCCTGTTGCCACTGCTCAGCCATTCGGTGGGCATCTCGACGGAAGACTTCTGGTGGGCGCTGGCCTACTGCACGCTGATCCCGACCATGACAGCGGCAACGCCCACGGGCATCCTCCGCTCGATCGACCGTTTCGACCTGATCGCCGTGCAGCAGGCCGTCACGCCGTTCCTGCGCGCGATCGGCAGCGTCATCGCCTACTTCGCCCACCTTGGTTTCCCCGGCTTCCTGGCGACGTGGTACCTGTCCAGCCTGGTCGGCGATATCGCGCTGTGGATATTCGCGGTCCAGGAACTTCGCCGGCAGAACATCGAGCATGCCCTGCGCCCGGGATTGTTCGCCCCGGCCCGTCGCATCAAGGGCGCCTGGGATTTCGTATGGACGACCAACTTCTCCCATTCAATCTGGTCCGCCCGTAACGCGGGCACCAACGTGCTGGTCGGCATCATGCTCGGACCGACTGCGGCCGGCCTGTTCAAGGTCGCGCTGACCTTCTTCGACGCGGCTGGCACGCCCGCCTCGCTCATGCAGAAAAGCTTCTATCCCGAGATCATGCGACTGGATCCGGCCAGCACGCGACCGTGGAAGCTGGGCCTGCGCTCGGCCGCCCTGGCTGGCGGGCTGGGCGTCCTCGTCGCACTGCTGGTCATCGGCGTGGGCAAACCGCTGATTTCCGCGGTGTTCGGCGCGAAGTATCTCGAGTCCTACAGCCTGCTTCAGGTCATGTGCGGCGCCCTCGTCGTCTCCATGGCGGGTTTTCCCCTCGAATCGCTGCTCTACATCGCCAGCCGCCAGCGTGCGGCACTGGTCGCGCAGGGACTCGCGGCACTGATCTACGTCGGCCTGCTCATCGGATTGACGCATTACTTCGACATCATTGGCGCGGCCTTCGCCTATTTCGGCGGTCAGTGCCTGGAAGCGTTTTTCTTCCTGGTCCCGACCCTCTCCGCCTACCGCAAGCGGCATACGCTGTCGTTCTACAAGCCTGAGGAAGCGCAGTCATGACCCGCCGTCATGGGCCCCAGTGGCAAACATTCCCGGCCGAGACGTTGCGGCGCCTGTTCGACGCCGTGGATGTCGACGATATCGTCGATGCCCATGTCTCCCTGCCCGACCCCATCGTGCTGGCGTGTCCGGACGAATCGATTCGGCAGTGTTACGCGCTGTGCCTGCAGTTCTGGGAAGACGGTTTCACGCGTGAGGACGCATTGCGGCTGGTCGAGAAACTGCTTCGTCATGAAGGGTTGAGCGCCGACGAACGTCTCGAGTTCAAGCACATTCGCGCGCGATACAAGCATCTGCGCTTTGCGCAACGGCTATACAGCACGCGTCACAGGTCGGACTACCTGTTCGATCTGACCACGCGCGTCTTTGGCAAGCTGCAGGATGCGTTTCGCAGCGGCCGGCGCAGCGGCATCGTCCGCAATGGCTTCGTGCTTCGCATCCTGCTGTCAAAGCCGGTCTGGTCGATGGTGCGACGTGCGATGGAGCATACGCACATGACCAGCGAGGCGGGGCTCATCGCTTTCCAGAAGTCGGAAATGCGTGACCTGAAGAAAGCCATGGCACGCACCCACTTCGCCGGGCACCAGTTCCATACGGTGCGCAAGATTGTCAGCATGCAGGTGTCCTTCTACGATACGCTGAGGACGCTCGGTCCAAACGATCACGCCTTCAGGATGTCGCGGTTCCTCGCGGCGATCAACGGCCTGATGGGTTCACGCCACGACGAGATGGTCGCCGAGGCCCTGTCGGGTCGCCGGCACTACGACACGCCGGCACCGCTTGCCAAGGAAACCCGGTCTCGTCTGGAGACCCTGATCGCACGCTATCCGCTTTAAGCGGATTCGGGACGCACCGTGATGACCGGCAGTCGTAAGCCCAAATGGCAGAAATTTCCGGCCGAGACACTGCGGCGCCTGTTCGACGCAGTGGAGGTCAACGATGTCGTCGACGCCCATGTCGCCCTGCCCGATCCCATCGTGCTCGCATGTCCGGACGAATCGATACGGCAGTGTTACGCGCTATGCCTGCAGTTCTGGGAAGACGGTTTCACGCGCGCGGATGCCATGCAATTGGTCAAGAAGCTGCTTCGTGGCGAGGAGCTGAGTGCCGACGAGCGCCGCGAGTTCAAGTACATCCGCGCGCGCTACAAGCACCTGCGCTTTGCGCAACGCCTATGCAGCAAGCATCACGTCTCGGACTACCTGTTCGACCGGACGACACGCCAGTTAGGCAAGTTGCAGGACGCGTTTCGCAGCGGCCGGCGTAACGGCATCGTCCGCAGCGGCTTCAAGTTACGCGTGCTGCTGTCGAAGCCTGTGTGGTGGATAGTCCGGCGTTCGATGGAAAACACGCGCCTGACCACCGAGGCCGAACTCATCGCTTTCCAGAAGGCGGAATTGCACTACCTGAAGAAAGCCATGGCGGACACCGCCCTGGCCGGCCATGAGTTTCATAACGTGCGCAAGATCGTCAGCATGCAGGTGTGCTTCTACGACACGCTGAGGACGCTGGGTCCGAACGAGCACGCCTTTCGGATGTCACGGTTCCTGGCGGCCATCAACGGCCTGATGGGGTCCCGGCACGACGAGATGGTCGCCGAGGCCCACTCCGGCCGCCAGCCTTACGACACCCCGGCACCGCTGACCAGCGATATCCGATCCCGCCTGGAAACCCTGGCCGCCCGTTATCCGGTTTAGCGCGGGGATGCCGGGTCGCGAATGGATTCGGGCTGCCAGCCGCCGCCCAGGGCCATGATGAGGTTCACGCTGGCATCCAGCCGGCGCAGCCGAAGCTGCATGTCGCCGCGGACGCCATCGAGCGCCGCGTTGGCGGCATCGACGACAGCCGGATAGTCGGCGACGCCTTCCTTGTACTGGTTCCGCGTGACCCGATCCGATTCGGTCGCTGCCGCGGCCGCTTTGGTCTGGAGCTCGGCATTGCCGGCCAGCGTGCTCGTGACCACGAGGCCGTCTTCCACTTCACGGAAGGCGTCGAGGACCGTCTGTCGATAGTTCGCGACCGCCTCGTTATAGGCTTCGTCGGCGTTGGTCAGCTGCCCGCTCAGGCGACCGCCCGTGAACAGCGGTGCGCGAATGTCCGCCGTCCCGGTGGGACCCTTCAGGATGCCGATACCGGCGGCCAGACTGATCGAAGGCAGGGTCTCGGCCTTGGCCACGCCGATACGGGCACTGGCGGCGGCCATCCGGCGTTCGGCCGCGGCAACGTCCGGGCGACGCTCAAGCAGGCTCGCAGGGACGCCTGCGGGAATCACCGGCACGTTCGCTTCAAAGGGCGCCGGGGCGATCGCAAACGCCGCCGGCGGCTTGCCGAGCATCACCGCGATCGCATGCTCGAGCTGTGCTCGCGCCGCCTTGGTATCGGCCAGTTGAAGCTGCGCGGAGCTCGCCTTTATCACGGCCCCGGCCACGTCTGAACTGGACGCCTGACCCTGGGCATACTGATTGCCGACCATCCGGTGAAGCTGTTCGGCGGCATCGGCGGAGCTTTGCATCAGCCCGATCACGGCATCGTTCTGCCGTAAGGCGAAGTAGCTCTGCACGAGCTGCCCCTGCATCGACAACGTGGCGGCGGCGAGGTCGTCCTTGCTTGCCTCGGCGATGGCGCGGTGAGACTCGACATCACGGCGGATACGACCCCAAAGGTCGAGTTCCCAGGTGACCCCGATACCCACATCGTTCTCGTTCTTGCGCCCCGACTTGAGTGTGCCTGCGGAGACTTGCGGCACCGAGGCAGCCTTCGCCTCCTGGATCAGCGCCTGGGCCTCACGCACGCGAGCCGCGGCAGCCGCCAGCGACTGGTTGTTTACCGCTACCTGCGAGACCAGCGCGTTGAGCGTGGGATCGCCGTAGATCTCCCACCACTTCCCCGCGATCGCCGGTTCCGCCTGCTGGCCAGCCTGAGGGCTCGCTTCTTTGTACGCGGCGGGCACAGCGGTCGACGGGCGCACGTAGTTCGGCCCGACCTCGGTACAGGCGGCGACAGCCATCACGACGCCCGCGACGATAACGGCGCGCAGACCGTGAGCGTGGAACCGCGCGCTCACTTCAGCGCTCCTTTGCGGCCTGCCGACCATGCGGCGTCCCCTCGGGCCCTGAAACTCTGCGTCCATCGTCCTGCCCACCTGCTGAATCTGTCGAGATAAAGGTACACAACCGGGGTCGTGTAAAGCGTCAACAACTGGCTGACCACCAGGCCACCGCCCATCGCAATGCCTAGCGGAGCGTGCATTTCGGCACCATCGCCGCGCGCCACGGCCAGTGGGACCGCCGCCACCATGACAGCCAGCGAGGTCATGAGGATGGGGCGGAAACGCAGCCGGCACGCCTTCTGGATCGCCTCGGCCGGCGTCAGCCCCTCGCTGCGCTGCGCGGCGAGGGCGAAGTCCACCATCATGATCGCGTTTTTCATCACGATACCGATGAGGGCGAAGATACCGATCAGCGCGATCACGTCGAAGTCGGTCCGGAACACGATCAGGGCGAACACCGCGCCGACTGCGGCGGATGGCAGCGTCGAGAGGATCGTGAGCGGATGGAAGCAGCTTTCGTAAAGAATGCCCAGGACGATGAACAGCGTAAGGAACGCGCCGAGAATCAAGGCCGGCTCACTTGAGGCCACCTGCCGCGCCGCACCCGCCGACCCTGCGAAGGTGCTGCGCACCGACGTCGGCATGGCCGTGCGATCCACCGCACGCTGGATCGCCTGTGTCGCCTGCGATAGCGATACGCCCGGCGCGCGGTCGAACGAAATCGTGGCGGACAGGGATTGCCCGTAATGGGAAATACCCAGCGGCACGTTGAACTGGCGGACATGCCCTAGCATCAGCAACGGCACGTTGCTTCCACCGGCGCCGGGAACCTGGATCTGGTTGAACGCGTCCGCCGACTGTGCATGCTCCGGCGCGACCCCCATGAGCACGGGAACCTGATCCGCCGGCGAGAAAATCGTCGCCGCACGGCGGTCGGCGAAGGCATCGCGAAGGACGCCGTCGACGCGCGCATAGCTGATCCCGTATTGCGCGGCCGTATCGCGATCGACATCCAGCGAGGTCGCCAGCGCCGTGCCGCCGTTGTCGCTGTGCACGTTACTGATCTGCGGAATCGTCGTCATGGCCTGGGCAATCCGTGGCGCCCACGTACGCAGGAGTTCCGGCGAATCGGCCTGGATGGTGTATTCGTTCGACGCGCGGCTGCGACGCCCACCGACGCGGATGTTCTGCACCGAGGTCACCGTGAACGTACCGCCGGAGAGGCGAGCCAGTTTCGTGTTCAACCGGGCTGCGACCTCGTCGGCGCTGGCGTCGCGCTTCGCCAGCGGCTTGAGCGTAGCGAACAGCGAGCCCGAATCGTGCTCGGCATACCCGGCAACGCTTTGAATGGCGGGATCGGCGCGCACCACATCAAGGAACGTGGCGAGCTTTGCTTTGGCTACCGGGAAGGAGGCACTGCCATCGGTGTTGAAGTCGCCCGTGAGCTCGCCGGTGTCCTGGCGCGGGAAGAAACCCTTGGGCACCACGATGTAGAGAACGACGCTCAGGCACAGCACCGCGAGCAGGGACAGCATGGTCAGCGGCGCACGGCGGAGCGCGACGACGAGGCTGTCGTCATAGGCCTTCTGCAGCCTGGCGAACGCGCGCTCGCTCCACTGGAAGATGCGGCCATGGACATGGCGCGAGCTTTCCGGCTTCAGCCACAACGCACTCAGCATGGGCACGAAGGTCAGCGACACCACCAGGGAAATCGCGATCACGACCGCGAGCGTGACGGCGAACTCGCGCACGAATAGGCCAACGTAGCCACCCATCAGCAACAGGGGGATGAACACCGCGATCAGCACCGCGCTCATGGAAAGCACGGTGAGGCCCACTTCCCCCGCGCCGACGCGTGCGGCCTCGCGCGGCGGCATGCCGTCCTCGATGTGGCGGGCGATGTTCTCCACCACCACCACGGCGTCGTCCACCGTGAAACCTACCGCGATGGTCAGCGCCATCAGGGACAGGATGTCGAGGCTGTATCCGAGCAGATACATCACCGTCATCGCGCCCAGCAGGGAGATCGGTGCCACGGCGCTGGCGATCAACGCCGCGCGGACATCGCGAAGGAACAGCAGCATGACCACGACGACCAGCACCACCGCCAGCGCCAGCGTATGCTCGGCACCGCTCAGCGAACCGCGCACGGATGTCGCGCGGTCGACGATGACGCTCACCTTCATATCGCCCGGCAGGGACGCCTGCAGGGCCGGAAGGCGGTGGGTGATGCCGTCGATCACCTCGATGATGTTGGCGCCGGCCTTGTGGCGGACCAGGGCCAGCACCGCGGGCTCACCATTGGCGAGCGCCGCGTTGTCGGGGTCGCGCACCGTATTGACGACGCGAGCGATGTCACCAAGGGACACGGCGTTGCCATCACGGCCGGAAACCACGAGCGAGCGGAATGCTTCGGCCGTATTGAGCTGGCCGTTCGTGGCCACCTGCAGGTAGCGGTCACCGATCTCCAGCGCGCCGGAGGCCTGGTTCGAGACGGCGGCGGCGACCGCGTGGCGCAGCTGTTCGAAGCCCACCCCGCGCTGATTCATCGCCGTCGGGTCCAGGTCGATGCGCACGGCGGGCACGGAGCTGCCGACGAGTTCCACATCGCCCACGCCGTCCACCTGCGCCAGCATCTGGCTGAAGGTCGTCGAGGCGACGGCATACATCTGTCCCGGGCTCGCGTCGCGCGAGGTCAGGCTGAGCACCAGCACCGGGGCATCGGCCGAACTGACCGCGCGATACGTCGGGCTGCCCGGCATGTCGGAGGGCAAGTCGCCACGAGCGGCGTTGATCGCCGCCTGCACGTCACGTGTCGCGCCGACCACGTTGCGCGAGAAATCGAAGCTGAGACGAATATCCGTCGAGCCGTTCGTGCTGACCGACGTCATCTCGGTCACACCGGCGATGCGTCCAAGCGCTCGCTCGAGCGGGGTCGCCACGGCCGAGACCATCGTCGCCGGACTGGCGCCGGGCAGCGCAGCCGAAACCTTGATGGTCGGCACGTCCACTTCGGGCAGCGAGGCGATCGGCAGCAGCCGCCATGCCAGTGCACCGGCGATCACCAGCCCGAGGCACAGCAGCGATGTCGCCACCGGCCGGTCGATGAATAGCCGCGAGATGTTCATGCCCGACGACGCTGCAGCACGCGTTCGAACGCAAGGTAGATCACCGGCGTGGTGAACAACGTCAGCAACTGGCTCACCAGCAGGCCCCAGAAGATGCCCACGCCCAGCGGATGACGAAGCTCCGCGCCCATGCCCCCACCCAACATCAACGGCAACGCGCCGAGCATCGCGGCGAGCGTCGTCATGATGATGGGGCGGAAGCGCAGCATGCAGGCCTGCACGATGGCATCGCGCGGCGTGAGGCCCTGCTGGCGCTGCGCGTCGATCGCGAAGTCGATCAGCATGATCGCGTTCTTCTGCACGATGCCGATCAGCAGGATCACGCCGATGAGCGAGATCACATCGAGCTCGAATCCGCCGATCATCAGCGCCAGCAGCGCGCCGATGCCCGCTGAGGGCAGCGTCGACAGGATCGTCAATGGATGGATGTAGCTCTCGTACAGCACGCCAAGCACGATGTACACGGTGATCAGCGTGGCCAGGATCAGCCACGGCTGGCCATCACGCGACGCCTGGAAGGCCTGCGAGGAACCCTGCCAGCGCATCTGCATGCTCGCCGGCAGCTTCAGGTCGCGCCACGCCGCATCCACGGACTTGATCGCACTATCCAGCGCCACGCCGCGCGCGACATTGAACGACACCGTCGCCGCCGGAAGCTGGTCGATACGGGTGACCACCAGCGGCCCGGTCCGTTCGCTGATCTGGGCGATGGACGACAAGGGAATCAACGTGGAGGACGGATCGCTCGCGTCCGCACCGGTGATCCCGGTACCCGCCTGCGGCGCGAGATAGATGCCGCCCATCGCGCCGGCCGTACCGTCCGCATTGGGGGCGGCTTCGAGGATCACGCGGCGCTGGCTTGCGAGGGTCAGCAAGGTGCTCACCTGTCGCTGGCCGAACGCGTTGTAGAGCGCGTCGCCCACGGCCGCGGACGTGATGCCATAGCGGCTCGCCAGGTCATGATCGACCTGGACGAAGGCTTCCAGGCCCTTGTCATGTTGATCGCTGGTCACGCCCGAAAGCTTACGGATGTTCTGCAACGGACCGACGATGCGGGGCAGCCACTGGGACAGCAGTGTGGGGTCCGTATTCTCGACCGAGAACTGGTACTGCCCCGGGCTGACGCGATCGTCGATCGTCAGGTCAGGAACGGGCTGCATGTAAAGCGTGATGCCATCGATCTTGATGGCTGCATCGGCGAGCCGTTGCATGACCTTGGGAACACGATTGCGGTGACCCAGCGGTTTGAGATGGATGAGCAGGCGGCCGCTATTGAGCGACAACGCGCCGTCGCCGACGCCGATGAAAGACGCCACGCTCTCGACCGCGGGATCCTTCAGGATCTCCGCCGTCAACGCCTGCTGGCGCTTGGCCATCTCGGCGAAGGACACCGTCGGCGACGCCACGGAAATGCCCTGGATGTCGCCGGAATCCTGCGTCGGGAACAGACCACGCGGAATCACCAGGTAAAGCACGACAGCAAGCGCGGCCATACCCGCTACCGTAAGCAGCGTAGCGGTCTGGCGTGCCAGCACCCACTCGAGGCCACGCGCGTACTTCGCCAGCACGTTGTCGTGCCATTCCCTGCCCTTGCGGGCCACGCGTCCCTGCTCGGACGGCTCGGGCGTGCGCCGGAGCATGCGCGCGCACATCATCGGCGTGAGCGTCAGAGACACCACGCAGGAAATCAGGATAGCCACCGCCAGGGTGATCGCGAACTCGCGGAACAGCCGTCCGACCAGGCCACCCATGAACAGCAACGGGATCAACACCGCCAGCAACGACAAGGTCAGCGACACCACGGTGAAGGCGATCTGACGCGAGCCCTTCAGCGCCGCGGAGAACGGATCCTCGCCTGCTTCCACGTAGCGGGCGATGTTCTCGATCATGACGATCGCATCGTCGACCATGAAGCCGGTCGCGACGATGAGCGCCATCAGGGTCAGGTTGTTGATCGAGAAGCCGGCCAGGTACATGACCGCGAACGTGCCGATCAGCGAGAGCGGTACCACCACGCCGGGAATGACGGTGGCCGTGCCGCTGCCCAGGAAAAGGTAGATCACGAACACCACGAGGATGATCGCGAAGATCAATTCGAGCTGCGTATCGCTTACCGCCGCGCGCACGGTTTCGGTGCGGTCGTTAAGCGTTTTGACGTCGACCGCCGCAGGCAGCGTCGTCTTCAGTTGCGGCAGCAGGTCGCGGATGCGGTCGACCACTTCCACCACGTTGGCGCCAGGCTGGCGGCGAATGAGCAGGATGATTGCCGGGTCCTGGCCCGACCACGCGGCGAGGCGCGAATTCTCGGCACCGTCGGCCACCTTGGCCACGTCGCCCAGGCGCACGACCGCACCGTCGCGATGACCCACCGTCAGGCGCTCGAATTCGGCGGCGGTATCGATGGGATTGCTGATCGCGATGTTCGAGGAGCGGACCGGCCCTTCAAGGCTGCCCTTGGCCTGGTTCGAATTGGCGTCGTGGATCGCGCCGCGCAGATCGTCCAGGGTCATGCCCTGCGAACGAAGCTTCGCCGGATCCGCCTGCACCACGATCGCCGGCTGCTGGCCGCCATCGAGGCTGACCAGGCCCACGCCGGTGACCTGGGAGAGTTTCGGCACCAGGCGCGTATCGGCCAGCTCACGGAGCACCCGCAGCGACAGGGTCGGCGAGGTCAGGGCCAGCGTCATCACCGGCGCGTCTGCAGGGTTCACCTTGCGATAGATCGGCGGCTGCGAGATGTCGGGCGGCAGCAGCGGCGCCGCGCCGTTGATCGCGGCCTGTACTTCCTGCTCGGCGACATCCAGCGGCAGTTCGAGGTTGAACCGCAGCGTGATCGTCGAGGCACCAGCCGCACTCGTCGAGGACATCTGGCTCAGGCCAGGCATCTGCCCCATCTGGCGCTCGAGGGGTCCGGTAACGGTCGATGCGACCACCTGGGGGCCCGCACCCGGATAAGCGGTGACGACTTCGATAGTCGGGAAGTCGACCTCCGGCAAGGCCGATAGCGGCAGAAACCGGTACGCAAAGAGACCGACCAGCAGGATCGCAATGGCCAGGAGCGAGGTCGCAACCGGCCTCAGGATGAACAGGCGGGACGGGTTCACGGGTTATGGCATTCCGGAGCACTCGCAGGGGACGCCGGTGCAGGCGCGGCACTCGCCGTGGCGGTGACCGACGTGCCGGAGCGGAGCCTGTCCGCTCCCTCGACGACGACCTTCGCACCCGGTGCGATGCCGGAGGCGATCACCGCCGTGCTCGTATCTCCCGGGCCCAGCTTGACCGGCACGACGGCAGCCGTCTTGTCGTCGTTGATCACGTAAACGAACGGGCCCTGGGCGCCCTGCTGGATCGCAGCGGCCGGCACCAGAATCGCCTGCGGCAACACCTGAACCGGTAGCTTCGCGGTGACGAACTGGTTGGGCAACAGCTCATTGTTCGTGTTGGCAAACTCGGCTTCGAACTTCACCGTGCCCGTCGCCGGATCCACTTCATTGTTCGCCGCGCGCAGGCGGCCGGTGGCGATCACCTCATCGGGGCTGTCGCCATAGGCGTCGACCGGAATGCAGGTGCCGGCATTGAGACGCTGCAGCACACGCGGGACGACGTTCACCGGCACCGAGAAGATCACCTTGCTCGGCTGGGACTGGGTGACCACCACGATGCCACGCGCATCGGAGGGGCCGACCAGGTTGCCCGGATCCACGCGGCGCAAGCCCACCGTGCCCGCGATGGGCGAGGTGATGCGCGCGTTGGAAACCTGCAGGTTGGCGCTACCGATACGACCCTGCTCGGACTTCACCTCGGCGGTGTACTGCGCGACCAGCGATTTCTGGTCGGCCAGACGCTGGCGCGAGATCGAATCCTGCGTGGCCAGCACCTCGAAGTGCTTGAGGGTTTCCTGCGCGTTGGCGAGCTTGGCCTGGCTGCTGGCCAGGTCACCGGTCGCGAGCTGCAGTTGCGCCTGGGATGCACGCGGATCGATCTCGGCCAGGAGGTCGCCCTGCTTGACCATCTGCCCACCGCTGAAGGCGATGCTCTTGAGCACGCCGTCCACCTGGCTGCGGACCAGCACGCTGTTCGACGGCGTGACCGTGCCCGGCTGCGAACGGTAGACCACGAAACTACCCTGGCGGGCTGTCGCGACCACCACAGGTACGCTCTGGTCGGCGTCCGAGGCGCCCTTCTTCGAACAGGCAACGCCGGCGATCGCGACGACACCGAGGAGGATGGGCCCTAGCGAGGAGAATTGCCTGTTCATCAGAGCTCCTTCTCGTACACGCGGTAACGCTTGTAATCGCGGCCGCCGATCGCTTCGATGATGTTACGCATGCCATCGTTGTCCTCGAGGATCCACGACAGCTCCACCTCCTGCACACCGCGAGCGACGAGGTGATGGCGCACGGCATCGATGACCAGGAAAGCCAGGCCGGGACCGAGCGGGGTGTTGTGGAAGCTTTTACGCACTCCCATCAGCGGCACGCGGGAAGACTTCGGGAATTTGACCTTGAGGTTCCACAGCAGCTTCGCCCAGTTGAACGGCAGCAGCTTGCCATTGAAGTCCTTGATGACTTCGTTGACGTTCGGCAGCGCAACGATGAAGGCCGCCGGCACGCCGTCCACTTCGGCGATCTGGATCAGCTCCGACGCGATCAGCACCTTCAGCGTGTGGCCAAGATCCTTGAATTCGGCCTCGGTGAAGGGCACGAAACCCCAGTTGTCCGACCACGCGTCGTTGAAAATGTCGCGCAGCACGGCGAGTTCCTGGTCGAACCGCTTGTTGTCGAGCGGACGCACCGTGATGCTCTGCTTGGACTTGCCGAGCAGACGCTTCATCACCTTGGGCGCGGGGAAATTCGGTTCGACCACATAGGCGAGCATGTCCTTGGCCTTGTGATAACCGGCCTGCTCGATGTGCGTGCCGTAATAAGGCTTGGAATGCCCCATCATGAAGTAGGGCGACGTATCGAACCCGTCCACCAGCAAGCCGACTTCATCGTTGATCGAGAGGCTGAGCGGTCCGCGCACGCGCTTGATGCCCTCGCTGCGCAGCCACTCTTCGGCCGCACCCATCAGCGCGGCGAAGGTCTCCGGATTATCCTCGGCGTCGAGCATGCCGAAGAAACCCGCGTCATCTTTATGCAATTCCAGGTGCAGGGAATCGATCTGGGCGCTGATCCTTCCAACCAGCTTATCTCCCCGGTACGCCAGCCAGGCCTTCCAGCGGGCGTGCTCGAACCAGGGGTTGGTCTTCGCACCCAGATGCAGGCGCCGTTCAAGGTGCAACGGGGCAATCCAGGCGGGATCGGAGCCCAGGATGGCATGGGGAAACTCGATGAACCGGCCGAGGTCCGCCTTGCTGTCAAGCGGGACAATACGCAGCGAAGCGGGTGTGCTCACTATGGGATTCCGGTAATCAAACAGAATAAAGTCCGCGCCAGACGGGCGCGGCTACTTCATCGTCGCCAGGCTTTACATGCCATTGGCGAATTTTCTGAATGACATTTTAGGCCCCCCGGCATCCTTTTGAATACCCTGCGACCACGTCACAGAACCCTTGCGACCAGGGCATAGGTCAGTTGTCGTCACGACTCATCAAGGATCCGACGATACCTCCGAGTAGCGCGCCACCGACGCCCGCGCGCCCCCGACCGCCCTCACCGGGCATGTATTCGGCAAGCTGATGCGCCAAACGCGAGATGGGAAGTGTCTGCAGCCAGACTTTTCCCGGGCCGGTGAGCGCCGCCAGGAAGATGCCATCGCCACCGAAGAGCGCGTTCCTGATCCCCGGAACCGTGGTGATCGTGAAACTCACCGAGCCCTCGAATGCACCGACGTGGCCCGGATGTACCCGCAAGGTCTCGCCAGGCGCCAGGTGCTTCTCGATCAGCTCACCTGAGAGTTCGAGCCATGCCGTACCCGTCCCACCGATCTTCTGCAACGTGAAACCGCTGCCGCCAAAGACGCCAGCGCCCAGTGAGCGCTGGAAACCCACGCCGATGGTGACCTGCGGTGTAGCGCAAAGAAAACCATGCCGATGGACGAGGTATTCCTTACCCGGGCTCAGCGTCACCGGCACGATGTGGCCCGGCACCTTGGTCGCGAAGGCCACTTCGCCAGAGGTCCGCGCCGCTTTGTACTCGGTCATGAACAGGGTGCCGCCGCCGATAACGCGCTTGAACGTGCCCAGCAGGCCGCCACCGCCGCCCATCTGGGTATGCGTGGTCATCTGGATCGACGAGGTCATCCACGAAAGCTCGCCGCTCTCGGCAAAGACACTGTCGTTCGGATCGAGCTGGACTTCGAGCACGGGCATGACCGTGCCCTGGATGCGGGTCTGCATATGGTGTTCCCCCTGAGGATGGCCGCGAAGCGCGCGCGGTGAGTCTTGCTCAGGGGGTGCGTCAGTTCAAGTGATGATCACGCCGGGAACGTGGGAACCGCCGCCTCGCCAACCTGCGGGCGAGCAAAGAGGTATCCCTGCTGCAGAACCACACCCATGTCGACCAGGGCTGAACATTCTTCGACCTGCTCCACGCCTTCGCCGATCACCTGCACGCCTAGCTCGCTGCACAGCTCAACCATATGCGACACGATCCGCTGTCTCACCCGGTCCAGGTGAAGACCACGGATGAGGCCGATATCGAGCTTGATCAGGTCGGGCTGGAAATCGGCGAGCAGATTCAACCCTGCGTAGCCCGCACCGAAGTCGTCGATCGCGGTCTTGAAGCCCCTGGCCTGGTACGTTCGCAAGATAGTGAGGAGATGCGCCTGGTCGGTGATCTCTTCATGCTCGGTTACTTCGAAAATGATCTTGGACAGCGGCCAGTCCACGCGCTCCGCAGCCACCAATGTGGCGCGGAGACAGTGCTCGGGGTTGTAAACGGCGTTAGGCAGGAAGTTGATCGAGACCAGGGCGGGAAGCTCGGCTTCAACGGCGCATTCGATCGCTTTCACTCGACATGCCTGATCGAAGGCGTATTGGTTCGCCGAGTCGACCGAAGCGAGCACCTCCGCAGCCGAGGCGCCGTCCAGCCCACGGACAAGTGCCTCGTGCGCAAAGACCGTTCGCGTCGAAACATCCACGATAGGCTGGAACGCCATCGTGATGGCGTTCTCGAAGCCCTGCCCGGTGCGACACGCGCCGCACGTAAAGTCCTTCCCCATCCGCCCCCTCCTCGCATCCACGCTGGCAGTCTGCCGTAATGGCCGATGCGTCGCGTGAATGCGGTGAAGGAGCTTTATTTCACGCAGCGACGGCCGTGTAGTCCATGGCCTTGAGGTCGTCGACCAGCACCGGTCCGGTCGGGTTCCAGCCGAGACGTTCCCGCGTCCAGGCACTGGACGCCGGCATGTCCACGCCAGCGAACATGGCAAACCAGCCGAAATGCCCTGCCGCTTCCTCTGGAGAGAGGGAAACCAGCGGCAAGCCGAGACCAGCCGCCACCACCTTGGCAATGTCACGGGCCGAAACACCCTCCTCGGCCACGGCGTGGTAGCGCGCACCGGTCTCGCCCTTGTCGAGCACCAGCTGGTAGAGCTTGGCAACGTCCAGCACGTGAGCAGCCGGCCAGCGGTTCGTGCCTTCGCCCACATAGGCCACCTTGCCCTTGGCTCGCGACATCTCGATGTACGGGGTAATCAGCCCCTGCTTCACCGGATCGTGCACCTGCGGCAAGCGTACGACGGAGACCTTCACGCCTTCGTCCAGCAACGCGTTGCCTGTGAGCTCGGAAATCGTGCGCGGGTTCGGATGGTTGGCGTTGAAGACGTCTTCCCTGGCCAGGTCGCCGGACCGGTTAGCGCCGATGCCCGTACCCGAGGTGATGATCAGCGGCCGGTCCGAACCCTTGAGCACCGAGCCGAGGGCTTCGATGACGCGCTTATCCTTCTGGCAGTTCTCCACGAAGTTGTTGAAGTCGTGGTCGAAGGCCGTGTGAATCACAGCATCCGCCTTAGCGGCACCCGCACGAATGCTGTCGAGATCTTCCAGCGTGGCGCGGTGCGCCTCGGCACCGGCCGCTTCAAGTGTTCGTTCGCCGGCATCGGATCGGGTCATGCCGATCACCTGATGTCCGGCGGCAAGGAGTTCGGGAACGATCCGGCTGCCGATGAAGCCGGTTGCACCTGTAAGGAATACGCGCATGAAGCCATCTCCGTGTGATCAGGAGACTGTTATCGCGTCAAAGGATGTCGGGTAAAAGTAGGGGCTTTATCATGGTATGGGGACTAACAGGCACCGATGCCGGCATTTCGATAGGATGACCTCCCCAAGGAAGCGCGGAAGATCTTACGGATGAAGCGAGCCAAGAGAACGCGCAACCAACGGCCAGGGCCATGGGGCCTTGGGGTCCTCGTCTGCCTCCTTCCATTGCTCGCGACAGGAAAGTCGAGCGATCGATCGGCTCCGATTCAGACCTCAAGCACTTCCACGTCCTCGAACGCCGGACCCAATACGAAGTCGGTGCTCACAGGCAACGTGAGGATCGTCCAGGGCAGCTTGGTGGCCACCGGGGACCTGGCGGAAATCTACACAGGCGCCGACTCCCAGGTTTCTCGTGTCGTCTTGACCGGTGGGAAGGCGCACATCGAGCAACTGGACGACCAGGGGCACCGGATGGAAGCCGATGCGCGCCGCGTCGACTATGACCTCGTGACAAGCCGCGCCGTTCTTACCGGCCAGGCCTCGGCAAAGAAAGAAAGCATGGGTGTCACGACGGCGCCGAAGATCATTTACAACGTCGCTGATGGAACCTTCAACGCCGAAGGCAGCGATGAGGACCCGGTGCACATGACGCTCTACCCCCGGCAACCGAAGCCATCGCCCTAGTCGTGGCGCCAGTGGCCGATCCGCGAACAGATCGATCCCCGCACGCACCTACCGCGCCTGCGAATTCGCCGTAATATCGTCTCCATGAAACGCATCGGCTTCCTTTCCTTCGGTCACTGGACCGACTCGCCGCATTCCGCGACTCGCTCGGCAAGCGACGTACTTCACCAATCGATCGACCTTGCCGTCGCGGCAGAGCAGATCGGCGCGGATGGCGCGTTTTTCCGCGTCCATCACTTCGCCAATCAGCTGGCATCGCCCTTCCCGCTCCTTTCGGCCATTGGTGCGCGAACCAAGACGATCGAGATCGGCACCGGCGTGATCGACATGCGCTACGAGAACCCGCACTACATGCTGGAAACCGCGGGGGCGGCCGACCTCATCAGCGGTGGCCGCCTGCAGTTGGGCATCAGCCGTGGCTCTCCCGAGCAGGTCATCGATGGGTGGCGCCATTTTGGTTATGCACCGGCGGAAGGTGAAACCGACGCCGACATGGGTCGCCGCCACGCCGAAGTGTTTCTGCAGCTGCTCGAGGGCAAAGGGTTCGCTGCGCCCAATCCTCGCCCCATGTTTCCCAATCCGCCCGGGCTTCTGCGCCTGGAGCCCCATGCGCCAGGCCTGCGTGAGCGGATCTGGTGGGGTTCGGCCTCGAACGCCACGGCCGTGTGGGCGGCCAATATGGGCATGAACCTGCAAAGTTCGACGCTCAAGGCCAATGAGACGAACGAGCCGCTCAGCGTCCAGCAGGCGAGGCAGATCCGGCTCTATCGCGACGCCTGGGCCAAGGCTGGGCACGGCAGGGAGCCGCGGGTGTCGGTATTGCGCTCGATCTTCCCCCTGATGAACGACATGGACCACGCCTACTTCGGGCGGAGCAAATCCACCGACCAGGTCGGCTTCATCGACAACATGCAAGCCGTGTTCGGCAGGACGTACGCCGCCATTCCGGAGGTCCTGGTCTCGGAACTTGCCGCTGACGAGGCGATTGCCGAAGCGGACACGCTCCTGCTGGCGGTGCCGAACCAGCTGGGTGTGGATTACAACGTGCACCTGATCGAGTCGATTCTCACGCAGGTGGCGCCAGCACTGGGCTGGCGCTGATCGGCACGCCCTATCGGGGTGATAGTAATTAACGATTGGATAACTTTTCTGCTGCAGCGCATCATCGCGGCATGAATACTCAAGCGTTCTTCCGTTCGCGCGCCCGCTCGCTCCCCTTTGCCCTGCTCTTCATCGGCATGGGCACCTGGGCCATGTCGGCTGACCTGCCGGCGGCCCCGCAGGGTTCCGAGCCCGTCACGGCCAGCCGTAATGCGATGACCGAGGCGGGCTCCATCCCTCCCTATGGCGCGATCAGCCACGGCGCGACGGCCACCTCGGAAGCGATTCTTCCGTACGGGGCCATCAGCCCGGGCGCGGTGGCCACATCGGCATCCGTGCTTCCCTATGGCGCCATCAGCCATGACGCGACGGTCGCGTCGGCAGCCATTCTTCCTTATGGGGCGATGGGCACTCGCGCGGCGCCGTAAGCAAATAGTCTCGTTTTCATCTGGCCAGATTACCCCTTGCGATGTCTGGCGGGCCCTCATTTGTGCCGATGCATGGGTCCCTGGCACAAGCATTCACCATCTTCGTCCGCGTGACCCAGTAGCGCATCGAGCAACTCGCCCGAGGGGGTCCACTGGCCGATCGCCGGATGGATGAGCATCGCCTTGCGCGCCTCGAGCCGACGATCGTTCAATACCGAAGCGATCGCCGCGCGTTCATACGCCTTGACCGAACGCACCAGGCCGTTCACTGCGTCGGGCAAAGGAGCGATGGGTCGCGGCACGATGGAATCGAGCGAGATATCGGAGGCGATCTCGACGATGTCGTCGTCGGGGAGGTCCGGCAATGCACCCTGGTTGCGCGTATTCACCACGATGCGCGCGGGCTTCGCACCCGTCAGGCCACTCATCACGTCGATCGCGATGCGGTGGTAACCGGTCGCCACGCGGAACGGGTCGCCTTGCAGGCTCACGCCCTGGTCGAAGGCTGAACCACCCTCAGCTTCCAGCTTCATGTACGAGCCGGAGCGTTGATTGAGGTAGGCGGCGTAGATATCCACGGCAGCGTCGCCGTCGCCGGCATCGAGGCGCGTGGTCAGGGTTGCAAGCAGGTCGTCGTTGAGCCGCTGGATTTCTCCGCCGCGGCTGCCGCCCTGCTTGCGTTGATTGTCGAGCGCGCGCTGGCGTTCGTAGTAGAAGAACAGGTACTCGGTGGGAATGAGCCGCAATGTGCGGATCATGTCGAAGTCGAACAGCGGCGCGAGATAGAGCTGGCGCAACAGTTCGTCGCTGTCGAGCAACCGGTCGATCACCTCCTCGCCGCGCACACGTACGCCGCGCACCCAGCCCAGGTGGTTGAGCCCGACGTAGTCGCATTCGACCTCGTCAGCCCGCTCGCCCAAAGCGCGCGCAATGTTGTGGAACAGCTCCGTGGGCGTGTCGCAGATGCCGACGATGCGCGCCTTGCTGTGGTCGGTCACTGCCTGTGTGATCAGTCCGGCAGGGTTGGTGAAGTTGACCAGCCATGCCTGTGGGCTCAGGCGTTCGACCAGCCGCGCCTGCTCGATGGCCACGGGAATGGTGCGCAAAGCCATCGCGACACCGGCAGGCCCGGTGGTCTCCTGGCCGGGATACCCCTGCGCGATCGCCACACGTTCATCGGCCGCGCGGCCGGCGATGCCGCCGATGCGCACGCTGTTGAGTACGAAGTCCGCACCCTCGATCGTGTCTTCCAGCGACGTCGCCCCACGCAGGCGCAAGTCGCCACCGAAGCGACGAACCACGGCCTTGCCGAGTTCGACCATGATTCGCAGTCGCACGGGATCGGGGTCGTACAACACCATCTCGGCCGCGCCGAGTGCTTCGGCGGCCTCATTTACGCCAAATACAACGAGGGGTGAGCGGACACCGCCGCCTCCAATCAATGCGATCTTACGATCCGTACGTCTGCTCACGAAGGGTCCTCAATTGGGGAGAATGGGGAAGCGCTTGAAGGGCACCGGCCGCGGTCGTGCACAGCGCGCCGCAGACGCAGCCGCGCTCGACACAGCCGTCGATGGACTCGCCATCGAGCATGCCGTCGATAAGGCCCGCGTCGAACGCGTCGCCGGCACCGGTGGAATCGACCGCCGTGATGCGTGGCGCGGGTACGCGGCGCAGGCCGCGCTCGTCGACAATCCACGCACCGCCGGCACCCTGTTTCATGACGGCGCGGCCGATGCCGGCGCCTAACGACCAAGCCTCGAACGACGAGGGCTCTTCGTCGCCGCTCAGCAGCGCGGCTTCCTTCGCATTGGGAAGGAACAGATCCACGTCGCGAAAGCTGGGCCGATTGATGGGGTCGCGCAGCCACGCGGGGCTGTAACCGACATCCAGCGATGTCGTGCATCCAGCCTGGCGAAGCAAGGGAAGAAGGATCGCCGCCAGGTCGCGCGGCAACGGCATCGCAAAGTGCACATGGCGTGCGGCAGCGAGGTCGGCGACGATTTCCGGTGAAGCGAGTAACTCAGGCAGTGCGCGGTTCACGCCCGCATAGGTAAAGAACGAACGGTCCTCGACGGTGGAAACGCTGACCGTGATGCCGGTACCGTCGTTTCCGATCCGGATGCCGTCCATGCTGACACCGAACTCGCCCAGGCGGCCTTCGAACCAGTCCAGATCCGCCTCGCCGATCAGGCCGACCAGACGCACGCGACGGCCCAGGCGCGACAACGCACAGGCCGTGTTGATGGCGCCGCCACCCAGCTCACGCAGGTAGTTCTCGGCGATCACTTCTTCGCCGGGTCCGGGCCATGAGGGGAACCCGCTGAACACGTGGTCGGCATAGATCTCGCCGACCACGGCAACGTCCCAGGACTTCAGGGTTGCGGGAATGGCCACGTGCGGGACCTCCGTGCTTGCCACAGGAAAAGAACAGTACCGACCAACACCGCGGCAACCGCCGTGACGATCGACGAGGTGCCGGCGGTGGCGACGAGGTAGAGCCAGCCGATGACGCTGACGACGATCGGTAGCGGATACAGCGGCATGCGGAAGACGTCCGCCTCGGCGCGTCGCTTGCGCAAGGCGACCACGGCGAAGCATTGCGCGATGTACTGGAACAGGATCTGCGTGACCATCAGGGTCGCGATCAGGTGTTCCAGCGAAAGGAAGCACGCGGCTGCCGAGGTTGCACCGACGAATAGCAGCGACACCGTGGGGAAGCCACCGCGCGGATGCAGCCGGGCGAACACCGGGAAGAACTGGCCATCGGCTGCCGCCGCATAAGGTACGCGGGAATAGCCCAGCAGGATCACCAACGCGGAACCCCAGCTGGCGAGCAGGATCAGCAGCACCGCGAGCGTGCCGCCGGTGCGGCCGTGGATGACCTGCATGAAGTCGGCCACGACCGCCTTCGAATGCGCGGCCTGCTCCCAGGGCAGTACGCCGAGAATGCTCAGGTTGAGCCCGAGGTAAAGCACCGCTACGAGCGGAATCGAGACCAGAACCGCCATCGGAATGGTGCGCCGCGGCCGCTTCACCTCACCGCCCAGCATGCAGACGTTGTTGTAGCCGCCGTAATCGTAGACAGCGATCAGGGCGACCGCGCCCAGGCCGAGCCAGAAGCCATGCGACGAGTCGGCATGTATCTGGAAGAAGTGGCTGGCCACGGCGGTATCGAAGTGCGTGATGCCGCTGAACACGATCCACGCGCAAGCCACGACGACGATCGCGCTGACGAACACCGAAAGCCGTTGGATCTGGCCCACCCGTCGATAGAGGACGGCCGTGTTGACCAGACACAGCCCCGCTGCGATCAGCGCCCTGCCCGTGTCGCCCAGCGAAGGCATCAGGAAGCCGGCGTACTGAGCGAAACCCACGGCGGCCGAACCGATCGACAGCGGCGCGGTAAGCAGCGTTTGCCAGAGATAGAGGAAGCCGAACAGACGCCCCGCTTTTTCGCGACCGTACGCCTCGCGCAGGTAGTGATACGGACCGCCGGATTCGGGGATTGTGGAACCGAGTTCGGCCCAGACCATGCCGTCACACAGGCACAGCAGTGCGCCGGCGACCCAGCCGAGCAGGACCGAGGGGCCGGCGAGCGCCGAAAGCGCGATGGGGATGGTCACGAACGGCCCGATGCCGATCATGTTGAGTACGTTGGCAGACAGACCGCCCCAGAAACCGATGGCGCGCGGCGGCGAGGTCGGCACACCCGGTTCGCTGACACTGGCGCGCATCAGGATCTCCTCGATGCTTGCAGGCTTTCGGCGGCGGTGACGACCGCCGGGATATCGCGGTGCAGGTCGAGCAGTAGTAGCTCGTTGTCGCCCGCACGTAACCACGGTCCCGGACAGAATAGGCGCTGTTGCGGGCCGATGTTCCAGTAGCGGCCCAGGAGCTGGCCGTTGATCCAGAGGTAGCCTTTGGACCAGGCGCTGAGGTCGATGTAGAGGTCGCCTGGGGACGCGATGTCGAGGTTTGCCTTGAAGAATAGGCCGGGGCGCGGTGACCTGGTTATCGCCGATGAATCGGCTCCTACAGGGGCGCGCGCTGCCCCTGTGGGAACTGCCCCAGTGGGAACTGCTCCTGTGGGAGCCGCTTCAGCGGCGATCGGCCGAAGGCCGCCAATCCATGCGTCATCAAGAGGAATCGCCCATGCCTCAACATCCCGCAACGCCACACCATCAATCGACACCGGCCCGATCAGCCCCTTATGGTCGCCAATGCGAGGCCCGAAGTTGATATGGCCAAACGTGTCGACGAGGATATCCAGCGTGCGCGACGCGCCGCCCGCTTCGGGCAATCCCACCTCAGGCTTCGAGTTCAGCGCAGGATGTTCCACGCGCGACACCGACCCGACGTCGCGTCCATCGACATGGACCACCGCGTAGTCGCGGACATTCTCCAGGCGCAGCACCGTGCCCTTGTCGATCCGCTTGCGGTAGACAACGAGACCCTGGTCCTGGCCGAACAGAATCTCATTCGGTCCTGGCGACGGCAGGGTCACCGGCGTACCTGGCAGGTTGTCCCACAAGGAGGCGAACGGCTGCGGCGTCACCGGCGCGAACGTCGCCGAAGGCGGCGCGGGGGGTAGCGTGGGCGGCGTGATCCGCGTGATATCCGTGATCACACGGCGCAGGCGCGCGTACTGGGACGTGGGACGCCCGCGCTCGTCGATCGGAGCGCCATAGTCGTAGCTGGTGATGACGGGCTGGAACTGCGAGCCATCGTCTTCGGCGTTGGAACCCGCGGTGAGACCGAAATTCGTGCCGCCATGCACGACATACAGGTTGAACGAATACCCCGCACTCATGATGTGACGCAGGGTTTCCTCATAATCCTTCGTGGCGAACGTCGGCTCACCCCAGTGAGTCAGCCAGCCGGGATAGCCCTCGCCCACCCACACGGGCGACTCGCCGGCGAACCCCCTGCCCTTCAGCAGATCGGCCACATCAGCACCGTCGAGTCCCAGCGCGGTACCTCGCGGATACGCCTTGCGCCGTTGCAAGTCCTTCCAGCCGTCCGACACCGAGAACGGCCCATCGATACCGTGGTCGCGCCAGATGTCGCGCAAGGCATCAAGATAGCCGATGTCGTCGGCGAACATCGAATACTCGTTCTCGATCTGTAGCATCAGAACGGGACCACCCGCACTGGCCATGAGCGGCGCGACGCGTGGCGCGAGCGCGCCGATATAACGGCGTACCGCCGCCATGTAGCGCGGATCGTCACGCGTGCGCAATCGCGTATCCGGATCGCGCAACAGCCATGCCGGCAGGCCGCCGTTGGTCCACTCGCCGCAGATGTACGGGCCCGGCCGCAGGTAAACCCACATGCCCTCCTCCGCACACAAACGGATGAAGCCCGCCACATCGCGGTTCCCACTCTCGAAATCGAACACCCCAGGCTCGCGCTCGTGGTGATTCCACATCACGTAGATCGCTACCGTATTGAGCCCCATGGCACGGGCCATGCGGATGCGATGTCGCCAATGCTCCCTGGCTATCCGCGCCGGGTGCATCTCGCCGCTATGGACGCGGAACGCCTCACCGTCGAGCAGGAACTCACGCTTGCCAAAGGTAAAGGCGCGCGGCCTTCCATTGGGCCCGCCCGGCGAATGGGCGGCGGCGGGTGACGCTGCCCACCCACGTCCGGCGAATGCCAGCGGGGTGAGCAGCGACAAGGCGAGGAAGCTACGTCGATGCATGCTCAGAAGTTGTACTTCACGGTCAGCAGGGTGGTCCTTCCCGCATCGACGATATCCGAGTTGGCCAGGCTGTTCTTGCCGATGTGCGACCAATACGAGTACTGCTTGGTCAGGTTGCTGACCTGAAGGTCGAACTGTAGACCGTTCGACATCGCATAGCCGACATGAAGGTCCACCCGGCGAATCGGCCGGATCCACAGGTCATCCCAGGGGCTACCCTGGTTGAGGAAGTCGTACGTCGACAGGTAGGAGCCGGTGTAGTGGTAGCTGAGGTTCACCGAGAAGCCGTATTTCTCGTAGAACAGCTCGGCGTTGGCCATGCGTTGCGGAGCGGACTGCAGGCGCTCGTTGTCGAAGCCATCCTTGCCCAGATCCACCTTCGAGTTCTGTCGCGTGGCGTTGACACTGAAACCCAGACCGTCGAACGGCTCCGGCAGGTTCTGGAACTTCTGCCGATACGTGGCCTCAAGGCCGACGACGCGGCCATCCCCACCGTTGGTCGGTGTCTTGGTCAGCACAGTGCCCACGCCCGACGTGTTCGGATCGGCCTGGCCGCCACCGCTGTCGTAGATGTAGTTACGCAGCTTCTTGTAGTAGCTGGCCAACGAAATATAACCGCCGCTCTCGGTGGTCCATTCCGCCCCGAGGTCCACGTTGGTGGCCTTGATCGGGCTGAGATTGGGATTGCCGGTGGTGATCGTGGTTACGCCATCGGACACGCTGATCTGTGAGCCGCCACCGAGCTGCACGAACGCAGGGCGGGTGTAGCTCTGCCAGATCGCACCGCGATAGACGATGTTGCCGTCGGGACGGAAGTTGATGAACAGGCTGCCTAGTGGCTCGTTATAGATGGTGTGGTTGTTGGAGAAGTAGCCCGGCACCTCGTTCCCGTCGGCGTCCTGTGGCGTGGTCCAGAACGTGTTGCGAATCGAGGTGTGCTCGAAACGCACGCCCGGGATGACTTCCAACGGGCCGCTCTGGAACGTCGCCATGGCATAGGCCGCGCTTACCGCCTCGGTACCGCGCATCGTGTCGCAGTTGAAGTTGTTGTAGTCGAGCTGGCCGCAGGTATCCAGATCGGACGGCTGCACGTGGGCGGCAATCAACGCCGCGACCGCCGCGCGACTCACCTGCGGCGTTTGCCAGTCGAACTTGCCCGGGAAGATCTGGTTGTAATAGCCCTTGAAGATGCCGAGGTCATTCAGCGTGGTCGTACCATCGTTGATACCGCCGGTCGAATAGTCGCGGTCGGTAAACTCGCGCGAGCTATCGCTGTACTTGACGCCGAACTTGATCGACTGCAGCGGACCATCCTCGAAGTCATAGCGCAGGTCGAGCTTGGCACCACCGCGCTTCTGGCCCGAACGGATGTCGGTGACCTCGCCATAATCATTGGCATACATGTTCTGGATGTTGTTGACCGAGTTCAGCAGGCCCGGGGTCAACACCGGATACGGAAAGCCATGGCTGCCGTAGCTGAGCAGTGAGCTCTGGTTGTAGGCGAAGTTGTCCTGCGAGTACTTGTCCTCGCGACCGTCGATCTCGACGTGCTGCGGGCGATCGTTACGGCCGATGCTCCAGAACACATTGGGCGAAATGGTCCAGCCGCCGGCGGTCTTGTCCGCACCCAACTGAATGGTGGCAAGGTCGGCACGCTCGGGATTGGTCTCGAACCAGAAGCGGTTGGCGATGCGACCGATGTTGGGTGTGTAGACACCCGGCGTGGCCGTCGGCACGTAGGTCACGTCCTGTGGCAACAGCTGGTTGTACGTGGTGTTCTGCTCGGTGAGCGCATACGCGTAGGTCATGCGCGCATAGGCTTTCAGCGTGGGATCCACATTCCAGTCGAGCGAGATGTTGCCGCCATACCGACGCTCGAAACCGGAAGCAACGCCCACGTTCGTGCCAAGGCTGGTCAGGTTGTGTGCCGGATCGTATCCCGCCGCGTTCTGGCCGTCGGCCGTAGCGTGCAGGAAGGCCCAGGAGCCGTCGTTCGACGCGCTTTCCGCGGCACCGATTTCGCTATTGGCGATGTTGCGATAGTCGTAATAGCCGCTCACGTAAACGCCGAACTGCTTCTCCGCACCGAACTTGCCCTGCAGTTCCCCGGCAAGGCCACTACCGAGGCCGCTGCCGCCGTAGTCGCGTGCACGGCTCTCGACACGCCCGCTGGCGGTCACGCTGCCGCTGAAATCCTTCTTGAAATCGAACGCGCTGGGCGTACGGAAGTCGATCGTGCCGCCGATGGCATCGCCGTCCATATCGGCCGTCGAGGTCTTGTTGAGCACGATGGTCTGCAGGCCGGACGGAGGCAGCAGGCTGAGCTGCACGCTGCGGCTATAGGGCATGCCCTGGGCGACGTTGCTTCCATTGACGAGATTGACGTTGTACTCCGAAGGCAGGCCACGTACCGAGGTGAACATGCCCTCGCCGCGCGCCGCGCCGTCGATACCGCCGAAATAGCCCGACCCCGTGGTCGTGACGTTCACGCCCGACATAAGGCCCAATGCCTCGGCGACGTTATGCACGGCGGTGTGCTGCAGGTCCGCCGCAGACAACACGTCCACGGTGTTGATCGAATCCATACGCATATTGGTGGCGTCGTAGCGGTTGGCCACGACACTCAAAGCCTTCATCTGCACGGCCTTATCCGGCTTGGCCGGTGTGGCCTGGCCGTCCGCCGCGGGCTTCGCGGGCGGTGTAGCCGGCGTCGCCGGAGGCGCGTCCTGTGCGAATGCAGTACTACCGAGCACGGCGCATAACGCCGCGGCGAGACACTTCTTGTTGAAACCCTTATCGATAAACACGACTCACCCCCACCCCGAGATGCCTTGGAAACATGCGCGACGTTGCGCCGCGCGATGCGCAGTTCAGCTGACCAGCGGGTTCGTCGCGCAGTCCGGACGTGAGACTTCGCACACGCCAGCGCTAGCAGGCGTGCGTCGACATCACGACGGACGGGTGAACGTGCCGATCAGGACGGTCGGACGATCAGAGGGAGATTTGCGGCGGAGAATAGCCGGCGACGCACTTGCCGCGGGAACGCAGGGCGCTCAACTTGGCACGCGCGAGGATCGGCAAGCCGTCGGCCATGACGAGCGCAAACGGACGACCTGCAAAGATGCAGCTGGCGTTCTCATCGTTTGAATTGGGGCGACGCATCGTAGCGGTCTGTCCGTCATTCATCGCGAGCTGCGTATCGGCATTCCACTGGATGCCGGAAGGATTACGCGAACGGACGTCCAATTGAAGCGCCGCGCGTGTTGCAAGATATAGCGCACTGTAAAAAGGGCGTCAACTGCCAAAAATGCATAGACGACAGGTTGTTGCGTTGCACCAGTGACGATAAACATGCATACGCAAGAAGTCGCGACGTCACTCGCGATGGGTCGTGCCCTCGCCTCGGCGATGGCGCCGTACCGTATACAACGCGCGGTCGGCCTCGGCGAGGGTCGCTTCGACCGAAGCCCCGGCCGTATGCGCCGCGCATCCTGCCGTGAAGCCGCAATGCGCCGTATCCGCACCAGCCGCCAAACGAGCGGCCAGTGCGTGCGCATCGGCGATCCCACTATTCGGCAACACGGCAAGGAATTCATCACCACCCAGGCGGATCACATAATCGCCGGCACGTACGTGACGCTGGAAGAACGTCGCCATCGCGACCAGGACTTCGTCGCCGCGCTGATGACCGAAGGTGTCGTTTATCGCCTTGAAGTGGTCCAGGTCCAGGGTCACGCACGCCCACGACGCGTCGGGACCTGCGCTCTCCATATGCTGGGCGAGAAAGCGTCGGTTGTAGCAGCCGGTCAGCGCATCGCGGATCGACCACTCGCGAAGACGCTGCTCCTGTAGCACTTGTTCGGTGATGTCCTGCGCGTGACCCAACACCTGTGTTTCGCCGGCGTGAGAGTCGACCATGTTGTGATACTGCCAGACCCGCTGCGTTCCATCCCGGGCAAGAAAGCGCAAGCGCCCCGCATCGGTGCCGCGCGCCTGGATCCGTGTCAGATACTCCGGCACGTGAGCGGCATCGCGCGCCGTCATGAGCTGGCCGACGTGTTTGCCCAGCATCTCCGCTTCGGAATAGCCCAGCGACTGACACGCCGCCGGGTTGACCGTCAGCAGCCGGCCCTCGAGGTCGTGAGTACAGATCAAACCGAGGCTATAGGTGAACAGACTGCGGAAGCGCCGCTCGCTGGCGATCAATGCGTCGATGTCCCGGCGGCGCTCGGTGATGTCCTGGAGCGCGCCAAGCAGGCGCGAGGGCTTTCCCTTTCTCTGCTCGACGGCGCCATGGGCGCGCACCCATATCTGTCTGCCCGTGGCGGTCGTCAGAGGCAACTCGAGCTCCCAGCCCTCACCCTCCTCGATGCCGCGCAGCACTGCCGCCTCGAGGACGGTGCGCACCGCAGGGGCGTAGTAACCGATCGCCTCTTCCAGCGTCGGCTGGTGATCGACAGGCATGTCGTGGATACGGCAGGTCTGGGCGGTCCAGCGTAGCGTGCCGGTCGCCAGGTCCAACTCCCATCCACCGACGCCCGCGAGTGTGCCGATCTGGTCGAGGAAATCCTCGCTGGCACGCACTCTCTGACGAAGTTTTTCGATGGCGGATGGCTCACGGGGCATCGCTGAATTCCGGCAGGCAGATCATTGAAGGAAAGGGGATCAGCGGCCACGCCCGCCACTCACCCCCGCAGACCGATCGCCGTCGGCGATGTCAGCCCAACCGTGTAAACGGCAGATCGCGATCGCGTCAAGCCCCCGCCCTGCCCCTTTTCGGCATTGCACCCGAAAGCGGGGCCTGATTCGCGCTGTTTCGGGGAGGTATCGGCGGGAAGATATTCACGGACTTTCACGCCAGCGCGTGTGACGCTCGCCGCATGAATGTCGACTACGAGGCCATCATCTGTCGGGCCATCCGGGAGCAGCGCTTGCTCGTGGTTGACTACGGCGGTGCGCGACGCGTCGTGCAACCCCATGTGTATGGCGACGACCACGCCGGCGATCGGCTGCTGAGCGCCTACCAGGTCAGTGGGGCCAGTGCTTCAGGTGCGTCGAAGGGGTGGAAGTCATTCCGGATGGATCGCGTCACCGACGTCGCCCTGGCCGACGGAAGGTTCCATGGCGCGCGACCGGAGTTTCAGCGCGACGACGGAGCATTTGCGCGAATCGTGTGCCAGCTCGAAGACTGAAGACTAATCCCTCCTTCCCATCCTCCGGAGCACGTCGTCCCGTTGCACGTAGTGATGGAACAGGGCAGCAAGCGTATGCAACAAGACCAGCGCGGCGAAGACATTCGCAGCAAGTCCGTGCCATGCATTCACGCGGAGGATCGTCGCCATGTCCTGCTTACCAGGTACGGCAAGGACATTGAACAGCGGAAAACCATGCACGATGGTATTGGCAACGCCCAGCGCCAGCACGATTCCCAGTACAACGTACAGACCGACATGGACGACCATCGCGGCGGCGCGCTCCGCGGGCGTGCCCACGCCTGGCAGCCTCCTCCCCCGGCGCCATCGCCATGCGATGCGTGCGATGAACACCACGGTGATGCAGATGCCGAGCAAGACGTGGATCGACCAGATGTCGACACGCAACGGACCGCGCGCCATGAGGCCCGTTGTGCGTCCGATGAGCCACTGAACGGTAACGAGCACGGCGGTCAGCCAGTGCAGGACGATCGTGGGGCGGTCATAGCGTTCGTGCATGGTTTCGCGAATCTCGTGCTTCTGACTGGACGAAGTATGTGCCCCCTGACAGGCCTTTGGTTGTCGCCCGGAAGCGGTTCGGGCCAGAATGGCGCCAACAGGTACCGCGGACCACTGCAATGAGCGTCGTTCCAGGCCAGAAAACATGGGCTCGAGCAGTCCCGTTACTTCTGATCTCAGTCGGCGCCCTGACACCGCTGACAACGATTGCAAACGACAGCATCCACGCGGATGGCCCCTCCGCAGTCGTCGTGAAACTTTACAAAGACTTTGCGTGGGAAGCCCTGGGGTCTTCGGGTGCGACATTCGGGCCACCTCTCGCCGAACAACCGCGCGCAGTCCTCGACAAGTACTTCGACGGCACGCTTACATCCCTGCTGATCGACGACGCCGCTTGCGAGACACGCAGTCAGGGCGAAGAGTGCAACCTCGACTTCAACCTGATGTTCGCATCCCAGGATCCTTCCGTGTCGGACCTGGAAATCAAGGCACTGGGGGCCGGCCATGTGGCTGTATCATTCAAGTATCCGAGCAACGGTGAAACCATCCGTCTGGAGTACATCACCGTCGAGACGAGGTCTGGGTCGCGGATTAAAGACATCATCTACCACGGGCAGCCCGACCGGAGCCTCGTTCGAATCCTCTCGCACAAGCCCTGACGCTGATGAAGAGAAGGACTTTGAGCTTGACGATGGCTGCACTGTTGCCTTTTTCCGTATACGCGGGCAGCTCATGCAAGGAGATCGGGCCTGTCGTGCCCGAGGTTCACGGTGACCTCGACCAGGCCGTAGCCGGCGCACTCAAGCAGCCGGATGCAACAGTCCGGCAGGTCTTCAGGAGTGGCACGTGGCGGATCTTGTATGTGACGTCGACTCAGGCCGACAGCGCATACCTTTTCTACGCCGCGTCACCCTCGCTAACCCCTCCGGTGACCATGTGGGCAGGCGCCGCGCGGCATGACGAGACAGCCGCCATTGAGCGTTGGGTCCAGAAGAATGCGTTCGGCATCCCGCCCGACCTGGCGAAGTGCTTCGCGATCTACGTCACGACGCATCGGTCGATGTGATGCGTCTTCGCAAGATACTACGAATGTAAGATTGCGGTGCCCGATGGGTACGCCATTGAAAGTCTGCCAGCCTCGAGTCAGCCTTTCTCATTAAGACCGGCCCATCGGGACGAAAGGGCAGCACCACTCTCCTGCGCATGCTTGACGGAGAAGTAATACCGCGCCCAAAGGATCGCGCGGATATAGTTGATCAAAAAAAACGGTGGCAAAACCCGAATGCCGATCCACAAACTACCCCGGAAACTACGGTGCACCGATTCAGCGAATCGCGCAAAGCAGAACGCGAAAACGATGTGTCCGACGAGCATGGCGTATATCGCGATATTGGCCATCGACTTGAGCTCCGGGGAGCTCGACACCTTGGCGTAAGAGACCACCGACCAAACGACAACGGCGACGATCAAGGCCTGCACGGCGAACGCCGCGTGCAAGACCATCAGCCTACGCTTCACAGCGTTCCTTTCCATCCCAGCCCCCTGAGTGATTTTTGTGTCGAGCGATCGGGCACACGATACCGTCAATAGAGCCGGTTTGCTGTAGGCGCATTCCTACAAGCGAGGTGGACAAGCCGATCCAGAATGGGGGTATTTCTTAGATCCCGGCCAATTGAGTAGACTGCCGGCAACTAAGGAGAGCTTATGCGGTCAGGGACGCTTCGGTGGGGACAGGTGAGCCTGGGTCTGGTTGGACTCTTTGTCGCCTCCTGGGCCCATGCCGACATCTATAAGTGCACCCGTCAGGGCCAGGTGGCGTATCAGGAGACCCATAGCGGCGACTTCGTGGGCTGCTGGATCACCCCGGATGACCGAAGCAGATACACCAAGGTGTGGCGCATCGAGTCCATCGGTGCCGGACTATTCCGGCGTACCGCCCCGCAGGGTTCCATGGGTTACATCGGCTCATCCTCGTTGCTTAAGCCGGCTTCGGCCGAAGAGCTCGCGACCGTGTCGAACATGGGCCCGTGGCGCGCCGTGGCCGGCATCAACCGCCACGTGGACGCGCCCCAGGCGTCTCCCTATCGCTACCGGATGCGCGCCTCCACCGTGTCCGATGAGGCACTGCGCATGCAGAGCCAGCAACAGCTCGAAGGGCTTTACCGTGGCCAGGACAAGTCGGGGCAGACGATCGTGTTTTTCCTCGCGCAAAGCGGCGAGCGCCAGCGACTGATATCGGCGGTTTGTCCCTAGCGGCCACGTTCCTCTTAGAGCATGAAGCTCTTCGTCAACACGCCATAGGTAAGAAGCGACGAAAGTGCAAGCCAGACAAGGATCATCCAGCGCGGGCTATTCTCTTCCCGAAATGCCATCCATAGCGCGAACGGTACGATCGAGTATCGATTTTCGATAAGTACCGACGATGCGAGGCACACGACACTGAAGGGATAGATAAGCACCCCACGTGGATCCCGGAAACGGGTAAACACTATCGAGCAAGCGGCAAGCGCGACCAGAAGGCAGAAACAGACTCTCGCCCATCCATGTGCCACGAATGCGATGAATGCGTTGTGGATGAAGTAATCCAGGAACGCATGGTTGTCGCCGCTTCCGCGCATCCTCACCCAGGCACAGAGAACGACCGGAACCAGTAAAACCCACGGCCTGGCGCGCACGGCCTTCCCGAAGGACTGGAGCCCTTTCCACGCATCATGTGGGAACAACATCGGAAAAAGAAACAACGTCAGCCACACATTCCCCCCGTGCAACGTGAGGTCGGGGTGGGCTCCGGAAATCCTGGCTGAGAACACGATGCTTCCGTTCCAGCGCCAATACGCCAGGAAGGCCAGTGCGGGCAACACGTACGGGAGTGCCGCGGTGAACGCATCCTTCAGCGTCGTCCCGGCGCTCGCGTGCCGTGCCGCCAAAGCAGGCCACGCGGCATACGCGGCCAGAAAGGCTGCCCAGACCACATTGTTCTGACGTGCCGCCAACGATAGCGTCATGATGAAGGCAGCTAAAACATGTCTGCCGCTGATGGCAGACAGGACTGCCAACAACACCACCGCCAGCGAAAAGATATCCGTATAAACGAGGAAGTAGTACGGATAGAAAAGCGGAAACACGAAAAAGAGCACCGCGCTCACGAGCGCATCGTCGTCGCCCAGCTTGCGCCTGATGAAGTAGAAGGTCAGCGCGGCGACCACCCCGAACAGCGCACTCACTCCCCGCATGGCGCCCAGGGAGGACAGTCCGGTCGCACTCATCAGACCAGCCATCACCACGTGATAGCCGGGAATCATCGCCAGGTTCGGCTCTGTATTCAGGCTGCCTCTCATGAAGCCTGCAACCTGAGGCACATGCACGCCTTCGTCGACGATGGCTTGCGATTGCCATAGTCCGAGGCGAACAAAACACGCGCACAGCATCACCAACAACAGCAGGCCCGCGAGAGGCCAGCGGGCTATCACCTTCCCATCCATCCCCAAAAGCTCCTTTTGTCCCCTAGAACCCTCTCGCGCATGCGAGTAAGGCTGCGCCGCACATTTTAAGCGCATTTTCGTATTTTCTTGCAGACTCCGACGCCGCTGGATTTCGCCCTTCCAGCAAGGCAAGCTCGCCTCAATGGCTGCGCCCGCGGCCTGGCAACTCGGGGGATCAGCGTGTCGAACTTGCACCCGGGGCCGGACGGCCCAGCGCGTCCCCTGCGGCTGGTGCTCCTGGAAGACGACGATTTGCTGCGCGACCGGATCCTGGCGCCCAAGCTGAGGCAGTTCGGCTTCGAGGTCACGGCGACCGGCAGTGCGGCCGAGTTGCGCGCGGTTGCGAGGACGGACGCGACAGACATCTTTCTGCTCGACCTTGGCCTGCCCGACGGCGACGGTTTCGAGGTGGCGCGATCGCTCCGCGCCGCCGTGCCCCGGGCCGGCATCATCATGCTCACCGGTCGCAGCGACAACGTCGATCGGGTGCGCGGCTTGTTCGAAGGCGCCGACGCCTACCTGACCAAGCCGGTGGAGATCGATGTCCTCGTGGCTACCCTCTACAGCGTGGCTCGGCGCCTGGAACCGGCGACGGCGCCGGCTGGCCATTGGGCGCTCAGCCCGGACGAGTGGTTCCTGCTATCACCCGCCGGCGCGAGGGTGATGCTGAGCAAGAGCGAGCGTCGCCTGCTCGATGTCATGCTCAAGCACGCCAATGAAGTCGTCTCGCGGGAGGCCCTGATCGCCGTGCTTACCGACGACGTCGACGCCTTCGATCCGCATCGGCTCGATTCCATGGTGCATCGTCTGCGCCGCAAGGTCCTTACCGCCCTGGGCGAAGCCCTGCCGCTAAACGCCGCCCACGGCACAGGCTACGTCCTGGAAACCTGAGGCCCCGGCGTCTCAGGACTTCACGAACTCGGCTTCGATGAGAATGCTCACTTCGTCGCCTTCCAGGGGAATCCACTCACCCACGCCAAAATCCGATCGCTTGAACGAAGCCTCGCCGGAAAAGCCCATGCGTGATTGGGCGAACCCATGGTAGATGACCTTAAGCGTCACCGGCTTCCTGAAGCCGTGGAAATCCAGAACGCCATCGACGACCACATGCTCGCCCGAGACCTTCACCGACGCCGAGGTGAACGTGATGGTTGCGAACTTGTCGGCCTCAAAATATCTCTGCGCGATTCTCTTGTCGAACACCGGGTCGCCGGTGCTGACCGATTTCGGATCAATGGATATTTTCAGGGCGGACGCCGTCGCCTGCGACGGATCGAAGGTGAAGCCGCCACTGACGCTGTCCAAGCGAAGCGTGTAACGGGACAGATCCATATGAGCGAGCTTCGCCGTAACGGACGTGTGGTGCGGATCGAGCTTGTACTCGCCGGCTGCAGTGGCCTTGGGGTCCCTGGTCAGATTCAGGTTCTTGTACTGGGATACCGCGCTTGCGTCCTCCGCGGGCTTCGTATCGGTTTGAGCCGCTACGGCGATAGGCATCGAGATAAGGAGTGCCAGAAACGCGGTGGCGGTGATCGTGCGCGTGGTCATCAGTCAGGTCCTGGCATGCTGAGGAAGAGGCTTCATGTGAGGCGACACTACCCCTCCTGACCTGCGCCGTCACTCCAACGTTTGGCTGCAAGCCCTTCTGGAAGTCTGGAGCGCCCATACCCCGGAACGCCGCCCATCGCCGGGGCCACGTTCTGCAAGCCTGGCTGTTCGGCTGGCAATCCGATGATCGGCAATACCAATCGTACGGTCGTCCCCTGCCCCGGCGCGCTCTCCACCATCGTCCGGCCACCGGCCCGCAGCACCAGGTCATGAACGACACTCAGCCCCAAGCCCGTACCACGGTCGGCAGGCTTGGTAGTGAAGAATGGCTCGAGCACCTGTCCGCGGATCGATTCCTCCATGCCCACGCCGGTGTCCTGGACGGACACCGACAGGTTACCGTCGCACTCTCCCAAGGCGATCGTGCAGACGCCGCCCTCGGGCATGGCATCGCGCGCGTTCGTGACCAGGTTGATGATGGCGAGCTCGAACTGGCTGCGGTCGAAGCGGATGAACCGCGGCCCCGCCGGAAGCTCGATACGTAACTTGCAACGCGAAGGCAAGGACTGCTGGGCAAGCGGCCGCAACTCTCGTAACGCCGCCACCGCATCGAAGTCCTCGGTCAAGGTAACGTCGTTCCGGCTGAAGTTGAGCAGCTTGCGACACACCGCCGTGCCGCGGCGAGCAGCCAGTTCAATTCCTTCCAGTGCATCGGCCACAGCGCGGGTGTCGTTGTCCATCGGTTCGTCGCCGGGCGGAAGTCGATCGCGCTCGGTCGAGAAGCCAAGGATGATGTCGAAAACATTGTTGACGTCGTGCGCGACGCCACTGGCCAGCTTCCCCACCGCGTCCATCTTCTGCGCATGCAGCAGCTGCTCATGCGTGCGCTCCCGCTCGGCAATCTCAAGCACCAGTTGCCGTCGACGACGGTCCGACTCGAGCAGGCTCTCGCGCAAGGCATAGATACTGCGGTCGACGATCAAGGCAATCAGCAGATAGCTCGTAAGCGCTCGCATCGGCAACAGGTTATAGATGGCCAGCAGAGTTACCTGTGAGTCACCGGCACTGGATGCCTTCAGCGGGTCCACGCTCATCACGAGGATCAGCGCCTCCGCCGCATATGTCATCCAGAGCGCCTTGCGACCAAGCATCAAACCGCTCAGCGCAAGGATGAGCATCAAGGTGAGGTTCCCGTCGGTCGCGTGGTAACCAAAGGCTGCATAGGCCACCGCACCGGAGGCGAGCATGGTCGCGACGAACTGCGTCACGGCCAGTGGGAATCGCCCCTTGCGAATCAGGTAGAACCCTACCCACGCCGAAAGCGTCATCGCAAGGTCCGTACCCACGTCGATGGAAAGCGCCGCGGGCGCGCCGATACGCGCCTTCGCGTAGAAATGTTCCTGCAGGTATGCCCCATGCAAACCGAACAGATAGAGCTTGGTCGCAGGAATGCGCAAGCCTTCGAAAATCAGGAGCAACTGCATGAAGCTGGCATTGCGTCGATCGACCGGATCGACGATCGGCGTGTCGGCAAGCCAATGGCGAATGCGGGACATCATCGTGCTTTCCCCTGGACGTCCGGCGGTGAGAACTCGGTGAGAAGCCGGCCAGTCGAGCGTGTGTGACTTTGCGGCCGATGTAAAGCTATCGTCCAGTGTCCGCATGAACCTGCGTCGCGCGGACAGTGTGCCGAAGGGGCAGCCTTTTACGGGCTGGGCACAAGAACTTACGAAGCACTACGGGCTCTTTCCTTCGGGGGTTATATGTCAGCAATCACGTTCAGGCCTTGGCTTGTGGGAGGCGCGCTGCTCGTTGCCGCCGGCGCCGCATGCGATGCGCACGCCGCTGCCGCTACCGTCACGGTAGGCAGTTCCACCACCACGCCGTTGATCACCAAATCGGTCGACAAAAGTCAGATGACCACCCTGCCGGGCAGCGTGCCGGCAAGAGTCCGCAGCAGCGCCGACGCAGGGCCCATGGGCACCACCGAGGTGATTCCGTCGATGACCCTGGTGCTCAAGCGCAGCGACGACCAGCAGAAGCGCTTCGATACGTACCTTGCCTCTTTGGACAATCCCTCCTCGCCCAATTTCCACAAGTGGCTCACCGCGCGCCAGGTCGGCGAGCAGTTCGGTCCGAACCAGAAGGACATCGCCGCCGTGAAGGCATGGCTCGGTAGCCAGGGCCTTGGCGTGAAAAACGTTTCCGCCGATGGCATGCTCATCCGCTTCACCGGATCCGTGGGTGCCGTGCAGCAGGCATTCGGTACCTCCCTGCACCACTTCACCGATGCCGACGGCAAGCGCCACTTCGCCAACGCCGCCGAACAGAAGTTGCCCACGGCCCTCGTGCCGGTTGTTCGCGGTGTCGCATCGCTGACCGACTTCTTCCCGAAGCCCCAGAAGAAAGACGCACAGCCGGTCAAGCGCAACAAGAAGGGCGAATGGATCACCGCCGGTGCGCCCTCCTCCGACTTCAATTTCGTTTACCAGGGCGACGTCCAGTTCGACGTGGTGCCGGCCGACTTCGGCACGATCTACAACGTCAATCCCCTGTGGAACCAGTCGACCCCGGTGCGTGGTGCCGGCCAGACCGTGGCCGTGCTCGAGCGCACCAACGTTCTCGATGCCGACGTCGCCACCTTCCGGCATACCTTCCTGCCGGCCGATGCCAAGGGCGTCTTCACGCAGGTGCACCCGGCGGGTTTCGCCGGCGATACCAGCTGCGGTGATCCGGGTACCAACGCCGACGAAGGCGAGGCCGCGCTCGACGCCGAGTGGGCCGGTGCCGCAGCGCCCGATGCCAATGTAACGCTGGCCTCGTGTGCGGACAGCGGTGCGGACTTCGGCGCTTTCCTGGCCGCCCAGAACCTGCTGGAGCAGGACGCGCCACCGCCCATCATGAGCCTGAGCTACGGCGAATGTGAAGCCGTCAGTGCCGCCGTCGGCGACCTCGACGAAGCCGCGGCGCTATGGTCCACCGCTGCCGCCGAAGGCGTGACGGTCTTCGTCTCCACCGGCGACGCCGGCTCGGCAGGCTGCGATCAGAACCAGGTCGCCTCCAGCTTCGGCATCGCGGTGAATGGACTGGGCAGCACGCCCTACAACATCGCCGTCGGCGGTACCGACTTCGACGACTTCAAGAAGACGCAGAAGTACTGGCTGGCCGGCAACGGCGAGCTGGGTGCCAGTGCGATCAGCTACATCCCGGAGCAGACCTGGAACGATTCCTGCGCCAGCGCCCAGCTCGACAAAGTCCTGGGTATCGCCAATCCGAACAACGCCTGCAACTCGGCCGCGGGCGAAAGCTTCCTCAACACCGCCGGTGGCAGCGGCGGCCCGAGCTACATCTGGTCCCAGCCGACCTGGCAGCAAGGCATCGCCGGCATGGACCAGAACGTCACGCGAGCGTTGCCGGATATCTCGCTGTTCGCCGCGAACGGTCTCTATGGTCATGCATTGATCTTCTGCATGTCCGATAGCGCCCAGGGCGGTGTGCCGTGCAACTACCTGGACCCGACCGACTCGCTCTTCAACAGTGCCGGCGGTACGTCATTCGCCGCACCGGCCATGGCCGGCGTACAGGCTCTCGTCGACCAGGCCAGCGCGAACCGGCTGGGCAACGTCGGCCCGACACTCTACGGTCTGGCGCGCACGCAGTACGGCACGGTCGCCACGCCGGCGGCTGGCTGCAAAGCCAACGACACCACCTGCGTGTTCCACGATGTCGCCACCGGTGACATCGATGTGCCCTGCTTCGCCGGCACGGGCGATTGCTTCGTGAAGAAGGGCCAGCAATACGGCGTGGTCAGCGATGGCGGTCGCGCGTCTTTGGTGACGGCATGGAAGGCGGCCAAGGGTTACGACTATGCCACCGGCCTGGGTTCGGTCGACGTGACCAACCTGACCAACGCCATCGCCGCCAGGCAGACACGCGGCGAGATCATTCCCCGCACGTGGGACCTGGCCGGCGCCAACGACAGCGCCAACCCGGGCGTGGGCCTGAACTCCGTACTCGACGGCAAGAGCACCTTGCTGCTGGTGGGTCCGAAAACCGGTAACGCAACACTGGTCCGGATGAATGGCAGCACCGTGATCGACAGCGACACGTGGATCCCCGTCAGCCAGGGCACGCAGGTGGCCGATGGCTTCCAGCCGGGTGATCAGGTCAAGGCCATTCCGTTCGATATCTTCGGCGGTCAGCTTGTCGGCCAGACGGTGATGGAAAGCGACAACCCGACCACCAACACGATGAATCTGGCGATTTACAGCTACGGCTGGGCCAACTTCCGCTTCCCGTATCCGGCCGGCTGGAGCCTGGTCGGTGCCGGGCTGGTGGACGCCTCGGCCAAGTCGAAGCAGGTCTGGTTCAACGCCGGCACCGGCAAGGTGTCGTTCTGGACGATCGACTGCAGCGGCACCCTCAAGTTCGGTCGTTTCGACACCATGAACTGCGACCAGAGCGTGGCAGCGACGATCGCCGCACCAGCGGGCTTCACGCCCTACCTGGCCGACCTCAATGGCGACGGCATCCTGGACATCGTCTGGACCGGACCGAAGAACGCGGTCAAGTATTGGATCAACGACGGCCAGGGTGGGTTCGCCAAGAGCGATGGCAGCAGCGCACCTGCAGGTTTCGCACTGGTCGGCGCCGGCGAGATCGCCGGCAGCGGCAAGACCGACCTGATCTGGTTCAACGCCAGCACCGGCAAGCTTCGCTGGTGGGAAATGGATGGCACGACCATCGCGAGCCAGAAGACCGAGGCCGCCCCGTCGGGTTACACCGTCGCGACGATCGAGGACTTCGACGGCGATGGCCTGGCTGACCTGCTGTGGACCAATGCCAAGGGTAAAGCCGTCCTGTGGCAGGGCATCGGCGACGCCTTCGTGTCCCAGCAGGTGGCCGATGGCGAGGGTACGGCGTATGTCGTGCCGGCTGGCTACAAGGTGCAGATGAACCGCGTGCAGGGTGTGGTGAATGCCGCATCGTCGACCACCAGTGCCCAGGTGGCCGCAGTCGCTACGCACTGACCAGGGCTGTGTGCTAACGGAAAGGGCGGACGGGAAACCGTTCGCCCTTTTTGCCTTCTCGAAGCCGCCGATTGCCAACAGCAGAACCAGGCTGCACTCTCTGTCGCGGGGGACATGGGAGCAAGCACATGGCACGACTTCTGATGGTGGCCTATCGACCGCATCCTCATCAGCGGGACACCGTTCTGAAGCTGCTCTACCAGCAGTATCTTCTGGTCAGCGAACTCGGGCTCATTTCGAAGCGGCAGCCGTGGGTGATGGAAAGCGCCAACGGGGAACTGGTCTACGTCGCCGCCTTCGACGATGCAGGCCAAGTGGACCGGTGCTGGGAAAACGAGACCTTCCAGGATATCGACAGCCAGTTGTTGCAGCTGGCCGACATGGTGCCTGTACACAGCTTGCAGGAAGCCAGCGGCCCTTTCCTCGACATGGAAGAACTCGAGCTCAGCATGATTGCTGCGATGGTCGAGCGCGGGCCACCTGCTACCGGGTGATCCGGGCTTCACCACCCAAGCAGGACGAGGTCCACACCAAGCCGGTCTGCGATCCGCCGCGAGGATCAAAGGCGACCGTCATCGGCGCACCGTTCCGGCGAACATGAAGCACCACAGGCGCGTCCAGGCTTTCGGCCATGGGGTTGATGTCGGTGTCCGTCGCCAGGACATCGCCGTTGCGCAGGCCGGCTCGCTCGGCGGGTGAGCCTTGAACCAGACCGCCAATCGTCGATCCCGCGATAAGGCGAATCGGCGACGAGAAGCCCAGGTCGAAAATTCGAACGTCTTCCTTCCGTGACTGCATGCACGCGCCAAAGGCGCCCTTGGCCGGAAAGATCACCTTGCCGCTCATCATGTCGTTCCAGTCGTTGACGGCCCACTGGCCAGTCCGCTTTGAAAGGACATCGAGCCACGTGTGGCGATCAGCCGGCTCGCCGGCATTGATGCGCTCGCTCACCTCGTTCACCAGATCGAGCACCGTGACCTTCGCCCCGTGCGTTCTCAGCTTGGCATCCAGATCTGCAAAATACATACTCCCGCGCTTATAGGGCAGCGACCATGCATTTCGTCCCGACCACACCGTAGCCGCTAGCTCGCTATTGGGCACGGATCTCTTCGCGTTCGTGTAGTACCCCGCGCTCTCGGCTTTGACGAGTTCGAGATACTGCGATGCGGTGTATAAGCCAGCGGCGTTGGGGACCGTCATCGCGAGGTAATTGGCTACCCCCTCCGTATACCAGTCGCCATCCTCCCTCTCCTTCTCGAGATAGCGTGCAAGGCTATGCACCATTTCGTGCGCAACCACGTTGTGCAGAAAGTTCGTTCCCGGATCGGAGCCTGGCGGCACATACAGCAAGAACGACTGCTCAGCTGCGCGGCCACTTGCATTCGCACCGCCATCGTATGAGCGAATCATGAAGCGATATGGCCGATTCTCAGCGAGTTTGAATGCTTTGGCCTCCGCAGCGTATGCGCGGGCAGTCCAGCCGCCGGCCGATTTCAACTGCTCCGGTGGAACCCCGAGCGCATAGACGCCGAGCCCTGCATCCTTGTCCTGGCCAGGCGCCCTGTACGTCTCCACGGGACCCGCCAGAAACAGGGTGCCGGCAAGTTTCTCCGCTGTGAAGATCCCTGTGTAGCCACCTTCGCCGTACGAGGAAACTGCCATTTCACCGGGCGGGAGCTTCCATTGCACATGCGTATTGAACGACCCGCCCGAAATGTCAGGCAGGACGAGAAAACCTATATAACCACCGGACACTCCGCCGCCCGCTGCCTGCAGGTCGAACTGCGGGCCACGCTTGGTCACGATGTTTCGCGCGACGTGCATGCGGTAGGAAACCTGCACCGTGCCCGCAATGGGCCGCGCCGCTGACCAGGTTTCATAGGATCCGCCCTTCGTGTCCCGGCGAACCGGGCCCGTCAGAGCAAGCGCGCCACGATCATCGGAGACGACCAGGCCGGTGACCACATCGGTGCTGCGCTCCAATCCCGGCTCGAGCGTGTCCAGTTCGAGGGACAACGGTGCGGTGGAACCGGGCGCAGGAGTGAACGAATAGGTAACCGCCATGCCATCGGCGACTCCGGTGGGCGCACGTGTCGGGGTCAACGTGAGATCGAGCGTCGCGGTGTTCGATGAGGCAGACGCATAGGCAAACGCGCCTGTCGCTGGTACCAGGGTCACCCCCAGAAACAAAGCGGCAAGCTGCATACGAAAGGACCGCCGGACGCGGTAAGACGTGGTCGCGCTGAGAAAAGTCACGAGGATCAGCCCTGCATCACTGGGACAGCGGTCGTGCTGACAATCCGACGCAGGCCACCACGCGCGACATCGGCAAACTTGGACGGGTCACCGAAGGCCCGGGCGGTAAGCATGGCGCCGTAGATAAGGGACATGAACGCCTCGGCTTCCGTACTGGCCGCGCCCTGAAGGCGGAAAACGCCCTGCTGCGCACCCTTGGTCAGGATGGTCTCGAGCCACCTCGACAAGTCGCGGAAATGCGCACGCACACAGTCCGCCAACTCGGGCGGCAAGGACGGCAGTTCCGCTGCCAGCATGCCCGCGACACAGAACGGAGCGGTCGCGTCGGCGATGCACTGTTCCCAATAACCCGTGTAAAAGCCCAGCTTCTGCACCGGATCAAAATCGTCACCGGCGAGCAACGCTATCTGCTCGACGATGCCGGCTCGCGACTCTTCGACGACCGCGCGCGCCAGGTCGGCCTTGGCCGGGAAATGGTGGTGGATGCTCGCCTTCCGGACCTGAACCTGCTCGGCGACATCGGCATAGCTGAAGCCGTTGTAGCCCCGGGTCTGGATGAGATAGCGCGCCGAGTCAATCAGTTTCTGTTGAGTGCTCATGGCGATAGCCTACCATTTAGTAGGTTCGGTACTCAACATGTACAGACTACCCAACCTTCTGGAAATCAACCGTTGACGCCATAGCCTACCTACTAGTAGGGTCCTTCTCCCGATCAAGGAGTACCCATGAACTCACTTCGCAACTTCTACTTTCTTCGCGCCGGCGCAGCCTTCGCCTGGGTGGCACTGGTCGTGCTGCTGTCGAACCTCGGCGTCCCGCCCATCGTCTCCGGCGCCCTCCTGGTCCTCTATCCGGCGTGGGATGCGCTAGCCAACATGCTCGACGCACAACGATCCGGTGGCCTGCGCACCAACCCTGGCCAGCGACTCAATGCCGTGGTCAGCATCGCAACAGCGGCTGTACTCATCGTCGCCCTGACCGTCCGCGGGAACGCCGGCGGGCTCTTCGTCTTCGGCATCTGGGCCCTGTTGGCAGGACTGCTCCAGCTCTTCGTCGGCATCCGCCGCAGGAAGATGGGCGGCCAGGTCTTCATGATGATCAGCGGCGCGCAGTCGGCACTGGCGGGCGTCTTCATGACCATCCAGGCTTTTGGCGACGCGCCGACGATCGCCAAGCTGGCCCCGTACGCGGCGTTCGGTGGGGTGTATTTCCTGCTGGCGGCGTTGCGGCTGACCTTCAAACGGCCGACGTACGACGCCTATAAGCGTGAGTCCACCTGATCAGGCGCGCATACCCACCCATATGACGGCTTCGGTTGCGGATGAGACCACCGGGTTCAGTAACCGCGACCACAGGCTGCTCTCCGCGACATGCGCAGCTGCCTGATCATGGTGAAGGCGCTCTTCCACCACGATGGCCGATATCGCCATGACGGCAGCCTCATCGATGCCACGTAAATCGATGAGCTGCTGTTCCAGGTGCCGCAGCACCACGCTCTCAACCGCAACCGTCGTCGCCGAGATGGCGGAGCGACCCAACAACCCCGTCACGAGTCCGAGAACGAGGCCACCCAGGCCGCACATCCAATAGCTCCTGCAACGGCGAGCTCCCCTCCTCTGAAGCTCGGCGCCGAAGATCGCCCGGTGGCCGCGTTCGTGCGAGCGGAATTCAATGAGTTCGGGGACCAGGTCTCTGGCGAAGAGCTTTGCCATGAATATCTGACCGGTATAGATCGATATGGCGCCGAACTCGCCTGCGTGATCGACCTTGAGGATTCGACTTCCGATGTCCGTGACCGTCATTGGTTTTCGCGTAGCAGGGCCGGGATGGGCGCATCATATCCCAGCACCGGCCATGTTTTTGCAACTACGTAATCTCGCTCGATTCCACATCCAGCGAACGCTTATAAGCTTCAAGTTTCTCTAACCGCGTTTCAGAAGAAAAATACTCGGACTCAAGAACGCACGCCATCGCGACATCCCGGAGTGCCGCTTCATGCGTAGAGCACGCGCCTTCGTCAAGGGAATGCTCATTCATTACCGAAACGTACGCGCTTCGTTCCATCGTCCCGGCCAGGCACAGTCTCGCCATATCCGTGTGGCATTTCTTCAGATCGTCGAACATCTTCCCTGCCATATCTATAGGTGCCCGAGGGAATTTCTTCATGGCATCGAGCAACATATAGTAGATATCAGCCGGTGACTGAAAAGAGTTGCTCATGATTCTTCTAAGGCGCTGCAATACCGAGAAATACTCTTTGGGAACATGAAGTTCCAATTGCATTATGCAACGGAGGAACTCGGTATCATGCGCGAGCCGCCGGATCTCCGAGCCCTTTCGCAGGCCGCCCTTGTTCAACATGATTTGTAAGTAGTCGTGCAACAGCATTTCATAGTTGAGCAGCGCCGCATTAGCCGTTGTCAGGAGGTCGCTCACCTCTCGATTGACGTGGCCGGCGCCGGCCGGCAATGGATTGCCAGGCGATATGGCGGCCTCGGATCCCGCTGCAGGAAAGTGCTCCGCGCTGAACGCCATGGAGAGGGAGTGAAGAACAAAGTCGGCCGCGTTGGTCGCCGCCTTGATCTGCTTCTCCGTCTTACCTGTCGCCTTATCGCCATCTGCAAAATCGCAAATGCCCTTTACAACTACCCAATGAACGTTGTGCTCCGCACACGCGACATAGATACCGGCGCCTTCCATTTCGCCGCCGATAGCCGAAGGATGCTCCTTGAGCAAAGCATCCCTGAATGTTTGGTTGTCGACGAGTTTCTCGCCACTTAAGACTAGACCAAACGTTACCTTCGCTCCCTCCCACGTGGTTTGATCGGCGCGTTCCAGTAGGTCGAGTAGTCGCGTCGCGGCCCGTGGTTGATCTCCTCGGGAGGGGCTCGACTTTTCACCCACGCGCTGCGACTCGTACAGATTGATCTGCCGAGACACCAGGATGTCGCCGATACTCTGCTTTTCGGCATCGATGCCGAAGGCAACGCCGACAGCGATGATCATGGTTGGGCGCAGCGCGCGAATGGCCTTATCGACGCTTTGCTGCGCGGCCCCGACACCACCCGATCCCATTCCGGTCAGTGCGTGAAACACGGGGACACCGCTAAGGGCGCCCAACTTGGCGTATAAGTGCCCCTCGACCCGTAAATTCACCGGCGCTTCCTGTGCCAGCTCCCTGAAGGCGGTAAAGAGCGCTTTCGTCTCATTACGATTCACAGTCAAGAGAAGAACGCGTTCGTTACTATCCATGATTCGTGTCGTGCCTTGGGAATTTGGGGCGTCAGAAAGCTAGTAAACGGATGACTGGCAACAGATGCCCCGGCTCGAATCCGGGCCCGCGCGTCTGCTACAAGTTTATCGTCGAAGCTAGCCGAACCCAAGGATTCGACGCGCCGCGCCATTTCCCCGGCGGAGGACGGTAGCCTCCCGGCCGATCCCGGAAGCCCGACTACCTGATCGCCGCCTCGCTAGTCGGCGCGGATTGGCGTATTCAGAAGTTCTCTGAATCGCGTCAGCTCGGCCTGATCCATGTCCGAGACGATTGCCGCGGGCTGTCCACCCAAGGTGGCGTTCTCCAATACGTATCCCTGCGATTGAATCGTTTCGTTGCTGCCAGGGCGAGCCGTCGTCGGCAGCACAAAAACATCGATCACATGCTTGCCATGCCGATAGACCAGCACGGGAACGCGTTCGGTGCCGACGTAGTCGATGCGACCACCGATGAGCGCATATCCTTGAGCGGAAAAATCCTGCACGACGGGTGCCGTGGCAATCTTTCCGGCGAACCAGGGCTTGACGGTATGTTGATCCGTGGACACCACATCGATGGGGGACGCCGCGGCCAGGGCACGCCAGTGGCTGGAGAATAGATCGCGCGTTAATTGCGATTGCTCCTGTCCGGAGGTCGATCCGTGGTCCCACGCTGCCAACGTGATGCCGCCCGCCGCGAACGCGAGCACCCACGAGGCCGCTAACGCGAGCCGGGGCCGCCGCCACCGAGAGGGCTGACGGCTGGCCGACCCTGCCGCCTCCTTCTGGATGCGGGTACGCAGCGCCTCGGGCGCGGTGTAGCGCGGCGCATCCTTGCGCAACGAACCGCGCAGTGCATCGAGCTCGATCAGGGCGGCGCGGCAATCCGCGCACTCATCGAGGTGCGCTTCGAATTCGCGACTGGTGGCACGATCCAGCTCGCCGTCGAAGTACAGGGGCAAGAGCTCATTAGCAGTCTTACAGTCCATGAGGAGCCTCCATATCGCCGATATCGGTCAGCGCCTTCTGTAGCAGCGCACGTCCACGGGCCAAACGGGACATGACGGTACCGATGGGCGTTTGCAGCACGTCGGCGATTTCCCGATAAGACAGTTCTTCGATCTCACGCAGAATAAGCACCTCGCGAAAGTTCTCCGGCAGGTTCTGCAAATGCTGGGTGATCCGTTGTCTGCGCCTGGAACTATCCAGACGCTCTTCGATATCGTCCGCGTCGGCACGCGGCAACCAGCGTTCGGCTGCGACAGGATTGTCGTCGATCGCTACGTTCTTCTTTTCCTTGTTGCGCACGGCCAGTCGGGCGAGACAACAATTGCGCACGATCGCCAGCCACCACGCGCGCTCGTTACCGCCGGCATAGGTCTCCGACGCGCGCGCCGCGCGAAGGTAGGCGTCATGGACGGCATCCGCGGCGTCCTGCTCACTGCCGAGCAGCCATCGGCCGAGATTGTAGGCAGCGTCAAGATGGCGTAGCGCCAGATCATCGACAAAAGCTCGGCTGCTCGTCGATATCACGATGACTGCGTCCTCATACCGGTTATACGCGCAACATACGCTGGATGACCCCATCGCGGTCAATGAGCCTGTGCTTCAGGGCCGCACCCAGGTGACCCACCACGAGGATACACAGGACCCAGACAAGGCTCACATGAAGGGTGTCCGTGAGCAGGCGCAACGGTTCGTCCTTGCCGATGAGAACGGGCAAGAAGCCTATCCCGAAGAAGCTCACCGGATGCCCTCCCGCCATGCGATGCAGGTAGCCGGTTAACGGAACCAGGAGCATCAACGAATACAGTATCCAATGCAGGGTATGGGCAGTCTTTTGCTGCCACGACGGGATATGGGCAGGCAGCGCAGGTGGCGTATGCGTGGACCGCCAGAACAGACGAAACACGGCGAGCATGAAGATCAGGCTGCCGACCGAGGCGTGGTAGAACAACACCTCGTCGTGTCCAGGCGCTTTCTTTGGAAAGGTTTCCATGAAGAAGCCAAGGCCAACGTTGAGGAAGATCAGGAAGGCGATGAGCCAGTGCATCGTGACGGCCACCTTCGTATACGACGTCGGCCGCAAGGTGGAGACTGCGTATGAAGCTTGTGCGGGGCTGGACATGACTGCGACCTCTGGTTCGCGGCACCGGATGGGTGCCCACGACAGACAAGATCGTCCGGGGCCTGATTTTATTCCCGCCTGGCGGGAGGACCCAGGAGGCTCGCCTATACGCCCAATGCCCGAATCTCGCCAGCATGCGGGCCTGTCCGTGGCTCCCGCGGTGCGGTTTAATGGCGCCGCCGGACATGGTGCGCCGGGGTGGCACGCCGTTTCGGCACACGGGGGTAAGGGGCAACATGGATTCGAAGCGAGGATGGCTGGCATGGACCGGACCGCGTGGGCGTTTTGGTTTCCGATGCATTCCCCTGCTGGCGCTGGCCGCCACGCCGCTCGCGCATGCCAACGAAACGCAATCGTGTGATGAGCCAACGGTGAGCGCCGTCTCGGATTGGGCGCACGCCGAAGGCGATCTGGTGTCTTCCTTCGGCACGGATACCGCGTCCGCCTGCAAACCCATGCCCAATGCACCCGATACCACCATCGCCGCCATGGCCTTCCTCCTAAAGGGCGCCGACCCGACAGACCGCGAGCCCGGAACAAAACTGCAGGTGGTCGCCCTGCTCCGCCATGGCCACGTTGTGGCCGGCGCACGCGAAAAGGTCGAGGAAGATGCCACCTTCCAGATTTATGACTACACCATCGATACGGCACGCTACATTCTGGCACCGGGCGTCAGGGCCTTTGGCGTGCGGGTCGCGAGCTCAACCAGCGGTCCGAAGTGCGCAGACAACAACGCCGACGGTTACCTCACCCTATGGATCCGTGACGGTAAGCAATTACGTGCCGTCATGGCTACCAACCTGTCCGGCAGGCATAGCGTGGTAGGCGTCCCGGCCTGCTCGGACGGTGACGGCGTGCTCGAGGATGCGGATATCACCGTGTCCGTGGAGAAGACAACGAGTCACGGCTTCGCCGACCTGTCGCTGGTGGCCACGGTCAACCGGTCCACCTATGCAGGTGGCAAGGAGACAAAGGCGCCGCCACGCATCGTGCGCGACACGCTGCACTACGATGGGAAGACCTACGGAAGCGACACGTTTCGCGAGTTCTGGTATGGCGACGCGCCGTGACCATCAAGAGAGTTCTGTTGGCGGCGGTCATCGGCGTAGCGATCACGCTTCTACTCATCGCCGCGTCGTTCGCGGCCGACGACGCAGGCCACGAGGCCTTATCGAACCTGTTGTTCTGGCAGAACTGGCTTCTGCAAGCTCTCCTCCCTGCACCGGCTGTCGGATCGTCGCCGAATCCCTTCGCCGAACGGATGCCCCTGACGTTTATTGCCTGGTTCGCGAGCGTTCCGCTCGGATTCGTTCTTTACGGGGCGGCCGCCTTTGCCGTCCTTCGGAGGCTCGGTAAGCGCTAAAGACAGTCGGAAACCTGCCGATACACTTCGCTGCGCGCGCGGGGGTACGCGCGCTGGACTGGATAGCAGGGAGTTTCAATGAAATATCGGTTGGCATGGTTGGGTCTGATCCTCGTGTTCGCGCAGCAGTCGCATGCGACTGAGGCCGCTTCCGAAAAGCGGATTATCAGTACTCCAGCACCGCCCTTCCCACCCAGCGCCATTCGCCAGGGCCACGAAGGAACCGTAACGGTGCGGGTCAAGCTCAATGCGGACGGCGATCCCGTGGACGTATCGGTTGAGAAAAGCAGTGGCTACAGCGAGTTGGACGCTGCCGCGGTCAAGGGGGCGTACAACTGGCGATTTCGACCCAGGGTGGTGGACGGACGAAACATGGAGGACACCGTGGTGGCCCCGGTGACCTTCAGTCACCCGTTCAACTCACGGGCGCCTGTGGCCGTGCCGGGGCCGGAATTCAGCTGCGCCAAGGCATCGACGCCAACCGAGAAAGCCATCTGCAGTGACCCGGAGCTCACCGGGCTCGAAGGCGGAATGGACGTTGCCTATCGCCACCGCCATTTTTTCGCCCTGCCAAAAGATGCCCGGGCGATGGAGAAGGAGCAGGATGCGTTTGTCCGCGAGCGCGCCACCCGCTGCGTAACGGACGTGCAGTGCATCAAGCAGGTGACGCAAGAGCGGCTTTGGCAGCTACCGTGGGATCCGGCAAGGTAACTCGATTCCCTGGAGGACGCGGGCCGCGTGCTACAGCGGTGCGCTCTTCCACCGGCTCTCGTCCGCGCGTTCGAGAATCATCCTTCCGTCCTCGATACCTATGCAATAACCCCATACGAGCCCTGAGTCCGTCCGTGGAAGCTGGCTCATGGAGGTGTACAGGTTCCGAAGTGCGATCTGATCGACCTTTCCCGACGCGTGAAAAATACGCACGACGACGTCGTCCAGGCTGGCGTTCTCAGGCACGAACTTCCAGCGGGGAAGGCAAGACACCATGACTTTCCCATCGTTCGACACGAAACCCCTTCGGACGAACTCCTCTCGCGTCCAAGCGACGGTGTCGCCAGATTCCGTGAGGATGTCCGTATGCGCAGGCGTCATCGTCGACTTCGCGCAGTACGCGAGGTTCTCGGAGCAGAAGATGGAGGACGTGATCGGATCGCGCGAAAGCTCCGCGCCGACCGCGTTGAGGGTTGGCGAGAGAAGCGCGACCGCAAGCGCCATCGATACGAATCGACCATCCATGTTTCCGTGTCCTGGGGAGTGAGGCGTCAGGTGTTGGCGCGACGCAGGATGAGATTGCGCCACGTGGGCACCGCAGTCCGGAAATCGACTGCCTCACCATCGCTGGTGAAGAACAACCCCGGCTCCCGCTCGACCACCAGTTTCACGCCATTGATAAACAGATAACCGTTGCGTCGCTCGATGAGCACGTCCAGGGACGGTTTGCCCCATTGATAGATCTGGTACTTCCCCGCGTACTTCGACCACTCCGCACGATCGGGCCCCTTCGGATCGTTGGGCCCCTCGTTGTAATCGACGCCCGCTTCCCCTTCGCTGCATTCGAGATGTGCCGGCAAGTCGCCGATGGCTTCGGTGTACGTCCAGGCGATCAGGTCACGGTCGGCATCCGCCGTGAAGAAAGCTGTCGGTGCGACGGCGAGGAATGGCCCATGCATCTCCAGGGCGTCCGAGTCGAATCGCAGGCCATCGTCGGCGGGTTTAATCGTGGCAGTCAGGTTGCGCCCCACGTAGGTTCCCGCGATCTTCTGCTTAAGCGCAGCCGTCGGCCGTATGGGTGCAATATCCGTTGCACTGAGCCTCGCAGCCTTCGCACCGAAGCGAGCGGCAAGGAGGCCATCGATGAGCTTGCGACCAAAACGATACGGGGCGGATACCGGGCGATTGAACATCGCCGCCCAGGCAAGCTTTGCCTCCGGACAATAGATGAAGACGCAACCGAAGCCGAAGCCACCGCCCTTGTGGCTGAGCACGCGAACCGGCGTCTCGCCGTAGCGAAGCTCGTTGCGAATCACGCCAAGACCGTAGTCACCGCCGAGGCCGAAACCATGCATCTCTTCCCACAGCGCAGGTGCCAGTACGGGCTTGCCGTCGATACGTCCACCGTCGAGGTGAAAGGACGCGTACCGCGCCATGTCGCGTGCGCTCGTGTAGACGCCACCGGACGCCACCAGCGGTGTCACCGCCGGCACGCTGTCGTAGCCCTTCTCATGGCCGACGGCGCGATTGCGGCGCGCCGTATAGACGGCGGCATCGGCCGTGCTGTCCAGCATGCCCAACGGCTCGAACAACTTCCGGCGCAGCCATTCGGCGTACGGCACGCCCGTCTTTTCCTGGAGGATGAACCCGGCAAGGTCGTAACCGAGGTTGGAGTAACGGTATCGATCCCCGACCGGATATCGCAGCCACGTGTCGGAGATACTCCGCACATGGGCGGCGAAGCCTGCTGCGCCGGGCTCGTAGTTGTTACCAACGGGGGCTTCGTGCGTAAAGCCTGCCCGGTGACTGAGCAACAGCCTTAGCGTGATGCGGTCCTGTGGGCTCGACTCGAAACGGCTGTTGACCTTGAATGTGGGCAGGTAGCGGGAGATCGGCACATCGAGGTCGAGCAGGCCGTCCTGCACCGCAAGAAGAACACCCACCGCGGTGAAGTTCTTCGACGTCGACTGGATACTGAAGATCGTCTGCTCATCGACAGCGACGGGCGAATGACCACCGGTCGTGCCGAAGCCTTCGACCCAGGCCACCTTCCCGTTATCGATAAGACAGACGGATGTTCCCTCGATGCCTTCGGCGCGCATGGCATCGATGATGGCGGCACGCTCGGTGCCCACCAGCGCACCAGCCGGACCCGACGTCGCGCGCGTAACAGGGCGGCTTTCGAGCGGCCCGCTGACGCCGATGGCGCCAACGGCGATGCCGCTTGCCGCATGCGCCAGGAAAGAGCGGCGATTCATGCTGGGGTTCACTGGGTCTCTCCCTGCTGACTGCGCGCAGGTTCAACCATCAAATCTGAAAGGTCAACCCGAGCAGGACAGGAAGACTCCAGCGGGCATCGACCGGGCCCGATCGCCCGGTCGATGCCAGCAGGTCACTTGCTGATGCGATAGATCATCGTGGCATGCGGCTGCAGCGTCGTCTTGATGGAGCCGTCGCCCTTCGCGTCCGTGTGTGCCCACAGGTCACGCATGGTGTGGCTTCCACCGGCCTTCAGGCCAATCTCGGTGGCGGCGACGGTGACGTCCTTTGCGGTGTCGGCTTCGTTGAACACCGCCACCGCGCGACCGCCATCCTTCAGCGGCTTGACGATAACGTGGATGCCGTCCGCGTCACGCACCTGCTTGCCCTGCACGCCGAGCGGATCCTGGTCGATGGCGATGACGTCCTTGTTGAGCAGGATCTGCAGTGCCTCGGGCTTCACGGTGCGCAGGTCCGTACCGATCAGCAACGGCGAGGCCATGATCGACCACAGGCTGAAGTGGCTGCGGTATTCGACATCGGTCATGCCGCCGTTACCCACTTCGAGCATGTCCGGGTCGTTCCAGTGGCCCAGGTGCGCGTAGCTGTCGAGTACCACGTTCTCCTTGAAGATCTTCAGCATCGAGGCGTAGTTGTCGCTGATGTCGCCAGTCGTGCGCCAGGAGCCGGCGTCGACAGGGTCCTTGCCCGCCCACAGCCACGGCTTGTTCTCGCCCCATTCGCACATGCTGAAGAAGATGTGCCGGCCGCTACCGCGAAGGGCTTCGGCCATGGCGGTGTAACGCTTCCTCGCATCCACCTTCTGGTTGTTGCAGTTGTCGTACTTGAGGTAATCCACATGCCATGAGGCAAAGGTTTTCGCGTCGTCCTTCTCATGACCCAGGCCGCCCGGGAAACCGCGGTTCTCCTGCAGTGGCTCGCAGGTGGAGGTACCCGCGCTGGAGTACAGCCCGAACTTCAGGCCGCGCTCGTGGATATAGTCGGCAAGCGCCGCGATGCCGCTCGGGAAGCGCTTCGGGTTCGGTTGAAGGTGGCCGTCCTTGTCGCGCTGCCAGTTGGCCCAGCAGTCGTCGACGTTGACGTACTGGTAACCGGCGTCACGCAACCCGAGGCTGATGAACTTGTCGGCGACACCACGGATCATCGCTTCGTCGAACTCGGCGCGGCAATGAGTGGAGTTCCAGTTATTGAAGCCCATCTGCGGCAAAACGGACGGGGTTTCGTCCGCCTTCACCGGCGCGGCGGCAATGGCCGCGACGCACATGAGTGCACATACAGCCGCGCCTCGCAGGATGCTTGCCTTGGAATCGCTCATCGATACGCCTCGTGTCGGTAGGAAGGGATTGGTCATGGCATGCCCACCGTGGACGTGCCGAGGATCGGTTGCTTGCGCGTACTGAGCACGGGCGCGCCTTCGACCAGAAGGTCGAGCACCACGAGCTGGTTGCCATGGGGCTTGAGCCACACCCCGGGCACGTAGAGAGTGCGTTGCGGGCCGATGCTCCAGGTACGTCCCAGTGCGTGGCCGTTGATCCAGACAAAGCCCTTGCCCAACCCTGCCGTGTCCAGGAACGTGTCCGCAGCGGCACTGCCAGCGACAGGCGCGTCGAACGTAGTGCGGTAGAAACAGGGCGCATGCTTGCAAGCCGTCGAGGTGTAGTGCAGCGACGCGCTGTCGGTGAACGGTAGCGAGTAGTTCTGCCAGTCGCGCAGCGGCTTGCCGTTCAAGCTGACGGCACCAAGGATGCCCTTCCGCTCTTTCAACATCTTCTCGCCGAAGTTGATGCGTCCGTCGTTCTGCACCAGCAGGTCCAGGGTGTCGCCCTTGTGCAAGGCGACCTTCAGGCGGTCCTGCTTCAGCCGGCGATCGAGCGTACCGACCCGCTTGCCGTTGACGTAGATCTGGGCGTAATCGTGCAGCGAGTCGATGCGCAACTCACCGGACGCATCGGCGTCGACGCGCTTGCGATAGAGAATGTCCCCATACGCCTGGTCGAACGATTCCATGGTTCTCGGCTCGGCGGACGACACCGGGGTGGGCAAGGTATCCCAAAGCGACACCGATTCGCCCAGTCGAATACCGCCGATGGCCTGCGTCGGCGGCGTGGCAGGCACGGGTGGCAGGGAGACGCCTGTTTCCCTGGCGATCACCTCGCGCGCGGCCAGATACTTCGGGGTAGGACGCCCGCTCTCATCGAGGGGACTGTCGTAGTCGTAACTGGTGACGTCGGGCTGATAGTTGTTGTCGTCCCAGTTGGCGCCGTTCATCCAGCCGAACGACGTACCGCCATGGAACATATAAAAGTTGACCGAGTAGCCCTGCTTCAGCATCCATGACAGTTCGTCGGCCACCTTCTTTGCGGGGGCGACGTGGTGAGGCGCACCCCAGTGGTCGAACCATCCGATCCAATACTCGCCGACCATGTACGGGCCGCCGGGCTGCCAGGTGTGCAGCTTTTCGAACTTCTTCTGGGCGTTGCCCACGCCGAAGTTGATGACCTGCAGGACGCCGGGCAACGATCCAGGTGTTTCCGCGCTGTCGGATGTGGTGAGCAGGGAAGCATTGAAACCGCCGTCGACGATGCCGCGACGGATCTGCTCCATATAGGCGGTGTCCGTGCCGAAGCTGCCGTACTCGTTCTCGACCTGCACAGCGATGATGTTGCCACCGCGACTCAACTGCAGCGGCGCCAGTTCCTCGCCCAGCCGATGCAGCCAGCGTTGGGCCGGCTGCATGAACTTCGGGTCGGTGCTGCGGACTTTAACGCCAGGATCCTTCAGCAACCATGCGGGCATGCCGCCAAATTCCCACTCGGAACACACATAGGGGCCCGGACGCAGGATCACGTACAGCCCCTCCTCCTTCGCCTCACGGATGAACTCGGCGACGTCGTTCTGCCCACTGAAATCGTAGTGTCCCGGGGTCGCCTCGTGGGCGTTCCAGAACACGTAAGTCGTGATGGTGTTCAGGCCCATCGCCTTGGCCATCTTCAGGCGGTCCCGCCAGTATTCGCGCGGCACGCGCGCGTAATGCATCTCGCCGGAGACGATGCGGAACGGTTTGCCGTCGAGGACGAAGTGCCCCTTCTCGATGGTCATCGGCTGGCCGGCCGTGACGGGTGCCGCGGACGCCATGCCGCAAGATAGGGCACCCAGCAGCAACATGGACGCCACGACGTTCCTGGATCGACTCACTATGACACCTCGCTTCAATTACACAGGCGTCGGCACCGGCTCGCGCGCTGGCGAGCCGGTGCCGGGCTACATCATGCCCCGGAGGACATCAGAACGTTCCGCGCAAACCGACCGTGTATACGGTGCCGTCCGCTTCGGCATAGAGGAAGCGATTCTTGTATACCGAGTAGTCGTACAGATGCTCATGCGTCAGGTTGGTACCGGATGCGAACACCGACAGGTGCTTGGTCACCGCGTAGCTCGCGCTCAGGTCCACCTGACCATAAGCGCTTCGCGTTGCCGGCTGGGCACCCGAGCCGTAGGCCAGGCTCTCCAGGTACTTACCACGCCAGTTGTACGCAACGCGCACCTGCACAGGACCCTTTTCGTAGTACAGGCTCGCGTTGGCCGAATCACCGATACCAGGTACGGCGAACTTGCCCGAGGCCGCGATGACGCCCGGACTCAGCGCGGTGCTGCTCTTCACGTGCGTGTAGTTAAGGGCCATGCCCAGGCCGTTGAAAGGATCGGGCAACAGATGCGTGAACTGGTAGTTGAAGGTGACCTCTTCGCCGTAGATGTTCGACGAGTTGAGGTTGATCGGCTGGGTGAGCGACCAGATGAACGGCTGGCCGGTGTTCTGGTTCGTCAGGAACGGCACCGGCGTGCTCACCAGCGTGCTGAAGTTGCTGACCTTCTTGTAGAACCCTTCGACGGCGATGTAGCTGGCGTCGTCGATGTACCACTCCAGGCCCATGTCGTAGTTGCGCGAGCTATACGGCTGGAGATCCGGGTTGCCCTGCGAGATGGTCAGCGAGTTCGGGCGCGTGCCGAAGCTCTTGTTGTAGTACAGGTTGCTCAGCTCGGGCGGCGTCAGCGTCTTGGACAGCGAGAAGCGGTAGATCAGGTTATCCAGCAGGCTCCACTTGAAGTTCATCGACGGCAGCCACTTGTGGTAGCCACCCTTGGCCGACTGCGGCGCCAGCGGGCCGTAGGTCACCTGGCCGTTGCTGGTGTCGTTCGGATCGACGTAGTACGCGATCGGCGGCTGGTTGACCGCCGTGGACGTCGAGACGATGTTGAGATAACGCACGCCGAGGTCGACCGCCCAGGGCATGTTCCACATCGTGCCTTCGAAGACGGCCTTGGTGAAGAACGACTTCTCCTTCTCACCTACCTGGTTGAAGCTACCCGGGTTGGGCGCGGCGTCCAGGGTGCCACCGTTGGCGGCCAGACCGGCAAGCAGGGCGTTCCGCTTGTCGTCGGGCAGCTGGTTATACGCAGCCGGCGAGGCCAGCCAGGCCAGATAGGCCCGCGGGTCGTACTGCACCCACTGCGACGGCAGGCCCGGCGACGAGACGCCATGTATCTTCGGCGGAGCGTTGAAGACATACGCGCCGATAGCGTCTGCGGGAACCGGGATCGTATAACCGCAATAGGCGTTGCAAAGGATGCCGTTCGGCGTGCCCCAGCTCACCGACTTCACCCATTCATTGGTGTACTGGACGCCCGCTTCCAATCGCGTCAGCACGCCGTCGTTGAAGCTCTTGTCCAGCTTGAACTGGTAGTTGTCGACCTTGTTGGTCACGTTGTTGCCGGAACCGGCATTGCAGCAGTGCGCCGTGAGGTTGTTCGTGTCGGTGGACGACAGGATATTCGAGTAGCTCGGCGGCTCGCTGTTGCCGTTGTTGGTCCAGATAGGATTGGTGCCGAAGTTCTTCGCGCCGACGACGAGGAAATAGCCGTTGGGGCTCTGCTTGTTCCAGGCCTTGGAGTTGGAAATGTCGAGGCTGAGCTTGGTCGAATCGTCAATGTCGAAACCGAGGTTGAGACCGTTCTGGTAGCTCTTCTCGTAGGTGGGCGCATAGGACGCAACGTAGTCGTTCGCCATGACGTTCGGGCCCTGGCTATTACGTACGAAGCCCAGCACCGTGTTGTTGGCATCGGTCGTCAGCGACTGGATGTCAGAGGTGTTGCCGTACTGACCGAACTCATGCTCGACCGGGTCGACCTTGTAGCTCGAATACAAGGTGTCCAGCTGCACCGTCAGGCGGTCGATCGGCTTCCAGTCGATGGCGCTACTGAAGCCCTTGCGGGTACGTGTCTCGTTCAACACGTTGCTCGCCAGGGTTTCCGGAAGCGCCACGTTCGTATACGTGGGATTGGCCGCGCCCGGTACCGTATAGATGTCCTGGTTGGCGTACCAGGAATTGGCCTGCGTATTGAGCTGGGTGTCCTTCCGCTTGTAGTAGGAGGCCGAAGCCATCCAGCCGAAGGTGTGATCCTTGTTCGTCCAGCCGAAGAGGCCCGAGGCCTTCGGCGTCGTCTTGCCCTTCCAGTCGCCGGTCAGGTTGCTGTTGATGCCTGCCCCGCTCCATGCCCCGTGATAACCGCTGAAGTCCAGCGGCCGCGCGGTCTGGATGTCCACCACGCCGCCGATATCGACTTCGGAGATATCCGCTGAGGAGGTCTTGTTGACCTGGGCGACGCTGATGATTTCCGACGGCAATACATCGAAGTTGAAGGCACGCGACCCGGAGGCCGTGGCCATCGGCCGTCCATTGATCGTGACGGCGACGAATTCGGGACCGAAACCACGCACGGCGATCTGGCTGGACTCACCGCCACTGCGGTTCACCGAAACGCCGGGGACTCGCTGGAGCGCGTCGGCCACATTGGGGTCGGGAAACTTGCCTGCCTCTTCGGCCGAGATGGAGTCGACGACATTGACCGAGTCCTGCTTGATGGCCTGCGCACGCTGGAGTGCCGCCAGCTGGCCGGTAACGGCCACCCCTTCCAACTCGGTGACCTTCTTCTCTTCGGTCTTGCCCTTCGGGGGCTTGGCCGCCTGATCAGGCGTTGATGGTTGCGCTTCGGCCGGAGCCGCCCCTTGCGCTGGTCCTGCTGCTGGCGCTGTCTGCGCATACCCTGGTGCGCCGTAACCTACCATCCAGGCGACACCCGTTGCCACAAGCGATCGCCGCACGGCGACCGCCATCTTTGTTAGCTGCATGGCTACCCTCCCCCACTTTGTGGAAAACCCCGTCCAATGAGCACACACAGCTTTCTGTCCGACGCCAACAAGTACCGTTACCCCACAACGACACCATGAAGACTCGACATCCCAGTCACCCCTACCCCTGACAGACCGGCCAGCTGCCCCGCTTATTTGTAGTATTTAATGATAATACCCATCTTCATCGTCTCAACAAGCTGCGCCGCAGCATGAAAAATTCAATGAACAGGTAATCGAAGGTGGTCGCTAATGAAACCATTAGCATGGGAGCGGAAGTGAGATGCAGGTCCGCGAAATTGCCCTAACCATTCTTGACACCGTGGCCTATGCAGGTCTAGGTTGATTTGTACTACAAATGCATTCCTTCGGCGTTCGACGACAACTTCCCAGAGAGCGTTGATGAGTAGCGACGATCGGCAGACGTACCTGGACGAAGCGCGTTCGACCCTGACGGACCGGCGCCGATTCTTGAAAATGACCGGCGCCATGGCAGCCATGCTGCCGTGGATTGGCCTTCCCCGGTTCGCTGAAGGCCGCCCCGTACAGCGCCCCGTTGGCGCCATGCCAGCTTCGGCCTCAAAGCATCTCCTTTGGTACGACACGCCGGCTCCGGAGTCGAACGTGCTGCGCGAAGGCTTGCCCATCGGTAACGGGCGCCTTGGTGCACTGGTCGGTGGCGACCCCGCGTCTAGCTTTCTCTATCTCACGGATGCCTCGATGTGGCTGGGCAGTCGTGATGTCGTACTGGGAGACGACGGTCAGTTTGAGTACACCACCGAGCACTTCGGTAGCCTGGTCATGCTGGCCAAGCTTTACGTGTCTGTGGAAGGGCATGAAGCCGCAAAGATCACCGGGTATCGTCGCGAACTGGATCTGGGCCAGGGAACCATCCGCGTTTCGTATCGTAAAGACGGCGTCGCCTATACCTGCGAAATCTTCGCCAGCCACCCCGATGACACGATCGCCATCCAACTGTCCCAGACGGGCGGTGGCCTCTACAACGGCTCGGTCGCGTTGCAAGGTATGCACGACGAAACCCCGCGCGGAGACATCCTGCATGGCGCGACCGGGAGCGCGGGTAGCCACTTCGAAGGCGTACTGGCGAACGGCCTCAAGTATGCGGCGAACGTCATGGCCGTTGCTGCGTCCGGCACCGTGACAGCCGACGCAAAGGGAATCCACTTTGCGAACTGCAGCGCGCTCACGATCCTGTTTTGCGGCGGCACCAACTACACGCCGGATCTGGCAAGGAACTACATGGATGGGTCGCTCGACCCATTGAAGCTTTCGATGAAAAAGACGAAAGCCGCCGCCGAACAGATGCCGGCCATGCTGTTGCACACGCACGTCGCCGACTATCGCTCCTTGTTCGATACGATGCATGTTGACCTCGGCGCATCGACCAAAGCGCAACGCGCAATGGACACATGGACACGGCTCCAGGCGCGCGCCACTGCCGGCTCGCCTGCCGATCCGGAACTGGAAGCGTCCTACCTGCAATTCGGCCGCTACCTGACGATTGCAGGTTCGCGTGATAGTTTGCCGACCGGTCTTCAAGGCCTCTGGCTAAGCGACAACTCGCCTGCCTGGATGGCCGATTACCACAGCGATATCAACATCCAGATGAACTACTGGCTACCCGATCGCGCGGGTCTGCCTTCGTGCTTCGACGCATTGACCAACTATTGCCTGAGTCAGCTGGACTCATGGACAGCCGTCACGCACCAGCACTTCAACGATCCGCGCAATGGGTATCGCAATAGCTCGGGCAAGATCGCTGGCTGGACCATGGGCATCTCCACCAACATCTACGGCGGCGGCGGTTGGCGCTGGCACCCGGCCGGGAACGCGTGGCTGTGCAATAACCTATGGCAGCATTATCAGTACAACCTGGATCGCGCCTACCTTGCGCGTATTTATCCCTTCATCAAGGGCGCTTGCGAGTTCTGGGAATCGCGATTGATCACCACAAGCGTGAAAGACCCGGCGACAGGTGTCGCACGCGAGGTCCTGATCGACGATGCGGACTGGTCGCCAGAGCACGGACCGACCGACGCCAAGGGCAACACGTACTCCCAGGAGTTGGTCTGGGATCTGTTCGAGAACTATCGCCAGGCAAGCTCGGTATTGGGCAAGGATGCCGACTATGCCGCATCGATCGCGGAACAGCAGGCACGACTCTATCTGCCTCAGGTCAGCAGCAAGACCGGCTGGCTGGAAGAATGGATGACACCGGACAATCTCGGTGAAACGACGCATCGGCATTTGTCCCCGCTGATCGGTTTCTTCCCTGGCGATCGCATTCGAACCGACGACAGTCCGCCTGCGTTGATCGAGGGTGTGACCAAGTTGCTCGAGGCGCGCGGCACGGGTGGCTATGGCTGGGCCTGCGCCTGGCGTGCGATCTGCTGGGCACGTCTCAGGAAGCCCGACAGGGCGTACCAGCTGTTGCTCACCAATCTGCTGCCGTCGAAGAACCATAGCAACGGCACCGCACAGAATTTCTTCGACATGTACAACATCGACGCCAGTACGGATGCCTTCCAGATCGACGCGAACTATGGCACGCCCACGGCCATGCTGGAGATGCTGATGTCCTCGCGGCCCGGATTGATCGAACTGTTGCCGGCATTGCCCAAGGCATGGTCGGCATCGGGCAAGGTGACCGGCATAGGTGCGCGCGGCGGTTTCCGGGTCGACATGTCCTGGAGCCAAAGCAAGCTCACATCTGTCACGGTGCGAAGCATCGGCGGCGAACAGACGCGCCTCACATGGGGATCCTGGACCAAGGCGATCACGCTCCGCCCAGGCGCTTCAGTCACCATCGAGCCGCACATATCATGATCAGGCGAGCTCTCAGTCTGGCGGTTTGCCTGCTGTGCTGGCTGCCCGTGGTCGCCCATGCGCAACTCGAACTCCCCCTCGTCTACGCCAATGGCGCCGTTCTTCAACGTGACCAGCCCATGCACATCTGGGGTTGGTCGACGCCCGGTTCGACCGTCCATGCCACCTTCGATGGCAAGAACGCCAAGGCACGCGCAGGCGCCGACGGCCACTTTGACATCACCCTTCCCTCCCACGGAGCCGGTGGCCCGTATGTGCTCATCCTCGATAACGGCAGCGAGCACCGCCAAGTAAGCAACGTACTCGTCGGCGATGTCTGGCTCTGCTCCGGCCAGTCGAACATGGAGTTCATGGTGTTGCAGGCACGCGATGCGACCCACGAGATGGCCAACGGAAGCGACCCGGCGATACGCCACTTCAAGATCCCCAACACGTGGGCGCCCGCCCCCGAGGATCGTCTTGCCGGTGGCGAGTGGGTCGCCGCGTCGCCCGCGACCGTCGGCAAGTTCTCAGCCGCATGCTGGTTCTTTGCGCGCGACATGAAGGCAAAGAGCGGCGTGGCGCAGGGACTGATCAACAGTACCTGGGGCGGAAGCCGCATCGAAGCATGGATGAACGCCTCCACGGCGGGGGTCCGTTCCGAGGATGTCGTCGCGCGCATGAAGAACATGGACGCCGACGAACAGCGCGCGACAGAGCCAACACGCCAGCGCCTTGCCCGTTGGAGCGATACCCCGGCACATACCGGAACCGCATGGGCATCGCCGGATCTCGACACGAAAGACTGGTTGCCCATCGTCGTTCCCAGCTACTGGGAAAACCAGGGCTATTACGGCATGGACGGTACCGCCTGGTATCGCACCACATTCACGCTCACGGCAAAAGAAGCCACGCAAGGCATCACGCTCGGCCTCGGCACGATAGACGATTCCGACACCAGCTTCGTCAATGGAACGCAGGTAGGCGCGACGGAGGGTAAATGGAACGACGTCCGTGCCTACCGCGTGGCGCCTGAGCACCTCCACGCGGGAACGAACACGATTGCCGTCAAGGTCGAAGACCTCGCCAACAACGGTGGCATCTACGGCGATCCGAACCTGCTTTACATCCAGACCGGCAATGGCGAAAAGCGTGCACTGAAGGGACCGTGGCTGTTCCACCCGGATGTCGTCACGATCTCCACCGCCACAGGGAAGAACCAGCTCGCGACGCTGCTTTACAACAAGATGATTCACCCGATTGTCGGCTTCCCGCTGCGCGGCGTGCTCTGGTACCAGGGCGAAGCCAATGCCAATCCTGGCGAGGCCTTGGCTTATCGCGATCAGTTCGCCGGACTGATCCAACAGTGGCGAGGCGAGTGGAAGCAACCTGCCCTGCCCTTCGTCTGGGTACAGCTGGCTAACTGGATATCCGACAACGAGACAGCCGCCGAAAGCCCCTGGGCCGAACTGCGTGAATCGCAATCGGCGAATCTGGCGCTGCCGGCCACAGGCGAGGCCGTGATTGTCGACATTGGCAATCCGAAGGACATCCATCCGACGAACAAGCAGGAGGTCGGTCACCGACTTGCGCTGGCCATGCGCCATGTTGCCTTCGGCGACACGGCCACATGGTCGGGTCCACGCTATCGCGACATGAAGATCGATGGTGCGAGCGTCATCGTGAGCTTCGACCTGTTTGGCGGACAGCTCGCCGTCCGCGGCGGTGGCGCACCCGTTGGTTTTGAGGTCGCCGGCGACGACGGGCGGTTCCACCCTGCCACCGCGCGCATCGAAGGCGCCAGCATCGTAGTTGCCAGCGAAGCCGTACCGTATCCGGTCTCCGTGCGTTACGCCTGGAGCGATAACCCCGAACACGCCGACCTGACCAACGACCAAGGCTTGCCTGCCTCGCCGTTCCGCACGGATGGCCCGATCCAACGGAGCAACGCCGGCAGGCGGTGACGATCCTGTTCTGACAGTTCCCTGGGCCACCCCCGTGGCGAGCCACCCTTCGGGGTGGCTTTTTTTTGCCCATGTGGGAGCTGGCTGTGTGGGCGGTGGGGTTTAGGCGGGCTGGGTTTCGCCGCTGAAGCGGCTCCTACAGGGGCCGCTGAAGTGGCTGCTACAGGGAGCTTATGAACTCAATTTCACGTTGCAACGACACGGCTACCAGCTTCATCGAAGCATCCCCTATCCAGCGCCATCCGGCTACCCAAGGAGCCTGACGATGAAGCTTCGTCCCACCCTTTTGGCTCTTGCGGCCACTGTCATGGCGCTGCCCGCGTTGGCCAAGGACGTCACGCTGCTCAACGTGTCCTACGATCCCACGCGCGAACTCTATAAGGCGGTCAATACCGCGTTTGCCGCCGACTGGAAGGCCAAGCATGGCGACACCGTCACCATCCAGATGTCCCACGGTGGCTCCGGAAAACAGGCACGTGCCGTCGTCGATGGATTGCCCGCCGACGTCGTGACGCTCGCCCTGGCCTATGACATCGACGCCGTCGCCGACCGTGGCCTGCTGGCCCAGGACTGGCAGACGCGCCTGCCCGACAACGCCTCACCCTATACATCGACCATCGTCTTCCTGGTCCGCAAGGGCAACCCTAAGAACATTCGCGACTGGGGCGACCTGGTCAGGAGCGGGGTTCAGGTCATCACCCCCAATCCCAAGACATCCGGCGGCGCCCGCTGGAATTTCCTCGCCGCCTGGGGCTATGCGCTGAGGCTCCCCGGTGGCAACGACGACAAGGCCAGGGCCTTCGTCAAGACACTCTTCCAGCACGTCCCCGTACTCGACACAGGCGCACGCGGCGCCACGACGACGTTCACCCAGCGCGGTATCGGCGACGTGCTGGTCGCCTGGGAAAACGAAGCGCTACTTGCCAAGAAGGAAGCCGGCGGTGAGCAGTTCGACATCGTCATCCCGTCCATCACGATTCTCGCCGAACCGCCGGTAGCGGTGGTCGATAAGAACGCGGCGGAACGCGGCACGCGCGAGGTCGCGGACGCCTATCTCACGTTCCTCTATTCGCCACAGGCCCAGGACATCGAGGCGCGCAATTTCTACCGTCCGCGCTCGCCCGAGGTGGCCGCGAAGTACGCCGCACAGTTCCCGCAGGTAAAGACGTTCACCCTGGCCGAGGTATTCGGCGACTGGCGTAAGGCCCAGGCAAAGTTCTTTGCCGATGGGGCCATCTTCGACCAGATCGGACCGGGCAACTGACGATGCGCCGACGGGTCCTTCCCGGCTTCGGATTGAGCCTGGGTTTTACCGTTACCTATCTTGGCCTTATCGTCCTGTTGCCGCTCGCGGCATTGGCCTGGAAGGCTTCGGAGATCGGGCTGGCCGGTCTCCCGCGGTTATTGTCGTCGCCGCGCACGCTGGCCGCATTCAAGCTCAGTTTCGGAGGCGCCTTGCTGGCCGCGTCGATCAACGTGGTCGTCGGCCTGATGGTGACCTGGGCGCTGGTCCGCTATCGCTTCCCCGGCCGCCGGATCCTCGATGCCCTCATCGACCTTCCCTTCGCGCTTCCCACGGCGGTCGCCGGCATTGCGCTGACCGCCATCTATGCGCCCAACGGATGGCTCGGTCACTGGCTGGTGCCGCTGGGCATCCAGGTCGCTTACGCGCCGTTGGGTGTGCTTGTCGCGATGGTCTTCGTTGGCTTTCCCTTCGTCGTGCGCACGCTCCAGCCCGTGCTGCTGTCGCTCGAACGGGACGTGGAAGATGCCGCGGAAAGCCTCGGCGCGTCCAGGCTGCAGACCTTCGTCAAGGTCGTCCTGCCCACGCTCCTGCCGACCCTCCTGACCGGTTTTGCCCTGGCACTGGCCCGGGCCGTGGGCGAATACGGCTCGGTGATCTTTATCGCCGGCAACATTCCCCTGCGCTCGGAGATTGCACCGCTTCTTATCGTCCAAAGGCTCGACGAGTTCGACTACGCCACCGCCGCTGCGTTGGGTGTCGTCATGCTGACGTTTTCCCTGGTCCTCCTGCTGCTGATTTCCATGCTGCAGCGCTGGACCCGGCGCTGGGCGGAGCAGTCCGCGTGAAGGCGCGCCGTGGCGGGCGCCCTGTCGGTATCGCGCGACGACTTGGCCGGGCGTCGATCATCGTTGCCTCCTGCGCCTTTCTTTGCCTCTTCCTCGTCGTGCCCCTGGCTTCCGTGTTTGTGGAAGCTTTCCGCCAGGGAACCCACGCCTTTGTCGAGAGCATCGACCAGCCCGAGGCGATGGCTGCCATCCGGCTGACCTTGTTAGTAGCGGCGATCACTGTGCCACTCAATGTGGTTTTCGGGGTTGCAGCCGCATGGGCCATGACGCGGTTCACCTTCCGCGGAAAGGCCTTGCTCGGCGCACTCATCGACCTGCCCTTGTCGGTCTCACCCGTGGTCTCGGGTCTTCTGTACGTGCTGATGTTTGGCGCGCAGGGCTGGTTCGGACCGTGGCTGTTGGCTCATGGGGTCAAGATCATCTTCGCCGTACCCGGCCTTGTCCTGGCGACGATCTTCATCACGCTACCGTTCGTCGCGCGCGAACTGATTCCGCTGATGCAGGCCCAGGGCAGCGAAGAGGAAGAAGTCGCCCGCGTGCTCGGCGCAAGTGGCCTGCAGACATTCTTCCGCGTGACGCTTCCCAATATCCGTTGGGCGCTGCTCTACGGCGTTCTGCTCTGTAACGCGCGCGCCATGGGTGAGTTCGGCGCGGTGTCCGTTGTCTCCGGCCATATCCGCGGGCTGACGACGACGATGCCGCTCGAAGTGGAGATGCGCTACAACGAGTACAACTACGTCGGCGCCTTCGCCATCGCATCACTGCTCGCCCTGTTGGCGCTGTTGACCCTGGCAGTGAAGTCCGCTCTGGAATGGCGCTATCAAGCCGCTGAGAATCACTGATGACACTCGCTCTCAAACGGCTGAGCCGCCACTTTCCCGACATCGCCGCGCTCGACGATGTGAGCCTCGACATCGCCCCGGGAGAATTCGTCGCGCTCGTCGGACCCTCCGGATCGGGGAAAACCACGCTGCTGCGTATTCTCGCCGGCCTCGACTATCCGGACGAGGGTAGCGTCACCCAGAACGGGCAGGACTTCCTGGCCGCCAGTGCGCGGGAGCGCAACGTTGGTCTCGTGTTCCAGCATTACGCGCTGTTCCGCCATCTGACCGTACGCGAGAACGTGGCCTTCGGCCTCCGCGTGCGGCCCAGGAGCCGCCGGCCTTCGCGCGAGCAGATCCGTGTGCGTGTCGACGAGTTGCTCAAGCGCGTGCAGCTGGCGGAACTGGGCAACCGTTATCCGAGCCAGCTCTCCGGTGGCCAGCGTCAGCGCGTCGCCCTCGCCCGTGCCCTGGCCGTCGAGCCTGATGTGTTGTTGCTCGACGAGCCCTTCGGTGCGCTCGACGCACAGGTGCGTACCTCCTTGCGCCGCTGGCTGCGCGAACTCCACGAGGAGCTCGACCTGACCACGGTGTTCGTCACCCACGACCAGGAAGAAGCGCTCGAGCTCGCCGACCGTATCGTCGTCATGAACAACGGCCGCATCGAGCAGGTAGGTCGACCACACGAGGTCTACCAGGATCCCGCCACGCCTTTCGTCTGCGAATTCATCGGCCGCACGAACCGCATTTCATTGCAGCGCCAAGGCGACGCATGGGGGGCCGGAGGATGGTCGCTTCCGGCAGGCGCGTCGGGCGGACGCTTTCGATCGGCTGTGGGTTACGTCCGGCCGGAGCACCTGTCGCTATCGGTGCCAGAGGGCAAGCCGGCGTGGGAAGCGCGACTGCGGCATGTCTACCTCGCGGGAAGCATTGCTCACCTGGATATTTACGTCGCGGATATCGACCAGACGCTTGAGGTCGATGTGGCGAGTGAAGATCTGGGTCGGTTGGCGCTCACCCCTGGGGTGGCCTTGCGCGTCGCACCGACCCGACTGGTTGCCTTCCCACTCAGTGACGACCCTGCTGGCGTACCTGTGGTCGGGGAGCGTTGGATCATGCGTGGTCAAAACGACGAGCCGTCGTAGATTGCTCAAGCTCGGCAAAGCAGGCGCCCAGAGCCTCTCGCTACTATCTAGCGTCAGGCCCTGGGCCACCACATCACTTCACCGCAACGTCCAGCGCCGCGTCCTTGCACTGGCCCTTCTTCGTGAGGATCGCATTGCAACGCGCGACCACGCCACCGGGGAAACCGACGGAATAACCATGCTCCGAGGGTTCTCCCGCCGGGTAGTCGGTGCTGATCAACTGCGCACCGCTGGCCAGGACCACGTCACGTCGTGAGCCGTCGTTCTTCAGGCCCTGGCCCTGGGCCGGATCGTCGGTACGCGCACGCACGATATAGCCACGACGCACCAACCCATCGATGTCGTCCGCCGAGCACTCGTTGCATTCGGTGAACGCGGCGTCCTCGGCACCCGGCGTGGCGTTGGTGAAGATCAGTCGGCCGCGCAGCGACGGATGGCCCTCGCTGTAGACCCCTTCCATCTTCCGCTGGTCGAGCAGGAAGACCACCTTGCCACGTGCCTTGTCGACGGTGGGCCAGCCACCCTGGCGCACGGCTTCATCCAGGCTCGCGTGCGAGCCTCTCACATCGTCGGGCACGACCATCTCGTTGCGCGGGAAGACCGAGGCGATCTCCGCATCGAGCGCATCGAACACGGCCGGGGTGAACGGCTCGGGGAACACCGTCGGGATTTTCGCCTTGAGCGGTTCCTGCTTGGTCTCGACCAGCACGAACAGCGGCGTGTGTCCCGGGTGGGCCTTCGACCAGGCGCGCAGTTCAGCCAGGCACGCCGTGAACGGCTGGCAGGTGCTTCGCTGGTCCACGCCCTGGATGTGCATCACCTTGAAACCCGGCTTCTCCCAGGTACCCGGTGCCGCCGTCGGCGGATCGGCCGGCAGGCCATTGAGCGCGATCATGTGGTCGATCGCCGGATCCAGATACAGGCCACCCTTGGCGTCCGAGAACACATCCAGTTCCACCTGGCGCACACCGTCGTCGAGCTGGCGGGTCAAGGATGGATGGCTATAGTCGATCGCGAAGAACTCCTTCGGCGCTTCTTTCTGCATGACGCGCCTGGCGCTGGGCGCAAACCCCGCGTGATAGCTGTTATGCGTACCGATGACCTGGATCTGGTTGATATGGATGTCGCTCGTCGCAGCGAACAACGACGCCGATGCGACAAGGGACGAGGCCGCGGCGAACGGCAACAGGTAGGAACGAAGGGAAAGCATGGAATTCCTCGGGGTGATCAGCGGCTATGGCGCTTGCAAAGGGCGAAGTCGGTGTCGGACAGCGACGGCGGCGGCGAGGTCGTGCCCCAGTGCGACGGCGTCGGACCCATCACGAGATCCAGCGTGCCGCCCCTGGCGATCTGGCCATGGCGGAACCATGCTGCATCGAGCGGCTGGCCGTTGAGCGTGGCCGACTGTACATAGCGGTTCGTTCCGTCCGGCGTGAAGTTCTCGGCGTGGACGCGGAAGGTCTTGCCACCCCCCAGGTCGATCGTCGACTCACGGAACGACGGCGTACCGATCAGGTACACATCCTGGCCCGGGTTCGGATAGAAGCCCATCGACTGGAAGGCATACCAGCTCGACATCGCACCGGAATCGTCGTTACCCGGAATCCCGGCACGATCCGCACCGAAGGCACGATGCAGGAACGTCGTGACGCGATCGGCGGTGAGATCCGGGCGCCCAGCCCAGATATAGAGGTCGGGAATCAGAAAGCCCGGTTCGTTGGTGATGTCGAAATGCAGATTGTCGAAGACCGTATCCAGGCGCTTGACGAAGGCCTCGTTGCCACCCGACATCGCGATCAACTTGCGCACGTCCTGCGGGGCATACAGCGAATACGTCCACAGGTCGGCTTCGTAGTAGAAATCCGGCCACGTGCCGCGACGGACCAGGTATTGCGGTGCCCAGCTGCCATCTTCATTGCGCGGGCGAAGGAAGCCGGTGACGCCTTCCTGCTCGCTCGTTGCATCCCACAAGTTCGCCCAGTTGCCGGCGTGGGCGCGGTAGAGCTTCGCTTCGTCGTCATGACCGAGGCCGCACGCCACTTCGGCGATGCTGAAGTCGTCATACGCGTATTCCACGGTACGCGAGCCCGCGCGTTCGGTCGGCTGGGCCACATAGCCAAGACGGTTGTACGTTTCCAGGCCGCCACGTCCTTCCTTGCGCGCGTTGGCAGGCGCCACCGTGGCGTCCTTCAGCATCGCCTGGAGCGCCGTGGCGTAATCGATACCCGTGAGGCCCTTCACATACGCATCCGCCACCAGCACGTTGGCATTGCTGCCGCCCTGGGTGCGACCGTTGTCGTTGCCAACGCGCGCATCGGGCATGTAGCCGGCATGGCGGAAGGTGTCGACCAGCGAGCGCACGATGTCGCGCTGCACGTCCGGCGCGATCAGGGTCAGCAACGGACCCTGGCTACGGAACGTGTCCCAGATCGCCTGGAAGTCGTCGTAGTACGGCTCGGTCGACTTCCACTTCGGGTTCTCGCCCGTATGGTCCGACGGCATCATCATCGTGTGATACAGCGCCGTATAGAACGTGCGCCGCTGCGTGTCGTCCGCACCGGCAATCTCGATACGGCCGAGCGCCTTGTTCCACGCGGCCACGGCTGCCTGGTGGACGCCGTCGAAACTCCAGCCGCGCGCTTCTTCCGTCGCATTGCGATGGGCCTGTGCCTCGCTCACGAACGATATCCCCACCTTGGCCTGGATCGCCTGCCCGGCCTTGACCTGGTAATCGAACGAGGCACCCAGCGGCATGGCGCTGGTGGCGTGCACCGAGGACGCCGCGCTCACGTTCCTGTCGAGCCACGTGCGGGTCGATGCGGCCGGGGTGTCCACGATCATGTCCACGTACACGTCGTACGGGCCACCTTCGTTCCAGCCGCCAGCGTAGTGCCCCACACCGACGATCTCGGTCGGCGAAACCACGCGCAGGTCACCGCCGAGGAACTGCTGGGTCTCCTCGCCGGTGCCCTTGTAGAGCAGGTCGAGGTCGAGCGTCACATGACCATCACCGTCCTTGGCAAAGGTATAACGATGCATGCCCATGCGCCGCGTGGAGGTCAGCTCGGCCTTCACCTGGTAGCGCGTGAGATCCACGGCGTAGTAGCCGGGACTGGCCATTTCGTTCGCGCGCGGCGAATGGAAGGCGCCAGGCTCGAGCTCGCCGGTGGTCGCGATCACGCGAGCATTTTCGTACTTGCCCGAGCCACCGCTAAGGTGCAGGTGGGAGAAACCGCGGATATCGCCGGTGCTCTGGAAGCCCTTGCGATAACCGTAATCGCGCACGTCGGGGCCGACCTTCACCATACCGAAAGGCATGGTGGCGCCGACGAAGACCTCGCCGAACCAGTCCGACCCGATAAACGGGTCGACGTCGGTGGCATGGTCGGCGGCCATGGCGACGGGCGCCGTGGCCAGCGAAGCAACGGCGACCGCGAGGGCGCGCCGTACGATGAAGTGGAAGCTGTGCATCGATGGACTTTCCTTTTCAGCCTGCCGATCAGAACGTGTAGGTGGCCTGCACGGTGTAGTTGCGACCTGCCAGGTAGTAGAAGGTCGGATCCTTGGCCAGGCCGTTACCCTGGATGGCCGTGCGGTGGTCGAACAGGTTATTGGTCGACAGTTGCAGTCTCAGGTCAGGCGTGAAGCGATAGCCGATGTTAAAGTTGGTGTAGTTGTACGTCGGCAGCTTCGTGTTCGGGTTGTACTTCGCACCGCTGGTCTCGCCCACGCCGGTGAAACGCGTGCCCACGTACTTGACCAGGAACGAGCCGTATAGCGGGCCCTGGTCGTAGATGAAGCCGACATCGGCCGTGGACATGGGCGAGTTGGAGATCTGCAGGTGCGTCGTCTTGGAATACGCGCTGTTGATACTGCCGTTCGCCGTGAAGCTGAAGCCGGAGTCGCCCAGGATGTGCGTCAGTTCACCTTCCACGCCCTTGTAGATCACGCCACCCTGGTTGGCGAACACGCTGATCAGCGAGCCGCCCGGACCGATCGGTTCCTCGACGCTGGTCACCAGGTTGCCGAAGTCGATGTAATAGACGTCGATATCCGCCACGGTGGTCGGCGTCTTCCAGACCACACCGGCCTGGTAGTTCGTGGTCGTCTGCGGATCGATATGGCCAGCGGGGCCCTGGATGAGGTTGACCTTCGGCGCCTGGAAGCCCTTGGCCACCTGCGCATAGGCCGCGAGGTTGGGCGAGAACCGGTAATTGGCCGCCACCGAACCGAGCGTGGTGGCAAAGTGACCATCACCGCCAACCGGCAGGAAGTTGGAGACACCATCGATCGTGCGGTCGAACACGATCTGCTTCACACCCGGCACGATGCTCAGGTTCTCCAGCGGTCGCCACTCGATCTCGAAGTAGCTCTGCGTCGTGTTGGTGTGCTGGTTGGTATCGATGATGTTGGCGTTCGGCTCGCCCTTGAGGACGCGCGGTGTCATCGTCGACAGGTCAACGGTGACCTGGTCCTGCACCTGGTAGGTGCGCTCAGCCCAGATGCCCGCCTTCAGCGTGCTGTCGAGCCAGCCACTGCCAACATCCTTCTCCGCCGTGAGGAAATCGCCTGCCGCACGGTAGCGGCTGTGGTTGATCGCACCGGGGACGCCACCGTTGGGCAGCAACGCGATATTCGGCGTGGCGCCGAGCAGGTCCACGCCACCCGGACCGCTGTCACGCAGGCCGTAGGTATAGAACTTGTTGTCGATGCGCCAGCTGCCGTAATCGCCATGCAACTGGAGGTATTCGAAGTCCGCGTGGCGGTCGTCGATGTTGTAATTGGCGAAGCCCTGCGAGTTGGGATCCTGGTTGAGGCCGCCGAACTCCAGCCCGAGGATGTCGGTCCGCTTTTTCGGCTGCGCGGTAAAGGTGTTCCACTTCACCTTGTTGTAGTCGGCTACCAGGGTCAACGTCGTGTTGTCGCCCAGCGGCTGCTTCACCTTGAACAGGACGTTGTCCTGGCGGAAGCCCGCGTTATCGATCAGGCCATTGGATTCGATGTGGCTGTAGTTGACCGACGCCTCGGTGCCGATCTTGTTCATCACACCGGTATTGCCGTCGCCGGCAACCTGCCAGGTGGCACCGCTGCCATACATCGCCGACACCTCACCGGACGGCTTGTCGGTCGTAGGTGCCGAGTACAGCGCCACCGTGCCGCCAAAGGTCGCGTTGCCCAGGTTGCTGGCCGTGCCCGGACCGCGGTCGACCACCACCTTGTCCAGCGACGGGCCGGGAAAGAACGCCGTGGTAGCGTGACCGAAGGCACCTGGATCGCCGAACGGGATGCCGTCAAAGGTCACGTCGTACTCGCCATCCTGGAAGCCGCGGATGGTGCCGCTCTTGCTGGAAAAACCAGCGCCGTTCGGGGATGCGTTGACCGCCGAGGGCGTGAGCTCGAGCAAGGCCAGGTAATCGGCCTTGGGCGTCACGATCGTCTGGATGAACTTCCGGCTCAGGACAGACTGCGGCTCGATCTCGAAGAGGTTGCCTTGCGTCGGCGCGAGTGCCGCGGCGGTGCCGGGGGGTGCGAGATTGGGGTCGTCTACACCGGCGGACACCGCGACGCCCTGCAGGTTCGTCGTCTGCTTCGTGATATCCGCTTCCGTGGTTTCCGCGGCAGCGCTGATAGCGGCGGCGAGAGCGGCCAGACCAAATCCAAAACGTACAGCGTGATGCATTGCGTTGAAACTCCTGCATGAATCGGCCGCGCGGTTGCCCGCAACGGTCAGCTCTATCGAGCCCGAAGGGATGGGAGACGGAATGTTTGGGGGGATGGTGGAAAACAGTAGTTAACGCTACTGTTTGCATGTGACAGAGCTTTGACGCTTACGTGGCATGCGACAGGAATCGCGCAGGTATCGCGTTGCAGCACGCATGTGTCAGCGAAATAAGTATCATCTGGAACCATTCTTCTTCGTCGACAATGACGAAGACCCTCGCCGAGGTCGACCCATGAAAAGCGCCACGCGTCGGAAGAAACCCGATGCGAGTCCCGCGATCCCGCTGGACACCAAGCAACAACCGGTGCAGCAGCGCTCGGTCGAAACTTTCGAGTTGATCCTCGAGGTCACTTCGCGCCTGCTCGGCGAAGTGGGCGTGGAACGCCTGTCGACCAACCTGGTCTGCGCGAAGGCAGGCATCTCGCCGCCCGCGCTCTATCGGTACTTCCCGAACAAGTACGCCATCCTTAAGGAGCTCGGCGAGCGCCTGATGAAATGCCAGAACCAGGCCTACCGAGCCTGGCTGGAAGAGGAAAAAATGCTCGACTACGACGGATCGCGCGAAGCCAGCATTCGTGGCCTGCGTGACATGCAGGCGGCGATCAACGCCGCGACACTCGCCTTTCCAGGCGCGGTATGGATCATGCGCGCGCTCCGCGCGGTACCCACGCTACGGCATATCCGTCTGGATTCGCACGACGATGTGGCGGAAACGAGCTACGAGGGGTTACGCGATCGCTACCCGAGTGCCGACCCAGCCGCCTTGCGCGTCGCGATGCGCCTCTCCACCGAAGTGATGTACGCCGCCACGGAAATGGCCGTGGATAATCCGACGATGGACGGCCATATCATCAATACCGAAGTCGCCGAAATGGTCGTGCGTTATTATGACAAGTTCGTCGAGGGCGAAGAGCGCTATGCGGCCAGCGTGACGAAGCGCAAGGTTAAGCGCTCAACTGCGTCATCAAAGTCAGCGCGTTAGGTATCGCCTCGCCAAGCGCCGTGTTGTCGAAGATGCACCATGCGGCCGCACCCTTCTCGTGCGCCGTACGCATACGCGAGGCGACGCCTTCGATGAATGCATCGTCATAGGCCGAGTAGTAGACCTTTGGCGCGCCGTGCAGGCGGATATAAAGCAACTCCGGATCAATGTGTGGCTCGATGCCGGCAACCGGCGACGGATGTGCCCAGACGCATGAGACGCCCGCTTCGCTCATCACAGCCGCTCCTTTGGGCGTGAACCACGTGGCATGACGCGGCTCGCATGCGACGGGCACCTCCGTGTGTTTCCGTAGTAGGGAGAAGAAGCTGCGGGCGGTCTTCACGTCCAGTTCGAGGCTGGGCGGCAGTTGAATCAGGATGCAGCCCAGCTTTTCGCCCAGTGCGGCCACTTCTTTCAGAAAAGCACGCATAGGGATCTCGCACTTCTGCAAGCGCAGCTCATGCGTGATCGTCCGAGGCATCTTCACGCTGAAGCGAAAGGCCTCCGGGACGCTGTCCGCCCAGCGGAGATAGGTTTTTTCCTGATGCGAGCGGTAGAACGACGAGTTGATCTCAACGCACGTAAAAACCTGCGCATACCGTTCGAGGTGGGTGCCTTCGCCAGGAACGGACGGCGCGTCCTTCGAGGCAAGCGACCATCCTGCGCATCCCACGAACTCAGTCACATGAGTACCCCACGTCACAACGACCTTGAAACGTAGTTTCCACGTGAGATTGTCGAGCCGACGTTATGCTTACGCGCGTCAGCCGACCGAGGCACCGCCATGACCCCGCTAGACAAACCGCTAAAGCGCGAACTAACCGTCGCCGGCCAGGCGTATACCCTCACGGTGGATCCCGACGGCCTCAAGCTGGTCGAGAAAGGCAAACGCAACGGGGTCGAACTGGCCTGGAAGGATATCCTCTCGGGAGACGCGGGCCTGGCCGCGGCGCTTCAGGCCTCGGTGCAGCACTAGCGCCGGGCAAGTGCTCACAACGTGACTTACGGCAGGTCATCCCGGCCACGTCCGCGGTTACGCTGGGTGTTTCCCCGCCCCGGAACGTCATCATGCTTCGTGCTCTCGCCTTCGCCTGCTGCCTCGCAACCCTCCCCGCCTTTGCCGTGGACACTTCCCCGACCGCCGCCGAGAAGGCACAGGGTTGGCAATCCCTTTTCGACGGCAAGACGCTCCAGGGCTGGCACTCCTTCGGCCAGAAGGGCACGGGTAAGGACTGGAGCGTCGTCGACGGCGCGATCCAGCTCGATCGCGACCTCAAGGCGCCCGACGCAGACTTCGCCGATCTGGTCAGCGAGAAGGAATACGAGAACTTCGACCTCAAGCTCGACTGGAAGATGACCGCCTGCGCCGATGCCGGCGTCATGTTCAACGTCAAGGAGTCGCCGAAGTACAAGTACACGTGGGAAACCGGCCCCGAGATGCAGATCGCCGACCTGGTCTGCACCAAGCCGGACAGCTACACGCTGTACGAACGCTCCGGCGACCTCTTCGATCTGATCTCTTCGGACATCGAGAACGTCAACGAGCATGGCAACTGGAACGCCATCGAGATCATCGTCGACCACGGCCACGTGCAGTTCTTCCAGAACGGGCACAAGACGGTCGACACCACGCTGTGGACGCCGGAGTGGAGCGCCCTCGTGGCGAAGACGAAGTTCGCGAAGATGGAGGATTTTGCACGCTTCCATAAGGGCCGCATTGCCTTGCAGGGTGGCGAGGATAAGGGTGTGCCGCCGATTCGGATTGCGTTTCGGAATATTCGGATTAGGGAGTTGAATTGAGGGGGGCTGGTTATCGCCGCTGAAGCGGCTCCTACAGAGAGCAAGAAGAAGCCGCGCCTTTTGGGGCGCGGCTTTTTTTTGCGGGGTGGATTGCTCTTCTCTTTGGGAGTCAGTGGACGTACGTGGCTAGCACCGTGACGTTCTCGAAGTCCTTGACGGCTGAGAGCCGCACGAACCAGGTGGCTGCGACGGGTGCGCTGACGATCACGCTTTCGGTGTTGCCGGGATGGACCGAGCGGGCCGTCGCGTCCGATCCGTCCGCGAGCGGTGCCGTGCCTGCCTTGACGAACAGGGATGCATCGCCGGTGCCGCCGACACTGCGAATGACCAGGTTCCGCGCACCGGCTGGCACGTCGATGGAAAACACCACCGACCCACCGGCTGCACGCAATACCGGCGCCGAGAGCGCGCCAGGTACCAGCGGCGTGACTTGCTCGGGCAGCTGCACGCCGGTGACAGCGGCAACAGCCCGCTGGGCGTCGAGGATGCCGCTACCGACGAACTTATCCGGCGTACGCGGAAAAGGCCGTGTGCTCGCCGCCAGCATGGTCTTGATGTTGCCGGGCGTGGGCCGTGGCAGGCTCAACCGGTTTGCAGCATCGAGCATCAGGGCAACGGTGGCCGCCACGTGCGGCGTCGCCTGTGACGTGCCTGCCATGCCGGCGTAGGTCACCCCGCCATCGGCGATGGCAATCGGCGTGGTCAGCCCGCTGTTGTACGCCGCCCAGATGAAGCCGTCGGGGTTGGCGATGGTGCCATTGGGAGCATCATTGACGAAGATGCCGCCACCCGGCGCGGCCAGGGTCACCGTGCTGCCGTAGTTCGAGTAGAACGCGCGACGGCCCGTGATCCCGGTGGCACCCACGGTGACCACGCCCGGGCAGCTCGCCGGCGTGTAATTGGCCGCGTCATCGGTGGAATTGCCGGCGGCGACGACCACCGTCGTGCCAAGGCCGATGGCCAGGTTGATGGCATCCCGCGTCACACTGTCGTCGACGCACGCGCCGCCTCCGCCGAGGCTCATGTTGATCACATCGGCCCGATGCGTGTTATCGGGAACACCGTCGACCTGTCCACCCGCGGCCCAGACAATGGCGTCGGCAATGTCGGAGGTGTATCCGCCGCAATGACCGAGGGCGCGGATAGGCAGGACCTTCGCTCCCGGGGCCACACCGGCGGTGCCGATGCCGTTGTTCGTCCGTTCGGCAATGACGCCGGCGACGTTGGTGCCATGCCAGGTACTCGATTCCGGCGGGTGGTCGATATCCGTGCAAGCCGAGAGCCATGGGTCCGCGTTGGTCCAGTCGCCGAGATCCCAACCACCCGCGACACGCCCGTCGGATGCACGCCCCGAAACAAAGCTGTCTGCGATGAAGTCGTAACCCGCCGAGGCAAGCGTCGTGTCGAGGTCGTCGTGCTCGGTAATGCCGGTGTCGATAACCGCCACGGTGACGCCGCTGCCGTCGATACCGGGAAAGCTGTCCCACACCGCAGGCAGGTTCATACCGCCGATAGGATTTTTCAGGTCCCACTGGGCGACGTCGAAGTACTCATCGTCCGGCACCGCGGCCGCGACCGCCTGGGTCACTCTCGACGCGTGCATCATCAGGTCCGGTTCGACATGAATGACGGCAGGATCCGCCGCGATCGCCTTCATCACGCTCGACGCCTCGGAAGAACCCAACGCGCGGGAGAACTTCACCACCGTGCCGCCGACCGCCATCTGGCGCAACGCGCGCGCCGTAACAGGGACGGTGCGCCCCGAGGCGGGGATGGCGCGGGCAAGTGCCGCACTGATGTTCTGCACCACCGTATCGGGACGCGTGCGCTCGGTGCTGCCAGAACGGTAGCGAACAATAAAGCGGTCGTAATGGCCCGTGGCCTGGATGCCGCTGACATCGGCCTTCTGGTCCGTCGTCGCCGCAGACGCACTAGCCGGGAAGGCAGCGATGATGGCGAGGGCGAGCGCGGCGGGAACGAAAAGACGAACAGGATTCATGACGAAAGTCCTCACAGGTCGACACCAAAACCAATACCGGCGGAATTCTCGGAGCCACTGAAAGCGCCGCCGATGCTCATGCGGGCGCGTTCACCCAGTTGCGTGGCGTAACCCACAGACAGCGCGCGCTCACCACCCTGGACGCCTGCGCCAACGGCGACGCGTCCTCCGGCGGAGCTCGCGCCCGCTGCGTTGATGGCCATCTGCGTGCTTGCCGCACCCATCGCCCCGATACGGTCGACACGGCGGTCGATCGTGCGGAAGCGGTCGTCGAGCTGACTCTTCATCGAGTCGAAGCGCTGGTCGGTGTATGCCTTGGCGTTGCCAAGCGTCGTCGCGTCCTGGCTGTCGGCGTAGGACTTCGCCGTCTGGAGGGCCTGATCGACCTGGCCGACGTTTGCCGCATCGGTCGGCGTGGTGCCGGCCGCCACGTTGGTCACGCGACGCTGAAGCGCGGCCGAGCCGACCGAGACCGTGTTGGCATCAGCCGCCACGGCTCCCGCACCCAGAGCAACGCTATTGGCGCCCGTGGCCGAAGCCCCCTGGCCGACTGCGGTGGCAGAGGGTGCGCTCACGTGCGTATCCGCGCCGATGGCAACCGCGTTGGTCGCGGTCGCATCGATCGTCGCATTGCTGCCCACCGCGGTGCTCCCGTCAGCCCCGATGGTGGCGTTCTTGCCGATGGCCGTGTCCCGCCCGTCGGTCGCCATGCTGCCGTCACCGACAGCGACGCCGTTGCCGTGCCCGTGTCCTGGCCCATGGCCGCCGTTGCCGTTGCCGTTGCCGTTGTCCACCTGCTGCTCGAGATGATGGATGCTGGTCAACGCCCCGGTCAGCGAGCTGTCGAGAGCGGCAAACGCGCCACCCACGTCGCTGTAGGCATTGCCCTGGATGAGGTAGCTCGGCGCGGTCATGCCCTGGAGCCCGTACGTCGCACCACCGCCGAAAGCCGCGGCGACCGCTGCACCATTCTGTGACGCGCCACCCGAGACGCCCGCGAGGGCATCGGTCAGCTGACCGACGTTGACCGCATCGGTCGCGTCACTACCTGCGGCCACATTGGTGATTTGCCGGTCCAACATCGCGTGCTGGCCGCCCATGCTGTCGGTCCACGCCATCGCCGCACCCACGGACACCGAGTTGTCGCGGTCCGCCAGGGAGCCCTGCCCGAGGGCCACGCTGTTGGCGCCGAGAACCATGGCGTTGTTGCCGAGGGCAATGCCACCCGTGCCGAAGGCACGCGACCCCTGGCCAATGGCGATGGCGTAGTCCGCGTCCTCATCGGGCGACGCGCCAGCCGCTTTCGACGTGACGCAGATCAGACAACCGCCGGGGTCGCCGGGATCGCCACTGCCCGGTGGTGTCGGCCGCTGTCCGCCGGTCATGGCGTTCGAACCCAGGGCGATGCTGCCGACGCCGCGCGTCTGCGAATACGAGCCGGCCGAGATCGCGTAATCGTTCTGTGCCCAGCCACCTCCGACTGCGAGCGATGCGTAACCATCGGCCTGTGACGCCGTGCCCAACGCGCTCGAGTTGCTGCCATAGGCGTGCGCGTAGGTGCCCACGGCGGTGTCGGCACCGTACTGGCTCGAGGCGATGGAAGCCTCACCGATGGCGAGCTGGTTGTCGCCGCTGGTCATCGCACTCAGGCCAACGGCAACGGATCCCTCTCCCGATGCACGTGCGTTGTTACCGACGGCAAGCGACCAGCGGGACGACGCCTGTGCGCCGTAGCCAATGGCCTCGGACAGAAGGTCGTCCGCATGCGCGTAGTTGCCTATGGCTATCGAAGCCGGGCCTTGCGCCTGAGCCTGCAGACCGATCGCGACGCCCTGGTCGCCCGCGGCATTGGCCCCCACGCCAAGTGCCAGGCCGAAGTCGGCCTGCGCCGTGGCACCCGATCCGACGGCGACGCCCGCGTAACCGCTGGCCGTCGTCGTTGCGTCGATCAAGTGGTCCCCGCTGGAATCCGGGATGCTCGCGGCCCCGCCCAGCGCCATGGCACCGGTGTTTGATGCCACGCTGCCATAACCGAGGGCAACGCCACTCTCCCCGGTAGCGGTGGCAAATGCGCCAATGGCGGACGCATTGAGCCCGCCTGCAAAGCTGAATGCACCAAGGGCCAGCGTGTTGTCGGCGAAGGCCTGGCTGGCATAACCAAAGGCACTGCTAGTGTTGCCAAGCGCGCTGCTTGATGCCCCAATGGCGACAGAGTTCGTGCCAGGCTCCGCGTACGCGTCGTCCGACCCATCATTGGCGCCATCAACGGCAACATAGGTGCCGCCGGCCGCGGCTGCCCTTGCCGCTGCAGCAACGTTTGCCTTCGGAGCCTCCGCAGCCATGGCGAACGCGGGCGCAGCCATGACCAGCGCCATTGCAAAACGCAGGCGCCCGAACGTCTCAGGTAGTTGCTTCAATTTTGTGCTCCCCAACGGAAATAGACGTTGGCCCCGTCGGTTGCCCCCCGGCATCCCTCCCCGAACGGTGGCCCTGTGTCCTGTCTGTCCGGCATTGCGCCGGCCATCCAATCGTAGGGATGTCATCTCCTCGTCACACGCACCGAGTGTCACCGATGCTAACCAAACCTAACGGGATGCGAAGATTCAGCGGAAAGGTCTCCGACGCACCGCTCGGACAAAACGTCGAGCGGCGCTATGCGCCCGCGCTCAGATGGCTGATGCTGTTCATCCTCATCACCGTTCCGGCGAGCTGGGCGTACCACCTTGGCGTCGTGCGTACACCGTTTCGCCACGACGTGGCCATTGATGTCATCGCTGACGTCGTGGTCTGGACGGCCGCTGCGCTCTCCCTCTGGCTCATACAAAAGGGCCTGGTCCGTCGCGCCACCACCTTGTTCGTCGGGGCCATGCTGATCGCACTGACGACGATGTACGTGAGCATCGGGCTGACGCGACAGTTGCTCGACCAGACCTATCCGGTGCTGACCATCGTGCTTGGTGGGCTGGTGTTGGGGCGACGCGCGCTCTGGAGCATCTACGGGCTCCTGATCCTGATGTTCTGTGCAGGCGGCATGGTCGATGTGATGAACCTGACACAAGCGGCGTACGCTCGCCCGTGGATAGGCGCCGCCAACCTGCCGTCGCTGATGATGAGCTACTTTGCCATCACGTTCGTCGTCGACCGCTGTGTATCCGCCTTGCGGGATGAGATGCACGCACGGGAACAGGCGCAGGAAGGCCTGCTCCACGCCCAGAAGATGGAAACGGTCGGGCGCCTCGCCAGCGGCGTCGCACACGACTTCAACAATGTCCTTGCCGTCATCTCCGGCTATGCCGAGCAGATGCGGACGGCACCCGCCCCCGGGCACATAAAAGACGCCGTGCAAGGCATCGCTCTTGCCGCACGGCGCGGTGCGGCGGTCAGCCGCAAGCTACTGACCTTCAGTCGACGTGAAGGCATACGGCCCGAGGTGGTCGACATCGTTGCCGCGTGGGAGGAAGCCGCACCCATGTTGCGACAGTTGTTTGTCGACACGCATGTCGTGTCGTTCGACCAACGCCTGCCGCACCCTTCGCATGTCCTCATCGACCGCGCGCAGTTTGAACTCTCGCTCCTCAACATCGCCGCCAACGCGCGCGACGCGATGCCCGGAGGTGGCCGCTTCGAAGCGACGCTGCGGCCATGGCAGGACGGTGGTGTCGACGGGGTGGCGGTCGAGCTCCGCGACACCGGTTCAGGCATGAGCGAGGCGGTCCGCCAGCGCATCTTCGATCCCTATTTCACGACCAAGCCTATCGGCGCCGGAACCGGCCTTGGCCTTGCCGTCGTCCGGGACGCCTTCATGGCCAGTGGTGGCTGGGTGCAGGTCGAGAGTGTTTCGGGTGCGGGCTCGTGCTTTCGTCTGTGGCTGCCCTTTGTCGAGGGCGGCAGAGACGCGAGCGGCGCACGAGCGCCAGCGGCGCGGTCGGAAAGAGCGCCTCGTGTCCTGCTTGTCGAGGACGACGAGGAACTCAGGGTGCTTCTCATGGACGCGTTCGACGACGCGGGCTGCGTCGCCATCGGCAAGGCGACAGGCGAGGAAGCGACGGTGCTGCTCGAAGACCCTGGCTACACGTTCGATGTCGTCGTCAGCGACTGCCATGCGCCAGGAAATCCAGACGGCCATCTCGCATGGCTGGAAACCACCCGGCTGCCGGTCGTGCTCATCTCGGCCCACGGTGCCGCGGAGGCCGACCGCCTGCGGAGCTTCGGTGTGGACATTCACTGCCTGCCCAAGCCCTTCGTGCCGACAGTGCTTGTCGAAACCGTTCGCCGCGTGGTGCGCCGCGCTCAGGTCATCATGACGTAACCGGTGCCCCTGACCGTGCGAAGCGGCAATGCCTCGCCCGTGGCATCCGCAATCTTGCTACGCAGCCGATGGACCATCATTTCGAGGCGGTGCGGATCGAAGTCGTAGATGTCTTCCGACAGCGCCGCCGCCATATCAGCGCGAGGGACGACCGTTCCCGGCACCTCCATCAGCAAGCCGAGCACCTTGCGCTCGGCTACATTGAGCGCGATACGCCGACCGTTCGGAGCGACAAGGCACCATCCTCCGACCGTGAGCTGCCAGACATTCTCGAGCATCGGCTCGGGCCGAATGCGACGGAGCACACTGTGCAAGGTGGCAACGAGTTCATCGAGGTCGACCGGCTTGGCGAGATAGGCGTCTGCACCATCGTTCAGACCGCGCACCCGGTCGGTCGTCGCATCGCGGCTCGTCAGCATCACGATACCGACGCGCAGCGTGCGATGAAGCTCGCGTGCCAGTTCAAAACCATTGGCGTCGGGCAAGCCGACATCGAGGATGACGATGTCATGCGGGGCCTTCTGCATCGCACTCCGCAGCGCAGCGGCAGAGCCGAGCCCCTCACAATGAAAGCCGTGGGCAAGGAGCCACGGCATAAGAATGTCGTCGCGAAGGGCATCGTCATCTTCGACGAGTGCGATACGGGGCAGTGTGGCAGGTATGGGCATGGGTCATGGATAACCATCCATCCCAGGCATGTCAACCGGTCAAGACATAGCGCTCGATCGCGACCGCCACCCCGTCCTCGTTGTTGCTGGTGGTCACATGATCCGCCACAGCCTTGACGGCATCGATCGCGTTACCCATGGCCACCGCGACACCCGCGAACTCCAACATCACCAGGTCGTTCTCCTGATCGCCGATCGCCATGATCCGCTCCGGGGGAACGCCAAGATGCGCCGCCAACGTGGCAAGCGCCCTGCCCTTGCCGGCATCCGGGTTAAGGATCTCGAGGAAGTCGGCAGCGCTCTTTACTACCGTATAGCGCTGCATGAGCTCAGGCGGCAGGTTGGCAATCGCTTTGTCGAGGACGGCTTCGTCGTCCACCATCATGAACTTCCGGAAACGCCATGCCGGGTCCACCTGGTCAACCGAGCGGTAAATCAAAGGCGTGCGTGAGATGTACGCATCTCGCACCGTGTGCGAACTGATGTCCGCATTCGGCGTCATCATGCTCCGTTCGTAGAGCACGTGAAAATGCACACCGAGGTCGCGCGCGACTTTCTCGCAATAGAGAAAATCGTCATAGCCGAGCGTGGTTTCCGCCACCGACTTCGTGCCGGCGGCATTCTGGATCACGGCCCCGTTGAAGGTAATGCAGTAATCATCCTCACCGGCCAGGCCAAGCTGCGCCAGATATTCTTCGACGCCCGAGAAAGGCCGCCCGGTCGCCAGGACAATACGGACGCCTCGGGCGCGTACGGCGCAAATGGCGTTCTTCACCCGGGGCGAGATGGCGTGGTGGGAGTCAAGCAGCGTGCCGTCCATGTCGATGGCAATCAGGTCGATCATCGGATGTGTTCGGAAAGGGGATGCGTAATCTTACTGCATCGCAGCAATTTTCATTCCGCACGCCATGCCATCGGACCGCGGGAGCGCCGCCGCGCGTTGCAGATGGCCCTCACCCCATAGCCGCACGGACTCGATGATCGGCAACAGCGTCTGCCCGTAGGGCGTCAGCTGGTAGATCACCGGCGCAGGTACCGCCCCGGTGGGCGTCCGATCGACGATGCCATCGGCTTCCAGTTCGCGCAGCTGCTCCGCCAGCACCTTGTGGGAAATGGGCGCGGCGCGCCGTTCCAGCCCCGCGAAATGCAGCTCGCCGTGTGCCAGCCAGTACAGGATGGTCAGCTTCCACTTGCCACCGATCGCCCCGAAGGCAGCCGAAAGCGGACAACCTTCGATCTGGGCATGGTTACCTGCAGGTGCCTTCTTGTTCATGGTCCCCTCGCGATCGCATCCTTCCCGCATCGCGCCACACGGGAAAAGACAATGCCAAACACCCTGCGAATCCGGTCCGCCAGTGCCGTCCTGTGGGTAGCGTTGCTGACTATGGTCGCGCTGGCCATGCCTTCGCAAGCCTCCCCCAGCGTTGGCCCGGTGGACGGACAGCACGACTTCGACTGGGAGATCGGCACGTGGAAGACCGATCTGCGCCGGCTGGCAAAGCCGCTCTCCGGCTCGAACGAATGGGTCGAGTACACCGGAACCAGCGTCATTCGGAAAGTTCTGGATGGTCGCGAGAACCTGGTCGAGTTGCGGGTGAAAGGCCCCGCCGGGCAGATCGAAGGCGTGAGCCTGCGTCTCTACAACCCACAGACAAAGCAGTGGAGCCTGAACTTCGCCAGTGCGCGCAACGGCGTCATGACCCAACCCGTCTATGGCGGATTCCGGAACGGTCGCGGGGAATTCTTCGGGCAGGATAGCCTCGATGGCCGGGCGATCTTCGTGCGATTCGTCATATCGAAGGTCACGGACGCGTCGTGGCGTTTTGAACAGGCTTACTCGGACGATGGCGGACGGACCTGGGAGACGAACTGGATTGCGGTCGATAGTCGCGTCAACGAGGGGTAGCGATCGACGGTCTACGAGAATTGCTTGATCAACGTGTGCAACCGATCGCATGAAGCCAAGAGGCCACTCTCCGGTACGGTCGTGACGCCAAGGAGCAGCCCCGAACGACGGGATGCAGGATGGGTATACCACTGCGAGAGCGGCGACGGTGCGAGGCCGAGCGCCAGTGCCTCGCGAGCAATGCTCGTATCGCAGGTACTGGCTGGCAGCTCCAGCAACATCGCCAGGCCAGCGACACGCGCAGGCAGACCGAAGGGCTCCAGAGCCGCAACAAGATGATCGCGTCGTTGCGCGTAGATTCGCTTCATCCGCCGCAGGTGGCGAAGATAGTGGCCCTCACGCATGAATGCAGCGGTGGCAAGCTGCACGGCAGGTCCCGGCGCCGGTGCCAGGCACGTCGCCGCGTTGCCGAACGGCACAACAAGAGCCGGAGGGACGACGATGAATCCCAAACGCAGGGTCGGACTGAGCGTCTTGCTGAAGGAGCCGATGTGGATCACCCGGTTTGCCCGATCGAGCGATGCGAGCGCCGGCGCAGCCCTGCCCCGGAGTTGGAGCTCGCCGAGGTAATCATCCTCGATGATCCACGCGCCGGTATGGCTCGCCCAGTCGAGTAGTTGCAGACGGCGGCCGAGCGACAAGGTCGGTCCAAGTGGCGCCTGCTGGCCAGCGGTCACTACCGCGATCGCGGCATCCGGGGCCCGCTCGATGCCGCCATCGACATCCATGCCATCGTTGTCGACAGGCACAGGCACGCAGGTCAGTTGCGCTAGCTGAAGCGCGTGGCGTGTTATCGGGTAGCCGGGCTCTTCCATCCACGCCGACTGACCCTCCCGTAGCCCGAGCGCGCGCAAGGTCAGACCAAGCGCACCGGCAAACCCCGAAGTAATGATGATCTGCGATGGCACGCACTCGATCGAACGCGAAAGCGCAAGATGGGCAGCAATTTCGCGTCGTAATTCTCCCTCCCCCCGCGGGTCCGGAAACCCACGGAGAGCAGCGAATTCCGTGCGCGCTGCCTTCGCCCGGATTCGGGCGAACAGGCCGGACGGAAAGCATTCGAACGCCGGCACACCCATCTGGAAGATGCCGGGACCGGAGGCGAACATCGTGTACATCGCCGGAAGCGATTCCTCCTCGGTAACCACATCCACCCGGCTGGTCGCGCTCGGTGGCCGGTCGGCGACATGCGTGCCGGTCGCACCTGCGGTCACGATGAGTTGCGCGTCGTGCAATCGATCATAGGCTGAGCGAACCGTACCCCGTGCGACGCCGAGTTGGGCGGCGAGGTCCCGCCAGGATGGCAACCTCGCGCCAGGTTGCAGGACGCCAGCGTTGATGGCCGCCAGGATTCCCGCACGGATCTGCTCCGCAAGCGAGGCCTTTTTCGACCTGTCGAGAGCGAGCGAAAACGGAGGGATCACAGTGTTGCCACCCGGTTCTGCGTCGTCACGCCGCCGCGGCGAGCGTGTCGAACGTGGCGAGCAGGTCGTCGAACGCCACCGCGATGTCGTCGCGTTCAAGAAACGCAGTCGCCTGAAGCGGAAGGAAGTGGAGCGTCTGCAGGCCCACGCAACCCAGCGCGGCGATGAGATAGGGCCTGAGGAAGTCAGGCTGGTTTGCACGCTCACCGGCGAAAACGCCACCGGACGCGACACCGATGTACACCGGCCGGTCGCGCAGCAGACCGACCTTTACTCCCGGTCCCGCCGCCGTGAACGTTCGACCGAACCTGAGGATCTGGTCGATCCACGCCTTGAGGACCGACGGCACCGTGAAGTTGTTCATTGGCGTACCGATGACCACAATGTCGGCTGCTTCGACTTCCTGGATCAACTGCTCGGAAAGCTCCATCGCGCCGGTGTCGTCGCTGTGTGCCAACGCGGCCGGGGACGACAATGCCCGGGCATAGTCCTCAAGCGCGTGCGGTATGGGATAGCGTCCCAGGTCGCGGCGAACGATCACTGCGGCCGGATGCGTTTCCAGGAGCCGGTCGACGATGCCCGCCGAAAGTGCACGGCTGTACGACTCGGCCCGGGGACTGCAGTCGATGTGAAGGATCTTCATGGGGTTGTCTCCAGAGACTTTATAAATCCGACCGTGAGGTCTTTCAGGCCTTCCCGCTTCAGGAAGCGGTGGGCAGATGTATTGGCTTTTGCGGCGTTGACGATCATTCGCTCGCAGCATTCGTCCCGGCCGATGTCGGCCAACGCGTCAAGAATCGCCGTTCCGATCCCCTCGCCCCTCGCGTCCGCCGCGGTGACGAGGTCGTCCACGTAAAGCAAGCGCCCGTGACGCAGGTTCTCCATCACGCGATACCCGGCGACAGCGACTACGCGAGGTCCCGCGCAAGCGGCAAATACCCGGTATCCCTCCACTTTCATGTCCATGGCGCGCATCACCCAACTGGCGGCGTCGCCGAGTCGGTGCCGCAACTGAGAGATAACCGGGAAGCACGCGAACAATTCTTCGCGGGTGTGCATGTGCCGGAGTTCGAACCGGCACACCGTATGACTGGGCCATAGACAGCTGACCATGGGGTGTACTCCACGCTACAAGGGCTGACTGAAATGCATGCCATGGGCGAGCAAGCCCTGGCGGAAGTAAAAGCGCTGCCCGAACGCATTGGCCAGGGCGGTGTCGAGAACGAGGAACGCACATCCCTGTCGCCTGGCTTCTTCCCGCAGCTCGGCAATCAGGTCGCCGCCGAGGCCCTGGCCACGGCTGTCCACGCTGGCCACGAGGTCGTCGACGTAGAGAAAACGTCCGTACAAGAGGTTCTCCGTGACGCGGTAGCCAGCCAGGGCCACGGCGCGGTCGCGGTGCCAGACCGCTAGCAGTCGATAGCCCTGGGCACCCTGCTTGCGCGCCCGCTCGGCAAACGTCGCGGCGTCAGTCAGGTGAGGACGCAACTCGCGCATGACCTCGAAACAGGCCTCGTAATCCTGGTCGGTTTCCACGGGTCCGAGTCGATAGGTGTTCACAGGCGATTCCTTGTTGTCTGGGAACCACTGTAGGAAACTGATGACCCATGGCACAGGTGCAAGATTCAACTCAATGACTAGGACATTCGCCAGCGACCTGAAGAAGCTGGAGCCCGCGCGCGACCACGACGCGCCGATGTACCTGCAGCTCTACCATCACTTCCGCGAGGCCATCGCCGGGGGCAGATTGGTCGCTGGCGACCGCGTCCCGTCCGTGCGCAGCCTCGCCAGCGAACTCCGCGTGGCGCGCGGCACGGTCGAAATGGCGTTCCAGGTCCTGGTGAGCGAGGGCTATTTCGTCACGCGCGGGGCCGCGGGCACCGTGGTGTCCCCCGGCCTCGGTGTCCTTTCGGATCCCACCCCACCCGCCGTGGCGATACCTGCAGCGCAGGCACTGTCCGTGGATGCCGAGGCCGACACGGGTATGTCACCGTTCCAGCTTGGCCTGCCGGCCCTGGACGCGTTTCCCCGCAAGACATGGGCGCGACTTTGCGGACGCCACCAGCGCAACCTGCATACATCCGCCATGACCTATCCCGATCCAACGGGACACGAACCACTGCGCCGGGCCATCGCGACCTATCTCGGGATTTCGCGCGGCATCGCCTGCTCCCACGAGCAAGTCTTCGTGACGACGGGATACCGGGGGGCGCTCGACCTGGTCCGCCGCACGCTCCTTTCCGCCGGTGACATCGGATGGTATGAAGATCCCGGATACCTTCACGCGCGTATCTTCCTCGAGCGCGCCGGGCTCCAACTACAGCCTGTATCCGTCGACGACGAAGGCCTCTGTGTCGGTGAGGGTAAACAGCTCGCCGCAAACGCGCGATTCGCCGTGGTGACCCCCACGCATCAAAGCCCGATGGGAATGGCACTGTCGCTGCCCCGGCGTCTCGAGCTGCTCGACTGGGCGACCAGCCAAAAGGCGTGGATCATCGAAGACGACTACGACAGTGAGTTCCGATACCACGGGCGCCCCCTGCCCGCCCTGAAGAGTCTCGACCACGATGACCGCGTGCTTTACACAGGAACCTTCAGCAAGGTCCTGGTACCCGGTTTGCGCCTGGCCTACCTCGTCGTCCCGGCGTCACTGGTCGGCACCTTCAGGGACGAGGTGGCACACTTGCCGGGGCCCGGTTCCATCGTGCCGCAGGCCATGATTGCCGACTTCATGACGCAAGGGCACTTCGCCCGGCATCTGCGCAAGATGCGTTCCCTGTATGCGACACGCCGCGGCTATGTGGTGGATGCGCTGACCGACATGCTCGGCGACCGGTTGTACGTTCAGCCGCAGGCGGGCGGCATCCATATCCTCGCCCATCTGAAAGCGCGTCGTAACGACAGGCATCTGGCATCGGCAGCGCGCGCGAACGGGATGGCCATCCACGCGCTGAGTGACTGGCGAATCCGAAAATCGCCAGAGGGAGGCCTGCTCATGGGGTTTGCCAACTTCGTGACCGCGGAGGATGCGGCAGCGGCCGTCGGGCGACTCAAAGACGTATGGCGCGGTGCCTGAGAGCGCTGGCGGGCGCGTGGTACACCCGTCCTTGGTACAGCCGATAAACGCGTTTTTGGTCCTTTTTTTAGGTTAATCCCGCGACCATCCTGCAGGGCTCTCCCTTTGGCCCTCCCCCATGGTCAGCCACCGTTTCCGTTACGCGCTACCAGGCATTCCGCTCGGCGCCCTCCTGTTACTCTCGGCCTGCCACAAGCCCGACGCAAACGCAGCAGCCGCTCCGCCACCCGATGTCGGCGTGTCGACGGTCGTTGCCCGTAAGATCCGCGCCGTCGACGAGTTCAACGGTCGCGTCGAAGCGATCCAATCCGTCGAGATCCGCCCACGCGTCAGTGGATACATCGACCGCATCGCTTACACCGAGGGAGCAGAGGTCAAGGCGGGCGATCTACTCTTCGTCATCGATCCCCGCCCCTATCGCGATGCATTGAATACCGCACAGGCGCAACTGGAAAGCGCACGCGCCGCTGCCACACTGGCGAAGAGCCGCTTCGCGCGGGCCGGCAAGCTGGTGCAAACGCACTACATCTCCACGGAGGACTTCGACACCAGCAAGGCCGGCCTCGACCAGACCGCTGCCAATGTGCACGCGGCGGAAGCCGCCGTCGCCACCGCGTCGCTCAACCTCGCCTTCACCCAGGTTCACGCTCCCGTCGCTGGTCGCGCCGGCCGGGCGATGCTTACGCTCGGGAATCTTGCCCGCGTCGACGACAGCCTGCTGACGACCGTCGTCTCACAAGACGCCATGTACGTCTACTTCGACTGCGACGAGCACAGCTACCTCCGCTACGGCAACGGTTCGGGCGAAAGCGCGACCGCGCGAGTGGCGCTGGCCGACGAGGACGGTTTCCCGCGCATCGCAAAGGTCGACTTCCTGGACAACCGCCTCGACCCCGCCACCGGCACCATCCGTGCGCGCGCAGTCGTCGCCAATCCCGACCACAAGCTCACCCCAGGGCTGTTCGCCCGCGTGCGCTTCGAGAGCGGCGCACCGGTGGACACCCGGTTGATTGACGACAAAGCGGTCCTGACCGATCAGGACCGCCGGTATGTCTACGTCGTCGATGCAAAAGGCCAGGCCGTGCGCAAGGAAATCACCACCGGGCGTGCCATGGCGGGCATGCGCGTCGTCACGTCGGGCCTGGATGATGACGACAAGGTCATCGTCACCGGTGCGCAGAGGGTCTATTACTCGGGCATGCCCGTGCACGCGGTCCCCGCGCCACGCAGTGAACCGAACATCGACACCACGGCCCTTGCGACGCACAAGGACCGCTGACCATGGATTTTTCGAAGTTCTTTATCGACCGGCCCATCTTTGCGGTCGTGTTGTCCGTCATCATTTTCGCCGCGGGACTGATCGCCATCCCCCTGCTCCCCGTGGGTGAGTACCCAGAGGTCGTACCGACCAGCGTGGTCGTGCGCGCCACGTATCCCGGCGCCAATCCCAAGGAGATCGCCGACTCCGTCGCCGTGCCGCTCGAGGAGGCCATCAATGGCGTCGAGGGGATCATGTACATGAAGTCTGTCGCCGGCTCGAATGGCAGCCTGCAATTAACGGTGACCTTCAATCCAGGCGTGGACGGCGACACCGCAGCGGTCCGTGTCCAGAACCGCGTGTCCCAGGCCCAGAGTCGCCTTCCCGACGATGTGCGGCTGTTCGGCGTCACGACGCAGAAGCAGTCACCCACGCCGCTCATGTACGTCAGCGTCGAATCGTCGGATCGCCGCTTCGATCGACTGTACCTGCGCAACTACCTCACGCTGCACGTCAAGGATGAACTCTCCCGTCTGCCTGGCATCGGCGACGTGGGCCTATACGGCTCGGGCGACTACGCCATGCGCCTTTGGCTCGATCCGCACAAGCTCGCCACGCGCGGCCTTACCGCCACCGACGTGGTCAATGCCGTGCGAGAACAGAATGTCCAGGTGTCAGCCGGCCAGCTCGGTGCCGAACCATCGCCAACGAAAAGCGACTTCCTCGTCTCCATCAACGTGCGCGGCCGTCTTCGAAGCCCCCAGGAGTTCGGCGACATCGTGCTCAAGAACGACGACCAGGGGCGTGTCGTTCGCCTGTCCGACGTTGCCCGTGTCGAACTGGGCTCCAGTGACTACACGACGCGGACCTTCGTCGACGGTCATGAAAGCACGAGCGTCGGTATCTTTCTGACGCCAGGCGCCAACTCACTGGCGGTCGCCGGTGCCGTCTACGCCAAGTTCAACGAGCTGGCAGCGTCGTTCCCCCCGGGGGTGACCTGGCGCGCCGTGTGGGATCCGACCGTCTTCGTTCGGGAATCGATCAACGCTGTGGGTCACACACTGCTCGAGGCGGTGCTGCTGGTGGTCCTGGTCGTGATCGTGTTCCTCCAGAGCTGGCGAGCGTCGATCATTCCGCTCGTGGCGGTGCCGGTGTCCATCATCGGGACCTTTGCCTGGCTGTTGGTGCTGGGTTACTCCATCAACACCCTTACCCTGTTCGGCCTTGTGCTCGCGATCGGTATCGTCGTCGACGACGCCATCGTCGTGGTCGAGAATGTCGAGCGATACATCGAACAGGGCATGCCCGCACGCGACGCCGCGCACCAGGCCATGCGCGAGGTATCCGGGCCCATCATCGCGATCGCCCTGGTCCTGTGCGCCGTCTTCGTGCCCATGGCATTCCTGTCCGGCGTGACCGGCGAGTTCTACAAGCAATTCGCGGTGACGATCGCCATTTCGACAGTCATTTCGGCGATCAACTCACTCACGCTGTCCCCCGCCCTCGCAGCCAAGCTGCTTCGCGGACACGACGCACCGAAGGACGCTCTCACCCGGGGCATGGACCGCTCCATGGGCTGGTTCTTCCGGGGCTTCAACCGATTCTTTAGCCGGTCGTCGGACAATTATCACGGCGCCGTGGGTCGCATCCTGGGTCGACGCGGCGTGGTCTTTGGCGTCTACGCCGCGCTTCTCGTCGCGGCAGGCGTGTTGTTCAATCTCGTCCCTGGCGGCTTCATTCCCACACAGGACAAGCTCTACCTGTTCGCGGGCGCGAAGCTTCCCGAGGGCGCCTCGCTGGCCCGCACGTCCGACGTGACCGAGACGATCAGCAAAATCGCCAACAGTGTCGACGGCGTTGCGTTAACCAATGGGTATGCCGGCCTCAACGCCCTGCAGTCGACCAACACGCCGAACCAGACCGCGTCCTACGTCATTCTCAAACCCTTTGGCGAGCGCCACAGATCGGCGGCGGAGATCAATGCGGAGCTCTCCGCCAAGCTCGCAGGCGTCAAGGACGGCTTTGCCTACGCCCTGCAGCCGCCAGCCATCCAGGGGCTCGGTAATGGCTCCGGCTACTCCCTGTACCTGGAAGACCGCGGCGGGCTTGGCTACGGCGCCCTGCAAGAGGCGGTCAGCGCCTTTCAGGCCGAAGTGGCGAAGACGCACGGCATGACTTTCCCGGTGACCAGCTACCAGGCCAACATTCCGCAGCTCGAGGTGAAGGTCGACCGGCAGAAGGCGAAAGCCCAGGGCGTGGCAATGACCGATCTATTCGACACGCTGCAGGTTTACCTCGGGTCGGTATACATCAACGACTTCAACCTCTACGGGCGCGTCTATCGCGTCATGGCGCAGGCGGATGCCGGCTTCCGCCAGCAGACGGCCGACATCGGCAACCTCTACACGCGCAACAACCAGGGCGGTATGGTTCCGCTCAGCTCGATGGTGACGGTCTCGCCCACCTATGGGCCCGACCCCGTCATTCGCTACAACGGCTATCCGGCGGCGGACATCATTGGCGATACCGATCCACGTATCGTGTCATCCGGTCAGGCCATCGCAAAGCTGCAGGAGATCGCACATAAGGTCCTTCCCCGAGGCATCGTGCTTGAATGGACCGATCTGAGCTACCAGCAAGTCACTCAGGGTCACGCCGCGGCCGTCGTGTTCCCGCTGTCGATCCTGCTTGTCTTCCTGGTGCTCGCCTCGCTCTATGAAAGCTGGACGCTGCCGCTGGCAGTCATCCTTATTGTTCCCGTGTGTCTGTGTGCCGCCTTGTTCGGGGTGTGGATGACCGGCGGTGACAACAATGTGTTCGTCCAGGTTGGCCTGGTCGTGCTCATGGGCCTTGCATGCAAGAACGCCATCCTCATCGTCGAGTTCGCACGCGAGCTGGAAATCCGCGGCGCGGGGACGGTCGAGGCGGCTCTCGAAGCTTGCAAGCTTCGACTGCGCCCCATCGTCATGACGTCGATCGCCTTCATTGCCGGCTCGGTTCCCCTCCTGCTCGGCCACGGTGCCGGCAGCGAGGTGCGCGCGGCAACCGGTGTCACCGTGTTCGCCGGCATGCTTGGCGTGACCCTGTTCGGCCTGTTCCTCACGCCGGTGTTCTACGTGGCGCTACGCAAGCTGGCAGGTAGGACGCCCGTCATCTGGACGGAGCTCGAACATCACTAGTCCGCCCGAAGCGCCAAGGCACCGCCGCGTTAATCTCGCGGTGCCGGAGTTTCGTGAAACGTCGCCCGGCAGAAGTCGGACGGCTTTCCGTCCGGCCAATCCTGGTTGAACCACGTATTCGCGTAATGAAGTTCCGGCATCTTCAGACCCGCTTTGAAGAGAACTTCCTCCGCCTGTGCCTCGGTCATGTCGCGCCACACATGCGTCGTCTCGGTATCAATGACGTTGAACCCATGACACGGCTTTTCGTCGGGCAGCGGCACGGTATCGTCTCCGGACCGGACACGGCAGATCGCCACGATGTACCCCTTCGCAAGCCCTATCTGCGAGACGTAACGTTCCAGGACAGTGTTTCCCGTCACATCCTGAATACCCATCTCGGCGTGGCTCGGAGCGGCAACCCAATAGCCATTGGAGAGACAGCCAAAGTCGCGCACCTTGCATGAGGTGATCACGAGGCAGGCCACGATGACACACAGCGCTCGAAGCTTCACGGATATCCCCCTCCTGACAACACGCAGCCTATCCAATCTGTGACGCACGTTCCACGCCTCGCTCGCTTCGAGTGGCAGGATTCCCTGCCCCCTCCCCCGAGCGATGCCCCATGACCCGCGCGCCCTACACACGATTGATTGCATCCGCTGCCCTTGCGCTTATTTCCTGCAATACGTACGCCACCAACGTGCTCGATCCGTGGGTGGGAACCTGGGGCGTTGCCCCGCAGACCTATACCGGTAACGGAGCGCCAACCGGCAAGACCCTGCGCCAGATCGTGCACACGAGCATCGCCGGCACAGCCTTGCGTATCACGGTATCGAACCTCTATGGCAGCGGGCCGCTGACCTTGTCGAACGTGCACGCCGCGCTCTCCGCCGCCGGCTCAACTGTAGACGCCGGCACGGACCATAGCCTGACATTCAACGGACTTTCTTCTGTCACGCTTGCACCAGGTGAGGCCATATCCAGCGATGGCATCGACTTCCCTGTTCCGGCGCTCGGCAACGTGGCCGTCAGTTTCTTCGTTGCCCAGGCACCGTCCACATTCACAGGGCATTCCTTTAGCCAGCAGGATCGGTATGTCGCCGACGGCGACGTCGCGGGCAACCCCACCATCAATGCGACGGCCATCGGGGACTATGAGTTCCTGACCAACGTCGACGTGCAGAGTCCGACGACCCGTGGTGCAGTCGTGGCGATCGGCGCGTCCATAACCGACGGGTATGCGTCCACCTATGGTGCCAACCATCGCTGGCCCAACCGCCTTGCCGAACGCCTGCAAGCCGCCGGTATCGATGTCGGTGTGATCAACGAAGGCATCAGCGGGAACAACCTCTTTGCGGACGGCTCTGGCGAGAGCGGCCTGAAGCGCTTTGACCGCGATGCGCTGGGTCAGGCGGGCGTTCGTTGGGTGATCTTTTCCGACGATCCCCTCAACGACCTCGGCAGCGGCAACCCCCAGGCGACGGTGCCGGGCGTGATCGCCGCCATGCAGTCACTCATCGACCGCGCCCATGCGCAGGGCGTACGTTTCGCCTGCTCGACGCTCACACCCTGGGAAGGATCCTCGAGCTGGACCGCGGCACGCGAAACCGTGCGCCAGGGCATCAATACGTGGATCAAGGGTCCGGATTCGACATGCGACGCGGTAGTCGACCAGGATGCCGCCACGCATGATCCCGCACGCCCGACGGCATTTCTGCCAGCCTATGACTCCGGCGACCATCTTCATCCGAATGACGCGGGCTACGTAGCCATTGCCGGTGCCGTCAACCTCGCGCTGTTTACGCCCGTCAGCCTGTCGACGGTAACGGCACCGACCGGGTGCGGCGCCTTCCAGCCGGGCAACGGCCTGAAACCCGGGCAGACGCTCCAGTCGTGCGACGGGCGATTCACCCTCATCCTCCAGAACGACGGCAACCTGGTTCTCTACAAGGGCTCTGCACAGCCGCTCTGGTCGACTGGCACGGTCAACCGCGATAGCGCGCAGCTCGAATTGACCCCGTCGGGCGACTTCGTCCTCTACGGCAAACTCGGCGAATCGCTGTGGCGCTCGGGCAATGCGGGCCAGACAGCGGCACAGGCGTTCGTGCAAGGCGATGGAAACCTTGTCATCTATGGGCCGACGTCAGCCGTGTGGGCGTCGAATACGGCGGGTCAGTGAGCGGGAAGGTGGGGCCCATTCGTTGAACCACGGGGTTCAGATCCGCAACCCGATCCGGAAAAGGGCTTCCGCGGATTTGGTCCGCGGACCTATTCCTGCGGCGTGACAGTCGGCCGTCCATCAACCAGCTCGAACCGAAACGCATAGTCGAGACTGAAGGGTGCATTCTTACGCGTCTGCGACATGTTTCCCCTGCCGTCCTCGATGTCCTCGACGACCGTCATCGGAGTGAACTGCCAGTGGATAACCGCTTCCCGGCAGGCGGCGAAGAAGGCCGCGTGGGATGGTGTCGAGGCCCCATCCAGATCTCTTACATCTGTGACGCGGCCTTGTTCGTCGATGATCGCTTTCGCGTGAATGCTCACCGGCGCAAGCTGCTGACTGACCAAGGACGCCGGATAGATCGGCGCATCGTGAACGATGGGCTGCGCCCCAAAAGCGTGCTCGCTGTGTTTCAGCTGGTAAGCCCCCGACGAAGCCGCCGGAACGATGGTGTAGCTGACAGCGCCGGCTTTGTCGGGAGCTTGTTCCTTGGTGGACGAGGACGCACCGGCTTGGCAGCCCGCGAGCGCGTGGACAAGCCCAAGCAGAACGCACTTACTTGCGATGCTATAGGGGCGCCGGAAGAAAACTCTTATGGATATCGATCCGTGCTCACGCAACTGCTCGCTCTGTGACATCTTCTGCCCCGACCTTGGCCGACGTGGAATGACTGCCCGAGGCCCGACTTCCGGCCTGGCACATCGGCGCATCCTAGCCGGATTTCTCGGCGGTCATAAGTCTCTTCCATCCACCCCGGGGAACCCGGCTCCACGTCGAGACGCGCCAGAGGTCATGACGGGATACGTTGCGAGCATCGCCGATCTCGCTCCTCTATACTGCCGTGCTCGCAAATCCGGCTGGTCCCATGAAGTACCTTGCAACTGCCTTTCTCGTTATGCCGCTTATGGCCTCGGCAGCACCGAATGTCTGTGCTGAACGTGGCAATTTTGCATCGCTTGTCGCTGTCGCCAAGAGCAAGGGGCTTGACGAACGATCCGTCACCGAAGCGGCGGCCACCGACCCTGGCGCTTCGTTTGTCGTGCGTCTGTCGCACATCGAAATCATTCAGTCGCTGTATCGGGGACAGGCCAAGTCCGTCTCGCCGGCCGAAGCCCAGACCTCGGCACGTCACGCCTGTGAGAGGGCACTCGCGAAAACCCGTTGACCCGACAAGCCCGCACAGGCGCCTGCCCCGCACACTGAAGGCGCATGGGCATCGCCGAACCGATCGCATCAATGCCAGATGGCTTTCGTCCTCAGCAACCAATCCTCGCGCTTGGCGAGGCCTACGTAGCCGCCATTGATCCGGAAGGTAATCCTCTTGATCGCATCTTCATCAGCCAGAGCGTTGCATCCTTTCTGGTCCCACACGGCAGCCGCGGCGGCTACGCACCAGGTCGCCCCAACAGCCTCGTCCGGCGACGCCACTAGATCCGGGGCATTGGCAGGAAACTTCACGCGAAGTGACTTCGTGATAGCGCTGTACTCGCTCTTACCGGTGAGCTGGATAATGCCTCGGCCTCGATACAGGTAGCCGTCGCCGGGCGCCGTGTTACCCATCCGCCCTCCATAAACCGTATTGGCCAACTTTTCCGGATTGTGAGCGTATTGAGCCGGATCGAGCGGGCCACCCGGCTTGAATCGCGTCGGCCACACGACGGGAAGTCTTGGAGCGCTGTAATTCAGGTTTTCGAACTGCGACGTCAATCCGTCGGACTCGTGGAGAACCTGCGCCATGAAATGCGCAATACGAAGTGCGTTGTCGGAGATTCCGTAGGCGGCAAGCACAGGCTTGGCCTGGTCAAATCCCTGCCGATAACTTGACCGTGCGCTCGGTGCGAGTAGCTGAATATTCGCATCGCTGATATCGATCGCCATGACATTGTCCTGCCGGCTAAAAGACCAAACCCCTTTGCTATGCGGCAACAGCCGTCAGCACGACGGGTGTCACGTGGTCGGCGCGACCAGAAATACTCACCAGATAGATCGTAAACGGATCCTCTGAAAGTTCGCGAAGAAGAAAGCGAAGCGTGTCAGTCGTGTGCAGTGTCTTACCATTCGCTCGCGCCCCCTCCTCGGTTCCGTCGTACCCATTCAGGGCCTTGCAGACGCAACCGAGAATCGTCGTCGCGCGGGCGCGAAGCGCCTGGTCACCGGAGTCGCGCAGCTGCGAATACAACTTGGAAAGTTCGATGGCCCCGCGAAACCCAAGCGGCCGAATAGCATTCATTCCTTCTTCAAGGTATTCCCAGGCAAGCGCCTGATTCATACAGTCGGTAATGAAGTTGAACGAGAGCCCCGACCGCATGGTGATTCGAATCGGGTCGCAGTATGCGACTTGTGTAATCGTCGTAATGTCTTCCTTTGAAAGACGCGTCGAGATGTCGTTGTTCACGCCCTGAAGCTTCATGAGTTCGTCAGTTTCCGTCGGTAGGCTCAGGAACTCGGCGAATTTCGATTGCCCAAGGAACAAACGGCGGAGCATGCGGTGCGTTTCATTTAAGGGAAACGCGGCAATCGCGAATGCAATGAACGCCGCAGCGGTCATTTTTGCGGGTTCCGCGCCAGGCGGGATCGAAGCGTAGAAGTAGACGAAGGCGTATCCGAGGGGTATCGAGCCGGCGATGCGCAATGTTCCCCAGTGCACGTCGGACGGAGCGAAGTCGAGCCGACGGGCGCGCGTTATGAAGTCATTCGTGACCCATATGAATGCACCGGCAAGCGCCGTCATCGCGGGAACGGGCAGCGCGAACACGAGGGGTACCTGAGCCGCGCAAGTAACTGTGTCGCAGAACAAAGCGGTCGCTGCGGTCACCTCGACATACGCACCTATCGTCGCCACGACAGTCACGATGGCCAGGGGCCAGGCAAACCACCGCGACCCATACCATTTCTCGTACATCAACCTGAGACTTTTGGCGTTCTCGCATGGCACATCGGAGACGTCGGTTGCCTTACAGAACATCCTGAAGTAGTGACCGGCTGCGAGCGGACTTTGGCCATCCAGAATCTCCCGTTGCTTGATCTTCTGACCCGCCCACATGTACCGGATCACGGGAAACACGACTATGAAGGGTATGGAGGCAATGATCAGGCACTGCACCACCAGGGCGGCAACGGAATCGTTCATAAGATCACCCTTTCAACGACGCCATGACTGTCGATTGCCGCTGTACGCACAGGGGCTTCGAGCTGATGACATCGATGACTATCGGTCGTCATGTCCTGCGTTGACAATCATCCATTCGATCTAAGTAGAGACCGAATACATCCATTCGATGTAAGTAAAGACCCCATGTTTGCCTTGCCGAAAATGTCGTGTAACAGGCTTGGCACAGTAAAGCGGAGTACCTTGACCCGCGAGCATTTCGAAGCAGAATGACCCTACCCTTCGGCAACCCATGTCTCTATCGAGAGGAAGACCGATATGCCGGCACAACCGATGACCGAGTTCGAGGCATTCAGGGATGCCTACCGTGCCGCCAACCGCGCCCACACACTGGCGAAGACGCCCGTTGTCCTCAGCGAGGGCGATTCCTGGTTCGCGTTTCCCCTCGACAACTTCAACATGCTCGATGTGGTTACGACACTCGTCCCGGGCCTCTATCTGCGTCTGGAAGACAATGGCGATGAAGCCGTCCGCATGTTCAAGAAGGGGTCCAGAAACCTGGACCGCATCGGCGAGCACCTGAGGACGTTTCAGTTCAATGCGGTGCTGATTAGCGCAGGCGGCAACGATATCGTCGGCGAGCATCTTGAAGGCGTCTTCGCCGGCAAAGCCAAGATGACGCCGCAAGAGGCCGTCGACCTGGTCAGGGCCACCCGGTTCGGCGTTGTCCGCCAAAGCTATGAGAACCTGATTGCGGTGGTGCGGGCCGCGGGCAAGGGGAAAGTCCCGATTCTCGCCCATACCTATGACTACCCCGTGCGGCTGGGCGTACCAGCGAAACTCGACCTACAAGGCATTGGGCTGATTGCCCTGCTGGTATCCAAGGTCGGCGACTGGATTGGCAGTTATGTGAAAGCCGTCCTGCCGGTAAGAACGGACCAGCTCGACTTTGTCCGCCTGCTCCTCGACGCCTTCCGCGACGACATCCTCGTCCCACTCCAGCAGGACAACCCTGGCCTGTTTCACTTCTGCCCGTTACTGGGAACGCTCGGACCCGATCCCGCACTGTGGCACGATGAACTGCACCCTTCAGACGCCGGGTTTCAAACACTCGGCCAGAAGTTCGCAACGCAGCTCAAGGACCTCCTCTAGAGTTCGGCTTCCGCAACGATGAGGTCATCCGTCGTCAGCGCCCAACCTGCACGCGAACCGCCAACAGCTTCAGACCCCGGTGAATGCCGACCTTGACGGCTGACTCCGATAAGCCACTGCATCGGGCCGCCTCTGCGATGGAGAGGCCCTGCAGTCTCACCAGCTCAATGGGCACACGATGACGATCGGGTAGCGTCTGCAGCAACCCCACGACGTCCCGGCATGCGTCCGCTGCCTCTACGTCCGATGTGGCGATCAGCAATTCGTCATCCACCACCTCATGCAAGGCCTCTCGCCGGGCGTGCCGACGAAAGAAGTCCATGAGTTTGTAACGTGCGATGGCGAAAGCCCAGGCGGTCAACGACCGGTCGCTCTGGTAGGTATGCAGCGCTCCGTGCACGGCCAGCAGCGTTTCCTGAAGAACATCCTCGACATCATCCAGACGATGCGGAAGACGACGGCGTAGAAAGGCTCGAAGATAGCCGGACAGGCCATCGAGGAACTGGTGATACAGGGTTGCATCGCCCGCCAGACCGAAGAAAAGCTGTCGCTTAAGCTTGGCTTCCGTCGATGCCAGAGCCATGGTCGCGTGCTCAGCCACGCCGTCGCCGCTGCTTACTTTTTCAGCACCGGGTAGCCCTTGACGTAGATCCAGTCCGTGTCCTTGGCCGGGACATGGCAGCCCTGGCAGTCAGTGTGGTAGTCGGTGGATGTGGTCTTCTTCGTATCACCGGCGTCAAACCAGGACCAACCCCAGCCATCTCCCCACAGCTTGTTTCCCGGATGGCTGTTCTTTTCATCCTTGACCATCACGAACCATCCAACCAGCTTCTCGGAGTGGCTGACAATGCCGGTGGTCATCGGAGCCGTTTCGGTCTCGTAGACTTCCTTCACCAATACATCGCCGTCGGAAAACTTGCCGTTTTTCTTGTAGCCGTCCACAGCCTTGGGCGACGCGTAGACCACATGCATCTGTGCCGCGCCCTCTTTCCCCTTGGGCGCCGCGATTGACCAGGTCCCAAGGTAATCGTACGAACTGCGGTACCCATCGGGCACATGCAAGGCACCGGAAGCGTCCGCGATCGACGCCGGAGCGGCGACGGCCTTCTCAGCGGCCTTCTCCTTGGCATGTGCCGGCGTCACGAGCGCGGCGATGGACAGGGCCAGTGACGCCGTCGCAACGGTGAATTTCCAGATCATCGGGGTTTTCCTCTGAGATAAAGGTGGGTGTTGCGAGAGGCGATCACATCGAAACGCTTCAGACGGCGCTGTACAGTCCGCCGAGATCACCCAGGTAGTCGCTCTTTCCGATGGGCGCACCGATGCTCCGAAGCACCGCATGCGCAGAGGCCAAATGCAGATAGAACGCCGGCAGCATGGTTCCCACCACGTATTCGACCTTTTCGTCCGTGTCTATGAAAACGGTGCCGTCCGCCTGTCCGACGTATTCGATCGTCTGGGCCAGGCGCGCCTTGATCCCCGCAAGATCGCGGTCCATCGTGATCGGTACATCGTCGGCAAAGTCCAGCAAAGCCACCAGGCCGCTGCGAGCTACATCAATGGCACCATCGATGTGCTCGCAGAAGCTCGGCGCGAGGTCCGACAATCGCGCCTCCAGGAGCGTCGACCACGGGACATTCCTGGCTATCGCCTGCTGGGCCAGCACGGCGCAATATCGCTCGGCGACGAAAAGCCCACGCGACAGCGTGGGTACGGCAAGGTCTCTTATTAAAAGATCCACGCTGGAACTTCCTCGGGGCGTGTCATGGGGTGGCGAAGGCTTCTCGGCGACAGACGATCGAATGCTCACGACCCGCCGGTCTGAATAGCTTCGAATCGCGCGTAGACCGCGTCCATCGCCTGGCTGGACGGCGGCGGCGGCAGCGAAACCCCGTCGCGGAGCAAGATCCCGTAGACCATGAAAATGTGGAAGTAGAAATTGGGTATGAGGAAGCCCAGGAGATACGCGGTGCCCGGCATGGTTTTACGGACACCACGGTAACGTTGGTCAATCAACCGTTCGCCCGCCATCGCGAGTTGTTCGCGAGGGAGGCTTTCGATGAACTCGAACGTGTTGGCGACACGGGCCCTCAAGGCATCGAAGTCGCTTTCCGTGTCCGCGAAGGCCGGAGCGTCGACACCTGCAAGACGCGCCATGCCGTTCATGGCGTTGTCGGCCGCCGCTTGCACCTGGCGAACCAGGGTGAACATATCGGGCGCCAATTTCGCATCCAGCAACGACGACTCACTGATCCTTCGTCGCTCGCAGAATTCCTGAGCGGAAACCAGGTACCCGTCCAGGAGGGTGAGGCCACGAAGCATGGTGGGAAGAGCAACGGATTCTATTGAGCCGGTCATGGGGACGACATCCTCGTTTTCGGCTCTAGTGAACCCGCGATCGACCCCTGTGGGCTAGACCCGAACGAGTCGATATAGCAGGCCACCTCCGCAGAACCTCACTCGCCGCCAGCGCGAGCCAGGGCATAGTCACCACCCGCATCGACGGCACGCCGATAGGCAGGGCGCTCTTGCAAGAGACGAACCCACGTATCCAGTGCCGGATAGTCTTTTCGGTTGACTAGTAGGGCCGCCACTTCACCCACAAAGCTCATTTGAACGTCGGCCGCGGTGAACAGATCGCCCAGGAGGAACGGGCCGCGCTTCAACGACATGTCGATATAGCTCAGGTGCAGATGAAGCTCTGACGCGACGAAATTCTTCAGCGGCCGCCACTTGTTGTCGAGTCGGTTCACGGTGCCCTTCATGATCAGTGGGAGCGATGCCGAGCCTTCGGCGTAGTGCAGCCAGTGAACATACCGATCGTAGTCGTCGGTCTCCGGGGCGGGCGTCAATCGCCCTCCCCCATGCCGGCGAATGACGTAGTCGATGATCGCACCCGATTCCGCGATGGTCCGGCCGTCGTCGGTCAAGATGGGCGACTTCCCCAGCGGGTGAATAGCCTTGAGGGAGTCCGGCGCCATACCCGTCTTCGCGTCACGCTCGTAACGTTGGATTCGGTAGGGCACGCCGAGCTCTTCGAGGAGCCATGCGATTCGGTGCGAGCGAGAATTGTTGAGGTGGTGGACGGTCAACATAAGAGGGCTCTCCGTGGTGCATCTGCGAAATCGGCCCGCCACTGTCCGGGTGTCATCCCTATCCTGTTGGCAAATACACGGCGGAACGCAGTCACGGATCGATACCCGATCGAGCCGGCGACGACCTTGATGGTCATTGCCGGCTTCTTCAACTCGTTGGCAGCCAGGCTCATCCTGATGTCGGTCAATAGTTCGGAGGCTGAGCGCCCTGCTCTGTTTCGAAACCGCCTCATGAACGCAGTGCGTGACATGCCGCACAGATCAGCAAGGCCAAGGGGCGTCCAGGGCCTGTCCGGCTGGGCGAATATCGCCGACATGGCTGGAGCCAGTCTTGGATCCCTCGCCAACGCCAACAAGCCTACGGGCGCATGTTCGGATTCACTCGCTGCGCGCGACACAAGAGCGAACAGCCCCGAGGAGAGTTCGTTGAGGATGGCGTAACCGCCAGGTTTGACACTGTCGGACTCCATGCACATCAGTCCCACAAGACCGCCCAAGCGGCTGCCAGCGGCCCGTATCACCAGATTTCTGGGTAAGTAGTTGCGGATCAGCCGATCGTGAGGAAACCCGATAAGAAATCGCCCGCACAACGTATCCAGATGCTCGCCCTGTCGATCATTCCCACCGAGCATCGATCCGGCCGAACCCCGGCAATCGTGATCCGGGCTCGACGCTCGTCGGCTGACATCATGCAGCACATGCGCCGAACCGTGAGGCCACAGGACGATGTCGCCGACGGCCAGTTCCGCGACCGTCCCACCCTCTGGATCCTCGACCATCGTCCGCCCCTTGAGTACGACGTGGTAGGGAATCTCGTGAGTCGGGGACTGATCGAAAGCCACACGCCATGACGTACCGTAAGCGCGACGGACCTCCAACCGGCCGGCGACGCCGATCATCTTCAGCAGGTGGCTCAGCCAGTCGATTTGAGGCATAGGAAAGGAAACCGGGCGTCAGGCAAGCGATTTTCTGTACTGGATGAAACCCGAGCGGTCGGCAATGCGGTCGTACAGCTGCCTGGCGCTTTGGTTCGATTCGTGCGTCAGCCAGTACACGCGCGGCGCCCCGCGCCGCTTCGCGTCCGCATAGACATGCTCGATCAGCGTGCGGCCGACGCCGTTACCACGCGCCGCATCGGCAACAAACAGATCCTGGAGATAGCAGTAGTCGCCCGTCATCCAGGTCGATCGATGGTAGATCGAGTGCACCAGTCCCACGGCTTCATCGCCCGCCACGGCGAGCGCCGCATGCATTGGCTCGATCGGGTCCAGGAAGCGATCCCAAGTCTCGCGTGTTGCGGACTCAGGAATAGTCACCTCGTAGAACCGCTGATAGCCTTTCCACAGCGGTAGCCAGATATCAAAATCGTCGCGCTCGACGGCTTTTATCTCGACAGGTCGTTTCGTTTCAGTCACAGGCATGGGACGTCCCCCACGACCGTGAGGTCGATCCCCGCGAGCGCTTTGTACCTCGCCAGGGTGCCCTGGTCCCGGTCGAGAAACGCCGTGGCTTGTACGGAGAGGAACTGCACGGTTTTCAGCCCAATGCTCCCCAGAACCACCGATAGATACGGCGTGAGAAAATCAGGCTGGTTCGCGCGATCGCCGGTAAAAACGCCACCAGACGCAATCGCGATAAACACGGGACGGTCCTGAAGCAATCCCGCCTTCCCTGCCGGCGTCGACATGAACGTGCGACCAGCGCGGAGGATCTGGTCGATCCACGCCTTGAGCACCGATGGAACGGTCAGGTTGTTCATGGGCGTCCCGATGACAATGACATCGGCCGCCTCGACTTCCTGAATCAGCAGCTCGGAAGCATCCAGCGATCCCTTCGGAGGCGCCGCCAGGGTAGCCGGCGACGACAACGCGATCGCGTATTCGGCCGGAGCATGTGGCAGCGGTGCAACGCCAAAGTCTCGCCGGACGATGCCCGCCCCAGGGCAAGCTTCAAGGAGCATCTTGACGATTGCCGCCGAAAGCTCCCGGCTGTGTGACTCAGGACGCGGGCTGCAATCGATATGGAGGATGTTCACACCTTGTCTCCTCTAAGTCAGATCGAGCCAGCCGGTGTAACGGCGGGATAATCCTTCTCCGGATCGAACACGTTGTTGAAGAAGTTCGTCAGGGAGTACATGGCCACAAGCGCAACGATCTCCATGACGTTCGCCTCCGTGTAACCGGCGTCGCGGACGGTTCTCAGATCGGCGTCACTGACCTGGCCGCGCGTCTCGATGACCTTGCGCGCGAACTGCACGGCAGCGTCCCGCTTTGGGTCGCTGGAATGGCCCTTCCGGGCGAGAATGATCTCCTCGGCTGGCAGCCTGGCCATGCTGGCCGCCAGACTGTGAACCGCCAGGCAGTAGTTGCAGCCATTCACCTCGGAGACCGCCAGGCTGAAGATTTCGCGCGTCTTTACATCGAGTGCCTTGTTCAATGAGCCGCGGAGGGCGGCCCATGCATTGAACGCGACCGGGCTCTGCGCGAAGCTTGCGAGCATGTTAGGGGTGAACCCGATGTTCCTGGCGAACGTATCGAGAGCCAGTTTCGAATCGGCCGGCACCTGGTCCGGCCTTAGAGCAGCGGTTCTCGGCATGTCAGTGTTCTTCCCGGTAAAAAGCGGATGGAGTTCAGATCGAGCCAGCCGCCGCAACGGCAGGAAAATCCTTCTCCGGATCGAACACGCTGTTAAAGAAGTTCGTCAGGGAATACATGGCCACCAGTGCGACGATCTCCATGACATTGGCATCCGTGTAGCCAGCATCACGAACGGCTTTCATATCGGCATCACTGACGTTTCCGCGAGTCTCGATGACTTTCTTCGCAAACTGGACAGCAGCATCCCGCTTCGGATCGGTGGCATGCCCCTTCCGGGCCAGGATGATTTCATCCGCCGGCAGCCTGGCCATGTGTTCGGCCGTAAAGCTGTGCACGGTCAGGCAGTAGTTGCAGCCGTTTACCTCGGACACGGCGAGGCCGATGCTGTCGCGAGTCTTCACGTCGAGCGCCTTGCTCAATGAGCCCAGGAGCGTCGCCCAAGCGTTGAACGCGATCGGGCTCTGCGCGAAGGTGGCCATCATGTTCGGCGTGAACCCGATGTTCTTGGTGAACGCATCGAGCGTGGGTTTCGAATCGGCCGGAACCTGTTCCGGTAGCAGACAAGTCGCTCTTGGCATCGTAGTCTTCCTAAAGTTGGGGGCTTGGTTGGCGCTTATACAAAATCAAGGACTTCGGCGATCGGACGGCGAGGCTTCTGCGCCCAGTTTCCCGAACGTTCCGCCCCGATGGACAACAGCATCACCGGCACTTCGTCCTTGGTAAGCCCGAACTCGCGGTGCACCGCCACGTCGTCGAAACCGATCATCGGCGTCGAGCCAAGGCCCATCGAGCGGGCGGCGTAGATCATCGCTGCGGCGCCAAAGGTGCCAGTACGCACTGCCTCGTCGCGCTGACGCTGCGGGAAAGCCATGTACAGATCGCGTGCGGGGATCTCCCATTCCGGCACCATCGTTTCCGGCATGACGCCAGACGCGACCAGCGGAGCGAGGCGATCAGGAATGACGCTCGAATCGGCCAACTGGCCGCAAACGATGAAGGTGACAGCGGCGTCCGTGACCGCAGGCTGGCTCCAGGCAATCGGACTCAGCCGCGCCTTGGCTTCACGCGAACGGACAGCGATGAAACGCCAGTTCTGCAGGTGAAAAGACGTCGGTGCCGTGGTGCCGATGCGCACGAGCTCGCGGATCTGGTCGTCGCTCAGGGTGGCCGCGGGGTCGTAATACTTGGCGGCGGTGCGACTCAGGATGGTTTCGATAACGGCGTTCATGATGATTCCAATGGGCAAGAGGGATACGTAGCGCTACGAGAGCACTGGTGTGTTTTCTTCAAGTGGTAGCCGCACCGATGCGCAGCGCGGGCGGAGACGGGTCTTTAAGGACGAACGCGGATGACCGTTTTGCCTTTGTGCCGCTCTTTCGAATTGAAGGTGGCAACAGCGTCGTCGATGGTCGAGATCTTGCCGATGTTCGTCCGCAGGCGTCCGTCCTTCACCCGCTGAACGATCTCATCCAGCTGGGCGCGATCGGCTTCGACGACGAAGTCGATCACCTGTCCGCGATCGGGTTTTACCTCATACGGTCCGATGACGGACACCAGCCTGCCTCCGTCTCGAAGCAAGCGCGCCGACCGCATCCCTATGTCGCCGCCGATGACATCGAGCACGAGGTCGACGGCACCGATGTCTTCCAGTGCGTCATTGTCGAGGTCGACGAACTCGTTTGCGCCGAAGTCGAGCACCGCCTGGCGGTCGGCGGCACGTCCGGTGCCGATCACATAGGCGCCGAACTCACGTGCAAGTTGCGTCGCGATCGATCCGACGGCACCCGCGGCGCCGTGTGCGATCACGCGCTGCCCTGCCTGAAGGCAGCCATGCACGAACAGTCCCTGCCATGCGGTCAGACCCGAGATCGGCAGGCTAGCCCCCACGGTGAAGTCGACATCGTCCGGCAACGCGGCGAGATTGCGCGCCTCGATGGCCGTGTACTCCGCCAGCGAACCGTCGCGATACCAGTCGGCGAGGCCGAACACGCGTTGTCCGATCGAAAACCCCGTGGTGCCGTAGCCGATCGCAGTAACTACACCGGCAAGTTCGTGCCCGAGGATCGACGGTGTTCTGTCATGGTCGAGGCGATCGGTCCAGGTTGAAGGCCATTCCAGCTCCGTGTTGACGAACCCCGACGCATACACCTGCACAACGACATCGTTGATCGATGCTTGCGGCTCGGGCCGTTCCACCAGTTTCATTCCGGCCATTCCCGCAGCCTGGTCGGTCACCACGATCGCTTTCATGGACTGTATCTCCTCGGCATTGAATCGCTGTTCGGCATCATGGGTTGTGTTCGGCCGTGTTGGCTTGAAACAAGTGTCCGCTGAAGCGCTGTGCAGAGGTTCCGGCGGTGGAATCCAATGTTCCGCGAACGCCCGTAACCGATCAGAGGCCGGACCCGATCAAACGCTCGACGAGTCGGCGGTCGGCGTCCGGCGCGCCTCGGCCGGGCTGGCTTTGGCGCCCATAGCCCCACCTTGGGGCATCTCCGAAGCGGCACGGAATTCCGAAGGATCCATGCCGAAGACCTTGCGAAAAGCCCGAGCAAAGCTACTGCGGCTTTCGTACCCCGTGTTGCGGACCACTTGCTCGATGGGAACCTGCCCCGTTTGAAGCTGCTCCGCTGCCTGACGCATCCGTAGATCGCGCAACACGTTCATTGGTGGTTGACCCACCACATCGGCGAACCTGGCCATGAAAGCCGATCTACCCAGGTAGGCGCTTTGGGCCAATGAACTGACCGTGTGCGGCGCGCCGGGATTGCTCGCCATCTCCGCGAACGCCCTGGCGATCTGGGGATCGCGCAGGAGCGAAAACCGCTCCACCCAGGTGTTGTTGGAATACAGCGAGCGACGAAGAATGTTGACGATGACCAGCTTGAGCAGGGCCGAGCTCATGGCGCCCGAACCCACCTCCTGGGTCACGAGTTCGTTTATGGCACTCTTGAGCATCGTGTCCAGCCGATCGGCCTCGGAGAACTGTTCCACGATGGGGGTGGTCAGGGTGCCGAACAGATTCACCGCCGAGCCATAGCAGGCGTCGAAGTACCCACAGATAAGCATCACCTCAGGATCCCCTTCGCCTGCGACGATATGGAGGATCGAGTCTTTCGACACGGCAACCAGCATGCCCTCCACGGTGCGCATGTTCTGCATCCCGCGGTCGAAGCCATCCGCCTCGATGCGGAACGGCGCATTCGGCGGCACGATGACCAAGGTGTGGGGCATGAGCTCGATGGGCGGGCTTCCCTTGATCACCAGGCGCCCGGTACCTCTGATGTTGTAGTGAATACCCGGGGCATTGATCCCCCCCATTTCCAGGCAATAGCCCTCACTAACCAGGCATTCGGCGAGCGCGACAAAACTCACCTCAAGACTCTTCAGGAGTCGGTTGAGGTCTTGAGGCGAAATCCGTACGGCGGGTCCTGTCAGCACTGCGTCACCTAAAAGATAGCTATTCGATGAAGTGCAGGCAGCCGACGTTCGGCTGGGCGCCTGGGAAGGTCGCTCAGCCGGATTGTCGGCAGTGGCACCATGGATATTTAGCCAATTGCGGCCGTCTGTCCATGGATTCTAGAGTCTCACTCCAGCGTTGGACTAACGGACTCGCAGGACGGACTCAGCGCATCCTGGCGTTCGCAATTCGGCCATTTTCGCAGGCTTCCTTCATGGTCCGTAGGTGAGTCGTCCTTCCAACGGCAACGTCGAGCAGATCGCCTTCCTGAATCAACCGTGTCTCGATGTCCGATCCGCGCGCGACAGTGACATGGACTGGGCATCGCATCGCCACATCCAGCAAGGCGTGGATCTGCACGGCGGTCAACGTCCCGACAATCTGAATCTCCTTAAGAAAGCGATCCCTCGATGCCAGGGTGGTCCGTTCGTGACTGACCCGCACCACCAGTCGCTCCAGCGGCCATTCGCATTCGGTCGCGTAGCACCGCATGGTCATCAACGCACACGAACCCAGCGCCGCGCTCAGCAAATCGAACGGAGTGGGCCCTGACCCAAGGCCGCCCGTACCGAAAGGCTCGTCGACAATCAAGGTAGACGACGCCGATCGCACGACGACCTGGTAGGGCCCGTACTTTCCTTCATTCAAGTAGACCGACTCCATTCCCGTCTCTCTCATAGCTGTCGTCTCGATCAGTGGTGCGCCGAGGGCTGCCCGGGACTCGAGAGGCGAAGGCCCATTCTTTACAAAATCAGGGGATGTATTCATTGGACCCACTGTAAGGAACGCTTCGAGATAGCGGGTCCTGCAGCTGCGTCCAATCATCCGAAGATTCGTTCAAGACGGACCGCATCGGCACCGTCAGGAGATATCCAGGAAGCCCCTGAGGATGGCGATGGTGACCGCGTGCGTCCTATCGTTTGCGTGCAGCTTTGAGAGGATGGATTTCATCCGCGTTTTGACCGTCTCTTCCGCCAATAGCAGCTGTTCACCAATCTCGCGATTGCTCAGCCCTTGGGACACGAGTCGAAGTACGGCCAATTCGCGCTCGCTCAACAGTTCCCCGCCGCGATAGGTGGCCATGTCCTCGAGCGCGTCGGGCGAAATGTGGCGTCGGCCACAGAACGCCGAGCGAACCGTGGCAACGATTTCGTCGCTCGAAGCTGTCTTGAGCAGGTAGGAAGTGGCGCCCAGCGCCATCGCGCGGGACACACGTGCATCGCCCAGGTACGTGGTCAGCACCACGATGGGCGTTTCCGGCGACGCACTACGAATGGCTTCAATGGCGTAGGCGCCATCGAAGCGCGGCATCTGCAAGTCCATCAGGACAACATCCGGACGCAGCCTCGCAAAGCTCTCCACGGCCTCGGCGCCGTCGGCAACCTCGCCCACGATTTTCATATCCCTTTCTACTTCAAGCGTCGACCGAAGCCCCTCCCTCATCATCGGGTGGTCGTCGGCGATAAGGATTCTGATAATGATCTCGTTCACCATGAGGTCTGGATTCCTCCGCGTTTGCCGAAACATATGCCTCGTTCGAGGCTTCGCCTACTCGCCGACTCGCTGGACACTAGCGGACGACTTCCAGGGAGATGAGAAGGGCGCTATGTCGAAGATCACACAGAGTCATCGCATCGAACGTATCTTTGGTGTTCGAGGGATACCGACATTCTCGACCTTTACGCTCTCGGGACAGCCCCTTACCGTTGTGGAACTCGAGTTGTCGTCGGAGAACGGTGGATCGGGCCTGTCGCTCGCCAACGACGACGCGTATGTGACCCTCACCAACGTCGGGGCACCGTGCGGGGTTTGCGTCGCCCGCGACTTCCAAACGGTCTTTGAAGATGTCGTCCCGGTCGGTCGCACGATAGCCATTGATCTGGCAGAACCGTTCGACATCTCCTGGTCCGGACCGCTGCACGCCGTCGTGGCGTATTTTCCTCGGCTCGCCATTTTCGAAGGGCATAAGGGCCTGGAGCAGCATTCCATCGTCGACAATGCCCTGCTTGACGACGACTTGCTCGGCGCCATCATGGCCTGCCTCAGGCACACGACGGGTCCGTCCAACCCCCAGGAGTTTGAGATGTTCGCGAGGCAACTCCTGGCGGCAGCGTGTTCTTGTCTTGCGCTCACCCACTCGATCTGGATGAGCAAGCCGCGCCTGGCGAGCCTCACGCTGTCGGATGATCAACGACAGATCGCCATCGATTACATTCTCTCGAACCTCGATTCCCCGCTCTCGATGCCCAAGGTGGCCGCCGCGTGCGGATTGTCCTATCGCCAGTTCAGCCGTGCATTCAAGCTCTCGCTCGGCGCCTCGCCGCACGACTGGGCCATGGCCACGCGTGTGGATCGCGCAAAACGACTCATGCGAGATCCCTCGTTGCGCCTTAGCGACATCGCGCTGATGGTTGGTTTCTGTGATCAGAGCCATCTCAATAGAGTCTTTGTACGGTTCTCTGCGTGCACGCCGGGCGAGTGGCGACGGAAGCACGAAACGAAAAAAACGACCGATCAGTGCGAGCCCGCTTGAAACGGATTCAGGTTATGGATCGGAATGCGTAGCACGACACCGGTACCACGGTCGTTCTTCCGGAAAATGGTTAGCTTGGCGTCCAGGGCAGAGGCCCGCTCATACATGCCAACGATCCCGAAGTGGCCGTATCGTTGTCGCTCGGTGACCACTCGGGTGTCGATGCCGCTACCATTGTCTTCAACACGAACCGTCAGCGACTGTTTTCGGAAGATCAACTTGACGGTCAGTAGGTCGCACCCCGAGTGAGTCACCGCGTTGCGGATCGCCTCGCGCACAATCCCAAGTACGTCGTTGGCCACGTCGATGGGAAGCGCGCGCTCCCTGCCCCGCACTTCGAACCGGAACTTGACCTGCCAGAGTTCTGTCTCGACATCGCCATCCCCTCGAATCAGGTTGGCGATGTACTGGCGCTCCTTGCCGTTGTTTCGCAGTTGGAAGATTTTGTCCCGACCTTCGATCACGATCGCACGCGTTTGACGCGCAACGTCCTTGATCTGCTCGCGACTGGCTTCGGGAAGGGCCTGGTCCTTGCCCCAGAGATCCAGGCGAAGAAGTACCGCCTGGAATGCCTGGAGGAGCGTGTCGTGCAAGTCGCGCGCGATCCGCTCACGCTCCATCTGCCGGGCCTCCGACCACGCCCTGGCTCGCGCTCCGCGCCTGCAGATGCGGTCACGGAGCACGAACCAGAACATGATGGCCGCCGGGACAGCGTAACCGGAGTACAACCACCAGGGCCCTAACAAGGTCATCTCGCTCTAGCAGGAAGGATCCACATGCCTGCGAGGGTCGCACGATCGTCGTCGCGCGCAGTCCGCCATGTCGTGCAATAAGTCCGAATCGACTGAATGCTTCAGCGCCGCGATAGCGGGGGACGCTTCATGCTAACGAGCTCCGTCACATCGCGCCTGTCATCTGACGATGCGATGGGAATGGTCAGCCACTTTCCATCAGGGTATTCGCGGGCTTCGTCATAGAGCTGAACCAAGGGCGGGCGCCAGGCATAACGTCGCTCCTCAAAGCTCTCTCGCTCCTGCCGCCCCAGGACTACCTGGACTGAAAATTGCCGGTATCCAGGCAACAGGGTGCAGAACGCCTTGGTCTTCTTGTAGCGCAGCGCCCATCCTCGTTTCTTGCCGCCATAAAGCCACTCCGGCGCGAAAACACCCGGGTAGGAGGCGTCAATCCAACTCCTCAACGTCGTCCAATGCTTGAACGCCGCCGAGCCAATCCAGTCCCGGACGGCATTCTCGTCGGGCGGTCCCGATGAGTCGCTGATCCTGTCACCGATCTCGGGTGACAGATCCATGGCGCCTTCTAGTTGACTGTGATGTCGCTTTCGAGAGTTCATGGATTTCCTCCTTTCACCGGGTTGGCAGCGGGTCGCGCATTCCGGAGACGCAACCGTAGGCCCATGTACGCGGCGTGCGATACCCTCGATAGAGTCGCCTAAGTCTCGTACAAGCAACGCGCCTGAATTTTCTGTACTGCTTCGGTATCTGAGTACGCCTTTACGCGTCTTCGAATATCGACCACCGCCGACGCAACGTCGATGTCATAAATCGGCACCCACCCCTCATTGCCGTAAAATAGGCGGCTGCACTTTCGAGCCACGCTCGATCGCCCCCCCGTTTCGCAACCCAGGAGTTACCGTGAGCCGTTCCACCGCCGCGCCATCGCGGCCTTCGCATAAACTCTCCACTCAGTTCATCGTCTTCATGGTGCTCGCGGCAGCCGCCCCGCTCGCCTCGATGATTGGCAATCTCCCCATAGCTATCTCGCGCGGCACCGGCGCCAACGTGCCCGTCGCGTTCCTGATCGCAGGCTTGATCCTGGTCGCGTTCACTACCGGCTATGCCTTTATCGGCCGACGAGTTGTCAGTACCGGTGCGTTTTATACCTATGTGGCCGAAGGTCTGGGCAAGCCGCTCGGCGTCGGCACCGCGTATTGCGCGATCATTTCCTATGGCGCGTTTGCCTTTGGTCTCGCGGCGGCATGCGGGTACTTTGACGAGCAGGTCTCCATCGCGGTCGGCCACAAGGTCGATTGGACGATCTGCGCTGCCGTGTCGGTCCTGCTTACCGGCATCCTCAACTATCGATCGATGGATGCTTCGACCAAACTGTTGGCCGTCATCATCATCGTCGAGACTGCCGTGCTCGTCGTTTTCGACGGCAGTGTCATAGCGGCAAAGGGATGGGCCGCTTTCCCCCTGGCCTCTTTCGCGCCCAGCCAGTGGTTTGCGCCGGGCATAGGCGTCTCGCTGATGACGGCATTCACCTGCTTTGTCGGGTTTGAATCCGGTGCGCTGTACTCAAAGGAAGCCGCTGATCCCGTACGAAGCATTCCACTGGCCAGCTACGTCTCGGTCATCCTGATCGGTTCGTTCTACCTGCTGACCGCATGGATCACCATTGGTGCCATCGGCCCCAGCGAGGCGAAAGCGCAGGCTATCGCACATAGCGGCACGCTCATTCTCGATCTCATCAAGCAGTACGATGGGGAGACCGCATCCGATGTCGCCGGCGTTCTGCTGTGCACGTCGATGCTGGCGACTTATATCGCCATCCATGCCGCCGCCTCTCGCTACATTTTCGCGCTGTCTCGCGAAGGCTTGCTGCCGCGGATGCTGGCCAAGTTCGACGAGGTTCGGAATGTCCCGGTGGCAGCAACCATCTGCATGTCGATTGCGACCGTCATTTGCCTTGCCGGCATCGCTTCGACCCGAACCGATCCCTACGCCGCGATCATTCCCGTACTCATCGGCATGGGCACGTTGGGCATCATTGCCCTTCAGGCAGCGGCAGCGATTGCTATCGTCTTCTACGTGTTTCGGCGCAGGCGCGAAGCGGGACCGGTGGTCCTGGTTTCGTCACTGTGTGCGGCTGTTGGGCTTGTCGTGGCGCTGACGACGGTGTGTCTCAATTTCACCCTTCTCTCGACGGTGAATACGCCTTTCGTGAAGTGGTTGCCGGTTCTGTATCTGGTGACGTTGGCCGCTGGGCTTGGCTTTAGCATCTGGCTGCGAGGATCACGTCCTGGGCAATATGCTCAGTTGGCGCTGGTCGAGCACCGAGCAGCCGGCTGAGACCGCTGCAATGTCCTAAACCCGGAATCGTAGATAGCGTCTCCGCGCCAGTTGACAGCCTCAATATCGCCACATCGCACCGATAACGTGCTGCCTGTAACAGATGAACGGTTGCTCACACACCGCGACGTTACAGAACGGCATCGTCACCCCGCTGCGTGACGGCTTAAAGGGAAGTCATCGACATGGACCAGCACCACCGCACACGTCGCCCATTGGCATGGCCATGGGCGTCAACGGCATTCCTCGTCGTGGGCATGATCCTCGCCACTTCTGCGCAGGCGGCCACGAAGTTCGTCATCTTCATCAACGACGCCGACCGAACGGTGACGGACATCGAGGCCTCTCCCGCTGGCACGCACCGTTGGCACGCCCTCGACCTTGGCGGGTCATTGATCGGCGGCGATAGTGGTCAAGCCACCGTCCGTTTCGAGGGCGATGAGGCCTGCAAGCAGGACCTGTCGGTGACGTACCGGGGGATGGCGCCGTTGACGATTACAGGGTTCGACATCTGTCGCACCGATCGCCTTTACCTGGGAAAGGCCCTCGCGAAGGCAATCGCCCCGCCATAAGGCCGACCTAGCGCCTCTGCCGCCGGAGCTCAGCGCGCACGTCGTCCGCCATCGACCCCGCCTGTGCGACGGCCACGATCAACCTTTCAACGGATACGCCGAGGGCGCGCGACCAGTATTTCAGGTCCTGCGCTTCGTGCACATTGACCTGTGTCGCGTCGACAGGTCCGCGTTGGAGTCTCGCACCGTTCATGACGGCAGCAGGAACTGCCATCCTGCACGACTCAGGTACCACTGCCCGTCCGCCGCCTTTGTTATCAGACCGCGGGCGCCGAGCTCGTCGCAGGTTGCCGCCCGTATGGTCGAACCGGTACGTCTGGCGACATCGCTCAGCTTGAGGAGCGTGTCCTGCTGTTCCCATGTCATCCCGGTCCACATAACCTCACCTCGCTTGTCATGACTCACGTTTTGCAGGTCGGGCGTGTCCGAGCGGTGATGGCCTTCATGGCTGTGAAGACGGCTCGCGCCGCGTCACCCCTTCGTCACCACGTAAAGCATCCAATGCGAAGCAAGCTCGTCGTTCTGTCCTGTTCTGTTCTGTGTCTGTGCGACCGCACGACACCAACGTGCGAGCTTCTTCGTCCCGATTAGCATCCGGACCTTCCTCCTACCTACCTGCAACCGCTCAGCCTCACAAGGGTTGGCCGGTGTCGCTTGCGTGTCTCCGCCTGCCCCCAGGCAAAAACCCGCCATTGCCATTCGCCACCTGAGACCCTCGCGATGAACGTAAAGATGAAACGGCTGCCGCTCATGCTGCTGGGCGTATGCCAGTGCGCCCTGGCGCAGCAGATCCCGTCAATACCTGGAGCGGGCAGCCAGCTTCGCCAGATCGCGCCGGCACCTGCCCTGCCACGGGCCACGCCTGACATGCGCATCGAGCAGGCACCCTCGACACCGCCGCCGGACTCGGGCTCCACCAGGGTCCAGGTGAGCGCGCTGAGCATCAAGGGCGCGGTGATCTTTCCGGTAGACGACCTGGTAAGGGTCTCCGGCTTCAAGCCTGGAGCGCTGGTAAGTCTGGCTGACCTGGAAGTCATGGCATCGCGCATCACCGAGCACTATCACCAACACGGGTATTTCGTCGCCCGCGCGTATCTTCCGGCGCAGACGATTGTCGGTCATGTCGTGACGATCGTCGTCAGCGAAGGCCGTTACGGCAACATCACCCTGCACAACCAAAGTCACCTGAACGACGGGCTCGCCCATGCTCTTCTAGGCGGCCTCGATAGCGGTGATCCGATCACGGTGGACCCGCTCGAAACCCGGTTGCTGCTGCTCTCCGACCTGCCCGGTGTCAACGTCAGCTCGACGCTTGTTCCAAGCGCGACCCCGGGCCAGTCGGATCTTCTCGTCAACGTGACACCGGGCCAGCGCATCACCGGCGAAGTCGATGCCGACAATGGCGGCAACCCATACACCGGCAACATACGCCTCGGCGGCACGGTGAACCTCAATAACCCACTGGGTTACGGCGACGTGGCCAGCCTGCGCCTGCTCACCTCGGGGCACGGCCTGCGTTATGGGCGCGCCTCGTACCAGCTGGAAGTCGGCAGGGCCACGATCGGTGTCGCCTATAGCGATCTTCATTACGAGCTCGGCAAGCAATTCTCCGGCCTGCACGCTAACGGCAACGCCCAGGTGGCGACGTTGTACAGCTCGATGCCATTGATTCGCTCGCGCGACAGCAATCTGTACGTCGGCCTTGCGTACGACCACCGCACCTACGAGGACCGTATCGAGCTGTTCTCCTCCGTGGCCAAACGGCACGCCGACGTGCTTACTGCAAGTCTTTACGGCAATCACCAGGACAGCTGGTGGGGTGGCGGCAGCAACGCGTTCTATCTCGGCGTCTCGCATGGTTCGCTAGACATCCAGACACCCTGGGCGCGCGCAGCGGACGCCGCGGGTGCCCGGACGGATGGTGCCTATAGCAAGGTCTGGTTGAACGTGTCGCGCCTTCAACACGTCACCGACACGTTCTCGCTATATGGCTCCGCGACCGGACAATGGGCTTCGAAGAATCTCGATCCCTACGAACAACTGATCCTGGGCGGCATGGATGGCATCCGTGCTTATCCCCAAGGCGAGGCCTACGGCGACGAGGGCTATCTGCTTTACCTCGAAGGCCGGTTGCTGCTCACCGGACTCTCCGCCCATGTACCCGGCCAGGTGCACCTGCTGGGCTTCGTGGACAACGGCGGTGTCACCGTCAACCGCAACCCATGGACCGACGGGTCGAACCACCGGCATTTAAGCAGCGTCGGCGTGGGGCTGGACTGGACCGAGCAAGGCAATTTTTCCGTGAGGACGTACTACGCCTGGAAGCTGGGCAGTGAAAACGCGGTATCGGCGCCGGACAAATCCGGGCGCTTCTGGATCCAGGCAATCAAGTACTTCTGAAGCCTGCCAGCCCTGTACGCCCGAACCGTCCTCGAGGAACCACCCATGCAAACCAAAAACCGTGTCGACTCCTTCCGGGGCGTAGCCATGCTCACCTTGTCCGCCGCGTTGATGCTGGCCGTCGCCGCGCCGGCGCGAGCCGTCACCCAGGGCGTCGTGGTTGCCGGCAAGGCCACCATCGTCCAGAACGGCCCGACCACCACCATCAACCAGTCCACCGGTAACGTGGCAATCAACTGGGATAACTTCTCCATTCCCGCCGGGCAGACGGTGCGCTTTGCGCAGCCCAATAGTCACTCGGTTGCCTTGAACCGGGTGATCGGCAGCGACCCGTCCGTGATCCTCGGCAATCTCACCGCCAATGGGCAGGTGTTCCTGGTTAACCCCAACGGGATCCTGTTTGGCCTCGGTTCGTCGGTCAATGTCGGTGGCCTCGTTGCCTCCACGATGAATATCTCCGACGCGGACTTCATGGCCGGCAGGTATGCGTTTACCGGCGCGGGCCGTGGCTCGGTGGTGAACCTGGGTAACATCCAGGTGAGCGAAGGCGGGTACGTCGCGCTCATGGGCAGAAGCGTCAGTAACCAGGGCATCATCTCGGCACGACTCGGAAGCGTGACGCTCGCTGCCGGCGAAGCGGTGACCCTGGATATCGCCGGCGACGGCCTGCTCAATGTCTCGGTTTCACAAGGCGCCGTCGATGCGTTGGTCGAAAACGGCGGCCTCATTCGTGCCGATGGCGGCCATGTGTTGCTCACCGCACAGGCGGCCAGCGGGCTGCTCGATACCGCCGTAAACAACACGGGCGTGATCCAAGCGCGGACACTCGAGGATCGCGCGGGCACGATCCAGCTGATGGGCGATATGCAGAGCGGCAACGTCACCGTGGATGGCACGCTCGACGCGAGCGCGCCCGGCGGCGGCAATGGTGGCTTCATCGAGACCTCCGCCGCGCATGTCGGTATTCGTCCAACGGCCCGAGTCACCACGTCCGCTCCATTTGGTACGTCGGGGACGTGGCTGATCGATCCCCATGACTTCACGATCGGTAGCGCCCCTGGTAACGACATTACCGGCGCTACCCTGAGCGGCCAGCTCGTCACCACCTCCGTCGCCATCACGACGGCCGGGGCCGGCGCCGATGCAGGCGACATCTTCGTTAACGATCCGGTGTCCTGGACGGCCAGCGGTGCGCCTACCACGCTGAGCTTCACGGCCGATCGCGACGTGCATATCAATGCCGCGATCACGGCCGTCGACGGCAACTTCTCCGTGTGCTGCGGAAGGGATATCGACGTCCAGGGAGCGATCAGCGTCACCCGGGGAAGTGTGTTGCTCGCAGGGGGTCGCGACGTCAACGCGAGTTCGGCGATCACCGTGACAGACGGAAACCTGATGATGTGCGCAGGTAACAACGTCAACATCAGCGCCGCCGTGACCCTTACCCGAGGCACCGCCGATATCACCCGAAGCCTGGGCCTGCCCATCGGCCTGACGTTGAGCGCCGACACGGACGGTACGGGACCCGGGATTGCCGGTGGTACCGTCATCTTCACCACGGCGGCGCCGCCATCGGCCATCACCAATGCGCCAGTCAACATCTACTACAACCCCGTTTCCTATACCGCGCCGACGGACTACTCCAGCCGCTTCACCCTGGTCGGAAGTTCGATCATCAACCAGCGCATGCTTGTCTTCGGTACGGGTGGCGACAAGGTGGAGGATGGGTCGACCGGCACCACGTTGACGGGTTTGAAGGGTGCGCCCCTGGGCGTAACGCTGGTCGCCGGAGCGGGAAGCAGCGCCAACTTCGATACGGCCGATCCGGGTACCGGCAAGGGCATCAGCTACAGCGGTTACAGCCTTGCCGGCACGAACGCCGGCGCCTACGCGCTCCCGTTCAATTGCTGCGGTCCCGCACTCGCACACACGACGGGAACGATTACGGCAGCGGCGTCCACGCCAGGAACGCCTGGAACGCCCGTGACGCCCGTGACACCCGTTCCGCCGACCGATACCCCTGTGCCACCCGGCTCTTCGCCAACGTCGGGCCCCTCGGCGCCCGACTCGACCCCGGATTCAGGCTCAACCTCCGTCCCGCCACCCGCCGTCGTCGCCGCGTTGCCTCATCGTGTGGCGCCCGCGTTCGGGATCGTCTGGCCGTTGACGGCGTTCGGCCTGCTGCCGATGTCGCCTGAAGGTTCCCTCGTACAAGTAACACCGGAGTCCGTGCCCCCGATGGTGCTGGCGGAGATCCCTGTCGACGTAGCGCCACCGCCGAAGGTTCCCGCGTATGTGCGGCCGCTGCTCGTACCCAAGCCGTATCGAAACTGAGCGGTGAACCTTCCGACTCCAGCGCCTGATGACATCCCACTGGCCTCAGCCGAGGTACGGTACGTGGCCCAGTGGGCGACCGACTCGCATGACAACGGCAGCCTGCCCTTCGTCATTGTCGACAAGGTGAACGCACGTGTCTTTGTATTCGATGCTATCGGTCACCTGCAGGGCAGCTCGCCAGCGCTGCTCGGCATGGCGAAGGGCGACCACTCACCGGCCGGGATCGGCAACGAGAAAGTGGCGGCTATTTCACCGGCCGAACGCATCACCCCGGCCGGCCGCTTCGTGGCGTCGCAAGGGCGTAGCTTGCATGGTGAGCAGATCCTCTGGATCGACTATGCCACGGCCCTCGCACTTCACCCTGTCGTTCCTGGCACACGCCTGGAACGACGCGCCCAGCGCCTGGCCAGTCCAAGCAGTGAAGACAACCGTATCTCCTTCGGCTGCATAAACGTGCCAGCCAGATTCTACGGAAGCTTCATCGCCCCAGCCTTCGAGCACAGCAGCGGCATCATTTACATCCTTCCAGAGCGGAGTGCCGCGCGCGACATGTTCGGTACACGCACCCATAGCCAGTGAGATCTCCCGTGAGGCTGAAGTGACGAAGCGCCCAGCTTCTGGCTTCAGCGCACGACGTCGCGCCCACGTTTCGTTACGTTGACACCCAATCGGTCACACCTGACACATGACTCAAACGCTCAGAGTGTGGATCATGCAGAACCGCTTCCAGATCTGGGATATCACGGTGGCCCTCGCTGTCGGGGTACTGCTGGTATTTCTGGCGACGGAATACGAGGTGTTGATACAGAGCGGGCTGTCGATCAAGCGCACCGTCGGCCTGGAAGGCGGAGAGATTGCGGTTATCGTCGTGATCCTCGCGTTGTTTATCCGCGTGGCACAACGCCGCATGCAGATCCAGAAGAAGGAACTGCGTCAACGAATCAGCGCGGAACAGCGCGCAGGAGAACTGGCTTTCCTGGATCCCCTGACGGGGCTTCCAAACCGACGCCGGTTCGACGAAGCGGTCGCCGAGGCCGTCGCGTCCCCGCCAGGAGCTCACCGGATCCACGCGATCCTGATGCTCGACCTTAATCGCTTCAAGGCCGTCAACGACGTTTACGGGCACCCAGTGGGCGACAAGGTCCTCACCATCATCTCCGCACGCCTGGCAGCCGCCGTCCGTCAAAACGAGGACGTGGTTGCGCGGCTCGGAGGCGACGAGTTCGCGGTGGTCGCACGGCAGGTCTTCGGGATGGAAGAGGCTTCAAGCATCGCCCTGCGCATCGTCAATGCGTTGCGTCATCCGGTCATGGTCGATGACAACGAGCACACGATAGGCGTGAGCATCGGCATCGCCCTCTTCCCCCAGGATGCGGTCAACAGCAATGAACTGGTGCGTCGCTCTGACGTCGCGCTTTATCGGGCGAAGGCGGAGAGCGGATCATCCGTGAAGTTCTTCCAGGAAGAGATGGACGTGCAGGTAAAGGCCCGGGCTCGCATGGAATCGGAGCTCCGCCGCGCGGTCAACGCCAACCAGATCGAAGTTCACTACCAACCCCAGGTCGACCTGACCACGGGTGAACTCACCGGCTTCGAAGCCCTCGCGCGCTGGCACCACCGTGAATGGGGCGACGTACCTCCGGAGCGGTTTATTCCGATCGCCGAGGAGTGCGGCCTCATCAACGAGCTGGGCGCCGGAATCTTGCGTCAGGCTTGTCAGGACGCGGCCGCCTGGGTGGGGACGGCATCGTTGTCGGTCAACATTTCGCCGGTGCAGCTGCATACAGCGGACTTCGGCGCCCTGGTCCTGGAGACGTTGCAGATATCCGGTCTACCGCCGCACCGGCTGGAGCTGGAGATCACCGAGAACACGCTGGTGCGCGATCTACAAGTCGCCCAGGTCGCGCTTGCGGGTTTGCGCGAGATCGGCGTTCGTATTGCACTCGACGACTTTGGAACGGGCTACTCGAGTCTCTATCACCTGCGAAACTTCAAGGTCGATCGGATCAAGATCGACCGGAGCTTCGTCGAGAGCATGGCCACCGAACAGGAAAGCGCCGCCATCGTCCGCGCCTTGCTGGGGCTCGGGCATGGGCTTGGGGTGAAGGTGACTGCGGAGGGCATCGAGGATGCCAGCCAGCGTGCCCAGCTCATCCGCGAAGGATGCGACGAGGGCCAGGGATTCCTCTTTAGCAAGGTGCTCGTTGCTGCGGAAGCGCAGGCGTTGACTCATGCGTTTGGCAAGGCGCCTGTTGCGCCTTCGTCGGTGCACTCCGATGTGGAACTCGACAGGAAGATAAATCGTGACTGAGCCAAACACGCGGTACGCCGTGGTCATTGAGTCGCACCACTCCCCGGCGGAGGGCATCGCCGAGTGCCTCAGGCAGCGCGGTTACATCGTCGGCGTTGCTGGCACACACGCCAGCGGTGCTGCCTGGGCTGCCAGCCGCGCCCAAGTCGACTTTCTCGTCGCTTCGGTGCCTGCCACGGGAGAGAGCCCGGAAGGCGCCTTTCTGGGTGAAGCACGGGCGGGCAATCCCCCGATCGGCATGGTCGTCGTCAGGTCGGACAATGACGACGATATGGCCACGGTGCCACGCCATGCCGTGACACTTCGAAAGCCTTTCAGCTTTCTTGAACTTGAAAATGCGATCGACCGGGCGACGGCGGCGGTTTAGCAAAATCATGGCGTCGCAGCACTCTTAGGGATAGTAAGGCTGGTCTCGATTACCTCCGAGAAGCAGCCTGAGCCAGGGTCCAGCTTGAGCCTCCAGGAAACCACTACAGCCGACCGCATTAGCTCCGATTCGAGATCAGGAAAGATTCGCCCCAGATCGAACTCCCGGACGAAATTTTCCTTGGCTCGAATTCTGATAGGCGAAATGCCTGGTGAGGCTAACGGAACCAGTGTACGCAACGACCGATTCTTTTCTTTATCTACGGCGCTCAAACGAAGCAAGTTTGACTCGAAGTAAGATGCGGTGAGGTCGACCGCGGCATCTGTTGGATTGGCGACGGTGAGGACGAGCTTGTGGCCTATATCGGTTTTTATCAATGAAGCATTCGTAGGCAACGAGGTGCAGACAGCAGTGCTGTCGGTCGCCGCTGCGTAGCTGGACGGGGCGCAAAAGAGCAATGGCAACAGGACAGACGCAAGACGAAGGTTTCTGATCGTCGAAAGTTTCATGATTGTCCTTATCTGCGAAAGATGGTGCTCATGGCGCGTGCCGACCTATCACCGGCCGGAGGTCGACGCGCACGTCGGTCTCGCCCCGGCAATCAATCTCAGGGGGATAAGGTCAGCGTATTGCTGGCGCATCGACGCAATGATTGGTCGCGCAATATACGTCCCAATCAGGCGATCTCTTATTGTAGATCCCGTCGAGAATCAGAGTCTTCGTCTCGAAAACATCCAGCACGGAGCCTTCGAATTCGTACTTCTCAATAGCGCGCCTGGCCGCCATCTCGAATACAAAATTCCCGGTCGACTCCTCGAAGCGCAAGCGGTACATCGATCCCCAGGGTGTCAACAAGAACGAGAACCTAACACACTCGTAAGTGCCATTCTTTGTAGGAAACTCGCCGGTCAGGGTGTCAACAGGAACGGCCCTCCTCACGCTCAGCTGCGTCCGCGCGATCTCGGCACTGTGCGACGCGGCTCCGCAGTCTGGAGAGGCAGGAATCGATCCGCCTAGAAGCAACAGGGCAAGCAAGGCATGACTCATCTCAGTTCCCCTAGTTGCCTATCGGTGGTCCGGAATAATTCTGGCGGGCCGAAATCCCATCGAACGCCTATTACAACGGCTTTCTTGCCAGGCCTGTCACCACAGAAGTACTTAGCACACGCTGCGTCCCAGGACTCGACACACTGGCCGTCTCAAGCGGTTGCCGTATCAATGACGTTGTAAGCTACCTCGAAGGAAATGTCGCCGCTTTCATCTTTGCCGAGGATGCTGCCATGCCCGCTGCCGCCCTTCCCCGTACGGAGCCCTGGCCGGATTTCAGCTACGCCGCGTTCGCCTCGACCCAGCACCTGCTTCACATGGGTCTCCAGGCCATCGGTAAGCTCAAGCTCCACGAACCGTTCCTGCCCCAATGGGCCGGTGTTCCCTTGTGGCTTTCCGCCCGGGGACTGACAACGGGGCCGCTTAGCCATGCAGGCGGCGTATTCGAGGTCAACGTCGACCTGCTGGCCGATCAGGTGAACGTTGTAACCAGCAAAGGTCGGAGTGAGGGTTTCCCGCTGACTTCAATGTCCGTCGCGCGGTTCGTGGAACTCCTCCTCGACCTGCTTCGTCGGACGGATGTAGACGTGCCCATCAGCCTTACGCCACAGGAGGTGGCGGACACCACACCGTTCGACCGCGATACGCTGACTCGGTCCTACGACCCGGAGCTGGCGCGGGCCTGGTGGCGAATTCTCTTGCGCACGCGGCACGTGATGCAGGCGTTCGAGGGTCGGTTCCAGGGGAAAACGCACCCGGCGGCCCTGATGTGGGGAACGCTCGATATCAGGATGGCGCTGTACAACGGCAAGCCCGCGTCGCCCGGTGCAAACGTCGATTACATCCGACGTAATGCGATGAATGCGGAACTTGTCGAGTTCGGCTGGTGGTCCGGCAGTCCTCAATACCCGAAGGCTGCCTTTTACGCCTTCACTTTCCCCGAACCGCCGGGGATTGCAGATGCCGCCATCAACCCGCGGCAAGCACGATGGGACAAGTCCATGGGCGAGTTCATTCTGGACTACGACGACCTTCGCGCATCGTCGGACCCGGACGGAGACCTGCTCGCCTTTTTCCAGTCGGCTTATCTTGCAGGGGCCACGCGGGCCGGGTGGGAGCCGTCCCTGCTTGGATCCGGGGCGCCCGCTTAAGAACCATTCATGAACTGCCCAGTATATTAATTCCCATGGCAGCCGTGAGGCGCCTGGTCCCAAGCATTACCGGCGGTTCCCCTGCTGCCCTTGCATTGATGGATTCCCCCTAAGCCCGCGGTCCCCACCGCGGGCTTTTTCATTGCGCCACTGCGCGCCTGTGTTCTTCAAGCCACAAGAAGACCTTCTTTCCCAAGTCGGTTGCGCCCCAGTAGCCGTCCCGGTCTTTCCAGGCAAGCTTTGCGCGCACGAGGCCGGCGCAAGCGTTGTCGTCTACCCTTCCAGACGCGAGATAAGCGGTCGAGCAAAGTTGCCGGAGCGCAAAGCACTCGTTCGCATCCAATGCCGCTACTGATCGTATGAGCTCTTCCACGTCTTCATCCCCCCGGACTTGTCGTCAATGCAGTGTGCTCTTTCAACGGGTCAACGACGCGTGAGAAGGGACCCATCGTTTTGTCAGGGGGTTACTCCAGATCCAACATCAGGAAATACCCTCGACGGGCGGCTGCCGATCCAGGCGCTTCGATGCATACGTGGATATACGCATCGACCACGGAATGCGCACCCCGCCCCGCCGCATTCATGATGCGCTGATACTCATCGCAACCTGTCGCCCTTTCCAGCCGGATGGAAAGCACGTGGGCAGAGACCTTCAAGGCGCTCATGACATACACGTGAGTGTTGAGCGCAATCAAGCACGCTATCGCCCCTCCTATCAGAAGCCCGGCCACCCGAAGGCTTGACCTGGCTCGATGGGTGCCGGTGTGACTCGCATTCATAGGAATCCTTTTATAGCCCGGCGCGACGAACGCGCTCTGCGTTCTCGGCATCCATGGCTTTGAGCGGTGTATTGGACGGACAGCCCTGAGGCACGCGGGCGTCAACCCGGTAGGCGGCGACGCATTCGGCTTCGCTGGGTGGCGACGAGGCGCCGGGTATGTCTTTCACCAGTGCCGTCGCGGGGGCCATGCTGAGCCGGACATCGCCATCTTTGGCTGCGGCCTTCGAAGGAGCATCACCGAAGCCACACCCGCCACCCAATGGGCCGACGGCGCAATGCACACGCACACCATGGCCGAGATCCAACGTTTTCTTGATGGTGGCGGCATCCTGCGCGCGACGAAGCCCCCGACTCACCACGTTTTCGTCGCGTGGCGCCCAAGCATCGTCGAAGCGGGATTTGGTGTAGCCGACGATGTCCCGATGCGACATGACGCCGGCGCTATCGATTGGCCGCTGGGGTCGATAGTCCGGCACAACTTCCGTAGGGTCAGTCTTCTGCGTCGCGGGCGGGTCACCCGCTGCGGAACGACTAAACGACAGCCGTTCTGGTGTGGGTAATGGCGTGTTACTCGCCGCGGGTGTGGCCTTCGGCATCTTTCGCAATGGCTCGGCAGGACGGGTTGCCAGGGACGGTCGGCTTGGGGTTGGCTCGGACGACACCGTCGTGCGCGGCGGCGCTCGCTCGATGAAACGCACCTCCAGGGGAACGTCTCGGGCCAGGGGGATGGCGATGTCCTTCTGCATCTGAGGCCGCATCTCGTAGCGGATCGCAAGGAACAGAAGAACATGGACGCCCGTCGCAGCAGCGATCGCCAGGCGCCGTACCGCCTTGCAATCCACTGGAATCTCCGACATCGTTGCCATGCCGCCAACTTTACGGAGAAAGTTTACTGTTTAACAGTAAACTTTAAGTACTTAACAATGATTATTGATTGTGCTAAGGCCAAATCACGAGCGCGCTGGCTTCGCTACGGCGTCCTCGTCGTCATGGCGCTGGTCGTGCTCGCCACCATTGCCTTGGCCATGCCAGGCGGTTGGGAAACGGCGAACAAATATGTCGAGATCACCCGCTCATTCACCAAACCGCTGGCCGACCATCCCCGTTTGTTGATCATCGAGATGGCGCTCGAATCGGTCATCTGCCTGATCGGGCTCTACCGGCTGACGAAGCTGCTGCGCTTGTTCGAGAGCGGCGAGTTCTTCAGCGTTCGCGCTGTGCGTCATCTGCGGGCGTTCGCGCTGTCACTTCTGCTGATCACCCTCGCCGGCTGTTTCATGCCTCCGCTCGAGCTGCTGGCTGGCCGTCTTCTGGGCATCGGCCACGTGAGCGCTATCGCACTGGACATTGACAGCAACGATGTCTGGACCGCCATGATCAGCGCCGTGTTTTTCGTCATCGCCCTGATCATGGGCGAGGCGGGAAAGCTCGCCGAAGATAACGGACTGATCGTGTAACGGTCATGCCTATCATCATCAACCTCGACATGATGCTCGCGCGACGCAAGGTGAAGTCGCGCGCACTCGCGGCCTACGTTGGGATAACGGAGCAGAACCTGTCCCTGCTCAAATCCAGCAAGGTGCGAGGTATTCGCTTCGGTACCCTGGAGCGCATCTGTGAATATCTCGACTGCCAGCCTGGCGACTTGCTTGAGTACCAGCCTGGTGAATCGCCGGATGACGATTCGGACAGTTCTGATTAGCGATATCGGCTAAGCCCTCCCCTGCTCCCAACACATGCGCGCATGCGCCTGTGCAGTGCACTGCACGCCCATGTGCATCAGGGCACCGATCGCTTCCATGCCATGTGCCACGCGTTGGCAGTCGATGGTGTCGGATTCGTGGATGAAGTCGGCGAGTAGCCGTGTCAGGCTGCGAGCGTATTGAAGCCATTCGGTGGCCTCGTTCATGAGGTCGTGGGAGGTGGCTTCCGGGTCGATGTGGTAGTGGAAGCCGGGGTGGGGTTTTTGAGCTCTCGTTTTGGCCATGACGCTCTCCTTGATTGCCGCCATCCCCTTATCCAGGTGCGGCACGCTACGCACTGCGTAACGTGCCGCTGATCAAACGGATTCGCGGGTTCATCGGCTGCCCGTGTCCGGGCGCCGTGCGGCTTGATTGATGAAGTGGGTTGCGGCGCCAGCTCCTATTCTCGGGTTACACGGCAACCCGCCGCGTTGCTCGGCCGAGAACATGCTCAGGAATAACGGCTGCCGCCGCGACACAACAACGCACCCCCGTGAAGCTCGCACAGGCTTCGTCTCGCCGAATGACATTTCGTATCCGAGCAGTCAAAAGCCAACACCTCAGGGCCTCCAAGGCTCAATTTTCAGAAAGACGGCGGAGTCAGACCCGACCGCCCGCGTAGATTTCGTCGAACTCGAGGTCGAATGAAGTGGCACTCTTCCTGGCTCGCCATACATTTGTCTTCGGCATGTGTTGTTTGACATGGTCGACCATGGCGCCCGCTTCGTCGTCGCTCATGCAACAACCCAGGTAGACCGATTCAAATAGTTCGGTCGGCTCGACGTGGTCGTCGAAACCTGCTCCCGCCGGTCGATCGAGGAGGGGTTCGTAGGAGCGCCATTCCCGTTCATAGCCCCAGCTGACGTGTTTGAGGTAAACAAGCTGCCAGCAGAGTGCGGCGAGATCCATTTCCTTCGCCTTGCTGAAATGGTCGGCCAGCGCTTCGCCATCAGTCAGCGTGAGATAGGCGTGGTCATAGGTGACCCTCCGGGCAAGCAGGAAGACATGGTCGATGTCGTCGAGAACCCTGAACTTAAATCCAACCCCGCGGTGGTTGTCGGCGTAGTGAGACCACATCACGACATTGTTGACGTCTTCAGCCATGCAAAACACCCGCCCGTGCTGCAGATGTCCGGCAATCTCGTCAGAGAACTTCGCAAAATGTTGACCGAGGTCTCCTGCCGTCCTTTCCAACGACGCCCGGAACTGGGCGACGGCGGCGGCCTTGTTCACTCCATCGAGTTGGCGGACCACCATGGCCGCCTCGTGTACGTCGTTGCCAGCCTGAAAAAACGCGGGCACGGGGTTGACATAAACTAGCTCGCGGAAACGCTGCAGGAAACGGTCCACGTAGGCGGTTTCATTGATGGCGACCCTTATGCGGGTCTGCACATCAAAGGGGTCATTGAATTGCAGCGGCGTGCGCCAGCGAGTCGTCCGCTTTTCGACCATGACTCGTGCCGTCGCCAAGTCCGCGAACTTGTAAAAAGCGATCTGCTCGTGTTCCCTTGGCATCGGCATACCACCTTGTTCAATTGGTCGGGTTCGCGTTGCGGGCGTGTTCCTTCCATGCTGCCGAGGCGCCGGCTCGAGAACGCGCGCGCGTCAGATTCTGCCCAGAGCGTGATTCTTGCCACATCCGAGGCATTTCCGGTACGTGCCATAGCGGCCATGCCGTTCACGGCCAAGCAGACAGGTGCAGATGTAGCAGCACTCGCCCGTCCCTTCCGTCCAGCGCCAGTAGCGAATGAGCTGCACGGCATAGGTGATGAGGGACATTCCGAGCCCGGTGAGCGCAATGGCACTGCCGAGTCCCGGCCACATCTCTCGCCCTCCCAGGAGGGCCGGCAAGTTGCCGATGGTCGTCACGACAACCGCGAAGACCATTGCCAGCGCTATGACCGCGAGCGCCGGTGCGCACATGCGAAACAGCATTCTTGTCCGATAAGCCACGGATACTCCCCTTTTTAACGGGAGCTTGCCTGTGACACGTCTCAGGAATTGAGACGCGTCCGAGTTCGCAGAGGCCTCTGTCAGGCGGGCGTCGTGTCGGGGTCGTTCCCGTCGTCGGCCTCCCCGGTTCCGGAATCACCAGAGTCACCGGAGTCATCCCGGCGCCTCGCCCGCTGTCGTCCTTCCTCGCCGTAGCCCCGTGCGACGTGCCTCAATTCCTGAGCGACCCGCACATAGCCCTGCGCTTCGCACGCTTCGGCCTGCGCAAGGTACTTCGCTTCCAGGTCCAGTTCGGCTTTGCCGCTCGGGTCGACCCAGTAGCTCCCGCGCGAGTTGAAGATCTCGGTGCTGAACGCGTCTCGTGCCACGCCAAAGTCCCGCCGGTCGAGAATGAGCGCTGCGTGCCTGTGCAACCACAACCCGTCGGGGTCCGCGGGAGCGTGCGCCAGAAGTGTGCCGACAACGGCCTGGGCAGGCCTCGACAGGCCCGCCTTTTCGGCGGCGGCCAGAAGATCATCCAACCAGATGTCGAAGGACTTCGTGTCGAATGTCCCATCCTCCGCGGCGCCGGGCACCCGGCGCCAACCGCGCAACGCCCACCACGCGTTTTGGCTCGCGTGCTCGGGGGTTTCCTGTACCTCCACATCGTCGCGATCGGGCCGGTACATCATCGACAAGAGTTCGACCAGCGCCGACGGGTCGTCGCCTAACCGGCGCCACAGGGTGAGTGGTTGTGCGCCGTTGTGGCCATCGAGCAGGCGAACGAAGAGCCACTCGACTTCAACCAGGCGGTCGGGGCCGGAATCGGGGTCGTCTTGCAGGTGCTTGATGACCTCGCAGATGGCATAGACATCGGGTCCGTCGCCTTCCGGCGCTGTTCCCGCGGCGAGCTTCAGCGCGTCGAGCGCGACGGCTGCGCTGAAAGGTTTCTGGGAGTGATGGAGGTCGTTGCATAGGGAAATGGCGGTCCATGGACGGTTCGCTTCTATGAGCGCCGTCAGCGCGATGTCTGCCTCCCCTTCAATCCAAAACGCCGTCGGCTCCACGTCAGTCCAGTAGCGGTCCTGCTCATCGGCTGCCAAGGCTCGCAGCCGATTCCAGGTGTCGGCGCAAAACGGCAGGGCCAAGAAAAAGTGGAGACGCGCAGTCGGCGTCCAGTCGCTGATGGTGAGCCCGTCGACCCATACCCACCCGTAAGATTGCCGGCGGGCAAACACATACGCCTCCGCCATGTTCGCCACGACGGTGTCATCAGAACCAAGCCATGCGGGAACGAATGCAGGATCTTCACCTTCAGGCACGCAGGTTGCGAGGGCCCTGCCGACATCGTTCGGGTTGCCGACGTCGTGGACGAGCGCAAGGACCGAGCTCATCCCTTCCTTCGCGAGAAGCTCGCAAATAGCGTCCTTCTTTTCCTGTTCGACCCGCGCGTGTCCGGCCGCAAAATCCTCCCCCGGCTTGAGGTGGCTGTGGGCGTAGCCAGTAAAGAGCAACTTGAGGGCAAGCTTCGGGTCGTCGGGCTTGTACCGGGCCGCGAGACTTTCCACAGCTACAAGCGCATCGGGCTGCATCACCCATTTCGCATCCGGATACCGCTGGTGGCGTTCGACGAGTTTCCGCAGCGCAGTCCACAGGTCAAGCCGCTCTGCGCTTTCCATGTCAGCCCGCGCCACATCGATGGTGTCGATGGCCCCTGAGAACGCTTCGCGCGTCAGATGAGGCAACAGACGCACGAGCGCGGGCAGCCTCGCGCGATTTCCCGCAGCTAGTGCGACGGCAAGCGTTCCTAGACCTTCGGATTCGCGCCAGTAGTCAGCATGCGACGGTGACTGGTCGTCACTGATGACGGGGAGGAACACGGGTCTATGGGTGGATGAAGACGTTTGCATCTGGCCTGGCAGCAGTTGCTGGACTAGTTTCCAAGTGACCTCTTCTTCGTCCCGGCTCATCGCTTCGAGCGTCTTGAGCCTCGTTTCGATTGTCGCCGCCGTTCTCGGTAGCCATGGCAGGAAAATGGTCGCCAAGGAGCCCGCTGGCCGATTGCCCCATGTGCCACCCGGGTCGATGCCGGCAAGTTCTGCGAGCAGCAACACGGACGGACCGAACCAGCCCGCGTCCCAAGCCAACCCTTCAAGCGCCCACAGCAGGCCCGACATGTACGTGCGACTGAACAGGCCGGCACGCTCCTGGCCGAAGAGCTCCTTGAACGCGCCGCCACCGTTGCGAAGCTCCTTCTCGACCGCGTCAATGAAAGCCTGGGGCGAAGCCTCAGCCAGGAGCGGAAGGACGTCGTCGAGGCTCGCCCATCGCTTCCAGTCACGGGATTCCAGCAATGTCCGGACCACGCGATAAGGGACGTTAAACGCCTTCGGGGTGCAATGGATCAGTGCGTCCTGCCTCGTGCCGACCAGTGCCAGCGCTTCGGCGAGACTTCTTCGGAGCGCGCTTGAATAGGCCCGGTTGAGACCCCTGATAGACGCGTTAACCCGGTCATCAGGGTCGAGTTCAAGCGCCGGGTCGATTTCACCCAGAACCTTCGTGGCGACCGTTTCCAGACGCAGTATGTCGTCGTCGGTCAGGAGGCCTCCGGTAGCTACCCACGCCTCGATTCGGTGCGCCAGCGTCCACACTCCTCCGTCGAACGCAAGACCGGCGGCGCCATACTCGACCAGTATCTGACCATCTTGAAGGAAGGTTGCATAGGCCTCACCAGCGAGGTGTGACACTACTTCTTTGTCTGCCCCCTCCCTGTCATCCCAGCTGCCCACAAGTGCGACGAGCGCCAGCGAGCGCGAGGTGGCAATGTTCGCCGTAGCCGTCAAAAAGCCGAGAGTGGGCTGCTGCAGGGATGCCGGCTGGACGGACATAGCGCGCTTGTGGCGGATATCCTGGATATCGCGCGGCAAACTGTCGAACGTGATGACGCCAGCGCGCGCGTTTCTCCTCTGCACGTACTCGACCACCCTCCCCCACAACTGAAGCGGTTTCTCGCCACCGTCAAGTGACAGGTGCGAGTGCAACAGCGACAGCGTCACGCCGGAGTCGACGGCAAGGTCGTAGACCAGAACGCGATAATGGCGGAGGAACGAGTAAAGCTCCCCGTCGGTCAGCACGACGCCGCCGTTGGCCCGGGTCAGGTGAGCGCGGATGACTTCCAGCTTGGCCCTGGTTTTTCCAGGCGACCACAGCGCCTTGTCGACGCGTTCCATGAATTCCTCAACGCCGACTTCCCTCGCTTGCATGGTCAGCCACTGCAGGACGGTCCCATCGGCTGCGGTCAGGTGCGATGTGATGAGAGCCAGCGTGTCGATGCCAGGCGCGAATCGCTCGGGATCCTTGTAATCGGACCATGCCGCAGTCATGACTTCGGCAAAGGCCGTGTCGCCATCGGTCACCCTCACGCCGAGCTTGATTTGGCCTAGTAACCTGACTTTCTCGCCACTGACGGGATGCTTGACGGTGACGAGAAAATCGTCCGTCTTGTATCCAAGGACACCGCTTTGAAATCGCACCTCGACGACCGGCCACGGCGGAACCGCGGGCGCGAAACCACCAGTGACCAGCAAGACGACAAAACCGGCCTGGACCTGGACTTCAAACGCCGGGCCAGCCGAGCCCGTCGAGCTCGGGTTGCTGAGCGCCTTGGGGACCCCGCGTTTGTCTGCGCCTGGTGGCTGTGTTCCCGCTGACACCCCGACTCCGTCATCGCATGCACGTAGCGCCGAGCTTATCGAAGTACATGGTTCCCCGCCATGCGAAATCCTGGCGCGACTCTGAGACCTGTCAACCAGGAGTTACCCACACCGAAACGCCACTGATGACACGGACACATTCAAAGTTCGTCCGCGGTTATTGAGAGAAGACCACGGGATCAGCGACCCATAACCTCAACGTCACCGCTGGCCCGGTGACTCAGTCCGGGAATCCTGCAGCACGACCTCATTTCCTTGGAACGCGGCGAACATTTCGCGTATCCGCCCTGCCATGGCATGGCGGAACCCTTGGTTCGCTGCATGGGGCCCCTAGCTTAAAGATGAACATTGCTCGACGACCAAGGGGCCGGCCGCCAAGGATCTTGAATCAGCAAGCTCGCTAGGGCGCACTAGAATTCTGTGGCAACCGAACGTGGTTTACTGCCGTCGCCTCCGTTCTGACGCTGACGCCGGTGACGCGATGGATGATGATGTCATCGCGATCCAACTCCAGCGCAGCCGTCGGGATAGCGAGGCGCCGAAGCGTGCGTTCGAAAAGCGGCGCGGACTTCGTGGCAAGGCGTGGCTTCAGCCACGCACGATCTTCATCGAACTCATAAAGGGTGAAATCACTCCAGTTGGCAGCATCACGAGTTGCGCGATCCACCTCGGATGCTTTGTGGAACAGGATGATGTTGGCTCCCGTAGACGCGGCAGCGTCTCCGTGCTGGACTGAGGGAAACATGATTCCGTCCAGCTGCAGCGAGGCGTCCATCGAGAGGTAGTCAGCCACGGCCTGCGTGATCAGGTAGCCATCCTCCTCTTGCATAACGCTGCGTGGACGCCCGTTTCTTGTAATGATCCATCCGCCTCCTCCAAGGATGGCCGCCTGTCGGTGGCCTGCGCTGGCGTTCATAGATGACTAGGGAGTCGCTACATGTCCATCAAGGTTGTGCTGCGCCAGATACCGAGGTCCTTCTGTCAACTGGCGGGTCTCGCGTTGGTTACCTTTTCGATTCCGCTCACTTCAGCTGCCCGGCACACTACCGATAGCTCTTCCTGGGAAAACAACCTGCGTCCGGCAATCGTAGAGGCTGGCCAGCCCGTTCCCCACTGGTCGCTGAGCGACCGGATGGCGTACTACCACATCCCCGGCGTGGCCGTCGCGGTACTGCGTAATGGCAAGGTGTGGCAGGTGAAGGGGTACGGGCTCCGGGAAGCAGGTACGAACGACAAAGTCGATGGCGATACGCTGTTTTCGGCGGGCTCGATCAGCAAGGTGGCGACGGCCGTGATGACGCTGCGCATGGTGCAGGCAGGCAAGTTGGACCTCGACCGCAATATCGATACCTATCTGACGAGCTGGCATGTTCCGGCCACTAAGGACACGCCCCATCCGAACGTCACGCTGCGCATGCTGATGTCGCATACCTCTGGGTTCAACGTGGGCGGCTTCCCTGATTTCATGCCGCAGGAGCGGGTGCCGACCTTGCTGCAGACATTGGACGGTCTGCCGCCTGCTAAACACCATGCTGTTCGACTTATCTCGCCACCAGGTACGCGCTATGCCTATTCCGGCGGGGGGATCGAGGTGGAGCAACGGGTGCTCGAAGACGTGACTCATACTGATTTTGCTACGGCAGCCCGCACCTGGCTGCTCGATCCGCTGCACATGCAGCGGAGCACGTTTGAGAGTCCCCTGTCTGCCTCACACGGCAATATCGCCAAGGCCCACGATGAACAAGGCCGACTCATCGCGTTGCCGCGCGGGTGGCAGACGTTTCCCGAGCAGGCCGCTTCGGGATTGTGGACGAGCGCGAACGAGCTCGGTGGCATGGTCGCCACACTGATCGAAAGCTATCAGGGGCGTAACGGATTCCTGTCGCGCACCCTCGCCACACAAATGATGAGCCCCGTCTCGCCCAGCCCTCAGGGGCTTGGGCCGGAACTGCTGGGGTCGGGTAACGGACGGGTCTTCTTCCACAGCGGCTCCAACGACAATTACCGCGCCTGGATGGAGGGTTATCCGGAGACAGGCGACGGCTTCGTGATCCTGACCAATAGCCCGAACGGTGCCCGTCTGCGCTTGGAAATCCGGCATGCGTTATCCGACATGATCGGTCAGGGTGTCGATCCGGTGTTGCATGCGGTCGCACTCGATCCTGCAGACGCCTCCTATGCGGACTACCAGGGCACGTATCGCCTGGACGACGGCGTTCCCATGGATGTGCGCGGCCGGCTCGCCGATGATTTTGATACCAATTCGTTTGAGATCACGATGTCCCACGGCAAGGCATCGATGCGGGTGCCGGGCGATGCTGACGTGCACCAGCTAGAGGCATTGTCGCCGACGCGCTTCGTCGATCCGGAATCGGGAGCTATGCCGCTCATGCAGCTGGTGTTTCATCGCGACGCACAAGGAAAGGTCCGGGCCGTCAGTGTGGAGAGTGGTGATTCTCGCGCCTACTACCGGCGCCAGTAGCCCGACAAGCGGCATATGTCGCAGCTAAGCCCTCCCCTGCTCCCAACACATCCGAGCATGCGCCTGTGCCGTGCACTGCACACCCATGTGCATCAGCGCACCGATCGCTTCCATGCCATGCGCCACGCGTTGGCAGTCGATGGTGTCAGATTCGTGGATGAAGTCGGCGAGTAGCCGTGTGAGACTGCGCGCGTATTGAAGCCATTCGGTGGCTTCATTCATGAGGTCGTGCGAGGTGGCTTCCGGGTCGATGTGGTAGTGGAAGCCAGGGTGGTTCTTTTGAGCCTTCGTTTTGGCCATGACGCTCTCCTTGATTGCCGCCACCCCCTTATCCAGGTGCGGCACGCTACGCACTGCGTAACGTGCCGCGGATCAAACGGATTCACGGGTTCATCGGCTGCCCGTGTCCGGGCGCCGTGCGGCTTGATTGACGAAGTGTGTTGCGGAGCAGCAGTGCCTGTTCTCGGGTCCACACGACGACGCGCCGCGTTGCTCGGCCGAGAAAAAACTCAGGGAAACGGCTGCCCCCGCGGTTCTTCAACCGTCTCTGCGAGGACTGCAGAGCGCCCGGTAACCGATGGGGGTGTCGCCGGGGGGATCCGGCGGGCGAACGTCTGCCGTATGATCTGGCGTAGCCATATCAACTCCGCGTTAGTTGGTTTGGTTAGCGGGCCAGGAGTGTTACTAGCACTCTTGGTCCGCGCTTCTCACCGCTTAGAGCGATGGTTGTCTGCGCAGCATTCGAAGCGACGACGCAGGCAACGAGATGACCGTATCAAAACAACTTCAAGTTGTCTGTAGGTGAAGCTGACGATCGCGTCACCGGCTCGACCTTGCAAACCCACGCCATTCTGAGCTACAAATCACGCGCCGATCGCTGAAAGCGTCGGTGTTGTGCCCGCATAGTCGTACGACTCCGGGTACCCGAGGTTCCTCATAGAGGGCACGGGAATCATCTTTTGATTTCCTGGAGCCCTTGACATGACCCACCTTAGATCCCTCCGTTTGAACGCTTTCCGCGCCCAAGACCAGCGCTGCTATTACTGCGGCTGTCGTATGTGGCTTCGCTCACCATCGGACCTGGGCCTAAGCACAAGGTCGGGCCGCATGTATCAGTGCACCGCCGAACACCTGGTTGCTCGACGGGATGGGGGGCGAAACGTAAGGAAGAACATCGTCGCCGCATGTTGGTTTTGCAATACGCGTCGCCATAGGTGTAAGTCACCGCCGTCCCCTGCCTTGCACCGCATACGTGTTCAGAAGCGCCTGGCGAAGGGCAGATGGCATTCACAATCGACGGGGCACTTGCGAGCAAGTCCGCCGAGCGCGACATAGAACAATTCTGAAAAATCACCGTCGAATGATCTAAAGGCCAGCGCCTCCATCAGAATCGCCCGCTCGACAAACGGGACGCGACGATACATGGATGGAGACCTTTCGGCCGTCGTGCAGGCGGCCAAGAAGCTGGCCTTGCTCGCCGAGACCCTGGAGCGCCGGAGTGGCGAGGCTGTTGCGACACAACAACGTGCCGCAGTGACGCTCGCACAGGCGGTCATCGATGTCCGATCAGATGCGAGTCGCATCCTGGACGCAAGCCGTGCGGAGGTTGCCAAAACCACACGAGAGAGCTTGAACGTTCACCTCACCGACCGCACCGATCGCTTCAACAACGACATCTCCTCAGCCACAGACCGCGTCGTCGAGGCATCGAGGACGCTGGACGACTCAGTGGATCGAGCGCGTGCCTCCCTAGGGCACCTGTTCAAACTTGGCACGGGATGGACTGCGCTGACATGCACCCTACTCGCCTGTGTCGGGGCCATCGTGATCGGCTACGAATGGCGCTTGTACACGGAGGCGAAGGCACGTGCAGATGCTGCGCGCGTCAAAGCAGACCTTGTCGAAGCCTATGCCCGGGCAGGAATGACCTCCTGCGGCGGCACCCCATGTGTTCGACTCGACGCCAAGGCCCCGCGGTGGGGCACAAACGGTCAATACGTCCTGGTACGGACCAAGCCTAACGAATAGCCACCAACAGGTGGAAGCTAACCGAATGTAGATCGAGCACTTAGACACAAACACGGAAGAAAGCATGACGAAACGGAATTTCACAGAAGCCGACCTATACGGCGTAACGGGCCATCCGACGCCTGACGACATCAGACAGCACAGGCTTGGGGACTGCTTCCTGATCTCATCAATGGGTTCCCTCGCCTTCAACCAGCCCGAACGGATCGAACATGCCATTCGCTTCGAGCCGGCCACCTCCTCGTTCGACGTAACCCTCTACAAAGAGGAAAAAGGCTTCCTTGGTACGCGCGGCAAGTTGAAGCCCGTGCACGTCAACGTCACCCAGGACGACATCCAGACAGACCTCGACGTCGGTGGAAGCAGCCTGATCGGGCCGAACACGGGATGGAAAGGACCGGCGTGGCCAGCGGTGATGGAAGCCGCCTACGCCAAGTTATCCACCCAGCCAGGCGAGACAGTGGCCGACGGCTTCGACCATATAGGCCATGGAGGCTACCCGCGGGACGCGGTGTTCGCCTTGACCGGCGAGCATGGACCAGCCATACGCGCGGTAGACATCGGCTCCGGAGACCTCGCGAGAGCCACCAATGAGATCAAACACGGCCTTGCCGAAGGCCGGCCCATGCTTCTCAGCACTAACCCGATAAGCAAGCCTGTTAACGACGGTTTGATAACCAGTGACGGAGCGGCTGGCCACGCATATATGGTCGAAGGTTTGGCCGAAGATCCGTCCGGTGAAGTGCACCTCACGCTACGAAATCCGTGGGGACACAATCGAGCTCCTAACCTCGGTGTCGACAAGAGGTCGCCGCTCGTACATGCCGAACTGAAGACCATCATCGAGAACGGTCATCTTCAAAGAATCGACATCGGTCCAGCTCGTATCGATGAACCGCCGGAACCGAAGGAAGAGATCGAGCGTGGCCACCAGCGAAGTGCATCGGTCAGTACCGGCGATCGGTACATGGACAATCTACTTCGGGACCTTGATGACCCAGATAGAACGTCGGCGGCGCTTCGAACTTTTGCCTCGTCACCCGAAGCTGAAACATTCCGGGGCCAGGGGCGGATGGAGTTCGAGTTCAGAGAGCAGCAAGCACAGATTCAAGCACAAATGGAAGCCGTCGTCGCTGCGCCGGTCCAGGCCGGACCGGTACTGAGCTTATGATTCGCGCGCGGGGATAAAAGCGCTACTTCGCCAAGGAGAAGTAGCCCACCAACGCCGTTCCATCTGGCGAGGTCTGCGACTGCGCCACTTCGATCAGGTCACCGCCCGGCAGGCGCCAAACCGCTGATGCTGAGGGCTCCTCTCCGCCGGTCTGCTTTGCGATTTCCTTGGCACGGTAGTTGTCGTTGAACTCCGTCCACAGATCGGCGTGGAGAACCACCCACTGCGGGCCGATCTCGCGGACGTGCCCCACGTAGACGAAGATGCGTTGATCAAGGATTCGATAGCCCTTGGCATCGGCCTGCGACGTGACGCCGCCGACCAGCGCCGCCTGCTGATCGGGATAAAGTTCAGGGCCGATCGGTTGTTGGGGGCTATAGGCGAAATGTACGGGGAGTTGGTCGAGAGAGAAGTGGTCTTTCTTAACGGGGGCAGCGCACGCCGTGAGTCCGAGGGTCAGAATGATCGTAGCGAGGAACGTGGAACTTGCAGTTACAGACGCTACCGTTGCCGGATCCAGTCCTGACGCATTTCTGCGAATGATCGAATGGTGGCGACTTTCACGCATGTGTTTCGCGATGATTTGAACAACGTCTCTCTTCCCTGTCATGCCACGTGCCTACTGTGCGTCTTCGGCGAATCATACGCAGGCGAAAGTGCGATTGCGAGGTCACATGAGACGTGCGAGTTAAAGGTGACGAAACTGCACTTTCTGACAGATTGCAGAAACGACAGGTGACATAACATCATAAGAAGGCGCTATTGCTGAAGATAATCCGCCTTTCATGCGCATCTTGCTTCGTTCAAGAAACTAGCAGGTAGCTTGCCGTGCATTGCGCTCTCCTCGCGCTCGACACCCGATCGGCGCGTCCCCGAATACCGCGGGCCATGTTCTTCAAGACACATGAACACGACCTCAGCCTCATCACATCCATCGTGCAACATGCACTCATTTGAATTCTCAATCACGACCTGGAATGTGCCTACCCAGTTTGGCGCAATAGGCATTCGATCTTTCAGGACGACGCTCTTGGCCCGAGTGGCCGAGAAAAAGTTGCCCCAGACGAAACCGAAAACGTATCCCGCCCCGTTTGACTTTCCCCTGAATTAGCACACTTGGCCAGAGGCATCGCCACTATCTCTTGCGGTCCAGAGGCCGCAATGTGGCTGAACCAAGCGGAATGCAAGTGACGGGCGTCAAAGAGGCCCGGCTCGATGTCGACGGCGCTGCAACTCCAAGAGTCTTGCGTCCCCGGCAAGCGCAATCTGCAAGCCAAGCCGCTCTAAGTACGTGTCGGCGCCGTAAGGCCAACGCGTCGCATCTTCTGACAAGACACCCCAGAGCAATGATAAGAGTGCCCGCGCATGGTCCTGGACGAACGCTTGCAGCGCCTCTTCCTCCAAGGTGCCCATCATCGCGCCGATCTCCACGACCGTCAGTCGCCGCTCAATTGCTGTCACGACCTCGTCGAACAGATGCTCCGGCACGCTGAAGGCCAAGTTCAACAACGCGCCCGATGATGCAGCCGTTCGGACTGAGCGCTGCAAGGGCCAGACGCGGCGCAAGAATGGAAGAATCAATGCGTCCCATCCATCCTCTTCGTCCTTGTTTTCGCTCTTGGCCCAGTAGCCAAGCTGCCAAAGCATCTCTCGGCGCAACTCGTCATTTCCGAGGATAAGGACCTCACGCAACTCGACGTCGGTGATGTGTTGGGTCTCGGGATGGTCGGGATCGACGCCGCGCCAGCCGATGAGCAACATGCCCGCGACAGTACGCTGGTAGGTCCGGCCGACCGATTCGTCCGTGGCCCAGCGAAGCAACGGGGCCTTTATCCGCATGAAGAAGACGGAGGAAGGTGTCCTGCCTGCTGACAGAAACCCCGACCAGAATGCTTTTCCGCCCATGCCTTCGTCGGTGGCCCAGGGCAACACGTGTGCCTCTGTCCACGCCGGGGCGACCAGCGACAGCCAGCCAAATCGCAGCGACACCACTGCTAGGGCATAAAAACCTTGGGGAGGCGGCAGAGCTAAGAGGGCCTCGAGCCGACCGAGCCAGTCCTCGGGCAAGCCCGAATCGACCCGGCAAGCATCTAGGCGGCCGTCTTTGAACATCAATTCGGCTAGCTTGCCTGCCGGGCGATTGATGGCTTCGTTGACCCAATCGAGCCGTCCCGAACGGGTTTCTGGTTCTTCCGCTTCGAGTACTACGAGGATGTGCCGCCACAACCCCTCGAGGGCTACTGGGGCCGTTTGGCCGAGGTCGTGCCCGTACGACGTCATCCAATCAGCGATGGGATGCGCGATCGCTAGCGCCGCCGTGACGGGCAGCTGCGAAAGCCGGCGTGTGACCTGTGCACGCAGACGACTCGACGGCGAACCTTGGATCTGCCGATTCAAGAAGGTTGACCATGCCGCCCCGGTATCGAGTCCCCGCTTGCTGGCGTAGACCAACCCCCGCAACGCCCGAGCGGGGCGACGGCGCGCCAAGCCCGAAAAAGGATTCCTGACCGTGCCCTGGCCAAAGTCGTATCCAGCCAAGTGTCCTGCAGCGGTCACGACATCGTCCAACGGCACCTCGGCCAGCAGACTGTCGTCATTGTTGTCCTCGACCGAGCGCACGCGGGTGATCCTCGGCTGAGCGGTGTGCTGAGCTGCGGCCTCCTCCCAGTTTGGAGATAAGGCTCTCAAGAGAACCATGGTCTCGCGCTCGTCGAACGAAAACAGAACGCCCTGCTCTTTGAGCCACTGCAGTCGGTTCAAGCGGTAGTATGCAACGATATCCTTTTGATCTTCCCGCTCGGTGAACCAAGGTAATGGCTCCTCCAATATGCGCTGCTCGATTTGTATGCGCTGAGCCGGCGACCATGCCTCCCAACGATCGCGAATGGCCAGAAGCAGATCCCGTTCGTGTTCAGAAGACCAGAACACCTGAGCACTCACGCCCAGGAGGGTTGCTGTCGCACGCTCTGGTGTCATCAACGCCGCGTATCCCGAGGCCCACACCCGTAGATGGGTGAAAGCCGCATCCTCGTGCTCGTTCCAAGCCTCGACTTCCCGCTGTGCGGCCGCCTGGTCGACGGCAGCGAGCGATTCAACCAGACCGGTGAACGTCCCCATCAATCCGTTCAATCGGAATTCGCTTGGCCGCTCCCCGTCTAGGGGCCGGATGGCATCGAAATAGAGCGCACCCGATTCCTTAAGCTCTCCCTCGAGTTGCACTGCCAATTCCAGGTGCGCGCGAAACAGACGGCAGACGAGTGCAAGCTGATCATTCGGGAATACGAACGGGACGTAAGGCCGGGGGTACTCCACTTCGGCGCGCATCAGAGAGGTCATTGGGACCTCCTGATCCTGCCCAAACCATGGCATTGCCGTGCCTTGATTCACGACGATGTAGGGCCGATAAAGCGCCACGCCTGCGCGTATCAATCGGCTAGACCAGCCGACGCGCTCCACCTCCGCTCCAATCGTGTAGCGGAGCTGGCCGGCGTCGATCACCTCCGCATCCATCAAGCGAGCCCAAGCATTACTTATGACGTCCGAGAACTCGGTGGCTTGGTACCGGAGCCGCCAAGTGACCGCGTGACGAATCTGCGAATGCAGAGTGCCCCGCCCCGCCATCCAGGCGGCTACCGCGGGCTGATGAGCCACCCGGGCAATCCACTGACCGAGGTGACTCAATCGTGCCGGTAACACACCTGCAACGGAAGCCGCAGGACCCGTTAATCTCGCAAATGCGTCGATTGAAGCCGTATGGCGGTCGTCGGCAGCAATCTCGAAGGCGTCCCAGGCGTCTGCGGGCGCCTTGCGTCGGGCAAACGGGTCTTGGGCCTCGACTCGATCAGGCAAGGGATCTTCGTCCAATCCGAGCGCTTCGAAGGGGTCGATGGAATCGGGCGGCACCCGCCAATGCGCTGGCGTGCTGTAGCGCACGGCGCGGTCAAAGACAAAGAGCCATTCCGCAGACAAGGTGAAGTCGGCTGTCGCTAGCATACGCGCGCCGTCGGACGAACGCGCCAAGTGCGCCACCAAGCTACGCTCGTGCGGGGTTACCGTTGCCGGACCACCCTTGGCTCGCTCAATGATCGTGCGATGCCAGGCATCCACGTCGCGCGCGCGGTCAGCCCAAGCCTCCAGCGTGCTCCAGAGCGACGAGTATTGATCGAAGGGGATGGGCATGACGCCTCGATGCGACCATTGAGCGATCGCATCCTGTGCAGACCCCTGGTGAAACGCGTAAAGCCGAGGATCTCCTTTGGTGCCCTGATTCATCGCCTCCAGCAGATACTGCACAGGAGGGTCGTCCGCCGAGTAGCCGACAAAAACGATGACGAAACGCTCGAGCAAGCCTTGGATGTACCGCGTGGCCCATCCGTCCGACAGGTAGGCGTGGCCGAACTCGCCGCTGGAGAGTACGAACTCGTCGTGTTCTGCGCCATCGTGCCCCTGGTTCACTGCACCATGCAGGTGGACAATGCCGTGGAAATCTTTGGGTCGCCGAGGATCGGGTAAGCGAGGCGGTGCCGAGGATTGCAGACCTTTTTCTGAACGCTCGAACAGCAGGTCGAAATTAGTGGTGACCAGACGAGGTTGCCCCGTGCGGATTCGAGACAAATCAAGTAGTGTCCGGTGCGGGGAAAGGTCGCAATCGTCAGGTGCTTTCAAGAACCCGGCGACGGCGCGGCGCACGTCGGCGATCTCAAACTCCTGCTGCAGCAGCGTAAAGGCCCGGTCAATGGCAACGGTAGCTGCAGGCTTGCTGCCACCGGCCGACGGGATCGCTGCCTTCAAGAGCCGGCGAACGTCACTGTGCTGAGCTGCGCCCAACTCGTCCGCGACCTGACATGCAAGGCTCAGGAAATCAGGGAGCCCCGCTTTCGCGCGCGATACCCCGGCTCCACAAAAGAATAGGACCTCGCCGGCATCTCGATCACTCAATAGCTTATCGGGGATCCACGGCCCGTAGGGAAGAAAACGCATTTCGCCTCCAAAATTGACCGAGCCGGGCGGTCGCATGATGCTAGCTATAAGACCATACTGAAACGACGCGGACACGATGATCGTCATCTAGATTCGACGCTTAGGGCCACGAATACTCTGGTGACCGGCTCGGACTACTTTCTCAGGGCAATAGATTTCGGATTTGAACTGTCCGAGCCCCTCGCCGACCGGTCATCGCATCAGCGCGATAGCTCACCTAGTCCTTGTCATCGTTATCACCAATACGTTAAACGGATGCCTGGCAACTCGTCGCATCTCTTTGGGCATACGTTACCGAACGTGGAAACACTCTGCCGACTGCGAGTGATGACGAAATGAACCGTCCCTGTAACACTTCAGGTTTTCGCACTCGACAAGGAGATAGGGATGAAGTCAAGGGCAAAGCTGTGCTGGATCGCTGGGATCTTTGCATCCTGGTCCGGCTGCATAATCGTCGCGCACGCCATTGACAAGACGTGGGGCGGAATCGTGTTCTTCGCCGGCATCCTTGGGACCTTGCTGTGGCGGATCGTTCCTCGGCTACCTCGTTTGCTCACCGCGGCCGCTATGGAACTGGATGACTGGCGATTGCGCTGGCGGCTAGCGCGCGCCGAGGCGGCCGTGGCGTTCACCTGGCCCGATTGGCTGAAGCTCTTGTGGTATGTAGCCGCTCTTCTTTTTGTCGTTGCCACTCTGTGCTGGCTAGTGGGACCTGACAGCTTCTTGGGCCAGGTGCTGATGCCGACGGCGTGGAGCTTCGTCATGACCGTCGCGACCATCGACTTGGTGAGTTGGATGCGTGTGGCGCTTCGTCGCCCGACAGGACGATCCTTGAGGGTTGCGTTGGTCTCCGTCGGCACTGCGCTAGTCGCCGCAGTCGCGCTCTCATTTGCCCGAAAAACCTTGTTCGCATGGATGGGCGAAGATCCGGGTGCTTTCCCAGCCTCCCTCACCGTGTTCACGGCCGTCCTGGTGCCGTTCGGCTGGCTGCTGCTCGTCGCCCTCGTGAGCGCATTCCTAATGTTCCCTATGATGCTCGCCAGCCTGGCACAAATGGCCAACACGGACCGGTTCGACCGAGAAGGCGGCTTCCACGCCTTTCTCGTGGCGCTGCGCCCCGCGTTGTTATGCGCCGTTCCGCTGTATTTCGTTAGCCAAGTATGGACGCTGCACCCGAAGGCTTGGCAGCCATTGCGTTATGCCGGCACCATCATTGTGTTGGCCTTGGATTATTGGGAACGGCCTATCTGCGGAGGTGCCATCGGCCTGGCGGTGCGACTGGACGAAACGCACTATTCTTTATTCGCCGGCAACAAGAATGTGCTGATATTTCGCACGGTGACATGTTCCGACAAAAGCCCTCCCATTGTCACTCTCTAAGGCAGCGGAGCGAGCAAATTTTGAAGCACTTCCTACGAAGAACCTTCCGCGCCGACTGAGGCAACTCATACGCGCAGATTCGGCAGGATTGCGGCGAATCGACCGATGCCAGGTGGTTGAGACGCCAGGATCCATGGCATTGCTAACGCACGGACCTGGCTAACTCGGCCGCCCAGACGGTCACTCGACCGACTTCCGTGCGCACCAGCAGTTTGATCTGGTCATCAAGGAGCAAATATTACGATGAGCAATCACATCAAGCCCGGCCCAAAACCCAAGAAGGAGGACGGCACGGACGACCGTCGTCGCCACGTTGACCCACCCAATAAGCCTAAGCATCCTTCACTGCCGATACACAAGCCGAAATAGACCTCTACAGCGAAGCCATTCTATCGTCGGCGACCATAGAGGCTGTCGACCTCATGAGCCAAAACTGCGCTCAGGGCCTAGCGGCTTTCCCTAATAATTCTCATTTCGCTCCAGGGTGCCGCCCGTACCGATCGCACGATTGTCTTAGCTTCGCTTGGCCCGGGGCTCCGCCACGTCATGAATGGGCGGAGGTGTCGGCGCACTACGTCGCACTGTGATTTTCGGATGATGACCATTACGGTGGGATGCCACTTGGGTGCGCAACAGCCACCCGGCGCACAAGGCCGGCATTGCCAGCGCCAACAACACCACAAGGCGCGCTCTCACCGGCGTGAATTGCGGCCAGTGTAGAACCCAGTCTCGCCAATCACCGAACGTCACAGCACCGGCCGCCGCGACAGCCAACTCCACCCAGATCCAAATCATAAACACGCTAACAACGGCATTGACCTTGGAAACCGAGATGGCACGCGGCCCGATGCGCCGGTCTTCCCAAGTAGGCCCTCCGCTCGAGGCAGGCCTCTCAGCAATTGTCTTGAAGAGCGGACCCGTTACCGCATCTTCAAGCAATTCGACGTGGTTTTCCCAGTTCTCCTGCCAGAATTTGCTGCCTCGATTGACCAAGTGCCAGGCATAGGTGAACACCAATCCCACCATGCTCATGAGGAACGCCGCAAATCCGTGCGATGGCGTCGCATTGAAGAACGAGGCGTATCCCAAGAACGCTGCAGCAATGAACGCCCAGAAGTAAGTGGCGCGCTTCCAGTACATGTCAATCTCAAACTTGCGCGCGTCCCGCGCCTGCTCGAGCGCCGCAATCAATCGGGCACGTTTATCCTCCGACGTATCCGCTGCTTCGACCTTCCCTTTTTCTGAGAATGGAGGTGCGCCAAAGCGTTGCAGGTATTCCGCGTGCGTCAGATGAACAGGTGGATCGCGGGGTGGTTCGTTAGAACGGCGAAACCTCATGATGTTGCTCCGATCCCGTGTGCCACTCCACAAGCTGGAGTACCTGTCTGCCCAAACTCCACCCTCAAAGCCAAACGAGCGCCTCGGTGATGGCGCCGGGGACTTCGTCGTGGAATCACAATCCGTCGTACCCCGATGATTGCTCAGGTGCCGTGCACCATCGAACGATCTCGATAAGTAAAGTGTAAAAAGACGCGGCAAACATTGGCATTAGGACCTATCGCGTGCCTCGCGCGGCGAACTCAAGCATTCCCCACATCGAATCTTTGTGATTATCGATATCTTGCTTAGCGGATTGCATCAGCTCGTCCACCGCACTCATCGGTACAGCCGCGCGCAACATTGCCCGCACGGTATCTTCCGAAGCGCTATAACTGCCGATCAGCAGCGGATCGTTGCCGCGATAGGCATAGACCCGTAGTGTGTCGGAGGGAACCTCCCAGAACGCGACTATGGTGTACGTCTGCCCATGGTTGGCATATGTGTCGACGCGCACGGTTTTCAATGCTTTGAACACGGGACTTTTCTCCTTGTCTGGTTGTTGTGATCGCTATTCTAAAGTCGCTGGCGCACGCACCGCCATCATAAAGAGGCTGCGTCTTAAAGGGCAACACGGAGCGGCGGCGATTGCATGGAAGCCGCCCGATACGCCTCAGTCGATTGCCGTTGATGCGCTGCACACATCAAACCATGCGCGCATAGGTCGCGCCATCGACAACCTCAAGATGCTTCGCGAACGGCATACGGTGAAGTGCCTCCCACATCCGCTCGACGGGAGGCAAACCCACAATCCACGAATGCATTTGGCCTGGCATGCCCCCTCTTGGCGTGGACGGCATCAGGTTGCGCACGAGGCCCATGTGCTGTCGGTAGAACAGGGCCTTATCGCCGCGAGCGATCGCATCGATGAGTGCGTCGGCCGAAGGTCCATCGGTAGCCTTGGCTCGCAACGTTCGCTCGGGGTCCGCGGGTTCAGGCGCGCCAAACAAAAGACCGCCATACGCCACTAAGTGAGCCAGCGTGTCGATGTGTGCAAAGTACACCCCGTCCCGGGATGTGCCTTCGTGAAGATACGAATTGGTCACCACGACGCCAACCACGCGGGACACCGGTCTAGCGACACCACTCAGCCTGACTATCGCCTCAGGGTGCCCCTCCAAGTAGGCTACTTGCCCCTTCACCTGACTCACCTTCTCCTCAATATATCGATCCACCGTCCAGTGCTCATAGGGGGTAGCAGCATGAGGACAGATGCGGCATTCCAGCACGAATGAGGTATCGCCATACACCATGAGGCAATCGATATCGCTTCCAGGAATGTCGAGGTTTGGCCCGACTACGATCACGGGACTAGGCAACCGTGTCCGCGGCGCCAAGATGCTCAGCACGTGATGCACATGCGCCGCGAAGGCATGCCCACGCTCAGAATGCTTTCGCTTCAAATCGGCGCTTTGTTTTGACCATGATGCAACCAAGCGTTTGATGTCACCCGTTACGAGCGAGGGTGCGACCAGCGCCAGGCCCCGATACGTTGGAATTAGGGGTTTTTCCCACAAGTCTTCGGTCTCTTTAGTGGGATCAAAGGTCAAGGCGCGGATAACCGCGCGCACGCTGTCTGCCGAGATGGGAACGCAGGGCGCGATCGCGCCCACCAAAGCCTCGACGTCGAATCGCAGATCCAAAGCCGCTTCGTTCTTCGTTCCATCCACAGGCATCGCCATACCCACAAGTTGAGTGGCGATGACTGCCAATAGCAAGTGCACCTCCATTGCGTCGTCGACGGTGATGTCGATACCAGGGAAGAAGCCTTTTTCGAGAACCCTAACCAGCTCGCCCCCCGTGAGAATCAGTCGATGGACACGCAGGTCCGCAACACGCTGTCGAACCACATCTGGCATGGCTCGCAGCGGCACAACTGACAACTCCCCCGTAGCGTGCACCAAGGGATAGAGGGCGTCCACGTCGTGACCGCCGCCGCCGTTCATCCAGAAACGGTACGCTTCCCGTTGATAGGACATCTCGCGACGGGCAAGATCGTGAGCGGATTCGCGCGCCAGCGTGCTGTACTGATCCGACAGCGTGTACTGTCCATTCGCACGCACAGATAGTTTGGCGTCGAACCACAGTACTTGTTCCCAGCTTCGTTCGTACATCGAATAGAGCTGAGCCAGTCGCAACATCTCCGAGATGCCCTCCCGCAACCCCATCTCTGGTAATGCAGGCTTCTGCGATCCAAATCGCTTGGCGCGGAGGGTGGCACGCAGCGGATAGCGCACCGCATCGACAGACCCCTCTATCCGCTCCGCCGTAGTGTAACCGGCGTGATGCGCATCGCCCGTAAAGCGACGCATCGCCAAGTGCTCCAAGGCGGTGAATCCCTCATGCGGCGGCGTATCCTGCTCCTCGCGCAACAGGCGCACCCAGACCAGGCTCGCGATGCTGGCAATGCGATCGGCCACATCTTCTGGCTTCCGTTCCGTCATGTGCTTCTCAAGCTCGGCGATGTCGCGTCTCAGGCGTTCCAACCGATCAAAGAAGAACACTCCCGCGGCATGGGCATTCGAGTCTCGAGGACTGCCGTCATGATGGAGTCGATAGGCATCATTCCATCCGGCCAACGAGTAGCGGCGCGAAGAGGGTCCAGGGGTAACGTCGCGGTGCTCCGACCGCAGGTGTTCGACAAAGCTCATGGTCCCTCGGATGCATCAGAATGGAATAGTCAGGGGTCATCGATACGAAATACCGTTACCATGCCGACCGTCGATGAAGCTATCGGGCGTTGCCACTTGGAGGTTGAGAAAAACCGAACCACGCCTTGCGACGAAACGCTCAATGTTCGACTGTCGGTGATGCACGAAAGCGCGGGCGCCCGACCGAAGGGTCGCGTGTATGCAAACTTCGCTTAATGACTCGCGGGCCAAAGACGCTTCTTAGGTCTATCGGCACAATCTGACGATAGTGAAGCAGCTCGCGAGGGGAACGAACCAAGTAGCGAGGCAATCGCATGCGTGTTGTCCATGCGAGTGTCCATGCACCATAATCCCGTGACGGACGAATAATTCCATTAAATCAGGTAGTTATAATATCCTGGCGGGGAGGGCGGAATCAATCCAGCAGCGCTCCTTTCAAACGCGATCAAGCTGCGTACTTATTCGTGACGGTTAAGTGGTGTCTGGCGCGACGATCGCCGCGAGACTCCTGCTTCCCTTCTCAGCCTTGCCGCACCTAATGGCAAATTCGGACCTGACGGCCAGTACTCGGCCACGCACGAATGGTCCGTTCGAGATACCGTGCGTCAAACACTTTTCGGAAACAACCGCATGTCAGCCCTCGCTTATCGTTCTTGGGACATGTTTCTTAACCAGCGCGTCGCCGCACTCAAGCCCTTATGCCATGGACACTTTGAGGTAGACCTCGTCGCTTTCACGATGACTGAGCAGACCCTTGAATTTCTTGAACAACAGTTCGAACTGCGCTTGCCCCATCTAGTTAAGGTCAACACCCCACCCAGCTTACGGGCATCGTCAGACAGTGGCGCGGCACTGAGCCGAAACTGCGCATCTACGGCACCTTTTCCCCAGGCCTACCCGCCGAGGCTCAGATAGATGTCATTACTGCCTATCTGACCGCACTTGCCGTGTGTGTCGATCATCCACTGACAGCGCAGACCATCCGGTTTGAAGACGACCAGGAGGGTCTAGTGCTGCAGGCGGTCCGCCGCCCCTTAGGCCGCGGGGTCGCTTTCGAACTTGAGGAACGGGGTTTGGCCAATAGGAAAGTTCAAGCCGACTTCCCGTCGTTAGCGCACACGGCCTCACAACCCGGGGCCCTCATGGTCGCAATTCGTCATTACTTGTGTGGGATGGGTCTACTGGCCATGGAAGACGCCTTGCCCGGGCTTATCGATGCGGCATATATGCAGTTTTATCAGAGCATTGAGGCGCTGACGGGCGCCTGTGCGCTCGATGATGCAAAGAAAGCGATTGCCGCGCTCGGATTGAACGACTCCGCCACGCTGCAGGCCATCTGCCATCAGGTCTTCTTGGTCCGCCACAAATACTTCGGGCACGGAAACGAGACCGACTTCCACGAGATTGCTGACCAAGGCATGGCGGAAGCGACTCGTGTCGCTCGCCAGGTCCTTGTGGCACGCTGGCTATGTAAGACGCTTATCGACGCCCAGAGTCCGTCCAAAGTTTCCCTCGTGCGAGAAATGCGCATCTACGGCCCGGAGGGTTCCAGTGAATTCCGGGGCCAGATTGCCGAACTAGAGGGGATGTTTTGGGTCAACTTCGGTCAGAGCACGGGCAAGGCCAACTGCAAGATGTATGACGCAACGGGTGCTTCAGCGCCTGCTTACACATTCCCCGCTGCCCCTACCCCTTAGGCAAACATTGGCGATAATTGATATCGTCGCGTCACGTGCTTCGAGGGCGTCTTGGCCCACGCCCTGTGTTTCGCGGCTGCTCAATCGCTCTTGGAAGCACCACGCGGACTCCACGAATGACACATCGCAGAACGAGGTGAGTCCATTATTTGGATGAGGTCTATGCCACGTTGCCCGAGGCGCCTCTCCGTAACCCTGATCCACTCCTAATCTTACGCAGATCTAAGCCACGCGGGGCCCACTTGGTCTGCCGTTTTTGCATACTCAAGCTGCCGATCGGACATGATCGGACGTCGCGATGCACCTACGTCAGCGGATGCCCTAGGATATAGCGCATCATAGAAAGAGTTGCGGCCGCACCGGAAAATGCCACTAGTCGTCCCTCTTCCCATCAACGTGCGCCTTAGCAATATCGTTCATGCGCATGATGGGCGAGCTTGAAAGGTAATCTGAGATCGCCGGAAATCCCAACGCTAATAGCGACTTCTTCGCATCCTCCGTGAAAAAAAGACTTGGCAAAACGCCAGTCATGCCGGGCAAAGCGGCGAAAGCCGGCGTGCCGAAAGCGTCGATGGGTGACGTCCGAAGCTTCGCAATTTTTGTCTGGAGGTCGCCTATCGTCCGCTGGTAATCTGCATTCTTGGCCTCCATCGTGGCTAACTTCTCAGCGGTGCTGCTCAAGTCCTTAAGCGCCCCCTCATAGGCCAGGCTTCCTGTAGAAAGCTCAGCGGCGAGCGCGTTGACAAAAGCACCCATCTCATCGGCGCTCCCGGCCAGTCGATTGAAAACACTAAGAATGTAGACGATTAGAGGGTTATCAGAAAAATCTGGATAGCGCACCCGGTGATCGATCTCACTCCATCCTTCTTCAAATATCGTTCGAACCTGCAGCTCGACGTTCACCGACCGCTTGAATAAGCTTGTCTTGATACTGATGTGCACGGATCTATATCCGGCCTTGTGCGGCGCGACTCTATACCCTTCCGATTCGAATCTAGCCCGAAGGGCGGCGTCATCTCCCTCACGAATGTAGGCGACTCGATCATCATCACACTGCCATATATCAAGGACTCGCCGCCCAATTTCAAAACATTCGTCTTTGAAAAGATGCATGACACGCAGTCCAACAAGATCCCCCACTATCTCGTGATAGTTAGCCACCGACATTGCCCTATACTTCTCGACGCCATCAACGTTTTTACGCACAATTTTCGCTAAGAGATGCTGCGTGTCTTTCACTCGCCAGCGCACCGAGTGCACGGATGGAATTGTCTGAAGATGATTTGAAAGTGACTGAGCAATCGTGGTAAGTGCCGAAACTTGTCGCTCATAGTCTTCGCCTATCGCGAACAGATCGGCCCAACTGCACTGTGACTGCGTCCACTGCTCAGCTGTCAGGCGGCTCTCCAAAAGGAATACTTCCAGCGACGCAGGAATTGACATGTACCATGAGCCTCTTTGGTGAACAACGAGCAAGAAATTGGAACTCCCGAACACCCATTGATCTTTCAGCTCCTAGGGGTCTAGTCCTGGCGATTCGGTCGCATGATTGGAGTGTTTAATAAATTCGACAAGTCGGCGGACACGCTCGTGCAACTTGAGGTGCGTCATACTCACGTGAGCCTTGGCAAGCGCGTGTGCCACCTTGACCTTGTCAGCCTGCTGTGGCGTACCACTTACAGAATCATAAGCGAGCAGATCCCCGTACTTTCCTGTTTCGAGGCGTGCCCTGAACTTGCTACCCACGACCTCCTTTAGCGCCCAAGAAATAGTCTCTTCATCAATATAGTTCTCTATCTCACGACCGTCAGTCACCCAACTGAATGCTTCACCGAACTCGGCAACGACGCGCATCTTTGTAGCGTTGACTCGTGAAGTTGCGGAGCGCTTATCAGAGTCGATGACGATAAATGAATTTCGGTTCATGCGACGCAGCGATATGAACTCGCTAACCTCCTCGTCGTTAGCATGAAGGTGCGAGAGAAGTCTTCCCCCATAGAACATAATTGTGTAGTCGGCGCTTTCCCGAAGATTTGCATCGAGCTGGCTTATCCAAGACCTTAAGTAGATCCGATCTGATGGGCCTTCCACCCAGATCACGCAGTTGGCTTGCAAAATGTCAGATGCGCGATAGCCCAAATCCCGACATATCTCAAAGCGCTCACTCGCGCTGGACGCGAACTTGAATGTCGTGCTCCCTGCCTCGCTGCTGACGTGAAATACAGAAGCGTTCACAGCGTCGAGCATGCTGGCAGAATGGGTAGCGATGAAGTATTGATTTGTGGTGTAACAGCTGAGATAGGTGATCAACTTTTTCTGCAACGAAGGATGGAGATGAATCTCAGGCTCTTCTATGCATACGAGTTGATCTGAGAGGAGCGTGCAGAACGCCGCGATCATGATCACTTCGTGGATGCCAGTTCCTAGATACTCGAGGGGAAGCATTTTTCCACGCATTGAAACCAAGATGTGTCGGCGGTCATGGGGAATCTCGATATTGGCATCAGCAACTTCGGTAACGACTTGAAGAAAACGGTTTATCCCATCGAAGAGTTCGCGCTTTTGCCTCTCGTCGTGAGGTGGATTCTGCAGCTCTGCTAGCCGCCCGATCAGCCCTTCCCCCGAATAATCCAGCATCGCAGGACCCGCCGCACCGATCTGTCGAATTGCCGGAATAAGTGCGACTGGAGTAACGGGTGATGGCGCAACCATGTCAGCCATCAACGATAGGGACTCTTCGGCCCACGTCGAATATGATCCGCCACTGTATCTAGAGAGCTGTCTCCAGAGTTCGCCGACCGCCGCCTCAACGCGTCGCTCCACATTTGAGGCGGGCTCTAACAGCGCGCCGTCGCTTTTCAGAAAAACCAGCCTCTTACCATCCTTACCAGGCGTCATCCAGAGTAGGCCGTCTTGCACGGAGCCCGAGACCAAATCCATCCCTACTGCAACAGAATTGGTCGCTTTCTCTTCCAGCTTAGCGGCTAGGTCCTCGACGGGAACCGCAACGGCGAACCTGACCTGTCCCGAATGAAGCCCGAGATGCACTTCGTTCCTATCAAAGGTACGAGCCCACGGCCCCACAGAAAAATGTGCATCATCGCTTCGGGGAAAGTGTCTGGAGAGGAACTCCAGCAAAATGGATTTGCCCGAATTATTCGGCCCTATGAGAAAATTTAAGTCACTCAACGGACTGACGAACTGCATCTTGGGCCCTATGCCCCGATAGCCAGCGAGACCGATTCCGTGCAAGATTCTGCCCATTGCGAGCCCTAATTTCCCCTGTGGGACATAGCATATGCGATAGGCGCGTACATATACACGCCGACGTTGCCCTCGCCCACCCAGGCACGCCGATGGGCGAGATCGTCCTTAGACCATGTATCTGCTCATCGCGCCTCACGCGGCGGTCGTGGGTTTCATCAGACTGCTCGCCGAGCTACCGCACCCGAGCACGCTCGGCGACGAAAGAAACAAAAGCCGGATTCCGGTCTGGTCATCAATGCCCACGTCCAAGTAGGCGTGGCTTGCGTCTTATCACAACCACTTTCGCGACACTGTTGCGAACGCGACCCTGGTATGTCACCTCTCTGAAAGCCAACGCCGCGCCGACACATGTAGAAGTTAAGCGGCCACGGCCTCGACTCCGACCATCACGGCGGTCCCTAGTCCGGGAATAGCGCCGGGCAACGCCGTCGCCGCACCTTCGGACGCGTATCGCCAGCAAACACGGCCTGTCCACTTCTCCGCCAGTGCATCGCGGGTCAGGCCGGGCGCGCCTGCTGCAGGTCGGTGATATGGCGGCGCGTGTTGATGACGTCAGGCTGGACGGTTGCGAAGAGGCCGGTGACGAACGTTGTCAGTGCACCGGGCTTCGACACATCTGCGTCCGGAATGGTTGTTTCAATGTGCTCGGTTTCCATTTCTTTCCCTGTTCCGCGTTTGACAGGATGTGGCAGGCGCCCTTTCTAATCGGTGCAGCTCTCGCTTACCGAGACCTACCAATCGGGTGGCGTCACGGTGTGCATCCTGGCGGGCAAAGCGGACTGACCATACTAGGCCATGGGGCCATGCCGCAGCCAAGTGTCGGACTCATTACGTGCAACTGGCCCTCAGGCCGTGAACGCGGTATTGGTGGAGAATCAAATCCGATACCTTCTGACCTGCGTTCAAGTCATGCGCTGGGGAAGTCCGCAATGAACTTGGTGACCCCATCAATCATCTCGGCCACGTCTTGCTCACTGAATTTTTCAGGCTTCGCGTGAGCCGCACTGTTGCCGATGTCTGCGAGCCAAGTGACCTTCTTTTGCACCATTACCGAATAGACCTGCTGCTTAGTCAACGACGCGTTCATGACGTCCAGCTTGCCCACAGGAAGGCCATGCAGGTCGCACAGGCCTCGAAGTGCGGTCTCCAACACCGTTCGCGCAACCACTGCCGAAGGCAGCTTGTAGCCTTGACGGAGAAGCTCCTGAGCTAGCTCCAGCTCTGTGTCAAACACTTCGGCTCGGGCCAGCGACCGCGCGCTTGAAAGGTAGCCGCCGTCATGGTCATCCTTGACTGCCTCAAGCACAGCGCGCTGCCGTTGCAAGAGGTCAAAGTTGGTATCAAAGTCGTGCTTGCCAGCCTCCGCGAACTGTCGCGCATGTGCAGAGTCGATGCCCGCCGTCTTCTCGATGGCGTTGGTTGCCTTGAGTTGCCACCCCAGGAACTTGTTCCCGTCAACCTGCGGCCTCTGTTTTTGAAAGAACTCGCTGTATTCCATTTTATGGGAAGCAAGGATGACATCCGCCTCATTAAGCAATTCGGTGAAGCGCTTAGAAAGTAAGTTCACATCGTTCCCCCCAGGTTGTTGAAGCTTTTGGGCTCAGAGCTTGCCGCAGACAAGGTCATCTGCAAATCATCGTTGCCCATCAAGCACGGTATTGGAAGCGACTTTATCTCGTCGACGGCGACGTAACCTACTGCGCTATGCAACCCGCTGCGGCCCATTTCCTGACGACGCGGCAGACTGAGGTCGCGGCCCTTTCTTCCGCAAAACACATTTCCCTCCACCCGTGCCCTAGGCTCTCGTTCCCGTTCGGCCTTCTGGTGGGTTAAATAGTCATCGAAGCGTCCCGATGGATAGGGCGTCATCGCGATTTGCGGGAACCGCAATCCGTCGAGCACGGCCTGGCATTCCAACACCGTCCCGTCCGTCACATAGTGTCTGCGATCCACTCCCTCGCCCGAAGCGTGCCCATTGAGGGCGTGGATGAGGCTGTCAGCGACTTTGTTGCGCTCCATGAGGGTCGCCAGGTTGTGCCGAAAGCAATGCAGCGTCTTTCGGGGACTAGTGATGCCACAGGTTTCTCGCAGGTGCGTGCCATTGAACCAGCCGCTCACGGTCGTGCGCGCGCCGCCCTCCTGGTGTCGGTTGAGCCCAGGGAATAGCTCTTCCGCCTCGCTCGCTCGCACATCGTCGATATAGCGCTCAAAGCCCAGGTCGAGAGGGGCCTGTGGCACCGGGATGGCCCGGATGCTGTAGGTGGATTTGACGCTCTGGCCCACGTTGTGAGGCCCGATGTCGAACACCAGCACCTGATTCTCGTTGCCGTCTTCATCGATGTAGGCCTTGAGTACCACTTCATCGAGGGTGAGCTGGGACGCTTCGTTCACCCGCATGCCTGTGAAGTAGCACATCAGCGGCACCCAATACTTGTGTGGTGCGTTGTGGTCGCGCAAGGCGATCGGGTCAAAAAATCAGGCGAAGGTCGGCATGGCTGAAGCGGTCTTTCTTCTTGCGGACATTGCCCGCCTCGTCGCGTCGATAACGCTTCGTGTCGAGGTAATGGAACGGATTCTCCCGTAGATCGCCGCACTTGATGACCCAATTTATTAGGGAATTTACGTACATCAAATGCCTGTGCTGCGTGCCTGCCTGGATGCAGCGCACCTTCTCCTTCTTTGCCAGGGCGGCGGTCTGTCGCGCGGACAACCCGTCGAACTGTGGCAGATGCTGTTTAGTGCGAGGCCACGAGGCCAACACCTCGGCAAATTTGGGGGGACCGGCGGGGCCGACAAGACTTGGGACGAAGCGGGCGAGACCACCGTGGGCTCAGGCAGTGCCGTGGTATCGAGCCGATGTGCGTCACGCCCATCGTCGAGTTGCCACATACGTTCGAGAAGGGCCAAATCCAAACGGTGGCCTTCCTCGCTATGCGGCGAAAAATGAATCACCTCATCCGGCCCGGCGTGCAGGTCGTAAAGGGGTGGAGGCGCTAATGGAGAGAACTAGTTGGGGGGGATGCATCGGAAGGGCGTGAAAGACGGGGGCATGTGATAACTCCCCCAGAAATTTCGTCAATGCTCGGCTCCGTCACAAACGTGCCTTTTTTTCGCATTCCCGTCGCAGTTTCCGGAATTCATCCCACACTTGACGACCGCTGTCGGTGTGCGACGGTGGGACCATTCGCAACTCATCGCCCTTCTTTTTCGCTTTCGAAAATTCGGCCGCAACCGTATACGGAACAGTATGCGGGGTCTAGATTAGTTAGTAGGAAGAAGGCAACAAGCCACTGCAGACATTTATAATTTTTTTCCGAATACTGCCCTTAAACTTTCCTGATACTGTCGACTAAGCCGCAGCTTCTTTACGCAGCGCGACCGACCATCGGACGACCCGCCGAAAAATTTGAGGCCGTCACTGGCTCACAAAAGGAATGCCTTCAATGCGACCCGTAGCGGAAGCCAGGTTACCGAATTTGCGCATCGATTACCGAGCGCGTTCCACTACAAGTAATTGCGCGACATCGTCTGGTGCGCGTGTAGTCATAGGTTTTCAGGAAATCGGATGATAACCTCCCTCGCAAACATCATGACGGGGGTCAAGAATGGAAGCGTATTCGGTCGGATCCGTGTGGCATCGCTGGGACCCGCACATCCATGGACCGGGTACCCTGCTTAATGACCAATTCAAGGGCAACGACCCTTGGCCAGACTACCTGGCCCGGATTGAGAACGCCTCCCCTACCCTGCACGCCCTCGGCGTGACTGACTACGGAAGTATCGCCACCTACGAGCGGCTTTACGGGTTCAAGCGCGAGGGGCGTCTGCCCGATGTGGCTTTGATGTTCCCCAACATTGAGCTTCGGCTGCTGGTGGGCACGGGTACCGACACGGCAGTCAATCTGCACCTGCTCGTGTGTCCTGATGACGCCGACCATATCGATCAGACAAAACGGTTTCTGCTGTCCCTCACCTTTGAGCGCAAAGGTGAAACATACCGATGTGAACCGGGCGACCTAATGAAGCTCGGCCGGGCGCACAAAGGGACCATCGCCGATGACAACAAAGCGCTTGAAGAAGGCACTAACCAGTTCAAGGTTGAATTTAGTGCAGTGAGGAATGCCCGAAAGAATTCGACCTGGGCACGCACCAACATTCTTTTCGCCGTCTCGGGCAGCAGTGTCGATGGCACTGCGGGCCTGCAGAAAGACAGTTCATTCTCCAGCGTCCGAAAAGAAATCGAAGCGGAAGCCGATATCATCTTCTCGGCTCAGCCCAGCTCTCGCGCCTTTTGGCTCGGTCAAGGCACCGCGTCACTGCAAGAAATCGAGCGCGAATGGGGAGGCTGCAAACCGTGCTTGCACGGGTCCGATGCCCACTCGCCGGCTGCGGTCGCGAATCCCGCGAAAGGCCGCTACTGCTGGGTCAAGGGTGAACTGATATTCGAATCGTTACGTCAGGCGTGCATTGAGCCAGAAACCCGCGTCTTCCTAGGACTGGAGCCACCGTCGACGGCCCGCCCCTCCCAAACCATCGCGTCCATGTCCATCCTTGACGCTGATTGGGTTTCACCCGAGCCCATCCGCCTCAATCCTGGGCTGGTCGCCATCATCGGCCCCCGTGGTTCAGGAAAAACCGCGCTGGCTGACATTTTGGCGGCTGGAACCGATTCCGCGGAATGGGACAACTCCCGCTCCTTTCTGCACCGAGCCCGCGGACTCCTGAAGGGCTCGGAAGTCTCTGTCACTTGGGGTGACGACACCCATGGCGAAACATCTTTGGACGGACCACAAACTGGCGACGATGTATATGCACCGGGGGTCCGATACCTTTCCCAGCAGTTCGTTGAGCGCCTGTGTCTGTCGGAGGGGGTATCAGACGAGTTGCTAGAGGAAATGGAGCGCGTCGTTTTCCAAGCATATCCCCGAGAGCAACGCACGGGGATAGCCTCATTCGCCGAATTGCTCGAATCGAAGACCCTCAAGCATCGGTCCGCCCTACGCCGGGAACGCGAGGTTCTGACTAGCATCAGCGATGCCTTGGTGCAGGAGCGTGCGGCCAAAGCGGGCATTCCTGCGCTTGGACGCCAGTTGACAGAGTTGGAGAGCCGCGTAGCCGCGGACCAGCGCGATATGGACCAGTTGCTGAAGGCTGTTCCAGGCGCTGACCGTCAACGCATCGCCGAAGTCACCGAGGCCCAAGCCGTGCGCAGCGAGCACCTGGCTCGACGGATGCGACGCAAGACCGCGCTGATACAGCTGGAAGAAGAAGTTGACGACGTGGAGCAAAACTTTGTCCCCAACTTCGACCTGCGAATTCGAACCGACTGTGCCGACGCACCGCTTACCACTGACCAATGGGGCATGTTTACGCTCGGCTTTTCAGGCGATGTCAGCGGTCTCCTCCAACAGAGGAATGCTGCCGAAGATAAGCAAATCTCGACACTCCAAGGACCGGCCGTCCCGCAGCTATCAACTGAAGAACTGAGCGCGGCACCAAGCTATCTGATTGACGGCGCCAAGCTCACAGACCAACCCATCAGCGTGCTGGAAGCGGAACTCCGTCGCTTGCATGCCCTTGCCGGCATCGACGCGGCAAATAATCGTAAGGTTGCTGTCCTCCAAGCCGCCATCACAAAGGGCACCGTAGACATTGCTCAACTGAAGGAACGCATCGCCCACGCGAAGCTTGCGGACGAGCGCATCAACGATTTGATTTCGAAGCGAGCGAACGCCTACGAAAAAAGCTTTGCGGCGCTGATTTCCGAAGAGGACCAATTGCGCGCCCTTTACGAACCCCTAAGTGCGCGTCTTGCCAATCAGTCAGGTAGCTTGCAAAAGCTAGCGTTTCGCGTACAGCGACGGGTCGATATGGAACGTTGGGCAAAACTGGGGGAGGCCTTGCTCGACCTGCGCAAGTCAGGCCCATTTCAGTCGCAGGGGACCCTCCTGAAAACCAGCGAGGACACGCTCATGTCTGCCTGGTCCTCTGGTTCGGCGGCGGACGTGTCCGCGGCCATGCAGGCCTTTCGCGACGAGAATGAAGATGCCTTGATGGCTCATGCGCCTAAAGACGCGGCGAGTAGTGCTGGAAGGCAGCAGTGGGCCCGCCAGATTTCCGCCTGGCTCTATAGCAGTGACCACATCAACATTGCCTACAGCATCCAATACGACGATGTTGACGTGGCACAGCTGTCACCCGGCACCAGGGGCATCTTGCTGTTGCTCCTCTACCTGGTCATTGATACCGAGGACGACCGTCCGCTTATCGTCGACCAGCCGGAGGAAAACCTCGACCCGCAATCGATATATTCCGAGTTGGTTGAACATTTCCGGCGCGCCAAGCAGCGCCGCCAGATTGTCATCGTCACGCACAATGCCAATCTGGTGGTCAACACAGACGCCGACCAAGTGATTGTGGCCTCCAGCGAAGGTCACGTTCCAGGCCGACTCCCAAAGATGCGCTATCAGAGCGGCGGACTGGAAGACGCTGGCATCCGGAAGCAGGTTTGCGACATTCTTGAAGGCGGAGAGCGAGCATTCAAAGAGAGGGCGAAGCGCTTGAGACTGCGGTTGGACTGACTAAGCTCGTTCAGCTGCCTGAAGCACGTGCTTCTGCGATGGCCCGTATGGCCTCCGGGAGGCAGCTCAATCCTGAGACGATAGTCGTCGTGGGCGTCATCTTCAGCCGCCTTAGCGCCTCGGCTGCGAATTGGTCTGTGCGGTAAACGTCCACATGCCTGGCGAACAGCGTGTGATTGGCATCTGCGAAATCACTGGAAGATGGCTTACGCGGGCTTGCAAGCGTCGCCGAGCGCTTCATTAATTCGAACATGAAATTCCACATCACTAGGATGGATGGGGTCGTTTCCATGGAGAAACGCACATCGCCAGATACCTTGCCAACATCCAGCAGTTTCGTGGCGAACGTTGCGGGCATCGTCTCCAAAAGGTTCGAACGCGCCGCTTCCACGCCTTTGGCGAGAGCTTCAGCCAGTTCTGATTTGCTCATCGTTTGCAGCGCACGCTGCACCGTCGCCTGCGTGTTCTCTTTGACTTTTTCCATCGCGTTTAAAAAAGGTTGGCCCGCACCGCGGAGGATGCCGGCAAACTTCTGCCCATGCTCCCAGTTCTCCACAAGCCATGTTGCGAAGCCAGGAATATCGCGCAAGCCTGCTTCGACCGATTCTTTTACGCATGACCATGGTCCAGTGCCGGCAAAATATCGCTGAACCGGTGCCGCGTCATTGCCAAGAAAAGGATACTTTTCTGCGAACTCCTGGGCAGATTCCGTAGCATCGCGGTGTGACATGCGCGTTCGTCCTGACGCAATTTGCTTCTCCAGCCTCCGTCGCGTGGCGCGATTTAAATATGGCGACTCAAGTTCGCGTGCGGCCTCTTTTATCTTAACTCGGCTGGGCGCCGGAAAATCAAAGTCGGGGAACCAGTCGGTTGATGGTGCTGCCGGCATTCCCAGCATCTGCTTTAACTCGAATTCCATCAAACTGATGGACGACGGGAGGTTGTTTCCACCGCACCACGCAGCGATGGTTCGCACGCGTTCTAGTCCGCCACGCGCATAGGTTGGGTCGGTCGGCATGGCCTCAAAGACATGAATGTCGCTGAACACGAAACGCGCCATTCCGCTCGACTTTAATTCAAGCAACTCCTCGCGCACCTTCGCCACGCGCGCAGACGCTGCGCTGGATGGGCAAAAATTGGAGAAGTCTTGGCTGTCCAGGTAGACCGTTACCGGCCCACTTGCCGCTACCCCTGAGTGCCGCATTCTGGCATTAATCACTTCGCCCCCCCTGCGTTTGCTCACCCACCCATTGGGCTAGCGCACCGTTATAGCCACAACAGGGCTCAACGAACGTCAGCGGTCCCGCGATGTATGAGCCGCTTAAGCCCGCGAAGCCTTCTTCATCCAATGGAAAGAACACCTCGCCCGGGCGGTCCAAGTAAAAATCACCCAGTTTGGTATTGCAGGCCGCGCAGTGATTCATCCAGTAAGACAGGCCGGCTGTGTGGCTCCTGTCAAGGCGAAATCGGCCTGATGATTGACTGTCCAAGGATGCCTGCACCGTTGCCGGCAACCGCCCCGTCATTGTCACAGTGAGCACCCCTCCGTCATCCGGTTGGACTGCTATATCTGGCTCACCATGCAGCACAAACGGGCCTGCCAACAAGATGGTGAACACAGGCGTGTTGGCTCCGCACTGGTAGCAGTCAGTGGTGGCAGACAGCATCCAGGCTCCCCCGCACACAATTGCATTTCCAACCAGCGTATCCATTGCCACCTCGCCCTCAATGTGCCTAGAGTAGTGCAGTCTCTTAGCCAGGCAAGGCCCCGCTGCGAGTATCGCCTGGAATACGCAGCGTGGTGTTCATCACCCAACTCATGGCCCACAAACTGCGCGCGATATTCCGACGGCACACCCGCGCTCTGCATCATCTGAACGGCGGTTTCCCGTAGGCTGTGAAAACCCACCTTTCAGACGCGCGGCGTCACACCGATGGCCTTGACGTAACGACCAAACGCCGCCGACATAAAATTGCCGCTTCCGTTCACCGAACCAACCTTGGTCCGTGGGAAGAGTCTCCTTTGGCCAACTTTTCGTAGTGACTTGACATGCCTTAGCAAGCCCCATTCAATGAGTCGGGGGTGTAACGGCACGGTGCGGGCACTCGCGTCTGTCTTGAGGCGCTGGCTCTCGCCGTCGGCACTGATACGGATGCAAGGCAAACCGCCCTCCTCCACGAAGTCGCCGAGATGCAGTTGGCCGAGTTCTGACACGCGTGCACCCGTGTAAAGGCCTAGCAGCGCACCCAGCTGGATATCCTTTCGCAGCGTCGAAAATCTTGGGCCATAGATGACCGCCAGCTGCTCCGGAGTGAACGCTTCAAAGCCGAGCTTCCTTCAGAGTCGCTTTTCTCGGATGCCATACTTAACCTGGTCCTGAGTCGGATTGTCGCCGGTCGGATAGTGTCCAGCACCCTGCGACCATGCAAAGAAAGCTTTCAAATAGCTCGCCTTGTTCACCAGCGTCGGCGTCGCGAGTTGTTGCGCACGGAGACTCTGCACCCACTCCGACGCATCTGTGCGCGCGACATCGGCTAGCGGCGCTTTAAGCCCCTTCCACCGAGCAAAACCATCGACTGCCGCTTTCTTTTGGCTGCGCGTCTTATCCGGCAACAATGACGAATCGAGCGTCAGCAGATATTTCCGTGTGGCTTCACCAACCGTGATGCCAGCCACGGTGCGCGACGCTGGCGCCTTGCCGCGCACAGGTGCATCGACCGGCAACGACGGCACCGTTAACTGTTGGGCGCCCATCAGCACACGAAGCACCTCGACGGCCTTGGCATGCTCCTGGTCCGACTTACCCTCAGTCGCTAGAAGAACGAACGAGATGGTGAGGAAGCTGCATGGAAGTGTCCAAGTGAGTGTCCACGCACCGAATCTGACTTACGCAAAGAAAATCCTTATGCGTCCATCGCTTAGCTTAGGCTGGCGGAGAGAGTGGGATTCGAACCCACGGTAGGCTCACACCTACGGCAGTTTTCAAGACTGCTGCCTTAAACCACTCGGCCATCTCTCCGTATTTTTCTAACGCGCCGGCCAGGCATTGCACCCGACCGGCGCCAATTGTACCCGACGATCAGGCAATAGCCTCAATCCCCGCCATATAAGGCCGCAACACTTCCGGCACCTCAATGGACCCATCCGCCTGCTGGAAATTCTCCATCACAGCAACCAGAGTCCGACCCACAGCCAACCCCGACCCATTCAACGTATGCACCAGCTCCGGCTTGCTGCTCGCCGGGTTCCGCCAGCGGGCGGCCATACGACGCGCCTGGAAGTCCGTGCAGTTGGAGCAACTGCTGATCTCGCGATACGTGTTCTGGCTGGGCAACCACACTTCGAGGTCGTAGGTCTTGGCCGCAGCAAAGCCCATATCCCCCGTGCACAGCTGCACCTTGCGGTAAGGCAGCTTCAAGGCCTGCAAAACCGCCTCAGCGTGCCCGACCATTTCCTCGAGCTGGGCGAAGCTGGTTTCGGCGGTGGCGATCTGCACCATCTCGACCTTCTCGAACTGGTGCTGGCGGATCATGCCGCGGGTGTCGCGGCCGTAGCTGCCGGCCTCCGCGCGGAAGCACATGGAGTGCGCGGTCATGCGCATCGGCAGCTCGCCGGCGTCGACGATGCTCTCGCGCACGAGGTTGGTCAGCGTCACTTCGGAGGTGGGGATGAGGTAACGCTTCACCTCGTCGACCATCGTGCCGAACAGATCGTCTTCGAACTTGGGCAGCTGGCTGGTGCCTTCCATCGCGGCAGCATTCACGATCAGCGGCACGTTGTGCTCGAGGTAGCCGTGGCGCGTGGTGTGCAAGTCCAGCATGAACTGGGCGAGCGCGCGGTGCAGGTGCGCGAGCTGGCCACGCAGCACGGTGAAGCGTGCGCCGGAGAGCTTGGCGCCGGCTTCGCCGTCGAGCCAGCCGTGACGGGCGCCCAGGTCCACGTGGTCCTTCACCGGGAAGTCGAACGGACGCGGGTGACCCCACCGGAGGATCTCCACGTTGTCGTTCTCGTCCTTGCCGATGGGCACGGACTCGTCGGGGAGGTTCGGGATGCCCAGGGCGATGTCCGCCAGCTTGGCCTGGACCTCGGCGAGTGCCTGCTCGTTGGCCTTGAGCTTATCGGCGATGCCGGCGACCTCAGCCATGAGACCGTCCACGCTTTCGCCCTTGGCCTTGGCCTGGCCGATGGCCTTGGAACGGGTGTTGCGCAGGTTCTGCAGCTCCTGGGTCTCGGTCGAGAGCGCCTTGCGCTCGGATTCGAGGCGCTCGATCGTCACGACGTCGAGGTCGAAGTTCCGGGCGGCGCGCAGGCGCTCAGCCGTTTCGGCGAGCTTGCCGCGCAGGAGGGCGGGATCCAGCATGAGAAGGGCTTCCGTGGGTGTACGAGCCGGGGATTATCGCAAATTTGGGCCGGCACGGGCTTGTGCGGCCAGGGCCGCCTCAGCGCTCGGGCTTCCAGTCCGCGAACGAGACCGGCTTCGCTTTGTTTGCGCGGATGACGGAGGTCTTGTCGGGCTTTCCCTCTAACGGATAGGACGTCGTCACGATTTGGCTCTGAAAGAGCCACTTGCCAGCCGTCACGTCGTAGCGAAAGGTGACAAAGTCCGACCAGTGAGACCCGCATGCGACGGCGTTCTGCACGGTGAAGTACATGCCTTTGACGGCCAGTCCATCGTCATCCTCGTCGAACGGATCGCATTGCCCACCGTCGTCGGCGTGCAGCACCGCGACATCGTTGCGAGCTGTCAGTTTGAAAGCTCCGTTGTCCTGACTCTCGAAGATGAGGAGCGGACGCGGCGATGCGTTCTCCCTGGTATCGACGGCATGGTGTACGACGACGAGAAAGCTCTGTCGTTTGTTTCCAAGTTCCGGCCCAGCCGCATACTGCATGACCTCAAATCCGTGAGGGAGCTGCGCCTGGATGCCCTTGGGTAATTCACCGGCCGCCTGGCAGACGGCCGCCGAACTGAACATAGCTGCGACCAGGCCGAACGCCGCGATCTTGTTGATTGCCATTGCTTATCCCTTTAGGAAGTCTCCGATGTCTCCGTAGGGTAAGCGCTGAGCCACCGCAAAAACATCGGATACGTCCCTGGGCGAAGATAAGCACGGTGCCCATGAGGACGAGCTAGACGCGATGTAGCTCTCGCACGCGGTCGTAACAAGCGCCGCAGAGAAGCTTGATGCCAGCAAACGCCATCGATCGTTCATTCCAATCGCCCTCGATTCCGCCTTCCCGAATGCGTACAGCCTCACACGCGGAACACCACGCATCACCTCGAGGTTCACCTGACCAAAAGAAACCAACCCGATCGCCTGAATCGAGCGCTTCAAACAGGTGTTGGCAGACGAATGTTTCCTGCTGCTCTCCATGCACGTGGCATTGGATGGTGTCGCTCATAAAGGTGCTCCGCGTGGCCGTAACGTGGTCAGGGTTGCCCTCCAGCTGCCGGCAAAGGCTACTGGCCCGATTGGCTCAGGTCCCCCTGCCAGCTGCCCATGGGCGCATCGAAACGAACATGCATTTGACCGCCCTGCACAGTGACCTGAAGGCTACGACCAAGCAGGCTGTCGCAGAATCGCCCGCCGTTCGCCGATGCTCCGAACTGGTAGGTCGTGCTGTCGCCGCTCTGGCTTTGGACCTTGGCGGTGACATGGCACGCGAACGGCTCGGCAAAATGGACGTCCCCTTGCTGTCCGGTGAAACGGATGGTCGTGGCGATATCCGACCTCGACGTGGAGACCACACCCCGCCACGAGCCTGCCGGCGGAGCGGCGACGGCCATGGCTGGGAACAGGAACAGCAATCCAACCGCGACCAGGGTCTTCAAGGTATTCGGATGCATCGGTCTCCCCTTCCGTAGTGACTGGGTACGTGCGGGGGGATCATCGCAAATTTCCAGGACGGGCGCGGCCCAGGCAGGGAGCTACCCGGTGGGCACGCCAAAATCGTAATATCTTGCCACCAGCGGAGGGGGGTGGCATGGAAAAGCGCACGCGAACAGGGAACAGGACCGGCGCCGAGCGCGTCGGCCCTAACGTCTTCGTCAAATTCTTTGCCGGCATCCTCATCCTGCAGACGTTCGCCGTCTTCCTGTTCGTCATTTGGTACTGGTGGACAACCACCGATCGGTCGTTCGGCCCGGCGGGTATCGGGCTGATCATGACCTCCCTGTTTATCGCCGGCGCAGCTGCCAATAGCCTCAGGGCGCGACTGGTGATCGAGCCGGATGCTGTCGTGGTGAGGGACGTGTTCTCCACACGTCGCATCAAGCGTTCGGATATCAGCGGCTCGCGTACGGTCTATGCCGGTCGCTGGCGCGGCAACGAGCTATGGATCTACGACAAGAGCGGCCAACCGGTCCCCATTCCGAGTGAGCTGCAGGATCAGCTGATCAATGACAGCTGGGTCGCCGGGCTCGACGACCTCGATCAGGCCGACATCAAACGCAACAGCGATAGCTTCGCCACCGACGAACGGTTGGGCGAGACCGAGGGGGATCGCCGCTGGAATGGTAGCGCCTGGCAGTTCTGGACCAACGGCCTGAACCTGTTTTCCTTCGCGTATTTGTTCATGGTGGTACAACTGCCCTTTACCGAGGAGAAGGTGCGATGGCCCTTCATCCTGATCACAATGGCGATACCGGTACTAGCGGTGGGCATCAACGTTTTCACCAACGGCGCCGTCGACCTCGTCAATCGCGGACGCGACGATGGCCCGAACCTTCAGTTCCTCAGCCTGGCGCCTCTGGTACTGCTCTGGCGGTCCTTCGATGTGCACGGTGGCCACTGGGGAGCGGCGTATGGCTTGGGCTTCTGTCTGGCGATCCCCGTCACTTTCTGGCTTACCCGCTTGATGCGCGAAGGCGGACACTCGCTGGATATCCGCGGGCCTGTGACCTACCTCATGGTGGCGATGTACTTCGCATCCAGCATCCTGCTATTCCGGGACCATCGGGAACTGATGCGACAAAGCCGCCTGGACCAGGCCGAAAGCATGCAGATCCAGGCCCGTCATTCTTCATAGAACATTGCCAGCCCCAAAGCGCCGGCGCGCCGAACGCCACACCCAAGTCACCATCAGCACGGCGGTGCCAAGGTTGGCGATGACTTCGCCCGGCCAGACGTGCCCGTAGCTGATGTTTTCGAAGCCTACCCAATCGGCGACGATACCCATCACGTTGGCCAGCGCCCCCGCGGCGATGCAGGCCTGGCATATCCGAACCAAACGCGAAAGGTGACGGTCGGTGAGCAGCCAGCCGCCGCAGATCATCATGACGAGACTGCAAGAGAAATCGGCGTAGAGGTAGAAGAGACCATCGTTCACGGCTTGTCGCCTCCAGCGATACGGTCGATGACACGGTTGGCCAGCGTCTCGCCGCGCGAGTCGATCAATCGTTGGGCGATCATCGTCACGCGCAACCCGAAGCAGCCGACCAGGAACGAGACGCCGGCGTGGATCTCCGCCGGCGAATCGGGAAGAAAACGCCGCTCCACGGCAGGCGCAAGGAAGATCGCCATCATCGCTCCGCACACCACCTGGACAACGGCGCGCTTGCGCGACGGTTCGTTGCCCAGTGCCACGGGCAGGACGGCGCCGCCGATGGCTGCCAGCAGCAGCCAGAAGCGGGAGAAAAGAAGCATGGTGTCCATGATGGCAACCTCCGTTGCAGTGAGGGTTAGGGAGCGCTCGCCTGGCGCAGCTCGCCATGCCAGGTGACCTTGGCCGAATCGAAGGTCATCTGCAGGCGACCGTTGCCTTCGGCCGTGACCCTGAAATCGCGATTGAGCAGGCTGTCGCAGAAGCGCCCGCCATTGGTCGACACAGAGAACCGATAGACCGTGGTGGCACCGTCTTCCTTCAGGAACTTGGCCGGCACGCTGCACGCGAACGGGTCGCCGAACTGCAGGGTCGCTCGTTGCGCGTCGAAGTTGATCGTGACGTTGACATCGGTGTTCGCCTGCATGATCAAGCCTTGCCAGGTGCCTTGCGGCGCAGCGGCAACGGCAATCGCGGGCAACAGGGCGAGCAACGCGGCCGCGCCCAGGGTCTTCAAGGTGTTGGGATACATCGGTGGTCTCCTTACGTAGTGGGTGGCGGGCTCGACTTAACGGAAGAGCCACACCGCAACGCCGGCGAGTCCGGCAAGAATCAATACGAGGCCGAGGGCCCATGTGCGTCGACGGTTTCGTGCACGCGCGGGCGGCTGGTCCAGGCAGGCGATCAGCGCGCTGCTCCAATCCGGCGGCACGCGCAGTTCGGAGAGTCGGTCCATCACGCCACCCCCGACACGACCGGAACGTTCACCACGCGATCGTCCAGGACGATCCGCGGTTGCCAGGCGTCCGCAGCCCTAAAGCTGATACTCATGTGATGCATCCGCCGTCGACGAAACCACACGCGCCTGACCGGCCGCATATCGATCACCAACTCATCCACGCCCAGCGGCCCGCGCTCGTAGCGCAGCCGGCAATCGAAGGCCACCGACAACTCGGTCACCTGCGGCACACGCGGATCGCGGAACGCCCGCAGCGGTATCACCACCGGCTCCAGGGGCGCGTCCGGGCCGGCATCGCGTGGAATCTCCACGTGAAGGGCCTGGGCATCGGTGTCGCCGGCGTCGACGTGCATGGCACGGCGTCGGCGCAACGCCTCATTGGCCGCTTCCACGGACACGCGCAGCGCGTATAGCAATTGGTCGAACGTGCACACGGCCATCGCCCTACTCCCCAACCAGCCAGGACGGTTTGCGTGAAAACCCCACGTGGTAGCAGAGCCACTGCAGCACCACCTGGTGCTCGCCGATCTGCAGGATGGTGAAGCTTTTCTCGATGCCGATGATGTGGCCCTTCGGCGAATCGCTAAGGCAACGGTTGAGCAAGGCACGCGCTTCGTCGATCTGCGCCTCGCTACTCATCTGGTTGGGGTTGTCGCTACCGACAACCACGCGTTTGACGAACTTCACGTCGGTCAGGTCGAACATCCTGTGTCTCTCCGGGAAGGGATCGCGACGACCATGGAGGGCGTCGCGACCCGGGTTGGATCGAAACGCTTAACCGCCCACGCCGCCATCAGTAAGCTTCGCCGGCGTATCCGTGACAGCCACCGGCGCACTGATCCTGCGCGGCGCGCAAGCGGTCTGCAGGATGTCCAGCACGCGCATCAGGCCTTCCGGCGCACCACCGTCTTCGGCGTGGACCGAGACGTTGTACTTGGCCGAGTTGTCGGAGGCGCGGGTGCTTTCCTTCGAGGAGGCCACCGCACCGGACACCTTCGCCGTGGCCTTGAAGATGCCCCAGCCGATCGACATCGACGCATCGAACGACCCGCTCTTGGAGTCCTTGTCCGTCTGGCTGAAGGATGACTTCACATCCATCTGAAACGTGACATCCACCTTGGTAATGCTCAGGTTGGGAACCTTGACGATGGCCAGCAGCGGGACTTCCAGCTCGACCTCTTCTTCGGCGATGCCAGCGCCATTCGGGTCGTCGACGGGACGCTTGAACTTGAAGCTTGCGGTACGCGTGGCGCCTACGCCGGTCGGATCGTTCGCAGCCGGCGGCAGGAAGCCGATGACCTTGATGAAATCCGCGGTGGCCTGGGCCAGCTTCACCTGGGCTTCGCAGGCCGCGGTGAGTGGCGAGCCGATCAGGTCGCCCATGGGCAGACCCTTGAACTGGCTTGAGATGTTGACGAGTTCGTCAGCCATGATGTGACTCCTTGTGGTGTTTGACGCGCCGCGCGGGATGCGCACCGCGGTTCAGCGCGATCGACGGATCAGTCGCCGGGCTTGAACGTCTTGAAGACCCCCTGGGTCTGTGAGAGGTGGTTCATCAGGCGTGCTGCGCCATCGGTGGGCTCGCTGCCTTCGACGCGGATCATCACGTGCACCGCCCCGCTCTTGCCGTCCTTGCCACCGGCTGCCGGGTCCACGCGAAGATGTGGCCGGGACGAAGCGGGCTTGCCCTTCCACCCGGGCTGCGCGGCCGCGTCGTCGTCCGGCATGTCGCCTTCGATCAACGGGCCGATGTCCGCATCGAAAGTGATCTCCACTTCCTTGATGCGCAGCACGTTGGTCGAGACCAGCGGCAGGATGGGCGCACGGTAGAGATCTTCATCGTCCTCGCCGGCCTCCGGGTGCATGGACGGCATGCGGATGACGACGCTCTTGGGCCGGTTGTCTTCGTCGAAGAAGTCGCTCAGGTGCGCCATCTGGTGTTGCTCGATGCGGTCCTGTGCATCGACGACCGCGCCTGCGATGGCTTCGATCAGGGTGTTCAGTGAGGTCTGCGCGGCCATGGCTCAGACGCCTCCCTTTGCGGTCGGCGCCAGGTCGGGGAACGAGTCCACGCGGGCCAGCCAGCCTTTGAGGAACTTGCCCAGCGCCGGCCGTTGGGTCACCAGATTGGTGTAGTAGTCCTTGCGGCCCTGCTTATAAGCCGCATAGACCGCGACACTGTCGGCTCGCTTAAGGGCGGCGAGCGTGCCCGCGCCGATTGCACCATCCACCGCCAACGGCGGCGATGCGCCAAGCGAATTCAGCACCCGCTGCAGCAGCTTCGATGCATTCCCGCCGGCATTGACCTGGAAGTCGAACACGATGTTCGCCAGTGGCTGCAGCGCGATCTCGTCGCCGTGCACCTTGTCCCAATACAGCGCTTTGTAGATCGTGGCGGCCTGGGCGTCGGTCAGGGCGCGCAGGTTATCGAGCGTAGGCTGGATGTCGAGCAGGCGCACAGCGCACTGCTGGAACGTCGCGATGGTCACGCCCTTGTTGGTGGCGCCGCCCGGATCGACGGGGTCGTTGACGAACCCGCCCTCGTGTTTGAGCAATGTGGGAAAGAAGGTGCTGAAGTCGGCCATGAGTGATCTCCCGATGCGGCGTAGTGGGCCCTGGTGGGATCACTATCGGTTCGCATCGGCACGCGCGGGATCGGGAAAAACCTGATTACCGCGCGTGCGAATCCTGATCGCGTGATGTCATGGTTCGAGTGCAGTGAGTCCCTCGCGCAGGGCGTAGCGCGTGAGTTGCGCAATGCCATGTATGCCGAGCTTGGCCATGATGTGTTCGCGGTGCGTACCCACGGTCTTGACGCTCACGTGCAGGCGCACGGCAATATCGCGGGCGCTGAGGCCTTCGGCGAACAGTTGGGTGATTTCGCGTTCGCGCGGACTCAGCGGCTCGCGCGGCGCGAAGGACGGTGAGCTCGTGCGTCGCATGCCGTCCACCAGCAGATGGGCGATGTCGGGGCTGATGAAGAAGCGCGATCGCATCACGCTGTCGATCGCCTCGTGCAGCACGTCGAAGCCGTCGCGCTTGAGCACATAGCCGTGCGCCCCGGCATCGAAGGCGGCGCGTACCCAGCGCGAATCGTCGTATGACGATAGGCAAAGCAGCCGCGTACGCGGGCATCGCGGCGCAATGCGGCGTATGGCTTCCAGGCCGCTCAGCCCGCGCATGGCGCAGTCGAACACGATGAGGCCCGGCTGGCAGCGAAGTGCCACGCGCACGCAATCGCGTCCGTCGGCGGTACTGCCGATCACCTCGTAGCGTGGCAAGGCGGCCAGCAGCGATGCGACACCCTCGCGCAGCAGCGCCTGCTCGTCGGCAAGCAGCACGGTCAGCGGCATCACCGGAGACACCCTGCTATCGCGGGTACGCGGTCAAAACGGAAAACACCGCCACGAGGGGCGGTGGTGTGGTCATGCGAAGACATCCTGGACCCCCTTGAAAACCCTCTGCCGGCTCCCCTGCCGGATGGACGGCGGCCGGACTTTGCCGGCCGCCGTTACGCGCGCGGGTGTCGGACCTCAAAGATTGCCGAGGCCTGTCGTGATCTCGTCGACACCATCCTGCTTAGCGAATTCCTTCCACAGATCGCTGCCCGAGGGATTGATGGGCGAGATGCCATCCGTTCCACCACCGGCGAAGGCGGTGCTCTTGCCCACTTCGTCGAAGAGGAGGTCGCGCTTGGTGGCCAGCACGCGGGCGCCGGTAGCGTTGGCTACGCGCTGCGCAGGGGCCCACAGTTCATTGGTATCGCTTAGCGTGCCGCCGCTCTGGGTGACGGCACTCTCGCAGTTGGCCATCACCACACGCTGGATACCGAGCCGGTTTATGCACTGGGCCAGCGACTTCAGTACCTCCACCCCTTTGATCTCGTCGCGGTGGCCGACCACGATCAACAACGAAAATTCTTTCGATGTCACGTTGCCGAGCGCCGATCCATCGACCCAGTTCGACGCTCCCGGATATAGCGCTTGCAGCCGCTTCGCTTCGCGTTCGCCGTCGGTGGAACCGCTCGGCCAGGTGATAAGAGTCTTTGCCATGGTAGTTCTCCTTGATAAGAACGGTGTTGACCCGCTGGGGCCCGATCAGGTCGCCCAACTCCAGCCCCCGGTATCGACACGGGCGGCCTGCAGCACCTCGTTGCGGGCGCCTACGGTGAAGTCGTAATAACGCGATGGCAGGTAACCGGTGCGCGGAGCCGACTCGTTGCGATGGGAAAACACGCGAACAGACAAGCCGTCATAGCCAATGGCCTTCATCAAGGCGGACACTGCCGTGGTGCAACCTCCGGTGCCCTCGCACGGCAGCAGCGTGCAGTCGATCTCGACACGCACGATGTCGCGGGCCGTCGCCGCTGGCGTGGGCTTGGCCAGCACGTCCCGCAGCGGCTTGGCCGATTCCTTCCAGAACTTCTGGTCCGGATGATTGCTGGCCCCGGAGCCGCTGCCCGCAACGGCCTTGCCGATCGCAACGACCCGGCTATCGGTCAGGATCAGGTGGGCGATGTATTCGACGGCACCGGTGTTTTTCGAGTAATCGGCGGTGACGGCGTAGATCGGCTGCTTGGGACGCGAATAATTGGCAGGCATGACACGCTCCAGTCGGTGGTGGGTGCGAGAACCGTAGTTCGCCGCACCCCACCGGCCGTATCGGCCAAATGCTGATTTTCGACACCGTAACTACCTAGCTGAGAACTGCGCCTCACTCTCACGGTGCTTCGTCCGGCTAGCCGCTGCTGATGCGCGTGGCCTCGGCCGGGAGCACGGTCAATTCGCGCCAGTCCAGCTGTTCGAGCAGGAAGTTGTAGTCGTCATCGCTCAACTGGAACTCCAGCCGGCAGCGCTCCAGCTCGACCCGCTGGGCTGCCACGGCCGCCTGGGACAGCGCACAGTGCCGGTCGAAGGCTTCGGTCCTGGCCGGTTCGTCCAGCGCATCGGCCTCGATGCGATAAAGCGCGGCGAGGCGCTTGCCCTCCTCGTCCGCTTCCTTGGCCATGCACTCCAGTGCCGCCTTGACCAGGCCAAGTCGCACCGTCCGCAGCTCCTGCTCGCCCACGGACCGCTGGTCGAGACCGAGCAGGCGGATCACCGGTGCCAGGGTCAGGCCCTGCACCACCAGCGTCACCAGCACCACCGCGAAGGCGCTGAGCACCACGGTGTCGCGTTGGGGAAAGTCGTCCGGAAGGATGAAGGCGGTGGCGAGGGTCACCAAGCCGCGCATGCCACACCAGCCGGCCAGCATCGCTTGCTGCCAGGTGGCGGGTGGCTCCTGGCCGCGACGCTTCCTGTACCAGACGACCGTGCGATTGAAGGCCAGCGCGAAGACCAGGCGCACGACCACCACGATGGCCGTGACGATCCCCGCGAAGATCAGTGCCTGACGAAGATGCTCGCCACTCATGCCCCCAACGATGCGTCGCGCCTGCAGGCCCATCAACAGGAACGCGGTGACATTGAGCACGAACACCACGACACCCCACACCGCATACGACTGCACGCGCAATCGTGGCGAGCTCGGATCCGTTCGCCGGCTAGCGACGGTCATCGCCATGGCGACCACCGCCAGCACGGGCGAAACGTGCAGGTGCTCGGCCACGATCCATACGAGGAACGTCGTGATGAACTGGAGCAGGTTGCTGTCCAGGGCACCGCTGATGAATCGCGTGGCATACGGCAGCACGAACCCCACCAGCATGCCGAACAGGACGCCACCGGGTGCCGCCAGGCCGAAGCCAAGCATCTGCGCCGCCGTGACCTTGCCCGCCGTCTGCACCGACAACGCCACGCCGAACAACAGCAGCGCCGCCGCATCGTTGAACAGGCTCTCGCCGCGGATGACCGCATCGGTATTGCGCGGAATGGACATGCCCGAGAGGATCGCGGTGGCCGCCGCTGCATCCGGCGGCGCGACGATGGCACCGAGCACCAGCGCCGCGGCGAACGGCAGGCCAGCAAGCGCCCAGCCAGCCCATGCGACGAACAACGCCGTCAGCAACACACCGCCGAGGGCCAGGGTAAGCAGCGGCACCCAGAAACGCTTCGCGCGGGAGACCGGGAAATCGAAGGCCGCGTCCATCAACGCCGGCGCGATGAACAGTGGCAAGGCGGTGCGTGGATCGATCGGAAAATCCGGCGACCCGGGCAGCAACGCCACGCCGACACCCGCCAGCGCGAGCATGGACGGATAAGGCAACGACAGGCGCCGCGCCACCTGCAGCAGCACGACGGCCGCCATGAGCAAAAGCAGGAGGCTCTCGAAGAGTGTCAAGCGCGATGCCTCCCTGGGTCTGGTACTTGCAGGGTACGTCGCACAGGCCGGGGTGGCTACTACGCCACTTCCTCCAGCAGGTCGCTCAGCTCGATGCCCGTTTTCGCACGCGTCATGATCTCGTCGGGGATCGGGCCCAGGCGTGTTACGTCGACCATGTCCTGATTCATGAGCACGAAGGGCCGCATGCGTCGCTCGTAGAGCTCGAACGCCAGTCCCGGCTGATCTGGATACCTCGCCAACTCACGACCGAGCACGAAGGCACCCACCAGCGCGAGGCTCGTGCCCTGCCCCGAGAACGGCGATGCACAGTGTGCCGCATCACCGACCAGCCCTACTCGCCCGCCGGACCATCGCGGCATGCGAATCTGTGCGAGCTCGTTGTAATAGAGCTGGGAGGTCTCTTCCAGGGCGTCGGCGATCCGCGAGAAGTTGCCGTCCAGATGCGCACAATGGGAAACGATCATCGCCTTCTGTGCGGCGACATCGCCACGCCGCATGGGCACACCATCATTGCCGAAGCCTACGGACACGCGTAGTTCGGTTTGATCGCGGCTCGGGTAGATGACCACGCCCAGGCCTTCGACACGATGCATCACTTGCCAGTCCGTCAGGCCGATGAGGTTGGGCGTGGTGAACAGGGCAAGCACCACGTCGAGGCTTTTGACCACGGACGCTTCCTGGTCGAACCAAAGCTTGCGCGTGGTCGAGTAGATGCCATCTGCGCCGATGACCAGGTCGAACACACGCTGCTTGCCGCTGGCGAACGTCACGGAGACATCGTCGTCTTCGCCCTCCAGTGCCTGCACGCTGTCCCCGTAGACGATCTCGGTCTGCTCGTCGAGGGCGGCCATCAGCAACTCGCACAGGTCGTCCCGGAAGATCTCGATGTCGGGGCTATCCAGGCGCCCGGCACTGAAGGTTCGTTCCACGGTGCGCCCTATCTCCACGCCGTGGGCGTCGAGCATGGACATGCCTTTGAGCCGGGTGCGAAGCGCGCGTGCCTTGTCCAACAGGCCCATCGCCCGGATGACATCCAGCGCGACACCGCGGATGTCTACCGCCTGCCCGCCCCGCCGAAACGCCGGCTGCATCTCGACGAGCGTGACGCGGAAACCGGCCTTGCCGAGCCAGTACGCCAGGGTGAGCCCGGCGACGCCAGCGCCCGAGATGAGTATGTTGCGAACCATGCGCGTCTCTCGCCGAACCTTGCTTACCTCGACGCGAAGCCTTGCTTCACGCCCCTGCCCAGCCACCATCCCATCACGGCGCCGGCCAGAAGCCAACCGAACGCCTGCTCGATCAGGGTGCCAAAGGTAAACGCCGCGGGGAACCGGTACCAGTTCCAGTACGGCACGCTGAGCGATAGCCAGGCGAAGACGCCAAAGGCCAGGCCGACGTAGAGGCCCCGGAGGGTGTTGATCGTGGAGCGGATCAGGATCAGGACGATCAGCAAGGCCGCGAGCGTGTCGGACAGCCACTGATGGAACAGGTTGTAGCCCATCTGCATGGGGTCACGGCCATAGGGCGCGTAGACGATGAAGGCATTGGGCGAGGATTTGGCCTTGGCCGAGAAGGCTTCGACCGCCTTCGGATCATCGTGCTTGGCCATGTCGAAATACGGCAGCAGGAAGATCGCGTGCTCATTCGGCAGGTTCTCGTGCAACGCGGCGAGCACCTTGTCTTCGTTGAGCGGCGCTCGAACCGACATCTCGCCGATAGGCAGCACCATGTGCGCGAACGCACCCCAGAGAAACATCACAAGGCCGCCAAGCAAGGTCGCAATGGTGATGCGCATGAGTCCTTCCCTCCCCAGGTCTGGTGCTTGGAGGGTACGTCTCACAAGCCCGTGAGGCTACTGGCCGTTTGGGGGGTGTCTCGATAGACTTTGGACGCGCCGGCATACCTGCCAGCGCAGCTATGGACGAGAAAGGGGAATGGGATGCACCAGCGCGATGTCGCTCAGCCTAAGGCCCCCTCAGACCGGCTCATCGTTGTCGAGGTCGTATAGCTCGCGGCGTAACGAGGGTATCAGCAGGAAAATGGACTCTCCAAACCACTGAGCCGCGTGATCCTTGCCCTTCTCGAGCAAGGAATCCATACGTAGTCGAATGGGAACATCGGCCCGAACGCCATTGTTTATCGTGTAGATACAAAGCTGCCTTCTGTCTGGCTCGTACTCGACAGAAAAGTTATTGGTCAGTATCTCGCTCTTGTCCATGGCATTGGCCCTTGATTGATCCTGTTCTAACGAGACGATTGAGCGCGCCTTCTCGGTCACCTCGGGACAAGTCCATTCAACCGAAGTCGGTAACAAGCGGAAAGGACTCTTCCCAACAAGATATCCAGCGCGATGTGATGAGCGATCGCCGAGCCATAGTCTGTCGCATGGAGCACAGCGTTAGCCGCAGAGGCCACGCCTTTACCGAGCTCCCGTAACCACTGATCCGTACTTTGAAGCGGCGCATCGGTTGACGGCTCACCCGCGTTGATCAACTGGAGCATCTGCGTTGTGAGGCGGCCTCTCATGTCAGCCGGCGTAGTGTAGAAAGTCCAGGAATGGTGGACCAACCACCGACAAATAGTTCCACCCCATGGCAGCGAGAACTCTTGAAGATGGCTGGCGTCTTGCTCCAGGTCCTCCACAAACTGGAAGAAATCCGGAAAGTCCTGTCTTCGCGCGCCGTCGGCGAGCGACTCGCCAAACTCAAGGGCGCTCTCCAGCCTTTGTAGAAAGGCGGCGCGTTCTTCTTCGGTGAGCGTCTCGTACTCGTCGCACTCGGTGATGACGGCGGGCAGTTGGGTGGCCACGGTTAGACTCCTTCTGAACGTGCACAGCGACGCATCCTACGGCACCCGGTTGCCGCCTGCGAACATCAATCTTTTCGCAGTGCTGGCGTCAGGCCTTCTTATCGCGAGCCGCCGCTCTCGCCGCACGCAATGCGGCCAGCTTCTCACCCAGCTTCAGCTCGAGCCCGCGATCCACCGGCTCATAGAACGTCATCCCGACCAGTTCATCCGGCAAGCACTGCTGGTCCAGCGCGACGCCACCTTCCGCATCGTGGTCGTACTGGTAACCGCTGCCGTAGCCGAGACCTTTCATCAACTTGGTGGGCGCATTGCGCAGATGCATCGGCACGTCGAGCGTGCCCATCTGTTTCACGGTGGCCTTCGCTTTGTTGAACGCCATGTACGCGGCGTTACTCTTCGGCGAGATGGCCAGCCAGATCGCCAGCTGCGCGAGGCCGAGTTCGCCTTCGGGGCTGCCCAGGCGCTCGAACGTATCCCAGGCATCGAGCGCCATGCGCCATGCGCGCGGCTCGGCCAGGCCGACGTCTTCCACCGCCATGCGCGTCATGCGGCGCGCGAGGTAGAGCGGATCGCAACCGCCGTCGAGCATGCGGGTGAGCCAGTACACGGCGGCATCCGGATCGGACGAGCGCACGGATTTATGCAGCGCCGAGATCTGGTCGTAGAACTGCTCGCCGCTCTTGTCGAAACGGCGCGTGCGATCGGCCAGCACCTGCTCAAGCGTGGCGTCGTCGATGTGTCCGCCTTCGGCAAGTTCGGCGGCGATTTCCAGCAGGGTGAGCGCGCGACGCACATCACCGTCGGCGGCACTGGCGATCAAACGCAGCGACGCGTCTTCGACGGTGAGGTTGAGATCGCCCAGACCACGTTCGCTGTCCGCCAGTGCACGACGAAGCGCGGCAACGATGTCATCCGGGCTGACCGAATCGAGCACGTGCACGCGGCAACGCGATAGCAACGCGGAGTTGAGCTCGAACGAAGGGTTCTCGGTGGTGGCACCGACGAAGATGATGACGCCTCGCTCGATGTGCGGCAGGAACGCATCCTGCTGTGCCTTGTTGAAGCGATGCACCTCGTCGACGAACAGCACCGTGCGGCGTCCCTGCGCGAAGTTGCCTTCGGCTTCGGCGAGCGCCTTGCGCACGTCCGGCAGGCCACTCATCACGGCGGAAATCGCGCGGAAGTCGGCGTCCGCATAGCGCGCCACCAGCAGGGCCAGTGTGGTCTTGCCGCAACCGGGTGGCCCCCACAGGATCATCGAATGGACCTTGCCCGCTTCGAGCGCCCGGCGCAGCGGCTTGCCTTCGCCGGCCACGCGCTGCTGCCCGACGATTTCGTCGAGGCTGCGCGGACGCATGCGCTCGGCCAGGGGCTTCAGGGCTTCGGGTTCGGCGAAAAGACCGGGGGACTGGAAAGACATGGGACTCGATGCCGAGGGTGAATGCGCATTATCGCGCGTTCGTTCCGCAAGGGCGCGTGGACACCTAAGCGACTGATCTTTATGGGGGTGGACCAAGCTCAAGCGAGAAAATCGCATGGTTTTGCGAGCTTTTACAAGCCGGCTCGCCGACAGCGTGCTATCTCGGGCGGACAGGGTGATGAGCCACGACCATGACCGAAGGAGATGAAATGAGTACCCGATACGTCCTTTTCGTTGTCACCAACACCGCCGTCATCGGCCCGAACAAACGTCCCACTGGCTTCTTCTTCCCCGAGATCGCGCATCCGTTCGAGGTGCTGGATAAAGCCGGAATCGCCGTCGAGTTTTCCTCGCCACTGGGTGGCAAGCCGCACGAGGACGGCTACGACGAGAAGGACAAGACGCAGGTCGACTTCCTGGCGAGCGCGGCGTACCGTCGTCTCGCGCATAGCCGCAAGCTATCCGAGGTGGACGTCCTCGATTACGACGCCATTTTCTTCCCGGGTGGCCTGGGCCCGATGGCCGATATCGCCACCGATCCCGACGTGAAGCGCGCCGTGATTCGCGCCTGGAATGGCAACAAGATCGTCTCGGCGGTATGCCACGGTCCGGTGGCTTTCCTTGGCGCCTCGCTCGACGATGGCACCCCCTTCGTTCGCGGGCACAAGCTCACTTCGTTCTCTACCGCCGAAGAAGATGGATACGCCAGGGCCGACGTTCCGTTCGATCTGGAATCGGCGCTGCGCGACGCGGGCGCGACACATACCTCCGCCGCGCCATGGCAACCGCACCTTGTCGTCGACGGCAGGCTGATCACAGGCCAGAATCCTGCTTCGGGCACGGCCGTCGGCGAGGCGATCGTTGAAGCCCTCAAGCATCAGAAGTGAGACGGGAACACCATGGCACAACCGACCAAGATACAGGCCGTGCTGACCGCCAGGCCCGGCAAGGAAGCCGAGCTGGAGGCGCTCCTCCGCGGCTTGATCACGCCGAGCCGAAGCGAACCGGGCAATCGCCGGTACGACCTGTGGCGCGATCCCGAGCACGCGGGGCGGTTCATCCTCGATGAACTCTATGTCGATGGCGCGGCCGTCGTATCGCACCGCGCGACCGATCACTTCAAGCACTACCTTTCGGTGATCGGCGACATCGCCGAGCGTCAGGCACATGTCGTGACGCCGGTGGATGTCGCCGGGTTCGACTAGGTGGTTGGCGGCTTCGGCTTGCGTAGCAGGCTCAAAGCCATGCCGCCCACCACCAGCACGCCCAGGCCGAGCACCACCCAGAGGATCACGCGGGTCCAGTCGAAGGGGGCTGCCGGCACGGCCAGCGCCTCTTCGCCCGCCATGCGCTCGGCGGGACCGGTGCTGGCCTCGACAGGTCGCCAGCCTTCCGGCTGTTGCTTGCGCAGGCCGGCCAGGGCGTCGGCGATGGGCCACGCCGGGCGGCGCGCCAGGTGGCTACCGGCGAGCAGTCGATACGGCGCCTGCCCTTCGGGCAGGAAGACGAAGCGATCCGGCACCCAGCCAAGCGCGAGACGCGGAGCATCGCGCAACGGCGTGGCGGAGTGCAGGCGCAGCGCTTCGCGGCGGCCGGCCGGGATCTTGAGCAGGGTGGTTCCGTCGCCCTGCCCCGCAGTGACGACGAGCGTGCCCAGTGATTCGCTCAGGTGATCGCCCTCGAGGGACGTCGCATCCACGCGCGCCACCGCATCGCTGCCGCGCTGGAGGCGTAACGCGTTGATCGGCAGCGCGGCGGGAAGCTTGTAGTCGTAGTCGACGCCCTGTCCGCTCGACTGCGTGCTCGTCGGCTGCACCTCGACCCACTGGCGCGGCGATTCATCGGCGGTGAGTTTTTCTTCCACGCGGCCAGCAAGGGTTGCGGTCGCCTCGCCCGCGGTCGCCCAGTGCACGCTTCCACTGACGATGCGCACACGGAAATAACGGCCGGTCGCGCCTTCGATCTTTACCGTGCTGACGTCCGGCGTGTCGCCGTTGTGACCCATCGACAGGATCGTGGCCTGGCGGACCAGGCTCGTCCAGGTTTGCAGATCGTCGCTGACGTCGATCGACACGTTGTTGAGTTGGACGTCCGCACCCTCGCTTACCTGCGTGGGCGGGAAAGTGATCTGCGAAAGGCTGATGGGCTTGTGCGCATCGATCAGCCATTCCTTCACCGGGCCCGGCGCGTTGTCGTTGCCGGGCTGGATCAGGATGTCGCCGTTGGTGCTGCGCTCGATGCGCGGGCCGGGCGAGCCCGCTTCGGCCGGCGGTACGGCGAGCAGCGGCAAGCTCAGCGTCACCGGCCGCGATATGGATTGCAGTGGCTGGTACGGCGCCGAAGGCACTTGCCGCCCGGACGCGTCGACGATCACGACATCGGACAGCGCCGTATCGGGCCGCGTCCACACATAGGCGTCCTGCGGCAGCGACACGACATATGCAGGCGCACCCGGCGCCGCCTTGATCGGATACGCGAAGGCGAACTGATCGGCAGGCGCGGCGGCATACGCGCAGGAGGCGACCAGGGCGAGGGCCAACAGACCATGGCGAACGTCAGGACGCATGCGAGGACTCCGGAGGGGGTTCAGCGCTTTGCCGCGGGGGCGCGGGCGCGAGGTAACCGATGACCGTGCAGAGCAGGCCATAAGCCATGAACGAGGCGATACCGAACAGGTTGCCCAGATGCCCGCGATCCACCAGCAGCAGTTTGGCAAGCACGAGCGCCATGGTGCCCGCGCCAGCCATCCATAGCAGGCGTTGGCCGCGCTTCGAACCGAGGACCCACGCAACCACACCGATGATGCTCCAGACCACGGTGAGCGACAGCTCGGCGAGGCTCGAGCCCGGCATCGCGCTATCCCACGGCACGCCGCCCAGATGATGCACGGCGCGCAGGGTCATGCTCGTGGCGACGATGAAGAACATCACCGCCAGTACCGCAGGACGAACGCGGCGCACGTGAGCCGGCATGCTCGCATCGGAGATACCACGCGCGGTGAGCAGGATCACGGCAATCAGCAGCAGGTCGACCGGGTTGAGTACGGGGATGAAGACCAGCGGATCGGAGCCGCCCGCTGTGCCAAGGGCGATGACGCCGGCAAAGAACAAGGCCAGTGCAGCGCAGGCGCCCACGGCGTTGCGAATCGCCTCGGCGTAGACCTCCAGCGGTGCGGCGACGATCCGCGGACGCCACAGCACCAGCGCCGCAAGCAGCAGCGTCGGCATCGCGCACGCAAGCACTTCCCAGCCGTGACCCATTGTCTTTACGAAGTCGAACGCTAGCCCGATGGCCACCGTGCCGATGGCGAGCCAGCGCACCCAGCCGATCGTTGCAGCAAGAATCGAGGCCACGCGGTGCGCGACGATCGCGCGCAGTGTGAACCAGCCCGTCGCTGCCATGACCACCACACCTGCGAGTGGCCAACCGGCAAGCGGCTGGATGCTCTCGTTCGCGGCGGAGAGTGCGACCACCATGCCCGCGAACAGGAAGAACGGCACACCGAAGGCGAGCACCACGCCGAGGTCGAGCTTGCGTGCGCGCTTGCACGCTTCGGCCAGCAACCACGCGGTGACGGCGAGCAAGGCCAGCCAATAGCCGAACGCCAGGGGGCGATCGATCACGAAGGTGTCGATCTCGTTGATGAAGCTCACCAGCCACCAGATCACGGCCCAGATCAGCAGACCGACACGCGCCAGCCCGGAGACGCCACGCGACATGCCATGCCTGTCGAACTGCCACACGCCGACACCGGCACCGACGACCAGCAGCAGGCTGCCGATGAAGGGCGCATTGAGGATCGGCATGTCGTTGGTGTGGTGATTGAAGAGCGCTGCGAGGGCCCAGGCCACACCGGCGGCAAGTTGCAGGAATACACCGGCCCAGCGCGGCAGGCGCCTTGCCTGACGGAAGCCCAGCCATATCAAGCCCGCGCCTTCCAGCGCGAACACGCTCGCGGTCACGCTGGCACTCAGGGCAAGCGGAACGGCGATCGTCGCGAAGGCCACGGCCAGGACGGCCCAGGTTTCGCGCAGCAAGCCCATGTCCTCGCGCTTGCGAATGGCAAAGGCGATCGCGACATAGATCGCCGCGGCGACCAGCGCCGAGATCGCCAGCGGCATCGGTTCCCAGTCGAGCAAGGCACCTTGCAGCAACAGGCTGGCGATCGGATTGCCGAACATCAGGCAGCCATCGAGAATCGCGCGGTCACGCTTGGGCGAACGCAACACGTGCAGCCAGGGCACGGCGAGATACAGAAGGAAGTGCAGGATCAGGAACGGCTCGGTACTGGCGAACAGCGCGGGCCGATAACTGAGCACACCCCACGCCGTGCCCACCCCGAAGGTGGCGATGAAACCGAGCACGTTGAGGACGCGCCACGCCTTCTTCCAGGCGATGCCGAGAATGCCGAGGTTGAGCACGAGGTAATACGAGAACAAGGCAACGTGATTGCCCTGCCCTGTCGACGCGATGATGGGTGCAGCGAAACCCGCGATAAGTCCGAGCACGGCGAGCGCCAGCGCATCCTGCAACACAGCCAGTACGCCCAGGCCCGCGACGAAGACGATGAGCAAGGCGAACGTCGCCGTCGCCGGCAGCAATCCGTAAAGCCGGTACGCGGCAAACACCGTCATCACCAGCACACCCAGCGCGCCGCCCTGCAGCGACAACGCAAACGCCCGGCGCTTCTCCCGCTGTATCCAGCCAAAGCCAACGCCCGCGATCGCTAACACCGCCACCAGGCTGAGGCGAACCGAAATCGGCATATGGAACAGGCCCTGGTCCGAGGCGTACTTCAGGAACGCCGCCACGCCGGCAAACAACACCAGCATGCCCACCTTCACCGGCACGTTCCCCTCGGTAATCCACCGCTTCCCCGCATCCACCAATCGCTCGATCCACGTCGGCCCGGCCGGTGCCACCGGTGCCACCGGTGCCGTCGGCGCAGTTCGTGCAGTCGAAGGCAACGGCGGCATCCCCGGCAACGCCGGCGGCTCGATGTGGGAGCCGGCTCCAATGTGGGAGCCGGCTACGCCGGCGATCGGAGAAGCCTCAGGCTTCATGTCCAGGCTGGCTTCGCCAGCAGAAGGCACAGCAGGCCCTGTGTAGGAGCCGGCTACGCCGGCGACAGGCGCCGCATCAGGCCACTCCGCGCGGGTATCCCGCGCAGGCTCCGGCGCCGCAGCACCCACCCCCGGCGCCAACTCGGCCAACCGCGTCCGGACGGCATCAAGGTCACGCTTGAGCCCCGACATCCGCCCCCAGAGCAACCCGATGGCGAACCCCGCGACCGCGCCTTCCCAGCCCTGCGTAACCAGCGCCCCGACAATCGCGCCGATGATGGCCCAGATGACAGTCATGCCTACCCCTCTCCCCGTACATCCTGTGTGCGGGGAGTCTGGCATGAAATTACGAACCTGTTGGCGCCCCGGTAGAACACTACCGGAAACCCCGCCGGAGCCCTTCGAGCCGCGCCGAGGCCTTGTAGGAGCCGATTCATCGGCGATCCCGCGGCAGCGGGAGCGGGTGCCTCCGCGCCTCGGCCCACCCGCGCGCTAGCGAAGCTTTGGCGTAAGACTCAGATCGATCAATGACCTGCGTAAGTCGCTCGCCAGTACTTTGATGCGCTCAACGGTGCCGGCGTTCCGGATCCGTCAGTCACCGATCAACTACCTCTGCCCGGCAGTTACCAACGCTTCGTCGATGAACGACTGGGCGACGCGACGATACCTCTGAGCAGCACGAGAATCGGCGATCAGACGAAGGTGCTTTGCAAGGAATTCCTTGGTGTAACCGTGGGCGCGAACGAGGCCGCCGAAAGCTTCTTCCAGAAACGAGGATCCGTAACCTTCAGCATCGTCGAAGACCACGTCGACAACGTCCTCCTTTTCAAGCGCCGGCACGAGCCATTCCTCGCGAAAGCGCTCGCCGTTGAACTCACCATCCGCTAGATGACGGCCACTGGGAACGTCGGAGAAGTCTTGAGCGATTCGGATGATCTTAGTCATTGGGGATTCTCCGCAGGCCGACCATGGCAGCGAACAATTCTACAACGGCGCAGCAAGCTTCTCCCGATGTGAGCCATCGGAGCCCGGCGGATGCCCGGAATGACGCGATATTCCGGGAACCCGCAAGCAAAATGTTCGAGCACACCATCGGAATCGTTTGAACTTATTCTCACAGTCGGAGCCGATTACCGGCAGGCCACCGGCAAATATTGCTTCTGGATATCGTCCGACCCGCAGCGCCAGTTGATCTGCGATCCGGACATCCACGGGCTCAGCCTGAGCGACTGATTGTGGAGGTTCCGGTTGGCATCGTTGCCGAAGATAACGACGATCGCGCCGTTATCCACCGTCACGCTGGACGTGTACTTACCGTGGATGTCTTCGGGGAGGGAAAGACCCGCCGCCGCGTTGTTCACTGGCATCTGGCCGTGCCGGGTGTAGAACTCCGCAACGGCCGTCTTGGCTCCGTCGGCAAGAACCACCCCCTCGCTGACCTGCGCGCGCGTCAGATAGTTGTTGTACGCGGGGATGGCGATCGCGGCGAGGATCGCGAGCATGAACGGAAAAATCATCAGCAGCCAGAAGACAGCCTTGGGCGGTTTCGGCACGGTCTGGCCAGTGTCCTTCCAGTGCGCCAGCCAGGTGAGCAGTCCCTGGAGATAGAACGCCTGGAAGAAGAACAACGTAATACCGCCAATCTCCAGCGACAGACCACGCCGCGCGCTTTCTTCGCGCAAGGACCGCGCCATGGAAAAGCTGCCGACGATAACGACGACACATGCCGCGATGGTCAGCAGACCACCGAGCCCCGGCGCCTTGATGCCCGGACCGCCGACAATCGCGCCAACCACCACCAGGACGACTGCCGCTATGAACAGTTCCCTGGCGCTGCTCGACCGATCGATCTTCTTCACCCAGCTCGACTGCACGAACATCCAGACCCAGATGAAAATGCCGAAGGTGAACAGACCAAACAGGAACACGAGGAGCCAGTGCATCGACGGCGGACGGGGAAATGTTTCGCGTCCGTTCTGCTGATTGGGGGTTTCATGGGGGGCACCGGCCGACTGAAACGGCGGCGGGGGTGGCGGAGATGACGCGGACGCACCCTCCACTACCGGATCACCAAAACGAAACGCCGAAAGCGGCACCCAGGCCTTCATGCCGCTTCGCCATGCCAGCGTCTGCGGCGTCACCTGCCCTTCCCGAAGCCACTGTTGGATGTTCGCTTCGGTATAGGGACCGTATTTCTGGCCGTTTCGGCCGATCCAGATTGCGCCGTCGTTCGTCATGGTCTGCAGGTTCCTTCTTACATCTGTTCGTCCGATTGAAAACGCGAGGCGAACGCCTGGGCGTCGCGCACACGGGCACGGCGGCACACATGGTCGAGAGTGCAGATTCGAATCAGCTACGAAGGTGAGATGGCGCGCTGCGACAACCCTGGACGGGTGCCGCTCCTTCCCTGTTGCGTATTCGCTTTCCCCTGCGACGCCCTTGCCGTCACCGGGCGCTACTTTCAGGGGTGAGCGGGTAGCGCGTCAACCGCCCAAGAATCGCCCCTCTGTAGGAGCCGATTCATCGGCGATCCCCGCGGCAGCGGGCAAGATTTTCGCGAGCACCCATCGCCGCTGAAGCGGCTCCCACATTTCTGCGGCGGAACCCACAGTTCTGCGGTGGGCCGGAGGCCCATGGGACATGAGCCGGCGCAGCCGGCTATCCGCTTACTTGACGGGCTGGGTCTGGAGCACCGGCGCATCGCCGATGACATCGGTGCCCTGCGGCGGGACGAAGTCGAACGTGCCGGGGGCTAACGGGCCGTTCTTCACCCATCCGGCGAACTGGATCTTCGTCGTGTTGCCCAGCTGATCCTTGAAGACCATCTGCGCCAGTCCGCCCGCGTCGAAGCCAAGGTCGGCGAAGTCGAACTGCGGGTCCTTGCCGGTGGACTGCAAGCGCAGCCATACCAGGCCGTCGTGTTCGCCCTTCTCGGTGACCTTGAAGTCCTTGTCCATCTGCGTCAGGTCGGTGAGCACGGTGAGCGGGCTCTGCGCTTCCTCGCTGCTCTGCTTGCGCACGGTGACCTGCTCGAGGTCCGGGTCGTACAGCCACACGCGGCTGCCGTCGGCGACGATGGTCTGCTTGTACGGGGTGAGCGTTTCCCAGCGGAACTGGCGGGGGGCTTCGAGTGCCATGGTGCCGGTGCTGACCTTGCCCGGATCGCCGTTGGCATTGGTCAGGGTCTGGCTGAAACGCCCGGAGATCGAGTGCAGACCCTTGGAGAAGGCATCCAGCCGCTCACGCGCCGGACCGGCGGCGGCGAAGGTCGGCAGGCTGAGAAGGGACAGCGTCGCGGCGAGCAGGAAGCGTTTCATTGGGCGGTATCCGTTGGAGTCGGCGCGATTGTCAGCGATCGGTTTCGAACAGCGACTTAAGCATGTCGATGGCCTCGGTGGGACTGATCTCCCCCGCCTCCATCTTCTCGCTGATATCGGCGATGGCCTTGCCGTCACGATGCCAGAACGGCGCGGCTCGGGTGGCGTGGTGCACCGGTCGGGCTTCCTGGCCCAGCACGACGATTTCGGCGATGGCTTCCTGCTCGGCGAAGATCACTTCCAGCGCGTCGTCCACGCCGGCGGTATGGCCAGTCGGATAGTCGCGCGTGACGAAGCAGGCGCGGCCGTCGTCGGCGCGCAGCTCCAGCCCGGGGATGGAGGGATTGAGTTCGAAAATGCTCTCGACCTCGTCCAGTACTTCGGCCGTCGGCGCGAGGTCACCGGTAACGAGCAAGCCCCAGGGGCGCTGACGTAGCGCGCCCGGCTTCATGGCGTTCATGCGGAATCAGTCCTTCGGGGGCGGCGGCGCGAGTACTTCGCGGTTGCCGTTGTGCTGCGGCGCGCTGACGATGCCGTCCTGCTCCATCTGTTCGACGAGGCGGGCGGCGCGGTTGTAGCCGATGCGCAGGTGACGCTGCACGCCGGAGATGGAGGCGCGACGCGTCTCGGTGACCACGCGCACGGCGCGGTCGTAGAGCGCGTTGTCGCTGTCGCTATCGCCTTCGGCATCCTGCGGCAGGCCGGAATCGTTGATGATCTTGCCGTCGGAGGTGGACTGGATTTCTTCCAGCACGCCGGTGATGTAGTTCGGTGCACCCTGCGCACGCAGCCATTCGACGACGTTGTGCACCTCGTGGTCGTCCACGAACGCTCCATGCACGCGCTCGGGCGTGGCCGTACCCGGCGGCAGGTAAAGCATGTCGCCGTGGCCGAGCAGCGCTTCGGCGCCGGACTGGTCGAGAATGGTGCGCGAGTCGATCTTGGACGACACCTGGAACGCGATGCGCGTGGGGATGTTCGCCTTGATCAAGCCGGTGATCACGTCCACCGACGGGCGCTGCGTGGCGAGGATGAGGTGCACGCCCGCTGCGCGCGCCTTCTGCGCCAGGCGTGCGATGAGCTCTTCGACCTTCTTGCCGACGATCATCATCATGTCGGCGAATTCGTCGATGATGATGACGATGTGCGGCAGCGGCTCGAGCGGTTCGGCAACCATGCCCGGCATGTCCGGGTTGGCGCGGAACAGCGGATCGAGCAGCGGCTGGCCGCTGTTCTCGGCGTCCTTCACCTTCTTGTTGAAGCCACCGAGGTTGCGCACGCCGACCGCGGCCATGAGCTTGTAACGGCGTTCCATCTCGGCCACGCACCAGCGCAGGGCGTTGGCGGCTTCCTTCATGTCGGTGACGACCGGCGCCAGCAGATGCGGAATACCCTCGTAAACCGAGAGCTCCAGCATCTTCGGGTCGATCATGATCATGCGCACGTCTTTCGGGCTGGCCTTGTACAGCAGGCTCAGCACCATGGCGTTCACCGCCACGGACTTACCCGAACCGGTGGTACCGGCGACGAGCAGATGCGGCATCTTGGCGAGGTCAGTGACCACCGCCTTGCCGCCGATGTCCTTGCCCAGCGCCAGCGCCAGCGGCGACTTCATCTGGTCGTACTTTTCCGAACGCAGGATCTCGGAGAGGTAGACGATCTGCTTCTTGGTGTTGGGGATTTCCAGGCCGATGACGTTCTTGCCCGGAATCACGTCCACCACGCGCACGCTGACCACGGACAGGCCGCGCGCGATGTCCTTGTCGAGGCTGGACACCTGGCTGCCGCGCACGCCGGCGGCGGGTTCCAGCTCGAAACGGGTAATCACCGGACCCGGATAGACGCCCATGACGCGGGCCTCGATGCGGAAATCCTTGAGCTTGAGCTCCACCTGGCGCGAGAGCACTTCGAGGGTTTCCTCGGAGTAGCCGGGGCCTTGCGGCGGTGCTTCGTCGAGCAGCGACAGCGGCGGTACTTCGCCATCCATCGATGCGCCGGTGAACAGGGGAATCTGGTTTTCGCGGGAAGCGCGATCGCTCTTGATCACCATCGGGACCGGGGTCTCGATGCGCACGGGCTCACGCCTGGCCTGCTTGATCGCGTCGGCCTTCTTGACCACCTCACGCTCGGCGCGGGCGTTGCGTGCGGCCATGACTTCCGGTGCGCGACGCATCTTGCCGCCGAACCAACCGCCCAGACGCACCACGCCCTGCCCCGTCAGGTCCATGAGCTTGAACCAGGACAGGCCGGTGGCGAGGGTGACGGCGATGAGGAACACGGCCAACAGAAGCAGCGGTGCGCCCTTGTCGCCAAGGGCGCTGTGCAGGCCGTGGCCCACCCACTTGCCGACGATGCCGCCCGGGCCTTCCGGCAGCACGGGCGAATCGACGTTCAGGTACACCAGCGCGGGGCCGGTGATGAAGAAGAACACGAACCCGATCAGGCGCAGGGAAGGCTCCCACGGCGCGACGAGACGTTCGCCGCGCGCGCGGAGCACCTGGATGCCCAGGGCTAGCAGGAGCAGCGGAAAGCAGTAAGAAACCAGGCCGAAGATGTACCTGAGCAGGTTGGCGATGTTTGCCCCGATCGAGCCACCGAAGTTGGTGGCCCGCTCGGCAATGCCCATGTGACCCCAGCTCGGGTCCTGGTCGTTGTAGCTGAGCAGGCAGACGAGCAGGTAGAGGGCGAGCGGCAACAGCAGCAACGCCCCGGCCTCACGCAGACGGCGCTTGAGCTCGTCGCTCAAGCCCTCACGCTGGGCCTTGACCTGGCTCCGTGCCTGTTTCTTTACGACTTTCGCGCTGCGCGCCACTTAGCAGAGGACCTCGGATCGGGTTTTCGGCATCATGCCATGCCCTGAAGGGCCGGGTGCACGACCTTGCCACCCTCGATGTTGATACCGCCGGCCAGCGCCGCGTGGTCGCGCCACTCGTTGCCGGCAGCCAGGCGCTGCACGTACGGCAGGATGGCGGCAGAGATGGCGGTGGACGAGGTCTGCGGGACGGCGCCCGGCATGTTGGTCACGCAGAAGTGCGTCACGCCGTGAACGTCGTAGGTCGGCGCCTTCCAGGTGGTCGGCTTGGAGGTTTCGAAGCAGCCGCCCTGGTCGATCGAGATATCGACGAGCACCGAGCCCTTCTCCATCGTCTTGACCATGGCTTCGGTGACGACGCGCGGGGCCTTGGCGGACGGGATCAGCACGGCACCGACGACGATGTCGGCGTTGCGGACTTCTTCGGCCACCGACGACTCATAGGCGTACAGGGCGGTGACGTTCGGGCCCATCGCCATCATTTCGGCGAGGCGATCCTGGCGCTTGTCGAACACGACCACGTTGGCGCCAGCCGAGGCGGCCAGGGCGGCAGCGTTACCGCCGGCAGCACCGGCGCCGAGGACGACGACCTTCCCGCGCGGGGTGGAGGCCATGCCGCCGAGCAGCTTGCCCTTGCCACCGTTGGGCTGGTGCAGGAGGGTCGTGCCGATCTGGGTGGCGATGCGGCCGGCGATGACGGACATCGGCAGCAGCAGCGGCAGCACGCCGTTCTCGTCCACGGACTCGAAGGCGATACCGGTCAGGCCGATGTCCAGCAGGCTCTTGGTCAGCGCCGGCTCGGCGGCCAGGTGCAGGTAGCAGAACAGCAGATGGTGCTTCTTGAGCAGCTTGAGATCGCCCTCGATCGGCTCCTTGACCTTGACGATCAGCTCGCCCTTTTCATAGACGGCAGCGGCGTCGGCCACCACGGTCACACCCAGCAGGGAATAGTCGGCGTCCGAGTAGCCGCTCTTGGTGCCGGCGCCGGACTGGATGAAGACCTCGTGGCCACGACGGACCAGATCGGCGGCCGCAGCCGGGATGAGGGCCACGCGGCCTTCGAGGGTCTTGGTTTCGGAGGGGATACCAATGCGCATCTTATGGAGGATCCTGAATGAGATAAAAGTCGCCCCGTGGGGACAAGACGACAGCCGTCATTGCATCGATGTCTTGAATCGCACCCCGGTCTTCCCCATTCTTCCGGGTCGACACACCTCGCAAACCCTCGACACGGCTTTAGCATCCTGCCGCAAGAGGCTAGCGGTACGACCGAAACACGCCGCAGTAAACCTCAAGGATTATACATGAGCACCCCCAAGCACAGCCGCCTGCTGATCCTCGGCTCCGGCCCCGCCGGATATACGGCCGCCGTCTATGCGGCGCGCGCCAACCTCAAGCCGACGATGATCACCGGCCTGGCACAGGGCGGCCAGCTCATGACCACCACCGAGGTGGACAACTGGCCGGGTGACGAAAAGGGTGTTCAGGGTCCGGAACTGATGCGGCGCATGGCCGAGCACGCCGAGCGCTTCGAAACCGAGATGGTTTTCGACCACATCCACAGCGTGGACCTGGGCAACCGCCCGTTCCGCCTGAAGGGTGACAGCGGCGAGTACACCGCCGACGCGCTGATCATCACCACCGGCGCCACCGCCAAGTACCTGGGCATCGCCTCGGAAGAGAAGTTCAAGGGCCGCGGCGTCTCCGCCTGCGCCACCTGCGACGGCTTCTTCTTCCGCGAACAGGATGTGGTCGTGGTCGGCGGCGGCAATACGGCCGTGGAAGAGGCGCTGTACCTGGCCAATATCGCCCGCAAGGTCTACCTGGTCCACCGCCGCGACAAGTTCCGCGCCGAAAAGATCATGCAGGACAAGGTGTTCGAGAAGGTGGCCGCCGGCAAGATCGAGCTGCTGTGGAACCACCAGGTCGACGAAGTGCTGGGCGACGACTCCGGCGTGACCGGCGTGCGCGTCAAGGACGTCAACACCGGTGTGAAGCGCGACCTCGACGCCCAGGGCTTCTTCGTCGCGATCGGCCACACCCCGGCCACGGGCATCTTCGAAGGCCAGCTCGAGATGAAGGACGGCTACATCCAGATCCAGTCCGGCCTGCACGGCGGGGCCACGGCCACCTCGGTGCCGGGCGTGTTCGCCGCGGGCGACGTCGCCGACCATGTGTACCGCCAGGCGGTCACCTCGGCGGGCTTCGGCTGCATGGCGGCACTCGACGCCGAGCGCTGGCTCGACCAGCAGCACATGCTGACTTGACCGGAACCGGCCCCGCGCCTCGCGCGCGGGGCAACCGCCGCATGACCGGCATTCGTTTCCTCGACAGCCTTGGCGGCATTCCGGCCGCCGATTGGGACGCGCTTGTCCCGGATGGCAACCCTTTCGTCTCGCACGCCTTCCTCAGCGGCATGGAAGCGAAGGGCTGCCTGCGCGAAGACTACGGCTGGAAGCCCTACCACCTGGGTATCTTCGACGGCCACGATCGGCTGATCGCCGCCGCCCCGACCTACCTCAAGGGCAACTCGCACGGCGAGTTCGTCTTCGACTGGAGCTGGGCTGCGGCCTGGGAACGCGCCGGCGGCGACTACTACCCGAAGATGCTGGTCGCCTCGCCCTACTCGCCCGTTCCCGGCCCGCGCCTGCTGGTGCGCGAGGGCATCGAGGCGGAGATCCTGCGCAACCGGCTTACCTCGGCGCTGGTGGACGAGGCGGACCGTCTCGGCCTCTCTTCGATCCACGCCAACTTCCTTGCCGACACCGACCTGGATGCCTTCGACGATCGCTGGCTGGTGCGCGCGGACTACCAGTTCCACTGGCATAACCAGGGCTACGCGGATTTCGACGCCTTCCTCGCCTCGCTCAAGGCCAAGAAGCGGAAGAACATCCGCCAGGAGCGCGCGCACGCGATGGACTCCGGCCTGCGCATCGAAATGCGCGGCGGCGACGAACTCTCCGATGCCGAGTGGCGACAGATCCACGCGCTCTACGAACTCACCTTCGACATGAAGGGCAACCACGCCGCGCTCACCGCGCGCTTTTTCCAGTACCTCGGTCGCACGCTCGGCCCGAAGGTGCAGGTAGCGATGGCGCGCGACGACCACGATATCGTCGCCATGGCGCTGTTCCTGCGCGGCGGCGATGCGCTGTACGGTCGCTACTGGGGTGCCGCCGTGGAAGTGTCCGGCCTGCACTTCGAGCTCTGCTATTACCGTGGCATCGACTATGCGATCCGCGAAGGCATCGCCCGCTTCGAACCCGGTGCGCAGGGCGAGCACAAGCTGGCGCGCGGCTTCCTGCCGACGCTGACGCACTCGCGCCATTACATCGCGCACGACGGCTTCCGTCAGGCCGTGGCCAGCGCGCTCGAACAGGAAGCGCAGCATCGCGACGCCTATCGTGACGAACTGCTCGCCCATTCGCCGTACGCGGACCGATGATTCGCCTGCCGCAACTCAGTCCGCTTCGCCCCAGCCTTTTTCCGGACCCGGAAGATGCGCTCTCGGAGCCGAACGGCCTGCTCGCCTGGGGCGGCGACCTCTCGCCCGAGCGTCTGATCGCGGCGTATGCGCAGGGCGTGTTTCCCTGGTTCAACGAGGACGAACCGATCCTCTGGTGGTCGCCGGATCCGCGCTGCGTGTTCCGTACCGACGGCGTCCACATCAGCCGCAGCCTGCGCAAGCAGCTGTCGAAGTCGAACTGGCGGATCACCGCCGACACCTCGTTCACCCGCGTGATGCGCGCCTGCGCAGCGCCGCGTAGCGGCACCGTCGGCACCTGGATCGGCGACGACATGATCGCCGCCTACGAAGAGCTGCATCGACAGGGTCATGCCCACAGCGTGGAAGTGTGGGACCGGGGCTCGCTGGTCGGCGGCATCTACGGCGTGGCCGTGGGACGCCTGTTCTGCGGCGAGTCGATGTTCTCGGCACGCACCGGTGGCTCGAAAGTCGCGCTGGCCGGCATGTGCCAGTTGCTGCATCGCTGGGGTTTCCCGTTCCTCGACGCGCAGGTGACGAACGATCACCTGTTGTCGATGGGCGCGGTGGAGATTTCAAGGCGGCAGTTCGTAGCGCAGGCGAAGCGCCTTGCGGCGATGCCCGGCCTCGTCGGATCCTGGGTCCAGCACCCCATCGCCCTGCCCTAACGCGTCGGCTCTCTGTAGGAGCCGCTTCAGCGGCGATGCCTTTCTGGGGGGAAGAGCATCGCCGATGAATCGGCTCCTACAGAAAACGGTTCTACCGGGCTCTGTGCCCGCTCATCTCAGCCCCGGCATTGCGCGGCAGCAACAAACACACCGGCGCCGCGATCAGCGATACAAACGTCACCACGATGAACGCCACGCTGAAATCGGGCAGCTGCGCATGCTCGTGCCCGTTCCATGTCACCGACACATGCAGCGCCGCGGCGGCCACGCAGATTCCCAGTGACAACATCAGCTGCTGGAACGTCGTATAGAAGCTGGTGGCACTGGAGAAGCGTTCGCTTGGAATATCCGCGTAGGCCACGGTGTTATACGCACTGAACTGCAGCGACTGGAAGAAGCCGCTCAGCAGCAGGACCGTGTAGATCGTCCACAACGGCCAATCCGGCCGGAATGCCGCGCACAAGGCAACACACACCATCGACAGCACGCCATTCCAGACCAGGGTGGCGCGGAAACCCCACATGCGCAGCACGGGCGCAGCGGTGGCCTTCATCAACATGGCGCCGAGCGCGGAGACGAAGGTCACGACGCCGCTGTGCGCCGCGGAAAAACCAAAACCCAGCTGCATCATCAGCGGCAGCAGGAACGGCACGGAACCCGCCGTGATGCGCGTGAGCGAACCGGCGATCACCGAGAGGCGGAACGTCGGAAAGGCCATCAGCGACAGGTCGAGGATGGGGTTCGCCACGCGTCGCGAGTGCCACACGTAGACGGCGCCGACGACGAGGCCACCAAGGATCAGTCCGGCCGAACCGAAGCCCGCCGTGCCACCGCGGCTCGCCAACTCCAGTCCGAACACCAGGCAGGACAGCGAGATGCCCGACAACAAAAAACCCACCCGGTCGAATCGCTGCCGCTCGGCAATGCGCACGTCGGGCACGTACTTCGTCGCCAGCCACATGCCCGCGATACCGATCGGTACGTTGATGTAGAAGATCCAGCGCCACGATGCCCAGGTGACGATGAAGCCACCCAGTGGTGGCCCGATCACGGGCCCGATCAGCGCCGGCACGAGCAGCCACGACATGGCGCTGACCAGTTCGGACTTGGGCACCGAACGCAGCAGCACCAGGCGTCCTACCGGCACCATCATCGCGCCGCCCGTGCCTTGCAGCAGACGCGAAACGACCAGCAGCGGCAGATTGCCGGAGAGCCCGCAAAGGATCGAACCGATGGTGAAAAGCGCAATGGCCGAACGAAAGACGTTACGCGAGCCGTAGCGATCGGCGATGGCGCCGCTGGCGGGAATGAACACCGCGAGGCTGAGCATGTACGAGGTGAGCGCCACGCTCATGTGCAGCGGCGACACGTCGAACGATTCCGCCATGGAAGGCAACGCCGTGGCCAGGATGGTGCCGTCCAGCTGCTCCATGAACATCGCACTCGCGATGATCAGGGCTACGGTGCGGAAGCCAGGTGCGGGAGTCATCCGGGGAGGGGTGGCAGGGGAAGCGCATAGTCTGCGCCTGCAAGGATCAAAGGTCGAGTGAACGTAAACTTAGGAAGCGCCGCTCCTCGTCGGTGAAGGGATCGATGAAGGAGAGCTCGCGCGCGAGCAGTTGGAGCGGCTCGCTGAAGTCCGCGGCTTCTTCGCGTAGCACCGGATACATGGGATCGCCCAGGATGGGTGCACCCAATGCCGCCATGTGCACGCGCAACTGGTGCTTGCGACCGGTGACCGGCTCCAGACGATAACGCCATGGGCCATCGCCACGTTCGATCACGTCCACGTGCGTGGTGGCATTGGCTGGGCCCTCCACTTCGCGCGTGCGGAAGAACGGCTCGCCGCGCTCGATGCGGCTGCAGCGGGAAAGCGGAAACGTGAGCCCGGGCAAAGGCGCCGCCAGCGCTTCATAGGTCTTGGCGATGGCGCGCTCGCGGAACAGGCGCGTGTACGCGTCGCGGCTGGACGGTCGCGCCGAAAACACCACCAGGCCCGCCGTGGCCCGATCCAGGCGGTGCAGCGCGACGAGATCCGGATTGCCCAGGCGGCGGACGAGGCGCACCGAGAGGGTCTCCTCCACGAAACGCCCGGCCGGCATCACCGGCAGGAAATGCGGCTTGTCGGCCACGACGAGATCGTCGTCCTGGTAGACGATGGTTTCCTCGAAGGGGATGCGCGGCTCGGTTTCTACCTCGCGCCGGTAGGTGACGATGTCGCCAGGGCGGTACGGCGTCAGGTGGTCCACCCGGTGGCCGTCGGCTTCGACCAGGCCGCGCTCCATGCGGTCTTCCCAGGCGTCGCGACTGACCGCCGGGAAGCGCTCGCAGAGGAAATCGAGCACGCTCGGCCAACCACCGGGGGGCAAGGCAATCCTGCTGAGGGGCATGTGGTCCATGGCCCCATCCTAACCTCGCGACGGCATGCCGCGAACACACCTGCCAGCGCATGGGCCGCCAAGTGTTTCCCACCGGGCTGCGGCTTATACTGGCGCCGTCCCCCACATCGAGACACTCCGCGTGATCGGCCGGTTCTTCAGGAAGTTGTTCGGCGGCGGCAACGCGCCTGCCGCCCCTACGCGCGTGCCCGCCGTCGTGGACGTCACGCCGGTCGTCGCCGACGCGCCTGTGACCGTGGAGGCGCCGATGAGCGCGCTGGCTCCTGAAGACATCGAAGACCGCTTCTATCGCCTGGTGCTCGGCCTCGCGCCGTCGGACGATGCCGCCTTCTCCCCGGCCGAGCAAAACGTGCTGCGCCGCGTGCGCGATGCCTTCGGCGGCGAGCGCTTCGACGTCGGCTCCCTGCCCCGGCTGCCGTCGGTGGTGCCTCAGCTCATGCGCTCGCTGCGCAACGACGAGAGCGACAGCCGTGCGCTGGCCGAACTGATCTCCCGTGACACCGTGCTGGTGGGTGAGATCGTGCGCGTGGCCAACAGCGCTTTCTTCAAGACTTCGCGTCCTGTGACCGGCCTGGCCCAGGCCATCACCCTGCTCGGCCAGGACGGCCTGCGTCGCGTGGTGATGCAGCTGGTGATGCGCCCCATCCTGCGCACGAACATGGGCGGCGCCAGCCAGCATGCGGGCGAGCGCCTGTGGGAGCACGCCGAGCGCTGCGCCCGCGCGTGCATCTACCTGGGCCGCAACGTGTGCGACCCGTTCGAAGCCTTCCTTGCCGGCCTGATCAGCCAGACCGGCGCGCAGACCATCCTGCTCGAGCTCGAGGAACAGAACGACACCAGCGCCACGGCGCTCAGCCGCCCGCTGGTAGCCGCACTGGCCCAGCAGATCGAGCGTCTATCGCTGCACGCCGCGCGTCACTGGGCCTTCCCCTCGCGTGTGGTGCAGGCGCTGGCGGAGCGCGCGGATCCCGCGGACGCGGGTGCACGCACGCCGCTGGGGCGCGCCTTGCTTGCCGCAAGCCGCGTGGCGATGCTCGATGTACTGATCGAACAGGGCCTGGCCGACCCGGACTCCGCCGTGTTGGCAAGCCCCGGCCAGACATTCACCCAGGCCCAGCTGATCGCCTGCCGCGACGCCCTGCGAACAGCCACGCCAGCCGAAGCCTAACCCCGCCCATCTGTAGGAGCCGATTCATCGGCGATAGGTGCTAGCCGCGGGCCCCCCATCTAGTCAGCGCCGCACACCCGTAGCCACAACATCCGCCCACACCTGATCCGCCAACTGCGCCGTAGCCCCGCTGATCAGCTTCGGCACGAGCGTATCCAGATGCGGTGCATCCGGCTGCACCGGCGCACCCTGGCTCACGCGATAGCCCTTCGAGACGATCACGCCGCGCGCGACGATGCGGCAATTCACCACCATCTCCATGGTCGCAACCGACGGCTCGCCGTCCGGCGTGCGTACCGAGGTGGTCGTCTGCAGGCCACGGCAACCGATGATCAGGTCCGTGAAGTACTTCGGCTGCAGCGCGGTGCGCAGCCCGGCTTCCACCGCAGAGGCGATATCGGGCGACACATCGACCTTGGCCGAGGTCGGCAGGCCACTGACACTGACTACGTGGTCGCCCTTGTTTTCCAGCGTGAGCCACGGCGAGGCCGGGCTGGCCGCCACGGTGCGGCTCATGTCGCTTTCGATCATGGTCTTGCCGCCGCAGGCGGAGAGCATCATTACCGCGGTGGCGACCACCGCGTACTTCGTTACCGCAAACTTCATCACGTGCTCAAACCCCTGAATTCCCCCAAGACAACCCTCCCAATTTAGCGGCTGCGCGCCGCAGCGGCAACCGCTCACAAATGTGAAAACGCATCTGGGAGGGGCTAAAGCCTCGTTCCGTGACGCCGATAACCTTTTAGACCCGACCGCATGAGCGGTTATGATGCCGGATTGATCGCCGGCAGGACCTCTACAACGATGTTTTCCGCTCGACAGACTTCCGCTGGTGGAACAGACGCCCTCGCGCGCCTGACCTGGCAAGACTTCGAGCACCTGCTGGCCGAGCATTACCGCGCCCAGGGTTATCGCGTGGAGCACCACGCCCCTGTTACGTCGCTGAAAACGCTCGCCGCCGGTGTCGACCTGCGCCTGACCCGTGGCAACGAGTCGGTGATCCTCCAGTGCAAGCACTGGGACGCCCTCGAAGTGGAGGTGCAGGAGGTCAACGAGCTGCTCAGCGTGATGCTCAACGAGGCGGCGACGAAGGGCATTCTCGTCACGCGCGGGCGCTTCAGTGCCGAGGCGATCAACATCCAGCGTCGTCAGCCGCGCCTGCAGCTGATGGACAGCGAGGTGCTTCGCGTCCTGCTCAAGCTTCCCGACCATCTCGACAGCCCCGTGCCCGGCAATGCCACGGCCTCGCCGGTGGTAAAGAAGAGCGCGAAGGCTGCCCGTCGCCGTAGCACGTCGTCGCACGGATCGCGCCTGCTGCCTGCCCTGCTCGTCGTCGGGATTCTCGTCCTGCTTGGCCTGTTCGGCTGGAAGGCCATGTCGCGACGCGACGCGGCGGCCGACGCGCTGCCGCCACCCGTGGCCGCGGCGCCGACGCCGGCACCCGCACCGATTCGCGACCTGCCACCCGCTCCGCCACAGCCGCTCAGCGGTGCCTCGGGCATCGTCTCCGTACCGGCATCGTCTGGCCTGCCTCCGCCGCCGACGCGCGAACTACTGGAACGCCAGCGCGTGCTCGAACAGTCCGAGCGCGAACGCGCGTCGCAGCGCAAGAACGAAGATGGCCTGAAGGTCCTCGAGAAAAATACGCGCGAGCTTGGGTCACACGACTGACAATCGAAACGTCGTTTCGGCAAACGAACGACAAGTGCTTATTTCACGGCCTATCGCCCCGGAAACGTGCAGCGGCGCATGCCTTCCCGCTGTGCGCTGTATCACGAACGCCTAACGTCAGCGGGCCTAGCCTTTCTACCCATTGGACGATCGAGCACCCGGTCTCGATCACATGGACAAGGAAGTACACCTCATGGCTACCCTCTGCTGTCCGGCGGTCGCCGTCCCAGAGCACGTCATCACGCTCGATGACACGCTGCGCCTCGCGCGCGAGCTGCACGCAAACCACGAACAGCTGCCGCTGGCACTGCGCCTGATCAAGAACACCCAGGTGGCCAAACGCCACCTCGTCCAGCCGATCGAAGACACGCTCGACCACCCCGGCTTCGAGGCACGCAACGCGGTGTACGTGCGCGAAGCGAAATCCCGCGTGCCCGATGTCGTCGCCCGTGCGCTCGCAAACGCCGACATAACGGCCGATCGCATCGACGCGATCGTCTTCGTCTCGTGCACCGGTTTCACCATGCCCTCGCTGATCCCCTGGATGATCAACGAACTCGGCTTTCGTGCGGACACGCGGCAATTTCCCATCGCGCAGATGGGTTGCGCCGCAGGCGGGGCCGCCATCAACCGGGCGCACGACTTCTGCCTGGCCTACCCCGGCGCACACGTGCTTATTGTCGCGTGCGAGTTCTGCTCGCTGTGCTACCAGCCCGCCGACCTGGAAGTCGGCAACCTGCTCTCTAACGGCCTGTTCGGCGACGCCGTCGCTGCCGCCGTCGTTCGTGGCGAAGGCGGCGAAGGCGTGCGACTGGCGGGTAACGGGTCGCGGCTGGTGCGCGACACCGAAGACTGGATCTCGTACGCGGTAAAAGCGACTGGCTTTCACTTCAGGCTGGATCGTCGCGTGCCGGGTACGATGGAGCAGCTGGCGCCGGAGCTTCGCTCGGTCGCCGCCGAATTCGGCTGGAATGCCGCCGCCCTGGATTTCTACATCATCCACGCGGGCGGCCCTCGCATCCTCGACGATCTCTCGCATTTCCTCGGCGTCGCGCCGGCTATGTTCCGCCATAGCCGAGCCACGCTTACCGAGTACGGCAACATCGCATCCGCCGTCGTGCTGGACGCGCTTCGCCGCCTGTTCGAAACGGGCGGTGCGTCGAACGGGGCGCATGGCCTTATCGCAGGATTCGGTCCAGGCATCACGGCGGAAATTACGCTTGGCGCGTGGTGCGGGCCACCGGCACGCGCCTTCAACGACGCGGACCAACTCATCAGCACGGAAGCGATGACATGACGACGACTCTGTCCCCGGCCTCGTCCGGCACCTTTCTTCTCGGTGGCGACCTCCCCGTCAATCGACTGGGCTACGGCGCCATGCACCTCACCGGCTACGGCATGTGGGGACCGCCCGCCGACGAACGCAATGCCATCCAGGTACTGCGCCACGCCGTGTACGAACTGGGCATCAACTTCATCGACACAGCTGACGCCTATGGTCCCGGGGACAACGAAGAGATCATTCGCAAGGCGCTGCATCCCTATCCCCAAGATCTGGTGATCTGCACCAAGGGCGGCATGCTGCGCTCGGGCAAGCTGGACTGGATCCACGATGCGCCCGGCGCCCCTTATATCCAGCCCCTGGGCGATCCGAGATACCTGCGCCAACAGGTTGAGCTGAGCCTGCGGCGGTTGGGGGTGGATTGCATCGCGCTATACCAGTTGCACAGCATCGACCCGAACGTACCGCTTGCCGACAGCCTGGGTGAACTGGTGCGTCTTCAGGAGCAGGGAAAGATCCGTCACATCGGCCTGTCGAACCAGCCGGGTGTCAGCGTGGCGCAGCTGGTCGAAGCGCAAAAAACCGCGCGCATCGTGGCCATCGAGAACCTCTACAACGTTGCGGATCGCGCTGACAACGAGGTTCTTGAGCACGCCTCTCGCGAGCATATCGCGTTCATTCCGTGGTTCCCGCTCGGCCATGGCGGACTGGTCGGACCGGACAGTGCGCTGTCGCCCATCGCGGAGATGTACTCGATCACGCCTTCGCAACTCGCCCTGGCGTGGTTGCTGCACCGCTCCCCGGCGCTTCTGCTGATTCCTGGCACCACCTCGGTCACGCACCTGAAGGAGAACGCCGGTGCGGCGCATGTACACCTCGATCCGGCCGAAGTGCAGGCTATTGCCGAAGCCGTCGACCGCGCGAAGCTGCCCAGCTGGCGTCCGGTGCGCGACCCGCAGGCCTAGACCCATGTCGACCTTGCACCCCAACATCGCCACGCTCAGATCCATCTACGAGGATCTCCGCCGCATCGAACGTTATGCCGACGAGGACATGGTGCTGCACGTTGCCCAGCGCCAAGGCGAACCCGATGCCGGTCGCATCTACGGCAAGGCCGCCATCGTCGAAAAGATCCAGGCGCTTATTCGTCAAAGCGGGCAGACCTTGCGGATGAGCGTGGACAGCATCGTTGCCAACGATTATTTCGGTGCCGTGTTGGGCAGCATCCGCGCCCGGCACAGCGACAGCGAAATCGGCATGCCGTTCTGCGGTTTATGGCGTTTTCGTGACGGATGCATCCTGGAGCATTGGGAGAACTCGTACGACATCGCGGCGCTCGATGCCTTCATGCGCGGCGAGGCGGGGTCACAGAGCAGTTGGGTGCGACAATGAGGCAGGATCGGCCGGCGCAAATAGGGCCCGTTCTTTCACGCCGACGCAATCCCCCTCCGCCTAGGCTGCGGGGAGACCCCGTCGCCTGGAAAGCTCCCCATGACCGAGACGCTTGCGCCCGACCTCCTACGTCGCATGCACGCCTACTGGCGCGCCGCCAACTACCTCACCGTTGGCCAGATCTACCTCCGTGACAACCCCATGCTGGAGGAGCCCCTCGCCCGGGAGCACCTCAAGCACCGGCTGCTCGGCCACTGGGGCACGACCACGGGCCTGAATTTCATTTACACGCATCTCAATCGCGCGATCGTCGAGCGCGACCTCAACATGATCTACGTCATCGGCCCGGGCCATGGCGGCCCCGGCCTGGTAGCGCATACCTATCTTGAAGGTTCCTACACCGAGATCTATCCGCATATCGACCGCAGTGTGGCCGGCATGCGCGAGTTGTTCCGGCAGTTCTCCTGGCCGTATGGCATTCCCAGTCACGTAGCGCCGGAAACGCCGGGCTCGATCCACGAAGGCGGCGAACTGGGCTATTCCCTGTCGCACGCGTTCGGTGCAGCCTTTGACAACCCCGACCTGATTGTCAGCTGCGTGGTCGGCGACGGCGAGGCCGAAACCGGCGCGCTGGCCACCAGCTGGCATTCGAACAAGTTCCTCAATCCCGTGCGCGATGGCGCGGTACTGCCGATCCTGCATCTGAACGGCTTCAAGATCGCGAACCCAACCGTGCTCGCGCGCATCGAGCCCGAAGAACTGCGCGACCTCATGCGTGGCTACGGTTACGAGCCGCACTTCGTCGAAGGCCACGAGTTCGAGCCGATGCACCAGGCGTTCGCCGCGGCGCTCGACACCTGCCTGGACGAGATCAAGCGTATCCAGACCGAAGCGCGCGAAGGCAAGGCCTCGGGGGCGAAGCGGCCGCGCTGGCCGATGATCGTGCTGCGCAGCCCCAAGGGCTGGACCGGCCCGAAGGTCGTCGACGGCAAACCGGTGGAAGGCACGTGGCGCGCGCATCAGGTGCCCATCGACAAATTCGATAACGAGGGTCACCTGAAGATTCTCGAAGACTGGATGAAGAGTTACGACGCCCATGAGCTGTTCGACGAGCGCGGGCAGTTCCGCGAGGAATACGCGTCGCTCGCACCGCGCGGCCAGCGACGCATGGGCATGAACCCGCACGCCAACGGCGGCCTGCTGCTGAAGCAGTTGCACATGCCGCACTTCCGCCCCTTCGCCGAGGACGTCAAGACACCGGGCGATCACAAGGCCGAAGCCACGCGTGTGCTCGGCAAGTTCCTGCGTGGCGTGATGCAACAGAACATGGAAACCTTCCGCGTGTTCGGGCCTGACGAGACGGCGTCCAACCGGTTGGAAGCGATCTACGAAGTCAGCGGCAAGACCTGGCTGGCCGAGTACGAGGGCGTCGACGAAAACCTCTCCCCGGAAGGCCGGGTGATGGAAGTGCTCAGTGAGCACCAGTGCCAGGGCTGGCTGGAAGGCTACCTGCTCACTGGCAGGCATGGTTTCTTCTCCTGCTACGAAGCCTTCATCCACATCATCGATTCGATGTTCAACCAGCACGCGAAGTGGCTCAAGGTCACGCGCAAGATGTCCTGGCGGCCGCCGATCGCCTCGCTCAATTACCTGCTGAGCTCGCACGTGTGGCATCAGGATCACAACGGCTTCTCACACCAGGATCCGGGCTTCATCGACCATGTTGCCAACAAGAAGTCCGAGATCGTGCGCGTGTACCTGCCACCGGACGCGAACTGCCTGCTCTCCGTGGCCGACCATTGCCTGCGCAGCCGGCATTACGTCAACGTGATCATCGCCGGCAAGCAGCCAGACTGGCAGTGGCTGGACATGGAAAGCGCCGTGCGCCACTGCACCGCCGGCGCGGGCATCTGGTCATGGGCCAGCCGTGGCCAGGACGATCCCGATGTGGTGATGGCGTCGGCCGGCGACGCGCCCACGGTCGAAGTGCTCGCCGCGATCATGCTGCTGCGCGAGTACGTGCCCGACATCCGTATTCGGATGGTCAACGTGGTGGACCTGATGTCGCTGGAAACACCGGACGAACATCCCCACGGCATGGATGACGATGTGTTCGACGACCTGTTCACCAAGGACAAGCCAGTCATCTTCGCCTTCCACGGCTACCCCGGCATCATCCACAAACTCACTTACCGTCGGCACAACCACGACAACATCCACGTGCGCGGATACAAGGAAGAAGGCACGACCACCACCGCACTGGACATGATGGTGCTCAACAACATGGATCGCTTCCAGCTGGCGCTGGACGTGATCAACCGCGTGCCGCGCCTTGCCGGCGAACGCGAGAAGGCCACGCAACGCTACTGGTCCGACATCCAGCGTCACAAGCTTTATGTCAGCGAACATGGCCAGGACCTGCCCGACGTCCGCGACTGGCAGTGGCAGGCCGAGGAGACCGCCGAGTGACTGCCACCGGCCATGTCCTCGCCCTCAACGCGGGCTCCTCGTCGCTGAAGTACGGGCTGTACCGTGTGGATGGCGACACGTGCGAAGCCTTGTTGAGCGAGCAGACCGAGTCGGCAGGTGGCGGCAGCGATCCGGTGGCGACCATTATCGGCAGCCTGCGCGATCTCGGGCTGCCGGCGCCCGATGCGATCGGCCACCGGCTGGTGCATGGCGGGCCGAACGTGCGAGCGCATGCGCGCATCGACGAGCAGTTGATGGTGCATCTGGATGAAGCGCGTGCGTTTGCGCCGTTGCACGTGCCCGCCGCGGTGCAAATGGTGAAGCGTTGTCGCGTTGCCTTCCCGGGCGTGCCCCAGGTGGCCTGCTTCGACACAGCCTTCCACGCGACCATGCCCGAGGTGGCCCGAACCCTGCCCTTGCCGACGGATCTGCGCGCAGGTGGCATCGAGCGTTACGGTTTTCACGGACTGTCATACGAGTCGATCGTGCGCCAGCTCGGCGATGCCGTGCCTGCCCGACTCGTTATCGCGCATCTCGGCAACGGTGCCAGCCTGTGCGCGGTGCGCGATGGCAAGTCGATCGATACGACGATGGGCCTGACGCCGACGGGAGGCATCGTGATGGGCACGCGGCCTGGCGACCTGGATCCGGGTGTGTTGCTTTACCTGATGCGCGAGCGGGGCTTCGACGCCAAACGCCTCGAAACGCTGGTCGACCGCGAGTCGGGCCTGAAGGGTCTGTCCGGCGGCACCAGCGACATGCGCGAGCTGCATGCGATGGACAACGCGGCGTCGCATCTCGCGCTGGACGTGTTCGTGCATGTGGCAAGCAAGCACATCGCGGGCATGATCACTTCGCTGGGTGGCATTGACCTGCTGGTCTTCACCGGCGGCATCGGCGAGAACGACGCCATCACCCGCGATGCCATCCTCGCCAGCCTGCAATGGATCGGTAACTTCGACTCACGCGTCATCCCCACCGAAGAAGACGAACAAATCGCCCGCCATACCTGGCAGCTAGCTGCACCCTGATTGTGTAGGAGCCGATTCATCGGCGAATGGGTGCTTGCGACACCCTGGCGGCCGCTTCGCGGCCATCGCCGATGAATCGGCTCCTACATAAAGCGCGCTCTTAAACGACCACCACCGGAATCTTCCCGATCCGCGACTGCCATTCCTTCGGGCCGGAGATGTGCACCGACGAACCGGCGCTATCGACCGCCACGGTCACCGGCATGTCCTTCACTTCGAACTCGTAGATCGCTTCCATACCGAGGTCTTCGAAGGCCAGCACGCGCGACGCCTTGATCGCCTTCGATACCAGGTAAGCGGCGCCACCCACGGCCATCAGGTATACGGCCTTGTTGTCACGGATGGCATCGATAGCCGTCGGACCACGCTCGCTCTTGCCGACCATGCCCAGCAGGCCAGTCGTCTCCAACATCTGGCGCGTGAACTTGTCCATGCGCGTGGCCGTCGTCGGGCCTGCCGGACCGACCACTTCGTCGCGCACGGGATCGACCGGACCGACGTAGTAGATGAAGCGATTGGTGAAGTCGACCGGCAGCTGTTCGCCGCGGTTGAGCATGTCGATCATGCGCTTGTGCGCGGCGTCGCGGCCGGTGAGCAGCTTGCCGTTGAGCAGGATGGTCTCGCCCGGTTTCCAGCTCTGCACTTCTTCGCGGGTGATCGTGTCGAGGTTCACGCGGCGACCCTTCGAAGAGTCGTAGGTGAGCTTCGGCCAGTCTTCCAGCGACGGTGGATCCAGTGCGACCGGACCCGAACCGTCGAGCACGAAGTGCGCGTGACGCGTGGCGGCGCAGTTCGGGATCAGCGCCACAGGCAGGTTGGCCGCGTGCGTCGGGTAATCCTTGACCTTGATGTCGAGCACGGTGGTCAGACCACCGA